>Ga0210394_10000117_pt1 | contig 193792 bp, 153 predicted proteins | sample IncBWC12MmetaG_FD_160121 | JGI IMG/M metagenome (GOLD analysis project Ga0210394, IMG submission 160121) | Forest soil microbial communities from Barre Woods Harvard Forest LTER site, Petersham, Massachusetts, United States - Inc-BW-C-12-M | ecosystem: Environmental > Terrestrial > Soil >...
CGGACTGGCGCTGAATGAAGCCATATCCCTTGCTGGCATTGAACCACTTCACTGTTCCTTGTTCTTTCACTGTGTTTCCTATTCTTTGTTTAAATTATTTGCTGCTGCTCGACTGCCTCCAGCCGTATAGCAAAAAAGGCCGCGAGTTTGAACTCGCAGCCCCTCTAAAATCGAATCTAAAGGTGTTACAAGAGCAACAAACGCATGTCCATAATAGCACATTTTGCCCTTTTGGCCAGCACTATTTTTCCCCGCCGACCGGCCAAGTGTGTAGAACTACAACCTGTTCCTCATTGCACTGCGAATCCAAAACCCCTAGTGATAGAGTTGGAGTTGTATATGAGCCTCCGCACTCTTTTCCAAAACGACCGCACGTTCCATCAGCCCGTCAATTGGGGCGTGACCTCCGTCATGATCGGTTTGCATCTCGGCGCTCTCGGCGCTTTCTTTTTTTTCACCTGGCAAGCCCTGATTCTTGGCCTCCTCATGTGGTGGGTTGCCGGCAGCCTGGGCATTGGCATGGGCTATCACCGCTTGCTTACGCATCGCGGCTATAAAACACCAAAATTTGTTGAATACTTCCTGACCACCTGCGGCACGCTGGCCATTGAAGGCGGCCCCATTTCCTGGGTCGCCACCCATCGCATGCACCATCAGAATACGGATAAGGAAGGCGATCCCCATTCGCCCCGCGACGGCGGCATCTGGTCGCACATGGGCTGGATCCTCACTGGCCGGGCCATGCATCAGGACCGAGTCGAGTTCCTTCCCTATGTTCCCGACCTTCGCAAAGACAAGTTTCATCTCTGGATCAGCAAGTGGCACGTGATCCCTTCCGTGATACTCGCAGTGGTTTTCTACGCGATTGGCGGATGGCCCTGGCTCTTCTGGGGAGTTTTCCTGCGCATCATCGTCAGCCTGCACGCCACGTGGCTGGTGAACTCCGCGACGCACATGTGGGGTTCGCAGCGCTATGAAACCGGCGACAGCTCCACGAACAGTTTCTGGGTGGCCATTCTGACGTTCGGCGAAGGCTGGCACAACAACCACCATGCCGAGCCGCAGGCCGCCCGCCACGGCCACGCCTGGTATGAGGTGGACGTGAACTGGTACGGCATTTACGCGCTCAAGACGCTGGGCCTCGCCTGGGATATCAAGCGCCCCCGTCTGCAAACCGAAGAAACCGTGACCGCCACGGCCGCGGACTAGAAGCCAGCCGGCACTGTTGACATCCTGCCCAGCTCGGACGTCATCCCGAATCCCCGCGGTTTTCGCGGGGTGAGGGATCTGCTTTTCGTTTTTTGACTGGTTACTCAGGAGGATGAGATGACCATCTCATTGGAACAAATAGGCTTAGTCCACTTTTAGACACCTTCTCTGTCGTAGCCTGAACTTGCGAGCTTATCCACATCCTTGCCAGAACTGTAACTATTGACAGTTCCCTTATTCTCAGTCGTCCCTCATTATGGCTGCGTTCTTGAGGCGAATTTCTCACGTTCCCGTTCTTCTTTCCTGCGTTCTCTTCTCTCGCCTCTCGATGTGCTTACTTTCGAGCAGCCCGCGTGGTCGGCAAGCTCGTTTCGTTTTTTTCTAGACGGAGCAGTGCGCTTTCAGAAATTCTTGGGCGGAGAATTTCTGAGCTGCGCTGGGTTGCTCGAAAGCAAGCACATCGGCATATTTCGGCGTTACCTGCCTCTCCCCTCACTCCTTTTTAACTCCCTCCGTTTGCTGTATCCTCTTGGCACGTTTTCGATCCATTTCCCTCGGGGCAGTGCAATTCGGAGGTCTTTCAAGTGGGCAAAGCACGCATTCTGCTTGCCGACGACCACACCCTGGTCGCCGAAGCGATCAAGCGTCTTCTGGAACCCGAATTCGAGGTTGTCGCCGTCGTGGCGGACGGGCGCTCCCTCGTCCGCGAGGCCCTCGCTCTGAAGCCCGATGTTGCACTCGTAGACCTGAACATGCCCATGCTCAACGGTTTCGACGCCAGCGAACAATTGAAGGCCGCCAACCCAGCCATAAAAATCATCGTCCTGACCATGAACGAGGATGCCGAGATCGCGGCGGAGACCCTACGCACTTGGGCGTCTGGTTTCCTCCTGAAAAAGTCGGCGGGCTCCGAACTGGTGAAAGCCGTGCGGGAAGTCCTCCACGGCGGAAAGTACATCACTCCCGCGCTGCAGGAAGTTTTGAATGAGCTTTCCGCTCGCGAGCCTCGTTCCGCGGAGATTGGCCGAGTCCTGACGCCGCGCCAGCGCGAAGTCCTGCAACTCCTCGCCGAAGGCCACACCATGAAAGAAGCCGCCGCCATCCTGAACGTAGCCACCCGCACCGTGGCCTTTCACAAATACCGCATCATGCAAGACTTCAGCCTCGCCAACAATTCCGAACTCCTCCGCTTCGCCATCAAGCAACGCGTAATCGAACAGCGCTGACTGACGGTTGGCCCGGGCGCGGGTGCCCCACCCTCGGGGTGTGAGGGTGGGTCTTGGGTTTCTCTTTCCTCTTCTTCATTCGGGAACGGTATCGATACCCACAAGCCCCGCCTTCCCCAGTGCGGGTGCCCCACCCTCGGGGTGTGAGGGTGGGTTTTGGGTTCTCCTTCTTCTTTCATTCCGGAACGACATCGATTTCCACGAGCCCCGCCTTCCCCAGTGCGTAGAATGACCAACTACTCCACGGCCAATCCTTCGGGTGATTCACCAGTCCACGCGTCAACGGATTGCGGTGCATATACTCGAGCTTCTCTCGTTTCTTCCGGTTCGTGTACACATTGAAATCGTAAAAACGCGCCTGCCAGAACGCTATCAAGTTCTCCGCCAGCTCCGGAAAGACAAATTGAAACTGTCCCACGGGCTTGCTTCCCCGTTTCTTTCGCAGCTTTTTAGAGACCCGTTGCTTCAACATTTGCAAGATGGTCGAAGGCGTGCCCTTCCTTGGCTCGCTGATTAAGAGATGCACGTGTTCGGGCATGACCACATACCCCACAAGAAGAAATTCATACTCGGCGCGCGCCCGCGCAAGCTCTCGCACGAATACATCGCGCTCCCGCACTGTTTTCAAAAGCGGCAGCCGTCGGTAACAACTGAAAGTAATAAAGTGAAGATGGCGCCGGCCATAGATGCGTTTTAGCCCAACGGGCATCGCGAACCACAAGCGGGGAAATGTCACCCCAAGACCCACCCTCCGAACCCGAGGGTGGGGCACCCACGCTTCGATTCCATTCTACTCTCCGATGAATTATAAGAGTGGTATCCTGATCAACGACGGATGCACTAAAACCAGCGCTGCGTCCGGGCCACCCGCCGGCCGGCTGGAGATATTAGAGATGGGGCGACTATCAAAACAAGAACAAAGCATATTACTTAAAACTGTTCTGCAAAAAAGGAACCCCAGCCTTGTCATAATTCTGGACAGGCTTGGGAAGGTACCGTTGACGTCTGCTGAACGCGAACAAATCCAGCATGCGATAGGAGAAGAGCTAAGTGCTTCGGGGATAGACGATAAGGGCGAAATCAATCACTACGGCCTTGAACTGGATGATCTCATAAGCTTGATTGCCCAGACCCGATGAGGTCTAGACCGTTTGGCTAGGGCCGACAATCGACGGCCGGCCTTCCACTCTTCCCGTTACCCTTTCGCCGCAAAATCGTCCCAGTACTACACAATACTGTTGATAAACTAGCTATAATTTGAGAAAATTCCCTATGTTCGCGCGGGGAGTTTTCTCTTTCCACCCTGCGCGCCTCCTCACTTTCCCCAACAATTTCCTAAGTCCAATCATTCCCACACTTACCCGGCGCGCTCGTAAGTCCAATCATTCCTATACATACAGGGCACCCGGGGTTGGGGGGTGCACCGGTTTTCTTGTCAGACCAATTCGCCCTGCTTCTAAGTCTTTTGTTTCCCCTGCATACCAAACTTCTTTTCGTAACTTCTTTGTTTCCCCTACATACGCAAAAACAGGGGGATATATCCCCTGTGGAAAATGTCGGCGCGCCGACATTTTTGATTTTTCCCCTTATATTTTGAGGTTTTTCGCCTGCCAATCACCGAAGACCAGTTACCAAACGCTCCTCTTCGAGCCACGGAACACAGGTCACGGGACACGATTCCCCGCCGGCCACCAGTCACCAGTCACTTTTTCGTTGGTTATTTCGACAGCGTCTGCTGAACGGTTCCGACGCGCCAGAAATTCTGCCCGGTTTCCGGCAGCGTATAGATGGGGTCGTAATATTCGTACCGGCGATTCAACGCTTCCGGGTCGTCCGCTTCAATCCCTGTGCGGTAATTCTTCGTCCAGTAGGAGATTCCAAGTTGCCGGTCGTATTCCTTCACCTGGTGCACCCAGCGCTTGCCGACAAACGGCACGTCGCAAACGATACGGGGCGTGGCAAATCCCGGCAGGTAGCCCATGATGTCGTGCTGCAGCTGTTGCGCTTCATGGATCGCCAGCCGCCAGTGCTCTGCGTTGGGAATCATGTCGCACTGGTAAAAGTAATACGGCATGATTTTGCCGTAATCCAGCAGCGCAAAACACAGTTCGAGCAACTCACCCGGGGACGTGTTTACGCCGCGCAGCAAAACGCCCTGATTGCGAACGTCGCGGTAGCCCATATCGAGCAGCGACTCCACCGCTTTTCGCACCAGCGGAGTCACCTGCCGTGCGCTGTTCACATGTGTGTGCACGGCAATGTCCACGCCCCGCTCCCGCGCCTTCTTCGCCAGGCGTTCCAACCCAGCTTGCACTTCCGGCTGCAGGAAATGCTGCGGAATCGCGATCAATCCCTTGGTCGCAAGCCGAATATCGCGGATATTCGGAATGTCCATCAACTTGGAAACAAAATCCTCGAGGGTCCCGATGGGCACATTGGCAATGTCGCCTCCGCTGACCACCACATCGCGTACCGAAGGAGTGACCCGCAGATAGTCGAGCATCTGCTGATAGCGGTCCTTCTGCGGGATCTGAAACTTCAGCTTGATGACTTGCGGCACGTCGTTGCCGACCAAATCCATCCGCGTGCAATGCCCGCAATACTGAGGACACGTGGAAAGCATCTCCGCCAGCACTTTCGTGGGATAGCGGTGAGTCAAACCCTCCACCGCCCACATATCCGCTTCGTGCAGCGAATCGCGGCTCGCCTTCGGATGGCTCGGCCATTCCGGATGCCGGTCGTCAAACGCCGGCAGCATGTAGCGCCGCACGGGATCGTTCCAGAGATCCTTCTCATCCATGGTGTTCAGCATGTGCGGCGGCACCAGAATGGACATCGTCGCGCGCTCTTTAATGTCGCGCTCCAGGGAAGCCATCAGCGCATCCGGAATCAGGTCGCCGAACGCATCCTTCAATTCCTTCAGGTTCTTCACCGTGTGCCGGCGCTGCCAGAGAGCGGTCTCCCACTCTTCCTTGGAAACACCCTTATATCCGGGCAGGCGGCGCCAATCCGGCTCCACAAACTCCCGCTTCAAGGGATAGGTAAACGGTTGTTCGCCGGCATGAACCCGGCCGGCCGGCTTCCAGGTGGGGCGCGCCGATTTGGCCGCGGGCGTAGTGGTTTTCGTCTCGCTCATCACGTCGATCCAGTATCTGGGGAGTTTTGCGTAACGGAAGTCTTAACAACTTCTTTACGTCTCAGGATAGCGTACCCACGCATTTTCCGCCACCCCCTGTCAATCGCAGCACAAAACACGAGGGCAGCGTCTCCGCACACCACGGCCGCTCATTCATCCCTGGGTTGCTGGGTTGGAGGTCTTCGTCTCAGGCGAAGACGCGATAGTTTAGAATTTGCGCGTTTCCTGCCGCGACCAGCGTTCCACCACGATCTTCGATTCCGTGTAGAACTCGACCGCGTCCTTGCCCTGCGCGTGCAAAATGCCAAAAAAGCTTTCTTTCCACCCGCTGAACGGAAAAGAAGCCATCGGCGCCGCGACGCCAATATTGATCCCGATATTTCCGGCCGGCGCTTCATAGCGAAACTTGCGCGCCGCCGCGCCGCTCGTCGTAAAGAGCGACGCCTGATTGCCATACGGGCTCTTGCGGATGAATTCAATGGCTTCGTCAATGGTGTTCGCGTGAATCAGGCTCAACACCGGCCCAAATATTTCCGTATCCGCCAGCGAACTCGTAGCCGGTACGCCGTCCAGCACCGTGGGCTTCAGGAAGTTTCCGCCTTCATGGCTGGCCACTTTCGTATTGCGCCCGTCCACGACAGCCTTCGCGCCATCCGACACGCCTTTCGCAATCAAGCCTTCGATGCGCTGCTTGCTCGCGGGAGAAATGACCGGCCCCATCTGAACACCAGCGTCAAGTCCAAATCCGACTTTAATCGACGAAGCCGCTTCGGCAATCGCATCGCGAAATGTCTTCTGCGCTTCGCCAATGGTCACCGCCACGGAAACCGCCAGGCAACGCTGCCCCGCGCAACCAAAAGCGGAGTCGCTAATAATCTGCTTCGCCAGATCCATGTCCGCATCCGGCAGTACGATCACGTGATTCTTCGCTCCGCCCTGACACTGCATCCGTTTCCCCGCCGCCGCCGAGCGCTGGTACACATGCTTTGCCACCGGCGTGGAACCGACAAAGCTGATCGCTCGCACCGCCGGGTGGTCGCACAGCGCGTCCACAACATCCCTGCCGCCATTCACAATGTTCACGACGCCTTTGGGAATGCCCGTCTTTTCGATGAGTTCCATCGTGCGCCGCACCGTCAGGGGCACGCGCTCGCTCGGTTTCAGCACAAACGTGTTGCCGCAGGCAATCGCATACGGCAAAAACCAGAACGGAATCATTGCCGGAAAATTGAACGGCACAATCGCCGCCACGACACCAAGCGGTTGCCGGATCAGCGTTTCATCTACTCCCGGAGTGATGTCCTCCAGGTTGTAGCCCTGCATCATGATCGGAATGCCGCACGCGACTTCGACGTTCTCAATTCCCCTGCGCCATTCGGCTTTGGCTTCGCCAAATGTCTTGCCGTTTTCCAAAGTGATCAGCTTCGAGAGCTCGTCAATATGCTCTTCCAGCAGATTTTTCAGCTTGAAAAGATATTGGATGCGCTCCCCGGCCGGCGTCCTGCGCCACGCGGGAAAAGCCGCGGCAGCCGCCGCCACGACGGTATCAACCTCAGCCTTCGAAGAGAGCGGCGTGCGCCCGATCACTTCTCCCGTGGCCGGATTGGTAACGTTGGAATATTCCGAAGCCGAAGATTTATGCCAGGCGCCGCCGAAATAGTTCTGAACGTCGATTACCTGAGATGTGACGGGGGTACTCATGAGACTTCTCCGTGCCTCCGCCCGCGGTGGCGTGCGGCAGGGCTTGCGATATGAAGGATGGCGCTCGGACGAACCGGGCGAATGACACTTCAGTGTACCAAAGAATTCGCAGTCCAGGAGTGCGCGAGAAGCTCTATCGGCCAAGCGTTGCCAGCGCTTCGTACGCCGCGCCAATCAGTGGCGCCGATTCGTTCAGCACCACAGACACCGGCACATTGGTCAGCATTTCCCCAAAATGCCATTTGTCCTTGAACGCTTTGAAAAAAGTGCCGTCCTGCATTTTCGGCAGAATCTTCACCGCAATCCCGCCGGCCACATAAACGCCGCCCAGCGCCAGCACCTTCAGCGCGAGATTCCCGGCTTCCGCGCCGTAAATTGCCGTCCATAAATCGAGCGTCTGCACACAAACAGGGCATTCCTTCGAGAGACCTGTCTTGGTGATAAATGGAGCAGGGTCAGCGTCGGGATCGTCAAAGATAGGATGCTTCACGGTGGGAGAAAGAAATTCGTGGAGAGTACGAAAACCACGGCCGGAGAGAATTAGCTCCCAACTGACCTGCGGGTAGCGTTTGCGCATGAACTTCAGCAATTCAATCTGCTCGTCGGTGTGCGGCGCGAAATCCGAATGTCCGCCCTCACTCGGAACCACGCGATACCGATTGCCATCCCAGAAAAGGATGGACTCGCCCAGCCCCGTTCCCGCGCCCAACAAAGCGCGCGTCGCTCCCTGCACCGGCGTGCCCTGGTTCAGCACCACAAAATCTTCGGCGGCGAGGTGGTCGAGGCTGTGCCCGGTCGCACCCAGATCGTTCATCAGCGCAATGGTCTTGACTCCGAGTTCCTTGGATAAGCTGTCCGCGTCAATCACCCACGGAAGGTTTGTAGCGTGAATCCGATTGTTGATCACGGGCCCGGCCACTCCAAAACCCGCGGCGCGCACGTTTTCGTCGGTAAGATGCGGCGCGGCCTGCCGGGTAAATTCTTTGATGATCAGGTCAAACCTGGCGAAATCCTTGCTGGCGAATCGCTGCTTGAAAACGACGTGCAGCTTCCCGTCTTTCTCTGCAAACAGCGCGATGTTGCATTTTGTGCCACCAACGTCGCCCGCAAGTATCACCGGACCTCCCCCAAAATCTCTTCATTAAACCGTTTTAAGGGTTATACCACTCTCTGCCGTCGCGTTCCAGCAGTTGGTCGGACTCTTTCGGGCCCCAGGCGCCTGCCAGGTACGTCGGCACTGTCCCCGTCCTTGCGGCGCTCCACACGTCCAGGATCGGATCCACAATCGACCAGGCCGCCTCCACCGAATCACCGCGGTCAAACAGCGTCGCATCCCCGCGCAGGCAGTCATTCACCAGCGTCGCGTATGCGCTCCTCGATGCCCCGCCGAATGCTTCGCGATAGCTGAATTTCATGGTCACATTGCCGATGCTCATCTCCGTTCCCGGCCGTTTGGCCCCAAAGGAAACGGAGATTCCTTCGTCAGGCTGGAGATTCAGCACCAACCGGTTGGGTTCCACTTCGCGCTCGCGGAAGACGATGTGTGGTGCGCAACGGAATTGGATCATGATTTCCGTCGTGCGCTTCGCCAGACGCTTTCCCGTGCGCAGGTAAAACGGAACGCCGGCCCAACGCCAGTTGTCGATCAGGACCCGCAGAGCCACAAAGGTTTCCGTGCGCGAGTTGGGATTCACACCCGGTTCATCGCGATAGCCGGCCAGTTTCTTGCCGTCGGGGGTCGCCGGTGCATACTGGCCGCGCACCGCGGACTGCGCCACCATCTCCAGGTTGTAGGGGCGTATCGATTGCAGAATTTTCAGCTTTTCGTTGCGTACCGCTGTTGCGTCAAACGAAGCCGGCGGTTCAACGGCCATCAACGAAGTCAGTTGCAAAACGTGGCTCTGGATCATGTCTCGCAGCGCGCCTGCTGTCTCATAAAAGCCGCCACGCCTCTCTACGCCCAAAGTTTCAGCGGCTGTAATCTGGACGTGATCCACGTAATTGCGATTCCATAACGGCTCAAAGATGCCGTTCCCAAATCGCAACACCAGCAGGTTCTGAACCGTATCCTTCCCCAGGTAGTGATCGATGCGGTAAACCTGCTTCTCTTCAAAAACGTTCAGCACGATCTTGTTCAATTCCTTTGCCGAGGCCAAATCGCGCCCAAACGGCTTTTCAATGATGATGCGCACCCAGGAATTGGGGTTCGCGGGCCGCGCCAGTCCAGCGCGTCCCAACTGTTCCACGATGTCCCGATACACTTCCGGCGGCGTGGAGAGATAGAACAACCGGTTCCCACCGAGCTTTTTCTCCGCATCAATTTCCGCCAGCCGTTTGGCGAGTTGCGCGTAAGAATTCGGGTCCCCATACTCACCCGCCGAATAATAAAGGTTGGAAGAAAATTCATTCCATTTGGCAGGCTCGATCGGCCCAACCTCTGAAATCGTCTTCGCCGCTTCCCCGATCGTGGTCCGGAAGGATTCATCGGTCATCGGGGTTCGCGCAAACCCTACGATCGCGTAGCGTTCGCCAAGGGAATTGTGCTGAGCGAGGTCGTACATCGCAGGGATTACTTTGCGTTTAGCCAGGTCGCCTGAAGCGCCAAACAGGATCACCGTACAGGGGTCGGCGGATGTTCCGTAGATCGAATTCGAGCGCTTTTCTTCCTCAGGCATGAATTTCCTCCATGATGTCTGGCCCTGCCATGCTCATTTGCATGGCTTTTCGACTATACCTCAACCCCAAGAGTTTTCAGTTCAGAGCGGGTTTGCGCCGCATTCTGGTGATGAATCACGTGCATTCCCAATCGCCGCGGATTCTCCAGATTCAGAGAGCGGTCATCAATAAACACGCACTCCTCGGCCGGCCGCTGGGAAACTTCAAGCGCGATCCGGAAGATCTGCTCTTCCGGCTTCCGGGCGTGCAGATAGCACGAGCTGAAGAAAACTTGAAGCTCCTTGCGGAGTCCAAACGCTTCAATCCGGTAATTGTTCAATTCCCGGGGCTCATTATTAATGGATGCGACGAAATACTTTTGGATACCTGCCACTGCCCGAAGCAGCTCGCGTGTCTCCGGAAATTCCTTCGACTGGGCAAACATGAAGGCCGTAAATTCTTCACGCGTAAAATGGCGCGCCTTGTAAAACAGGGTTCTGTCCAGATACTGGTCAAGCGTGATCTGGCCCGCGTCGAATGCGGGAAATGAGAGGTCATGCCGTTCGCGGAACTCTTCCCAGTCAAACTGAAAGGTATTGGCGGCCTCCAGGCGGGAATTATGGTCCCACCCATTGGTCAGAATAACCCCGCCGATATCCCAAAAGACGGTTGTGATGTTTGCCAAGGAAGCGCCTCCCGGAAAGCCCCTGAGAGATATCAGATGAAAGGCCAGGAAGAAAGTTAAAAAAAACCTTCGAGAGTCGAATCACCTGGAGCTCCGGCCCCGGCAAAATTTGCAACTGGGAAATAACCTCGGCCAACTTGCTGCCTCGAGCTTGCAACAACCTACAGGCTGACGGACAATAGCTCCTTCGGGGGAAACCAAAATGGCAGACGATTCTTGCGGACCGACGCCCGCTCCCAGTGAGCCCATTCAGCCTGGCACACGCATGGTTCATTGCGTGAAATTTGGCAAAGACATGCCGGGACTGGATCGCGTGCCCTGGCGGGGCGAAATCGGAAAGCGCGTGTACGAAAACGTCTCCAAGGAAGCGTGGAAGCTGTGGGTTGAGTATTCCAAAATGCTAATGAATGAATATCGGCTGAACCCCATCGACCCGAATTCACAGAAAATCATGGAAGAGCAGATGGAGCAATTTTTCTTCGGCGATGGCGCCAAGCTCCCCGAGGGCTACGTTCCTCCAAAAGCCAAGGGCTGAGGCTAAACCTTCCCTGTCACCGGATGCTCCACCGGAAGCCGCGGAGTAAGCTTGAAATTTAATTTTGCGTGGCCTTCACGAAGTGCGTTCTCAGCTTCGGAGGGTGTCTCGCCCCGCGCGAACAGAAATCCCAGGTAGCTCGAACCTTCCGGCCAAGCCGCAATATAATCGTGCCACCGCGCGGTAATCTCCAGTTCGGTCACGCCTGGCACACGTCGCGCCTCTTCCGCTCCCTCCACCTTTTCCAGGATTCCACTCTTGGGAACGGGAATCATCAGGACGCCCGAAGCCGCCGCTTCCCGCGGCGCATCCCAACCGGGCAGATCCAACGCATGCCGCAATAGCAATTCCTCCAAACCGATTGGTTCAGGTTCATTTTCGAGCAGAAACCGCAACGCCCGCGCGCACAGCCCGCCGATCGGCCGCGCCGCAACCTCAATCGGCCACACTCCGCGTTCAATCAGACGAAATTCTCCGTGCACTGGTCCGTGCGTAAGTCCCAGGGCCCGCGCCGCATCCGTGAAACACTTTCTGATTAATTCCTGTTCTTTCGCGGGCAGGCGCGAAGGCGTGATGTAAATGGTTTCCTCAAAATACGGTCCTTCCAACAGATCCGGCTTGTCGAAAATCGCGAGTACCCGCAGTTCTCCGTCCTTCAGCAATCCTTCCACCGCCACTTCCCTGCCCGGCAGGTACTCTTCCACAATCATCCGGTCCAGGTTCGGTTCCCGCGTCGCTTGAATTTCCGCGGACTCCAGCAATCGTTTTAATCGGCTGGCGCCCGCAAGGAATTCTTCGCGATCATTCACACGAACGACTCCCTGGCTTGCCGAAAGCGAGATCGGCTTCAACACGCAGGGGTAAGTAAGGCCCATCAGCGCCGGCTCGGGAATCGCGTGCAACGGCACGCTTCGAAACCACGGCGTGGGCAGGCCGGCCTCGCGAAAAACTTCTCGCAAGCGCAACTTGCTCCGGCAAGCCTCCACGCTCGCCGGGTGATTGTGTGGAATCCCCAAGCCCCTCGCAACATAAGCCGCGGCAAGCGTTGGCCGGTCTCCCAACGCCAACACGCCATCCACACGTTGTCCAACCTGTGCCTGCATGACGGCGTATGCCGCTTCTTCGGGCGCTTCAAATCGCACCGGCAAAGCGCGGTCGTGCCACGGGTCGTCCAACTGGTGGCACCGGTCGGTCACAAACACCAGCTCAACGCCTAATTTTTTCGCGGCCGCGTCAAACGCGCGTGTCTGGTAACCAAGCTTCGCCGTAAACAAAAGGATTCTTGGCTGAACCGTCGGAGAGTTCATTCCGCAACTTTCATAAAAAAGATTCCGCCTGCCTGACGGCTTCTTTCGCTCTTGCGATGGGGACCAACTGGTCCCTCGTCGGCTCCGCTCAACAGTACCAGGGCTCGTTCAAGTACGGCACGCCCGGCCTTGCATCCGGGATCGGCAAATCCTTCTCTTCGATGCGCCGGTGAGCGGCATGGTTCGCCGAGCGCCAAATCTCTTCGAAAATCGCGGCACGGCTCAATTTCTGTTTCTCAGCCGACGACACGGTGTCTTGCAGTTCTTCGCACAATCGGTCAATTCCCGGAACGCTGTGCTTCCAGGGATAAATCAAGGACTTTGCATCAAACGGCCCGACTTCGTCGCGAATCTCTTCAATCTCCAGAAGCCGCGAACCGGCGGTAACCAGCAACCGAATTGCTAACTGGATCGGGGCAACCGCTCCGATCAATTCCAGGCGCCGAAGTTGTTCCAGCAGATCCAGATAATTTTCGAATGTCGTCCACGGTGTGAACGGTACAAAAGTCGGCTGCAGCGCAATTCCCGCTCGCCGGCACTCTTCCACCACACCGAAAAAATCTACCCGGGTGTGCCCCTTCTGCAGTTTCTCCAGAATCCGATCGTCGAGGGACTCCACCGCCGAAATAATGAAAAGGCAACCCGTGTTGCGCAGTGTTTTCAGCAGCTCCGTGTTCTCTCGCAGGTGCTCCACTTTGATCGTTACGTCATACGTCAATTCCGGGAATTCTCTGTGCAACGATTCCACCAGCGGCACAGCGTGACCCACGCCATTGAAAAAATCCGGATCACCAAATGTGATGTGCTGCGCCCCCGCCTTCACCTGCTGGCGTATGTCCGAGAGAACCACTTCCCGATCCACGATCCGGAACACCCCGTCGTACACCGGCACGATCGGGCAGTGCCTGCAAAGGTGCTTGCACCCGCGCGACGCTTCTGTATAACCGACCAGCCGATGCTCCCCCTCCGGCATAACCAGATGCGCATAATTTTTGAGTGCGGGAAGATCCGAGCGATCCGGCGTGATAAACCGAAGCCGCGCCAGCGAAACATTCGAATCGAGCGGATGAATCTGCGGAAACGGCGAAAGCCCGGAGAGGTGTTCGGCAAGATCCACCAGCATCTGCTCAAACTCACCGCCAAACAAACTTTCGACTCCGGCAGCGTGCAAACTTTCCGCGGCCAGCGGCGCATACAAACCATACGCGCAGAGATGGGCGCCGGGATTGCTCCTCCGAATCGGCTCCAGCAGTTCCAGCGTCAGCCGCGTAGCGGTGTGCATCGGCACATAAAACGCGATCAGCCCCGCTTCCCGCACCGCCTGCTCTCCGAGCGCCTGCCGCGACAAATCGAGGCAGGTCACCGCATGACCGCGCTTCCGCAGCCAGGCCGCCGGCGAAGCCAGCCCAAACGGCTGCCTTCCCAACTCGTAGGTCGAAATAAGAAGAATCTTCACAACGCCCCATTATAGCCGCTCCGCGCCAAGTCGCGATTTCGGCTATCATAGAAGGCTCAAGCCATCTGGAAAGGACCGCCGGTATGACCATCTCCGCTGCCAATTCCTTCGGTACCCGGGACAAACTGAATGTTGGCGCGCAATCTTTCGAAATTCATCGCCTCGAAGCTCTCGAAACGAAGGGAATCAGCCATCTCGCCAAGCTTCCCTTCTCCCTGCGCATCCTCCTCGAAAATCTTCTCCGCTGCGAAGACGGACGCTTCGTTCGCAAAGACGACATTGCCGCGCTCGCCAAGTGGACTCCCAACGGCCCGCAAAAAGAAATTGCTTTTATGCCCGCGCGCGTGCTTCTCCAGGATTTCACCGGGGTTCCCGCGGTCGTGGACCTTGCCGCCATGCGCGAAGCCGTCCAGAAAATGGGTGGAAATCCCAAGCGCATCAATCCGCTCTTCCCCGCGGAACTCGTCATCGACCACTCCGTTCAGGTGGATAGTTTCGGCAGCGCCAACTCCTTCGGTCTGAACGCTGAACTCGAATTTCAGCGCAACGTCGAGCGCTACGCCTTCCTCCGCTGGGGCGCGAAAGCCTTCCGCAATTTCAAAGTTGTCCCGCCCGACACCGGCATCTGCCACCAGGTAAACATCGAATACCTCGCGCGCGTGGTCTGTGCAATGCCCAACGGCAATCGCCTGGAAGCCTATCCCGATTCGCTCGTCGGCACAGATTCGCACACCACCATGGTCAATTCGCTCGGCGTTTTCGGTTGGGGCGTCGGCGGCATCGAAGCCGAAGCGGCCATGCTCGGCCAGCCTCTCTCGATGCTCGTACCCGAAGTCGTCGGCTTCAAGCTGCACGGCCGCCTGCCGGAAGGCACCACGGCGACGGATCTCGTCCTCACGGTCACGGAGATGCTGCGCAAGAAAGGCGTCGTCGGCAAATTCGTGGAATTTTACGGCTCCGGCCTTTCCACGCTGAGCGTCCCGGATCGCGCCACCATCGCCAACATGGCTCCCGAATACGGCGCCACCATGGGCTTTTTCCCGGTGGACAACGAAACACTCGCCTATCTCCACTTCACGTCGCGCTCCCACGAACAGATCGCTCTCGTCGAAGCCTACAGCAAGGAGCAGATGCTGTTCCGTACCGACTCTACTCCCGAGCCGGCGTTCAGCGATAAGCTGGAGCTCGATCTCGCTAGTGTCGAGCCCACCGTCGCCGGACCAAAGCGCCCGCAGGATCGCGTAGCCCTCAAGAATGCCAAAGCATCCTTCGTCAAAGTTGTGGAAGGCGCATCAGCAAAACACGTGCACGTTAAAAACAACGGCGACACGTTTGACCTATCGAGCGGCGCCGTCGTGATCGCCGCAATCACCAGCTGCACCAACACCTCGAATCCTTCGCTGATGCTCGGCGCGGGCCTCCTTGCCAAGAAAGCCGTAGAACGCGGCCTCGACATCAAGCCCTGGGTAAAAACCAGCCTCGCTCCCGGCTCAAAAGTAGTCACCGATTACCTGCTCGCCGCGGGCCTTACGCAATATCTCGACAAATTGAAATTCAATCTCGTGGGCTATGGCTGCACCACCTGCATCGGAAACAGCGGGCCGCTGCCGGACTCGATCGGCGCGGCCATAAAGGAAAATAATCTCCTGGCCGTTGCGGTGCTAAGCGGCAATCGCAACTTTGAGGGCCGCATCCATCCGCTCGTGCGCGCAAACTATCTCGCTTCGCCGCCGCTCGTCGTCGCTTACGCGCTCGCCGGCCGCATGGAACTCGATCTCACCACCGAGCCACTTGGCACCGACAAAGCCGGAAAGCCTGTCTATCTGCGCGAAATCTGGCCCACGCCGCAGGAAGTCGAATCCACCGTACGCGCCGCCGTCTCCACCGAGCAATATCGCAAGCAGTACAGCGAAGTCTTCGAAGGCGATGCGCGCTGGAAAGCCATGCCGGTTCCGGAAGGCGATCTCTACCAGTGGGAACAGAACTCCACCTACATAAAGTTGCCACCGTATTTTGAAAACATGCCCAAGGCGCCCGGCCCGCTTGCCGACATTCGTGGCGCCCGCGTTCTGGCCATCCTCGGCGACAGCGTCACCACGGACCACATCTCTCCTGCCGGCTCGATCGCCGTCGATTCACCCGCGGGGAAATATCTGGTGGCGAAAGGCGTGAAGCCGCACGAATTCAATTCCTACGGCGCGCGCCGCGGCAATCACGAAGTGATGATGCGCGGCACCTTCGCCAACATTCGCCTGCGCAACCAACTCGCCCCCGGCACCGAAGGCAGTTGGACGCTTCACCTGCCCGACGGCGAGAAAATGTTTATCTACGATGCCGCCGTGAAATATCGCGAAGACGGCGTGCCTCTCTTCGTGATCGCAGGAAAAGAATACGGCTCCGGATCTTCGCGCGACTGGGCCGCCAAAGGGACGCGCCTCCTCGGCGTCCGCGCCGTTTTAGCCGAAAGCTACGAGCGCATCCACCGCAGCAATCTGGTTGGCATGGGCGTGCTGCCGCTGGAATTCAAGCCCGGCGAAAATCGCGAATCCCTCGGCCTGACCGGTCTCGAAGTTTTTGATGTCGAGGGCGTAGCTTCGCTGACGCCGCGCAGACAAGTGAGCGTAAAAGCCAAAGCTCCGGACGGCACTGTGAAAACAATCACCGCGCTCGTCCGCGTGGACACGCCCGAGGAAGTCTCCTACTACCAGCACGGCGGAATCCTTCAATACGTTCTCCGCCAAATGCTTGAGTAAGAACGTAGCGGCCACCTTCAGGTGGTCGCGAGTGCGCCGACCTCCATGCCGGTAGACATCGCGTTCATAACCGTCAGCTACAACACGCTGGAATGCGTGAAGCACTTGGCCGACTTCTTCAACGAACTGCACGTTCCGCTCACCTTCACCTTCACTGTTGTGGACAATAATTCCTCAGATGGCTCCCAGCAATTCCTGCAATCCCGCCCGGAAATCAACTATCTCCAAACTGGCGAAAATCTGGGCTACGGGCGCGGCATCAACCGCGGAGTGGCCGCGACCGCCAGCAAATATGTTTGCGTCACGAATACGGACGTAGTCCTCAACCGCGACGCGCTGGTCGATCTTTGGCGCTTCCTGGAAGAACGGCCCGAGGTCGGAGTCTGCGCCCCGCGGATCACGTATGAGGATGGGCGCAACCAAGGGATGGCATTCAAGGCTTCTCTTTTTTCAAATTATGCCAACTGGTTTGCCAAGCTTCTGGCGAGTTACCTGAAACGAAGAATCGCGAGAGCGACCAAGCCGCTGCGAGTCGAGGGCGTGATGGGCGCTTTTTTCCTGATCCGGAGATCCGTGATCCCCCTGCCGGCGCTTTTTGACGAGGACTTTTTCTTCTTTTACGAGGACACCGCGCTGGCTCACACCTTGAAGAATAATGGCGTACCTTGCTTCGTCGTTCCAAGCGCTGCCATTATCCATCTCGGCGGAAAATCCAGGTCAACCAATTCCATATCGTCCTTCTACGCAGGCAAATATCTTTACCTGAAAAAGTTCTACGGGCCGCTGCACGCCAGAGCCATCTATTTTATCGATCGCGCCCGCATCCTGCGCAAATGGTCGCTCTATACTCTGTTTTCGCGGTTCACCGCCTCCGAGCGGATCAAGGACAAGCAGCGCTACTACAAGATTGCCTGGGACACCTCTCGTCTGAAGTGAAGCGGCCAGTTGTTCGTGGCATCAGGATTTCATCGCGGAAGTTCGTTTGAGGAATACCAGGAAAATCAGGCCGCCGATAACTGAGACGGCGCTGGCAACCTGGGCGTTGGAAAGCCCCAGAATCCAGGGCGGATTGATGCGGATAATCTCCACCAGGAAGCGCGCCACACCCGTCAGGATCAGGTAATAACAGAAAATTTCGCCGGAGCGTCGAGGGTCCTTCAAAATCCGCGCACCCAACCGCCACAGCACCCACCCGATCGCGCTCCAGATCAACAACTCATATAAAGGTGCAGGATGAACGCGCTCCGTCGTCGGCACCACGCCGTTCGGAAAGCTCATCCCCCACGGCAGCGAGGTCGGCTTTCCATAATCTCCATCGCCGGATAGGAAGCAACCGATACGCCCGATCGCGTAGCCAAACGAAGCAGCCGGTGAACACGCATCCAAAAACTCCCGCACCGGCAGTTTCGCGCGCCATCCCATCAACAGCATGGCGCCAAATCCGCCCAGAAACCCGCCGAACCACGCGAATCCGTAGCGGCTCAATAATAAAGGTAGAGGATTGGCGAAAAACTCCGCCGGCGTCTCCAGCAGATGGTAAAGTTTTGCGCCCAGAATGCCCAGAAGCCCGGCGATCGTGATCATCGTGAACGCGTCGGCGTTCATCCCGCGCCGGTCGAAATCCGCCTGCAACACGTACGCCGCGGTAATCAGCGCCAGCGCCACCATCAAACCGAATGTCGGAAGCTGTAACGGACCAAGGTGAAGGTAAGGAATCATTCGAATTGCGCCGCAAAGGCGTCTTCGAAAGTATACACGACGCGCTTCAAGCGCCTGGTTTCGCCCGGCGATGCAACAGCAGGCCAATCGCCAGCCAAACTCCCAGCGCAATCCACTCCGCCCCAGTGAAATGCCCCGGAACACCGGGCACAAGTTTCATCAGGATCAGCAGCGCGGAAATCATCATCCCTAACGCGGCGACCGCACGCAATCCGGTGCGAGACTCGACAATAAAAAACGAAATGCAGGCGGCAAACCACCCCAGGGCCGCGGCCATGGATCCCACTTCCGTCACGGGCACGAGCAACGAGTCCCCTATCAACAACCCGAGCAGCGTTCCCCCAGCCACCGCGAAGATCGCAACCGTTGGCGTCAGGTTGACCGCATGAATCTTCGCGAACGCCGGCGCGATGGTCCCTCGCCGCCCGTACGCAAACAACAACCGCGAAGACGCCACAAAATTCCCGTTGAACACCTGAAACAACGCCACCAGCGAAATCCCCAGGATCAGCCGAACCAGCCATACCGAATGCGTACCCTGCTCAAACGCAATCGCGGTCGCGAACCTTTTGCCCAGCAACCCCTGCCACGGCGCGATATACGAGACAGCGCCCACCGCCAGCACATAAAATCCCGCGCCCACCAGCAAGGCCATCGCGATGGCCCTGAAAAAATTCGCGGGTGGAAAACCCGGATGCGCTTCTTCCGCAACCTTGGGCACGGATTCAAATCCAGTCACAAAATACGGCACAATCTGCAGCGTCAACAAAATCGAAACGAGCGGCGTGTGGCTGAACACCGGTTTGAAATTCGCGGGAGCGCCGCCGTGCGCGCTGATTAGCACGAGCAGCAGAAATACGGCCAGAACGGAGGAAGTAGCCCAATTCTGAAACACCGCACTGGCCCGAATCCCGCGATAATTAAGGTAGGAAAGAAACGCGGTGAGTCCGATCCCCACAAGCAACCGCGGCAAAAATACCGGCTGGCCCGCCACGCGATAAAGCTCCATCGTATCGAGCTGCGGAAAGATGTACGCCGTGAGCTTTCCCAGCACCACCGCTTCCCACGGGCAGACGATGAAATAGGCCAGCAGCATCATCCAGCCCGTCAGGTAGCTCACAAACGGCGGAAATACTTGCGCAGTGTACGCCGCCTCGCCCGCGGAGTCCGGCAAACGCCGCACCCATTGGCCGTAAACATACCCAATGGGCAAAAGCAAAATCCCGCCCATCAGGAAGCCGATCATCGCCCCCAGCGGGCCGCCCCGGCCAAGCCAGTCGTCCATCAGGATGACCCAGCCGGTGCCGATCATCGTCCCAAAGCCCAGCGCGAAATAATTCCACAAGCTGAGCTTGCGCGCGAGGCCGGTCATCTAAAAAACACACAAAAGTTCGTAAAGGAGATTCGCAGCCAGCAGAGAGGTGATTCCGCCGTTATCGTAAGGCGGCGAAACCTCCACCAGGTCGCAACCGACAATCTTCAATCCGCGCAGCGCCCGCACCAGCTTCAGCATCTGCGCGCTAGTGAATCCGCCAATTTGCGGCGTTCCCGTGCCCGGGGCATAGGCGGGGTCCACACAATCAATGTCCAGCGTGATGTACACGGGCTTGCCGCGAAACGCGTGCAACTGCTCTTTGAACACCTTGATCCCACCCTGATGAAACTCCTCCGCGGTAATCATGCTCACTTTGTGCTTTCGCGCAAATTCAAAATCGTCCTCGCCGTATACCTGACCGCGCAACCCCACCTGCAGGAAACTGCGCTCGCGGATTAACCCCTCTTCAATCGCCCGGCGAAACGGCGTGCCATGCGAAAGCTTGCAGCCGAAATACTCGTCCCAGAGATCGTTGTGCGCGTCGAATTGAATCACGGCCACAGGCCCGAATTCTTTGGCTGTAGCCCGCAACAGGGGCAAGCTTAGCGAATGATCCCCGCCGACAGCCGCACACCGCGTGCCCGCCTTCATCAGCGGCTCCGTATGCTTTTCGACGCGGCGGAAGGTGTCTTTGATCGACAACGGATTCACAGGAAAGTCACCGAAGTCCGCAATACGGTGCTTCGCAAATGGATTGACCTGCAGCACCGGGTTCCACGGGCGGATCAGCACCGACTGGTCGCGCACCTGCCTCGGCCCAAATCTCGCTCCCGGCCGGTACGTCGTGCCCCCATCAAACGGTATCCCCACCAGCGCAATATCGAGTTCCTCCGGGTCGCTAATGTGCGGCAACCGCATGAATGTGGAGATCCCGCCGGGACGCGCGTGCTCCAGCGCGTTCAGAGGCTCCGGATGCGGCAATTTATGCTTCTTCGAACGTTCTTTCATCGAGCGGTATGCTATGAGGCGACACGGAACAAGTCAACGAGTGAAACAAGTTCCGAACTCCTAGAACTCGCAATTACTCCGTGGAACCCGAAGACTCTTCACGGTCGAGCGCCTATCTCTTAGGGGCAATTGCTGGGAGCAGGAAGCCCGGAAAATCGCGCCTTGATCCAACTGAGTTGCTCGCTGACTGAGTTTCCCAATACCGCGCTTTCGTTGAGCCCGGGGTATCTTACAAACAGCACACGATCTTTCTGCGCACACAGCTGGCCCACGGCCCTTGCAGTGAGCGCCGCCGGAACCGCAGTGTCGGCCTCCCCGCTGATTACCAGCAGTGGGCTAAGCGCAGGCCTCCCGCCAAGCCTGTTCCGTTCCCAGAATTTCTTAATGTTGAGGTTATTCTCCCAGCCAGGCTTCAGCATTTCATTCGCGGGCACTCGCGGGCCTGAACCCGGTTCACAGGAAAAGCGGATGTACTGGTAAAGCGGAATCGCCTTCTCGGCTAGGATTTCCTCAATCCGAAACTCCGGAAAGACCGTCTTTACGCCTTGCGCCAGAAACACCAACATGGCGTGCTCGGGCCCGTTGGAGAACCGCTCAAACATCTCCTGTGGGTCCGCGACTCCGGCAATGCTGACAGCTCCCAGGAAATTGGGATCACCCATTTCACTGACAGCTTCTGCCACTGCTACAGCTACACTCGCTCCCTGAGAATACCCCGCCACCACCCACTTTTTCCCGAGCTGCGGCAGTGCCGCACGGGCTGCCGGAATCGAAAAAATCAAATCCATGGCGTTCGAGCGAGTGTCGAAGGCGGCATAAGGAAAGTTTGTGCCAAGTCCCGCATAGTCGGAGGCAACGACGGCGTATCCCAGGCTTGCGTACATCGAAAGCAGCGGCCCTTGATTCAGGTTTTTCAGAAGCGAAGGCGCACATTGCCGGGCCGACCCGGTGAAATCATGCGCCCAGGCAATGACCGGCCAGCCCCCCGCTGGCGGCACGCCGTCCGGGACAAGCACCACGCCTGAAACGGCTACATCTTTCCCCTGCGCGGAAAGAGAATGATACAGAATGCGAAATGTGGAAGCTTCGTAGGACAGGTGGTAATCATAAGCCTGCTCCGACCGGATCAATTCGCCTGGTTTTCCGGCAGGCAGCGGCTCCGGAGTTTCATAGAACTTGCCAAGAGGTAGCGTGCGCGGCGCATGATGGCTCTTCGGCGGTGGTGGCGGCGCTTGATCCTGTGCCGACAAGGCAACGCCCGTGAGCGACACGGCTGCCCAGAGGGCTCCCAGCAAGATCCCAATCCGGCTGAAATCCAACTTCGGAAGGCGTTTAGGCGGGAAAGTTTTCATCCATCTTCGAATGTACATGACACCGGGGCGGGGCGTGCAGTTATCTCCGCGGCTCGCTACCAGTTGGAGTTGGATCCAGCTGCGTTGTCTGCGCGTTTAAACTGATTCCGCTTGGAATACATTATCGCGGCAATCACCAGCCACATCAGCGTTGGGGGAATAATCAGCACCAGGATCCCGCTTCGAAGCGCCTCGATCATTCGGGAGCCTGAAGAAGCAGCCTGCGTGTAACAAAGAGCGCAGCTTTGCGAAAAAGCCGGCGGAGCCAGAGCCACGAGAATGAGCGCCATCAGAGTAATAGTCACCCGGCGGAACATTTTCTCGTGCTTCATCTGTTTTCCCTTCCATCCAAGCCACAGGTTACTTTGCGTACGGCGCACCCATCAAAACACGGAAGCTGTCGGTCCATCCATAATTAATTGTCGCCAGAACAAAAAGGGTAAAGACAGCGACGAACAAGATCAGGCTCCGCTTTTCCGCCGCCAACCCCATAAAAAAGAGAACCCCGAGTAACGCGCCGGCGAATGCAAGTATCAACATTATGGGAAGCAGGTGAGCTCCGCCGGGGTTACTGCCGGCGACAGCCACTTCGATCCCCGTGATTGCCAGCATGCAGAGGTAAACCACGATGTATTTGCCAAGTCCGCCTTGTTCGCCAGCTGTGCTCATAATCAGATTTCCTTTCCGCGACTCAATTTTCCCGGCTTGCGCATCTTCAGCTTGCGATATCCATCAGATAGACCAGGGGCACAACGAACATCCACACGATATTGATGAATTGCCAGAACAGATGGCAGTTTTCAATGTGCGCCGCCCCATAGCGCCCGCTCTTGTAGCCCAGGCCGATGATCAGGAGCGCGATCAGCGCCGCGATCACGTGCAAGAGTTCCATGCCGGTCACGCTGAAATACGCACCCCCAAACAAACCGGTGCCCCAGGGATTCGCCGAAAACGTCACACCCTGGCCAATCATTCCGAACCATTCACGAATGTGCAGGATCGCGAAAAGCACTCCCAACGCAAGGGTCACCATCGTCCAGCGGAAAGCGTTCGCCCGGTCCCCGGCCCGCGCTGCCCGCACCGCCATCAACATGATCAGGCTGCTGGTGACCAGAATGATCGTCATCAACAGCACACTAATGATTGTTGACGAGTGGTACGGCCTCGGCCAGTTTGGCGTCGCATTCCGCAAAAATCCGTACGCCACCAGACACGCCGCAAACGTCATGATGTCGGAGATGATGAACAGCCACATCGCCAGTTTGATCGCGGGAATTGCGAACGGCGAGGGCTCCATCGCGGGTGCATGGTGTCCGCCCAAAGCTACGTCAGAATGACTCACGGCGCCTCCTATGGTCGAACTCGTTAAATTCTCATCCACAACAGCAGGAACAGGTAGATCCACAGCACGCCCATGAAATGCCAGTAGATCGAAGTTGCATTCAGCGTGCTCCGCCGCAGCGTCCCCAGGCCGAGTTTACGGATGACGCGGCCCAGTCCGGCCAAGCCGCCCATCACGTGCAGGGCATGCAAGGCGGTGAACACATAAAAAAACGAACTGTTCGGGTTGGTCGCCAGGTACAGCCCCTGCGACCTCAACTGCAGCCACGCCATGTACTGTCCGGCCACAAAGAGCAACCCGAGACCCAGGGTCATGTACAGCCACAGCTTCGAACTCGCCGCTTGGCTACTCAGACCTCCCATGTAAGCGGCGACGCGACGCCGCGCCACCTCCAGGGTGACGCTGCTCGCCATCAGCAGCACCGTGCTCAGGAAAAGTATCGACGGCAATGTGATGTGCCGCCAATCGTTCGACGCCCCTTGCCGAACAATCAAGGCGCTGGTAAATGCGGCAAACGACATGCAGATCGCCGCGATGCCCACCCAGATGGCGCTGCTCGCGGGCGGCGGAGAGTATTCTTCCATCGTCCGGAGATTGCCATCCGCCGGCACCAGATTCTGCCAGCCGCCATTGCCGGTGCTTCCGTTTCCCGGCCTGTCCGGCTGCTCCAGTTCTTCAGCTTTCGGAGGTGGTAATGTGGTCGCCATCGTTTCTACACTCTTCCTCTCGTACGTTCGCTATCTCTGCGATCAGTCGCCGTCCCCGCCGGGCAAAGCCTGCTCCGGTGAATTCTGCATGATGTAATCCGCGCCCGACGCCGTCTTCACTCCGTACTGTTCCGCGTCGTGATAGACCACCGGGTCCTTGCCGCCAAAATTGTTCCAGGGCGGCGGCGAAGGCATAATCCACTCGAGCGAGGTGCCTTCCCAGGGATTCGGTGGCGCCGGCTTTCCGCGGAATCTGCTGACGATGAAGTTGTAGAGAAAAATCAGCTGGACCGCGCCCGTGAACAGAGCTGCGACGGAAATGAATTGATGCAGCGGGATCAGCGGCTTCAGGTAATCATCCGTGAACGCCGCATAGCGCCGCACGTTGCCCGCCCATCCGAGATAATGGAACGGCATGAAGATGCAATACGTCCCCACAAACGTCAGCCAGAAGTGAATCTTTCCCAACGTCTCATCCATCATTCGTCCGTACATTTTGGGGAACCAGAAATACGTTCCGGAGAAGATCCCGAACATGGCCGCTACACCCATGACCATGTGGAAGTGACCCACCACAAAGTACGTGGCGTGCAGCATGATATCGATCGAGGGTTGCGCCAGGAAAAACCCGCTGACCCCGCCGCTGACGAACATCGAAATGAACCCCAGCGCAAAAAGCGAGGCCGTATTGATCCGCAGTTGCGAACCATAGAGACTCCCGATCCAGATCAGCACCACAATCGTGGAGGGGATGGTGATCATTAGTGTTGGAAACGAAAACACGAGCGAAGAGAAGGGATTCATGCCGCTGACAAACATGTGGTGCCCGTAAACCATGTAGCTCAAAAACGCCAGCGCCCACATCGAATACAAAATCGCCTTCATGCTCAACATCGGACGCCGCATATTGGTGACTAAAACATGGGTCACGATCCCCATCCCGGGCACGATGGCGATATATACCTCCGGGTGCCCGAAGAACCAGAACAGGTGCTGCCACAGAAGTGTGGACCCGCCGGAATGCGGTATCAGCTGATCGTTGATTACCAGGCCAGACGGAATAAAAAAGCTCGTCCCCGCCACATGATCCAGAATCAGCAGAATGCAGGCCGGCATCAGGACGGCAAACGCAGTCAACCCCATGCAGGATGTGATGAACCACGCCCACGCGCTGACCGGCAAGCGGCTCAAGGTCATTCCCTTGCACCGCATATCCAGCACCGTGGAGATGAAATTCAACGCGCCCAGCAATTGCCCGACGCAGAAGATGGCCAGCGCTGTCGCCCAGATTACCTGCCCGGCGCCTTGTCCGGGTCCCGCCGCTTTTCCGATCGCGCTCAGCGGAGCGTACGAAGTCCAGCCGGCCAGCGGCGGACCGTCACTCACAAAGAAGGCGCTTACCAGGACGAGGAACCCGGTCAGTGTCACCCAGAACGACATCATGTTGAAATGCGGAAACGGCATATCTTCCGCGCCCGTCTGGATGGGCAGAAAATAATTTCCGAACGCCGCGAACGGCGCCGTGGTCAGCACGAAGAAGACCATGATCGTGGCATGCATGGTCATTAATTGCAGGTAATACTCCGGCGTCATCACTCCGCCCGGAGCGCCGTTTGGAGAGAGCGTTTGCAGCCCCGGAATCGCCGCATTGGTCCATCCCAGGTGGATGCGCATCAGCCAGGACAGCACCATGCCCACCACCACCGCCACCAAAGCCAGGTGGTAATACTGGATGCCGATCACCTTGTGGTCCGTGCTGAAAACGTGCTTCCGAATGAACGTCGTCGGAGGACCGTGATGCGCTGCTGGGGCTGCTGATACTTCGTGCATTTGCTCACCTCACCCGAAAATAAAAGTCACCGCCGGACCTTGCTCCCATCTGACTTGACGTCTCTTGCTACTGCGCGGCCGCCTGCTTCTTCTGCCAATCATCAAAGTCCGCTTGCGACATTACTTCCAGGTACGCGCGCATGTTGTAATGGCCCAGCCCGCACAACTGCGAGCAGACAATTTCGTACTTTCCGACCTGCGTGGCCGTGAAATGCAGCGATAAATCCAGCCCCGGCACGAAATCCTGGTGAACGCGCAAAGCTGGCACGTAGAAAGAATGGCTCACGTCCTTCGCGTGCATCAGGAGATGGATTTCCTTGTTCACAGGAATGGCCATCTCGGCAGTGACAATGTCGTCCCGCGACTCGACGTCGTGCTCGGGATCCAGACCGAACAGGTTCTGGGTCCCCTCATTGATCATTTCGGGATGGATCGGACCAAACTTGCCGTCCGCTCCGGGATACCGGAAGTAGAAAGCAAACTGCCCGGCTTGAACCTGAATCGGCATGGCATCTGCCTTGGGGGGCGTGAAATATACGGTCGCCCAGGCCTTTGTGCCGAACGCTCCCAGCGCCAGCACTTCCGCACCGACCAGCACGAGCGCGGCGCCCACCAGCCCCTTGGCACCGCCCGGGAAGGTTTTCCTCTTCCCATCACCTTTCGATCCTGCAAACTGCCAGATGAATATGGCCAGCAGTATCTGCGCGGCAAGGAATGACACACCCGCCTCGATCATGGTGTCATCGCGCTGGCTGTCGATCAGGTGCCCATGGGTCGAAATATCCGCGGGCGGTTCCCAAGTGTGCATCACCACCGGAATTGCCGAGGCAATCGCGATCACAATGATAGTTACCGCAAGAAATTTGCCCATAGCTCTCCACCTTTGCCCGCTCAAAGGGCAATCTACCGCATTGGGTGCACTTGCCTGACACCGCTGAACATTGGAAAAGAACTACCAAGCCCTACATCAATAGGGCTTGGCCTTGAAAACAAAGTTCACCGTCTTGGTTTCGCTGCCGCTGATGGTCACTTCCTGCGACTGATCACCGTAGGATTCCTGCCACGCGGTCACGGTGTACTTGCCGGGAGGCAGATTCGCCAGGCTGAACGCCCCGCCGTCGCCCGTTATCGCATAGTGGGAGTTCTTCAAGACCGCGAAGTTTCCATGCATCCACGGATGAACGTTGCACTTCACCGGAATAAATTCCGCCTTGTCATACTTCTCGCTGATCGGCGGCGTTCCCGGTGGCTGCGACTTGTTCCACTCGCGGTTCACCTTCGGCAGCGGGTGGATGTTGTGCGAGGTTTGATCCTCATTGACGATCTTGATTTCCTGATTCACCTGAAATGCAAGAATGTGCGGAATGTAGCGGCAGCCCTTCTGGGTGAAGACCGCCGCGGTTGATGGCGCGGCTTCATCCGGAGCCCCGGCGGAAATGTAGACAACCACATCCTGAAGGCTGTTACCCGATCCAGTTACGACTGTTTCCACGGTTGGCGGTGTGGTGTACATCTTTTGGCAAGACGGCTCTTTCGACATATCAATCGGCTTCATCTTGGCTGGCGTACCCTCATAGGTCACTTTCCCGCTGACGGTGCCCCCGGCAGGTCCCGCCAACGCCACAGCCGAAGCTGCCAGCGTCACCAGTCCCGCCATAATCACGTGCTTCATACTCATGCGAATCCTCCTCCCGAAACTTGGAACACTAAATTAGGGTTTCACTCCCGAACCTGTATAGGTGTTTTGCACCTTCTTGGCGTTTACAATTTCCGCGCCTTCCTTGGTGCTCAGCCACAAGGTCAGCTCGGGGCTCTTGTTGTTGTATTGCAGGGTGCGCAGGAAGTGGACCAGGTCCCACGCGTCTTCCGGCTTGATCACGTCTGCGAACGAAGGCATGGGCGTGCCATCCAGACCGGTCATGAAAATTTTGTAAAGGTCTTGATTTGTCCGTCCGCACTTGGAACGGTTGTCGGAAGTAAAGTTGTAGGGTCGAATGGGCTGGTCGTTGCTGTCGGTCAGGGTGGATGCTGAAGGCCCATCGCCGCGGCCTTCCTGGCCATGGCATTTCCAGCATTCCAGTTTCTGGAATAATTCGCTGCCGTGTTTGATGCTGGCCACGGACAGCGCGGGTTCCGCCGGAACCTGGATCGCGTCGCCGGGCTTTTCGGTTTTCCACCGCGGCGAGAATGTCTTGATGAAGGCAATCAGGTCGGCCCGCTGCTGATCCGTGAGCGCCGACCAGTTCGGCATATTGGAGAAGTTGATTCCGCGCTTGAGGGTACTGAACAGATCCGAATCCAAAGGCAGCGTCCCTGTCGGCGTAGACCGGCACTTGAAAGCACCGAGCACAAAATTGCGCGGCAGTATGTTCAAGTACGGCGCATTTTCGCCGTCGCCGTTGCCACGGGCCCCATGACACCCCCAGCAGTAACGGTAGTACAGTTGCCGCCCGGCCTCGGAATGCCCGGTAAGGTTTCCGATGTGGGATTCCATCTGCTGCGCCCCCGCAAGCACCGGCAGAGCGGCTGCGAGGACAACGATCACGGCAATTCGTGCAAAATTGATCCTCCGCATATGTTCTCCCTTAGAAGTCAAAGTCAAACCCGAACAGTAAACTGCTGCTGGTCAGGTCCGAAAAAGTGACGGGTGACGCACCACGTTGCCGGATGATGGCGTACTCCGCATGGTAGGCGAAGCCCGCCCGGCTGGAAATGAATGGGTAGTACCGCAAGCCAAAAGTCAGGACGTCGGTGTTGCCCAGGTTGGAGGGATTAGCGGCCGTGACGCCGTCTCCCGTGAATGCCTGCTGAGACATTCGCACCAACTCATAGCGGTTGATCAGAATCAGCTGTGGGCTGAGGTTGTAGTGGCTCTCAAACAATCCACCGTTCCACGAGGGCGAGTGCGCCCCCACCGGAAGCGTTGCTCCCGGCACAGCCGCCGTGTTGCTCGCCAGCCAGGCGCTGTCTGTGCCATGGAAATAAATCGTTGTGATGTCGAACTTCTTGATGTACCACATTCCGATCAGGCCATAGCGCTGAAAGCCCTTGTTTCCGATACCCGTTCCGGCGTATGGCGTCGTGGCCGTGGAAGTAACTGGCTCGCCTCCAGTGGTCGTCCCGATCGGAGTCGTCGCAGTGAGATTGTACTGAAAATAGGTTGGCGCCTCCCCTATGTACGCAAACCCACCCACACGCTGGAGACCCAGGCTGCCTAGCTGAAAGGCCCGGCTGGCGGCGAAAAACCCATCATAGCCGCGACTAGTCGGCAGACCGGGTGAGCCGTCATTCGAACTTAGCAGCGATGCCGAAATGCGCGTCCGATCATCCTTTGAGTGGCCAAGCCACTCGACGCCAACCTGATTGTCGCCAATTCCGAATACGAAATTGGGGTTTTCGGAAACACCCGGCTGGTACATCGGCTGAAAATGGTAGTTGGTATAAACACCTGAAATACCCGTGAGAGTCAAAATTCGCTTTTCTGAAAGCAGGTTGTCCAGCTCGAATTTTCCCATTTTGATGTTCAGCCAGGAACTGCCGCCGATGTTATCGAGGCGTGCCCACACGGACTCGAAGTGAAACGCTCCTGTGTTATCCGAAGACGGCAGCACGTAAAAGGAGACGTCTTTTGCGAGTGTTCCACCGGTATGAAAATCCAGGCCGCTCCAGTCAAAACCGTGAGTTGTCACCTGGGCTTCATTCCCACCCGGCCCGTTCGAGCCGTCAACCTGAGCCTTGTTGGTGCTCTCGCGGTGCCACTGCGGCGTGATGCGGAACGTCACCGGCCAATACGCCGGACTCTGGAAAATGGGGGCATCGCGGTCGTTCCCCATCTGGTACCCATTGTCTTTAAATTGCTGCCCGAACGGGCTCAACTTCGGCCACGCCTCATGGCACGAAGAACACGGCATGCCGTATTTTCTTGCGAATGCGGGTAGTGCGCTGGCTGGACTGCAGGTCGAGAAGAAAATTCCGAGGACCGCTGCAAAATACAAAAGAGTTTTTACCGGACGGTTTGCAATCCGATTCACCCCACTACCACCCCAGACATCCATACTGCCTCCTCAATTACGTTCGGTGAAACGCTGAGTAGACAACGCGTTTTGATCGCGTTCAGTTTGGGTGAAGGGTATTTGGAAAGAGTGCTTCAGGCAAAACAGTTCGCTGGCGCTCCCACAGCGCCAACTCCCACATTCGGCCGATCCGCTCCAAACCAACTTCCGAAAACCGCGTGTTGCCTCTCCGTCAAGAGAGCGACGCGCGACCTTCAGTCCCTGAACCGTTGCGGATGCTACTCCTTCTGATTCCAAGAATGCAAGAGATTTCTTACAATCATTTGAAAAATATTTTACAGATACAGTTCTGGTACCGCACTCTTCCGTCTCCGCCTCCTTCTGTCCGCGCGGAGCTGGATTTGACACAACCCCACCCTTGGAGGTAACACAATAGGCAGATCAAAAATGTGGATTGGAAATAAAGTTCCGCGTAACCCGGCTTCTCGGCCCGCCGCCCCCATTCGAATCGCCGCATTTTTGGCCCTGATGTTGCTCCTCCTCCCCGTGGCGGGCGGAACGAAAGAAATTCTCACCACTCCTGGTATCGTCCGCGAATTTTTCGGTTCCCTTGAAGAAGTTCGCCAGGCTGTTCAATTCGTCGTCCACGATCAAGTCATTCATGGCACCCTGATTTTCGATAAGGAACCCATCTTGAACGGCGCGGAAGCTGTGGACTCCTCTCCTCTTTTCGATCCCTGGCAAGGCCCCGGCCACGTCTATTTCAAAATTCGCAAGAACGCCATCGCGCCGCGCCATTTCCTGGACTCGGGAGACCAGGGCACTATCGCCGTTCGTTTTGTCCTCATTCCCGTCGACGCGAATCGTACCCGCGTGAAAATCGACGCCATCTATCAGGAGGCGGCCCACCGCGTCTTTCACCCTTCCGATGGCACGGTTGAAAAAAGCGAAATGAAAGAGATCAAAGATCAGCTCGAAACTCTCCAGGAAGCCGCGGCACAGGCCGCCGACGCAAGGCGCCGCCAGACCAGTGCCGAACTCGTTCGTCAATCCGTGATTCGCCAGCGCGAAGACGAAACCGCCCGGATTGGCAATGCCCAGACCGCGCTAAAGGACCTCGAGCAGCAGGTCAACGCGCTGCACCACGAACTCGAGCGCCGCGTCAAATCTCCTGGCGCCGACTTGAAAGCCGCGCCGTTCCAGTCCGCGGCCACCCTCAAGACCCTCTCTGCCTTCACCGACGTTGTCATCCTCATCATCACTCCGCATTGGCTGGGAGTGGAGACGCCCGATGGCCAGCGCGGATGGATTCCGCAGGAACTTCTGGAGCAGTTGCCTTGAACGTCTGCCCGTTTCGTTTTGCAAAAATTCTACTCTGCTTTGTTTGCCTGGCTTCCCTTGCCCGCGAAATCTCCTCTCAAGCGATTCCCTATGCCAGGAATTTCGCCATGCCGCGCCCACAAGTCGAGCAAGCCTTGAAAGATCTGCAAGCGTATTCGGGCCAAAAACTTCCCGTGCTCGATGGCTTCGTCGCGCCACCCGACAAGCCTCTCGACCGCTACGAGCGCGGCTTCTACCAGTTTTCCATCGAGCTGCTCCCCGGCGACGCCGGCGGCACCATCGTTCGCCTCTCCGCAAAAATCACCGCCTGGTACGCCGATCGCGATGTCACCAAGTCCGGCTATCAGGTCCTTCCCTCTAACGGCCGCCTCGAACTCGATTTCCTCGATCGCCTGGAAGAGAAACTTACCGGCAAGCCAGTCGCTTCCGCATCTCCTACCGCAAATTCTCCTCAAGCGCCGCAACCCAAGCTCGATCTCTCCGGCGCCCGAACCGCCGCCACCATGGCCGCGCCGCTTCCTCAAACCGCGCAGCAGCCCGACGAAATCGCCATGCTTCGCAATCAGCGCATCGCCGGCGAAAAGCGCGTTCAACAACTCACCGCCGAACTTCAGAACCTCCAGGAACTCCAGCGCACCCAGGCTCACCCCAGAAATCTGGTCGTCGTCAGGAAATCCCGCACCCCCATTTACGCGAAGAATGCGGAGAGCTCACGCCTCCTCTTCGAAGCCTCCGCCGACGATGAATTTGAATTCCTGGATGAAGAAGGAGAGTGGATTCACATCACCATCTCTGGCGATTCGCGCGGCTTCGTCCGCAAGAATTCCGTCGAGCTGCCGGAAGGTGTCGCCGCCAGATTGCAACCCTCCCCGGCCGGCCCGGAAGAAAAATTCTCCGGCTTCCGCATCGAGCGTGAAGAAACCGGCGGTTTTCCCGGCGATTGGGCCCCGCTCAAAGGCAAACAGGTGAAAATCTTCACCGTGCAGCTGCTCTCTCAAAATCCGAAAGAGACCGGACCAACCGCCCGCAGCAATTATTGCCTTGCGCTATTTGAAAAGGGGCTTCGTGAAGGATCCGCTGCAAGTCCCGCACCCGAAGGCGTGGTGGTAATCTTCGACGCGGCCGACGGCGGCATCGCCGCAGCAACTTCCGCGAACATCCAGAGACTCGTGTCAGGCGAACTGAAAGGCGAAGCCTTCTGGCAACAAGGTTATCTGGATCCCCCCGACGCCTTCACTCCCGCTCCCAAAAAGTAGCCGTCACGCCTCTCTGTGATCTCTGTGCTCTTCCTCAGTGCCCTCTGTGTTAAATCTTTTCTATTTTCTATTTTCTATTTTCTATTTTCTATTTTCTAAGTTCTATTTCAGCGCCCGCGTCGATTCCCTCACCACCAGCTCCGCCGGAATTTTTTTCCGCACCACCGGTACGTCCTGCTTCTCATCCATCGCCTTGATCGCTTCCAGCACCATGCCCGCGCTCAGGCTGCCCATCGCTTCCATCGGCTGCCGCACCGTCGTCAGCGAAGGCACCGATAAACTCGCCTGCGCCACATCATCGAATCCAACCACCGAACAATCCTCCGGCACGCGCAATCCTTTTTTCTTCAGCGCGCGCAACGCCCCCAAAGCCGTCACATCGTCATAAGCGACCAGCGCCGTGAACGGCTTCCCCTGACGCAGCAATTCTCCCGTCAGCTGCGCCCCGGCCTCAAAACTTGAATTCGGATCCAGCGATTCCGGCAACTCCAGAATTTTTTTCGAATCCAGCTTCAACCCCGCTGATTGCGCAAAAGCGCGAATCCCCTTCCATCTTTGCCCGCTGCTCGAAAGCGCCTTCGGCCCGCGCAAAAATGCGATTTCCCGGTGCCCCAACCGGTAAAGATGCTCCAGCGCCATGCTTGCCCCGCTTTCATTGTCCACGGAGACCGTGCTCACCGAATGATCCTCAAAACTCCGTCCCGCGATCACCGTCGGCACCTGGCACTCCGTCAGGTCCGCCAGCAGCTTGATGTCCGTCACCAGCCAGTTCGCGATCACCACGAGCCCTTCCACTCTCCTGTCCAGCAGCATTTCCAAATATCGTTCGAACCGGTGCGGCTCGTTGTGCGCATCGGCCAACAGCGAAAGATAGCTCGCCTGATAGAGCGCATTCTCCAGCCCGCGCAGGATCGGCGTGCAAAAAGGATCTGTAATGTCGATCACCATCACCCCGACGATGTTCGACCGTTGGCTCCGCAGCGACCTCGCCAACGGATTCGGACGGTACCCCATCCGCTTCGCAGCGGTTTCGATTCTTCCTTTGGTGTCCGCCGGAATGTATCGCGACAACGGCGCGCCATTCAGCACAATCGAAACGGTGGAAGCCGAATAGCCGCACTCCCGCGCCACGTCGCGAATCGTGACGACCCCCGTTCTCCCCATCGGCTGCTCCTCACTTCGGCGCTGGATACGTGTAACGCAAATTCCCGGGCAGGCGGTCCGACCGCGAGCGCGTGTTGTATTCGAATTGATACTTCAGGTGTTCATCGTCCAGCGGATACTCTTTTCCGGCTTCGTAGGGATAGGAAACCAGCCCGTGTTTCGGCAAAGGCTCTACTGTGAAGGCATACGCGGCATAAAAATCGAAGTCCTTCTCGAACCCATTCGCGTAGAAAAAGTAATCGCGCGTCCAACCGGCCGGAAGTTTTGACAAGCCTGTGGGATCAAACTCCAGCTCCACGCCTTCGCCCGATCCAAACACGGCAAATCGATCGTCCGCCGCGCCCAGCAGATTCTTCACGTCACCGTACCGCGTGTAGTTTCCCGCAGCGCGCGCATACGGCCCCGTCGGGCTGCGGTGCGAATACGAGTACACTGTGTCGCTCGCCGGATGCAGCCGAATTTCTTTTGGATAGCCCAGGAAAGCGAGTGAAGCCTTGTCCAGCGGCACCTCTTCCACCTGGATGCCTTCCACCGGCGGAGTCTGGTCAATTCGCACCGCGTCCCAATATATTTTCAAGTTCGATACGATTCGAATGCGCCGTGTCCCCGCAGGAATTTTCCCGGTGAGGTCCGTCACCATCGTCCGCGCCAGTCCCGCCGGAAATCCCATGTCCTCCACTACGCGTTTCCAATTTCCCTGCGCGTCCTTCGCCTCCACATACGGCGCAATCACTTTGATCCCGGCCTGGTCCGCCGCATACATGGAAGTCGCGGTGAAATAATCCGTGTATCCGTCGAGCAGCAGCCGCAAAGGCTTCTGCGCATCCCAAGCGCCCAAATCCAGCTCGATCCAATGTAATTTCGCAAATCCCGCAAACGGCAATCCTTCGAATTCCGTCACGTACTTTCGGTCGCGCTTCGCCAGCAGCGGCAAAACATTCTTCCCTTTGTCGTCCCACGCGCCCGCAGGCACCCGCGCATTTTGCGTGGCAATCACGCGAAATTCGGGAAATGGCGGCGCGCTTACGAACCGCTCGTTCGGATTCACTTCCACATTCGTCGGATGATCCACCGCGACCAGCCGCACTTGATCCAGGTAAACCGTCTCCTCCATCGGCTCCATGAACCGAAAACTCAAGCGTCCATCTTTTTCGCGCACGCTCTTCGCCGAAACTTTCAAATACTCATCCGGGTCCGGCACGTCCCGCTCACCCGGCGCCACCCAGTGCCCCACCACTCCCGGCCCAATCATGTCCGCAATAAATTCGTATTCCCGTCCGTTCCACGAAAACAAAATCGGGCACGAACTTCCTCTTCGGTCAAGTTCTCCAATCGCCTGCGTTTTCCCGGCAGCCAGATTTATTTCATCCTGCGGCACACCGGTCGGCCACAGCAGGCGCACCACATCCGTCGCCTTTTCCTTCCCAAGCCCCGCAAGCAGCCCCGGCCCATTCTGGCCCAGATAACCGGAAGCCCCGGCGATTTCCCATTTCTGGTAAAGTCCGCCGGCAAAAATCTCCAGTTTCGTTCCAATGCTGCTTTTGTTGTCGTTCAGTGCCTTCAGATCAATCTGCATCCAGTGGTTCTTGTTCGCTCCCATGTTTTCCAGCACCAGCGTCTCGCCACCCGCCTGCGTCACCACAAAATCTGGACTCCCATCATTTTTCAAGTCGGCCACAGCAAGCGTGCGCGGCTCCTTCAGTTTCACTCCATCGAGATGAACATTCTTCGTCACGTCCGACCAACCCGCATCGCCAAGATTGCGCAGCACGCGAATCTCTCCGCCGCGCTCGCCCTCTCCCACCGCCGCCAGATCCAGCCACCCGTCGTTGTCGTAGTCCACCCACGTAATTCCCCATCCCTGCTTCCAACCAAAATCCGGCAGTGCCACTCGTTCCAGCCGCTTCCCCTCCACATTTCGCCACAACGAAATTCCCGGCGCGCCTGCGTGCGAAAATGCCAAATCCATCCACCCATCCTTATTGAAATCGAACGCCACCACGCCCACCGCCGGCGGCAATTTTTCTTTCGCAAAATCGATTGCCGGCAATTCCGTAAACTTTCCTTCGCGCGGATTCAGATACACATCCGCGCCACGCGCTCCACCGGCAAGCACCAGGTCAATTGCCCGGTCATTGTTAAAATCCGTGCTGATCGCGCCTCCGCCCGTCGCCTCCACCCCCAGCCCCGTCTCGTCCGAAACGTCCGTGAAAGTAGAATTTCCGTTGTTCCGCCACAAAACGTTGCGCGCTTTCTTTCCCTCCGCGCCCTGCGCCGCAAACGTCAAGTACAAATCCAAGTCTCCATCATGGTCGTAATCCACAAACGTCGGCGAAACACATCCGGCTTGGCGGCGAATTCCAACTTTCTCCGTCACATCAACAAATTTCCCGCCGCCTTCGTTGTGAAACAGGCGCACTCCCCCCACCTCGCAAACCGCCAGGTCTGTCTTCCCGTCGTTGTCAAAATCTCCCGCCGCGCAGCCAAAGCCTGTACCAACTCCGTCAAGCCCCGCCTTCGCCGTTACATCCTCAAATCGACCGCCGCCCAGGTTGCGCAAAAGCTGGCTCTTTCCGCCTCCCGCCCCGACCAGAAACAGATCCGCTCTCCCGTCGCCATCAAAATCCAGGAAACACGCTCCGTTTTTGCCTGCGGCACCCTCCGAATTTTTCCCCGCAACGTTGATGAGCTTTTGCAGCGGCGCAACGTCATAATGCACCGCAATCTCCGCTGGAACGATTGTCTCCCCACCCGCCACAAACTCCGCCAGCGAAAATTTCCCTTGATCTCCGTAGCCCGCCCCAAACGGAATCCCCAGATGGTCCGCCGTAATTTTCTGAAATCTCTTCATTCCTTCACGCGCCGCATCCGTGTCGCCCTTTCTCTGATAAGCCCGCGCTAGCCCGAACTGCGCCGAAGCGTGATACGGCGCAAGTTTCAGCGCCTTCTGGAACGCCGGAATCGCCAAGTCATATTGCTGGAGCTGCGAATTCAAGTAGCCTTCAAAATAAAATGCGTCCGGCTCTTCGGGCGCGATCTTCTCCACATGCTGGAACGCCGCAATCGCCTTCGCCGGCTCGCCCGCGTCCTTGTACACCAGCCCCAGGTTGTACCAGGCATGTGGATTGTCGGGTAATTTCGCCGCCGCTTCTTCCAGCGCCGCGCGCGCCTGCTCCATCTTCTGCTGCGCAAGCAACGCAATCCCCAGATTCATTCTCGCAACCGCAAAGCCCGGGTCCGCCGCCAGCGCCTGCTCAAAATATTTCTGCCCCTCCGCCGCCTTCCCTTGATTCAGGTATGCCACACCCAATGTATTCAGCCGCAGCGCATCTCCTACCGGAGCCTGCTTCTGGGCCCCAATCGTCGTGCGCGCATTCAAGTTCGCAGCCTCATCCGTTCGGCGTGACGCAAGTACAACCAATCCAGGCAGCAACAGCGCTGCCCCCAAAATTAAACACAGACGCCCGAAACCCAAGTGCCTAACTTTCATTTAGGGAGATTCCTTCCACATGCGCCACCCGCGAAGAACCTTCATCCGCTTACGTTCCGTTCGATTGTCTTGGCTGCCCACCCTATCGTCAACCGATTTTATAGCGGCTTTCCGCCCAGTTCCTGAACTCGCCTTGACCAATCCGAATCAGGCCGCTACCTTTCTTTCGTCCACCATGGCCCACCTTTTTTATTCCACCATCGCCGAAACTCGCGAAAAATTCCGTCACAAGGAAATCTCTCCCGTCGAACTCATCGCCACCCAACTCGACCGCATCCAGAAAATCCAGCCCCAGATCAATCCCTTCGTGCACATCGACGCCGAATCCGCCCGTGCCCGCGCTCTTGACTCCGAATCCCGAATTGCCCGCGGAGAAACCCTTCGCCCGCTCGAAGGAATTCCCCTCACCGTAAAATCCTCTCTCGACGTAGCTGGCTGGCCCTGCCCGGCAGGCTCTCTCCTCCGCAAAAATTACATTCCCTCCGCCAACGCCACTCTCGTTTCCCGCCTCGAAGATGCAGGCGCAATCCTCCTCGGCAACACGAACACCCCCGAATTTCTGATGGCCTACGAAACCAACAACCGCCTGACCGGCAAAACCTCCAGCCCCTGGAATCCCGCGTACTCCGCCGGCGGCTCCAGCGGTGGAGAAGCCGCCGCAATCGCCTCTGGCTGCTCCATGGGCGGGGTCGGCAGCGACGGTGGTGGCTCCGTCCGCACACCCGCGCACTTCTGCGGCATCTGCGGACTCAAGCCCACGCCCGGTCGGATACCCGCCACCGGCCACTTCCCTCCCGGCGCCGGCGCCTTCGCTTGGATCGGCGTCGTCGGTCCCATGGCGCGCACCGTAGCCGACCTGCGTGCGCTCTTCGCAATAATGGCTGGCCCCGATCCCGGCGACGCGCTCTCCGCGCCAGTTCCCGCGCGCGAAATTGCCCCAGCCGATCTTCGCGGCCTCCGCATCGGCATTCTCGAAAACCCTGAACTCGGCCGCCCCACACCGGAGACATTCTCCGCGCTGCGCCGCGCCGCGCAATTCCTGTGCGACCTCAATCACCGCGTCGAACCAATTAAATTGGAAAGTCTGGATCAGGCTCTCGATCTCTGGTGGTTTTTCTTCGGCCCGGTAATCGCCGATCTCTTTCGTCAATCTACGAGTGGAGAAGAATCGCAGCTCAGTCCGATGTTCCTGGGCTATCTCGAAGCAACGCAGGCCGAGCCGAAAGTCATGCTGGACTCCTTCCAGAAGGCCTGCGTGGACCGCGACCTCGTCCGCGCCTCTCTTCTACGGCAACTCCGCGACGTACCGATACTTCTCTCAGCAGTTTCCACGGCCCCGGCCTTCAAACACGGCGAGGGGAATTATCGGCCCGGTGATCCGCACAACTACCGCGACACCATGCGCTTCTCCCAGTGGCTCAATCTAGCCGGCTTCCCCGGCCTCTCGCTTCCCATGGGTCAATCTCCCGAAGGGCTCCCCATCAACATCCAACTAATCGCCCGCCCCCACGAGGAAGAACTCCTCCTCGCAGTAGCCGAGCAACTGGAACAAGCCCGCGGCCCCTGGCAACCTCCGCCTCTCTGATCTGATTCTTTCTCTGTGTCCTTTGTGCACTCTGTGGTGAAATCTTTCTTTCTTTTAATTCTTCCCCTGCGTTAGCTCCGGACTCGAAATCGCCTTATCGCTCCACTTCTCCCGGTCCTTATCCAGATCCGCATCCATCAATTTCTTCGCGCTGGCAAACTCCGCCTGGGCCTGCTCTTTTCGTCCCAGTTTCAGCAGCAATTGCCCACGCAAGTAATGCGCCTTGTCGCTTCCCGGCACCACCTTCAGCGCCTCCTCAACCGCTTTCAACCCCTCTTCATACTTCCCCTGCTTCTGATAAATCTTCGCCAGCCCAAACCACGCACCCGGCCGATGCGGATCCCGCTTCAACGCTTCTCGGTAAGCCTCGACCGCATCTGCATCCCGCTGTTCTTGCGCATAAATCTTCGCCAACTGGTAATAATCGTCCGCCAAATCCGGATCGATCCGGCTGTCTTTCAGAAATTCCTGTTCCGCTTTTCCGGCGTTCCCGGTCTCCACAGAAGCGATCCCCAAATTAAAATGCAAAAATGGCAAATCAGGATTAACTCCCTCCGCCAACCGCAATTCCGCAAACGCCGCGTCATATTCCTGGTGCTGCAGATACGCCTTCCCCATGATCAGATGAAACTCCGGCGTTCCCTCTCCCACCTCCAGCATCCGTTTCATGGCCCGCTCATCCAGCCCTTTCTTCCCCGCCTTGTTCGCCGCGATCCCCAGCACATACAGATACATCACGTCGCCGGAACGCTCTTGCCACAGCGGCTCCAACGTATCCGCCGCCTCTCCAAATCGATCCGTAAACACCTGGCACATTCCCAACAGATAACGAGCCTGCGTCGACCGCGGATCATCGCGCAACACCGACTGCAACGGAGCGATTGCGTCCGGATAATTCCCCTGCCGGAACTCCACCAACCCGATGTCCAGACGCACGCCCGCCATCTTGGGCGACAACCTTTCCGCCTTCTTCAGATTCTTCAACGCCTCGTCCCAGTTCTTGCGGCGCATCGCGATCACGCCCAGATTTGCATACGCAGCCCCCGCGTTCGGGTCCGCTGCCAACACCTTGCGAAACGCGGTTTCCGCCGAATCCAGATCGCCGCCCTGCAGCGCCTCTTGTCCTTTCGCGAACCAAGCCTTCGCGTCGTTCACCGGCGATCCCGCCTGCGCGAAAGTCTTCGCAAACAAAAATTCTCGCTGCGAGCCGAACGAGTAACCACCGGCAATTCCCGCCAGCAGCAGCGAAAAAATCGTTCGAATTGTCGGAAATCGCCTCATCGCACCACAGTTTCCGCCATTCTCCGGCCCGCGTTCAACCATTAGAACGCATCTCCGTGCGAAACCTGCGTTTCGCCCCAGCCCATTTTATCCTTGACACGCGCGCTTACTTCCTTTATTAATCCGATTTAATAGCTTGTTTGCGGGTGCTTTGCGGTCTGGTCGAGGACCGGGGGATTTCTTGAGGAGTGGTCGTTTTCTGTACCACGCGCCGTCGTCCCGCGCCAGCGTGCGCGCGTTCGTCTTCCCCCTCTTTCCCGATTTCTTGAATGTCCAATCCTGTGGAGGTCGCATCGTGAAGAGCCACCGTTTTGCCTCAAAATTGTCTCGCTGTCCGTTTCTTTCCCCCGCGCTCGTTCTGCTAGCCCTCCTGCTTCTCCCCGCCCTCGTTGTCGCACAAACCAACGGCCTCATCAGCGGCACCGTCACCGACAGGTCCGGCGCCGCCGTCGTCGGCGCGAAAGTGGTCATTGCCAGTACCGGCGGCAATCTCACGCGCACCACCGAAACCAACGGAGATGGCGTCTACGTCGCTTCCGCTCTGCCCCCAGGAACCTACAACATTACCGTCGCGGCGAAAGGCTTTCAGAAATTCGAAGCCAAGGGAGTCGTCCTCGAAGTCGCTCAAAAAGCGCGCCTCGACGTCGCGCTCACCGTCGGCGCCATCACAGAAGAAGTCCTCGTCTCCGGCGAAAACGTAGCCCAGGTGGACACCCAATCCTCAGAAATCGGCAGCACCATCACCGGCAAGCAAGTTCAGCAACTCGAACTGAACGGGCGCAACTTCACCCAACTCGTCACCCTCGCGCCCGGCGTCGTCAGTCAAACCGGGCAGGACGAAGGCACTGTCGGCATCGCCGGCAACACCGTTTACAGCATCAACGGCGGCCGCGGCGAGTACAACAACTGGGAAATCGACGGCGGCGACAACATGGACAACGGTTCCAACAACAGCCTCAACGTCTATCCCAACCTGGAAGCGATCGCCGAATTCAAGGTGCTCACCTCCAATTACGGGGCCCAGTACGGCAAAAACGGCTCCGGCACCGTCGAAGTCGAAACCAAATCCGGCACCAACCAGTTCCATGGCAGCGCCTTTTATTACGGTCGCAACGATTTTTTCAACGCCAACTCCTGGCAGGATAATGGCACCGGTGTTCCCCGCCCTGCCTACAAAAAGCACGACTGGGGTTACACTGTCGGCGGCCCGGTCTACATCCCTCACCTCTACAACAACGACAAAAAGAAGACCTTCTTCTTCTGGTCCGAGGAATGGCGCCGCGAAATAGTGCCCGGGCAGAATATCAGTCAGGCGGTTCCTTCATCCGCTGAACGCCAGGGCAATTTCAACGACGTTTGTCCGGTGCAATCCAGCGGCTCGACGTTTGATCCTAACGTTTTCACCGCTTGCCCGTACCAGTCGCTTATCCCAGCTGGCCAGCCGAACGCCGGTATGGCAAATCCGTTTGCAAACAACACGCTTCCGACGCCCTTTTCTTCCACTGCCAACGCACTTCTCACGCTTATCCCTGCTGCCAATAACTTGAGCGGAATTGGCGGAACTTACCCAAGTGGCCAGGCAGCTGGGACCAATATTCCGGTCTACGTCGCCAACCCCAGCCTCCCAACCCACTGGCGGGAGGAATTGATCCGCGTGGATCACAACCTTACCGATAACCAGCGCCTCACCTTCCGCTATATCCACGACACCTGGGGAACCGTCAACCAGGGCCCGTTGTGGGGCCAGTACAACAACACCTTCGACAACACCAATACCAACTTCGTCGGCCCGACCACCAGCTTCGTCGCGCGCCTCACTTCCAATTTCTCGCCTTCTCTGCTCAATGAATTCGTCGCCAGCTACACCGATGACCACATCTTTCTTAGCACCTTGAATAGTGGGATCAACCTGCCAAAAGGCGGGATTGATCTGGCTCCCCTGTTCGCCAACGGTCTTGAAAACAAGATTCCCGCCTTTGCCGTCGGCAACACGAACGAGGGTATCGTCTACGGCTCGGGTGGATTTAATGTGGACACAGGCTATTTTCCCTGGAAAAACGCCAACCCCACCTATACCTACCGCGACACCGTAACCAAAATTATCCGCACCCACACTTTATTCTTCGGAGCCTATTTTGCCGCCGCTCAGAAAAATCAATCGGCTTCTTTCGACCAGCAGGGCCAACTATCCTTTACGTTCAACAACCCCGTCTCCTCGAACAACCCCTTCGCTGATCTTCTTCTCGGGAACATCCAGCAATACACTCAAAACGCCACCCAACTCTATTACTATGACCGTTACAAGATTCTTGAGCCCTTTTTCCAGGACGATTGGCGTGTCACGAAGAAACTCACGCTCAACCTTGGCCTCCGTTGGAGCATCTACGGCCGGTATCAGGAAAAGAACGCCAAGGAATTTGGCTTCTCCACCGCCGCATACAACCCCAACGCCGCGCCGCCCTTTTTTGCACTCAACGATCCGAACGGGAATGCTCAATTACTGAACCCCGGTCCCGGACAGTCCATCTTCAACGGCTTGATCCAGTGCGGTCAGCCCAAACCCACCATCCCGGGCGTCTCTCCGGGAGTGCAGGGTTGCCTGAAAAATAAGTGGATCAATCCCGGACCGCGTCTCGGTTTTGCTTACGATCCCTTTGGCGACGGCAAATGGGCCATTCGCGGCGGCTACGGCATCTTCTTCGAACACATGAACGGCAACGAGGCCAACGCGGAGCTATTGCAGCAAAGTGCCTCGCCCCTGGCCCCGAATGGTACCATCCCCAACATCGTTGGTTATGCCAATGTCGCGCAGCCTCTCGGGTTTCCCAGTCCCCTTACGCCCATCTCCATCCCCGACAAGATTCTCTGGCCTTACATGCAACAATGGAATCTCGGCATGGAGCACGAACTCCCCGGCAATGTGCTTTTGTCCGTCGCTTACGTCGGAAGCAAAGGCACACATCTTACGCGACAGTTCGATCTGAACCAACTCACTCCAGTGCCTGCGAGCGTGAATCCCTACGTTCTGGATAAGCTGGGCGCCATTGCTGGCCCCGGCGTAAATCCCATCAATCCCAACGGCGATTGCGGCAACCAATTCAGTAACTTCAGTTTTGACTCCACAGGCCTGCCGACTTCAGCGCAAATCTCGGGAACTTTGGGAACCAGCCTGGTCACTGTGACCGACCCGCACGTGCTTCAAAACCTATTCATCGCCTGCAATTCCGGAGCCGCCAACTACTTCCGCAAGTACCAGGGCCTCGGCAGCATCACGCGCGTCGAACCCTCTGCCAATTCCATCTATAACTCGCTCCAGATTTCCGTCCGCCGCAGTGTTGGGGCCCTCACGCTAAGCGCGAGCTACACCTTCAGCCACTCTATCGACGACTCTTCGGATCGTGGCGATGCGCTGTTTGTGGATCCCAATAATCCGGGCCTCAGCCGCGGCAGCTCCAACTTCGACATCCGCCATGCCTTCACTTTGAGCTATGTTTACGCATTACCCATCTTCAAGGCGCCTGGCATGACGCATACCTTGCTCGGTGGCTGGCAGGTTTCCGGCATCACCACGGCCCTCTCGGGTTCCCCGTTTACCGTCTCCACCGGCGGTACTACTTTCGCGGACAACGCAGGTCTGGCCAGTGGTATTGGTAATTCCGTGCAGTCCTTCACTTCGCTCGTCGCCAATCCCTATTCTGTCACCCAAGCCCAGCGCGACGCTTATGCCGGAATCTTCGGCGTTCTCGGCTACAATCCCGATGCCTTTGCCCAACCGGTCGGGCTAACCGTCGGCACTTTTGGCCGCAACCAGCTCACCCTTCCGGGACGCGTGAACTTTGATTTCGGTCTCTTCAAGAGCTTCCCCTTCAAGGAACGGTATGCCTTCGAGTTCCGCTGGGAAAATTTCAACGTCTTCAACCACACGCAACTTGACGCCATTGGCGGAAACACTTCTTCCTCCGGTACCGGCGCGACCGCGTCGCTCGGTTGTTACAGTTGTAACAGTCAGGCCCTGCTATTCACCGCTGCGCATAACCCGCGCATTATGCAGTTCGGTCTGCGCTTCCAGTTCTAACAGCCGCTCCGCCTCATTCCCAAAGCAGAAGAGCCCCACCTTACCGTGGGGCTCTTCCATTTCACCCTCCCAATTTTGAACTTCTTCCTTCCCTTCGCGTCGCCTATAATCCCCAGTCAACTACGGAAGCCACTCGCTTGCCAGAACCAGCCCCCAGCCCGGAACGCTACGCTCTCGCCGTCATCACCGACGACGACCAGCTATTCCCCGAAGTCCGCAGACATCTCGGCGCTCAATTCCGCACCACACTCGCCTCCACCGAGGATGAAATCAAATCCGCCCTGGAACTCCCCGATCTCCACGCCATCCTCTTCAATCTCGATTGCATCGGCGACGGCCCCGCCGACGGCCTCGACGTCCTCTCCGAAATGCGCAAGATTCGCGACGACGTCGTCATCGTCGCCTTCACCCAGACCAACAGCCGCACCATCCCCCTCAAAGCCAGCCAGGCCGGCGCCGATGAATTTTTCCTGCATCCATTAAATTACGCCGAGCTGCAGATCGTCCTCTCCCGCGCCATCGAAAAACGCGCCCTCGAACTCGAAGGCCGCCGCCTCCTCCAGCAATTCGAAAGCAAAGCCGCCTTCCACGGTCTGGTTGGCGGCAGCGCCGCCATGCAGAAGGTTTACCAAGCTATTGAAGCTGTCGCCGGCACTGGCGCCTCCGTCGTGCTCCGCGGCGAAAGCGGTGTCGGCAAGGAACTCGTCGCGCAAGCCATCGTCCAGTGCGGCGACCGCGCCGACCATCCCTTCGTCTGCCTCAACTGTTCCGCTCTACCCGAAACTCTGATGGAGTCCGAACTCTTCGGCTACGAAAAGGGAGCCTTCACCGGCGCCGATTCCGCCAAGCCCGGTATGGTTGAATCGGCCCACACCGGCACGCTCTTTCTCGACGAAATCACGACCCTCAATCCCAACCTGCAAAGCAAGCTCTTGCGCGTCCTCCAGGAACGCTCCGTTCAGCGGCTCGGCAGCCGCGTCACCCGCAAAATCGATTTCCGTCTGATCACTGCCACCAACGAAGACCTCGAAGACTCCGTTCGCAAGGGCCGATTCCGTGAAGACCTCTACTTCCGCATCAACGTCGTGCCCATCTTCATCCCCCCGCTCCGCGAGCGCGACAGCGACCTTCCTCTTCTCGTCGACCATTTCCTTCGCGTCTATTCCGCCGCCGCAAAAAAGCCTCTAAAAACTCTGCAACCCGAAGTCCTCGAAATCCTCGAGGACTACACCTGGCCAGGCAACGTCCGCGAACTCGAAAACGTCGTCCAGCGCCTGGTAGTCATGGTTCCCGGCCACGTCATCACTCCGGAACATTTGCCCCAGCACCTGCTCCATCACAGCGCCAGCGGCCAGGAAGCCATCCTCATCCCCGAGCAGGGCGTAGACTTCGATGCCGAAATGGAAAAAATTGAAGTCGCCTATCTGAACGCCGCCCTGCGCCGCACCGGCGGCAAAAAGACCGCCGCCGCGCAACTCCTCCAGGTGGATCCGCAGCGCATGAAGTACCTCTGCCGCAAGCACCACCTTGACTAAGCCAAAAGGTTAAATTTTAACCCATCAGTGGTTAATTTTTGACCATCAGGTGAATCTCTCACCCCTACAACGCCCTCGTCCCTTGGTACTTTCGTACTAAGTTCTTTCTTTTCTGTGCCCCTTGTTCCTCGCTCGCCACTCCGCAACTTTGGCCAGTCACCTGCAGTATTGGTCAGCGTCTGCGGGACAAAATAAAAAATTTAAGGAGCTACCCAGCCATGTCTATCGAAAAGAAAAGCTTAATCAGCACCCTCAAAACCACCAAGAAAGCCAATGTCGCCAATTCCCCGGCCGCCTCGGAAGCCATTCAAGTGACCAATCGTCGGCCGAAGATGGCCGTTACCAATCGTCGCCCCAAGATGGCCGTCACCAATCGCCGCCCAAAGATGGCAGTGACCAATCGCCGGCCAAAGCGCGCCTCCGAAACCCGCGCATAAAATCACTCGTTAGCGAGCAAGCTTCGCGAAAAGGGCTGCCTTCCGGCAGCCTTTTTCAGTTTTGGACAAATCCGCTGCAAAATTTACCAGAGCTTGCGTCCCCAGAAATTCTTGACCTGTTCCAATACAAGACCTCCGACGCTCCGCCTCGCTCCGTAAACTCGGCCAACCCCTGCCATCCCCGGCCTCAATTTGGCCTCTGGGTTTTCCACCAGGATATCCACAGAATAGAACTGATGTGGTTTCCCCGCATTTTCCTGGTTCTCGGGTACCTGAGGTTCTAGAATTGGCCCCTCTACCGGCCGTGCCGTCACAAAATTCACCTTGCCGTCGATTCGGCCCATCAGCCCGTTCAATTGAATTTTCGTCGATTCTCCCAGCCTCACTTTGTAGAGGTCATACTCTGAGATATAGATCCGTGCCCTCAACTCCGTCAGGTCCGCGATTTCCAGCAACTCACTTCCTGTTTTCAGATAGGTGCCGAGAAGGTCGTTTACCTTGGGCGTTACAATTGTTCCCGTAAGAGGGGCTTTCAATTCCAGAGCGCCGCTCATTTCGGATGACTGTCTGACCTGTTTCAACGACCTCTCCCTTTCCAGCAACGCGTTGCCATAATCTCTATATTGAAGCGCGGCCTCCCTGGTCTGCGCGGAAGCCATCGCCAGTCTGGCATTCGCTTCATCAAGTCCCGATTCCAGCGACAGGTTGCTCAAGGTGGCCAGCGGACTTCCCTCCGACACGATCTGTCCTTCGTGAACGAAAATCTTGGTGATAGTCCCGGGAACATGCGCTCGCACCACTGCCTTGTCCACGGGTTCCAATATAAATTTACCGCCCACCGATTCTCTCCAAAACGGAGCAATCAGAAGCACGCCCAAGATCCCCACCGCCATCGCCGTATGTTTTGGTGTGAACCACGCGCGAATGAGATCCTTCTTATCCAAATAAAGGAATTTCATAAAGTTCACCAATAAACGAATCCGTGATCGAAAAATGATGAGGGCAACCCCAATTTCTGGAATGAATCCCCACTCGGGGCTGAAATTTCGTACAAAATTTCCAGCAAAGCGGGCCAGGATATACAAAATGGAATAGCTGTACGCCCCCGAAATCAGCGAGTAGAGCACGTAGCCCACCCGCCTCCGCTTCGGGATGAAGGGTACATCCACGGGCAGGCCCCATATTTGCTTCTTCACCCAAGCGGACGAGTACGCGGTCGAATCTTCCTTGAGATTGGGAATTCCAACGAAATCGGCCAGCATGTAGTAGCCGTCGAGCTTCATCAAGGGATTCCAATTCAGGACCAGCGACATAATCCCGCACATCATCATGATGAAGTGTGCGCTGTCGTGAATCAGCGTATCCGGCGGCGTCGCCCACCAGATCGGCGTTGCCAGTGCATACATGATCATCTCGGACCAAACTCCAGCGAAGGAGATAATCAGGCGTTGATAGAAAGTCCCATGAACAAACCCTTCCGTCGTATCCGTATAGAAGGCGGGCAGGAGATACACCAACGAGAATCCCATTGCGGGCACACGACCACCGTAATGTTTGCAAGCATGGGCGTGGGCGAATTCATGAACGCCGACAACGAACATTCCCAGCGTGTACATGTAGATGACGTCTACCCATGTTCGGTGTGAAAAAGTGTAGAAGTTATAGGTGTCCTGCCAGACCACCGGCCAATTGGCGATGGTAATCCCCACGCTTGTGAACACTCCAAGAAGGCACACGATCGTGAACCACGGCGTGTAAATGAATCGCGTTTGCTTGTGCGCCCAAGTGATGAAGCGGTCCGGGTTAAAGGCTGGGAAATCTACGTCAGAGAGGTCCGCCCAGATATTCTTCCCCTTCAGTACTTTCTTTCTCTCCTCCAGAGTCATCTGCATCAACTGGATGTTCTTCTCTTGCGGAGTCTTGTACCAGAACTCGCTAGCCTCCAGGCCCGCCGCAAATTCCCTCACCGTGTCAGCGTCGTATTGGACGGTGTTTTGTTGCGAATAAAGCTCGGCGATTTCCTCGTAACTTCGCTTGCCGTCGAACAGCCGAACCAGTTCCCATTCGCTTTTCTCGAGCGAGTACATTCCGAACACGCTTGGAACATAAATGCGAACCGTGCACTTTCCGCCCTCATCGTGTTCCCGGAACGTCGTCCCGGGATCCAGGCGTGGAGTGCTCTCTGCAAGCTTACGTGCCGGGATGTCCGGCAGGGCCACTTCCAGTGCGCGGGTCAGGTTCATGGATTCTTCAGTGGATATTTTCCAGGTGCGCCAAGGCGGTCATCCCAGGTCGCAGCGCTCCGCGATCGCCTACCAACTCCACCAGCACTTCAAACGTCCCGCTCGACGGATCCACCACCGGGCTAACCTGTTTTACCTTCCCCACATGCTTTTCCGCCGGCGCATCTGCGCAGGTCACTTCCACCGGCTGCCCGTTTCGCATTTTCCCGAAAAATTTTTCTGGTAACGTGAATCGCATCAGCAGCGGTGCCTCCGCCGTCACCCAGAACAGCCGCTCGCCCTTGGTCACATTCTGCCCCTCACGCACATACCGCCGCGCGATCAGCCCGTTAAACGGCGCGGTCACCTTGGTCTTCTCCAGTTCCAATTCCAGCGAGTGCTCCTCTTCCTTGGCGGTATTCAGCGTCTCCGTCACCCTCAGGATGTCCCACTGGTCCGACTCCGCCTTGTACTTGGCATGCTCCAACTGCTCCTGTGACGTAAGTCCCAGCTCCATTAAGTGTTGCTGCCGAACATAATCCGCCTTCAGCACTTGCGCCTCGGCCTGCCAGTTCTTCAGGTCCGCTTCGATGCTGCGTGTCTTCGCTCGCGCCGCCGCCAGATTCGCCTGGGTTTGTCGTCCGTCCAATTCCGCCAGCAACGCGCCCGCCTTCACTCGCGCCGGTGCATCTACATATATCTTCTGCAGCAAGCCGTCCCGCTGCGCCGTCAAATCCACTTGATGCTCCACGATGATCGGACCGGAAACGGATAGCGTCGATTCCACCGGCTCACTCACCTTGGGAGGCGCGGGCTTCGAAGGAGCAGGCGTAGTCGCCGGCGCCGCGGCATTCGTCACGCCACCCACCGGCGCTTTCTCGTCCCCGCATCCCATCGCCAGAAGCGCTGCTCCCAGCCCGATCAACATCCACTCTTTTCGCATGACTTCTCCGTGCTCCTACCAGCCCAGCCAATACCAGATTTTCGAATAGACCCACAAAAACGGCCGCCGGAAAAACACATAACCCGAGGGTGACCAGCCGACTCGCACCTTCCCGCGGCCTTCCATCCCTGCTCGAATCACGCCTTGCTCGTTCGGTACTGCCACACGCGCGTAAAACACCGCCCCATCGTGCAACATCGTTCCCTTCGGGCTTACCACCGCTACCTCTCCGTGAAAAGTCCGCGTCGGATAGCTGTTCAGCTTCACCACCGCCCGCTGCCCCGCCTTCAGCAATCCTGCATCGGCGTCCTCAACTCCCACGTCGATCATCGCCTGCGACGTATCCACCACTTCCGCAAACGAATCTCCCGGCTCCAGTTTCCGTCCGGCAAACTCTTCCACGTGCGGTGTAGCCACCACTCCATCAATCGGCGAACGCAGCTCAGTCCGTTCCACCATCTGCTTCGCCCGCTCCACTTCCGCCTTCCAATAATCCGCTTGCACCCGGCGCACCCCGGCTTCCGTTCCGTCATTGGCCGCCAGCGCCTTGTTCATCTCCAGCATTGCCGTGTCAAACTTCGATTCCGCCGCCGCCAGCGACGACCGGAAATTCCATCCTTCCATTTCCGCCAACACCTGTCCGCGTTGAACGTGCTCCCCTTCGTGGACAAAAACTTTTCCGATCACGCCTTCCACTTCCGGCTGCACCAGCGCCCGCTTTCCCGGGGCCACCACCGCATCGCCATCCACCCGCAGCGGCAGCGGGCACGCCACCAGAAAGAGCAGCCCGATCCCTGCCAGCGTCAGGATCGCCGTCCGCTTCCTTTTTTGCATAGCCATGAACTTCCGCTTCCGCACCAGCACCGGCTCCAGCACGGAAATGAACGGCACTTCCTTGTACATTTGCGCGTTTCTGAGCGCCACCGTCGCTTGTCCCGCCAGGACTTCCACGATTTCCAGGTGCGCCGGACCCAGAAAATCCGGGTCGCTGCTCTCCATCGCCAGCAGCCCCACGCGCCCCGTATCGTCATTCAGCGGCCGCGCATAGAATCCGCGCATGCCGGATTCCTCGAAATACTTCTTGAATTTCGCTTTCGTCTCCTCGCGTTCCGCGTCAATCTCCTCCCCGTGCTGCCGCACGTGAATCACTTCTTCGGAGAGTGACGCCCATTGCAGAATCCCATTCAGCGGCGCGATATCCGGATGGTCGGCCTGCACCTGCGTCAAGCCGGTCACCGCGCTCAACTTGAACCGCCCGCCGTGCTCCAGCACAATCGCCGCCCGCTCGTAGGGAATCACCGCCTGCGGCGCGTTTACGATCGTCTGCAGCATCCGTTCCAGATTTAGTGTGGACGTTATCTCGTGGCTGACCTTGTTCAGCGTCTCCAGCACTTCCACCTTGCGCTCGGCCAGCAGCAGGCTCGCGTTATGCAGCGCCGTGGACGCCGTCTCCGCCAAATTATTCAGCGTAAACAATTCATCTTCATCGAACGGCGCGCCGTCCAGCTTGTTAACTGCTTCTATCACTCCCACCAGGGCGGATTTGTCCAGAATTGGCGCAGCCAGCAGCGAAAATACTCCCGCGTCCTCCGCGCCCTTGTTCCTCTGCGCCAGCCGCTCGTCATTCGCATCACTGATGCAAACCGGCTCGCCGTTATCCGATACCGTTCCCGGCACGCCCTCGTTCGCTTTCAGCTTTTGTCCTTTAAAGGATGTCGCGTCTTCCCCGGCCTGGTGCATCAACTCCACCGACTCATCCGGCATCATCAACCAGATGTTCACCGCCTGGCATTCCAGAATTTCCGAGAGCTTTGTCCCGATCAGCGGCAGCAGCTCATCCATCTCCAGCGTCGAGGAAAACACCTTCTCCAGGTCGTAGAGCTGTGTCAATCGTGTGATTGACGTCATCGTTCCGTGCCGCTCCTCTTCGTACGCTCCCGCCGTCGCGATCGCCGCCGCTGCCACCTCCGTCGCCGGCAACAACGCCTCCATCGCTTCACCGGAAATTTCCTCCTCGAATGCCAGTATCTCCAGCGCGCCGATCAGATTTTCGTTGTGAATCAGCGGCAGGTAGGTCAACGACAGCAGCGATTTGCGGATGTCTATGTGCGGATAATCTTCCCGCTTGATTTCCGATGCCGTCCGGTTAATCGCAGCACTCTCGGTAAAGACGATCCCGAGCAGCCCGGACTCTGCCGGAATCTCTTCATTGTGCAGCTTCGCCTCGCCCACCGTCGCGCGCGGCACCCACAGCGTTTTCTCTCCCAGGGTCGCCAGCGTATACACGCTGACCGCCGCGTCGGCAATCAACTCCGACACAAACCGCGCAAACACTTTCGCGCGGGGCATAACTTCCTGCTCCGCGAGTAAATTTAGTGAGAGAGGTAAAAGATCAAGGACGGATTCTTGTTCCTGGCTGGCCAACGGTCGACCTTCCGTCTGGTGACAGGATCGCGGGGAGAGTCACCAGCCCACTGCCTTTCTTGCTTTTTGTCCCAAGATTATCTAAGTTGTCCGCGCACTCTAACAAAGCGATACTGGAGTGTCAATGCGGCAGACCCTGCTCAAACCTCGGCCGCGAGGGGGTGGCAACGTTGGATATTGATACGAAAACTCTCAATGGAATCAAAATCGTCAAGCTCGCCGGACGCCTCAGCATGGGCCCGGCACTCGATCGCTTCAACGCCACCATCAACGAACTGCTCGGCCAGGGCCACTCCAAAATCGTCCTCGACCTCGAAGCCGTTCCCACCATCGATTCCAGCGGCATCGGCATGTTGGTTCGTCATCTCACCACCGCCAAGCAGGCCGGCGGCGCTATCCGCCTTCTCAAACCCTCCAAATTTACGATGCAGACTCTGAAGATGGTCGGCTTGCTGAATCTATTCACCACCTACGACGACGAAGCCGCGGCTCTCTCCTCGTTTCAATAAGCCGCCGCGGGGGCGATCCTTCGATCACCCTGACGCCGCTTCAAACTTCTCACTCGCCGCTTCCACCGTTTCGAAAAATTTCACAATCCGGTCCACGTGGGTCATTTGCAGCGTGCTCTCCACAATTCCGTCCGTGGACACAATCCTCATCACTCCGCCAGCTTTCTGCAGCTTCGCGTTGCACATCACCAGGATGCCCACCCCGGTGCTATCAATCGCGTCCAGCTCCCGCAAATCCATCACCACCCTTTTCGCGCCTTCCTTCATCACCTCGGCAATCGACCATTCCACCTGCCGGCTGTCGTTTCCCATCAACAATCGCCCGCGTAATTCCAGTATTACGATCTCGGGCGTCGTCTGCTTCTTTTGCACTTCGAGAATCATGGGACACTCCTCAGCTTCAGGCTCGGCATCGCGGATTTCTCCAGTTGAGGAATCTCTTGGTCTACCGCCCTTTCCCTCGTCCGGGAATTGCCAGCTTTTCGCTGCCTGATACTATTTCCGCCCCTCCCCGGAGTCAACGGTTAACCCCGCCGGGACGGCCTGTACTACCTGTCGGACAATAAACGATGCTATCAACGCCCGCTCTGCGTTGGCCGGATCGCCGAAGCGCCGGAGGCGCGAAACACGTTAGCCCAGCGCGCTGGGTTTGAGGCAAAACGCAAGCGCGGCACCGAAGGTGCGACACTTATCCCTCCATCCTTCCGAGCAATCTCGTCTCTGTAGCAATCCTTCGCGCCCAAATTCCTGCCACCCCGTCTAAAATCTCATGCCCTCAAAAAACAACTCCCTCCCACCCCACTCCGCGTACAATAAAGACATGCTCGCCAGGAAGCACTGTCTCCTCTCGCGTCTCAGTTCTTTGCTGGTCGTTCTTTGCATTCTCGCAGCACCCCTCTGCGCAACGCGCTGCTCCCTCTCCTCCTGCGCGAAGCCCAACTCCCATGAACAATCGACAGCCGGTTGCCACCACCAATCGAAGCATTCCCGGGGTTCTTCCGTTCTAGCCGGAGCGATTTCTCCCACCTGCCTTCCGGCAGATTCCTTCCTCACCACGCTCCCCGCACAGCAATCCCAGTTGCATAGCGCCGATTCCGATTCTCACTCTTTTTCAGTAATTCTGAATTCTCCATCTTCGGTGGCCTCGGACCAAATTGCGCTCCGTATTTCCAATCGAGGTCGCTCCCCTGGAGATACCGCCCCCTTCATATCCAATTCTCCTCTGCGCCTCTGATCCACCTTTCCCGCACTCTCTCTTTCCCAATTAATGCTTGCGCCAGACCATTCATGGCCAGGCCTCGCGCGACAAACATCTATATATCTATGGCTATTCTTTCGGAGGACTTCATGAGCAGCTCTCGCAGAAATTTTTTCCAGGACGCCGCCGTCTTCACCGCCGGCCTCTTCGGCCTAAACACGCGCCTCAACGCGGCAACACCCCAATCGAGCGCCGCTCCCGCCGAAAAATATTCCCCGCATCATCACGCCCTCGCCACAAAATCCAAATCCGCAACGCCTCACGATCATCCCTACGTCCCCGTCAACACTCCCGACGTCCCTGATCTCGCCTTCACTCTCGACGGCTCCACAAAAGTCTTCCGCCTCCGCGCCGAACCCGTGAAGCGCAAAATCGCTCCCTTCAGAACCATCGACGCCTGGGGCTACAACGGCTCCTGCCCCGGCCCCACCATCCAGGTCAATCAAGGCGACCGCGTCCGCATCCTCGTCGAAAACGCCCTTCCTGAAAGCACTTCCATGCATTGGCACGGCCTCGAAGTCCCCATCGAACAGGACGGCGTCCCCTTCATCAGCCAGAAACCCATCGCGCCCGGCGAGACCTACGCCTACGAATTCACCGTCCACCAGGAAGGCACTTTTTTCTACCACGCCCACAGCGCGATGCAGGAAATGATCGGGTTACTCGGTCTGTTCATCGCTCATCCGCAAAATTCCTACGCGCCCCGCGCTGATCACGACTACGCCATCGTCCTCCAGGAGTGGGCCATCCTCCCTTCCAACACCGTCCCCAACACCGCCTCCATGGAATTCAATTGGCTCACCTTCAACGGCCTCTCCGCTCCCTCCACCACCCCGCTCATCGCGCGCCTCGGCAGCCGCGTCCGTCTCCGCTTTGTCAACCTCGGCATGGATCACCATCCCATCCATCTTCACGGCAACCAGTTCGTCATCACCGGCACCGAAGGCGGCCGCGCTCCCGAATCCACCTGGTATCCCACCAACACGGTCCTCGTCGGCGTCGCCCAAGCCAAAGTCGTCGAGTTCGAAGCCAAATATCCCGGCGACTGGATGATTCACTGCCATCTTCCCCATCACATGATGAACAGCATGATGGACCTGCTCAGCGACCGTCAGATCCAGACTGCCAACACCACCGACGCCAAAGCCCTCAGCCAGATGCAAACTCTGGCCAACCACCTCGGCGTCGAACACGTCCATCACTCTCCCATCGCCGAAAACGCCAACTCCGTCCCCGGCTTCCCGCAAGATGCGTTCATGGAAATGGCCATGGACAACGCCGAAGGAGTTGCGAAACCCGAAACCCACGGCCTCCCCGCCAACTGGAGCGCCGGCATGATGGGCATGATGACCATGGTCCGCGTCCTCCCCGACAAACAATTCGAAGAAATCCAATCCCTAATCCGCAATCACCAATCTCCCAAACCCGAGGAGCACCACCATGCCTCCTAAATCTCATAAACGTGGCACAGGCATTCTTGCCTGTGCTCTTGGTTACGCCGGACACCGACGGAACTTGAGGGTGCCCCACCCTTGGTTTGTAAGGGTGGGCTCTTTCGATCAATTGCCACACTCACTCTCCCCTTCTCTGTGCCCTCTGCCTGCCCTGAGCGAATCCGAAGGGTGCTCTTCCTCTGCGATCTCTGTGTTAAATCTTTTCTTTTTTTCTGGGAGCCAGTCCATGCGTGCGCATAAAACAAACTTCGCAGCACTCCTCTTCATTTTGTTCACCGCAGTTGTACCCTCTCCCGCGCAGCAACCCATGAACATGCCGCAAGACCAAATGGACCATCACCACATGAACATCCCGATCGTTCAACCCGTCTACCCACGCCTCGGCCGCGCCCAGGAAAATCCCCAATCCCCGCTCTTCACCCTAGAAGAAGCCCAGCGCCTCGCCGCCGAGTCCAACCCCACTCTTCGCCAGGCCGAAGCCGAAATCCGCGCCTCCAAAGCCCGCCAGCAACAATCCGGCCTCTACCCCAATCCCACCGTTGCCTACACCGGCGACGAAATTCGCGGCGGCTCCGTCGGCGGAGGCAAACAAGGCTTCTTCGTCCAGCAAACCGTCGTCACCGCCGGAAAACTAGCCCGCAGCCGCGACATCTTCTCCAAGGAAATGCAACTCGCCGAAATCGAAGCCGAGGAACAGAAAATCCGCGTCGAAACTTCCGTGAAAACCGCCTTCCTCCGCGTCCTCGCTGCCCAGGAACTTCTCGACGTCCGCCGCGACCTCGCCAAAATTCAGCAGGACTTCACCGAGACCCAGCGCCAGCTCTCGAACACCGGCCAGGCCGACGAATCTGAAGTCCTCGACGCTGAAGTCGACGCCCAGCGCCTCCGCCTTTCCGCTCGCATGCAGGAAAACACCCTTCGCGAAGAGTGGCGTTCCCTCGCCGCGCTTCTCGGCCGCCCCGACCTTCCGCTCGCCACCGTCTCCGGCGATCTCGCGCACAACTGGCCCGACCTCAACGAAGATCAAGCCGTCGATACAATCGCCACACAATCGCCCGCCAACCGCATTGCCGACGCCAGCGCCGCCCGCGCCTCGGCTGAATTCACCCGCGCCAAACGCGAACCCATTCCGGATCTCCAAATCCGCGGCGGCATGGAATACAACAACGAAGTCCTCGACACGGCTAACCACGCCAAAGGCTGGGAAGGCATCGCCGAAGTCGGGGTGCAAATTCCAATCTTCAATCGCAATCAGGGAAATATCGCCGCGGCTTCCGCATCGCTCGACCGCGCCAATTTAGAAAAGCAGCGCGTCGCACTTACCCTCCGCGATCGCGCCGCCACCGCCGCCGATCAATACGCCAACGCCAAACTCATGGCCCTCGAATACCGCGAAGAAATGCTCCCGCGCGCAAAAAAGGCTTACACCCTCATGGTCGAAAAATACGGCCTCATGCTCGCGTCGAACCCCCGCGTCCTGCAATCCCAACGCAAACTCTTCGACCTCCAGGCCGAATACATTGTCGCCCTCGAAAATGTCTGGACCGCCGGCATCGCCCTCCAGGGCTTCCTCCTCACCGACGGCCTCGAATCCCCCGCCCGCCCCGGCGAAGTCGATCGCCCCATCCGCGAAACCAACCTCCCCCTCCCGGACCGCATGATGTCCCCGTCCGACTCGATGCCTCGCCCCTAGCGTGACGTGGCCAAACCCGCGGACACCCATCCGAAATCGACATACTTAAGGTGTCGCGGGTCTTCGGAATTTTGATTTTCTTAGGTGGGCGCGCCTTCTGCCTTTGCAGGTGCGCGCCTAGCGCACACTTCAGCCCAGACCTTTTCGTTCCGTCCGGGGCCCTCAGCTGGAGCTCTATGGTGAAATTCTGCTTTCCTGCTCGCCCGTCACGGACTGTTCGTTACCTTGGTCTCCGAAATTACGTCCAACGTCGTCTCACTTGCCAGGGAAGCTTCCACCTTCATTGATTCCGCCTTCCCGTCGTGCACGAATGTCGCCGAGGCCACCGCCGTCAACGGCAAATTTACGTCCTTCCCCGGCCCCACCACCTTGAAGACTCTCCCTCTCGCCGGCACCACGAATTTCAGCTTCACGGCATCCCGCTTCGTACTCTCCCCCGGGATCACCGTCAGCACTCCCGCGATATCCTGGTCCGAACTGTTGATGAAAATATAGGAGCCTTTGGGGGCCTGGATGCTCTGCGAGGTCTCCACGTTGAACACCATGAAGTCTCTATACGTATGTTGCCGGTAGTACCTCTGCCCTTTCCTCTCCACATACAGTTCCGCCTTTTGCGGGAGCCAAATTTCCGTTTTCTGCGTCCGGAACTCTACCGGCGCATAATGGATCACGATGTGTTCCTTGGAAAGTTCGATTTCCGGAATTGGTTTTTGCAATTCGGACTCCAGCCGAACAACCTGATAATTTCCCGGATCGATCCACGCGCGTCCTTCGATATAAACCCGAAACGTACGCTCGCCAACTACGTATGACCTGATGCGCACCAATTTGTCTGCGCGTTGGGCAAAATGTATCTGCCACGCCGCTTTTCCTGCCGCCTGTCCCAGCCCTTCGCACTTAAAGTGAAAATCATCCGCCAACACGGGATGAAATATCAGATCCAACGCCGGCAAACCATTCGTCGCAATGCGGCTTGGGAATCTCGATGCGTCCGTATTCCCATCCCGGTACTCCTCCAACAAAAATGTGCCAACCCTGTTCCGCGAAATCGTCACCACATATTCGAACTGTCGTTTCTCTTCCGACTGCCTGTTCTTTCCAGACCCCAGCGGTTGGTGCTTCACTTCTTCCGTCGCCGTAAACTTCTCCAGGTTGCTCACAAACTCCTTCATCCGCTCCCCCACACCCTTCAGCACTCTCGGTGCAGGACACTCTACGCTCGGATCTACCGGCGGCACATTCACTTCCAGATCGTGATCCATCCAGAAACTGATGTCCCCGCTCGCGGGTGCCGCCGATCCTTCCAGAAGAGCGTTTGCACCGGGCGAGGTCGGCTCCGCTGCCGAGGATTCCTCTTTGGATTGCTCCACTCTCTTCGGCAGCGGCTTTGGCCTCATCACGAGATACAAGATTCGTTCGCGATGTGTGGCCTCGATCACCGTGCTCATCCGCAGACTAAGAAAACCTGGTGACCTTGCCTCCAGCGTATATTTTCCTGCCGCCAAGCCGGTAAATAAGGTCTCGCCATCCATTTCCGAAGGTGTGCCAACAACTTCGTAGCCTTCGCTCGGTATCAGACTGATTTCCGCCGCACCCAGAAACTGGCTGCTATCATCCAACCGCAGTCTCACCCTCAGACTTGATCCCACGGCGGCATTTGCTGGATTCGTGGCTGGACTTTTGGAAGAGTTGGACTGCTGGATTGATGACGAAGGGGAATCCGCTTTGAGATCCTGTCCGGCAGCGGTGCGCACAATTACAGCCGTGAGCGTGACCTGACACGCAAGCAAGACCAACACACACTTTCGCGCTTCATGCATGGCCAATGCTCTGCCGTTCCTTTACATCTTCCGGCATGGCCCGTTTCACGCTAAGTTTCCGGGTGATTTTCTGAACTGTCTGCAGACTATTGGACTCTCCGCCATCCGGCCCGGCTAACCAAGCGTTATTGTCCGCCAGTCAATCCCCTCTACCGGTTTCTGTCAAGCTATTTCCATAAGGGTCCCCATCCGACTCCATGCCCTCTGCGCGTGGGCGCAGAATGTGTCATCAAGGGAAAAATATAAAAGAACGATAAATGTGGCACCGAAATAAAACGGGAAGAGGACTCCGCGCAGAGCCGTTTCGGAAAAACAACGCATATGGGTAGTCTTAGACCATATATGCGCGCAATAGGTAATCTCGTCGCTCGGCAAGGGGCAAGTCCTGACAAACGCGCTAACTGGAGAAGCGGATTTACGCGCTACTGCCCGTTCGCCCGTTATATCCTACGCTCCCGGCTCTTTCCCCTCTGCCAGAGAGGCCTCCGCAATCCGCTTTATCTGTTCCCATGACTTTGGGCCGACGATTCCGCCGTTCAATTTCTCAAACCTTTTCCAGCACTGGTCAAGTTTTGGGCCTTTGGCTTCACCCCGCCCAATTGCCTCGTTCGCTCGAACGAGAATCTCTTCCGTTATCCTTCTGGTTACTTCGTTCATAAACGCCCCTACAACAGTCTGACAGGAATCCGGAAAGGACGGCAACCTCCGTGAAGACTGCTTCCGCAAATCGCCACGGGTGGGAACATTCGATAAACTCAGCGATCCCACCCCGACTCCATGGAAAGTCACGGGCGAGAATCGACTCCAAGCCCAGATTGAAGCGCCAAAGGGAAATCGGCCCACTGCCGAACGTGGCCGCCGACTGCACCACTCCCACTACTCGATGGCACGACATTTCTCACCCCTGTCCTTCCGTACATATCCACTCCGTCACACTAGTACTCCCGTAGCGTTGACCCTCCGAACCCCCGCCCCCTACTCTTCCTAATGGCGGGGGATGTGTGTCGAAGCGTCCCCACGGGATGCAATATACGTGTCGTTTCTTACAGTTTTGCGGCGATTCTCCGATAAGTCTCCACAGAGGCTTTCTCGCGCAGTACCACTTTCGGGCGGAGTTATTAAGGATTAGTACTTTTTCAGGCAACGGGGCGGCATGGAAACAACGGTAAAAGCAGGGCGCTACGAAATTCTCGGTGAACTCGGCCGCGGCGCCATGGGTGTCGTCTATCGCGCCACCGACCCCGTCATCGGACGCACCGTCGCCGTCAAAACCATCCGCCTCAGTGAAGAAGGCACCGGCCTCAGCCGCCCCGAGCTTCTCTCTCGCTTCCAGACCGAAGCCCGCGCCGCCGGTCTACTCACCCATCCCAACATCGTAGTCGTCTACGATGCCGGCGAGGAAAACGGCCTCTACTACATCACCATGGAGCTCATCGAGGGCAAGAGCCTCCAAGCTCTTCTCGACTCCGGCCATTCCTTCCCCGTTCCCCGCGTTCTCCGCATCATGGAGCAGACCTGCAGCGCCCTCCAGTTCGCCCATGAGCGCAACATCATCCATCGCGACATTAAGCCCGCTAACTTGATGCTGACCGCCGACGACACCGTTAAGGTCACCGACTTCGGCACCGCAAAAATTTTGCAGTTCGGCACCGTCCAGCAGACCACCCACGTCATGGGCACGCCCAGCTACATGTCACCCGAGCAGGTCAAAGGGCGACCCGTCGACGGCCGCAGCGACATTTTCTCACTAGGCGTCCTGCTCTACGAAATCCTCACGGGTGAAAAGCCTTTCCCCGGCCAAAGCATCACCACCGTCATCTACAAGATCGTCAACGAAGAGCCCATTCCCCCGCGCACGCTGAATCCTTCCATCCACCAGGGCCTCAACGACATCGTCATGCGCGCCCTCGCCAAAGAACCCGAAGTCCGCTACCAGAGCTGCCGCGAACTCCTCGAAGATCTTCGCAACTATCGTGCGCTCGTTCCGGCCGAGCGCAGTCCCGACGCCACGCTGATCTCCCCGCGCTCCGGCTCCGCTTTTCCCCTTGGCATTGCGGGCGGCAATCCTCAGCTGACTCCCTCGGGCAATCCCAACGTCACGCCGACCGTTCGCTCGCTGCAAAACCGCGGCACGAATCCCACGCAAACGCCGGTTGTGCGCCGCACCGGAACTATCGCCCCCGTCGTCGAAGAACCGAAAAAGAGCAGCCCCGCGCTCACCATCGTCCTGGCGCTGATTCTCGTCGGCGTCATCGTCTACGGGTTCAACAAGCTCCGCCCCGAATTTCAGGCCGCGCGCGAACTGAATAGCCGTCCTCGCCAGGAAGTCCCTGCTCCGGCAACTGCTCCGATCCCGAAAACTTCTCCTTCAGGTTCAGATCCCGCGGCAAATCCTGCTCCGACGACCACGGAGCTACCCGACTCTTCTGCGGCCGTCCCCGCGCCTGTTTCCGTTTCTTCGTCCGTTCCCTCGAAGTCCGATCCAGCGCCTGTGCCTGTAAGCGCTGTCGAAAAAAAATCCAGCACTCCCTCATCGCCGGTTGCAACCAAAAAGGCTGAGCCCACCATCACTCCCTCCGCAGCGGACTATAAAGGTAAGATTGAAGCCGCTCTCACCGACCGCTCCATGTCCAGCCGCGTCAAGGTCTCCGCCACCAGCAATACCATCATTCTTAGCGGCAAGCTTAGGCCCGCGGAGCACTCTTCGCTCCTTCACTTCATGCGCAATGCCCCAGCGAACGTTCACGTGGTCGACGAAATCTCCTACGACGACACCCCGCTCCCCGCTTCTCAAAACTCCGACAACAGCGGCCATCCCATCCCTTCGAACGGCAACGCCGCCGTCCACGTCCTCACCAACGTGATCGGTGCCAAAGCCACCATCTTCGGCCCCTCGGGCCGTGCCGCCGGCACTTGTCAGACGCCCTGCAGCTTCAACGACCTCGCTCCGGCCCGCTACAGCCTGCAAGTGCAAAAAGAAGGTTATCTTCAAGTTCAGACCGCCCTTGAGCTGAAGACCGGCGATGCCCAGGATCAGAAAATCCTTCTCGAAGCTCTGGCAAAGGGCCTTCACGTCGGCACTCGCCCGGCCGGCGCCGACATCTTCATCAACGGCGACAAACAAGCCGGTCAAACTCCCGCCACTCTTCCGCTCGCCGCAGGTTCCTACAATCTTGTCCTTCGTCTCGAAGGGTACGAACCCTACGTGGGCCAAATCCAGGTGAAGGACAACGTCCAGACCGCCCTCGATCTCGAGCTTAAACCGAGAGCCGGACACGTCGCCTGGGCGCAGGTAGACACCACACCGTCCGGCGCGGAAATTCTTGTGGACGGCATTACTACCGGCCAGTTCTCTCCTGCCCGCGTCCAGATCCCCAGCGGCACCCACATGATCGGTCTGCGTTTGAAAGGCTACGAGTTTGCCCGGCGCGGCATTGAGGCCACTGAGGGCGGCACCGTGAACGTCACCGCAACCCTCCACGGCAAGTAATTCTTGCCCTCCGCACAGCGAATACAATACGAAAACAAGTGTAGTCCAATGCCACAATGGCCCTTAGTTTGTGGCCTTTCAGTACATACAATGGCCTAGTAGTACTATAGGCCTCCCGCCCCTCTCCCCCTACCCTATTACTTGTACGGCTCCCGCCGCTGGCCGTGGTCTTTTTACCCCCCTGCCAGCCCGGTGCCGGGGATCTTTTTTCCGGTAGCGAAGGCCCTTTGGCCTCGCGGAAAGCAAGGCGGTCTTTTGGTTCAGCGCGCCACAGCTCTTCTCGATGATCGTTCGGGCGTTCATCCAGGCCCCAAGCGCTCCTCGCCGAACGACTCCGGCTCCCTGCGCCGCGATGCATCCCGCACGGTCGAGCCTCTCCTCGCCGACGCCGTCCTGGCCCTGCGCGAATTCCACCTGCTGCTCCGTGCCCACCGCCTTTACAGCACCGCTCACCCGCGGGTTCAGGACAGCCTGGACACCGCCTACGAATCTCTTCGCCGCACCGCCGCCGATCTCGGCGGCCTGGAAATTCGCCCCGAACGCGGAGGCATCGTCGTCACCAAGGTCAGTGAAGCTCACCTCCCCGACGCCCGCGGCGAATTCCACGCTCTCGCCACTGAACTCCAACGCGTCGGAATCCAGACCCTCTGGTTCGCCCCAAAATTTAATGTGGGCGAATTGGACACGCTTGCCCAACTCATGAAGGTGACCTTGCTAAAATCGGATGAGCCCTCCAGGCACGATGCAACCACTGCCTGGGCGGCCCTACTCCGGGAGCATCGCGTGGAAGGCATTCAGATCAACACCTTGACTGAGCGCAAGGTGGACACAGTACTAGCCAGTCTCATCGCAGCACTTGTCGCCTACGGCGGAACCTCGTCCGAGGAAAGCGGCGACACTCCCATCCACGCCCCGCAAATCAGCGAGCTCAACGACACGCTTCGCCTCATCGGCCATCTGACTCCGCCGATGGAGGGCGCCCGCGGCCTTTCCCCCGAAGAAGCGGCCCGCGCGATTCACGCTTCCATGGAACAAGCCAGCCGCGGCACCGTCCGCATGCTGCTCGCGTCCATGACCCACTACTCTCCGCAAGAAGGCGAAATCCCACAGGCCTATCTGCGCCGCCTCTCGCAGAGTCTCGTGCTTGAATATCTCACTTCCGAATTTGCCGCCGCTTTGCTCGCGCCGCATTCTGTCCGCCCGATTCTGAATCAGCTCGCTGGAGTTATCGTCGACGCCGGCGGCTATCATGGCCCTCACTCTTCTCAGCATCTCTCTTCTCTCGCCACCACCTGGGCCAACGAATCCTATCGCGAACAAATCATCGAGCGCTTCTGGCTGGAGCTTCCGCCGCGCGAAAAATCCACCGTCCTCCGCGGCCCCGACATCTGGTGCGTCCCCATCACCGCCATCCGCCAGACCATGAACCTTCTCGTCGAAACCGGCGCCGATGCCCCACGCCGCGAAGCCCGCGCCATTCTTCTCAATTACGCGCGCCGCCTGGAGCACGCCGATTCCGGCACACGCCGCATCGTTGCCGCGGGCCTCGGCGAACTCACCCCTCTTCTCGAATCGCTCTGGCCCAATCAGGTTCCCGAAGAGCTCAGCAAGGGCACTCTTGCCGCTCTCGCTAAGGAGCAAGGCCCCGAAACCAGCGCCCTGCTCGCCGCATTTCTCGAAACCCTCGGCCGCGTCGCTGTCTCCCGCGGCGACTTCACCGGCTTCGAGAATATTCTCATCGGCCTCGAACGCGTCCCTCGCGACGCCGAGCACGAGCATCTCGTCGCTCTCAGTCATCGCCTTGTCGCCAACGATCGCTGGATGCTTCTCGTCGATGCAGCACTAGCCAATCGCGCGCTCGACCCGACGCTTCCTCGTCTCTTGCAGCGCGATCCCGAGCGCCTTCTCGATCGCCTGACCCTTTTGCTCACTGACCCGCGCGGCCCCGAAATGATTCCCGCCATGGCTCGGCTCCTCCGCGCCATCGGCGTCCCGGTTCTCACCCTCCTCGAAACCCGTCTCTTCGAAGCCCGCCGCCAGCGGGTTAGCGCCGCCATCAAGCTGCTCGCCGCTGCCGATCCCGATCGACTCCTCCGCGGTCTCACCCGCGCGATGGCCAGTTGGGAATGGAACCTTCAGGATCTCGCCGTTAGCGAACTCGCTCGTCCCTCCAATACTCCGTCGGCGCAAAGCACTGCCTTCGTATTCTCCGCGATTCTCGCCGAAGCCCATCCCCTCGTCGTTCCGATGATGATCGATCAGATTGGCGTCGGCCAGGAAGCCACGGCCGTCTCACTGCTTATGGAAATCGCAGCCGGCGAACACGAAATCTTGCGGGACATTTTCGTCCGCATCAAAGCCATCGAAGCCCTTGGCCGCCTCCACGCCACCGAATCCATCGAACTGCTCCGCCAATTGGCTACCAAGCGCGAAGGCCTCACCTTCGTCGAACCCGCCGGGCTCCGCTTCGCCGCCGAAGACGCTCTTTCGATGATGGAAGAAACCCCGTCCTCCGCTCGCGTCCGCGCCGCTTTCGAATCGCCCGCAGCCCCTCTCGGCAATTTTGTGGTGCCTCGCCGTTACACGCGCATCCCTCTCGAATCGCCGCTGCGCGCGCAAATTGGCAGCCAGGCTCAGATGATGAGTCCCGTGCGCGTGAAAACCATCAGCCTCGGCGGCGCCTATGTCGAATCTCCCAATCGCCTCAGCGTCGGCGATTCCCTCCAACTCGAAGTCCGCTCCGGCCTCCATAAAATTCATTTCACCGCTGTCGTCCGCAACATCGGCCCCGGTGGTAGCGGCGTCGAATTCGTCCACATGAAAGAAGAAGACCACGAACGCCTCCGCAAACTAGTCCAGAAACATCTCTAGAAATCTGCACGCAGTTTCTCTGACACCATAACTCGCGCGGCTTGGTTCCCTGTTGATCCGCTAATGCGGCAGGGTTCTCCGCGCTCGATCGTCGCGAGTTCGCCGGAATCGCCCGCCAATCATCCAGGCCGATCGTAAACAACCGCTCCTCCGCGGTGCTGGTCACGTGCTTGTAAATATCTTGTCAATCAGATTTTACAGAAGCATGAAATTCATCATTCGATATCTCAGCTACGATGCACGCAGTCGTTTGTGCAGTCAGCACACTTGTGTCATGGCCGTTTTCCACCTTGGGCGAAAAACTCAAATCCGTGACACCGGACAGAAATTGTGCCCTGCCAGGAAAGCCTCGAAGGTACGAAATCTCGTCCCGCCGGCGAAACGAATCGCTCGCGGCGACTTCAGGGGGAAATGATGAAATCAGCTATTCGGATTGCGTTTGTGATTTGTTTGGCATTATCCATCGCGGGATGTGGCGGCTACAGCAGCCATGGCAATACTCCATTAAGTCAAACTTTGGCGGGAACCTGGGATTTCACCTACGTTTCCTCTACAGGTGGCTCATCGAGCGTTTCCGGGACATTTACCCAAACTAGCGGCAACTTCTCGGCAAGCGTGGCACTGACCGGCACTTGCGCTTCATCGGGGATGATCAGTGGCACCGTGACTGGATCCGCCATCACCGGCACCCTCACCGAGACCAGCCCAGAGACCATCAATGTCACTGGCAGCTTGGCCTCCAGCGGCAATACCGCCAGCGGCACTTATCAGGTCATGTCGGCCACGGGGGCCTGCGCCGCGGCAAGCGGCGGCACCGGAACTTGGACCGGCTCGCGGACGGCTGTTCCGATTGGTCCGTACACCGCCATGGTGCGATCCGCGAATCGCCTTCCGGTCCAGGTCACTCTCAATCTAAACGGCGACGCTAGCCACCTCTCCGGCATGGCCAACTTCATCAATTCCGCTTGCCTGCATTCCATGATGGTCACCGGAACACAGACCGGATCGAAGCTGGAATTGCGCGGGGACAACGAAAATGACGGCTCGATTGTCTTCAGTGGCACCACTGACAAGGAAGCCAGGATCCTGACTCTCACTTCGACGGTATCCGGCGCTTGCCAGGCCGAGTCAGGCGTCGGCACCTTCGCAAAGATGCAATGAGCCTTTGAAATAAAAACCGTTGGGGCCGAAGCCCCGGGTGACGGTATGTCGCCCGGGGTTTTCGTTTGATTTTTCTGCTGACTCGTCCATAACAAACCTGATTCCGTCTCCCATTCTTTTCATGTCTAGAATTCGCAAACCAATGAATCAATCCACCGAGCTACCAACCAGCGCCAGAGGCGCAAAACAAGTTAGCCCAGGGCGTAAGCCCTGGGACCTGTCGCGAGAAAAATCACCAAGCACCGAAGGTGCGACACACTCCTACCTCTCGCCAACGCATCTGATACCTCCACGATTCGCACGAACTCCGCGTCGTCTCGCCCGTTACATCTTGGACATTCCCGCCTCCCGCTATTAGCCAAACAAACGTCTGGCAGTTTACAGTTGCATTCGCTCGTACGTTGCCGTACAAGCTATCTCATCTGCTTTTTTTCAGTCTTCTCGCGGCGGGCACCGCTCGCCACCGCTCGGGGTAGCGGAGAGACTGGCGGTAAATCCAAGGAGGCTCGGTATGCAACGCAGGCAGCCGTTGTTTGCGTTTGTGTTTTTTTGTGTGGCAATTCTTTTGGGCGTTGGTTCCGCGGTGGCCCAGGTCAATACCGCTACTCTCTCCGGAAATGTAATTGACCCGCAGGGTCTGGCTGTTCGCGGCGCCAAAATCACCGTTACGCTTCTCGCCACCGGCTCCGAGCGCTCCGTCAACGTCGATGACTCCGGCCACTACACTCTGGTCGGCCTCGTTCCCGGCATCTACAAGATGCGCGTTGAAAGCGGTACCAATTTCGCTCCCTACGAAAGGCCCAATCTACAGCTCACCGTCGGCGAACAAGCCACCGCCAACGTGACGCTCCAACTGGGCACGCAAACCCAAACCGTCACCGTCACCACCGAATCCGCTCCCGTCGAAGTCACCCGCTCCGAAAGCTCGCAAACCGTCGAGCAGCGCCAGATCGACAATCTCCCCATCAACGGCCGCAACTACATTAATTTCACCCTGATCAATTCCCAGACCACGCGCGACAACTCCAACGCCATCGGGCCAGCCCCGAACAGCGGCCTCAGCATCAGCGGCTCCCGCGCCCGCTCCAACGAGGTCAGCGTGGATGGCGCCGACGCCGTCGACAACTCCGTCAACGGCATCCGCTCCACCGTTTCCCAGGAGGACGTCCAGGAATTCCAGATGATCCTCAGCAACTACAACGCGGAATACGGCCGCGCCACCGGCGGCGTCGTCAACATCGTCACCAAGAGTGGCACCAACGATTTCCACGGCGACGTCTTCGGCTATCTTCGCAACAAATCCTTCCAGGCCCGCAATCCCTTTTCCGGCCAGGTGGATGCCGCCGGCGATCTCGCGCCCACCAAGCAGGCCTACACCCGCGTGCAAACCGGCACGGCTTTTGGCGGCGCTCTCAGGAAAGACAAAACTTTCTACTTCTTCTCCTACGAATACACCCAGCGCGAAGAAACTGGTTTCTCCAGCATCGGTCAAAACAATTTCGGCCTCACCACCGGCGACGTCGCCTGCATCGCCAATCCCGTCACGTTCGCCCCGATTCCTCTCAGCATGACCGCCTCTCAATTGGCCACTTACAATGCCGCCATCGGTCAAGCCATCGGTGGCAATCCCGCGAATTGCTTGAGCCCTGCCTTGCAACCCCTGCTTCAAGCAGCCGTGGCTACCGGCGCCTCCTCCAACGTCGCCGTAAAAGGCGACCTCAACGTCAACGTAGACGGCGCCCAAATCCCCATGACCACTCTCCTCTATGGTCCAGCGGTCGCGGCGTCTCTTCCCAACTCGAAATTCTTTCCGGGCACCGTGAACTGCCCGCCAAACACAATTACAGCGAACGTAGCGTGTCCCGCTTCCGGCGTCGGCCTCGTGCCCTTGCCGGCTTCTTACGTTGGCCTGGATTCCCTGCGCGGCAATTTCCCCGTCATGGAGAAGACCAGCCTCTGGTCCGCGCGGCTCGATCAGCGGTGGAACAATCGCAACTCCTCTTTCCTCCGCGTCGGCGTTTCTCCTTCGCTCGTCACCGGCATTCAGTCCACCTCCCAGAACCAGGTTCTCGGCCAGAACGCCGGTTCTCGCGTCGGCCTGAATCAGACCCGCGACTTCAATGCCACTTTCCAGCACGACACCATCCTCAGCGACACCGCCTTCAATGAATTTCGCTTCCAGTATTCTCGCCGCGGCATTCATTTCGGGTTTTCTGACCTTCCGGGTGGTTCCAACATCGCCGTGAACATCCCGGGCTACGGCTATTTTGGCCGCGAGCCTTACTCTCCCGTCGACCGGATCGAGCGCCGCTTCCAGTTCACCGACAACGCCACCATCACCCACGGTCGTCACACTTTCAAATTTGGCGCGGATGCCAATCTGATCCAGCTGCGCTCCAAAAAGCAGCAGATCTTCCAACTCGATTTCGGTGGCGATGCCAACTTCGGCGGCATCTCGCTTTTCGGCAGCAGTCTGCCCGCCGTTACTGGCGCTCAAGCCTACGGGCTTGGCCTCCCGCAAACGTATATTCAGGGCATCGGCCAGTCCAATCAGCCCTTCGACAATCTTCCTTTCGGTTTCTTCGCCCAGGACACCTGGCGCGCTACCCGCAAGCTCACCGTAAACTACGGTGTGCGGTACGACCTCGAGATCAGCCCGCTCTTCGCGCCTGCCACCTCCATTAATGCCGCGGCCGAAAAACAGTTCGGCGTCATCGAGGGCATCCCCCGCGATTACTCAAACGTGGCGCCCCGCATCGGACTCGCCTGGGATCCCAAGGGTGACGGCAAAACTGTCGTTCGCGCAGGCTACGGCCTCTTCTACGACCATCCCCTTCTGGCCATCGCGTTCGATGCCACCACCGCAGACGGCGGTCGCTCTGTCCAACTACTTTCCATCGGTGGCACCCCTTCCGCATGCGGCATTATTTCGGCCGCCCAGGCGCCTGCGGGCTACGCCACCTGCGGTGGCAATTTGGATTCTCCCGGAAACCTCAACGGCTCCTCGATCTTCCAGGGAGCGCTGAATGCGCTTCCTTCCATGTTTTACCTCCCCAATCAGCAGCGATTTGACCCGCTCAACCCGAACTCGTTGTTCGCCAACCAAAATTATTTGACTGCCGGATTGCCGCTGCCCATTCTTCCCTTCGTCCTTCCTGTTGCCTCGAACTTTAAATACGGCTACGCGCAACAAGCCAACCTCACCATTGAACATGTGATTGCCGGTACCTGGAAAATGAGCGCCGGCTATCAGTGGACACGCGGGATTCATCTCAATCGTCCCGTCGACATCAATCCAACTGACCCCGTTTTGCTCACCTCCAACGAGGCCAGCGCAATCGCGGTGGGACTCACCACCCCGGGCAGCAATCCGCTGGGCGTTATCGTTCCTTCCACGCCGAATGGAGTCTGCGCGGGCGGGATTCCTGTATTCAACGTCCCCGGTGGCGGCAGCATTGCCTTTGCTACTCCAACCGGGCAACCATTGGCTCCTGGCGCGCTTGGTCTCGGTTACACGGGTCCAAGCTGCGGCGGTTCGCCAGTCGGCTTCATCGGCACCCCTGCTTTCTTCAACTATTTCCGGAAGTCCGGTCCGAACCCCTCTTTCGCTGCTGGCGTCGCTTCGGTCGCGCCCCAGTGCGCGGGTGTCCCGGCAAACCTGCTTTTCAGTTGTGGCTTCGCCGTGCAACAGGCGCTCGCGCATGCGGCAAACTATCCCGTCGGCGGGGCGCCAGTGCCATTCAATAGCATCGATGCCCAACTCTCGGACGCCTCTTCATGGTATAACGCCCTCACCATCAACCTCGAAAAGAGCTTCTCGCGCCATTTCACGTTGCTCTCCAGCTACACCTGGTCCCACTCCATCGATAACGGCACCGACCTGCAATCCACCCTTGAGCCTCAGGACAGCCGCTTTGGCTACCTCGAACGCGGTAACTCCGTCAACGACCAGCGCCATCGCTGGGTAACCAGCGGTGTTTTCCAATCTTCCCCTCACAAGGGCGGAGATTCCTTCGCGCAAAGTTTTTTCAGCGATTTCACTCTTGCTCCGCTGGTCGAAGTTTCTTCCGGCAGGCCATTCAATGTCATCACTGGCGAGGATCTTCGCCTGTTGTTCAGTTCCGAGGGTGTCCGGCCGGACCGGGGCGGCGCTACCACTTCGCCCTTCATCCATGGCGCCAGTTTCGGCCTTCCCTCGGTTTGCCTCACCAATGCAAAACAACCTTTCGCGGTCACCGGTGTCGCGCCGCCGTTTGGGTGCTTCGGAACCCTCGGTCGCGACCCTTTCACGTCACCCGGATTCTTCCAGTTCGATCTCCGCATCTCCAAGGGCATCAGCTTCGGCGAACGCTTCCGTCTCGATCTCATCGCCGACGCGTTCAACCTGTTTAACCGCACCAACGTAGCCGCGGTGAATCAGCTCTGCGATCCTACGGCTGGTCCCGTTTGCGCCGCTGGCCAGCCAACCGCCGCCTTCGACGCCCGTCAGTTCCAATTCGCCCTCAAACTCAACTGGTAGCGCTCCGTTCTCATTCTCGTCACAAACAAAAAGAGGCCCCGGTCTTCCGGGGCCTCTTTCCTTTTTTTCTCTCCCCGCGACTCCTCTGTGGCCTCTGTGTTGAAATCTTCTCTCTTCGTCCTATTCTTACCTCGGCAACAACCACTTCCCATACACGGGATACGTCGCCCACTCTCCCCGATTCGCCCTGATCGCGTAGACAACTCCCAAAATCACATTCACCACCCACCCGCCCATAAATCCCAGCCAGATAAACGGAAAAAAGTAAAAGAACGCCGGCGGCGCTTGGCTATGCGGCTCCGGTGGATGATGGATCAAACTGGTAATCATCCCGACAAAAAACACCATCATGAAAAGAAAAATCACTCCCAGGTAAATCGCATGCCAGACCAGCGCCTGCAGCGAATGAAACCTCACAAATCGAGAATTCTGCTTCACGCAAAAAATCACCAGCGGCCCGATGAATCCCGTAAACGCCATTAACAGGTGCGCCAGCATCGCCATCGTCCGCTCATCCTCCGACGGCGCTTCCAATCCCGCCACCACCACTTGGCTCGCCATCTGCCCTCCTCTCCTCACTCCAATTCTCGAGTGAGGATATCACTCCGCGTCGCTCGCTTCACCAGCCACTAATCACCAATCACCAGTCACTCTCAATGACTCTCCGAAGTCCCCGTCGCCGGCCGGAACTTCTTAATCAAAAACACCAGCGGCACTCCCATCAGCACAATCCACCCCAGCGCCGTAAAGCAATCCAGAAATCCCTGAAACGCCGCCTGCCTCTCCAACAGCGAAAACGCCGCCGCCCGCGCATGCACCGCCGCATCCGCCCCCGTAAATCCATGCGCCGAGTAATACCCGCACAAATTCGCCAGCAATTGCCGGTACCGTTCATTCAAAGGCGTCGTGTGCGCTACCAGCACGCTCTGGTGAAATTGCGTTCGCCGCGCCAGCAGCGTCGTCACAAACGCAATCCCGAAACTCCCGCCCTGGTTCCGGAAAAGATTCGTCAAACTTGATGCCTTGTTGTTTTTGCTCTTCGGCAAATTCGAGTACGCCAACTGGCTCACCGGCACAAACAGCGTCGCAATCCCCAACCCCTGCAGCGCCCTCGCCCAAGCCTCATGCCGGTAATCCGTCGCCAGCGTAAAGCTCGCGAAATGCCACATCGCCAGCGCAAACACGAGGTATCCAAACGCCAGCAGCTTTTTCACTCCCAGCTTCGGCAAAATCCTCACCACCACCGGCGCCAGCATCACAATCACAAACGCACCCGGCCCCAGCACCAGCCCGGCATCCGTCGCCGTATATCCGTACAGCCTCTGCAGCATCTGCGGTATCAGCACCGTCGATCCATAAAGCGTAAATCCAAATAAAAAGTAAAAAATGTTTGCCAGCGCAAAATTCCGGTCCCCTAATAATCGAATCTCCACCACAGGGTCCGGATGCCGCCATTCCCACGCAATCGCAAACACCAGCGCCACCATCGCCACCGCAAAAAACACCACGATGAAATTGCTTTCGAACCAGTCCTCCGTCTGCCCCCGGTCCAGCACCACCTCCAGGCAGGCAAACGCAATCGCCACCGAGACAATTCCCCAAACGTCAATCTTCAGCCGCCCGGCCTTCCGCGCCGCTTCCACCTCGCGCGTGAACTCCGGCGGATCTTTCAGCAGCCGGCTCGTCAATATCAATGAAACAATCCCAATCGGAATATTGATGAAGAAAATCCACCGCCAGCTCCAGTGGTCCGTAATCCATCCGCCCAACGGCGGCCCGATCGCCGGCGCCGTCACGATCGCCATGCTGTAAAGAGCAAACGCGGCCGCTCTCTTCGACGCCGGAAACGTGTCCACCAGAATCGCCTGCTCCACCGGCGCCAACCCACCGCCGCCCACTCCCTGCAAAATCCGGAAAAAGATCAGCAATCCCAGGCTTGGCGCAAACCCGCATAGCAGCGAACTGATCGTAAACAGCGCCACGCAAATCATGTAATACCGCTTCCGCCCGAAAATCCGGCTCAGCCAGGCGGAAAGCGGCAGCACCACCGCATTCGAAACCAGATAGCTCGTCAGCACCCATGAGCTCTCGTCCGCGCTCACCGCCAACCCGCCCGCAATGTGCGGCAGCGACACGTTCGCAATCGCCGTGTCCAACAGTTCCATGAACGTCGCCAGCGTCACCGTGATCGCGATGAACCATGGGTTGATCCCCGCCCGCTCCCGGGGCGGGCTGAAGGGCATCGCCGCTGCCATCGTTTCGCTCATGCTTCCTCGAAACGATTGGATGCAAAAGAGACCGCTTGGTCTCATCAGAAATGTGCTATATTTGCGGGAAGAGACCGATCGGTCCCAGTACTAGTCGTGGAAGGGGCTCAATTTATGTCCAGCGAAATGTCCAAGGGTGAACTCACCCGCCGCGAAATCGTCCGTAAAGCCGCCCCGCTCTTCAATCGCAAGGGCTACGAAGGCACTTCCCTCTCCGACCTAATGCAAGCCACCGGCCTTCAGAAAGGCGGCATCTACCGCCATTTCTCCAGCAAGGAGCAGCTCGCCGGCGAAGCCTTCGACTACACCTGGGAAAAAGCCGTCTCCGGCCGCCTCGAAGGCGTCAACGACGTCCCCAACTCCGTCCTCCGCCTCGAGAAAATGATCGACAACTTCGTCGAAAAGCGCGAAGGCCTCGTCCCCGGCGGCTGCCCGCTCATGAACACCGCCGTCGAATCCGACGATGGCAACCTCCTTCTTCGCGCCCGCGCAAAAAAGGCCCTGCAAACCTGGACCGCCCGCCTCACCAAAATTACCGCCGAAGGCATCGCCCGCCGCGAAATCAACGCACGCACCAAGCCGCTCGAACTAGCCCAACTCATCATCAGCTCTCTCGAAGGCGCTCTCCTCCTGAGCCGCCTGCAAAATTCCGACGCCCCCCTCCGCAACATCCAACTCCACCTCCACCACCACCTCAACCACTCCGTCCGCTCTTAGCCTGCGGAGCGTCCGCATCACTCTTCCCATTTTCTATTTTCCCCGGCCCGATTTTGTTCTCGGCATCCCCATGCGGCGTTCCGTGTATAATCTCCCGGCCATGTCCAATCCGCCGCCTTCAGGTCCGCAATCTGCCGCATCCACGCCCTTAGTCGAAATACTTCGCACACCGGACGTCCTCACCTTCACCCTCAACAATCCCGATCACGGCAATGAAGTCACCGGCCCCATGTTCGAAGCCATGCTCGCCGAACTCCGCTCCGAATCCCCGCAACCTCGCGCTCGCGTCCTTCGCATCCGCGCCCGCGGCAAAGTTTTCTGCACCGGCCGCGAACGCGCCGCCCGCGACGCCGATTCCGTCCGCGCCGAAGTCTCCCGCCTGATCGAATTCAAACGCCTAGTCCGCACTTCCTCTCTAATCTCCGTAGCCGAAGTCCAAGGCGATGCCTTCGGTTTCGGCATGGGCCTCGCCATCGTCACCGACTTCCCTCTCGTCGCCGAAACCGCCTCTCTCTGTTTCCCCGAAATGACCCACGGTTTCGCCCCAGCCGCGATCATGTCCTACCTCGGCGAGTACGCTCTCCCACGCTTCGCCTTCCCTCTCGTCCTTTTTGGCCAGCCGTTCACTCCGCAACAAGCTCTCGAAATCGGATTGATCTCCATGGTGTGCCCCGCGTCAAATCTAACCGCCGAAGCCGACCAACTGATCGCCCGCATTCTGCAACTCGATCCCGGCGCCGCCCGCCGCTGCAAGGAATTCTTCCTCGCCGCCCAATCCAACTCCTTCGAAAAAAACTGCAGCCTCGCCGCCGAAGCCCTGACCGCCGGCACCCTGGCCGCCCTCGCGAGGAAAAAGTGAGCCACTCGTGAGCGTCAACGCCGGCGCGCGTCTCGACCGCCTCCCCATTTCCAAATTCCATCGCCGCGTCCTCACGCTCATCGGCATCGGGATGTTCTTCGACGGTTACGACGTCTACGTCGCCGCCAGCGTCCTCGGCGCCACGCTCCACGCCGGCTTCTCCACCCTAGCGCAAAACGCCCAGTTCGTTTCCGTCACCTTTATGGGCATGATGCTCGGCTCGTTCCTCACCGGCTTCCTCGGCGATCGCTTCGGCCGCCGCTTTACCTACCAAGCCAACCTCATCATCTTTGGCCTCGCCTCCATCGCCTCCGCCTTCGCTCCCAACATGCGCGCTCTCATTCTCCTCCGCGGCGTAATGGGCATCGGACTAGGCGCCGAATTGGTAGCCGGCTACGCCGCCATGACAGAATTTCTTCCCCCACAAGCCCGAGGCCGTTGGTGCGGCATCCTCAACGCAGTAGTCGTCATCAGCCTGCCCATCAGCGCCCTCGCCAGCGCCGTTCTAATCCCGCGCTTCGGCTGGCGCCTCATGTTCGTTATCGGCGGCGTCGGCGCCCTCATCGTCTGGTACCTGCGCAAATCCATGCCCGAATCTCCGCGCTGGCTCGAATCCGTCGGCCGTACCGAAGAAGCCGAAAAAATGTTGCAGGAAATCGAAGGCGAATTCGCCAATCAAGATCCGCCCCTTCCAGATCCCGCCTCCGCCCCACCATCTCCCGCCGCTAACAACTTTTCCTCCCTCTTCGGCAAGCAACTCTTCTCCCGCCTCTTCGTCGGCTGCACTGTCCTCATCGTCGCCAACACGCTCATCTACGGCTTCGTCACCTGGCTCCCCACCTTCTTCGTCCAGCAGGGCCTCAGCATCGCCAGCTCCTTCAAATATTCTTTCCTCATGAGCATCGGGGCCCCCGTTGGCGCGGCCATCGCCTCCCTCACCGCCGACTCCGTCGGCCGCAAACCCGCCATCATCAGCGCATCCGCGCTAACCATCCTCTTCGGCGGCATCTACCCCTTCATCCGCGATCCCCGCCTGCTTCCCCTCGCCGGTTTTCTTCTCGTCGTCTGCATCTACATCCTCGTCGCCCTGCTCTTCGCCATCTACGTCCCCGAACTCTTTCCCACCGACGTCCGCATGCGCGCCCTCGGCCTCTGCAACACCCTCGGCCGCACCGCCACCATCTTCACTCCCTTCCTCGTCGTCTTCCTCTTCCGCGCCCACGGCGTAGCCGGCGTAGTCGCCCTGATGATCGCCCTCCTTGTCATCCAAATCCTGGCCGTCCACTTCTTCGGATTAGAACCCAAACTCCGCCGCCTCGAAGAACTGCAATAGCCCACGTCCTTGCTCCCCGCAGCCCTGGCTGGTTCCTGACCCGCCAAGTAATAAATCAGTTTTTCTCTTATCGTTACGTTATTATATAGTATTTAAACGAAGGCGCCGTGTAGCCTCCCAAGCGCCGGAGGTGCGCCATATGTCTCACACCTATGCTAGAAATGTGATCCACCTCGTTCGCCGCGGTTTACACTTTGAACGGCCGAGGCCTAAAATCGCTGTGTCGTGACCCTCCAACCGAACACCGAACCCAGGCCCATTTGCCCGAACCATTTTGTCGTTATGGTGACCACCGGTGACGAATCAAGAAAAAATCCGTCATCCCGCTTGGAGTCAACGAACATTTTCCTTTGCAATTGCCCCGTCGCACATTGCACGCAAAACTATTCCCCGGAAATGGGCCATTTCGCGCTCGAAAAAGTCCAGGACCACTGGTTCGTCACCGGCTCTTCCAGCCTGAAGCTGCACAGGAACGATACCCAGGTCCTCTGCTCCGACGAAGCCAGAAACGTAATGTTCCTCGAGAAGATCGACCCAAAAACCAAGGAGCAAACCTTCCGCTGTCCCCAGAAGGACTGTGGCAAAACCATGAAAATCCCCGCCGATGGCCCTCCCGCCTTCTGGCTCGCAAGCGGATTCTTCGGCCGGCACAACTGACCGTCCGGCGCAGCGCTTGGTTCGCCGCGTGACCTACCGGGGCAAGAGTTTCGGCAGACCGGCTAAGCAGGAGCTGGTGGGTTGAGGTTCAGGCCACACCTTCTATAATTGATTCGGCGGTCCTCAATTCAAGTGCTGAACCTTACCCTAAAGAGATTAATGCTCGGAGGGAAAATCCATCGCCTTGTTTGTATGTTGGTTTTGTGCGGCATCTTGACTCTTGGTCTCTGGCCGTTCCACGCACCTCGGAATGACGCGAGCTGGTTGGGCAATGAGAACGGTCTTCGTTTCAGTGGTTACGGAACCTTATTAAGCACGGAGAAGTTTCAAATGACGGATTCGGAGGACCAGGCTTCCTCAACTCTTGAGCTCTGGATTCAGCCGGGACTTACGAATGATCACAGCACCTTGCTGGCATTTTCTGCCGCGAAAAATCCTCTTCAGCTTTCGCTGCACCAATATCGCTCGGGGTTGATCCTGACGCGTGAAATTCAGGCCATCGAACCGCGAACCGCCGTGATTGGGATAGACGACGTCTTCGATCAAACGAAGCCGATCTTTATAACGATTACCTCAGGGCCCGCGAAAAGCGCGATGTATTTCGACGGTCGTTTGGCCAGATCCTTTCCGGGCTTTCGGCTTGGCAAGGATCTCTCTGGACAACTCGTCATTGGCGGCTCACCGGTGGACGTGGATGGATGGCTGGGGAAATTGAAGGGACTCGCTATCTACCATAAAGAGCTTACCGCGCAAGAGGTCGCCAGGCATTTTGAAACTTGGACAAAACAAGGAGCGCCCGAGCTTCGACCGAATGAAGATTTGGCGGCGCTGTATCTTTTTAACGAACGCGGCGGCAATGTCGTACATTGCGCCGCGCACCCGGACCTCAATTTGTATATCCCGAGCCGGTTTTCACTTCCATTTCAGCCGTTGCTGAAGCCGTTTTGGAAGGAATATGAATTTTCCTGGGCTTATCTGGAGACTTCCCTGCTGAATGTGATCGGGTTTATCCCTCTCGGTTTCTTTTTTTACGCCTACTGGAGTTCGGCCAAGCCTATCAAATCTGCGGCGCTCGTTACCGTTGTTTTTGGGTTCGCCGTGAGTCTCTCCATAGAAATCCTGCAGTCCTATCTCCCAACCCGAAGTTCCGGAACGACGGATCTCATAACCAACACCGTTGGAACTTTTCTTGGCGTTCGGTTAAGTGGCTCGAAAGCCTTCCAAACCCTGCTCACAAAAGTTTTCGAGACGCGTTAATGGCTCCATCCGACAGGATTGGGCAGGTTGAAACTCCCAATGTGCCTAATCACAATAATTCTTGACCCGGTCCCCATCTGGGATACTCTTCCCGCATGTCTCCAACAACCAAGAAAGTCCTCCAAGCCGTGTTCTGGTTCGTGCTCGGCCATCTGAGCTGCGCCATAATGCACCACCTCCATCACTTCGCCGGCAATTAGAAACGCTGCCCGCGTTCCTTCTTCCTCCCGCGAGGTCGCCAGTTTGCCCTGACCCGCGGAGGGCCACTAGCTTGCCTGAGCAGTCTTTGCGAAGGGCTTACTCTGAGTAAAGTGAAGGGCCCCTCGTCCTCGCCCTCCCTCGCCACGCGTTGGCTGTTGCTCGTTTTCTATTTTCTATTTTCCATTTTCCACTCTCCCCTTACTTCCACCGGCCGTTCGCACGGGCACCGTAACGTTTTCCATACAAAATCGTCCCAGTACTACAGAATACTATTGATACACTAGCTATAACCTGAGAAAATCTCTCATGTTCGCGCGGGAATCCCTGCCTCTCCACCCTGCGTCTTTTCATCGACTTGCTTCCGGCACACTCTCTTTCGCTCTTTCTACCCAACTCGCTCCCTTTCCTTTCAATCACTTCCGCACTCTTTCATTTTTTGGATCACACCTATCCCACGTCCTTCCCACAGGTTGCGCACTCTTCCGCAAAAAACCGGGGGTACACCCCCTGGTCCTGCCACTTCTCCCGCTTTTCCCGGGAACGCCATTCTCCCGAATGGCGACGCTGTGCACCTGCCTCGCCTTCACAGGTCGCTGGCCGCTCTCCATAACTTCTTTCCCTGTGTCTCCCTCGCCCCGAGAGATGTTGCGAGGAGTCACTGCTGCCTCTCCGCTAAGTCCTTTCGCTAGGCCTCTGACGCAAAATCAGGGGGGTACAGACTGTTGGTCATACCAGTTCTCTTCGCTGTCGACTTTGGACTGTCGACTGTTGGCCTCCCCTTCCTACTCCCCGCCTTGCCCCTCTTTCCCCTTCCCGCTAAAGTGGGGATACCCGTTTCCCGTCATCACGGGAGAAAAACCATGATCCTTATCGTCACCGTCGCTGTCTTCGGCCTGCTCCTCGTGGGCCTGGTCTTGTGGGTGCTCCTCCAAAACACCCAGGACCAGAAGAAGAACCAGCAGATGGAATCGCAGATGAACGAGCTCCGCCGCGACCTCCTCAACCTTTCCACCACCCAAGCCCAGAGCTCCTCAAAAATCGAAACCATCGCCGGCAACGTCGCCACCCGCCTCGAAGCTGTCACCACCGCGCTAAAAGACGGCGTCAAAGACTCCGCTCAGATCACCTCCAAGCTCACCTCCGAATCCCAGGCCGCGATGTCCCTGGAACTCAAAAACACCCGCGAGCAGATCAACCAGATTCAGAACCAGCTCGGCGAAGTCCAGCAAGCGGGCAAGCAGATGCACGAAACGGCCAGCAAGCTGGAAGGCATCCTCGGCGGGGCGAAGAACCGCGGGACTTTCGGCGAAACCACGCTGGAGCGGCTGCTGGAAGACAGCCTGCCGCGTTCCCAGTACACGCTGCAGTATGCCTTTCGCAGCGGAAAAACGGCCGACGCCGTGATTCATCTTCGCGATCAGAAGATCATGGCCATTGATTCGAAGTTTCCTCTCGATGCGTTTCAGCGGCTGGAGGTGGAAGACGAGGAGGGGCGCAAAGAGGCGCGGAAAGATTTTGTGAACGCGGTGAAAGCCCACGCCGACTCGATCGCGGAAAAGTACATTGTGCCGGACGAGGGCACACTGGAGCTGGCGCTGATGTTTGTTGCCAGCGAAGCGGTTTATTACGAACTGTTGCGCAGCACGGATACGCGCAAAATCGCGGTGGATGCCTACTGCCGGAGCAAGAAAATCGTGCCGGTTTCCCCGAATACTCTGTACGCGCACCTGGCGGTAATCGCCATGGGACTGCGCGGGATGCAGATTGAAGAAAACGCCAAGCGACTGAGCGCAAATCTGGACGGCCTGCGGAAGCACATGCAGAACTTCAGTGAACCCTTCGACAAGATCGGCACGCACCTGAAAAACGCGCAACAGTGTTACACGGAAGCCGACAAGCGCTTTGAAAAAGCAACCAACACATTGGAGAACCTGCTGAATAGCGGCGACGTGCGTCAACTCGAACTGGAGGACGAACAGGGAGCCTTGACCCTTCCGCCCGCGACGGCGGCGAAAAAGAGCGCTTGATAAAGCCGCTAGCGCGGCGCTTGCATCGTGCTCTTTTTGGATTCCAAGCGGTCTTCCATTTCATCGAGGGACTTCGGCCAATCCTCGCGCAGCAACCGGCTCAATGCCCGATCCGCAAGCAACTTCCCGCCCGTCTGGCACCGCGGACAATAATTCGTCTCATTCGACGCATACCGGATCCTCTGAATCTTCGTCCCACAACGCCGGCAAGGCTGCCCGTATCTTCCGTGAACAAACATCTCTTCTCGAAACGCGGTCACCTTCTCCGGAAATTTTCCACGTGTTTCTTCTCGCAGCGTTTTCGTCCACCAATTCAGCGTCTCCCGCGTCGCCTGATACAACCGATCGATCGCTTCCGGTTCCATCCGCCGAGTCAACAACACCGGCGAAAGCTGCGCCTGAAAAAGTATCTCGTCGGAATACGCATTGCCGATCCCGCTGAACAAATGCGGATCGGTAAGCGTTCGCTTCAGCGTGTGATTTTCCGAAGTGAGCACAGCGGCAAAGGCATCGCGCGAAACCGAAAGCACTTCAAGCCCGCCCGGATCGATCGCGGCCATCTCCGCCTCGTCCGGGAAAAGATGCAGCGAAGCCCGCTTCTGCGTCCCAGCTTCCGTTAGTGTCAGCGTCCCTGAATCGAAATCAAACGTCGCCAGCGTCCGTCTTCCATCCGGAACAACCGTTTTGCTTTTCCAATGCAATCTACCCGCAATCATCAGGTGAAACACCAGCCACATTCCATTTCCGAATCCCAGCGCAATCCGCTTCCCGACGCGCCGCAGCTCGGTAACTTTGTGCCCCTGCACAGAAGCAATCGGAGGCAGCGCCGTGCGCAACAGAAACGGCCCCGCAATGCGCACGCGCTCCAGAACATGCCCAAGAACACGCTGCTCCAGGGCCTCGATGTAAACAACAATGTCCGGAAGTTCAGGCATCTTCGGATTGCCTCAAGCAACTCGTTGCTTCACGTCCGGCAACTCAGTTGCGCGGCGCGCTGAGCGGCGCCACCAGCCGGATTGAGATCACAAAATTCCCCCGCCGCTTGCCCACAAGCTCGAAGTTCGCCACATTCTGCGCGCCGCCCGCGGAGGCCGTGCGCACCTGCGTGCCGCCCTGTAACTCCGCAACGACTGGAGCCAGATTCCGCGCCTCGAGACTCACCTTCGCGGTGCTTCCCTTCACCCGCACGGTCAATTTGCGGTGCTCGCCCGGTGCGAGCGCTGCGTTGCCGGCTTCGAGTTCCAGTGAAACGAACACCACCGTAAACACCGGCGAACTCTTCTGCCCGCAAGCCACCTGCACCTGTGCCGGCCCGGGCTGCAATTCGGGTGGCGGAAGAACGGCCAGATACGCAGGCGAAGAGGCCAGCACAAGAGCAGGCAGGCCGTGAATCAGGACGTGGTTGGCGTCGGCATCGCCGCAGAATCCATGGCCCATGAGTTCAAAGCGGTCGCTCAAGGAAGCTACGCGCGGAGCGAGGGTAACTTCCTGAGTAGCGGAAGGAGATTCCACGGCGGTAACAATCGTGCTGGCAACCCTGCCAGCGCGTCCCCGAATCGTGCCATAGATTTTCGCTGTATTCAGCGGCGCCACGAACATGGCTCGGCCAGTTGTATCTGTCTTCAGCGTGTCTCCGTTCGAGAATTCCACTGTGACGCCCGGAGTCAAGCGTCCGCTGACATCGAGGACAGCGAGGGTTGCATGTTCGCCGCTGACAATTTTGCGGGGCATGATTAATATCCGGGCTCCGGATGCGGGTGGCGGCTCTTGCGTCCAAAGGCTTTGGGCCATTAAAGGAAGCAGGGCAAAGGCAAGCCTGCGCTTTTTGAGGGGGTTCGAGGAGATGGGCACACCGAGATTGTAGTGGAGATTCGGCCGGCACAGAAGGCCGGGGCCGTACAAGGGCCTTCCGGGGACGCTGCCGGCGCTTGCCCTGCACCTATGTAATTCGAGTATTCTTGCAAATTGACAGCGGGTTAAGTGTTAGGTATCGAAAGGTAATCAGTTGGATGCAAAGCCTTTCCGAGCAGCGAGGTGTCTGCTAGCGTGGATGATACAGAAGGACCGGGGTGTCTACGCCGGGGGTACCATTTGTGTTCACGGCAAGGCTTGAAGGAGAGGCTGTGCAGATCGTCAGCAGCGGCTTGTCAGACGTTGGGCGTGTGCGTACCAACAACGAGGACTCCTTCCGCATCGTGGAAGCTCTGAATCTTTTCATCTTGTCGGATGGAATGGGCGGAGAAGCACACGGCGAAGTGGCCAGCGCTATGGCCGTGGATGTGATCAACAAGTATTGCGAATCAGAGAAGGAAGATTCCGGCGCGACGGTGCTCGACGAGGCTCCGGCCAATATCAGCTCACAGACCCGGCGGTTGAAGCAAGCGGTGGCGCAGGCGAATTTTCAGATTTTCCAAGCGGCGCAAAAGAATCCCGAGCAGCGGGGCATGGGCGCCACGATTACCGCCTTGTGGTTGAAAGACACGCTGATGAGCATCGCGCATGTGGGCGACAGCCGCGCGTATTTGCTGCGCAACGGGAACCTGCAGCAGTTGACGAACGATCATTCGCTGGTGGCCGAGCAGGTGCGGCGCGGCCTGATTACGCCACAGCAAGCGGAAGAGAGTGAGATGCAGAGCGTGCTGCTGCGGGCGCTTGGGGCTCATCCGGAAGTGGAGATTGACGCGGATGAGGTGGAAATTATTCCGCGGGATGTGCTGCTATTGTGCTCGGACGGGCTGACGCGCATGGTGACGGAGCCCGAAATTGCAGGCGCGCTGCAAGCGGAAACCGTGCCTTCGGCGGCGGCGGAACGATTGATTGCGCTGGCGAATGACAACGGGGGAATTGACAACGTGACGGTAATTGTCGTGCGCTTCGAGGACGACGCCAACAAAGGTTGGTTCTCCTGGATGCGTCGCGGCTCGGCCAAAAAAGACTAGCACCTCCTCGGAGGCGATTGCATGGCGAAGCTCAGCCTGATGTTTGAAAACAAGCTGGTGAAAGAAGTGCCGATTGGCAGCCGCCCGGTGACGATTGGCCGTTCTCCGGACAACGATCTTCCCGTTGATAATCTCGCGGTGTCCAATTATCACGCGCGGGTTTATTTCGAGGCCGGCCGCCTGGTCGTTGAAGACCTGGACAGCCTGAATGGCACTTTTGTGAACGATCTGCGAGTGGAGCGCGCGACGCTGCACGACGGGGATTCGATTTGGGTCGGGAAACATCACATCAAAGTGGACGCAACGGCCGACGCCGCGATTCCCTGGGATACCGGGCGCAAAACCGCTGCGCCGAAGATCAATGAAACCATGGTGCTGGACACGAAGGTACGCCGCGAGATGCTCCAGCAAGCGGCCGCCATGGGCGAGCGAGCGCAGTTTTCCGCGGGGCGGATGAAGGTGGCCACGCTGGTGATTCTGAGTGGAAACATAGAAACAAAGGAATTCACCCTCACCAATAAACTGACGGTCATCGGGAAATCACCGATGGCGACGGTACGACTGAAGGGGTGGTTCAAGCCGAAGATGGCCGCGCAGATCAACCAGCGCGACGATGGCTATTATCTCGGGACTGGCGACAAAGTCCCCACCGTAAACGGCACGCCGATTACGGGAACCGTGCGGCTGAACGACGGCGATTTAATCGAAATCTGCGGCGTCCGCATGAATTTCATTTTCCGCGAATAGCCGGTCCTCCACACCAATGCCAACCGCGCCCGAAGGAGGCCGCCAGAGAGGAAGCGTGTACCGCTTCCGGGAACTCCTCGCCACCTGGTGGCATCACCGCGCGGTTTTCCTGATCAGCGTGGCGATCACCGTTCTTTCGCTGGGCGTTTACATCTTCACGTTCATGGGCGACCGTAACACGCCGCTCTTTGATTTCCTGAAACGCTTTGAGTACAGCACGCTGGACACGCGATTCCGCTACCGGCCGGCGCGGTACACGCCGCCGGATCCCCGCATCGTCGTGGTGGCGATTGACCAGCGCTCGCAAGAAGTGCTGGGTAAGTGGCCCTTTTCGCGAAAATATTTCGGCGAGATGCTGGACGTGCTGCGGGAAGATGGTGCGCGCGTGGTTTCGTTTGACGTGACTTTCGACAAACCGGACCAGACGGTTGCTCCCATCCGCGCGCTTTGGGGACAGATCGAGCGCGACAAAAAGAACGGTAAGCCGCCCGACCCGAAACTCGAGGCTCACGTTCTGGAGCTGGCAAAAGAGTTCGATGCCGATTCCCAGTTCGCAGGGGCGCTGCGGCGCTTCGGCCCCGTGGTGTTGGGGAATTTCTATCTTCAGGCGAATGAAATCCAGGGGATCGATGACGCGGCGCTCAACAAATATGCCGAGATGGTGCAGTGGTACTCGTTGAATCGCAACGCGCTGAATCCAGCCACAGGCAAAGCGGACTTCGCTTCCCTGCTGAATAACTATCAGTTTGAAGGAACGCTTTTCACTGCGACGATAGCGAACATTCCACAACTGGCGCCGCCGGAGAACGATGAAAAGACGTCCATCGGGTTTTTCAATATCTCGTCGGATGCCGATGGAGTGTTGCGGCGCGCGCTTTTGGTGCTGCCGTTCGGACGCTCCAGCAATCCGGACGATATTGACCTCTACGGCTCGCTGGAAGTGCAGACCTTGCGGCTTTACCTCGGCTTAAAGAGCGAGCAGGTCACCGTGAACTACGGGCCAACGGGTGTGACTTCGCTGCAATTCGGCGATAAGCTGACGGTAAAGCCGGATTGGCTGGGCCGCGTGCTGATCAACTATCGCGGGCCGCGCGAAACGTATTCGTATTACTCGATCGCGGACGTGGTCAATCACAAATGCAAGCCGGGAACTTTTCGCGACAAAATTGTGCTGGTGGGTGCCTCGGCGACCGGAATTGGCGACCTGCGCACTCCTCCTTACGGCGGCATTGATTATCCCGGGCTCGAAGTTCACGCCAACGTGCTGGACAACATGCTGAACAACGGATTCCTGATCCGCGGTGCGCACCAGGAAATTCTGGACCTGCTGCTGATCCTGATTTTCGGAATCCCGCTGGGAACCGCGATGGCGCTGGTTTCGCCGCGCTGGATGTGGTTTGGATTGGCGCTGCTGCTGCCGTTTGGCTTCCTGATTTATGTTGCCTTCGTGCGTGGATATTGGCTGAACTTCACTTTGCCTGCGGGAACTCTAACGGCGAACGTAATGTTGGTTTCCCTCTACCGAGCCTTGGTGGAAGAAAAGGAAAAGCGCAAAGTGCGCTCGGCATTCGGGCAGTATCTCAGTCCGGAAGTCATTCGCCGGCTGCTGGTGAATCCTCAACTGGTGGAACCCCGCAAAACGGAAATCACGGTGATGTTCAGCGATATCCGTGGGTTCACGACGATCTCGGAAAAGCTCGATGCCCAGGACCTTGCGCTTTTTCTGAACGGGTACCTCTCGGACATGACGAAAATCGTTTTCGACACGCAAGGAACGCTCGACAAATATATCGGCGACGCGGTGATGGCATTCTGGGGCGCACCGTTTGAGGAACCGGAACATTCCGCAAATGCGTGCCGAGCTTCCCTGGCGATGATGAAGACCGTGCACGCCATGCAGAAACAATGGGAAGCCGAGGGCAAACCAAAGCTGGATATCGGCATCGGCCTGAATTCGGGTCCGGCAAGCGTTGGCAACATGGGATCGGCGCTGCGCTACGGCTATACTGCGCTTGGCGACACCGTGAATTTGTCCTCGCGGCTGGAAGGCCTGAACAAGGAATACGGTACGCACATCCTGGTGAACGAATCGACGTATGCGGCGGTGAGAGACGCAGGATTTCTTTTTCGCGAACTGGATATCATTCGCGTGAAAGGGAAACTACAGCCGGTGACAATTTACGAACTGGTGGGAAAACTATCAGAACTGCAACAGGACGCCAAGTTCGGAGAATTGCGGCAACGGTTGCAAGATTTTGCGGCAGCGCGAGAACTTTATCGCAAGCGAGATTGGGAACAAGCCCAGCATGCGTTCCAGGAGATTCTGAACCGTGTGCCCGATGACGGGCCTTCCCGCATGTACTGGAAACGCTGCCAGGAGTACCTCTTCGACGAGCCACCCGTAGGATGGGACGGCGTCTTCACCATGACACACAAATAGGGTGGCGCGTGGTCGTATTACTCTTTTCGCCGTGGAAATACGCCCGCCGCTGACGGCGGCCGCTACAAAGATCCAAGGGTTTACGGCTTGGAGATGACGCCGCAGGCGATGCGCGGCGGGGCTCCGCTGCCGGTGCCGCCGGCAACTGCGTGAATTACGATGGCCGTACCGCCGTTGCTGAAGACGGAGTGATCGTCATCGCCAAGGGTCACGTTTGGAGCGACCGTGGAGACGTGGGCTGTGCCATCTTTTCCCACGATCAAGGAGAAATCAGGGATGTCTCCCGCAGGCGCGGAATCGTGCATGTGTCCCGTCGGGCTGAAATGCGGGCCCGCTGATTTGAAATCCGGCGGATCGCACTTGGCCATCTGGTGGATGTGAATGGAGTGATCGCCCGGAGGAAGCTTCTTGATGTCCAACACAATCTTGACGCCTGTCGCGGCTGGAGAAAGCGTAGCCGTGCCGACGGCCTGACCTTCGGCGTTCATGATGTTCACAACGAGTGGCCTTGAGGAAGCGTTCGAGGGAGACTGCTGGGCCATCGAGGCCCCGGAAAGTGCAAGCACCGCTGCGGCGCAGGCGAGAATTTTCATGAGTGTCCTCTTCGGTTAGAAAGTTAGTCGGGTCGCGCGGAAACCGGAATTCAAGCTCCCCTACTGTATCCCAAACCGAATGAGCCGGGGATGAATTTGTGCGGGCGGGGCCTAAGGGATACCCATGATGATGCAAAGCAGGTGGTTCAAGTCTCCGGAGATCGGTGAAAAGCTACCAGACTTTGACAGGCCATTTTGGCCCGTAAGGTGGCTCCCGAAATGAAGCATTTTCCCGATTTATGCCTCGGTAGAACCGGGAAATGCGAATTCGACACGGAGAAAAACTCAGTAAGCGCCCGCAAGGCGAACCGCGTACCCAAAGGGATGGTTCTGATAGTCTAATAGGCGTGCAAGGCTCGAAGAATCCTGGGCGCGGGGGCGCAAGTGAAGGGTGTCCGCGTTCAACAGGTCAGGGTAACCAACACTAATTTATGTGGATTGTCCGCTTAGCGCTTTCCCGGCCGTACACCTTTATCGTGATGGCGATTGTGCTTGTTCTGCTGGGACTGTTCGTCATTCCACGCACGCCGACCGACATTTTCCCGGAAATCAATATTCCCGTGATTTCGCTGGTGTGGACGTACACCGGGCTGCAACCGCAGGAGATGGAGCAGCGGATCACGTCGAACGTCGAGCGCGGCGTGATGGTGCTGGTGAACGACGTCGAGCACGTGGAATCGCAATCTCTGAACGGGATTGCGATCATAAAGATTTTCTTTCACCCCGGTGCCAATATCCAGACCGCACTGGCGCAAGCGACCGCCATCTCGCAGACCTTTCTGCGGAATCTTCCGCCGGGCACGACGCCGCCGCTGGTGATCATTTATTCTGCGTCCACCGTGCCCGTTCTGCAGGTGGGGCTGAACAGCGACAGCCTGAGCGAACAGCAGATCTTCGACTACGGGAACAATTTTATTCGCACACAGATTTCGACGGTGCCGGGCGCTTCGATGCCCTTCCCGTATGGCGGGAAGTCGCGCGTGGTTTCCGTGGATATTGACTCGAACGCGATGCAGGCGAAGGGACTGTCTGCGGTGGACATCGTAAATGCGGTGAACGCTCAGAACCTGATATTGCCAACGGGCACGGCGAAACTGGGCACTCTCGAATACAACGTGGAGATGAACGGCAGCCCGAAAACAATCGCGGAGCTGAACGATTTGCCGGTCAAGACCGTAAACGGCTCGACGATTTACCTGCGGGACGTGGCCCACGTGCGAGATGGTTTCACCCCGCAGACCAATGTGGTGCTTACCAATGGGCAGCGTGGCGTGTTGATGAGCATCTACAAGACCGGCAACAATTCCACACTTTCGATTGTCGACCGCGTGAAGCAAGTCTTGAGGGATTACTCGCCTTCGTTGCCGAGCAGCTTGCAAGTCAGCAACTTTTTCGATCAATCGATTTATGTGCGCGCGGCGATTCAGGGCGTCTTGCGCGAGGCGATGATTGCCGCGTGCCTGACGGCCATCATGATTCTGCTGTTCCTGGGAAATTGGAAGAGTACGCTGATCATCGCGGTTTCGATTCCGCTTTCGATCCTGGTCAGCCTGCTGTGCCTGAGCGCACTGGGCGAAACGATCAACATCATGACGCTGGGCGGGCTTGCGCTTGCCGTGGGCATCCTGGTGGACGACGCGACGGTGGAGATCGAAAACATCAACCGCAATCTGGCGATGGGCAAGGAAACGGTGCAGGCGATTCTGGACGGAGCGCAGCAGATTGCGGTGCCGGCGTTCGTTTCGACACTCTGCATCTGCATCGTGTTTCTGCCGATGTTTTTCCTTTCGGGCGTGGCGAAATACCTGTTCGTGCCGCTGGCCGAAGCCGTGATTTTCGCGATGCTGGCTTCTTATATGTGGTCGCGCACGATTGTGCCGACGATGGCGATGTACCTCTTGAGCGCGGATGACGAGTATCAGGCCGACCTGCACGAGGGCGAAACGATGGGTTTCTTCCGCCGCTACCAGCAATCGTTTGAGCACTCGTTTGAGCGGTTGCGCGGCGGATACCGCCGCGCGCTGACATCGGCGCTAGATCATGCGTGGTCTTTCTCGGCGTTGTTCCTGGCATTCTGCCTGTTGTCGGGCGGGCTGGTGTTTTTCCTGGGCCGCGACTTTTTCCCCAGCGTGGACGCGGGCCAAATCCGCCTGCACATGCGGGCGCGCACGGGATTGCGCGTCGAGGAAACGACGCGACTGGCCGACCAGGTCAATCAGACGATCCATCAGGTGATTCCAAAACGCGATCTGCAAACGGTGATTGATAATGTGGGCTTGCCGTATTCGGGCATCAACTTGACTTATAGCAACTCCGGAACCATCGGCACTTCCGACGCGGAAATCCTGGTGCAATTGAAGCAGGAGCGAGGCAAGTCTACTGGCACCTATATCAATGAGTTGCGGCGGCGCCTGGCCACCGAGTTCCCCGGCGTGCAGTTTTTCTTTCAGCCGGCGGATATTGTGACGCAAATTTTGAATTTTGGAACGCCGGCACCGGTGGATATCGAACTCATCGGAGCGAACCAGCCCGCGAATTACGAGATCGCGCAAAAGCTTGCAAACAAGATGACGCACATCCCGGGCGCGGTGGACGTTCACGTGCAGCAGGCGTTCGATGCGCCGACGCTATTCCTGGATCTGGATCGAACGAGATCGCAATACGTCGGAATGCAGGCGCGCGACGTGGCACAGAACCTGCTCGTGTCACTCTCTTCGAGCTTCCAGACTTCGCCGAGCTTCTGGCTGGATCCGAGAAATGGCGTCAGCTACAACGTGGCGGTGCAAACGCCTCAATACCGCTTGGACACGTTTCAGGCGCTGCAAAACACGCCCATCACCGGCGCGGGGGCCGGGGTGACGCCGCAAATTCTGGGGAACCTGGTGCATACAAAGACCGTGGCGCGGCCTGCATCCATTTCGCATTACAACGTGCAACCGATGATTAACGTCTACGCTTCGGTTTATCAGAGAGATTTGGGCAGCGTGGCGACGGAAGTGCGGCGATTGGTGCACGAAGCAGAAAAGAGTTTGCCGCGCGGAAGCCACATTGCGATTCGCGGCCAGGTGGAGACGATGGACTCCTCTTTTCTGGGATTGGGAGTCGGGTTGATCGGCGCGATTGTACTCGCTTACCTGCTGATCGTGGTGAATTTCCAATCGTGGCTGGATCCTTTCATCATTATTACGGCGTTGCCGGGAGCGCTGGCGGGGATTTGTTGGATACTGTTGATCACGCACACCACGTTGAACGTTCCTTCGTTGACCGGAGCCATCATGTGCATGGGCGTGGCCACAGCCAACAGCATTTTGATGATTTCTTTCGCAAGAGAGCAGATGATTGAGGGTAAAGCCCCCCGCGAAGCGGCGCTGGAAGCCGGCTACGTGCGCATACGTCCCGTGATCATGACGGCGCTGGCGATGATGATCGGCATGGTGCCGATGGCGATTGGACTCGGCGAAGGCGGCGAACAGAACGCGCCGCTGGGCCGCGCGGTGATTGGCGGGTTGCTGTTCGCGACGGTGGCGACATTGTTTTTTGTTCCGTGCGTGTTTTCGATTATCCACGGTTGGCTGGAGCGGCGCAGGCATCAGCCCGTGGGAGCGGAACCCTCGGTATCTTGAGAGATTATGAAACGGATTTTGGAGCTACGGGATGACAACTGAAGTTACGGCGAGCGCTGGTTCTTCAAAGAGGAGGAGTCCGCTCTTCACGGTGTTCTTTCTGGTGGTGGCGATCCTGGTCGTGGTAGGCGGCGTGCTGCTGTTCCAGCGGCGCGCGCAGTACCAGGCGCTTGCAAACGAAACCGAAGCCGCGGCTATTCCGACGGTGGCGATCATCCACCCTAGCCTGGAGGCCGGAGATGAAAATCTGGTGTTGCCGGGAACGCTGCAGGCGTATGTGGAATCGCCGATTTATGCGCGCACCAATGGGTACCTGAGGAAGTGGTACCGCGACATAGGCAGCCGCGTAAACAAAGGCGAATTGCTGGCCGATATTGATACGCCGGAAGTGGACCAGCAGTTGGGACAGGCCAGGGCGGATTTGAACACGGCGCAGGCGAACGCGCATCTTTCTGAAATTACCGCGACACGTTATACGGAACTGTTGAAGACCGATGGCGTATCGAAGCAGGAAGTGGACAACGCCTTGGGAGACCAGGCGGCGAAGCGCGCGATTGTGCAGTCGTCGGAAGCAAACGTGCGGCGCCTCGAGGAGCTGGAATCATTCAAACATATTTATGCGCCGTTCAGCGGCGTGCTGACGCAGCGCAGCATCGACATCGGGACACTGATCAACGCCGGGAATGGCGGAACTTCGCAGCAACTGTTCTATCTGGCGCAGACGGACCCGATTCGCGTGTATGTGAACGTGCCAGAGCCCTTTGCGCCGTCCATTCATCCGGGAATCGGGGCCTACCTGGAGTTGACGCAATATCCGGGACAGAAATTCCGGGGAAAAGTGGTGCGCACATCGAATGCGATTGATCTTTCGACGCGCACTTTGCTGACGGAAGTGGATGTGCCGAATTCTTCCGGGCTGTTGCTGCCCGGGGGATATGCGCAGGTGCACCTGGAAGTGGTGGTGAAAGGCGATCGGCTCCAGGTGCCGGTGAACTCCCTGCTCTTCCGTTCGGAGGGGCTGCGGGCAGTGGTGGTGGATTCGAACCACAAGGCACGGCTGCAGAACCTGACCATCGGCCGCGATTACGGAGTTACGCTGGAAGTCCTGAACGGATTAAAAGCCGGCGACTGGATCGTGCTGAACCCGCCGGACTCGCTGAGCGACGGGCAAGAGGTGCACGTAAAGGAAGTGCCGAATCCTATCGCTCCCGCCGCGGCGCCGAAGGAAACGCCAACGCCGCCAAGCCCTGCCTCAGCAACTACGGGGAAAAAGCCCTGATGCCGTTGGACAGAAGAGCCGTGAAAATAAGGCTGTGTAATCTGTGGGCGGTGGCCCTCATTGGTTGGATTGCGGGCTGCACTGTCGGGCCAAATTACAAGAAGCCCGCAGCACCGGTCCCCGCGAAATGGGATGTCGAAGAACCGTTCCGGGAAGCCGCGCCGAAAGACGCGATTCCCAAGACGGCTTGGTGGAATGTATTTCACGACGACGAGCTGAACGGCCTTGAAACCGACCTGCTTGCGGCAAACCAAACCCTGAAACTTTCCGTGGCGCATTATCAGCAGGCGCGGGCTTCTGCCGCGGTGCAGAATGCCACGCTTTTTCCTACGCTCGGGGTGGCACCGACGGCAAGCCGCCAGCGGTATTCGGGTGATCGAGCGACAGGATCGTCTTTCCCGCTCCCCGGCCCTATCACGCAGAGTAGTTGGACGATTCCCTTCACTGTCAGCTATGAAGTGGACCTGGTGGGACAGCGTCGGCGAACGATTGAAGCGGCGCAAGCTTCGCTGCAGGCAAATGCGGCGGACCTGGAAAATGTCCGCCTGATTCTGACCGCGGAGCTGGCCGCGGATTATTTCAGCCTGCGCCAACTGGACACGGAAATTGCGTTGCTGCTGCGCACGGTGGATACGCTGCAAAAGGGCCTCGATCTGGTGAACTCGCGGCACCAGGGTGGAGTGGCGTCCGGGCTGGACGTGGCCCAGGAAGAAACGCTGCTGAACGCCACGCGCACGCAAGCCACTCTGCTGAAGCAGCAGCGCAAGCAGTTTGAGGATGCGATTGCCGTATTGACAGGGAGGCCCGCCCCGGACTTCCATGTGGCAGCCCGCGAGCTTTCGGCGGAACCCCCGAAGCTGGATACTTCGCTGCCGTCGGATCTGTTGGAGCGGCGCCCGGATATCGCCGAGGCGGAGAGGGCGATGGCTGTGGCCAATGCACAGATCGGAATCGCCAAGGCGGCCTACTATCCGTCGCTGCAGCTTTACGGACAGGGCGGATGGAACTCCGCGAAAATTTCGCTACTGCTGAACGCGGAGAGCGGCGTGTGGGCGATTGGCGCAAACCTGGCGGAGAGCATTTTCACCGGCGGCGCACGGCGGGCACAGGTTCAATTTTCTCAGGCAGGCTATGAGGCCACGGTGGCGAGCTATCGCGGTACGGTGCTCGGTGCGTTCCAGGAAGTGCAGGACAACATTACGGGGCTGGAAGTGCTGCACAACGCCCAAGAATCGCAGGCGCAGGCGGTGGACGCCTCGCGGCGGCAACTGGATATTGCCACTTCGCGGTATGTGGGCGGCCTAGTGAGTTACCTGGACGTGGTAAGCGCTCAGCAAAATTTGCTGAGCAACGAGCAGGAAGCCGCCATTATCCATGGCCAGCGCCTAGTGACGGCCGTGCTTCTCGTAAAAGCGCTGGGAGGCGGCTGGGATGCAGCAAGCCTAGCTGCCGTGCAGGAGAAGCCCCACCTGAAAGATATCGTCGCACCCTGATCAGAAAACGGCTGCCACACAAGCCAGCCTTTGCGCGTGGCATCATTCCAATCCACAGACGGCGCGAGCATTCGCAATGAGTGTCGTCAAGTCATCGAGTTTGGAAAAGACGGCAGTTATTCCAAAGGCTAGGGCTTCCCTCTCGATGTTCACATCGTACTCTGCTGTCAGCATGAAAATCGGCAATGCAGGCTCTCGTGCTTTAAGCTGACGAGCCAACTGCAATCCGTTCATTTCGGGCATTGAGAAGTCAACGATAGCTAAGCTCGGCGTTAGCTGCCTGGTCTTATTCAGGGCCTCGGAAGCATTTGCAGCCTCCACACAATTGTCGAAGCCACTGCCTTCCTCGAAAAGGGTACGAAGGACTGTTCGGAAGGCGTGATCGTCATCCACGATAAGCACAGCAAGCATGTTTCGCTCCGTTTTAGAACAATCCGTCAGGAGGAGTTCACCGAGCGAAATTGTTTCTAAGTACTTGAATGCAATCGTCTATGAGTCCGCATGCGTTCCCGGTTTCAGCGGTTTGCTGCAATGAGCACAGTGGGGAATCTGGCTTCGCCATGTCACGTCCAATGTCCGGACGCAGAACGGGCAGCGGCCCGACCATTTGTGGTTGCATTCAGGACATGCGCTGAGAATAAGCTCCGAGCGGCGCAGGAGTTTGAGGCCTTCGCGAAGAGAGATCAGAAATCGGCAGTTCCTGTTTGTGCAGATCAAGAATTCTTCCAATACCGAATCCCCCTTGCGATCGGACGGTTTTCGAACGGCGAAAAAACCAGAGGGCCGCCCGGAATCTGGGAACCAGCCTCGAACCCTCGGCTTGTTTCCAATGGTCAAGTTCACACCGATCAAAAGCGTTGCACCGTGTAATTGGGGAATCAGCGCACGCCGGAAAATCACGCGGATCTATCAGGCGAGAAGATCCCCGCACCGACACTCTCTTATGGAGCGCGAAGCTGCTTGGGTGCAATCCCGAGAACTACGTACCCCCAGCTACGTATCGGCTTGCAGCTCTCGCTCACCCCGAAGGGCGCTACCGACTCACGCTTATCCTGGGGCTTCCGCTCTAACGTTGAATCCGAAGAAAGCCAGCTCGGACGGGTTGGACGAGACTGCGAGCCATTTCCCCGAGATTGAGGTACTATCGGCCCAGTGAATTAGTGGCACCATAAGTAGTCACCTTGAACTGAAATGCGGGACTCGCAGCCACTAAGAGAAGCAAATGCCCTGGCAACTGCCAGGTCGGGTTTGGTGGAGAGCGGCATGAGCCAAACCGGGGCCAACCCACACGACAACGATGCTGAGGAAGCATCGAATGATATCGAAGAGCGCCTGCGGCTCATCATTGACACAATCCCCACAATTGTTTGGCGCAAACTGCCCGATGGCTCGGCTGATTTCCTCAACCGTAATTTTCGGGAATATACGGGCCTTTCCCTGGAGCACGGCCTGGGCTGGGGCTGGATGAATGCGTTCCATCCCGACGATCGGTTGATGGACGAATGGCGCGCAGCTTTGGCGGCTGGAAAACCCTTTGAGAAAGAGGCACGTCTCCGCCGGGCGGACGGGCAGTATCGCTGGTTCCTAATTCGCGCCGTACCATTGCGAGACGAGCAGGGAAACATTGCCAATTGGTATGGAACGACCAATGACATCGATGATCGGAAAAGGGCCGAAGATCGCGTTCGGCTTATCATCGACACTCTTCCGATGATGGTTTGGACCCTCCGGCCTAATGGCGTCGTTGATTTCGTCAATCAGCGTTGGCTGGACTATACGGGCCTCACTCTAGAGGAGGAAATTAGAGAACCGACACGCGTGGTTTATCCCGAAGATCTTCCAAGAGTCATCGAAAGGTGGCTCGCGGACATGGCCGCGGGGGAACCCTCCGAAGATGAAATGCGTTTGCGCCGGGCTGACGGAGAATATCGCTGGTTCCTGGTTCGCACCGCACCTTTGCGAGACGAGCGGGGAAACGTCGTTAAGTGGTTCGGAGTATCTATCGATATTGAGGACCGCAAGCAGGCAGAGGAAGCCCTCAGATCGACCGGGAGCGAACAACGCCATATAGCGGCGCAATTGGAAAGAGAGCGCGCCCGCCTGGTCGAGGCTCAGGCGGTGGCGAAAATGGGAAGCTGGGAAGCGGAGTTGGCGAGCTTGAGCGTGATTTGGTCAGAGCAAACACACCGCATCTTTGAGACTGATCCATCCCGTTTCCACCCCACGCGTCCAAAGTTCCGCGAATTTATTCATCCGGAGGACCGCGCGAAAGTGGATGGAGCCTTTGTAGCATCCCTCGGCAAGCGCTCGCCTAGCACAGTCGAATATCGGATCATTATGCCGGATGGCCGCGTGAAAGTTCTCGAGGAGCGATGGCAAGCTTTTCCTGATGAAGAGGGAAAGCCAGTTCGTGTTGCGGGCACCTGCCGTGATATCACCGAACGCGTTCGAGCCGAGGAGGAACTCCAGCGCCTTTCCGGCCAGCTCTTGCGTTTGCAGGACGAGGAGCGGCGGAGAATAGCAAGAGACTTGCACGACTCCACCGGCCAAGATCTCGTCGCTCTTGCAACTACCGTGAGTCAACTCCAAGCTTCCATTCCTTCGTCCAGCAGGAAGTTACGCAAGCTCGCTTCGCAATGCCAATCGTTGGCGGATCGGTGCATCCGGGATGTCCGCACCCTTTCCTATCTATTGCACCCTCCGATGTTGGATGAAGCCGGACTTGAGGATGCGATTCGTCACTACGCAGGTGGCTTCACGGAGCGAACTGAAATCGAAGTTGAACTAGAGATATCGCCGCCTCTCGGACGGATGAAACCACATGTCGAGTTGGCGCTTTTCCGAGTCGTTCAAGAGAGCCTCACCAACATCCAGCGACATTCGGGAAGCCCCAAAGCCACGATACGAATGGTGCGAAACCCCGGAAAGTTCACGCTGGAGATAAGCGACCAAGGCAGCGGAATTTCCGGAAGCCTGCGGAGACGGAATGGGAAAATGTCCTTTGGACTTGGGGTCGGCATCCCAAGTATGCATGAGAGAGTAGCGCTCATCGGGGGCCAGCTTGATATTGAATCCAGCAGCAGCGGCACCACGGTGCGCGTGACGATACCGGCAGATGACTAAAGGCACGAAACCACTTCGTATCCTGGTGGCGGACGACCACGAACTCGTTCGGCGCGGCATACGGGGACTCCTTCGCGCTCGACGCGGCTGGACTGTCGTGGGCGAGGCCATGAACGGCCGGGAAGCAGTGGAAAAAGCGCACAGGCTGAAACCGGACGTAGCCATCCTTGATATCAGCATGCCCGGTTTAGACGGGCTTCAGGCGGCACGCCGGATTCGAGAGGCAGTCCCAACTACCGAAGTGGTTGTCCTTACCATGCACGAGTCTGACCAGATGGTGCGTCGGGTCATCGATGCGGGAGCCCGTGGCTACGTTTTAAAATCCGATCTTGCAACGCACCTTGTAAAAGCGGTGAAGCACGTTTCTGCTGGTAAGATGTTTTTGACCCCCAGAGTATCAGACATTGTAGTGAGGGGATTCCTCACGACCGGGAAGGAATCGGACCTAGCAGCACATTCGCAAGCCCGGCCAACCCCCCGCGAGGTTGAAATAATTCGACTTCTGGCGGAGGGGAAAGCGAATAAGGAGATTGCTGGCAAGTTGGGGATTACCGTCAGGACCGTCGAGACGCACCGGGCGAAAATCATGCTCAAGCTTGGCCTGCATTCTCTCGCCGAGCTCATTCACTATGCTATCCGCCACGGAATCTTCACTCCGCCTAGCGCCACAGAATAATTTCCCAACCAGAGGAGAGCAGAAGCTTCAGTCGTCCACGAACACTTCCCCGGAGCGATCGATAGCTGTTGATAAAACCCTGTACCACCAATAACCGACCCTGACATCGGCAGGCTAACTCGGGTAATCCCAAACTGACCGGCTATCCGCCTAAAGCAACGCTCTTGCGGGTTGGGCGCCGGTGTTACACTTCTTTCCCGCGCCTGGTAGCCAAGGAGAATGCGGCTTGGTTGAACACTCCTATATTTTTCGAGACATTGCGATGGTGTTTGCGGCGGCGCTGGTTTGCGGATTGCTGGCGTGGCGGCTGCGGCAGCCGATTCTACTTGGTTACGTCCTGGCCGGATTGCTGCTGAGTCCGCTGACGCCCGGCCTGCGCGTGCACGACGTGAGCAATTTCGAAGTCATGGCGGAAATTGGCGTGGTGCTGCTGATGTTTTCCGTGGGCATTGAATTCTCCGTGCCGGAACTTTTGAAGGTGAAGTGGGTGGCGCTGGTGGGCGCGCCGCTGGGGATTTTGGTATGTGTCGGGATCGGTGTGGTGGTCGGTGCATTGCTCGGCTGGCCGATGATTCAAGGGGTTGCAGTCGGCTGCATTATTTCGGTGGCCAGCACGATGGTGCTGCTCCGTCTGCTTATGGACCGGGGCGAGATGGCAGCGGAACACGGGCGCCTGATCGTGACGCTGTCGCTGGTTGAGGATTTAGCGGTGGTGGTGCTGACCGTGGTGCTGCCCAGCTTTTCGCCAAGCGGGGGAGCAACATTGGGAGAGGCGGCGTGGAAGGTCTGCAAAGCGATTCTGCTGCTGGTGCCGATCGCGGTGGCCGCGTGGAAGCTGTTTCCCCCTTTGCTGGCACGCGTGGAGAGAACGTGCAACGACGAAATCTCGTTGCTGCTGGCGCTGGCCATCTGCCTCGGGATCGCCGCTTTGACGGAGGCGGTGGGGCTTTCGCTGGCGCTGGGCGCCTTCCTGGCCGGACTGTTCCTGGGAAATTCCGCATTCACGCATAAGTTGGCTCACCAGACGCAATCCTTGCGCGATGTGTTCGTGGCATTTTTCTTCGTGTCCGTGGGCATGCTGATGGACCCGAGCACCTGGAAGGTAAGTTGGCCGCTAATTCTGCTGCTGGTGGGACTCGTGCTTCTCGGCAAATTTGTGGTCTGGACGGGCGTGGTGTGGCTGTTCCGTTATCGGTTCCGCACTGCGTTTCGCGTGGGGCTGGGGCTGACGCAGATCGGGGAGTTCTCGTTCATCCTTGCCCAGGTTTCCATGAAAGCCGGGCTGATCTCACCAGATTTGTATCACGCGACGCTGGCGGCCTCGCTGATCACAATTCTGGCGAACGCAACGATTTTCCGCCTTTTGAAACCATTGGGCGGAAACGGGCCAGTTCCGGTCGCGCCGGCACTAGCTCGGTAGGAGGGTTTCCTGGCCGGCGACGACTTTCCAGCCGCCAGTGATGTTGTTCAGGTAGACATGGATCACGCGATATTGCCGCGCGAAATCGCGGCCGTTTTGCGCACCGCGCGTGGTCCAGGTACAAGTCACCACGGCCGTGGGACCGAAGATGCGAACGTGAATGTCTGTCGAGATAAAGATGGTGTACTTGGTAGTGGAATTCTGGATGGCGGAGACCAGCGCAGTACGGTCCCGTCGTTCTCCGGACGGAGCTGTACCGACGAAGTCGTCGCTGTAGACGCGTTGGAAGAAACTGGAATTGTTCAAGGCCATCGCGTGAGCCGTCTCTTTCTCCAGGGCTACAAGTTCTTGTGCCTCCACTTCCATTTCTGCCGTAATCGCCCTTTCTTTCTTTTGTAACGGCGTGAGCTGCGCCCGTAGCAATGCCGGCGAAATGAGCAGTGCTGCCAGCAGCCAACCTGCACGATGATTCAGCATGACTTCCCCCTGACCGCGCCAGTCAAATCTGGTGGTACCCTGCGCCGATTCTCCCAGCGGTTCTACCTCTCTAGCTTGCGCCTTCTGACGAATAATCAGGCAGGTAGGGAGGGGAGATTTGTCCACTCGGTAAAGGCGAGGAACCGGGTGTGGTGGCCCGTCTTTTGGGGCGGAATCTGCGACAATTTGAAGAAGCCTATGGCGCACAAAAACGACATTGAGCGGGCGGCGCGCATCGTTCGCGAGGGCGGGCTGGTGGTGTTTCCGACGGAGACAGTCTACGGACTCGGGGCCAACGCACTGGACGCGAGCGCGGTTCGCAAAATTTACTCGCTGAAGGGACGTCCAGCCACGAGCCCTCTGATTGTGCACGTGGCGAGCATTGAGCAGGCCAAAGAACTGGCGGCGGAATGGTTGCCGGAGACGGAGCGATTGGCGCGGCAATACTGGCCCGGGCCGCTGACGATCGTTGTACCGAAGAAAAGCGTGATTCCGGACGAGGTGACCGCCGGTTTGCCAACGGTTGGCTTGCGCATGCCGCGGCATCCGGTCGCGCTGGAATTGCTCCGCGCGGCAGGCGTGCCGATTGCGGCGCCGAGCGCGAACCGTTTCACCCAGCTTTCTCCTACAACGGCCGACCACGTGCGCGAAGCGTTTGGCGCGGAGACACCATTCTTGCTGGACGGTGGTCCATGCGAAGTGGGGCTGGAGTCCACAGTGATTGCAGTCACCCGGGATGGCTTGGAAGTTTTGCGGCCGGGAATGGCTCACGTGAGTAACGCGGCTGCGTCGGCGGCCGACGAGGGCGAGGCGCATCGCTCTCCCGGCCAGCACCGCAAGCATTACAGCCCGAAGACCCGGATCGTGCTGGTGAGCCGCGGACATCTGCCACGGGAGGGCAATGGCGCGTATCTCTGGCTGGACTACAACGCCGTGGCCGCAAGCAAGCAGCGGATGCCGGAAAAACCGGAAGAGTATGCGGCGGGACTTTACAGCGCCCTGCATAATTTCGACCGGCAGGGCTTCGACTGGATCGCCGTGGAGCTTCCGCCAGACTTCCCAGAGTGGGCGGCGATTCGGGACCGCCTGATGCGCGCCGCCTACTGAAGTTGAGCTCTCGCCTTGAGCGGAGTTTCTTTTTCGTCGAAACAGGCTACAATTCGCGGGTTAAGACTGGAGGATTTATGGGTGGACGATTTCCTTTTCGCTTTCGCAACGTTGTGCTATTCGGGTTGATTATTGCGGGTTCTATTGCTGCAATTGGATTGCGGAGCCGGGCTCAGGCCCAAGGCGCGGCGCCCTCGGAAAAGCCGTTCGTTGTGGAGTACTACTACAAGGCGAAATGGGGCCACGCGGACGAGTTCATCGCGCTCTTCCGCAAGAATCATTATCCGGTGTTGAAGAAAAATGTGGAGCTTGGCCGCATGCTGCGGGTGTCCGCGGTGATGCCCGTGTACCACACGACGGAAGACGGGCGCTGGGATTACCGGGTGACGATTGTTTACAAGAACGCCGCGGTGGCGTACGACAATTTCGATTCCACGGCGCTGCTCAAGCAGCTCTATCCGGACCAGGAAACGTACAAGAAGGAAGAACAGCGGCGATTCGAGATTCTGGATGCGCACTGGGATTTGCCGATCAAGGATGTGGATCTGGAGGCGAAGTAATCGCGGCCCGGGCGCCCGCCCTTGCAAAAACCTTGCGGGCCACCTGAAGGTGGCCGCTACAGGTTGTCGGTGAAGAATTTGGTTACGCGCTCCCAGAGGATGCGCTGGGCTGGCGGGTCGCTGACGCCGTGGCCGCGACCGGGGAAGGCCATGACTTCCACATACTTCCCGTCGCGAATCAGGTCGTCAATCAGTGACAGCGTGTTGGAGTAGTGCACGTTGTCGTCGCCCGTGCCCTGAGCGATGAGCAGCTTGCCTTTGAGACTGGCGGCGTTCTTGATCGGCGAGGAATCCTTGTAGTTTTGTTCGTTCTTGGGCAGCAGGCCCATATAGCGCTCGGTGTAAATCGTGTCGTAGAAGTGCCAGTCGGTGACCGGCCCTCCGGCGAACCCTACCTTGTAGATATCACCAGCCTCGAACATCGCGTGCAGGGTCATGTGTCCGCCATAGCTCCAGCCCCAAATGCCGATGCGATTCGTATCCACATAAGGTTGCTCGCGCAGCCAGGCCGCGCCATCGCGCTGGTCGGCAAGTTCCTGTGCGCCGAGATGCAGGTGAACGGGCTCTTCGAAAACGTGGCCACGCCCGGCCGAACCGCGATTATCGAGCGAGAAAATGACGTAACCCTTCTGCGCCATCATCTGGTGCCACAGGAAAGTGCCGGAGCGCGACCATGCATTCAAAACCACCTGGGCGTGGGGCCCGCCGTAAGTGAACGTGATCACCGGATACTTCTTTGCCGGGTCGAAATGGGGCGGCTTGATCATCGAGCAGTTGAGCGTTGCGCCGTCGTGCGACTTGATGGTGAAGAATTCGACAGGGGAAAGATGATACCCGGCAAGTTCGGCCACCGGGTTTTCTTCGAGAGTCGCTAATTTTGAGCCGTCGGCGGAGTAGGCGTCGCGGCGGGGCGGGGTCATGGCGTTGGAATACGTGTCCACATAAAAGGCAGCGGACGGCGAAAAGCGAACGCCGTGGGTGCCGGCGTCTTTCGTGATGCGCGCAAAACCCGAGCCGTCGAGAGAAACGCGGTAGAGCTGGCGTTCGATGGGAGATTTTTCGGTGGCAGTGAAATAGACAATTCCCTTCGCCTCGTCCACAGCATCCACTTGCGAGACTTCCCATTCGCCTTTAGTCAATTGCGCCAGCTGTTTCCCGTTGAGATCGTAAAGGAAAAGGTGGCGGTAGCCCGTGCGTTCACTGGACCAAAGGAAACGTTTCGAATCTTTCAGGAAGCGCAGGTCGTCGCTCACGTTGATCCAAGAGCGATCTTTCTCGGTGAGGATGGTGGAAACCCTTCCACTCGACACGTCCGCCAGCAGCAAGTCGAGATTATTCTGGTCTCGGTTAAGCCGCTGGATGGCGAGGTGCTTGGAATCCGGAACCCAATTCACGCGGGGAAGATAGACGTCGGTTTCGGAACCGGTATCCATCATGCGAGGGGTGCCACCCGCGGCGGAAACCACATACAAATGCACGATGGGATTTGGACCGCTGGGAACGGGATAACGCTCAAGCTCGGCTTCGCCGGTGTAGGACTCGAAATTCAGCAACGAGAATTGCGAAACTTTTCGCTGGTCCATTTCAAGAAAGGCAACGGAAGCGGAATCGGGCGACCACCAGTAAGCGGTGGTGATGTCGAGTTCCTCGGGATAGACCCAATCGAGCTCGCCTTTGCGAACGTCTTCTGTGCCGCCTTGCGTCAGGGCGTGCTCTTTGCCATCGGCGGTGCTCACCGCCCAAAGATTGTGCCCGCGAATGAAGCTGACGAATTTGCCGTCGGGTGAGATTTTGGGATCGGCGAGTTCCTGCGTACCGGAGACGAGGACACGGCTGGACTGGGATTTGAGATCGTACCAGGCGAGCGAATTCGCTCCCTGAAAAAGAATCGCGTCGCCAGAGGGTGCCCACTGGTAAAGCGGCGGCGCGTGGCGGCCGAGGCCGGTGGCCTGCGTGCTGGCAGCAGCAGGATTGGTGAGCGCCGCGTCCCACTTGTCAGCCGGAACGAGAACGGAACGTTGACCGGTGGCTGGATCCACGACCCAGAGTTCGCGGCGCGCGTCTTTCCCCGTGCCAATGGTTTCGACATAGCTGAGGCGTTTGCCGTCGGGCGTCCACGTGAGACCGGGATTCAAGTGGCCAGAAAGCGAAGGAGCGCGGAAGATGCGTTCGACGGTGAGTTCGCCGGAGCTAGAGGCAGCGGTGGAAGATTGTTGCGCACGATTGACAGGGCATGCGGAAAGGAAGGCAACTGCGACGATGCCGGAAAACATCAGGCTGCGAACGGTCTGCTGGCGGATCATGCTTGCTCCTTGAGAGATTCAAAATTTATTGTGAGGCACGAAGGATGAAAAGCCAAAGGCGCCCGCCCAGCAGAAACATCCGGGACGGGCAAAATGCGCCCGCCTCAGAAGGCGGCCGCTACACACTAGCCTGGAGGCCAGCGAAAATTGCGGCCGCCGAGGAGATGCAGGTGAAGATGGAAAACGGACTGGCCGGCGCCGCTGCCGTTGTTAATAACCGTGCGATAGCCGGCGAGCAGTCGGAACTCGGTGGCCAGCTTCGCGGCAAGCAACTGTAACTTGCCGAGCAAGGCCTGGTCGCCGGGCTCAGCGTCGTGCAGCGCGGCGAAATGTTTCCTTGGGCATATCAGAATATGCGTGGGCGCCTGCGGGTTGATGTCTTCAAAGGCAAACACGTCGTCATCTTCATAGACGAGCTTCGCGGGAATTTGTTTCGCGCCGATCTTGCAGAAGAGGCAGTTGGGGTCCATTTACTTCACTCCTGAAGGGGCTTTTTCATCCAGGCGGAGCACCATCGGCGAGAATCCTTCGGTATTGCGAAGTTTTTCGCCAAAATCCTGGGCGGCTTCTTGTCCGGATATCCTGCCGACGCGCACGCGATAGAACGCGCCGTCGGGTGAATCATACTGCTGAATGAAGATGGGCGAGTAGCTGAGGTTCAGACGGTCGCGCAAGCGCTCGGCGTTGCCGCGATCGTGGAACGCCCCGACCTGCACGGTGAAAAAACCGGCGGTGACGTCCACATTGCCGAGGACTTCGATACGCACCGGGACAATACCGGGGCCGATGGAATCGATTTCGCGCGCGGCGGCCTGAGAGAGGTCAATGATGCGGTTATCCACGAACGGGCCGCGGTCGGTGATGCGCACAGTGGTGGTCTTGCCGTTGTTTAGGTTCGTGACGCGCACCATAGTTTCAAAGGGCAGTGTGCGGTGGGCGGCGGTGAGCTTGTACATGTCGTAGACTTCGCCGTTCGAAGCGCGACGGCCGTGGAAAGGATTGCCGTACCAGGAGGCGTTGCCCTCTTCGGTGTAGCCGACGGGCGCGGGGATCGGGGGAGTCTTGGCGTGTTTCGGGTGCGCAGGGGCCGGCGAAGGAGTGGGCGGAACCGACGTGTCCCGCTTAGCGTTATCGACGGTTTCCGCGGGCGCTGGGGCAGGTGGAGCGGGAGCAGGCTGGCGATCGGCAATCGGGCGCCTGGCAGCGCACCCCAGCAGAAGCTGGGTTGAAATGTAGAGCAGGGCTAAGGAGCGGACGCGGGGTGGCTTCACGATTTGGTGTCGGTGGAGGCTTGCGAACCCCGGGTCGCAACCCGCGCCTCCAGTTTTCGGGCGGCTTCGGAAAGTTTCTCGGCAGCTTCGCGAAGAGCCTGCGCGGTGCGCTTTTCGGTCGCAGGGGCGACTTCCTCCTCCAGATACTTGCGAAGGCGGGTCAATTCTTCATCCAGCCGCTTGCCAATCTCTTCGAATTTGTCCATGGCAGTCCCTTTTCCCCGCGCCCCGGAACGCGGAGCGAGATTCCGGTATTATAGAAACGCGCAAAAGTGCATGCAAGGAGGAGTGTTGGCCCTTCCGTATCGTTGGCAATACCGGGTGGACCGCTGGAAGCAGATGTTCGGCGGGATGTTTGGAGGCGGCGAGAAGCGACCGCAGTTGTGTCCCGCGTGCGGTGCGCTGGTAGGAATTAATGCCACGCGATGCCACGAATGCGGGACGAACCTGAGGTTTGGGCTGGCGGCATGGAGCAAGGGGCTGGCCGAATTTTTCGGCGGGCATGCGCCTGTTACGGTGGCGATCCTGATCTTGAACATTGTGTTTTTTGCCGCCGAACTGATGGGCACGATCCAGTCGGGGCAGTTCGGGGGACTCAGCATCCTGTGGGGTATGAACGGCGAGACGCTGTATCGGCTCGGAGCGTGCTTTGGGCCGAGTATTTATCAGGGGCACGAGTGGTACCGGTTGATTACGGCGATGTTCCTGCACGGCGGATTGATCCACATCGGGTTCAACATGATGGTGTTCCTGGACATTGGTCCCATTGTTGAGGAGGTTTACGGCTCTGCTCGGTATCTCTTTCTCTATGTGGTGATGGGCGCAGCGAGCTTCGTTGTTAGCAGCCTGGCCGGACATTTTTCTCTTGGGGCGAGCGGCGCAATTTTAGGATTGGTCGGGTTGATGATTGCTATTACCACGCGGCGCGGCGGCGCCTACATGCGCGAACTGCGTTCGCGGCTGATTTCCTGGGTGGTCACGATTTTCGTGATGGGCCTGTTGTTCACGGGCATGCGTACGGACAATTGGGCGCACGCCGGCGGATTGGCCGCGGGATTCGCGCTGGGCAAGGTCTTTATCGATCGCCAGCCGTTGAACGGCTCGGAAAAAACGCGATCGTACGCGTTGGGCTGGCTGGCAGGAGCGGTGATTCTGGCAAGCGTTGTGTTCATGGTGCTGCATTATCGAGATCCGCTTCCGATGTAAATTGGCTTTGAATAAGAAACAAGGATGGCCGGATACTTGCCGGCCTTTTCCTTCTTTGTGCAACGCGGAAGGTCAGGCCGAATGGTGGAGTCGGCGGGCGACGGTGACCGCGTAATGGAAGCCCGAAATGATGACGAAGGCGCTGACGGCATAGGCCAGGTAGTGGAGGAGAATGCTCACGCGTTCGTTGGGGTACGCGGCGCCGTAGACTGTAAAGAAAACCACGGTAATTTCAAAGAACGTCGTGGCCTTGCCGAGCAGACTGGGCGGGAACGGCCGATAACCCTGAATAATCAGAATGACAGCGGCCACGACGAGCAGCAAAACATCGCGGCTGATGACCAGAATTGTAAGCCACCAGCCGATTTGCTTTTCCATCGCCAGCACGATGAAGGAAGAACTGAGCAGCAGCTTGTCAGCGATGGGGTCGAGATACGCGCCGAGGGCGGACTTCTGGTCCAGGCTGCGGGCTAGCAGGCCGTCAAGCGCGTCGGAGGCCCCGCTTACGAACAGCACGAGCAGCGCCCACTGATATTTTTCGTACAGAATGAGGATCAGGAAAAACGGCAGGAAGCCGAGACGCAAGAACGTAATTTGATTGGGTACGGTCCAGATCCGCGCTTTCATTGCTAAAAAGGATAACGCAGTTCAGGCGAACTGCGCGAGGTAATCCATCAGCGAACGGCCGATCTTGCGCTGAAAAATCTCCGCCATCGAGGGGATGGAGCCGGAAGGCTCGTCGAGGGAGATGCGCTCCACGCGCGTCATGGGGAAAAAGATGGTGGGCAGCCCGATGCGCTCGGCATCCACTTGATTGATCTGGCTGACGAAGTGATCAAACGAATTCAAATCGACGCCGCGCATCGTGACGCCGCTCGGATTGATCTCAAGCAATATGCCCCAGATTTTCTCGCGTGGCGAGTGCAGGCTGACGATAACGATGGAATTGGGATCCATAAACCTTTCAAGTGCGAAATTACAGTTTACTGCCTGGGGCGGGGAACTTCGCAGTGAGATTTATGAGGCGGTGCCGTACCTTTCAGCACCGGACCTTTATCCCGACAGCTTCGTAGGCGTGGTTGAGCCACTCGAGCGCGTCATGCAAGTCCGTATCGGAACTCAATGTGAACGAAAACCATCCGTTACCCGGGGTGTTCATGACGATGCGGTTGTCACTTTTGGCTCGTTGCAAAAGGGCCGGAGGCATGGTTTTCATCTTTAGAAAGATGCAGGCGTCGGGCCGGAATCCTCGGGAGTGAGGGAGGGCGGCGAAGATTTTTTTCCCGCGATAAAGGGCGCGGAATCCGAACATGCGCTTGGTGATCACGCCGGGCCAGGCGAGCAATTCGGATTCGAGCAGGGCGGACCAGCGGCGCGCCTCTTCCGAGACAGGCAGGAGTTTGGGCCGCGGGCGAGCAGGCTGCTTGCGATTCGCCTTTGGCTTAGCCTTTTTCATGCTGGCGCAACTCCAAACTTCCCGGCGGCAATTACTTGGCAGGAGCGCGTGTCAGAGTTAAGTCCGCGAATTCGGCCCACTGGCCGGTTTTGTTTTTTTGCTGCATCAGCCATTTCCACTGTTGCGCCTCGGGGTTCCAGCGAAACGTGGTGTGGAACGGCCCGTCCGGGTATTCAAAGACGAAACGAATTTCATCGGCGGTTCGGATGCCATACCCAAGAGTCTCCGAAACCCGTCCGCCAAAAACGTCGTTCCAATGTGCGACGTAACGTTCGCTGGTGTTGTCGTACCCCACCATGACTATGACTTCGTAGGGCACCCGATCAGCGGTGGCAGGCGCATTGTCTTTTTCATGGATGCGCAGGAATTGGTGGTTTAGCACCCATTCGACGGACACAGTGTGCTCCGCGGCGCGCCCCATGACATTTCCAGTGAGTTTCCAGTTCCCTACCATGTGATCGAGCAAGGGATCGTTAAAGATGTGTTTGGGGCCATCCAGGTCCTGGCTGAAACCTGCGAATGCGGTGAAGAGTGCGATGCAGACGGATAAAAGAAGCGTTATGGAGCGAAGAGCGGGATGCATGGGCTGGGCCTCCTATCGAATTTGCGATGCGAACGGTTGCTTACACTGGCATGACAGCGGGCCCATGCGCGGGTAGATGAAGTTTCGGTTCGGTGAGCGATTGCACCTGTTCGAGAGTGGCGTCGGGCGCGAGTTCGCGGAGCACCAGGCCTTGCGGAGTGATGTCGATGAAGGCAAGTTCGGTGACGATGTGATCGACGACTTCGACGCCCGTGAGCGGCAACGTGCATTTTTTTAGGATCTTCGGTTTGTTGTCTCGGGTGGCATGCTCCATCGTGATGAACACGCGTTTCGCACCGGCAACGAGGTCCATCGCTCCACCCATACCCTTCAGCATTTTGCCGGGGATGGCCCAGTTGGCGAGTGTTCCTTTTTCATCCACCTGCAGTGCGCCAAGAACAGTGAGGTCCACATGAGCGCCGCGAATCATGGCGAAAGAATCGGCCGAAGAGAAATAGCAGGTGCCAGGAAGCTCGGTGACGGTCTCCTTGCCAGCATTGATGAGGTCAGGATCAACTTCGGCTTCGCGGGGATAAGGGCCCACGCCAAGCATTCCATTTTCGGATTGCAGGATGACGTCCATACCGGCAGGCACGTAATTGGCGACAAGCGTTGGCATGCCGATGCCGAGATTGACGTAATAGCCGTCGCGAAGTTCTTTGGCGATGCGGCGGGCGATACGTTCACGTTTTTGTTCTTCGGTTAGCGGCATAGAAAGCTCACAGTCGAAAGCCCATAGCTAAGAATTTGCAGGCCGGTCTAAAGACCGGCCACTACACTTTTTGCACCGTGCGCTTTTCGATGCGCTTTACATAGTTGGCGCCCTGGAAGATCGCGTTGACATAGATGCCGGGCGTGTGGACTTGGTCGGGTGGTAGTTGGCCGGGTTCGACGAGCTGTTCGACTTCGGCGATGACGTGGTCGGCGGCGGTTGCCATTACGGGATTGAAATTGCGCGCGGTCTTGCGGAAAACGAGATTGCCCCAGCGGTCACCTTTCCACGCTTTGATGAATGCGAAATCGCCACGCAGGGCGCGTTCGAGAACGAAGTGGCGGCCGTCGAATTCGCGGGTTTCCTTGCCGTCGGCAACCATGGTGCCATAGCCTGTGGGCGTATAAAACGCGGGAATGCCCGCGCCACCGGCGCGCAGGCGTTCGGCGAGGGTACCCTGCGGATTCAGTTCGACTTGCAATTCCCCGCTCAGAACGAGTTGCTCGAATAGCTTGTTCTCGCCGACGTAGGTGGAAATCATTTTCTTTACTTGGCGATTTTGCAGCAGCAGCCCGATTCCGAAGTCGTCCACGCCGGCATTATTGCTGACGACAGTGAGGTCTTTGGTGCCTTTGCTGCGTACAGATGCAATTAAGTTCTCCGGAATGCCGCACAAGCCGAAGCCGCCCATCAGAATCGTCATGCCATCGCGGAGATTGGCGATGGCGGTTTCGGGGGAAGCGATGCGCTTGTCCATGGAATAGGTCCGATCGTTTGCTCGAGAAGAAGTGTACTCCAAGTGCTTCAGGCGTGGGAGTGCGTCCGGCGCTTAAGAAACAGCCGGTCGACGAATCAGCACGCGGGGAGAAGTTGCGAGCGGAAGGCGTGGGGCGTCAGGCCGGTGATGCGGCGAAACTCGCGGGTGAAGTGGCTCTGGTCGGCGAAACCGGTGAGCAGGCTGATTTCGGCGAGCGGCAATTCGTGGTCGAGTAGATATCGGCAGGAAGCGCGGACGCGCAGGCGGCGGGTATATTCGCCGATTCCTTCGCGCTGGAAGCGGCGGAAGACGCGGGAAAGATGCACGGGATGCACCCCGGCCGTGGTGCTCAAATCATCCAACGTCAGACGGGCGCAGCATTCGGCATGCAATTTCTCCAGCACGCGGGCGAGCCAAAGCGGAGCCTGTTTCTTCTCCTGCAGAGGAAGCCGCGCCGCAAGGCCTGTGACTTCGGCCAGCAGGCTTTCTACACACAGAGGATCCGCTTGCTCAACGGCGAAGGTTTCCCGGAACAGCTGCATTGCCAGCCAAAACAGCGGGCCGCCACTACTGTCTTCGCATCCGCGATCGAGCTTGCCAGAACATTCGGCAAGCCGCGCTCGCCAGCCGGGCCGCAGCTCGACGTGAAAGAAGCGCAAGCCGCCGGGGGCGATCTCGTCCTGATGCGGAATGCCCGCGGGCCGGAACATCAGTGACATGGGAGAAAACTGTTTCTGCTGGCGGCCGTAGCGTTCGCCGTAGAAGCCGCTGAGCAGCAAGCCGAAAAACGGCAGTTCGTGCGAGTGCATCGGCAGCCTGCGGGGCACCGGATGGCGCAGATCGCTGAAGACTGCTCCGGAATGCTCCAGGCGATGGCGGACGGCGCCGAAGAATTGCCCACCCTGGAGGCGAGCTTCGCCGGTGGGAATAGTTTGCGTTTCAGCCATGGGGATTCCGGGCGCGGAAAGATGTTGCTTTTGTTCTAGACGCGGCTCGGAAGAATTGGTTAGTTTCATACACGAGTGGCGGAGAAACCGATGGAGGAAAAGAAATGTTGCGAATTGGCGTGCTGTTGAGCATCTCGTTGGCGCTGTTGATCCTGGGGAGCGTGCTTCCCCCTGCAAACCCGGCGAATCCCGTTCCCGCGAACCTGCCTGAATATACGGCGGACGGGCAGCTGAAGTTCCCCGAAAATTACCGCGAATGGGTGTACCTGAGCAGCGGGATCGACATGAGTTACGGCCCGGGGGCCGGGATGGATCACTCCATGTTCGATAACGTTTTTGTGAACCCGGAAGCGTACAAGTATTTCCTGGCCAACGGCACCTGGCCGGACAAGACCATGCTGGTGCTGGAAGTGCGCGGCGCGGAGAGCAAGTCCGCGATCAACAAAGGGGGCCATTACCAGTCCACCGTGGTAATGGGCCGCGAGGTGCACGTAAAGGATGAAAGCCGCTTCTCCGGTAAGTGGGCGTTCTTTGGCTTTGACAACGCGCCGACGGCCAAGATGTTCCCGACGGAAATGGAGTGCTACTCCTGCCACGCCCAACACACGGCCGTGGATACAACATTTGTCCAGTTCTACCCGACGCTGATTGGAATTGCGAAGAAGAAAGGGACGCTTAGTCCGGCATATGTGAAAGAAGAGGCCGCTGCGGGGAAGTAAGACGAGTCGACTGGGTGGTAGCATAGGCTTTAGCCTGTGCTACAGCGAGCGGAGGAGTTTGTAGAGTTCGTTGGCGGCGTTGAAGTCGGTTTCGAGTTCGCGGGAGCCGAGGCGTTCGCGGAGATCGTCGAGGCGGCGGGCGAAGAGATCGAGCGCGGCGGAGAGCACTTCCTTGTTGGTGAGGACGATGTCGCGCCAGGTGGCGTAGGAGCTGCCGGCGAGGCGGAGCGTGTCGCGCAATCCAGGCCCGGCGAGGGTGATCGGGAGACCGTTCTCGTCCAGCCGGTCATAGAGAAATGAGCCGAGCGCAACGGCCGTGAGTTGCGGAAGGTGCGAAGCGAGACCGACGGCGTAATCGTGTTGCTGCGCGCCGAGCCACAAGGGACGCGCGCCTAATTTCTCCAGAATTTTCGTAAAGGCCACGATGCGCGGGTCGCGATCTTCCTGCGATGGCCCAATGAGCGCATACGTGCTTTTTTGAAACAGGTCTGGGTCCGAGTGCGCGAATCCGGAAAGTTCGCGCCCGGCCATCGGATGGCCACCCAGGAAAATCGGGCTCGATTCTTCCTCTTCGAAAAGCTCGACGGCGGCGGTGCAGATGCGCAGCTTGGTGCTGCACGCATCGGTGACCAGGACATGCGGCGCGGCGTTTTGCGCGATTTCGGGAAGGATGTCCAGGGTCACGCCAATGGGCAACGCGATGAAAATCAGGTCGGCGCCGCGAATGGCCGGCTCGACAGGGCCGGAGAATGTTGCGTTGGCCACGCCGGAACTTTTCAGCTGGTGCGCGACTTCTTCGCGATCCCACCCAACGATGTGCATGTCCGGAGTGTATTTGCGCAGGGCCTTGGCGAATGAGCCGCCAATGAGGCCCGTGCCGAGAATGGCTGCGCGTTGAATCAAATGGGGCATCGTTACGCGACGCGGCGGCCCACGGCGGGCGCGATGATGCGAATTTCGCTCATCAGCTGCGCGAACTGCGTGGGTTCCAGGGATTGTGCGCCGTCGGAGAGGGCGTGATCGGGGTCGTTGTGGACTTCGATGAGCAGGCCATCGGCGCCGGCAGCCACCGAGGCGCGGGCCATGGCGCCGACTTTGTCGCGGCGTCCGGTGCCATGCGAAGGATCGGCAAAGATCGGCAGATGCGAAAGTTTTTGAATCACCGGGATGGCGGCGATATCGAGTGTGTTGCGCAGATAGGTGTCGAAGGTACGGATGCCACGCTCGCAAAGGATTACGTTGTAATTTCCGCCGGCCAGGATGTATTCGGAGCTGAGCAGCAGTTCTTCGATGGTGGCGGACATGCCGCGCTTCAGCAGCACGGGCTTTTGCACTTCGCCGAGAGCGCGGAGGAGAAAATAGTTCTGCATGTTGCGCGCGCCAACCTGGAAGATATCCACATAAGTGCTCATCATCTGGATTTGCGATGCATCCATCACTTCGCTGACGACGAAGAGGCCAAATTTGTCGGCCGCTTCACGCATCAGCTGCAGGCCTTTCTCTCCCATGCCTTGAAACGCATAGGGCGAAGTGCGCGGCTTGAATGCACCGGCACGCATGATTTTGGCTCCGGCTTTGGCGACGGCTTCGGCGACGGCAAGAATCTGCTCGCGCGATTCGACGGAGCACGGGCCAGCGGCAACGACCACTTCCGGGCCACCGATTTTTACGCCACGCCCAAGGTCAATCACCGTGCCTTGCGGCTTGAATTGGCGGCTGGCCAGCTTGAACGGTTGCGTGATGCGAACCACTTCGCGGACGCCCTGCAGCAGCTCAAAATCGCGGTGGTCGAAATCGCGGTGCACGCCCACGGCGCCAAGGACCGTGTGCGATGCGCCGGTGGAGCGGTGAACGTCGAAGCCGCTGGCGACCACGCGGTCGATGACGTGCTGGATCTGCTCTTCGGTTGCGCCTTCTTGCATTACGATGACCATGATTCGTCCTCAACTCCTCCAAATATTTTGCGCGAAACACTGCGCCCGCTTCAGAAAGCGGCCGCTACAAATTCACAGAGTCATTTCGAATCTTTTTCGTCGGGCTGTTCGCCGTGCATGGCGACGCGTTCGGCGGAACGCGCTTCGTCAATGATGCGCTCGAACAAACGGCGTATCGCGGCATTCGTCAGCGGGCCGCGGTTGTTGCGCGCGGCGTTGGAGAGGACTTCGTTCTCTCGCGCCGGCTGATAAATCGGCATGCCCGCCGCCTGCTTGAGGCGCCCAACCTCCAGCGCACACTGCGAGCGTTCATTGAGAAGTTCAACCAGCTTCTTGTCAATCTCGTCCATGCGTTGCCGCCAGTCGGAGATGTTCATATGGTGGCCTCCCGGCGGGATAGTCCGCGGCGGCCAGCTTCCTTCAGCACCTTGATGCGGTCGCGGAGCGCCGCGCAGGCTGATTCGACCGAGGAAGCCTTTTCAATTTCAGACACTAGCGCGGAGCCCACTACCGCCGCGTCTGCAAGTCCGCCCAACACCGAAACGTGGCCTGGAAGCGATATGCCGAAGCCAACGGCGACGGGCAATTCCGTGAAATGGCGGACGCGTCGCAGCAGGCCGGGAAGATCATCAGGCAGCGAGTCTTTTGCGCCGGTTACACCCGTGCGCGAAATGAGATAGAGAAAGCCGGAGGAGCACGCCGAGATTATCCGAAGGCGCTCGTCGTCCGACGTCGGGGCCGCGAGAAAAATGGTGTCGAGATTTTGCGCATGGATGATGCGGCGGTACTCTTCGGATTCTTCCGGCGTAAGATCAGTGACCAGGACGCCGTCGGCCCCAGCTTGCGCTGCGGCAGCGGCAAATTTCTCAAGGCCCATCTGGAGCACAGGATTGAAGTAGGTGAAGAGCACAAGTGGCACCTGGCTGGTCTCCCGAATGCGGTGCACCAGGGCAAGAACCCCCGCAAGTGACGCGCCCGCTTTCAATGCGCGTTCCGAGGCTCGCTGAATCGTGGGGCCATCGGCAAGCGGATCGCTGAATGGAACGCCGAGTTCGATCACGTCCGCACCTGCATCGGCGAGCGCGAGGACAAATTTGTGCGTTGCATCGAACGACGGATCTCCCGCGGTGATGTAGGCAACGATGCCAAGTTCGCTTGCGGCGCGCAGTTCGGTGAAGCGCTTTGAGATACGGGTCGAGTTTTGACTTGGACTGGTCATTGGTGTTGGCAAACTAAAGCCGGCGATTATACGTGTCCATGTCCTTGTCGCCGCGGCCGGAGAGGTTGAGGATGACCAGGTCGCCTAACTGGAACTGCGATAAGCGCTGAATGAGGCCGGCAAGCGCGTGCGCGGATTCGAGCGCGGGAATAATTCCTTCAGTGCGTGAGAGCAGCTTTGCCGCGTCGAGCGCCGCCTGATCGTCAACCGCTGCATATTCGGCGCGATGTTGATCCGCGAGCCAGGCGTGCTCCGGGCCGATGGCTGGATAATCGAGACCCGCGGAAATGGAATGCGTGCCGGCAATCTGGCCGTCCGCATTCTGCAAAACGTAGGTGTACGTACCCTGTAGCACACCGGGCCGCGCGCCCGTAAACCCCTGGTGCGCGGCGAGGCGCGCGGCGTGTTCGCCAAGAGTGTTGCCGCGGCCGCCGGCTTCGATACCGACCATTTTCACGTCGGAGTCTTTCAGAAATTCGAAAAACAATCCAATCGAATTGGAACCACCGCCAACACAGGCATAGAGATGCGTGGGCAGCCGCTTCTCCGCGGCGAGAATCTGCTGGCGGGCTTCGCGGCCAATGACAGCCTGAAAATCACGCACCATCGTCGGATATGGATGCGCGCCGAGGACGGAGCCAAGCAAATAATGCGAGTTGCGCACGTTGGTGACCCAATCGCGCATGGCCTCGTTGATGGCATCTTTCAGCGTCTTGCTGCCGGATTCCACGCCGATCACTTCCGCGCCCACCATGCGCATGCGTGCAACGTTTAGCGCCTGGCGCGCCATGTCTTCCGTGCCCATGTAGACGGTGCACTGCAAACCAAGATGCGCGCCGACTGTGGCGGAGGCAACGCCATGCTGGCCCGCGCCGGTTTCCGCGATGATGCGCGGCTTGCCCATCTTGACCGCCAGCAACCCCTGGCCAATGGCGTTGTTGATCTTGTGCGCACCGGTGTGCAGCAGGTCTTCCCGCTTCAGATAGATGCGCGGGCCGCCGAGCTTGGCGGTGAGCCGAGCAGCAAATTGGAGCGGCGTGGGGCGCCCGGCAAAATTCTTGAGCAGCGACTGGAACTCGGCCTGGAACACAGGGTCGGTTTTCGCAAGCTCGTAGGCACGCTCCAGTTCGTAGAGCGGAACCATCAGCGTTTCGGGAACGTAGCGGCCACCGTAGGGTCCGAAGCGGCCCGGCACTGCTGCAGGAATAGTCAATCGGGTACTCATGGAAACTATTATTGTCGCATATCGAGGCAAAAAGGCGACATCACCCGGGGCGGCCGCCTTGGGAGTGGAGCTACTTCCTGCGCCGGTAGATGCTGACGTTGCGAGCTTCGCTGCCGTCCGGCCGCACGACATGCTGGGTAATGCGCATGGTGTCTCGACCGGGAAGAATTTCACGGGTCCAACGATCTACAACTTTACCTCCGCGCTTGAGAGCGCTTTCAATCAGGATCTTGCTATGGCGCGTGAGGACCAGAATATCGTCACTCGAGGGAATCGGTTGTTCCCTGCCGTCCAGCGCTCCACCATAGCTGAACCTCATCCGCTTTCCATCCGCGTCGTCGCCATCGAGATGAAATCGTAATCCCTCCGGTGAACGCTCAATGACGTACAGAGCCCGCCGTCCAGGACGTCCAGCCTGATAGTCCAACGTTTCCGGATCGAGTTCCCAAGTGCCCGGGAAGGGATCGTCATCGAAACTTCCGACCTGGATTGAACGACTTGCCAGGTCGAGAGTTTGATTGGCTCGATTTACCGCGTCGAAGAAGGCTCGAAGCTTGGCCGGATCTTTTTTCCCGAGCTTTGCCTCGACGCCGCTGGTGACATCCACGGCGTACGGACGGACGGCAAGAATCGCCTCGGCCACATTTTCGGGCGTAAGGCCGCCCGCAAGAAGAATGCGGTGAGATTTCGCGGCCGTGCTCGCCAGGCCCCAGTCGGTAGTGTGGCCCGTCCCGCCATATTGGCCGGAGTGCGGCGCGTCGAGCAGGAAGGCTGCGGTCCCACGATATTTAGCAAACGGGGGCAGCGCGTTTCCCCTACCGACATGGAGCGCCTTGATCACGGAAACTTTCTTTGCGATTTCGATCACGAGTTTCGGGGGTTCGTCGCCATGCAACTGGGCGGCAGCGAGGCCCAGCGCTTTCACCAGCGTGGTAACCGGTGCGGCCTGCCAGTTCACAAAAACGCCAACAGGAGCGACAAAGGGCGGCAGTTTGCTAATAATTTTGCTCGCCGTAAACGGTGAAATGCAGCGCGGGCTCTTGTCGTAAAAGTTCAATCCAATGGCGTCGGCGCCGAGTTCGCAGGCGAGCAGAGCGTCTTCGACATTCGTGATGCCGCAGATTTTGACGCGAACCATGAGGAATTATCCCCCCGAAGCGGGCGGAAGGAGAAGAGCGCGCAAGGCCGCACCCGGATCGGGCGACAGCATGAGGTGCTCGCCAATGAGAAACGCGTCAAACCCGGCAGCGCGGAGTTTTTTCAGGTCGTCGTGCGAGCGCAGCCCGGATTCGGCCACCGCAATGCATTCTTCCGGGATTTGCTCGATGAGTTCATAGGAAGTTTCCACTCGCACGGTAAGCGTCTTGAGGTCGCGATTGTTCACGCCGACGATGCGGGAGCCGGCTGCCAGGGCGCGGTCGAGTTCTTCGCGGGTGTGCACTTCGACGAGCGGCTCCATGCCCAATTCGCGGCCGAGGGCGATCAGATCGCGAAGTTGATGATCAGACAGCGCAGCGACGATTAGCAGAAAACTGTCCGCGTCGTTCGCGCGCGATTCCCAGACCTGCCAGGGATCAAAAATAAAATCCTTGCGCAGAACAGGGAGTGCAATCTCCTTGCGGGCATCGCGCAGGTTCTTCAGCGAGCCGCCGAAGAATTCGCCTTCTGTAAGCACGGAAAGCGCGGCAGCGCCAGCGGCTTCCAGAGCCTTTCCGAGCGCCGGCGCATCAAAGGGATCGCGGATAATTCCCCGCGAGGGCGAAGCTGGTTTCAGCTCGGCTAGGACGTTGATGACGTCGCGGGAGAGCGCCGCGGCAAAATTGCGGACCGGCGGCGCGGCCTTTACGCCGTACTTGAGCGCGGTCTCCGGCAACACGCGCTTGCGGTGATCCACTTCAGCGCGGCGCGACTCCAGGATGCGGTCGAGGACGGTTCCCGTGTTGGCGTGGGCGTTCATGGGGGTGAACTTGTATGCTAGGGAGTGCGGGCAAGCGTGTCAAATCGGGCAGCTGGCAGCAGTGAGATGCAGTTCATGTCGTGGAGAACGGATGAGCTATAAGGCGAAATACCGGGCGTTGCTGGACGATATTGTGAATGAAGCCGATGCGATGGCGATGAGTTATTTTCGGGGCGGGGCGATGGGCGCGGAACGTAAGCGCGATGGAACCGTGGTGACGCAGGCGGACAAACGCATCGAGCAGATGGCGATTGCAAAAGTGCAGGCGAGCGGTTTGCCGATTGACGTAGTCGGTGAAGAGACCAGCGCCGAAGTCCCGAAGGGCCCTGCGACCAACGGCCGCGCACGGATGATTATTGATCCGATCGATGGCACGGAAGAATTTACGCGTGGTATCCCCACGTTCGGGACGCTGGTTGGCATCGAGGAAAACGCTGAAATTGTGGCCGGAATGGTAAGCGCGCCGGCCCTGGAAAAAGGCTCACGCTGGTGGGCGTATCGCGGCGAAGGAGCCTGGCGCGGGGGGCAGCGGCTTCACGTCTCCCAGGTAAAAAACCTCTCCGAGTCCATGATTTTCACCACCGGCACCGGGCCCAGCAAGGACGCCCACGCGCGGGAAAGCATGCGCCGCTTGGCCGACGCGGCGCGCAACAGTCGCTCGATGGGCGGATTCTGGCAACACATGCTGGTAGCCGAAGGCGCGATCGAGTGCGCCGTAGACTGGATTTCGAAGCCGTGGGATCTCTCGCCGCTGGGCATCATCGTGGAAGAGGCGGGCGGCAAATCAACCACCGCCGACGGTGAGCGGACGATCTACAAGGGACGGTTCGTGAGCACCAACGGGCTGGTACATGAGGCAGTGCTAAAATTTTTGGGGTGAGGTGGACGTTGATCCGGGTGAAGCGCGTCTACGAAAAGCCCGCGAAGGAAGATGGATTCCGCTTGCTGGTGGATCGCCTGTGGCCTCGCGGCCTGACGAAAGAGCGCGCCGCGCTGGACCAGTGGATGAAGGAAATCGCGCCCAGCGATGCGCTGCGGAAGTGGTTCGGCCACGAGCCGGAGAAATGGCCGGAATTCGAGAAACGCTACCGGAAGGAACTGGCAGAAAAGAAAGACTTGTTCAAGGAAATCCAAAAGTTGGAATCCGATCACAAGGTGGTGACCCTGCTCTACGGAAGAAACGACGAAAAGCAGAATCAGGCCGTTGTCTTGGCCGATGTGTTGAAGAGGAAACGTTGAACGCGGAGTCCGCGCTGAAGGTAGTTAGCGAAGAAGTTTGCGAATGCCGCAAATGTCCGCGCCTGGTCGAATACCGGGAGAAAGTGGCGAAGGAGAAGCGGCGCGCCTTTCGCGAATGGACATATTGGGGACGTGGCGTGCCGGGCTTTGGCGATCCGCAGGCGAAGTTTTTCATATTAGGACTTGCGCCCGCCGCTCATGGCGGTAATCGCACGGGCCGAGTTTTCACCGGCGACCGCTCGGGCGATTTTCTTTACAAGGCGCTGCACAAAGCAGGATTCGCAAATCAGCCCGCTTCCCTGCAGCGTGACGACGGGTTGCAACTGAAAAATGTTTACATCGCAGCGGCCGTGCGGTGCGCGCCCCCCGCGAACAAGCCTTTGCTCAGCGAAATTCTCCATTGCCGCGGCTATCTCGAGAGGGAATTGGATATTTTGCGACCCCGAGCCGTGCTGGCGTTGGGAAAGATTGGCTGGGACGCTTACCTGGAAATCTTGAAGCAACGCGGGCAAATCTCCTCGCGCGCCGCCTACCGCTTTTCCCACGGTGCTGAATGCACTATGGCACACGATCTGCCGCGGCTGTTCGGCGTTTATCATCCCAGCCAGCAGAATACGCAAACCGGGCGATTGACCGAAGCGATGTATGCCGCCGTCCTGCGGCGGGTCCAGACGTTCCTCGCTCAGGCTTAAGACTTTTGTAGCTGCGGCTTCATCGATCGCATGTTCTCAGCATCCGGCCCCCGCCGAAACGTAGCGGCCAATCTCCAAAGCAGGAGCACCGCGACAATGGCTGCATACGCGAGCGGCCGCAGCACCGCCGATTTCACAAGCCAGTAGTAGTGAATCACGCCCGCAACCGCGCTGATGTAGATCGCACGGTGGAGCAACTGCCAGCGGCGGCCGCCGAGACGCCGGATCCAACCGGCCGTGGACGTGATTGCAAGTGGAATCAGCAGGACGAATGCAAGAAATCCCACCGTGATGTAAGGCCGTTTGGCAATGTCTTTCCAAACCTCCTTCAGGTCGAAGAATTTGTCGAGCCAGATGTAGGTGGTGAAGTGCAGGCAGCCGTAGAAAAAAGCAAATAGCCCCAGCATGCGGCGGAAGCGGATCAATTCCGGCAAAGCAAACAGTTTCCGCAGCGGCGTGACGCAAAGCGTGAACAAAATAAAGCGCAGCGTCCAATCGCCCGTGGCGTGGGTGATAAATTCAATCGGATTGGCGGTCAACCCCTTGTGCAGGCCGCGCCAGAGAAGGGACGCGATGGGAAACAGGCAAATAAGGAAAACGCCGGTTTTGATCCATTTGCTGGTCAGGAGTTTGCGCATTAATGTTCGAGAAGTTAGTAGTATTTTCTCAGGTCCATCCCGGTGTAAAGGCTGGCCACCTGATCCGAATAGCCGTTAAACATCAAGGTGTTGCGCTTGAGAAACTCGCCGAGGCGGCGTTCCTTGGCCTGGCTCCAGCGCGGGTGGTCAACCCCGGGATTCACGTTGGCATAAAACCCGTATTCGTTCGAAGCGATGCGGTTCCAGGTGGTGGGCGGCTGCTCTGTCTGAAAACGAATCTTCACCAGCGACTTGGCGCTCTTGAATCCGTATTTCCACGGAATCACCATGCGCACAGGCGCGCCGTCCTGATTGGGCAGCGTTTCCCCATACATACCAACACAAAGTAACGTAAGTGGATTCATCGCCTCATCCAGGCGTAGCCCCTCGACGTACGGAAAATCAATCCCGGCGTACATCGCCTGGGGCATCTGCGTGCGGTCATAGAAAGATTCGAACGCCACGTATTTTGCCGCGGGCGTGGGTTCGACCAGCCGGGCCAGGTTGCTAAACGAATAGCCGATCCAGGGCACAACGATGGACCACGCCTCCACACAACGGTGGCGGTAGATGCGTTCTTCGAGGGGAGCGAGCTTTAAAATTTCGTCCAGGGTGATCTGGCGAGGTTTCTTCACTTCTCCTTCGATGGAGACTGTCCAGGGATACGTCTTCAGGCTTTGTGCGTTTTTCGCGGGTTCGGTCTTGTCGACTCCGAACTCGTAATAATTGTTGTAGTGCGTGACGTCATCGTAGGTGTTCTGCTTTTCCGTGGTGCTGAATTGGCTTTTGGAGACTCCGGCGAGCTTTGTACCTGCAACGACATGGGAGGTCGGTGAAGCAATCTCCCAAATTTCGCGGCCAGCGATCGAGGCGGCGGCCGCCAGTCCGGCAGTTCGAAGAAACGCACGCCGATTCTGATAGACCGCTTTCGGGGTTACATCCGTGTTGGTCAACTTCGGTTTTTCATTGATCAGCATTTCCTCAGCGTCTCCTACCAGTTAAGAGTAGCAATCCGGCCCTCGGTTACACCCGATTGGTGTTGGCAACTGCCATAGCGGTGTGACAGGGCAGGAGGGGCCTGCAAGGCTGCGCCGACACCTTTGGAGGCCATTGCAGGCATGCGCTCTTCGCCGCCCGATCAGTCATGAAGTATCTCCTTTCTTATCAGTACGGTAAACCTGAGGAAGATGCCTTGGGATGGTCCTCGGCATGCACCTTCTTGCTCGAACTCGATTCGGGAGGTTCCCCAATGAAACTTCAATCGATGCGATTTCTAGCGGTTGGAGCGTTCGGTTTTGTATCCGCCTTTGGATTCGCGGCAGGCACGCCTGCGCAAGACGCCCCGGTCATCAGCCGGGACGAATTGCAGACGGAGGCGCCCAGTCCGCGCCCCGGCGCGCATGCCGCTGATGGTGAGCGGCACGGGTTGCCGGCGGAGACATTTGCAGTCGTTCCCGGCACGCGTTTCCTGGTGCGCCTCGAGAGCGATCTGAATACGAAAGAAGTTCACAAAAATCAGGCGTTCCACGTGCGTACACTGGAACCTCTCGAAGCCGGCCAGGGCAACTATCTGCCACCCGGCGCGGTGATTGTTGGACACGTCAGCCGCGTCGATCCCGCGGGAACAACGGGCCGCGCAAAAGTCTGGCTAACCTTCGATGAGATTCAGACGCGCTTCGGCAAGCTGCCGATTGTGGCCGAAGTTGCTTCCGTGCCGGGTGACCACAGCATCAAATCCGGGCCGCTCCAGGAAGGCGTGATCGAAGGACGCAGCAGCACGCAGAAAGACTCCGCCCAGGCCGCCGCCGCGGGCGCCGCCATGGGGGCGATGCACGGCGTGAAAGACAAAAACAAGAAAGAAGCCGCGGAAGGCGCGGCACTCGGGGCGCTGGAAGCGTATCTGGTGGAAGCCGGACGCGGCCAGGAGATCGAATTGCCCAAGGGCGCAAAGCTCGAACTCGAATTGGAGCGCGCACTGTACCTCGTCCACGAGTAGAATCCTTCTCGAACCGCGGATTCGCCGACACTAGGAACCTGCGGGATGCACAAGCGCCGCCAGACGCTTGGCATTCCGAAGAGCGCTTGTTACAGTCGTTTCACCCACCCAAAGTGCGACAATAGAATCGTGGTGTGAGGAGACGAGGCACAGGCGCATGGCCGACGAAAGCAAAGCGGTACGCACGGTGGAAACCGGGGAGCACAAGGACCGCATCCTGATCGTCGAGGATGAGGACAACGCGCGCAAGGGCTACGAACAACTCTTGCAGCGATGGGGCTACGAAGTTCTGGGCGTCAGCACGGCCGAGGACGCGCTCGCAAAATTTTCCAACTTTCAACCGGACACGCTGATCGCGGACGTGGAACTTCCGGGCATGAACGGCCTGGACCTGCTGAAACAACTGGGCGAGGAGATCCACGATGTTCCGGCGATCATCATCACGGGCAAGGGAAGCGAAGAACGCGCGGTAGCCGCGATCGAGTCCGGTGCGTTCTGGTACATCGAAAAACCGCTGAAGGGGCCGGTGTTGCGCGCGCTGCTGGACCGTGCCTTGAGCAAGGCGCACGACGCGCGGAACCTGGTGGTTTTGCAGCGCCAGTTGCGGGAAGCCGGGCGGCTGGGCGACATCGTTGGCGGTTCGAAGCCGATGCAGGAAGTGATGCGGATCATCGAGATGGCCGCACCAAGTTCCGCGTCGGTGCTGATCACGGGAGAAACCGGCTCCGGCAAGGAAATCGTGGCGCGTACGATTCACAAGCTTTCGCCTCGCGCCAGCGGGCCGTTTGTCGCCATTAACTGTTCCGCGATTCCCGAGACGCTGATGGAAAGTGAAATTTTCGGGCACGAGCGTGGCGCGTTCACCGGTGCAGCGGAGCGCCGCATCGGCTGCTTCGAATTGGCAGACGGCGGCACGCTGCTGCTCGATGAAATCGGCGAAATGCCCGCGCCGACGCAAGCGAAGCTACTGCGCGTTCTGGAAGACCGCAAGGTCCGGCGGCTGGGCAGCAAAACGGAAACGCCGGTGGATGTTCGAGTGCTCGCAGCAACTAACAAGGATCCCGAGCAGTCCGTCGCCAACGGCGGAATGCGGCAGGACCTCTATTTCCGGCTGAACGTGTTTCACATTCACCTGCCGCCGCTGCGCGATCACAAGGACGACATCCCGCTGCTTTCCGAGCACATCTTGCGCGACATCAACACCAAGCATGGCAAGAGCGTACGCGGGATCGGCGCCGAAGTTCTCGACATTTTCATGAGCCATACCTGGCCGGGAAATATCCGTGAATTGCGCAACGTGCTGGAGCGCGCCGCGATCATGTCGGAAAAGGATTTAATTTCGCGAAGCTCCCTGCCCGGCGAGTTCGGCAAGGTTGCAACCAAGGGTCCGAGCGATTTGTCTTCCATCAAATTTCCGGTGGGCACAACGGTGGACGCGATGGAGCGCGAGCTGATCCTGCAAACGCTGCAGGCAACAGGGAACAACAAGACGCGCGCGGCGGAATTGCTCGGCGTCAGCCTGAAGACCCTGCACAACAAACTGAAGGAATACGGCAGCGAGAAAACAGAAACGGAGTCCTAGCACGGTATGCAGCTTGGGCTGCGCGCAAAACTGACGATGATCATGACGGGGCTGGTGCTCCTGTCCACTGCGGTGTTGTCGCTGGTTTTTTCAGAACTGCTCCTGCAACAGGTTCTGCACGATACGGACAAACGCGCGAATGAACTGGCGCGCGAGGCGTTCGATTCCGCGCGCCATGCGCTCGAAGACGCCAAGGCGCAGGGATTGCGCCCGGCCTCCGAAGATCCGCAGGAAATTCACGATTATGTCGTCCACGCTTTCGAAATCAGCGAAGGACTGACCGCGCGCCTGCAATCGGCCACCGATTCGCCATCCATTTACGAAGTCACAATCGTGGACAAGGATGACATTGTTCTCGTCTCAAGTGATCCGGCGCTGGTCGGGAAAACCGCGCTGCGCAAGCCTCCCTTCTCTCAACTCGTGCAAAGCTCCTTCGTGCGGCAAGTGCGAGCACTCGCCGAACGGGCGCGCATCTATGAAGTGGACTACCCGTTCAAACTGCGCGGAAATCCGTTTGGCGAAGTGCGCATCGCCGTCTCTACCGCTCTGTTATTCAACGACATCAAGCCACGCTTACAGCGCTGGGGCACGATCGCGCTGCTTGCGCTGGTGCTTTCGACTTTTCTAGCCGCAGTGGTAAGCGGCGCGGCACTCGCGCCCATTCGCGACATCCTGGCGCAACTCGAGCGCATTTCGGTCGGTGTTTACGATGCCCCCGCAAGTTCGGTGAAGGAGCCGGGTGAGACCACCGATGAACTTGGCCAGGTGCGCCAGAAAATTCAACAGGTCGGACAGCAACTGCGCGGCGTCCACGAAATCTTCAGTTCCCTGCGCGAAAACATGAATTCCGTGATGGCCGGCCTGGAAGACGGCCTGCTGCTTTTCACCAGAGATGCTCGGGCAGTTATGGTGAGCCCCGCCGCGGAGAAATTCCTGGGCGCCCCAGCCGCCGATTTCCTGGGCCGCCGGGTGACGGAAATTTTTCCCCCGGGGCATCCGCTCTTTGAGGCGTTGCACCTCGACGGCGACCAACTGACGCAGGTGGCGTCCGAGATCGAAGTGGACACAGCGGAAGGCCGCAGGCGCGTGGGCGTGAGTGTCCAGGAAATTCAGGGGGCGGGCGACCGGATGGGGGCGCTGGTAACTTTGCGCGATCTTGACTCGATTGAAAGCATCAACACGCAATTGCAGGTGAGCGAACGCCTGGCCGCGGTGGGGCGCATCACCGCCGGCGTGGCGCATGAAGTGAAGAATCCGCTGAATTCGATGCGGCTCTGGCTCGAAAATCTGAAAGAATTGTTACCCGCCGATGCCGATGGCGCGGCGCTGCAGGCAGTCCACGTGCTCGATGTGGAGATTGACCGGCTCGACGCGGTTGTGAAACGATTCCTGGATTTCTCGCGCCCGATGGACGTGCGCCTGGAACCGACGCAGCTCGCCGATTTGCTTCGGGAAGTCCTTGAAGTGGCGCAACCGCAACTTCAGAAAGCCAATGTGCAGGTGGCCAGGCTGCTGCCGATTGGCATCCCCGAAGTTTTTGTGGACCGCGATTTGTTGAAGCAGGCAGTTTTGAACCTGGTCCTGAACGCGGTCGAAGCCATGCCCAACGGCGGACAGCTCCAGTTGACGCTCAGCCGGCGCGGCGAAATGGCGGAGATCACCGTGGGCGATACTGGAAAAGGAATTCCAACAGAGGACAAGCAAAAAGTGTTTCAACTTTTCTTCACAACGCGGCCGGGCGGAAGCGGCATCGGACTTGCCAGCACCTTCCGAATTGTGCAGCTTCACAACGGTTCGATAAACTTTACTTCGGAGGTTGGCCGCGGAACCACTTTTCGGATCGAGTTGCCGCTCGCCGCTTAAGCATGCAGATCATCCCCGCCCTGATTAGCACGAACGAGCGTTCGTCGAAGAATTTCCTGCTGCTGGCGTGCGCGTGCGCGCTGGTTTGCGGCGGCTGTGTCACAAAAAAACGCCCGGCATTTCCCGTGAACCGTCTTGCAATGAGCCGCCCGATTGTGCCGCCGCCGATCGAAGTCAGCCTGACGGATTCACCGGATATCCCCTATGAACTGGAACTTGTGCCGCGTTTGGTCGTTCCGCGCACAACGCCGCCCAAGCCGCGCGTTGCCGCTGCGCCAGCGCCCGGCCCGGCCGTTGCCGAAAAACCCAGCGAACCCATCATTGCGCCTGAACTCAGCGATGAGCAGTTGTCCGCGGCAAAATCGGATACGCAGCAGAGCTTGATTGTTGCGGAAAGAAATCTAGGTCTCGTCCAGGGCAAGACGCTGAACGCGACGCAGCAGGACCTAGCCTCCAAAATTCGCGGGTTCGTGGACAGCGCGCGCGAAGCAATGAAGGAAAATGACTGGCAACGCGCGCGCAGCCAGGCCAAAAAAGCGGAAGTGCTTTCGAAAGAATTTGCCCCCAACCCATGACCGAATTCTCCCATCCCCTGTTCCGGGCGTGCATTGCGATAGAATAAGTCCATGAAGCACTACGATGCGGTTGTGGCCGGGGGAGGCATCATCGGCGCGTCGATTGCGTTTGAGTTGGCCACCGAGGGATTGAGCGTTGCGGTCTTTGACGCGCAGAATCCCGGCCGAGAAGCTTCCTGGGCCAGCGCGGGCATGATTTCCCCTGCGCCGGAAAGTTCAGAGATGGCTTCCCTGCTGCCCATCAGCATGGCCAGCGTGCGCCTATACCCCGAATTCATCCAGCGCGTTGAAGAACTTTCCGGGAGAACCGTTGGCTATCGCAAGGACGGGGCACTGGACATCGTGCTGAACGGAACAGGTCAGGACGAGATCAACGAAATCCTGGCGTTGCATCGGGCCGCGGGTCTGCCCGCTGAAGCGCTGAGCGGCCTCGAAGCGCGGGAAATTGAGCCTGCACTAACAGGCGAGCTTCGCGCAGCGATCCACCGGCCTGATGAGGCTTCGCTCGATAACCGGCTCCTCACCGAAGCCACTCTGGAAGCGGCGTGCCGCAAAGGCGTGGAGATATTTCCCGGTAATGGCGCAAAAGCGTTGTGGAACGACGGCGCCAAATGCAAGGGGCTGCACCTACAAAACGGCCGCGTGGAAGCGCCCTGGACGGTGATTGCGGCTGGATGCTTCAGTACGAACATCGAGGGCGTTGCGACATACGCGCCCGTGAAACCCGCCAAGGGCCAGATGATGGCCTTGCGCTGCGACTCCGTGAAGCTCAAGAAAGACTTGTGGTCCGGCCACATTTACCTGGTGCCGCGGAATGACGGCAGAATCATCGCCGGCTCAACCGTGGAATATGAAGGCTTCGATCGCAGCGTGACCGTAGCAGGAATGAAGAAAATACTGAGCGGAGCAATCTCCCTGGTGCCGGCGCTCGAATCCGCGCGTGTTGAAGAAACCTGGGCGGGTTTGCGCCCGGACTCGCCGGATCATCTTCCGATTCTCGGGCCCACGGACCTGGAAGGCCTGCTGATTGCCACCGGGCACTTCCGCAGCGGGATTTTGCTGACTCCGGTTACGGCGCGGCTGATTCGCGAATGGGTGACCACGCAAAAAGTAAGTGCGGACTGGGCGTCCTTCAGCCCAATGCGGTTTCAGCAAGCGCGCCACAGCCGCGGCGCGTAATCAATCTTTATGTCTTATTGTTACTGTTGGACTGGCTGGACAATGACAGTGCTCGGCTGGCCTACATTGGTGTAATGAACCTGCTCGGCTTCCAATTGTAAGTCTCGCTCAAGAACAAGATCCATCGAGGAACCACGCGGCAATTGTGCATCCGGACCTCGCGTAAGCAGCACCGCTGCCAGACCCGCGAGTCCCCCAATGCCCGCGCCAATGCCCGCGCCCTTGGCTCCGGCAGCGATGGCGCCGATTCCCGCACCGGTCACCGTTGTCGCAGCAACCGTCTCGGCATCTTTTCCCTTGCCGCCGGGACCAGTAATCTTGCCTTCGGAATCTGTCTTCGTTCCGCCAGCGTCGGTGCTGTGCGGCTCGGCGTTCAAGTCAACGGTGTAGCCATTTGGAAGAATCAGTGTGTTCAGCCGGATGCGGAGTTCACCTTTACCCTTGACACGCCCCGGACGCTTGGAGTCGGTAACTTCTCCCCGCAAATACGAGCCGACCGGAATTACCACTTTGTTGTTCATGGTAACGGGAAAAGAAGTGCGGAAATAAACTGAATCGCCCGGTTTCGCTGAGTTGGTCGAAATGCCATTCTCCAGAGTCACGCCGAGTCGCGTACCGGAGGGCACGGTGATCATCTGCCCATTGCCCGCCGCTCGCGATGCAGGCGCGGGAGCAGGCCGCGTGGCGGGAGCCGGCGGATCGGTCTGCGGCCCATCCGGAGCCTGCGCAAAGGCGTGCGCGCCGCTTGAGAGGACGACTAGCAAACCTGTTGTGAAAAAGCGGTGCGTCATTGGCTACCTCCGTGTACTTCCTGCGATGCGAGATTCTGACACAGAGATGCTTGCAGGGTTTAGTGAATTTTTGTGGATATGATGGCGATATAACCATTCAGCCGATGGGAGCGTTGGGCGTGCAACTTGGCAGGGAGACGAAATCCTAAGGCAACCCTTTGACCCGTAAGCGCGACCCGCTTAGTCTGGGAGCGAGGTAAGGAGGAAGTGGATGGCGAAATTGGCGCTGATTTACGGCATGAGGCTCCTGCCGGTGGATGACTTGGGAGAAGTGAAGGAGGCCACGGTCGTGTTGAAGAGTGGGCGGACCGCGCGCGTGGCGATGCACCTGATCGAAGGCAGTAAAGAAGAGATCGAAGACACCTTCCGCCAGTCGATTGATGCGTTCTTCGAGATGTATCCGGAGATTTAGGGGAGCTGCGTCCGCGCCGATTGAGCGGGAATCAGGTTCCTGATCGCTGTTATCTGGTCGCTGTTATCAGCAGTCTCAGCGATTTCCAAAATTTTCAGGGTCTTCGTTGGGATCGCCAAGATTATCGTTGATGAGCACCGTCGACTGCCCGGTGAGTTCGAACCGCTTGCGGCACTTGTAGCAGGCGACCAGATCTTCCAGCCGCACCATGTACGATGTGGCTTTGGCAAACTTGCGGCGGTCTTCTTCGCCTGCGCCGCGTGGGAGTTCCTTCCTCTTGCGGCAGACCTTCCAGCGCACCGGCGCTTCAAATTCGCCTCGGCAACTGGGGCATACCAGCTTGACCTTGCGTATCTCTTCTTTCTCTGTATAAAAGCTTCGTTCGTCCATTAGGCCTCGACGGTCTTGCTCAAAGTTTCGTCCATTGTAACAAATTCGAGCCCCAAATCGCTCCAGCGCGGCAGCCAGTACATGAGTGCCGCCACGGTGTGGGCCCGGTCGCCGTTCAAGTGGCGGTGATACCCATCGTGGAGGCAGAGTATGTCGCCGTTTAGTCCACCGCCGTAGCCCGTGCCTGGCGGCAGCTTCTTGCGAGCGTGCTCTGCGATGGGGTTCATTCGTTTGATTAGCCATTGGGAAGGCTTCACGCGCCAATCGCCAGGGATCAGAGTCCACATCACGGTCCGCATGTCATGACGCTTCACAATTTCGCCAAGCCATGGGCTGCGAAAGCCAAATGGCGGCCGGAACCAGCGCGGCTCAACTCCGGCAGCCCGGCGAATCGCATCGGCACACCGCTTCAACTCTTCCTCGGTTTTCTGGCGGCCGCACAAAAACAGATTGGGATGGGTATCAGTGTGATTGCCGAGGGCGTGCCCCCTCGCCAGAATTTCCTTCGTCAGATCGGGGCACTCGCGAACAAATTTTCCCACCAGAAAAAATGTGGCACGGGCGTTGTGCTTCGCCAGCAGGTCGAGCAGCTTCGGCGTGATCGCGGGATTCGGCCCATCATCAAACGTAATCGCCAGCTTATTCGGCGTCGCGGTGCGACAAACCGTCGGCCCAAAAAGCTGCGCACGCGGATACGCCACTCCATACGCGGTCAATCCGGCAATCCCCGCCGCAATCGCCGCGGGCGCTTCAATCATCCATGAATCCATCGCCTGTATTCTGTCACGATAAGTGCGTTGACGCGGCAAATGGTGAGACGGGTGACCGCGGCTACGCCAGTAAGCCTTTTCTCGCTTTCAGGTCGTTGAGGAGGCGCTCAACCTCGGTGTCGCGGTCGAGGCGGTTCAGCTTTTCGGCTACGTCGTCGTTGAGCAGGTCCACTTCCGCGGAGGCGGTGGCTTCCGTGTGGTGTACCCGCTCCTTGAGGCGATCGAACGTGGCGCTCTTCGAGCCTTCGCCGACAGCGACCTGGGCTTTGGCGGCTTTGTCGAGCGCGATGCTGCGGCGGTGGCGGGCCATCAACATCTCGCGTTTGGACTTGGCTTCATCGAGCTTCTGTTCCAGCTTCACCAGTGCGTTCTTCAAAGTGTCCACCTGCGCTTTCTGGTCGTTCACCTGTTCCTGAAAGCTCTGTGTGAGGCGCAGCGCGGTCTGGTAGCGATCCAGCGCGGCGCGCGCCAGATCGTCCTGCGTCTTGTCCACGGCGACTTCCGCTTTGCGCATCCAGTCCTTGGCGGTGTCTTCCTGCTCGCGAAGTTTCTTTTCGAGAATGTGCTGATCGGCGATGGACACGGCGACCTGCGTCTTGACCTGCAGGTATTGATTCTCCATGTCGAGGATCACCTGCTTGATCATTTTTTCCGGATCTTCCGCGCGGTCGACCATGTCGTTGAGATTGGCTCGAATCAAAGTACTGACGCGTTCTAAGAGTCCCATTGTGCTGCTCCTTTCAATATTCGAATTCGACCACTCGCGATGAATCATTGAAAAAACCGCCCGCCTCAGAAGGCGGCCGCTACACGGATTTCAAAACAACGAGAAACAATGTGTCAGTGCGGCGTTGATCTGGGCCCAGGCGACACTGCTCAGCGTTAGCATGATGAGTATCCCCAGCGCCCAGAACAGTCTCCGCTTTTGCTGCATCGTCAGACTCATGACCCTTTCCTCCATAAGACACCCCTTTGGCCAACTTCGACTTCGGGCACAGGCTAAAGCCTGTGCTAGTGCGGCGCCGGAGCGCTCCTTGCGAAGCGCTCCGGCGGAATGTGGTTACGCCTTCACCGCGGGCGGTTCCGGCTTCGGCGCCTTGTCGCCGATCAGGCGCACTTTGCTCAGCAGCTCCGACATCTGCATGCCAGAGAGGGCCTCGAAGAGCGCGGGCACCTGCGCCGCAATCCTCGTGACGTCGCCGGTGAGCTTGTACGCTCCCGCCGCATCGCCGTTGCCGGTCGAAACGATGGTCACCTTGTCCACCTTGCTCAGCGGCTCGCTTAGCGCGCGAACCACTTCCGGCAGACCGGTGATCAGCTTGTCCAACACGGCGGCCTGGTTGTACTCCTGAAAGGCCTCCGCCTTCACGTTCATCGCGCGGGCTTCCGCTTCGCCTTTCTTGAAGATGATCTCGGCTTCGGCTTCGCCCTGCGCGCGAATGGATGACGCGCGGCCTTCGGCTTCGCTGATCAGGCGCTGGCGTTCGGCGTTGGCGATCGTTTCGATGCGCTGCCGTTCGATTTCCGCTTGCTTCAGCACGGTGGCGATCAGTTCCCGTTCTCGGCGCGAGATTTCGGCTTCCTGCACCTTCACCTGCGCTTCGCGTTCGACCTGCTGGATGCGCACCTGCTCAAGCATCACGGTCTGTTGCTGGCGGTTGGTTTCGATTTCATAGGCCTTGTCGGCTTGCGCCTGGGCCTTTTTGCTGGTTTCCAGGTAGTTGGCTTTCTTGATGTCCAGGTCGCGCTCGGCCTCCGCCTGCTTGGCCATCGAAGCGGTTTCCGCCGCCACGCGTTCCTGGTCTGCTTGCGCCTTGGCAATCGCCGAGGCGCGTGTCGCTTCCGCGCGCTTGATGGCGATGTCGCGATCGGCTTCGGCCGCGGCTACTTCGGCGTCGCGCTTGATGCGCGCGATGTCCGGGCGGCCCATGTTGGTGATGTACTCATTTTTGTCGCGCACTTCCTTGATGGTGAAGCTCACCACTTCGAGCCCCATCTTGCTCATGTCGTCGGCGCACGTGGAGCGCATGTGCCCGCCGACCATTTCCGGCTCCTTCACGATCTGTTCGACCGTGAGCTGCCCGATGATGCCGCGGAGGTGGCCTTCCATTACCAGGCGGATAAGCCCTTCGCGCTGCTCCGGGCGCTTGGTCAAGAATTGCTCGGCTGCGGTGCGGATGGACACCGGATCAGACTTCACCTTGAGCTGCGCCACCGCTTCCACGGTGACCGCAACGCCCTGGTTGGTGTACAGGCTTTGCTGTGGCGCCACGTCGAACGACATCAATTCGAGGGAGAGCTCCTTGCACTGCTCCACCATCGGAAAGATGATCGTGCCGCCGCCCTTGATGATGCGCGTGCCGCGGAAGCCGTAAACGATCAAGGCTTCGTGCGGACCCGCCTTGCGATACATCCGTGCAGCGAGAACCATTAGGAATAAGACGGCGAGCACAGCCAGACCGGCGATGACCCAAACACTTGAGAACTCGAACATAACCACCTCCCTTTTCACCCGACCGGAACTGTTTGCAGCGTTCTTCAGTCCCTTAAATTTTTTCACCCGTGAACTCGTCCCACTTGCGGACGTAGGCCATGCCCTTTTCGTAGCGGCTGATGACCACCTCGGCGCCCTTCTCGAGCGGGGAACCATCGTCACTCCGCGCCCCGGCGCTGCGCCGCACGCCGTGCTGCTCGAAAATGACTTCCCCGGTGCCGCCGGCAGGGATCGAGATGCTCACCCGGCCAACCGAGCCTTCATGGCGGTAGTCCCACTCGTTCATTTGCACCTCTGTATCGCGTAGCAGTCGCGACATGAACCGGAACACAATCCAGCCGCCAGTCAACCCCGCCGCGCTGGCGATTCCCAGGCAGAAAATCGCGATCAGGTTCGAATGCTTCGTCAAGAGGTAGCCGGTCCCGCCAAACCACGCGAGAAACGCGAGCACACTGGAAGCGTTGAACCAGGAAAGATGCGCGCCGCCTTTGGCGAGGCTGCCACCTCCACCGTGGTGTCCGCCATGAAACGGCAGATGCCATTTGAGCGGAAGATGCAGGTGCACAGCGCCCGCAAGAAACGACAGCACGCTGAGCGAGAACCCCACCAAGAAGCAGAAGAGATAGAAGTCAGACCAAGTCATACGACACCTCGCGGAGCGGCATCCCAGCCACTCGGACGAACCGTGCGTTGGCCCTTTAGGGGTTAATTCTGGGAAGCAATTGGCGGTGGATGGCCGGAGCCAGTTATCGCCGAAGGTTGCAGGACTTCGCCGAGCCGCTCGGCCAGGCCGGGCGTGCGAAGTATTTCGCCAAGGAGCAAGAGCGCGCCGCGGGAATCTGGATGCTCCGCGATGGCCAAGAGTGCTTTCTCCAGCTCTGGATCCGAACTGAATTGGTCAGCGCCGGCATACAGCCAGGCATCCACCGTCGAATCCGTCATGCGCAGCGCGGATTGCAGCTCGCGCGAATACCCTTCGGGGTCGTCCACCAGGAAGCCCGGGTAAACGCGAAAAAAGCGCGCCAGCAGTTCCCGGGACGTGTTGGTCATGTGCGGCCGTGCCCCGCTCTCCAGTTGCGAAACATACGCCTGGCTCAGCCCACGCCCCAACTCTTCCCTCATAGCTTCCACAAGCTCGGCCTGCGTCATAGGGCGCCCAAAGCCACGCAAAGAACCCTCAATGGCCCGAAGGGAGCGAAGTTTGTCGCCGAGAGTCATGGAGGGCCGCCTTTCCTTGTATTGCGATATGCTATTTCTATATAGCAATATGTAATTTGTCAAGAGAAATCGCAAATTCCAGGTAACGCTATTCTTATTATTATTTTACGGGCTGGAAATGCGGCTTGTGGCGCTCTGTCGCGTGCAGTTGTTACTCAGGCTTGCGGAGTGATTGGAGATCGATCCCGAGCTGCTGGCACTTCTTGTAGAGGTGGCTGCGCTCGAGGCCGAGGGCGCGGGCGACGTTGGTCATGTGAAAATTGTGGCGGCGAATTTCGCCGAGGAGCACTTCGCGCTCGAAGGCTTCGGTGCGCTCGAGGAGCGTTCCCTGCCCCGTGTCCGTGCTGCCGCTGGAACTTGCCGCTTCTCCTCCGGGGAGCACCAGTCGTACTTCTTCGGCAGTGATCGTGTCTTCCGCCGCGAGCAGCACCAGTCGCTCAACAATGTTCCGCAATTCGCGCACGTTGCCCGGCCAGGAATATTTTCGCAGCGCGGCGATCGCCTCCACCGAAAAAAGCTTTTCTTTCCAGCCGTTCTGAGCGGCCACTTGGCGCGCAAAGTGGGCCACCAAGTCAGGAAAATCCTCGGAGCGTTCGCGCAACGGCGGCAGGAACAATGGAAAGACGTAGATGCGATGAAACAGGTCAAGGCGAAACTCGTTCTTCTTGGCAAGTTCTTCCAGGTTGCGATGCGTGGCAACGATCACGCGGACGTTCACCTTGATCGGCTTCTCGCCGCCGACGCGCTCGACCTCGCCTTCTTCCAGCACGCGCAGGAGCTTGGCCTGCATGGAAAGCGGCATATCGCCAATTTCATCCAGAAACAGCGTGCCACTCTCAGCCTGTTCGAATTTACCGAGGTGACGCCCCGCGGCACCCGTGAAGGAGCCTTTTTCATGGCCGAAAAGTTCCGACTCGATCAATTCGGCAGGAACGGCCGCACAATTCAGCGTAATGAACGCATTTTCTTGCCGGGGCGATTTTTCATGAATAGCCCGCGCAACCAACTCTTTGCCTGTTCCGGTTTCGCCGAGGATGCACACCCGCGTTTCGCTGGCCGCGACGCGCTCGGTCTGCGCCAGCAGCTTTTTCATTGCCGGGCCAGAGCCAACCAATTCGTGCTTGCCCAACCGGTGACGCAATTCGCGGTTTTCATCCTCCAGCCGCGAAAGCTTTAGCGCATTTTCGACCGTAAGCAGCAGCTTGTCCGTGCTCAGCGGCTTTTCCAGAAAATCCAGCGCGCCAAGCCGGGTGGCCTTCACGGCCATCTCGATGTTCGCCTGCCCCGAGATCAGCACGATGGGCGTCTGAACGCCGGCTTTCTTCAAGTCCTCCAGCAGCTCCATACCGCTCTTTCCCGGCATGACCACATCCGAAAGGATCAAGTCGAAATGCTCGGCACGCACCAATTCCACCGCGCGCGAAGCATTGTCGCAAACCGTGGCTTCGTGCCCTGCCAGGCGGAATGCGCGCGCCAATGAAGCCAGCGTATTCGGATCGTCATCAATCAGGAGCAGATGCGCTTTGCGTGGCAAGTTGGTCCTTGTGTCGGGGAGCTAGTCCGTCGCAGTCGCGGCGCGCTCCGACTCCTTCTCCGCGGGTTTCGCGTCGGCCTTCGGCTTAAGCGCAGCGCCGCCCTGGCGTTTCGGCAATTCAATGCGAAACGTTGTGCCGTGGCCCTCTTCGCTCGAAACGGAAATTGTGCCGTGGTGATCGCTGACGACCGATTGCACTATCGCAAGCCCCAGGCCTGTTCCCAACTGCTTCGTGGTGTAGTACGGCGTGAACAGCCGCGAGCACTCTTCCGGAGTCAAACCTTTTCCGGTGTCCGAAACCTCGATGCGCACCGTGTCTCCGCCATCGCTGGAACGCAGCGAAAGCGTGCCACCGGCGGGCATGGCATCCATCGCATTCAACACCAGATTCTGGAACGCCTTGTGCAGCAGGTCCGAATCCGCGTCAATTTCCGGCAGCGAGTCGCTCAGGAAATATTCCGTGCCAATGTGCGGCTTGCCCACTGCCGTGAACTGCGGCTCGAACAAGCGAATCGCATCGCGAAGCGCTTCATTTACGTTCACTTTCGAAAATTCCGGCGCGGGCATTTTGGAAAAATCGCTGAAGCGAGTGACGATGCTGTTCAGGTTGGCGAATTCCGCTTTCAGCGTCGCCGTCGCTTCGGTAAAAACCTCCTGAAACTGCTGCGGACCAAGCTGCCGCGCCCGTTGCAGGTTTTCCACCGTAATCTGCAGCGGGAAGAGCGGATTGCGCAACTCGTGCGCGAGCCGCCGGGCCAGTTCGCGCCAGGCCGCCACGCGTTCCGTCTGCACCAGCTTTTCCTTCTGCGCGGCCAGCGTTCCGGTCATTTCATTGAACGCGCTCGCCAGTTGTCCAATTTCGTCGCTGCCCTTCACGTCAATCTTCGTGTCCCACCGTCCAGATGCCACCTCGCGCGCGCCGTTGGCAAGCTCCTCCACCGGCCGGGTGATGCGCCGCGAGACCCACCAACTGAGCAGCAGCCCAATGAACAACGCGGCAAGAGAAACCACGGCTGCAATCTTCAAAATCTCGCGCTCCAGCAACACCAGTTCTTTCGCTGAACTTCCAAGCAGCAATACGCCGAGCAATTCGCCATTGCGGCCTTTGAGCGGCATGGCGTGAAACGTCTCCGCGCTGGCCGGATCGTGATTCCACGAGATCGTTTTGGTCAAATCCTGCGGCTGCTTCTGAATCTGCTCAATCAAAGATTGAAAAGTTTCCGCCTGTGGGACGCCGCCGTTTGCGTCGGTAAGCGCCGAGGCGACGAACGTGGGTTCCAGATTCCTGTAAAGCAGCGCCCGCATCCCTTCGGGAAGTTCCAGCGAGGCGAGGAAATTCTGGTCCAAACGCCGCCCGCCGATGATGTAGATCGTTTTGTTGCCGACGGTCTGCGTGCGCACAGCTGTCAGCGAAAGCGCCGCGGCGTCCGGCAACTCCTCCCGCTTCAGGAATGCCCCGGTCGTGTCCCAGTTCTTCGCAGACGTCACCCAGTCATTCTTGTAGCCCACGCGGGCCGGATATTGCGCCGAGGAAACCAGCGTGCCATCGGAATTCACAAACTCCACAAATTCCAATCCATGACTCTGCGCTGCGCCATTGGCATCGTGAAGGTAAAGCGAGGCGTCGGCGTTGGGCCGCGCCAGATCAAGTACCATGCGCACGGTCACGTCGGCATTGGTGATGTTTTCCACCTGCTGAACAATCGTTTCCCCACGTTGCGCAAACTCTTTTCCGAATTGCACTTCCAGCGCGTGCGTGCGCTGCGTGTCCATCTGCTCGAACGCGCGTTGCGTGTAAAAGGTCACGCCGTAAGCCACCAGGGAAACCGACGCCAGCACGGTGACCAGGAAAATCAGGAATACTTTGGTGCGGAAAGTCATGGTCGTGCCCCCGGATTGCGGGCCGTCGAACTATTTTTTTGCAAGTCCGTCGGCGCTTTCGTTGTCATCGGATCCTCGGAATCGAGCCACACATCTGCCAGCCGCCAATCGCCCCACGGCGATGCATTCCAATTGTGCACGTTTGCGCGGACGCCAGCATATTCCGGAAGCAGCACCAGCGGCAGGATGCGCCGCTCTTCCAGCAACCGGCGTTCCTGCGCGAACAACTGCTCGGGATCGGTTATGGTGGCCGGCAGATCCGCTCCGCCCAGCAATTGCTTCACAAAAGCCTCCAGCTCCGCCCGCGGCGAAAGAGAATCGTAATGCCAGGCAAACAGGTGCAGCCCCACGGCCGGTGCTGGCGAGTTATTCGCGTTCGCCGGCAACAGGACTTGCACCGCCAAATTAGCCTGCCGCGCATTCACCGCGACTCGCTCCCCCATCAACCTGAAAAGATCGCCCGGAGCGTCCACACGCAATCGCAACGGCTGAGTCGCGCCCGGAACACCAGCCGGGAATGCAGCACGCAGTTCCCTGGCGCGTTGCAGGTTCATCGGACTCTCGAAAAGGAAAGCATATCCCGATAGCCACTGTGGCAAAAGAGAATCGGCAGGCTGTGCTTCCCTTTGCAGCAACACGTTGGCCATGGTGTCGCGATCGAGCGCCAGCCATAGAGCTTCCCGGAGCTGGTCCGATGCCGGAGCTGTGAGTGCGTCATCGAATCGCAGCGCAACGAGCGTCTGCGGCGAGGAATTCCAGATGCGCAGGCCCTCCTGGCGGGCTTTGCGAACCAGGTCGGGCGCGATCTCCGCGATGTCCGCTTTTCCCACTTGCAGATCAAGAAGCTGTCGCAAAGGCGGCTCGCCCAGAGTGACTTCCACAAAATCCACGAAGGGCCGCCCGGACCACGCACCCTCATTTGCCTGAAATTTAATCTTCGCAGGCTTGATCGCCGTGGGATTCGCTTCCGCTGGCGCAGCCGGGATCGATTCGGCCACGAAAAAAGGCCCGGTGCCCAAAAGTGTGCCATCGGGTTTCGGGCGAAATACAAAATTCCTGCCGGAAGCCAGCTGTTCCAGAAGATCGGGAGTGGAATGCGCGGCGCGAATAACAATGCCATTTTCGACGGAGGTCACCTCGAACCCCTTGCCCAACGAGATTTGCATCGAGACGACAGCATCAGCGGGAGTGAGCAGCGAGCCATCGGAGAATCGAACGCCGGAGCGTAGCTTGAACTGCCAACTCCTGGCTGCCGCGTCGTGTGACCATTCCGTTGCCAGGGCGGGCTGAAATTTGGCGTGGTCATCCAACGTGACCAGCCGGTCGAAGACAAGACTGGCCAGTTTTTCGCCGGCCGCCGACGAAAGCGACCCCGGCGTCCATTCACGCGGATCCAGCGAGACGCTAGACGCGCGCAGCTTTACGTGCAGCGTGCCGCCATAGCGCGGCGGAGCAGCCTGCGCGCCGGAGCAGATCAGCGTGACAAGTGCGGCGCTAATTGCCGCAAGCCAGCGTGATTTTGTAAACCTCATAGTTCCCTGTTCGCAAATTCCGGGCAATCACCAGTGCGCTGCTAGGATCTTGTTCCCCGTTGTTACTGAGTATCGGTCCCGGAAATTCGCTCAGCACCGCAGCGCTGCTTTCCCGCAGCGTTCCGTCCGGAAGCACTTGCAGGACGTCCTTCGCGTTGGGTTCACTTCCAGAGCTAACCAATTTCCAATCGCTCCTGTCACACGGTGAAGTCAACAGCGCCTCCGCGCGCCAGGCGGACTTCTCGGCGCGGCATTTCAAATCTGCCGGCGACTCCCAGGAAAATTCGCAAGTCTTGCCGGGAAGTTCAACGGAAACAACAGATCCCCGCATCCTGATTTCTCCACGCGGATCGCGCGATGGCTTCCAGTTCGCCGGATTCAGAGACACGCTCTGTTTAACAACGCCTCTCGCATCCACACGCAAGGCCATCAGTTCATAATTCCTGTAGACCAAGAGAACTAATCCTCTCTCGTCACCGTTCTGGACGGAAGAAGCGTCCAGAATCCGGTCGGGGCTTTCATAAATCCTCTGCCGCTCCAGCTGGATCGGCGCCGCCGGCGAAGCAGCCCGGGGCAGGAGTGCGCGCCCGAAGGCCATGATTCGGACTTCATCTCGGTCCGATACGAGAGTTTTGGCGGTCAAAACAACCTGAGTCGGCGTCTCCACGGCAAAAACGTCAAGCACAGGCGCACCCGCTTCTCCAGTCAAGTCCAAGGCCCGTCTTTCGAGTTCATCGCGAATCTTTTCTATCCAGCGCTGACTCTCGCCCTCGGACCACGTTGCATCTGGATGCCACTCGAGCCGCAATGGGCCGTGCAGCCCGGGAATGGCGGCTACGCGTTCCGCAAGCCGCTGCGCAGTTTCTCGCAAAGCGGCGTCGCCATCCGCGGCCACGGGTCTGAAGACGCAGCAGATCGCCGCTAACACGGCAATCAAAATTAACGCCCAGGGAAAAAGCAGGTTCTTCGATAGTAGTTTTCTGCAGGTTTTCCCGAAGAATTGCACGCTCGCTCCGCCGCACCGCATCCTGCATGTTCCGCCTCAGTGAGCGCGGTAATCCTTGTACAAATCCAACCGGTTCAGCAGCCGGATCATCACCTGCGTATACGCTAGGTATTCCGAAAGGCTCTCGTCGGAAATGTTGTAGAGCGCTTTTCGTCGCGCTTCCCGCAGAGTATCGAAGTCCTCGGCCTTCAACGTCGCAACGGCGCTGTTCTGGAACGACGTGCGGTCGGAGATTCCGTAAATGGGCTCGCTCTCGGCAACGGCTTTGGCGAGTTCTTCCTGCGACGGCTTTTTCTCGCGCATCTGCTTGTCGAATTCGGCGCCCCGCGTGCTCATCGCATCGTCGAATTCTTTCCGCGTGTGTGGCAGCCCGGCGATGATTTGCAGCACCTGCTCGCGAGTCCATTTCGGATTGGCGAACTCCGCCGGGTCCGGCGCCTGGTATTTCATCACCGCTTGAATGTCATTGCGGCGATAGTCTTCCTTAACATCGGTGAGCCCGCTCCATGTGCTGAGCGTGCGAAACGCTTCCTCGGTCATCTCCTCCGCCAGCAGATGCGCCGCGGCCGCGCGCACGAATGGCTCCTGCGCCTGCAGTTGTGCAATCAGCGCTTTGCTGGCCTTTCTGGAATCCATGCTGCCGTACAAAAAGAGCGCCGCGGTATCCGAATCAAGGTCGAGGGAATGTTCGGAAATATGGATGATCGCATTCGGAAAGAGCAACAGCCGGGCCGCCAGGGATTGGATATTCACGCCCCGCTGCCCCAAATCGAGCGCCAGCGAAAGATAATTGGCTGGGTCCGTCTCCTGAAAATCGGTCTGAACGATCGCGTCTTTGACGAGATTCAGGGACTCCGGCGATTTGTCAAGCTGAAACAAGAACGACGCGGCATCGAACTGGAAGATGTGGTCGGTCTTCTCCGCGGCGAGCATCTCCTTCAGGCAACTCACCCCTTCGGGCCCTGTCCCCTGAAGCAGTTTCCAGTAAGCGTCAATTTCTTTGCTCTTCGCATCAATCTGCGTTTCATCCAGCTGCGTGAGATGAAATCCGTAAACTTTCCCTTTCTGTGTGCGCAGATCCGCGCACGAGGGAGCCTGCGCCTGCGCAACTCCCGCGCCGATTACTATCGCCCAGACAACAAATGCCGCCACCATTCGCCGCAACGCTCACCTCTCGAAGTTCCTTCAGATAGATGCTACCACCCTTCCCGAAATTGCCCGCAGGAGCCAGTTTCGATCACGGAAACTTTCCTTGAGCAAAAGGGCGCCGGGCGGCGTGGTCAGGGCCGCCCGGCGGGCCAGTAGTGGGTTACTATGTTTGTCTTTTTTGTGGAAGCCATTTGGACAGCCTCACCGCAGGCAGGACGAAGCTGATTTCAAATTGCAATTCGAAAATTCCGGAGAGACGAGACGCTTCCGCGTTTGGGCTTCCGCGATCGTCAATGTCATCGCGCCCAGCGTCCACATCGCCAGGCAAAAGGTAATCCGCAAAATCACCGGCAGAATCATGCGAAGCTTCCCTGCCGCTCCCGAAACAGCGTTCCTCCTCATTGCGTCCTCCCCTCGGACCATGATCTGCGCCTGTCCAAACTCTCCCGCTCTTTCGTCGCTTCGTTGCGTCTTTGCTTCGTTACTTCTTTTTCCGCCGGCCGGGTGGCGCGGAACGCGGCGCTGGTTTCGAAACTGCCCTTTGCGAGAAGATTCAAGCGCGGCGGTGCTTGTCTTTTTGCTCATGGCTGCTCCTCCAGCGACGCGGTCCGGGCCACCCGCAGGGGTATTGGCCGGCGTTCCTCGGAGGCGGCCTTGCTCGTACCGCCTCTCCGAAATTCGTGTTACGGGCGCTTGTTCCCTTTGCGCTGCGCCGCAGCGGTTGCAACGGGTGCGGGATCTTCGGAGTCATCTCCACTGGAGCCCGCACCCATGCCGCCCTGGAATGCGGAGCGCATCACATCCGACGCGAAGAAATTCTTGCCGTCAATCGGCACCATCATGATTTGCAGCTTGTCCGACAAACGCTCGGCGATAATTTTCTGGATGAGCATCGGATTCTGTTTCAGTACCGCGGCTTCATACTTCATGCGCTCCGAATCGGCCGCGGCGGTGACGCGAATCCGGTTGGCCTCGGCGTCGGAAAGGTTGTGCTGGCGCTCCAGTTCCGCCTTGCTGTCGATGATCTTGGCTTGCGCGGCGGCTTCCGCGTTCTGCAGGGTAGATTCCTTGCGGGCTTGCGCTTCCAGCTTGGTCTGCTCAATCTGCTTTTCTTTCAAAGGAAGCGTGTACTGCATCGCGTCAGCTTCCGCCTTGGCTTGCAAAACGCGAACCTGCGCCTGGGCTTCCGCCTGCTTCACGTCGCGCGCTTTCTGCGCGTCGGCTTCCAGCTCGGCAATCTTCACTTCTTTCAGCTTGATGTCCTGCTCGGTGCCCAGCCGTTCGTTCTCCTGCTCTTTCAGCAGCAGGCCTTCAAGCCCCTTGGCGTATTCCGCGGGCAACTGGATATCGCGCAGCAGAACTTCTCGCACTACGATTCCGTCGGTAGCCAGTCGCGTCTTGATCATGTCAGCGGCCTGGGTCCGCAACTCTTCACGTTTCACCGCAAAAATTTCGCGGGTCACATAATTGGGCGCAAGCTGCCGGTAAGTTGAGGAGACCACCGGTGCGACCACCTGCTCGCCAACCGGCTGCGGCAAATTCTGGTGAATGCTGGAAAGTTTCGAGGGATCGATCCGGTAACGAACGCTCACGGCCAGCCCAAGATTCAATCCTTCACGTGCCTGCACGGTCAAAACTTCCGTGCCCGCCTTGGTTCCGGCACTCGCTGAAGTCGTGTACACCTGCTCCCGCGTGTCATAAAGCACCACTTCATCCACCAGCGGCGTTACCCAATGCACGCCCGGATATAACGTACCGGGGCGCACGCCGGAAAGCTGGCTGACGCGAATCCCCGCGGTGCCATCCGGCACCACCACGATGCTCAGCGCCAACAACACCGGCACGATGCCGACCGCCGCTAACTGCAGAGCGAGTCTCCACCGCACCGGACCGAAAGGGCGCGTGGCCTTGCGCTGCACCGCCTCCGTCCCCGGTTCCCGACTGGTTTGCTCAAGCAGCCACCTGAGCCTTGCTGCGATGTAGATGTCATACGCGACCAGAATCCCCGAGCTGCCGAAAAGGCCGACTCCGAGGATCGTCAGAAGATATTTCAGTGCCAGCATGTTCTTTCCCCTTTTCCCTTGTTCCGGTGACCCTGCGGGGAGCGAACCACGTCCCCGTTCAGGCGTCGTGCCGGAAACTCTCCGCGAAGCTACCTCTGCAACTGAAACGCGCGCGCAACCATCCGCGTGCCATGCGCAACGCCCACGCGCATCGGGCGGCGGTCCGCGGTAGCCGGCTGCATCAGCCGGAGCGTGAGGTGAAGCAGCGCGGTCTGCAGGGCCAGCGCGGCGAACAGCGCCAGCATCGTGATGACGACCACTCCAGCGAATCCAAGCATCGTTTCCATGTGTGTTCTCCCGAGGTGCGCTGGGCTGTGCAACTCTTCGTTGTGGACAATGGCAGGTGTGCCGCCACATCCAGCAGATTGAAAATGAAGGACTTATTAGGAAGGCTGGACGAGATTCTCGTGGCTGGCCAGACACGCCGTGTTCCCCGGGCCGCACTTTCCAAGACGGCAAAGTTTTGAAAACACGCCGGTTTCGGCCGCACCGACTCGCAGCCGGCGGTTTGCTCGAGAAAAGATTCGGCTCGCCGGAATAATTTCCGTCCCGAAACTGTCTACCTATTGCAGGTCGCTTCCGACACGGACCGACCTGAGCAAAAAGCGAATTTCTTCGCGCCAAGAGATTTTTTCGAACAAATCAGAAAAGGACAAAAAGAATGAGCAGCAAAACGACATGGGTATTATGTTTAACGGCCGCGGCGTTGATGATGACCGCGATGCTGGCGGTAGCTCCGAGGCTCGCGGCTAATCCCCAGCAAGCCACGACCGCGGAAGTGAAAATCGACAATTTCAGCTTTGGACCCGCCACACTGACGGTAGCTGCCGGAACGACGGTCACCTGGGTCAATCACGACGACATTCCGCATACCGTCGTCAGCACGGACAGCGTTTTCAAATCCAAGGTTCTCGATACCGACGAAAAGTTCTCCTACACCTTTACCAAGGCCGGAAACTATCCGTACTTCTGCTCCATCCATCCGAAAATGACCGCGACCGTCGTGGTCAAGTAAGCAGCCAATGAGCCTGAACCCTTTCGACATCCACTACACCGTCCTCGCGAAGCATGCGCAGCACGTGGTGGTGATCCACTTCCCGATCGCATTGCTGATCACCGGCGCGGCGTTCGACTTCATCGGCCAATGGAAGAAGCGCCGGGGCCTGGCGGAAGCCGCCTACTTCAACTTCCTGGCCGCCGCCATTGCGACGATTCCGACACTGGCCACGGGATTCCTCGCCTGGAGATTCGCGCTCGAAGGACAGAAATTGAAGGGCATCCTTCTCCAGCACATAATCCTGGCGTGGACATCGAGCCTGCTGATCTGGGTGATCTGGGCCGTCCACTTTCGCGCCCGCAAGCGTCCGCAAATGCCGCCCGCCTATCGCTTGTGGATCGAGCTTGCAGCCGTCGCTACCATTGCGCTGACCGGCCACCTCGGCGGATTCCTCAGCGGCGTAAACGGACCGGGATAGAACTTTGTGCGCGAGGGTTTCCTTGGCACGGCGGCGACATTTTCCGCGGATTTCGTTCTGCTTCTCGAGCTTGCGATGAGCCTTGCGCTGCTGGCGGGGGCATTGCTCGCGCGCTTGAGAAAATTTCAAGCGCATGCGTGGTGCCAGTCCACAGTCGTACTTCTGAACGCCGCAGTGATCGCCGTCTTGATGGGGCCATCGTTCAGACGCCACGTGTGGCCTCGGATTCCTCTCAAAATTGGGAAATCTTACTATGCAATGGCCACCGCCCACGGGGCACTCGGCGCAATCGTAGAATGCGCGGCCTTGTACATTCTTCTCGCAGCGGGAACAACGCTTATGCCGGAAAAGCTGCGGCTCACTCGATACAAGTTGTGGATGAGAATTGTCCTTGTGGGGTGGTGGACCGAACTTCTTCTAGGAGCAGCTACCTACGCGCGATGGTACGTCCCAAATTTGTTTCGGCGATAAAATCCCTGGCTGGCGTGTCGGGCTAGGATTTCTTCTTCGCTCCCACAATCACCAGCGCGATTCCGCCAACCAGCACCAACCCGCCGAGCACCGGAGAAATCGAAACGTGCTTCTGCTCTTCCGCCGTCGCGTGAATCGGGCCCACATCCAGCACTTTTTCCTGGCGGGTGTAATCAAACCCCTGGTAGGCCAGCGCCAGGGCGCCAAGGACGATCAAAACTATTCCAACCCAAGAGATTGGTTTCATAACTCTCGCTTTCTTAAGTAAGCCGTCGCGCCTGGGAGCGGAGCCGGGGTAATGGTAGCCAAAGAATGCCCAAGCCGCCCAGAATTGTCCAGAAAATTGCTCCACCCAATTTAACTCCTGGCCGGATGGCATACGCATACCTTTGGCTGACGTCAGCCACACCCATGCAAACTGAGCAACAGTTAGCTGCGGCCGATGGCTCAGCTTTATCCTCACTATTTGACAACTCCGTAATCTTTGTCTAAAGTTCCGCCAGCATTACTCCATAAAACCTGCACTGGGAGTCTTAACGATGTTCGTGCGGAGTTTGGTGTGCTCCATGACCAGCTTTCTTGCTTCGCCGCGATTTCGCAACCTGATATTCATTTTGCTGTCTGTTCTCCTTTTGGTGGCGCCCGCATTTTCGCAGGGTGGAGGCTCCACGGCCCAAGCCGATCTCGACCAGTTAGTTCAGAGTGCGGAAAGCATTGTTCGCGGACAAGTCACCTCCGTAACGATCGAGCCGCATCCGCAGTTTCCCAACCTTCAGACAGTCCTAGTCACAATGTCGGTCTCGAAAGTACTCAAAGGCAGCGCCGGAAGCACGCTGACTTTTCGACAATTCGTGTGGGACGCGCGCGATGCTTCGGTTTTGGCGCGCTACAAGGGTGCCGGCGAAGTCGTTTTCTTCCTGAACCCGGTCTCCCGGTACGGACTGACGAGCCCCGTTGGGCTTGAACAAGGGAGGTTCCGTGTCATACGCGATCAAACAGGCGCACGTTATGTAGTCAACGGCCGGGGAAACTTAGGTCTTTTTAACCTAGTATCCGAGAAGGCCACATCTCGTGGCATCACATTGTCCAAGCCGGTTCGACAATTGTTGACCGGTGCAAGTGAAAAAGCCTCGCTTGATTCATTCGAGGCCGCTGTGCAGACTCTGGCGGCGGTGCCCCGATGATTCGGCGGTTTTTTGCGCTATTGCTTTCAATGTTTATCTCCGCGGGCTATCTGGAGGCTGGCGGCCCCTTAATTGTCACAGGCAGCGCGGCACAGAATCCCGGCCAGGCTTTTGTTTGGAATGTGTCCACCCCCATTCGATACACGGTGGATGGGGGCCCTCTGAGTGTGACACCCGCGGGTGTCACCGTGATCGACAATACTCAGGGACTCGCCCGCGTCCAGGCACTGTTTCAGAATTGGCAATCAGTTCCCAGCACCTCGATCTCCTTCACTTACGCCGGCAAAATCACGGCTGCCGGCCTTTCCTCCAGCGGCGACGTAAAAACCATCCAGGATTTCAACGCCGTCATGGGCACCTGCAACAATGGTTCTCAGAATCCGGTCATCTTCGATGCGGACGGCTCTCTTCTTCGCGCTTTAGGGTTAGATCCGCTGGTCATCGGCTTTTCGGGTACTTGCAAACTGGATCCCCAGGCGGGCCAAATCCTTTCCGCGTTTGTTTTTCTAAACGGCGAATTCCAGGATGGCGTAAACGACCCGGCCAGTAACAATTACGAGTTGACCGCCGACCAGTTCGACGAGGCTATCACCCACGAGATGGGGCATTTCTCGGGTTTAGGCCATTCCCAGATCAACCTCGATCTCTACCAGAGCGGCTTCGTTGGCAATTGTCCTCTCGACGAGTTAGCGGGTCTCCCCCTCATGTTCCCCGTTGAGTTCTGCCAATCCAGAAAATCCGCGGGTCTTCCAATTCTTGCTCCCGACGACGTGGCGTGGATCTCCAGGCTCTACCCGAACTCCTCGTACACTTCCAGTTTTGGCACCATCAGCGGTTTCATCTTTTTTTCCGATGGCATCACTCACGTCCAGGGCTTGAACGTAATCGCCCGTCGCGTGGATGATCCTTCGACGTCTGTGAATGAATCCCTACGGATCGCTTCTTCCGTTGTGTCTGGTTTCGAGTTCACGGGCAATCCAGGTCAAGCAATCACGGGTGACAATACGGGAGGAAGCTCCTTCGGCAGTCGAAATCCCGCGCTGATCGGTTATTACGAGATCCCAGTGACCCCGGGTACTTATACGGTGCAGACGGAGAATCTCGATGCTTCCTTTACGGGTGGGTCGAGCGTGGGCCCGCTCGATCCACCCGCTCTCACCTATGGCGCCTACGAGTATTGGCACCCAAACGAATCCGCCTTCGACGACCCTTCTTTCAAAGGTCCCTTGGTTGTTCAGGCGGGCCAGAAGCTCAGCAACATCAACATCATTCTCAATCAGACGCCGCCCCGATTTGATCTGTTCGAAGATGGAGAAGCGTACCTGAGGCAGCCGCCTTTCTTACTCCTCGGCCCACGCCGGTTGCGCCTTGCGGACAAGACGTCGTGAGACTCGCGGCTCGCTTAGTCCGTACTCTCTGCGCTTTGCCGCTCCTGTCGGTCGTCGCGGGATGCGGGGGTGGCTCCGGAAGTTCCGTTACGCAGCCACCGCCGCCACCCCCACCCGGCGAATCAATCACCATCACCACCGCTTCCAACGTTCAATGTGTGATGACGGTTCCATTCAATCTCCCGCTCCAGGCTAAGGGAAATTCGGGTCCTCTTACCTGGACCATTTTGTCTGGCCAATTGCCTTCAGGACTTTCTCTGGATCCCTCCAGTGGGACAATATCCGGTACGCCTGTCCCAGGAATTCCCATCACGACCGCCACAATTCAAGCCGCGGACGCGAAGGCGAGCGGCTCCGAGCAGTTTTCGTTTATAGCCTGGAACAAGCTGACCATCACACCTGTCAATCCCCCGCCCGCTCATCTCAACGCCCCCTACTCGATCGTTTTCACCGCGCAATCATCCGGCGCCATTTCCAGTTGGACAGTTCCCTCGGGGCAGTTGCCTCCTGGTCTTTCCCTGCAGACTTCAAACTCCGCCGTCCTTTCGGGGACGCCGACTCAGGCCGGTACTTACAACTTTACGATCCAGGCGCAGGATTACACTCTTCCGCAGACCGCCACGATGAGTGTTTCCATTATCATCGATACCCAACTCGCGCTGATCAAAGCCAGCATCAAAAATGGGAGCCAAAATCTCAGTTATGCCGACTCCTTTGCCGCCGTCAATGGGACACCCCCGCTACATTGGTCTATTACCGGAAATATGCCCGTGGGCCTCACACTGAATGCCGGCTCGGGGCAACTTACCGGCACACCCACCGATTTCGGCGGTTTTCAATATTCTGTTTCGGTAAGCGACTCCAGCGCGACGGTTGAAAGTGACTCCGGCCAGGGAATCTTGACCATCGCCCAGCAGATGCAAATCGTCGGGAACCTCTCTCCGGCTTACATTGGCCAGTCTTACAATTCGAGCTATGGCACCATCGGGGGCTACTTTCCCTATACTTGGACTCTCGCTTCCGGTTCTTTGCCACCTGGCTTGGCACTCGCGCCAGCCGGTAATCTTGTTGGCACGCCAACCCAACTGGGTTCAACGAGTTTTACACTTCAGGTCACGGACTCCGGAAGCCCAGCGTACGTTTTGACACAACCCGTGACCCTAAATGTCGTTCCGACCTTGCTAAGCGTCCTAGGAGGCCCGCTGTCTCCTGCGCCTGTCGGCGTGCTCTATCATTCGCAAATTCCAGCATCGGGAGGAACACCACCGTACACCTGGAGCATCTCTTCCGGCCAATTGCCCTCTGGTCTGAACCTCGACCCCGCCACAGGATTTATTGATGGCACCCCGACGCAGATCGGTACCTATAACTTTGTTGCGACAGGAACTGATGCCGGTAATCCTCCGCAAAACGCCAACGCCAACGATTTCATCCAGATTCACTCCGGCCTTGGCCGCAACGATTCCATCCCTACCGCCACGCCTTATGGGAACAGCGCCAGCCTCCCGACGCCTACGCCGCTCTCCATCAGTCCCTACATTGATCCAACAAACGCTTCCACTCCTAACCCGGACACCGATTTCTACAAACTGGTGGCAACTGGTGGAAGCTCGGTTCACGTGGAGACCTTCGCGCAACGCAGCTGGGGCATCAACACTTTGGACAGTGTCCTGGAAATCTTGGACGGTAACGGGAGGCGCTATGCTTCCTGCGGCCAGCCTGCCTACAATTCCAGTTGCTTGAATGACAATCTGGACAGCACCACTCTCGATTCTGCCCTAGATTTCAAGGTTCCTGGCTCCTCCACCACGCAGACGACTTTCTATGTTCATGTATTCGATTGGAGGGGTGACGCTCGCCCGGACATGCAATATTACCTGAACGTAAGTGGCGTCATCGAGCCGATCTCCATCTCGCCCTCGAACTTGGGACTTGGGGCGACTCGTGGTGTCAGCTACCAGCAGCAATTCACCGCCACAGGCGGCACCGGCAATATCACCTGGTCCCTGGAGCGCGGCTCGCTACCTCCGGGATGGGCGTTGAACTCTTCCGGATTGTTGAGTGGCATTGCGACCGCGGACGCTTCCTTTACTTTCAGCATTAAAGCCACAGACTCAGCCAATCCGCCTCAGACTGCGCAAACCTCCTATACCCTTCTCATCGCGGAACCCGTCACGATTACCAGCTCTGCCACCTGGCCCAACGCTTGTCTCAACCAGCCGTACTCCTTCACCGCCCAAGCTACGGGGGGAATTCCGCCGCTCAAGTTTCTCCTGAATTCAAACCGTTGGATTCCGATCAACAACACAAATTACGGGCCGACTTACAGCGGCGTCGCGGGAACTTTGGGCACTTTCACAGCTGTCCTCAGCGCGATAGATTCCGCGCAACCAAATTCGGGCGCCAGTCAGAACATCAGCCTCACCGTCGTGACCTGCCCCTGACCTTTATTCGTTCACGCCGAGCAACTTTTGGCGGCTGCCCCTCACCCTTGCATTCAGCCTATTCCCGGTTGCCCCCGGTGCATCTGGAAGGTGATTAAAGCGTCCAATCCCCGCGAGCGTGTATCCGCATGGATTGAATCAAGAGGGACATGCGCGGACAGGTAAGCAAGGAACTTTTGCGGTACGATGGACTAGATGTCTCAAGCACAAGGGATTCGCGTCGCCCGCATTCTCGGCATACCCATCTACATCGATTTCAGCTGGATTCTTGTTTTTGGACTGATCGCCTTCACGATCTCCGGCAATTTCGGCGCGAAATATCCGACGTGGACAATCACCCAGAGATGGACCGTGGGCATCCTGACGACGCTGCTCTTCTTCGCGTCCGTCGTTTTCCACGAGCTCGCCCACAGCGTTGTCGCCCAGGCCTATAAAATCAAAGTTCTTTCCATCACCCTGTTCATCTTCGGCGGATTGGCGCGCATCAGCCGCGAACCTTCGAAAGCAATTCAGGAGTTCAACATCGCGGTGGCCGGCCCCCTCTCCAGCGGGTTTCTCGCCGTGCTTTTCTTTTCTTTGACACTGTTATTCCCCGCCGATCCCATGGTCGGCGCCCTCGCCACCTATCTATGGGAAACAAATCTGTCGCTGGCCCTGTTCAACCTGCTTCCCGGCTTTCCCCTGGACGGCGGCCGCATCTTCCGCGCCATCGTGTGGGGCGCAACGAAGGACTTCACGCGCGCAACGCAAGTTGCCGGCGGCAGCGGCAAGCTCATCGCCTACGCATTGATCCTCTTCGGTATTGGCTCGATTGCATACGGAAACTGGAATGGCGCGTGGCTCGGGTTGATCGGCTGGTATCTGCTGAACGCGGCTCAGGCCAGCGTGGCGCAGGTGACCATCCGCGGCGCCCTTGCCGGTTTGTCAGCGACGGACGTGATGAGCCAGGAAGTGCCCACTATCCCCGCGAACATGAACCTCGAGGAATACAGCAACGAAGTTCTGCGCACGGGGCGCCGCATGCACATTGTGACGATGGACGACCGGCTCGTCGGCTTGATGAACGTCACGGCGCTGAACAAGGTATCGCGCGACGAATGGAATATGAACTCGGTTCAGGCGGTAATGGTGCCGCGCGACAAAATCATCTGGGCTTCTCCGGAAGAGCCTTTGCAGCGCTTGCTGGAGCGGTTGCTGGCCGCGGATGTGAACCAGATGCCCGTGGTGAGCCATGGCGAAGACGGCGCGGCGCACATCGTCGGCATCGTCACGCGGGACGCGATTTTGCGCGTCATCCAGACGCGCAGCGAACTCGGCGCCGCCTTAGGCAGTCGCTGACGCGGCGGCCGAACGTTCCTTCGCCGTTTCTTCCGCCGCCCTGCGCGCACTCATGCGATATCCGCCGCTGCGGAAATCCACCGAAATTTTCGAAAAGCCCACTTTCGCCAGCCGCGCGAAAGCGGAACCCGGCGTCACCGGGGTGAACGTGCTCCTGTAATGCGCCGCCCGGTGAATCCAGCCATCGTTGATCTCAAATGCGAACAAAGAACCGCCAGGGCGCAATACGCGATGCACTTCCGCAAGCGCGCGATCCTGCAGTTCCCTGGTCTTCAGGTGATGCAACACCAAGATCGCGACTGCCGCCGAAAAGGATTGGTCGGCGAAGGGCAGCGTCGCCACATCCCCGCAGAGCGTCGTCAATTCAGCGCACTTGTGTTTCTCTCTCAGTTTTTGTAAGGAGTGCGGATCGTATTCCAGTGAAGTGACCCGAGGCGCAAGTTTCAGCAGGTGCCCTGTTGCCGCGCCGTAACCCGCTCCAATTTCGAGTACATGATCCCCCAGCCGCGCTTCGGACAAGACCCAGGGAAGTAAATACCGGTGCGTCATGCGCTGCCACAGCGAAGTAGAGCAGATGAAATGTTCCATGCGGTTCATGGTCGGTGGGCGGGAGAACATTTATTGTAACGCAGCCGGCGCTGATTGGCCCGAATTGATTGCACCGCAATCGTGGGGTTCTCGCTAGTGGCAGCTACCCGATCCCGAATCCGTAAACCTCTTGCCCACCACCGGAATAAACTTCCAGTCGTACCCCGTTGCTTTCAAAGTCAGCTTCAGGACGCCGAAAGTGTCGTTATTCCTCACTTCGCTGTTCGATTTGTGAATGCCGAACTCTCGATGGTTCTTTCCGCCGGTGCCTACGACGAATTCGCGAATCCCGCGCTTTGGGTCGGCGTTTCCATTGGGATCCTGCGGTGCAAATCGCTCGTAATCATGATCGTGGCCGTTCAATACGAGTTCCGCGTTGAAGTCATACAACGCCTGCCAGAAGGCACCGACTTCCGGATCATTGCCGTGATTGAGCCCGGAACTGAAGCGCGGCTTGTGAAAGTAGGCGAGTGTGCATCCCACGGGATGTGCGGAGAGATCAGCGCGCAACCATCTTTCTTGGGGTGATCCAGCCTCGCATCCGCCGACCTCCGCGCACTCGGAATTCAGCACCACAATGTGCCACGAACCGAGCTCATAGCTGTAGTAGCCGGTCTTCGGGTCGCCGGCCGCACTGCCAAAATATCGGAAGTAGTATGTGGCGCCCGAAGAGTGAAATTCGTGATTGCCCACCGCTGGCCGAGTGCGATCCTTCACGCGACCCCACGTCTTGTCGTAACACTTGAAATCTTCCGCCGTGCCGTTCGGATAAGCCAGGTCGCCGAGCGCCATCACTGTTCCAGGATTCACCTCCAGCAATTTCGCTGTCGCCTCGGCTCCTATAAGATCGCTGCAGTCAGCAATGTCCCCCGCGCCGATCAGCACGGCCTCTTTGTCCGTCTCGCCAGGCGCGGATAATCCCGGTGGGACTGGACCAAAAACCGGGGAGACCAGAAGTCCAGCGATCAGTAACGATAGGCTCTTCGAAAAAAGCATGAGTTCCCTTCCGGCTATCGCACTCAGCAGTAAACGCGTTCAACAAACAGCTTACAAGTAATTGGTTGCGAGAGCACGGATCCATAAGGAAGCGAATTTTCAGAAGCGTAACAGGAAGCCGGAGCGCTAGTGCAGCATCGGCCGGATACGCCGTAGGGCCGCGGCAAACTGATCGGCATTATACGAAGACGGATTCTCAAGCTGCTGGAACAGGACGTTGATCGCGCCTCGGACTTCCGCATCGTTCGCAGGTTTCGTGTCCTTGGCATAGGCGATGTAGAGCGAATCCATCGCCATGGCCGCCTGCTCTGCCGCGCGCTCGTCCGCAATCGCGATATTCTCCGCGTCGTCGGTGATGCGCTGCATCATCCGCAGGGTCACTGCCTGGTCGTATTGCATCGTTGCCAGCCGCTCTGCAATCTGCTGCGCCAGCGGCGCGACGGCCGAAGCCGCATTCGCCACCACCGCGCGATCCGGATTCAGCTTGCTCATCTCGTTCGACACCGTGAGCATGTGCTTGTCCAGCTCCTGCCCGTTCCCCGAATCGATCTGCTTCGCCAGTAGACGAAACACCGCATACCGCGACGAATTCCACGCCGGATCGCCCGGGCGGCGCCCTTCATAACCATGCGCCTGCCGCCAACTGTCCTTCGCCGGCCCCAGCGAGTGGTGGCACGCGAAACAGGAGAGCTCCGAATACTCGGGCCACACATCCCTCTTATCAAATCGCTCATTGCGCGCGCGCCACACCAGGCGTTCCATCTCTCCGCGAAGCTGCACGGCTTGCCCTGTGCCCCAATCGCGCACTCCGGCCCACGCCGCCTCTTCCGCGGGTTTCCCCTGCGCCGATTCGCGCGGCACTTTCCAGTGCCGCGGCATCACAGCGGAAAACGAGTCCAGCTCAAAGAAAAGATCCGGATGCCCGGCCGCGATCATTTCGTGGTCAACAAACTTGTTCTTCGTACCCAGATGGCACTCCAGGCACTTCTCCGTACGATGGATTACGTTGCGCGTGTCGTGCATCCCCAGCGCCACGGATTTTTCGTGCGGCCAATCCCGCGTGGTGTGCGGACCAAGCCACGCCGACGCGGGGCCATGGCAATTTTCGCAGGAGACTCCATCGGCCATTTCATACGGCCGGCCGCGCTGCTCCGGCGTGGTGTATAGCGCATGACACGCCAGGCATTTCGGCGCCTCTTCGGCCTTTTTATCCAGTTTCAAAATGCGCGCCATTCGTTCGCCAACCTCGCCCGTCAAAGCGCCGTATGCCCGGCTGTGCTTGTCCTGCAGAATCCACGTCGAATATTCGTTCTGGTAAATCCGGCTGCCCGCCACCGGCTTCACGCTGCCGTGGCAACTTGTTGCGGCGCAGGAACCCGGGCCAATGTATTTGGATTGCTCCGGCCTGTCGGTCGAAGCCGAACCGGCCGGAAGCAAACAGAAAGACAAGACCGCAAGGATCGGGACGGACTGCGCGATGCCAAGTTTGAGTTGAATTCCCATTGAGCACTGTGAAAAGTTCTGATGCTTTATATCGTTCAACTGGCCGCGAAGTCAACGACCACAAGGTTCCCTCTGCGTACCGCCGGCTATTATTCCAAGTCCTGCGTTAACTCGGGGGCGATCGAGAACTCGCAATCCTGGTGTGCCAAATTGGACAGACTAATCCTCAGTTCGATGCAATCTTTGGGCAAAGCTCTCATCGGGCGCCCAGGATGCCCGGAAACCCCAGAGAAGAGGCAATGCAAATGTTTATAAAACGTGATGTAAAACGGATGATTTCATTCTGCCTGTTGATTGCCCTTGCTTCCTACGCCTTGCCGGCAATGGCCGACGACGACGATCCACCCTCGCGTGTCGCGAGACTCGCTTATGCCCAGGGCGCGGTTTCCTTCCAACCGGCTGGGACTGACGATTGGGTGACCGCAGGAGTGAACCGGCCTGCCACCACGGGTGACAAATTGTGGTCGGATCATGACGGGCGCGTGGAACTGCAACTCGATGGCTCCATGATTCGCTTGTCGAACAACACCGGTTTTTCATTTCTGAATCTGAGCAACAGCGTCACACAGATTCAATTATCCGCGGGAACTCTTCTGGTTCGGGTCCGCCGCCTCGACGACAACGAGACCTACGAAATCGACACCCCGAATCTAGCGTTTTCCGTCTTACGGCCCGGTCTTTACAAGATCAGTGTGAATGATGCGGGTGATTCGACCGCCATTAAAATTCGCAGCGGCGCAGGCGAAGTGACCGGCGGCGGCGCCGCTTACACCGTGCACGCCAACGATTCAGCAACCTTCAGCGGATTCGATCGCTTGAATGCCAATTCCGAGAATTACGGAAACGAAGAGGACCAATTTGATAATTGGGCCGCGACTCGTGACCGTCGCTCGGAGCATTCAAATTCTGCCCGCTATGTCTCGGCTGATGTAGTTGGCTACGAGGATCTGGATGACCACGGCTCCTGGCGTCAAACTCCCGACAACGGCAACGTCTGGTTCCCCCGCACATCCGTTCCGGGCTGGGCTCCTTATCATTACGGCCATTGGGACTATATCGAGCCTTGGGGATACACATGGGTAGATGACGAGCCCTGGGGATTTGCGCCATTCCATTACGGCCGGTGGGTTTCCTATGAAGGTTCGTGGGGCTGGGTCCCCGCGCGGCCACAGACGGAAGGCGAAGCCTACGTGCGCCCTGTATACGCGCCTGCACTGGTGGCTTGGGTCGGAGGCCCTCATTTCGCAATCGGTGTCGGAGCCGGCAGTGGAGAGTACGCGTCCGGCGAAAGCGTTGGCTGGTTTCCATTGGGACCACGTGAAGTGTACGTGCCGTCTTACCGCGTGAGCCGCAATTACGTAAACAACGTCAATGTTTCAAACACTACGGTGAATTCGACGGTTGTGAACAACTACTACAACACCACCGTCGTCAACAATAATGTGAACGTGACAAACGTAAAATATGTAAATCAAAGTGTGCCGGGTGCGGTAGCAGCAACCACTCCCCACGCGTTCACTGGAGCCCAGTCGGTCAACAAAAATTCCGTGAAGGTGGATCAGCGAGAAGTGGCGAGCGCGCCCGTCAGAGCTTTTACCCCGTCTGCCGCCCCTGCCAAACAAGCAGTTCTCGGCACAGGAACTGCCGCCGTTAAGCCACCCGCCGCAATTCAGACACGCGCGGTCGTTGCAAAAGTAGCGCCGCCCCCGCCTCCGCCCACATTTGAAAAGCGACAGGAAGCGATTAAGGGCAATGGCGGAAAACCGCTCTCAACTGCTCAGGTGCAGCAAATCGCGCCGGCAACCGCGCACCGCGAAGCGCCTGTGAACATCGCGCCGGCGGCAAAAGCCGTCGCGGCCCCAGTGCCGGGTGCGAATCGGCCTGGCCAGCCTCAGGCAGCTCAACCTCAACCCGGGCAACCCGCACAGGTGGCTCCGAACGCGGGCAACAAAGCAGCACCCCTACCTACTCAACCCGCTAACCACATGACAGAACGTCCCGCGAATCTCCGCGAAACTCCCGAACCAGTGCAGACCAATCGGCCTCCGGTCGCGAATAAGCCTCCTCAGACAGCACCGCCGCAAACTGTGCAGCCCGGCAATCCCCCGGCGGCCCGCCCAGGGGATCGTCCAGGGAATCCCAACAGCGCTCCGGAGCCGGTCCAAACCAACCGGCCTCCCGCCGCGAATAAATCTCCTCAGACACCCGCGCCGGAAACTGTGCAACCTAACAATCCACCGGCTAATCACCCGGGGGATCGTCCAGCAAATCCTCGCAGCACCCCCGAACCAGTGCAAACCATTCGGCCACCGGCAGCGAATAACCCTCCGCCACCTCCAGACCGCCACACTGACCGGCCGGCGCCAACGAATGATGCCAATCCGAACGCAAACAAGCCGGGAACACCGGACAGCCAACCGTCCAACAGACCTCTGAATGACCGCCCGGCGGATCGTCCTGTTAATCCAAACGCTTCTTCGCAACCACCGCAACCCAATCGGACGGCTCCTCCAGCAGTTCACCCGAACGAGATTCCTACTCCCGCTCGGCCGGTTGTACAATCCACTCCGAACAGCGAGTTGGACCGGAAGCACCAACAGGAGCAGGATCAGCTTCACGCAAACCAGCAACAGGATCGTCAGAGAGTTCAGCAACAACAGGAGCAGGAACACGCAAAGCTCTCTCAGCAACAGGCGGATGCCGCGAAAAAACAGCAGGTCGAGCAACAGCACCAGACGCAGACCCAACAACTGCAGGAAAAGCACACGCAAGAACAGAAACAGTTGCAGGAAAAACAGCAGCAGGAACGCCAGAACCAGCCCAAGCCTCAAAAAAAGGAGTCTCCTCCTCCGTCGGATAAGCCTTAATCGATCGCCGAGATTCCTCGTCAAGTATGCCGAGCTGTAGGTATGAATTTGTGCTCGAGCACTCGTGCGTCAACAAACGTCGCTATTTACAACCGGCGCCTTCCCCCCTAGTATGCGTGGTAACAGTTCCAGGAAATGCGCGGGCCTTTTGCGCGCGACGGCGGAGTTTCGCGAGACCTATCAACGTGATCTTTGACGAACTGCGAGCCATCCAACTGCGTTTCGGGTATCTGCCAAAGGCGGAACTCGAGTCCCTTTCTGAACGCACGCAAACTCCGCTCTACCAACTCCACAGCGTCGCCAGCTTTTATCCTCACTTTCATCTAGTGCCTCCCCCAAAAGCCGAAGTTCGCCTCTGCGACGACATGAGCTGCCATTTGAACGGCTCCTGCGAGCTTCGCGCCGAACTCCTTGGCCGTTTTGCCGGCCTGCGCCCCGAAGAGGTGCAAGTGAAAGACGTAAGCTGTCTCGGGCGCTGCGATGAGGCCCCGGCCGTCGCCGTGAACGACGAGATCCATGTCCACGTGAATGCCGACAGGGTCGAAGACCTGGCCCGCCGCGCGATCCGCGGGGATCATCCGCACGTCGAGCATCCGCACGAGAATCGCGTAGCTTGCGCTTCCGATCCCTATGGCGACGGCGAAAAATATGGAGTGCTGCGCCGTTTCGTCGCCAGCAAGGATTGGGACGGCTTGCTCGCCACGCTGAAAGATGCCGAATTGAAGGGCATGGGTGGCGCCGGATTCCCAACCTCGATGAAGTGGGATCTCGTTCGCAAACAGTCCGACCCCGTACGCTACATCGTCTGCAACGCGGATGAAAGTGAACCTGGCACCATCAAGGACCGCTTCATTCTCAGCCACCTTCCGCATCTGGTGATCGAAGGCATGGCCCTCGCCGGCCTCGTCACCGGCGCCAAACGAGGCATCCTCTACATCCGCCACGAATACCCGCTGCAGGAAGAAATTTTCGGCGAAGAGCTTCGCCGCTGCGCGAAGGCCGGATTGCTTGGCAAAAAAATTCTTGGCAGCGATCTCGATTTCGATCTGGAAATTTTCGTCAGTCCCGGCGGCTACATCTGCGGTGAAGAAAGCGCCCTGATCGAAGCCATTGAGGGGCACCGCGCCGAGCCCCGCAACAAGCCCCCCTTCCCCGGACAAATGGGGCTTTGGCAAAAGCCAACTGTGATTAATAATGTCGAAACATTCGCCAACGTGCCCCAGATACTGGCGCGTGGCGTCGAGTGGTTCAAGACCGCGGGAGTGAGTGGCTCCCGTGGATTGAAATTCGTCGGCGTCAGCGGCCACGTGGCGCACCCCGGCGTCTTCGAAATCCCAATGGGCACCGCCATGAGCGAAGTGATCTTCGGCCACGCTGGCGGCGTTCGTGGTGGAAAAAAATTGAAAGCCTTTGCTCCTTCGGGGCCGTCCTCGGGATATCTCCCCGCTTCCATGGTCGAAGTGAAATTGGACTTCAAGGCATTGGCCGATGCCGGCTCGATGCTCGGCTCCGGCGCCATCGTGGTTTGCGACGACACCACCTGTATGCTGGACATGGCTCTGAATGCGGTGAAATTTTATCGCAACGAATCCTGCGGCAAGTGTGTCCCCTGCCGCATGGGCTCGCAAAAAATGGTCGAGATCCTCACGCGCTGGGCGCAGAGCAACATCAGCGAATCGCAATTTTCCGCGGACCTGAAGCTCGTGGACGATCTCTCTGCTGCCATGAGTCAAACCTCCATCTGCGGTCTCGGGCAAATCGTACCCGCGCCTATCCAATCGGTGCTGAAACATTTCCGGCTCGAAGTCGAGGATCACGTTTTGAAAGGGCACTGTCCAAGCGGAATCTGCTTTTCCCCCTCCAATCGGTCGGCCGAGTTGCCCCGCGTGGGGATCAAACCATGACGCCAGCAGGCATGATCGAGCTGACCATCGACGGCAAAACCGTCCAGGTGCCACCAGGTACCACCGTTTTCGATGCCGCGCGCATGAACGGCATTGCCATCCCCACGCTGTGCCACCTGCAGAGCCAAACGCCCGTCGGCGTCTGCCGCCTGTGCGTTGTGGATACCGGTGCGCGAGTCCTCGGGGCTGCTTGCGTCCGGCCCGTCGAGCCGAACATGAAGGTGCAAACGAATTCGGATAAAGTTCTCGCCGCCCGCAAAACGCTGCTCGAACTATTGATGTCCGACCACCCTTCTCCCTGTGCCCGGCAGGCGAACTCCGGCGATTGCGAACTCGAGGTCCTCGCAAAGGAAGCTGGCGTTGGCGCACCTCGCTTCCCACGGAGAAATGTGTCTCGCGGCCAGGACGAATCCTCACTGGCCATTGCCGTGGATCACGACGCCTGCATCTTGTGCGATCGCTGCATCCGGGGCTGCGACGAAATCAAAAACAACTTCGTCCTCGGCCGCATGGGCAAGGGCTATTCCGCGGGGATTGCTTTCGATCTGAATGCTCCCATGGGTGATTCCACCTGCATCTCCTGCGGCGAATGCATGGTTTCTTGCCCCACGGGCGCCCTCACCAACAAAGGGGTCGCCGGCACTGCTATCGCCTTGGGTGCTGACGCCGCGTTGACCGCCGAAGAGCTGCATAAGCTCCCAGTTTTTGCGGGCGTTTCGGGAACATTCCTGGAATTGAATCGCGGCGCGATCGTCATGCGGCGCTTCCGCAAGGGCGACGTCATTTGCCTGGAAGGCGACTTCGGCTCCACAGCTTTCTACATCCTGGAGGGCAAGGCCAAAGTCTCCATTTCCACCCCAATTGCCCACGTGAAAACCGAAGGCGGCGCCTTTGGCCTATTCAAAAAACTGAAAAGCTCGCTCGTCGGCCGCGAAGAGGACAAACGCGCGGAAGAAACTCGCGACCGCATCATCCCCATTGATGCCTCCGTGGACCTTTCGTACGGAAATCCAGTGGCTGAGCTCGGCCCCGGCTCTCTCTTCGGAGAAATGACCTGCCTGAACTTCTACCCGCGCTCGGCCACCGTCCGCGCGGAGACCGATGTCGTCGCTTTCGAGATGCTGCGAAACGTCATTGACATCATGCTAAAGAACAAGACGTTTCGCGTGCAGATCGACCAGAATTACCGCCGCCAGGCCCTGGAAGACCATCTGCGCGGCGTGCCGATGTTCGCGGAGCTTTCCGCCGACTTTATTGCCCACCTGAAGGAAAGCGTCGAATTGATTCGCTACGCTCCTGGGCAGGTCATCGCGCGCCAGGGCGATGCGGCCGACAGTTTTTTCCTGGTGCGTATCGGATTCGTGAAAATCACGGAAGAGTATCCCGGGGGAGAACTTGTCCTCGCTTACCTCTCGCGCGGCGATTACTTCGGCGAAATCGGCCCCCTGGGCGGGGGCTTTCGCACGGCCACCTGCACCGCCCTGGACCATGTAGAACTGGTCAAAATCCCCGGCGACGATTTTCGCCAGATGGTGAAGGAGTTCCCCAACGTCCGCGCGGGCCTGGAAAAAATGGCCGCGGAGCGCCGCGGCGCCAACGAGCAACGCCTGAAAATGATGGAGCACGTTCCGCTCGATCAATTCCTTTCCCAGGGGCTGATGGAAGCGCAGAGCCTGCTGATTCTCGACCTGGAAAACTGCACGCGCTGCGACGCCTGCGTGAACGCCTGCGCCGATGCGCATGATGGCGTCACGCGGCTGGTACGCGACGGCTTGCGCTTCGAAAATTATCTGGTCGCCACCTCCTGTCGCCAGTGCCGCGACCCACTGTGCATGGTCGGCTGCCCGGTCGGCGCCATCCGCCGCCGCAATTCGCTCGAGGTGATTATCGAAGACTGGTGCATCGGCTGCGGCTTGTGCGCCAGGAATTGCCCCTACGGCAACATCAACTTGCATCCGTTTGAAGTGCTGGCCGAGGACCCCGAAAATCCCGGCCGCAAAAAGGCGGTGGTAAAGCAAAAGGCGACGTCCTGCGATTTGTGCACGCACCTGAAAGAGCCGAGTTGCGTTTATGCATGTCCGCACGATGCCGCTCATCGCGTGGATCCCCGGAAATTCTTCGGGCAGATACTCGGCCAGGACAGCTCCAGGTGAGTGCGAAACTATGAGGATGGACCGGACACAAGGCGGGTGGGCGATGGGGTCGCTTGCATTCTTTGCGGTCAGCGCTGTCGCCTACGGCGTCTATGCCGCCGCATCGGCCAATGGTCCCGACGGTGGCAGTTTCATGGGCCTGGTCTTCGGCATTACGGGATTCGCCTTCATGATTTTCGCCGCTCTTCTGGGCGCCAGAAAACGCGTGCCTACCTGGCGGGTGGGCCGCGCCAAGGCATGGATGCGGGGGCATTTGTGGCTCGGATTGCTGAGCCTGCCAATGATTCTGTTTCACGGGGGATTCCACTTCGGTGGCGCGCTCACTCGCGTTTTAATGTGGCTGACGATCATTACCGTAGCGAGCGGCGTGTACGGCGCGGTTTTGCAAAACTATATTCCGAGCGTGATGACTCGTGATGTGCCTCTTGAAACCATTTTTGACGAGGTTGGTAACGTACGCAAAGCCCTGCGCATGGAGGCCGACCAGGTGATCGAAAGCGTCTGCGGGCGCCTGGGATTGGTCAGGGAGATTGATGAAGGCCAGCGCGCGGGCGGATTCACGGCCCTGCGCCCGATCGCCGCTTCCGCTGTGCCATTGCGCACCTCCGCTGGAGTCAGCGCGGGCGCAAGCGCCGTGGCAATGGCGCCCGAAATCGTTCTGCTCACCGAAGAAGAAAGCCGGCCGCTGCGCATCTTTTACTTTTCCGAAGTCCGCGCGTTCCTGGAAGCGCCCGCATGGCAGTGGCAGTGCCTCGGCAATCCCGAAAGGGCCAAAAAGGCATTCGCAGCCGTGCGCCAGCTTATGCCCCCGGTGGCACACCCCGCGCTCGACGATCTCCTGGACATCTGCGATGAAGCCCGGCAATTGATGCACCAGGAGCGGTTGCACCGCTGGCTGCACGGTTGGCTGTTGGTACATATTCCACTTTCGCTCGCGCTAATTTTATTGGGTGCCATTCACGCCGTGATGGCGTTGCGCTATTAGAGGTAGCGCCGGCATCCTGCTTGCCCTGACAGAGGAAGGGCCGGCCAGCATTTTCGGATAAGGATGCGCGCCGGCTGGAAGCCGGCGCTACAAAAACGTTTAGAGTATCTGTGGAAGCATGGAGTAGCGATTGGCCAGAACACGCACGACCAAAACGGTGGCGCAGCGCATCGACTTGAACTATTTCAAACGCCCGACGCTGTTCAAGCGCCTGCGCTTGTTCCTCGTCATCCTCGCTCCATTACTCGCGCTCGGCTGGCTTGCCTGGCAGGCATTTGTTCACGACCCTCACGTCTACTCGAGCGGCCGCATGAGCGGCGCGCACGCTGTCCTCGAAAAGCAGTGCGCCGAGTGCCACGTGGAAAAAACCGGCGAGTTTTCAGCCAAAGCTGCCGACAACGCCTGCCTGTCCTGCCACGACGGACCCGTGCACCACGAAAACCAGGTCCGCGCCGATATTCCAAACTGCGCCACCTGCCACGTCGAACATCGCGGCCGGGTCAACATCGTCGCCTCCAGCAACATCAGTTGCTCGGAGTGCCATTCGCACTTGAAAGTTTCTGCGGGCAACACGCTCTACGCGACAAACATCAGTACACTCGAAGACGGCCACCCGGAAATCGCCGCTCTCCGCAAAGATTTCAAAGACCCCGGCACCATCCTGCTGAACCATTCGATCCACATGAAACCCATTCGCCGCGGCCCCAACGGGCCTCTCGTCCAGATGGAATGCGCCGATTGCCACCGCCCTGAAGCCGTGAAGGCTTCCTGGCCTTACGCGGATGCAAATTACGTGGACGCGAAAGTCACCTACGACAGTAAAGACGTCCTGCTCCCAATGAAAACTGGAACGCTGCAGCCGCGGCGTGCGATGGGCCGCGCGTACATGGCGCCTGTAAAATTCTCCACCGCCTGCGCCGCATGCCACCTGCTCACGTTCGACAAGCGCTTCGACATCGGCGTGCCGCACGACAAACCGGACGTCGTCCACGCATTTGTGGTGAAAAAATTCCAGGAATACATCACCGCGCATCCCGCGGATGTGCGAGTGGTGCGGGATCCGCAGCGCGACCTAACAGGAAAACCGCTGCCGCCGGAAGTGCGCGCCCTGACTCCAGCCCAATGGGTCGTCGAGCGCACGGCCGACGCCGAAGAACTACTCTGGCGCAAAACCTGCAAGCAGTGTCACGCGCTAAACACACTGAAGGGAGCTTCCCTGCCCCATGTTGCAGAAGCCAACCTTACCGAACGCTGGATGCCGCACGCGCGCTTCGACCACGATTCCCACCGCGGATTTTCTTGTGTCGGCTGCCATCCTGGCGCGCTCACCAGCAAGGAAACCAGCGACGTCCTCGTTCCGCCTCTCGCAAATTGCAAAACCTGCCACGCGCCCGGCCCGGATCACGCCGAATCCCGCTGCTTCGAATGTCACACGTATCACGATTGGTCGAAACGCAAGGAAGTGAAGCCTATGTATCTCTTCCCTGGCTTGCAAACCGGCGGAAAGTAGTGGACTCCGAAATTCGCTTTATGCTTCCAATAGTGCTGGCTTTGAAGTCTGCCTGCTGCAAACTCACCGGTGGGTTTTAAATTCTCGAAACTGGCAGATCATCCATTCACAAACGTCATCATCGTCTCCGGATACCTGGGGCCGGAGGCCGCGCCCTTCGGCGCCACCTCATTGATCCGCCGCAAATCATCCAAAGTAAGTTTCACGCCCAGCGCACCGGCGTTCTCCTCCAGATACTTGCGCCGCTTCGTCCCCGGAATCGGGATAATGTCCTTGCCCTGCGCCAGCAGCCATGCCAGTGCAAGTTGCCCCGGCGTGCAGTTCTTCTCCTTCGCAATCGACTCGACGCGCGCCACCAGGTCAATGTTCTTCTGAAAGTTCTGGCCCTGAAACCGCGGCGAATTGCGCCTGTAATCATCCGCCTCAAGATCCTCAAACTTCCTGATTTGGCCCGTAAGAAATCCGCGCCCCAGAGGACTGTACGCAACAAACGCAATCCCCAACTCCCGCGTGGCCTGCAAAACTTCATCCTCCGGATCGCGCGTCCACAATGAATATTCGGATTGCAGCGCCGCGATCGGGTGCACCGCATTCGCGCGCCGGATAGTCGCAGCCAACGCTTCCGAAAGTCCCAGGTAGCGCACTTTCCCCAACCGGACCAGTTCCGCCATCGCGCCAACTGTCTCTTCAATTGGAGTGTTGGGATCCACGCGGTGCTGGTAGTACAAGTCAATCGTATCCACGCCCAGCCGCTTCAGGCTGGCATCGCAGGCCGCGCGCACATACTCGGGCTTTCCGCTAACCGCACGCACCGTGGGGTTGTCGGGGCTCCGAACGAGCGCAAATTTGGTGGCCAGAAATACTTTCTCGCGGCGGTCGCGAATGGCCTTCCCGACCAGCACCTCGTTGTCGCCAAAGCCGTAAGCGTCGGCGGTATCCAGGAAACTCATCCCCAGCTCAATCGAGCGGTGGATCGTTGCAATCGACTCGGCATCATCCCGCGAGCCGTAAAATTCCGACATTCCCATGCAGCCGAGTCCAAGGGCCGATACCAACGGGCCTGCTTTTCCAAGCTCGCGAATTTCCATTCCTCACCTCAAATTGTGGATTCCCTCGTTTGATGTGTGACCGGAAGCCATAGTTACAAAAAAGAGGGTTGCGCGATAGGCCCGTGAATCGGCACGCAGAGTTCTTCGGTTCTTGATGCTGCTGCGAGATTATGAATGGGATGCTGCAGCGGGCGTGCCCAGATACTTCACTAACAGCACCTCGTTGCCCTTCTCGTTGTAAATCAGATCATCCACAAGTTTCGTCGCCATCAGAATGCCAAAACCTCCGGGACGCTTGCCCTGTGCTTCACGTGTCTCCATGTGCTTGAAAGGGTCTTCTTCCGGATTGGCGATCGCGCTGTGCTGGAGCTCTTCCAGCGAAAATCCCTGGCCGGGATCTTTCACCCGGCAAAGGACCATGCGTTTCGTCCGCACGTGACTCACTTCCAAATGTTGCGATGGATCGAACTTTCCGCCGTGCTCCATCGCATTCACCAGAATTTCGCGAAATGCCGTGGCCACCTCTTCCGTTTCCGCGTCGGGCAGGCCGGAAGCCTCCCGGTAAAACTGCAGCAGCCGGTTGGCGGTCGCAAGATCGCAACGAACACAAAGGCGAACCCAATTCGGCGTGCCGGAAAGAACTTCAATGCCGTCGTCCCAGAACGGTTCGGACATCGCGATGCGAATCATCTCGGCAAGTCTTTCCGTTGAGAATGGGCGGGAAAAATAGCTGAATGCGCGCTCACGAATTGCCGCCAGCACGTCGCCAGGAATAAACTCCTCGGTCAGAATAATTAACCGCGTGTGCGGCCGGACCATCCGCAGCCGCCGCAGGAGTTCAATATCCTCTTTTCCCGGTGTGCGCTCGCCCGTGATAATCACCTCAAAAGAGGCATCCTTGGCAAGCTGCAAGGCTTCCGCATTGTTTGCGGCAAATCGAATCTCCAATTTTTCCTGCTGGAGCAGGCTGGCCAGCAACTGATCGATCTCCGGGCCGGAGCGCACAACCAGCGCCTGGTGATTCCTGCTGCTGGTGAGTGTGGGCAGTATGGCGTCGGGCATGAGAACTCTCTGGAACAGCAGACTTGGGCCGATGCGAATGGCGGGCAGCGCCAGAATGCAGAAAGAAATTGGTGCGCGCAAGCGTTGCCGCGTGCCCCAGGAAATGCTCAGGACTGCTCGCTGGTCATCAGAAACAACGGCTTCATCTCAAAGCTTTTGAACATGGGACGCAGCCGCTCGATGCTGTAGTGCTCTTTGAGGCTGATGACTTTTTTCGTCGAGGTAACCGTTTCGATCGGCACGTTGTCGTAACGTCCGTTTTTCAGCACCACCAGCCGCCCATGAATGCGGTTCAGCAACAGATCCAACGCCAGGTTGCCGTACGCCATCGGCACAATGGAATCAATCGCGTCCGGATCGCCGCAGCGCACCAGATAGCCCAGCTTCTGGCTGATGCACTCGATTTTCTTGCCCTGGTTGTATCTCGGCGAAAGCTCCGTCAGCTCTTCCGCTACCACCTCCCCGATGCCACCCAGCTTCTTGTGCCCAAACGCGTCGGCGGCGTCCTTCTGGAAAACCATCTCCCCGCCTTCGAACATCGCGCCTTCCGAGACCAGCACGATCGCGTACCGGCTGGGATTTCGATTCCGGTCGTTCACCAGAAGCTCCGTCAACTGGTCGATCTTGAATTTGTGCTCCGGAATCACACAGCGATGCGCCGCCCCCGCCATCGTCGGCAACATGGCCGTAAAACCCGCGTATCGCCCGAAAACTTCCAGCACCATAAACCGTTCGTGGGAGCCGGCCGAAGTGCGCAAGGCATTGGTCATCTGAATCGTGCGCGTGATGCAGGTGCTGAAGCCGATGCAGTAGTCCGTTCCCGGCACGTCGTTATCCATCGTCTTCGGAATGGCCACCACGCGTACGCCTTCCTGATACAAGCGAACACCATAGCTGAGCGTGTCGTCGCCGCCGATGGGAATCATGTACTCGATTCCCAACCACGCCAGGTTCTTCAGCACCTCGGGCGTCAAATCATTCTTCTCGGCGTTGTACTCGCCCTTCAGGTGATCCGGCACGCTGCTCTTGCTGACGCGCGCCGGATTCGTCCGCGAAGAATGCAAAAAGGTTCCTCCGGTGCGCCCCGCGCGGTTCACTACATCCTCGGTGAGCCGCTGAAAATTATTCGAATTGTCGTGCTTTTCATCGCGGACCATGTCCACGAGCCCGGCCCAGCCCCGGCGGATGCCGATCACTTCGTAACCCTCGCGGAGCGCGCGAAACGTGACCGCGCGAATCGCCGGGTTCAATCCTGGCACGTCGCCTCCCCCCGTCAGAATTCCGATCACGCCCTTTTTTATGTTGATATTCGCCATGATGCCCTGCTCGCCTCAGTTGGGATTAGTAAAACAAATAATTATGGACGCTTGCATGAATTTTAGGAAGGGGCAACAAAGCATCCAATTCGCCGAACAACCCAATCGAGATTTTGCGTTTGCTTGAACGCGCGGAATCAGGTTTGCCTGCAGAACAGTCTACGCTTCGATCCGCGTTCCCAACACTCCCAGAAATTTCGCCAGCCATGCCGGATGCGCCGGCCAAGCCGGTCCGCTAACCAGGTTGCCGTCCACCACGGCCTCGGTCATGGCCACGTCCGCAAAGGTTCCCCCTGCGAGTGTGACCTCCGGAGACACCGCCGGATAGCAACTGCACTTCTTTCCCTGCAGCACCCCTGCCGCGGCCAGCACCTGCGCGCCATGGCAAAGCGCAGCGATCGGCTTCTTCGCGCTCGCAAAGTGCCGCACGATCTCAAGCACTCTCGCGTTCAGCCGGATGTACTCCGGCGCGCGTCCCCCGGGAATCACCAGCGCATCGTACTCCTCCGCCTTGACCGTATCGAACGTCGCATTCAGCGCAAAATTGTGCCCGCGCTTCTCCGAATACGTCTGGTCTCCCTCAAAATCATGAATCGCCGTGCGAACCACTTCGCCCGCTTTCTTCCCCGGACAAACCGCGTGCACCGAGTGACCCACCATCAGCAGCGCCTGAAACGGCACCATCACCTCATAATCCTCAACATAATCCCCCACCAGCATCAGTATATTCTTCCGCGCCATCTCATCCTCCCCCAAAACCAAAGCATAACAAAAAGCCCCACCAATCGCCGCGATCCACGCTAAGAATGTCGTCTTTCAGCCGTCCCCCCGGTAACCAGGACAGGTATTTGCTTTCTTCCAGCTCATCAAAAAAAACCCCCTCACACGCAGAAAATCGCGCATGAGGGGTGAAGTGCATTTCCAATTTTCTAATTTCTATTTTCGGATTTCCGATTTCTCACTGCACTGCCGCCGTCGTATTCGGCACCGAATTGTCCTCAATCGTCAGCATGTCGGTTCGCATCTTGTCCCACTCGCGCAGCATCAGCCCGCGCGTCGCGAAGAATCGCCGAATTTCCGGCGAATCCCACCGCAGCACCTCTTCCAGCACCGGCACCAGCACGCTCATCGCGTTGTCGCTCAGCACCGTGCGCCGCGCAATGCGCGAAATGAACTTCGCTTCCGAAACCGCGATCGTCAGCCCATCATACTGGTTGACGTGCATCATCACCGGCAAGTCCGAACTGCCGTCGCCCATGTAAATAATGTGGTCGTGGCTGATCCCGAGGCTCGCCCGCAACTCTTCCAGCACCGTGATCTTCCCCCAACCCGCGGATGCCCTCACGATCGAATCCACTTCTCCTGTCGCTTCGTTGTACCGGAACCTCGTGCCGAAAATGTGGTCGGGCGGCACGATACCCTCCAGCGCCGATTGGATAATCTCCACCGGCGCCGCCGAAATCACATAGAAGGATATTTTGTATCCGTCCGAAAGGGTTTCCAGCGAACGCGCAAAAAGGTCCACGTCGTGCTTCAACCGTATCTTTTTGCCAGTCTGGACAAGGTGCTCCTTGCGCACCCGGCGGAAATCCGGATCGTGCAGAATCAAATACGACAGCTCGGCGCCCTGCTGCACCAGGTTCATCTCGGCGAGGCCCTTCACCTTGTCGTGAAAGCCGTGAAATCCGATCAACTCGCTCAGCGCCACGCCGGAGTCGTTGAAACTCAAGGTCTGGTCGAAATCGCTCGCCAGAAGATATTGTTTAACCATATGGTTCGTCCCCCCTTCTTTCTATACCTTTGCGCCTTCTCCTGGAAGGCCAATCCTGCCCGCCTCTGCGGGCCTTCAGCCGGGCTGGGTGCCCGAAAAGTTCCCACCTATACACGTTAACCGGTACCGGTCCGTGTTGCCCCACGAATTATTTTGATGGGTGCTATGCGTGGAAGACGTGAATGATTTGTGACAATACTATAAGATGCGGCAACATGGTAAACGGTTGAAGGAAAAAGAGTTAATCCAAAAACTGCTTTGGAATGAAGGGGTTGCGGAATCCCCATTTGAACCATCCGCACGCGAAGAAAAAGCGATAGGTCATAATTGAATTTAAGGTTTTAGTACCAGCCCGCTAACCAGGCTCTAACGTGGCCCACCCACCCCTCTGTGGGGCTTGCGGTCGAAGCGAGTTTTGAACCTTCCGAAGCCTCATCCGAGACGGTATAAACCTGCCCGTTGCGCAGGTACAGGCGCTCTATTTCCTCACGGTTCAGCGGACGCGCCCCGCGCCTCCCAAACACCGCCAATTGGTTCCCAGACTCATCCACAGCCCGGTCGCGGTCAATCCCCTTGGAAATCGCCAGCGCAGGCCCCTTGGTGCGCGCCGTGGCAATCAACTTCGGCGTCGGCCGTGGGTTGAACCCCGAAAAGTGCGCTGGGTCATCCCACGGAGAAAGGATCTGCAGCACCCGCATGCCGTTCCTGCCGTCGGCCACAAACGCGAACGCGCTCGCCGCCACCATGCCAATCTTCACGTCGTTCACATCATTCAGCTGTCCGTTCGCCGTAAACATCTGGTCTAGCCTCGGCGCATCTGGCTTCTCGACATCAACGATCGCCATTCCCTGCTTGCCTGCTGACACGTAAGCGTATGTCCGCGCCACATAAACATTGCGCGCGTCCTCGAACTGCACCAGCGCGTTTGGCACGATCTTGGGCGCGGCCAGGTTCGTCACATCCAACACTTTCAGCCCGTCGCGATCCACCACGAACGCATAGCGGAACTGAATAGCCACCGCGCGTGGCTCGTTCAGCACGGGCGCCGCAATCGTGGCCGTCACTTTCGGCGCCACGGGATTGTCGAGGTCCACCACGACCAGCGCCTTGTCCGTCAGGATGTATGCAAACGTTCCAGCAATCGTGATCCGCCGCGCGCCGGTCAAAACGCCTTCGGGATTAAATGTCAGTCCGCGTTTCAAAAAATTATTCGCCGGATTTCCGTCCAGCAGCGTTCCCACTCCCGGACTCTTGGCCTTCAAATCCGGCGTCCCGATAATTACCAGCCCCTCTTCCTTGTCCGCGACGTACAGAAATCCGTACATCAAATGAATCGCCTGCTCTTCGTTCTCTTTAACCTTTGCACGCAGCGGATCGACGCCCAGAGTAGTCGGTGTCGCCACCGCCACGGCATCCTTCGTCGGCACATAAAACCGCTGCCCAATCGGAGAAACCGGCGCCGTCGTCATTCGCTCCGAAAATCCCTTGTTATCAATGTTCGCGATGTCATACACACGCAGCCCACCCTTGCCGTTCGCCGTGTACGCATATTCCCCTCGCGCCTGAATATCGAAAATCGTGCCTTCGTGCCCGGCGACGGGCTCGAGTTGCCGCTTGCCCGCCACGAATTTCTTGTAATTGTCGGGATACGCCAGCCGTTGCAGGTCGCTCCCATAAATCGCTTCCGGCTCGTCGTGCTCCGCCACGGTAATCGCCTCAAATCCATGCTTGCCGGTGGCCACAAAAATATACCGGCCCATGAAATTCATGAAATTCGTGCCTTGCAGCAGGACCTGCGCCATCCAAGCGTTGTTGTCGTTCGCCGCCGAAACGTGGCAGTCGCTGCACTGCTTGGTTTCCTTCGCCCGCACCGTGTGCGGCACAAAGGTGCTGAACGCCTGCCCGGAAAATCCTTCCGCCGAAATCGTCTGCTGCTCATAGTAGAGCCACTCACGGTTCGCATTTTGCGAACTCACCAGCACGGCGCACGAAGAACGCGCCGGCGCAACGCGGTGCCCCGTAACCGTTCCATCCACGCCCAGGAAATACGCGTCGTCGCGCAGCACCTGAAAGTTGTAGCTGGTGTAATTCCGCGTCATCAGCCCTTCGTTGTGCAGCATCGGCCGCCGCACGTTGGCCGTCATCTGCAGGTGGCAACCGAAGCAGGTCGGCGTCCACGAAGTGTGGCAGGCATAACACGTCATCGAAGAATTCGCGTGCGCCAGTTGCGAATCGTCCGCCGGCGTCCGCGAAAACGCAGCCCCATCCTTGTTCATTAATTTCGCGCGCAGCGATTTCAAGCTGAAGTGCGAATTCCCCGGAGTGATCGTGTCTTTCGTCTGCACGATCTCCCATTCCACATTCGCATCCGTCATCGAGCGCTGGAAAAGGCTTTCCCCGCGCCACTCAAATCGCCGCAATCCGGACGACGTCCGCAACGCATCCAGCCGACGTCCGCGCGGCTCGCCCGGGCGTGGCGCATCCGGCGCCGCCGGGCCCGACGTAGTCAGCGTAGCCTTCTGCCGGACCGTCCCGTGGCAATCCACGCAATCGATCTCCACCGCCGCCCGAGGTTCCCCGTAAATTTTCCCGTTGCCGTGGTTGTCCTGCGCGAAGTGGCAATCCGCGCACTGCATACCCTTCTCCAGATGAATGTCCGCCAAGTGAACGGCCTTCTGAAACCGCTGTGGGTCGTCAAAGGCGATTGCCTGCCCGTCCTTGTCCAGCCAGTTCCCTTTCCGGTCGTGGTTGTAAACCCCGCGAAACACCCAGCCATGCCCGTGAAAATCCGCAAATTGCGTGGTCTTTAGCCTGGCATTGAACTCCGCGCTGCCCGTCTGCTCCAGAAATTTATCCTCGCCCCACAGCCCGCGCGCAGCGGCCACCTCCGGATTCTTCAGTGCCGCTCGATACCGCTCTTCCTCGCTGGGATTCCGCTGCGCCGGCGGATACATTTTGTCGCCGTCAATTTCGTTGTCCCACCACGTCAACCCAAAATACGTCGTCACCATGTTCGTGCCCGGATGAATATGGCAAATCATGCATTGGCTCGAGGGAATCGCGCGCGTAAAGGTGTGCTTGATCGGATGCCCCGGCTCATCTTTGCGAATCGTCGGATCCACCGAAGCGCTGAAGCCGCGATGCCCGTACTGGGCATACGAACCCGAATGCGCCGGGTCGCGGTCATTCGCGTAAATCACATGGCAAGCCGAGCACCCGCTCGACCGGTAGTCGCCTGGATGATCATTCGTCCCCGGCAAGGAAAGCACCGGATCCAGAAGCCGCGTCTTCTGCAAGCCCAGAAAAACGGGATCCGTGCGCAGCTCCGTCCCAAACCCCCGGTCGCTCAGCTTGTCATCCGGCTTTCCCGGACTCTCTTCCCCGCTCGGGTTCCCAATCTCTGCCTTCTTTTCTCCCCCGCGTTCGAAAACGCGCAACACATTCCCTGGCTGCGAAATTTCCCAACGATACAGTGGCTTCAACTCCGGCAAGACCCCCTTCACGCGCGTCTCTTCCGGCGTCGGCGGAGGAATGGTCTTCAACGTCTGCGGTTTTCCCTCGCGGTCATAACTCTCGCCGAATTGAGCGTTCTTGAACGGGATTCCCCCATTGTTGTAGAGCGCGGCGCCCCACAGTAATCCCGAATGCGTCATCATGTTCGTTGAAACCGCCCGCGTCTCGTTCGGGTGGCATCCCGCCGCACCGCAAGTCTGCGGAGCCACGCGCAGGTCCCCGGGATTGATAAATTTCACAAACTCCGGCGATTCCTTCAGCCATCGGGTGTACGCGCCTTCGGGCAAAGTCGTTCGATTCTTGAAGAACGAATCACGCGGCTGCACATGAGCTTTTTCTTTCGCCGTCTGATATTCCGGCGAAATCGGTACGACGCCCGCCGCTATGGCAACCGAATTATTTCCCCCATGGCAATCCGTGCAGCCAAGATGCACTCCTTTCGAAGGATGCATCGTCGGCTCGTCCGTCGCCGTGTGGCAAGAGATGCAGCCCACGGACTTGGCCATCGCCTCTTCCTGCGATTGCCCGCGATAAGGCCCTTGCGCATCCCGGCCGGAAGCCGCCGCCTGCGGCCGCACCGAACTGAAAAACAGTAGGGAAAACGAGGCGGCCACAAAAAAAACAATCAGCAGGCGCGACTTCCCGCGTTCGCTCAAAAGAGCGCGAACCGCGTCGAATTTATAGAACTCACCCATCCCCGACAACCTCAGAACGTCAACTTCGCTGATCCAAACACCGAAAACAGCGTGCGGCCTGTGTAAATATCGCGGAATCCCTGCCCCGGCTGAAGCATCGAAGCTCCGCCGGTCAAAATAATGTTTTCCGACAGCGGCGGCCGGTAGGTCACGCCCGCGCCGAAGTCCTCCCCGATATTGTGGCGAATGGGCGATTGAAACAGCACAAACTCCAACGGCTCCGTCCGCATGAACCGCAAATAATTGAAATTCACGAAGCCTTTCAGCTTCGGAGTGATGTCAATGTCCGTTCCGGCATTCACCAGAAAAATTCCCGGATTCACGAAGTTGGCCTGGCCCTCATTCTTATTCGATCGCATATTCGGCAACAGGCTGCCATCCGTTGTCAGCGCCACTCCCGATCCCAACAACCGGATCGCCTCCCGGTTCCAGAAACTGAATAAGCCGCCCGCGAAGCTCGGCAAATCCACAATCGCATCAAATCCATTGGCGCGCCCGTTGCGCGGATTGTTGTCGCCCGACGCATAAAAACTCGAAATCCGGTAACGTATCCAGTCCCGGTCCAGCGAAAGCTCCACCGCCGCCATCTGCGCGTTCACCGTCACCGGCCGCCCCGCAATTGGGTTGAAGCTGTCTTTTCCCGCCGCTTCGTAAAACGCGTGCGTAATATTAATGCGCTTGATGTGCCCACTGCCCAGCCACCCGAAATATCCCACTTGAATGCTGTGCGGAATCGCCCCCACACCCTGATTGATCACATTCCCCACGGGCGCCGGCCGCACCAGAAATCCGTTGTCGTCGTAGTGCAGCCCGCCGTCATCCTTGTTGTACGCGCCAAGAAATTCCGCCGTATACCCCGGAAAGAAAAAATCCTGGATATAAACGTTCCCCAGCATCACCTGCTGGTCCCGCCGGCTGAACGTATTCAGCCCGCTGTTGGTATTCTTCTCCAGAAAATTGAAATACGCCGCGTTGTACTCCAGGCGATCGCTCTTCAGGTCCCCAAAGACTCGCAACCCCGGCTGCTCTTCCACAAACAAAAACCCGCGAAAATCCGCGTTGAATTCCTGAATGCCCGCGCGCACCGAAACAAAATCATAGTTGGGGCTCAGGTCGTGCAGCTTGTACTCCACAAACGCTTCCTGAAATCCAACATGCGAATCCAGCCGCGTCGTCCCAGCCCGCACGTCTGGCCCCACAATTCCCAACTCCTTCACATCCAGGTAATTCAAGCTCACTTCCGGAGTCACTCGGATGCGCCAGTCCACCGGCTTGAACGAAGCGTCCCCGTGAAACAAGTCAAAGGTAAATCGAAACGTCTGGTCCAGAAAAAATTGTTCGCCGCGCCCAAAAAACTGGCTGCTGCCCGCCTGCGCGGCGCTCACATCGCTGGGCACAGGCACCTTCCTTCCGTCGATAAACGTCGTCTCGGACCCCGTGAAATTGAAAAACACTTGTTGCCCCAGCAGTGCCGGCCAGATCGGCTCGTCTCCCTTAAAACGATTGCGATTGAACGGGTCGTACCAGTGCGGCTTCGTATAAATGTATTCGCCCGCCGGTCTGTAGCGCCGGTAATCCGGTTGTTCCAGCGCCCAGCGGTTCGGCACCACATTAAAAACATCTGAGATCGGCGGCAGAACATCCGGCGAAAGTTCCAAGATGTAGTTCGGATCGGAATCCAGCCGATGGCGAAATTCCCGATATGCTCCCATCATCGGCGCGGCTTCCGCGGGAAGAGGCGGGCCAAGTTCCGGTTGGCGTGGCAGCCGCGAGCGCGCTACCGCCACACTGTTGGGCACCAGCCGAATCTCCAGCGTGACCACCTCATTGGCATTCAGCGAAACCGATGCAATCGTCAGCCCCTCGTAACCCTCCGCCTCGGCCCGGAATTCGTACCCGCCCGGCGGCAAAAGCAACAATCGGAACACTCCTTCGCCCGCCGTCACCGCGGTATTGACCTGACCCGTCTGCAGATTTCGAATCTGAATCCGCGCTCCGCCCACCGGCCACATCACGCCATCCGCAACCTGTTCCCGCACCGTGCCGTCCAGTGCCGCCGTCGTGAGCGCCTGTTGCCGTGGTATTCTCCGCGGCGGCCCTGGTTCGTGCACTTCCTGCTGCGAGGGCGCCCGCGGTGCAGCTGCGGGTTGTTGTGCTGTCGCATCGCTGCCAGCAGAAACTCCCGCCAGGAGGCACGCGACAACTTGTACTGATCGAATAAATCCCAACATGGGCGATGAATCGACGCTCATTTTTTGCAGGACCAGGCCGATTGATGGACAACAGTCTCCGCTAACTAATCAAAAATGCGCCCTTCCGGCAACCTTTTTCCGAATGCCCAGTGAATATCCGGCAACATGCGCTCCGAACATTTAGGAGTCACCACTTCGAAGCAACCGAGGTACAATCCACGTAAATTATCTTTAGCAGCGTGTACCATGAAGCCCGACGCTCTCCCAATGGAACACATCGTACGCAAACCGGTGGAATCCAGTCGCGCGTACATCCAGCGGCGCAAAACGATGGTCCTGGGCATACTCCTCGCGCTGGTGCTGGCCGTCGCTCTGGCCATCATTCTTCTCGGCTGCGGTGGATCTCCCTCTGCCATCAAGCAGGATCCGCCTCCCCCCGTTGTCGCTCCGTTAAGCGCAGCCGATGTGGCCAACCTCGTCCAAGCTGCAGCAACTTCCGTCAACGTCGACACAATGGCCATCGCCGTCGTCGATCGCGGCGGCACAGTTCTCGCCGTGTACGACAAAGCCGGCGTCACGCCGGGCGCGACCGACATCGGAAATTTTGGCAATGCCGTCGACGTGAACGATCTCGCCGTCGCCCTTGCCCGAACCGGCGCCTACTTCAGCAACGATCAGGCGCCTCTCTCTTCCCGCACCGTCCGCTTCATCAGCGGCATTCACTTTCCGCCCGGCGTCACCAACGCGCCCACCGCCGACCTCTACGGCATCGAAAACACCAATCGCGGCTGCACCCTCTCCACAAATTTTCTTCCCGGCATGGCTGTGAATCCTTCCACCTCGCTTGCCGGAGGCACCGGACTCGGCATCCTCACCGGAAAATCCCAACTCGACGACAGCGACCCTAACGCCGTAAATCCCGGCGGCGTGCCCATTTTTCACAATGGCGTCGTTGTCGGCGGCATCGGCGTTGCAGGCGTGCCCCACGATGTGGCCGAATTCGCTGCGTTCACCGCATCCGAATCCAACGGCTTTGGCCTGCCCAATCCGCTACCCGACCCCGGCGCTGTCTTCATCGGCGGCATCGCTCTGCCATTCGTGAATCAAACTGCGCCTCCCGCGGGCGTCTCCGCCGGAACTTTCAACGGCGGCTATCTCGCCGGGTTCAGTCCGATCGCGAGCGCCGGCCAGCCTCCCGAAGGCGATCTGATTGCCCCAACGAACGGTCCACTCGGGGGCCTGACCGTCGCCGAAGTCCAGCAAATCCTCAACAATGCCGAAGCCACCGCCAACACCACTCGCGCCGCCATCCGCCTGCCTCTCGGCTCGCGCGCAAAAATGGTCATTGCCGTCGCCGACCTCGATGGCACCTTGATCGGCCTCCGCCGCATGACCGATTCCACCGTCTTCAGCATTGACGTCGCCGCGTCCAAAGCCCGCAACATGGTCTATTTCAACGGACCCAACCGCACCACCGCCGATCTTCCCGGTGTCCCCATGGGCACCGCTCTTACCAGCCGCACCATCAGCTTCGGCTCGCAGCCGCTCTTCCCGCCAGGTATCGACGGCTCTGGCGATGGCCCATTTTTCAATTTATTTTTGCAGGATGTGCAGAATCCCTGCACGCAAGGCAATCAGACCGGCGCGCCGAACAGCAACAAAAGCGGCGTAGTTTTCTTTCCCGGGGCGGTTGGACTCTTCAAGAACGGCACGCTCGTCGGCGGCCTTGGCATCAGCGGCGACGGCGTGGATCAGGACGACTATGTCACTTCCGGAGGCTCAGCCGGATTCGAAGCCCCCACCGCCATCCGCGCCGATCAAATCTTCATTAACGGCGTCCGCCTCCCCTACTTCAAGTTCCCCCGCAACCCCACCTTCTAGAACGTGGCCGAGGGCCCTGTGGCACAGGCATTTCTGCCTGTGCTCTCTTAGAGAGCAAGGCTTTCTCAAACGCCATGGCTAAGGGATAATGCATCGCCTAAGGTGGAAGTGATTCCCCAGGCGGCGCCGATGGATTTGCCGTCGTCGCTATATTCATATCCAGATACCACTGGTGCCTCGTGTCTCCCGGCGCATAGCAATTGCCATCAGTTGCGTAGCCACTGCAATGCCGCGCTACCTTCTTCTCCCGAGGCGACCGCACGTACTGCCAAACCGCCGCGTAAGCGACCCCGCTAGCAGAAGGCAGAACTAGGTTCTTGGGTGCGACGCATCCCGGTGAAGGCGGGCATGCGTCGTTGTAAACCCAATAGACCACATCGGAAACGCCAATGTGCTCGCGGATGTCGTTCGCGGTAATCACCGTAGCGCCTCCGCCCTCATCCAGCATGATCCCCGAACAATAAATGCCCGGCCGGAAGTGCTTCTTCTCCAACTCTTCCGCCCAGTTGTGTAGATAGAGATGCTGTGAAGGGGAATACCTGCCGCCTTCTTCCTCATCCAGAAAAATGACCGAGCCCTCCGCAAACCCCTCCAGTGTTGCCGCCGCTGCCGCATCCCGCGCATCGGCAAGACCCATGTCCGTAGCCATTTTGTTCGTGTGAATCTCACTGGAAGTCTTGCCACGATAGAGAAGCAGAAAGCCAAATCCCTGCGACTCCAATACGCGGCGCTTCCCGGCCCACGAATTGGACTTCGCGCCGGGCGGTGGGCTGAGCCAATAGCTCGTAAACGCAAACGACTTGCGCAGCACCGGTAGGGCAGCGTCTCCCGGATAATCGTTGCGATCGAATCCTACTAATGTTCGCGCCAGTGTTGGCCTCGCCTCGACGCGCTCCCCTCGACTAGGCAAAAACACCAACCCGACGCAGGCGAGCACCAAAACAAAAAGCCATGCGACCAAAAAGCGCATGGCTTGAATTTACAGCATCAATTCGCGTTTTCAGAGGAAAATCACGCGTCCATGTACGGTGCTTCGCCGTTCCCGAACGACCAGTTCTCCCACGCGACTTCCACCAGATTTATCACCACATCCTGCGGCTTCACCCCGGGCGATTCGGCGAGCAGCTCCGTCACTCGTTTATAAAATTTCCGCTTCTGCTGTGGCTTGCGGCCCGTGCTCAGCGTGATCTGCACAAATACCACGCTATCCGACCGCCGAATCCCCAGATATTGCGGATCGTAGTTGAGTCCCACGGCGGGATGCTCGGTAATCACCTGGAACCGGTCATCCGCCGGAACCCCCATCGCCTCAACCATCGCGCGGTGCACACCGTCGCCCAGAGCCTTCCGGTATTCCTCCGAAGTTCCAGCGCGCAAATCTATCCGTACAACTGGCATAACTTTTCTCCTGGGGATTCGATGCCCACGACTATCACAGCGACACAGGCGCTATCCCTCGCGCAATTTGTGCCCCGAAAGATTCCCCAACCCGTCGTACGCCGCGTATTTATACATTTCGGAAAGCGTCGGGTAGTTGAATACCAGTTCGATGAACTCATCGATCGTCATACCCTTGTCCAGCACCATCATCCCCACATGAATCAACTCCGTCGCCGACTCCCCAATAATGCTCACGCCAAGCAGTTTCCGGTCCGTCTTGGCAAAAATCAGCTTCAGCATCCCCGCCGTATCGCCGGTAATGTGTCCGCGCGCATTGTTTTCATACCGCGCCCGCCCCACGCAATAGTCAATTTTCTTCTCCTTGCAACTCTCTTCCGTCTCGCCCGCCGCCGATATTTCCGGAATCGTGTAAACCCCCATCGGCAGCAGCGAAGCCACCCGCTGTTTGTATTTCAATCCAAACGCGTGGCACACGGCCACACGTCCCTGTTCCATCGAAGTCGACGCCAGCGCCGGAAATCCGATCACGTCCCCCGCCGCGTAAATATGCGCCACCCCGGTCCGGAAATTCTCGTCCACCGCGACGTATCCCTTGTCATTCAGCGCGAGGCCCGCCTTTTCGAGTGCGAGTCCATCTACCGCCGCCCGCCGTCCCGCCGCGAACAGCGCCGCGTCCGTTTCCAGCATCTTCCCACTCTTCATCGTCAGCCGGGAGCCAGACGCCGTGTTTTCCGCCTTCACCGGCCGCTCATTGAACCACAGGTGCATCCCGAGCGATGCAAACCGGTCGCGCAATCGCTCCGAAATCTCCGTATCCAGAAACGGCAGCAATTTGTCGCGGCCGTCCACCAGGGTCACGTCCACGCCGAGCGCCATGAATATCGACGCATACTCGCAACCAATCACCCCGCCGCCAATCACCGCCAGGCTCCTCGGGATCCGGTCCATCCGCAAAAACGTGTCGGAGTCAAAGGTATGAATATCGTCAAACGCAATCTCCGGCGGCCGGTGTGGCTTCGATCCCGTCGAAATCAGGATCACCTCGCCGTGCAACCGCCGCGTTCCTCCGCCGCCACTCACGGCAACGGTATGCGCATCTTCAAACGCCGCCTGGCCCCGCACCAGCTCGATCCGGTGCAGCTCGAGATTCTTCAAAATCCGTGAGCGCTCCATTTCGACGACTGCCCGCTCGTGGTGCATGAAATCCTGCACCGTCAGGTTTTCCTTCAACGAATAATCGATTCCATAAAGTCCGCGCTGCTTCAATCCCGAAAAATAAAGCGCCGATTCGCGCAAGGTCTTGCTCGGCACCGTCCCGGTATTGATGCAACTGCCTCCCACCGCAGGCGCGCGTTCCACCACCGCAACCCGCTTCCCAAAATACGCCGCCTGCGCCCCGGCCTTTTCGCCTGCCGGTCCGCATCCCAGCACCACCAGATCAAAGGAATCAGCAGCAGCCACAGCATCCTCCGGGAACGGCCAACTCACTCATCCATGCGCCGCAACTTCGCCACTCGCGCGCACCGATTGTAGAAGAAAAACAAACCCCGTGACTACAAGCTCTCCCAATAATTATGCCCATACGTAGCGGACACCTTCAGGCTGCCCCTCTTGCGTTGTAGCGGCCGCCTTCAGAGGCGGGCGCCTTCCGTCTGCGAGCCGCCGCGGCAATTCCGCATTGCATCCGCGTGGCGTTTCTCCGTAATGTATTTCCCATGACTTTCGGAACTAACGCCCTCGGCCCACCCCGCGTCGTCAACATCGAGGATCTTCGCCGCCTGGCCCAACGCCGCCTGCCGCGCTCCGTCTTTGACTATCTCGATGGCGGTGCTGAAGACGAAACCACTCTCCGCGAAAATCCCCGTGCGTTTAACGACATCCTCTTCCGCCCGCGCAATGCGGTTGCGTTTACGGAATGCGACCTCCGCGCAAGCGTCGTTGGCGACGACCTGGCCTTTCCGGCGATTCTGGCCCCGGTCGGCTATAGCCGCATGATGCATCCGGAAGGCGAGATCGCTGCCGCTCGCGCCGCGGGCGATGCCGGAACCGTTTATGCGCTTTCCACTATTTCCGGCCACAAGCTGGAGGACGTCAAGGCGGCAACCAAAGGCTCTGTGTGGTACCAACTCTACTTGCTTGGCGGCCGCGCCGCCGCCGAGGCGGGCATCGACCGGGCGCGCCGCGCCGGCTACTCCGCGCTGGTGTTCACCATTGATACGCCCGTGGCGGGCATGCGCGAACGCGACCCGCGCAACGGCATGAAGCAAATGCTCGGCAGTTCACCCCTTGCAAAGCTTCCGTTCCTGCCCAATATTCTGGCGCATCCGCGCTGGCTGGCGGCTTTTCTCGCCGATGGAGGAATGTCGAAACTCGAAAACATCGTCATCCCGGGCCAAGGGCCGATGCAACTGATTGACGTCTCGGCAGCCCTCGCGGAAGCGGCGGTTTGCTGGGACGATCTAAAATGGATCCGCAATGTCTGGAACGGTCCCATCATCGTAAAGGGCATTCTCACCGCAGACGATGCGCGGCGCGCTGTTGATGAAGGCGCGGCAGCGATTGTGGTATCCAATCACGGCGGCCGCCAACTCGATTCCGTTTATCCCACCATCCGCGCGCTTCCTGAAATCGTTGCCGCGGTCAACGGCCGCACCGAAGTCCTGATGGACGGCGGCATCCGCCGCGGCGCCGACATCGTCAAAGCCATCTGCCTCGGCGCTTGCGCCGTCCTGATCGGCCGGGCCTACGCCTACGGCATGGCCGCCGCGGGCTATCCGGGAATTATGCGTGCCCTCGAAATCCTCCGCGCCGACGTCGAACGCACCCTCCGCCTCCTCGGCTGCCCCTCCATCTCCGCCCTCAACCCCTCCTACATAGACGCACCCGCGCACTGGCGCCGCTGAGCTACGAGCCAATGCGCTTACCCGAAGTATTTGTGAGCAATTAATGGCGTTTGTGGAGCCTCAGGGAAAAATGGTGCCCGGGGTGGAAGTCGAACCCCTCGGGGGATCTGATCGTATGCAGCTTACTGATTTTACGAAGCCCCTTGCAGGGCCTAGTTCGGCGCGTGCGCCCGCCAACCGTTCGCCAACATTTCGACGGGCGCAGAGTTTCCGCGCTACGGTTGGACTCTTTTCCTTGGTCGCGGATGTGCCGCGCGGCCAGGTTCTTTGCCCCTGGTATCGATTAGCGCCAGGAAGTCCCTGGCATTGAATGGGTAGCGCCGTGTGGACTGTTGTCCGGTGGTGCTCAAGGTGACGTCGACGCGGCGGTTGTTGGCAAGGACCATGATCGTCAGGTTGTCCAACATCTGTTTGCGCTCGTCCGGTGTGACGTCGGGATTTTGCGCGATCTGTTCCTTGGTCTGTTCGGCGGTGAGTTGGTCTTCTTCCCCATAGGAGCGGGTGTCAATGTGGTCGGCGGAAACGCCGTGTTCGGCCAGGAATCTTTTGGTGCGAGCCACGCGACGATCCGTAAGACCCTTGTTGTATTCTGCCGACCCGCGTGGATCCGCATGCCCGCCGAGGATCAAGTGGGCGTCCGGACGGAACGTGAGGTAGCGTTGGAAGTCGGTTGAAAGCTTAACGAGGATCTGCTCCTGGCTGCCAACCAAGCCGCCGGCAGGATTTGCCGCAGTCGGCCGAGCCGTCGCGAAGTAGATGCTGTGAAGCGAGAGTCTGGTTTCCAATTCAATCATCTCCGGCGGATGCGGCGGAGACTGGACCTCGATACCCAATTCGCAATCTGCTGCACCGCCGCGGCCATCTTCCACATGGCCCTGCACGGAGTAGTGTCCCGCGGTCAAGCCGGCGGTTTCGAATCTCACCGAAGCATCTCTGCCGCGGACCCGGCCGCCGCTGGACTTCCAGGTATAGGCCAGGGGGTCGTTGTCGGGATCGCTGGCGGACGCGGTGATCTGCACTGTGTCGCCAATCACGACAGAATTATGATCCGCGGAGCAACTCATCAAGGGTGGCCGATTAGGCCGCGGCTCAACGCGAACAGACGCTGAGCAATCGGCAGAGCCGCCGCGTCCATCCTCCACGCGCACTTTTACTGTGTATCTTCCGGGATCTGTTCCGCCCGAGTTCCACCTTGCTTCGGGGCCGGTGCCGTCGATGGTGCCGCCGTCGGTCGTCCAGTGAAAGGTCAGGGGATCGCCGTCGGGATCGCTGGCGTCCGCGCGGACAACAACGAACTCGCCGGAGCCGGCGTAGATCATCGTTTTATCAGCCGAACAGGAAGCAACTGGGGAACGATTGGGAGGAGGAGGCGGCGGATTTCCGCCGAAACGGAACACCAGCCCTGTGGAAAGACGGACATTGCTCTGCCAGCCGTCCGCGCCGGTGAGGGAGGTAGGATCCTGAAACCGGGTGAGCAGGTATTCCGCTTGAAACAGGCGCAGGGCCAGGCGGTGGTTCAATCTGTAATCCACGCCGCCCCCCGCGGCCATCGTGAATACCGTCTCCTTGGGAAGCGGTACGCAGGCAGAGATGGGCACACCGCAGCCGCTCACAACAACATCGTCGGCGTGTGCTACTCCTCCGAGAATCTGGAGGAACGGAGTGAACTTGCCGTGGTCGCGAAAGGAGACACGCGGACCAAACATGACCGTGAAGACCGTGCCGTTGGCATCCACGTTGCGGGAGGGGCTGAAACCGGCCCCGGGTCGGCTGAACTCGAGTGAATCAACACCAAAGCCGGCAAAATCGGCGACCAAGCCAACGTGTCTGTTGAAATTGTAAGCCAGGGACGTGCTTCCGCCGTTCATGCCATCAATGCGGTTTCCGGTACTGTCTGGCACACTTCGCCAGTACGAGTAGCCCAGGAAGAGTTCGACCTTTGGTGTGGACTCGCTCTGGGCTTCGGCACCACGCGAGTGTCGCCCCGAACGGTTTCCACTACCTTTCGCCGCGTGCTCCTGGGTGGACGCCTCAGCAGGCAACGGGAGCGTAGTTTTTCCAGCGGGCTTGGCCGCGGCACCAGGAGCCGAGGTGGAAGTCGTGGGCGCCTCCTTCTTGGGCGCGTCACCGGGCTTCGGCGTGTCGTCCGCGAAAAGCGTAGGCGCTAGGAAAAAAGCAATCGCTATTGTGGGAATACTGCGCTTTCCCAATTTCATCGTCGCCTCCTGAATCGTGCCTACCGGCTGCGAAGCGGGCCAAAGCACCCCGCCTCGCTGCCCTACATCTTGTTTCTCGTGCGGCCGCTTCAAACGTGCCCTGCCTTACGGCGCAGGTACGGTAACCGTGCTCGCGTTCACCGTGGCCGAACCCGCGCCGCCTGCAGCGCCGGCGAACATGCTTCCCGTCACTGCTGCGCCGGTATTGATCGTGATGCTGGTAGCGGCAAGCACATTCCCCTGAAAGATGGAACCGACGTCGATCGTCGCTGAAGTGTCCACCTGCCAGAAGACGTGGCTAGCCTTGGCACCACCAGCCAGGATCACCTGTGAACCGACCCCGGTGGTGAGTGTGGAGCCCATCTTGAAAATGAAGACGGCGTTGGGGTCGCCCTGAGCGTCGAGAGTTACGTTGTTGCCTGGCCCTGCGCCCGATATCAAAACGGATGTGGAATTGACATAAAGGCCAGGGGTGAAGGTTAGTCCTCCCATGTTTCCGGGCAACGTTTGGGCATTCGTGGATCGGCTGGTCGCGTCGTTGAAAGCGGCAAGCAGATCGGCTTGGGCCTGGGTGACGATGGGATCGTTGACGTGGATGGTGCCGTTGACTTGGGCCGGCGGGATGCCCTGCGAGGTGCCTGGAGCTAGCCCCACGTTTCCGTTTATTACGACGGACCCGGTGCTGCTGATGGAGGCCGTGGCCATCACGGCGAAGCTGCCCGCTGAACCGAGATTGATTGTCGGCGGACCTCCGGCACCAGTCATCGCGCCAGTTGTGAAACTCCACGGATCCGGTGGAGTCGACGCTGGCCCGCTCGTCAGGGCATTGCCGGACAGGTCTTTAACGAGGTTTGAGACTGTGGCTGTGTATTGGGTATTGTTGGTGAGATTGGCCGAAGGCGTGAAGGTTGCGATCTGGCTGGCTGAATCATAAGAAACGGTGCCGCTCACGGAAGCTCCGCCTACTCCCGCGACTGCCAGCGTGAACGTCGCGTTGGTGATCGTCGTGGGATCCATCGCGGTGCTGAAGGTGGCGCTAACGGTTGTATCGATCGGGACATTTGTAGCCACACTAGCCGGGTTCTCAACCGTAATCGTCGGACCGGCCGCGTTGGTGGCAATACCCGTCGTAAAGTTCCAGGTGAAATTCGCCGCCATGGCGATGCCAGTAAGGTCTTTGGCGGCGGTCGTGATTGTGGCGGTGTACTGCGTGCTGGCAGCTAGATTGGCCGTTGGTGTGAAGATTGCCGTCTGGCCCGCGTAAGTAACGCTTCCCGCTACCGCCACTCCCCCGACCGTCGCCGCTACGGTAAATGTCCCGGCCGCGGAAATTGTAGACGGGTCCATAAACGTGCTGAACGTCGCGGCGACTTTCTGATTAAGAGGCACAAGCGTCGCTGCGTTGGCTGGGTCCGTGGAAACTACCCTGGGTGCGCTTGCGTTGGCCGCGACACCAGTCGTGAAACTCCAAACATAGTTCGCTGGCAGCGCGTTGCCTTGTGTGCTTTGCGCGGCGGTCGAAATCGTAGCCGTATATTGAGTGCTGGCGGTGAGCGCGGCGGTTGGCGTAAAGATGGCTGTATTGCTTGCAGAATCATACGTGACTGCGCCCGCTACCACTGTTCCGCCGGTAGTTTTTGCCACCGTGAACGTTCCCGCCGCAGTAATCGTGGAAGCAGTCATTGTGGTATTGAACGTGGCGGAAATTTTCTGATTGAGCGGTACGTTGCTGGCCCCGCTTGCAGGAACTGTGGAAGTCACTGCCGGCGGGGGCGCTGTAGTGAAAGTCCACACGTAGTTGGCTGCCAGTGGTACGCCCGTCGGATCTTTCGCCCCGGTCGTAATCGTGGCGGTATACAAGGTAGAGACCGCCAGAAGTGCTGCCGGCGTGAACGTCGCGGTGGACCCGGAATAGTTGACCGATCCGGCGACCGGAGTCGTGCCAGGGCCCGTCAACTTGAACGTTGTTGTGTTGATCGTGGTGGCATCCATCGGCACGTTAAACGTGGCCGAGAGGACTACTCCCTCCGCGACCCCGGCGGCGTTGCTCGCCGGAACGGTGGGAGGAACCACAGCCGGGATCGCAGTTGTTGTAAAGGTCCACACAAAATTGGCTGCCAGTGGAGCGCCTGTGGGGTCTTTCGCTCCGGTCGTAATCGTGGCCGTAAATAACGTGCTGTTAGCCAGAGCCGACGTTGGCGTAAACGTCGCTGTGTTGCCTGTATACGTAACGGCGCCAGCCACGGGAGTAGCGCCAGGTCCGGTCACGGTGAATGTTGCCCCGGTGATGGTTGCAGGATTCATGGGCCCGCTGAACGTAGCGGAAACGAGCGTGTTCACAGGCACAAGACTGGCTCCATTTGCAGGCACGGTAGACACAACCGTCGGTGGAGGAGCCGTCGTAAACGTCCATACGAAGTTGGCGGCTAGCGCCGCGCCCGCAGGATCCTTCACTCCGGTCGTGAGCGTGGCCGTAAATAACGTGCTGTTGGCAAGAACCGCCGTCGGCGTAAACGTCGCCGTGGAACCCGAGTAACTGACAACTCCCGCAACTGGAGTTGCGCCCGGACCTGTCACAGTAAACGTGGCATTGCTTAGCGTGATCGGGTTCATCGGCTCGCTGAACGTAGCGGAGACAACGGTGTTGACGGCCACTTGAGTGGCACCGGCCAGCGGGACCGTGGAAATAACGGTTGGCGCACCCGTTGTAAAACTCCATACAAAATTCGCCGACAGGGCGTTGCCGCCCGGATCGGTGGCCCCCGTCGTGATCGTGCCGGTATAGATAGAGTTGGCTGCGAGCGAGGCGGTGGGTGTAAACGTAGCGGTGGTGCCTGAGTAACTTACGGCGCCTGCCACTGCGGTCCCTCCGGGTCCCGTCAACCTGAAGGTTGAGGTGTTGATCGTTGCAGGAGCCATCACCGAACTAAAACTTGCCGTCACCGTGGTATTCAACAGGACAGCGATGGCGCCGTTCACAGGGGATGTGGCAGTCACCGTCGGTGACAAAGGACTGCGAGCTTGTTCGCGGCCGCACCCTGCCACAAGAGCAACTAATACGAACGCCACCAACCATGTTTTCCCAAATTTGAATTTGCGCATTAGCTTCTCCTGTTCAACCGGTGAAAAGGCGATCTGATCTTTGAAGCCTTCAGGATCTGTTTCAGCAACATCAGCAGGTGAATTCGCGATTACGCAACAAGTCGCCGGCAGTACGCGCCCTTTGGGTCATGTCACACTTCTCCGCACCTAAACGAATCCCAGGAGGTCCAAGGCGGAGGTGGCAAGCTGGAACATCCTGGTCGATTGCGAGCTAGGGCTACGCTGTTTCTCCTGCGGTCTTTTCAGCGATTACTGCTGGCCTCTCTTGACAAGAACTCTTTCCACCGACTCAATGACTGTGCAAGACCGAAACCAAACCAGTCGTTGCTTTATCGTTGCTTACCGCGGGCAATTCCCACAGCTAAGAGATTGATTACAAAGGAGACGCACAGAGTTGGACTGATTCTGCCCGCAGCATTTTGTGCCGAGTTGGAAGGAAACCAGTTCCATTTGAGGAATTAGAATCAATCGGAGAATTGCCACAATTTATACCAGCAGGTTTTCAGTGCGTCTTCTGGGGAATACCGCCTTTGTTGCTGGGCATTCGCGGACGGAACATCAGCCACACTCACGATCTGAAAAACATCATACGGGAGGTACACGGACAATAAGGATCAAACCACTGGTTCAGCTTCAACGAGGAAGATGGTGCACGGGGGTGGGAGTCGAACTTGAGGCGCTTTGTGGGCGTCTGCGCCCGCAGCCGAAATCCCGATGCAACCGGGACCACTTGCGACGTTGGGATGGATAATGGTGCCCGGGGTGGGAGTCGAACCCACATGAGGAAAAATCCCCGGAGGATTTTAAGTCCTCAGCGTCTGCCATTCCGCCACCCGGGCGCTGGCTTTACAAATTTAACCAACACGCCAGCTTCCTGCAACACGCCCGCGCAAACGTTCAGTCTCTGCGACAGACCCGGCACCCGGCCCAGGCCCGTCCAGCGTCTTAGAATTCGAAACGCAGCGCAAACTGCATGACGCGAGGTTGCGTCAGCAGGCTGGTGTAGGCGCCAAAATTATTCGGGGATTGCGTCAGAGACGTGAGCAAGGACGAACCCACGCCCTGAGCATTAAACCGGGTCAGGTTCGGTACATTGAACACTTCCCAGCGGAACTGGAGCGAACTCGATTCCCAGGGCAATTGCCAGCGCTTTCCGAGGCTCATATCCCAACTCGCGAAACCATCGCCGCGCAAAATGTTTCGCGAACCCACTTGACCGGGCAGCGGGAGCGTGAAGTCGGTTTGCGCCGCCGCCGGATCGGCGAAGATACTCACGCTGCCGTTGCGCTTGAAGACGCCAGTCTGCGGCTGCGAGGTCATTTGAGCGATTGCCGTCAGGAACCAGTTTGTCGGCCAGCGCTGTCCACCGTCCACGCTGAACGGAAAGCCGGTGGTCCAGCGAGCGAGTCCCGTAACCTCCCATCCTCCGATCAATGCATCCAGTGCCTTTCCAGAGTCGTGCGCCAACGCGCGCCCTCTTCCGAACGGAAGTTCGACAATCCAGTTCGCGTTCACCTGGTGCCTCAAGTCAAAGTCAGAGGCGGCTCGGGCCAGATTGGGCGTAAAGTCGTTTGCCAGCCGCGATCCCACCAACCCAATGTTCTGGTAGCCATAAACCGAAAAGCCCACCCGCGACGCGGCGGACGTGGTATCAATCGACTTTGAATACGTATAGTTGAAATCGAACTGTACGCCGTGGTCGAAATGCTTTCGCAGCGTCGCCTGCAATGCGTGGTAACTGGAATTCCCGATGGAACTCCACCCATACATGGAAATTGCCTGATTGCTCAGAAACTGGCCCGAACCGTTGCCCAGCAGGCCTGACGGGCCATTAAAAAAATAAGGCTTGGCCGAGCCGCTATTGTCGCCGAGGCCGCCGTACAGATCGATATCCGCAAGCCCCACGATTTCGTCACCAATCACCGAAAGCGCCGGGTTGTAGTAGAGATCGAACACGGATTGCAGCAAACCGTTGGTGGCACTCGTGCCGCCCGCCGGATTGAAACCGGTAAACAAATCCTGATATTGCGTGGCTCCCGGCCGCAGCGGAGGTAGCATGTCCACCCAGTACTGATAAGTCGGCCCAAGCATGGCGGCGGTAACCGATGCAATTTGCGCCGGGGTGATGGTCGCCTGGTAAAAGTTGTTGCCGTTCGGCTGATTCTGCAATGCAAACTTCCGCGCAAGGTTGGAGAGCGCGGAGGCGGCCGCGTAATAGTCAATGTGCGTCTTCGGGTCCACGATGTCCAACGGTTGGTTTAGGTCGCGCTGTGTGAGCAGATCGCGTCCGAATCGCCCTACGTAGGCAACTTGAATAGAGAACCGCTTCGGAAACTCCCGCCCAACCGATAAATCAAGCGTATAAGCGTGCGGCGTACTTAAGGTATTGTCGTTACCCCACAGGTTTGCTTGCGCCGCAGTGCTGGGTGTTTGGGGGAAACCGCCGGTGGGCGGACTCTGAAAGAATTGCACGCCATTGATGTTGTTAATGGGAATCGTGTTGATGCCCGTGATCCGGGGCAAATCCTCTGCACCGGTAACACCGAAGGTGCAGCAGGTATTTTGCAAGGTTGTCGTCAATCCCGCCGCGCCCACCTGATCGAACGTATTCAGCAAGGCAAATCCCGCACGGTCGTAAACCCGCGAAGCGCCGACTCGGATCACCGTCTGGTCAGCGCCGCCAAACAGTGCCTTCAGCAAACCGCCCTCAGCGCGCGGTGAGTAAGCAATGGAAATGCGCGGCGAAAAATCGGTCTTCTCAAAATTGTAGAACCCGGGTCCATGATTGACCGGCCCGCCGAGGTTGAACTCAATCGCAGGCTCACCGCCATAGCCGATACCGTTTTCCATGTTGGCGACATTCTTGCCAAATTGCGTTCCCAAGCCAAACGTCGGCGCGGTCTGCAATCCGTTCGTCTCCCAGGGCGGCGGGAAGAGCGACCAGCGCAGTCCATACGTTAACGTAAAATTAGGCTTAATGCGCCAGGTGTCCTGGCCATAAAACTCATACCAATTCAGCCCATAGTTCCGGTTCACGGGGGCGCCTTGTGCCAAGACATCTCCGTTGCGATCCAGATTGTAATTGGCCACCACGTCCGAAATCATCCCGTACAGCGACAACAACGGCCGATCATACTGCGTCGCGTTCACAGGTTCCGGCGCGGTTCCAGGAGCGGAACCCGGAACGGAGAGATTCGGATGCGCCGCGGCATTCATCGGATCGAGGGTGCTGGTGGTGCCTGCAAATCCGATCGGCGAAGTCCAGTTGGTTGTGCCCAGCCCTAGACTCGAGGAGTGCAGATACGTAGTACGTGGGTCGCGCGCAATTCCGATCGAAGTCCCGAATTGTAGCGTGTGGTTCCTCTTGGTCCAGGAAACATCATCCAACAGATTGTGAGTGCTGACTCGAAAATTGTGGCTGTACACGATTCCCTGATCCAATCCCAGGAATTGATTCCATGGTTGATTGGTGTTTCCGATTATTCCAAAACTTTGCCGGGTGAATCCCCAGCGGAACGAGTTGGCCAGAGTCGGAGTCAGCACCGCGGTGTACCCGAGCGCGAAACCCTTGCTGTGATCCACGGTTGTCTGCTCCGGAACATCGCCGGGCAGGAACGGCGCACCCGGGTTGCGCAAATCCTGCAGTGCACCGCGCCAGAAAATCGTGTGCTTCCCGTCTGACGTCACCCGGTAATCCACACGGCTGATAAACACGTCGTTGTCGAGCTTCGTGGGAGCGCGGAACACAAAACCCGCGTAGTTTAATCCATCGCCCGCCGATAAATCATTGGTCACTGTGTTTCCCGTGCAAAAGGTCTTGTCCAGATACCCGGTATGATTGGTCAAATCCAGCATTGCCGGATCGATCCCGATCCCGTTGGGGTCAAGGTTTTTAAGATCCGCCGGACCCAGAGTAACCATGCTTCCATCCGTGGCAATGTATCGGAACTTTCCCTGGCACATCTGTGGCGTCGGAATCACACGTTCGGCCCGCTGCTGTTCCCTTTCCCGTGTGCCCTCGTAGTTGGCGAAAAAGAACAGCCGATCCTTGCGAATCGGTCCCCCCACGGCGGCCCCGAAAATATTGCGGTTCAACTGCAGCGGCTTGTTTGCCGCTCCGATGTTCAACTCCGATTGTTTCACCAGGTAATCGTTGGCGCTGGTAAGGGTGTTGCGAAGATTCTCGTAGAGCGCGCCATGAAACGCGTTGGTGCCACTTCTCGTAACGAGGGTGACTTGCGCGCCGGAGCCCTGTCCCTGGTCTGCGCCGTAGTTCGTGGTGGTCACTCGAAATTCCTGAACGGAATCCTGGGTCACCGGCAGTACCGACGTGAAGGCATAACCGTTAGATTGGTCGTTCACGTCCACTCCGTCGAGGGTGATGTTGCTCTGGTCGCTTCGCGCCCCATTCACGGCTCCGTTCCGGGTGTCTTGATCCTGATCTGCAATTCGGTTGCCCGTGTATGCGACTCCCGCCTGCAGGCTGAGCAAATCGGGCACATTGCGCGCCTCCAGCGGAATGTTGAGAACCTGGTTCTCAGAAAAGGAGTTGCCAATCGAGGCGTCCACCAAGTTTAAAACAGGCTCTTCCGTAGTGACCTTCACCACTTCGCTGCCGCTGCCGATTTTCATTTGTGCGTTGATGGTAGCCGGCGTGTTGACCAGCAGAACTAAACCTTCTTTCTCGAAGCTCTGAAACCCCGATGCCATTACGGTAAGCGTGTAGGTGCCGGGAGGCAGAAAAGTGAATTGATACGAGCCGTCCTCATTAGTGCTGCTTTTCCGCTCGATTTTGGAATCGGTGTTGACGAGCGTTACCGACGCTCCAACAATCGCCCCGCCCGAGGGATCGGTCACCGACCCGCGAATGGACGTAGTCGCTTGCCCCCATGCCGCAGCCGCCGATAAGAGCAGCAGGCACACAAGTTGCGCCCAGCGGCAGCACATCGCCTCCGACTGCCAGTTGCGCCAGCCCGGAACTCCCAGAATGAAGTAGAGGAATGCGGATGTGGAGGTGTCTCTCATCGAAATAACCTCTCGCTGAAATCGAATTTTAGGGGAACCTTACTAAAATTACGGAAGGTTATAGCTGAGTGGTATGCCGGTGTCAACTTTATCTTTGAATACCGGAAATTCAGCCGGCAGATTATGCCGGGTGAGTCAGGCTTGGCTGGAGAGGCGGGTCAATTTGCTACCGATTTCGCATTCTCGGTCGGCAAGGTACAGGCTACTTTCGATTCTTCAAAAAATGGTCCGCAACCACGGTTGGCGTCTCCACGATCTTCTTTTCTTCCGCGCAAACCACCAGCCGCAGGAACTGAGCCATGCTCCACGCCAGCGGCGTCGCGCTGCCTGTTCCTTGTCCGAACACAAATCCAGCCCGCGTCGGCTCTGCCTGTTCCCAGACCTGTTCCGGAATCATTCCGCCCCGATTCGCGAAACGCAGCATCGCGTTCAAATAGGGCGTCGGATCGTGGCCCGCTGCAATTTCATACTCCCCTCGCTCCCCGGTAAAAATCGGCCAAATCCGCCCGATACCTTCCCCCTGCCACGGCCCGCCAAAATACGTTTCGCCGTAGCCATCATGGCTGTAGCGGTAAAACGACGGTCCGTTCGGCGTCTCTACGCGAATCGCGCCGTCCACAATCTCCACCGAGTGCCGGATAATCGGATCGTCCGCCGGCCGGATCCCCAGCCGCACAAATTCCAGGAAGCCCGCGTCCACCACGTCGCGCTCGTCCCAAACTCCGCCGCCATTCCGCACGTCCAACTTGAATCCATCGTTGGGGTCTGCGTTGTTGTCAATCCGGATGTAGTAGCCCGGCTCTCCCGGGCCTTTCCCCAGGTGCCCGGTCGTCGTCACCATCCAAGTTTCGATATGCGCCGCCCAGTCGTCCGCGGTCTTTATATAACGGTCGGCATCTTCGGTCGCGCCGTTCTTCCGCGCAATATCCGAAGCGCACACCAGTCCCGCAATCTCCGCCGCAATCGTCGAAGGCGAATATCCACCGATCTCTTCCCAGCGTTCCTGCTGCGTCACCGGTCCGTGCGACATCACAAACTCCGCCTCCGGCCGCACATGCTTCGTCCAGGTCTCTGCGTCCGCCCTTCCCAGTTGCCACGCCAGTATCATCGGATACGACTGTTCGTCCATCTGCAGCGCCGGCCAATAGGCGCGTCCATCCAACCAACTGTTCTGCGGGAACCCTCCGTCCGGCTTCTGCTGTACGGTATATAAATACGTCAGCGCGCGATCCGCCGCCGCGCGATCGCCCGCGGCCATCAACCCGGTTGCAACCTCATAGAGGTCCCGCGCCCATACCAGGTGATACCCCCCAACCCCCGCCGTATCCGACTTCGCCGCGAATCCCCATGGAATGGTCATCGAAGCGATCATCGCCCCGCGATACGTTTTGTCCTCGTGCGCCTTCAACACCATCGCCGCAAGCTGGAACTCTTTCTCATAGCGCGCGTCCACTTTGCGCAACCCCTTCACATAGTCCTTCCAGCCCGCAACATACTCCGCGCTCACCTCGGCAAACTTCCGCCCCAGCGATTTTTTCGCCACATCAATCGCCGCGGCCCCATCCGCTCCAAATCCCAGCGCCACCGTATACCGCCCCGCGCCGCCCAGCTTCGCCGCCTGAAAAACGTTTCCCTTCTCCGCGCGATCGTATTTCCAGGTCAATTTCTTGTGCAGCAGCAAATCCGTGTATCCGTCGCTCTTCCCCGCAAATCCGCTGCTCGCCTCCGAGAATCCCGGCGAACTCATCAGCGCGCAGGCCACATCTTCTTTCTGAGTCACCAGCGCTCCATCCTGGGTGAATCCTGTGTCACCGAAACCGCTGTTCTTCAGCGCCGGATCGGCCAGCACGTACAACTCGTATCCTGCGGGCGCTGTGAACACGACCTCAATCAGCACCGCTTCCCGCTGCGGATCGCTCGCATACGTTTTCTCGATTTTGAATTTTCCGCCCGGATCGCTGCTCGTCTGCCGGTACAGCAGCGCATCGCTATTCACTCGCTCCAGCGAGTGCCTCATATCCTTCGATTCCGCCCAAGTCGCCTTGCCGTCGCTTACCGCAAATTCCAGTGTCCGCAAATTCGCCGTGTCCAGCCGCGGGTAATACACCTCGGTCAGAATTCCGCCTTCCAGCGTGAACCACACATGCGACTGAGTGGCGGTCGCCGTGCCAACCGCCTCTTTGCTTCCCGCCGTCCAAGTCGGCACCGCCCCCGGCCCTCCGGGCGCATTCTGCGCCGAACCCCGCGCGGTAAAGGACAATGCAAACACAACAATGGCGAGCAACCGTTTTCTAGGAAGCAAGGACATACCCTCTCGTGCAAATTTCAAAGAGTAAGGAGGGGAGGCGAAGAATTCTCCGCCTCCCTCCCGGGTGTTCGGGTTAGAAAGTGAAACGCAAAGCGAGTTCCACCTGCCGCCAGCTGTTGGCCAGGACGCTGTTGATCTTTCCGATTTGATTGTCGTTAATGTTCGTATCAAACGGATTGCTAAAGTGTGGCGTATTGGTAAGGTTGTAGGCCTGCACGCGGAACTGGCCTTTGATGCGCTCCGTAACCGGGAAATTCTTAAACACGGCAAAGTCTATGTTGGAAAATCCGGGCCCACGAACGATATCTCGGCCAGCAGTGCCAGGGGCAATGTAGATACCCGCGGCATTCATTTTCGGCGCGACGAAAGCAGAGCCGTCCACGTAGTCCAGGATATTGCCCGGGTGCACGCTGACCTTACCGACGAGGTTCGCGCGCGTGTATTGAGGATTGCCGCTAGCTGTGATGCTGAATGGCGAGCCGCCCTGCAAATCGTATATGGCGTTGATTTGCCAGCCGCCGATTGCATAGTCAACCCACCGATTCACATCTGCGCCCCACCGCTTGCCGCGGCCAAAAGGTAGCTCGTACAACGCGCTCAATGTCATCACATAGTTGACGTCCTGACTGGACAGCCCACGCTCGATGCCAAAGTCGGTATAGAGCTGCGGGTTGCAGGCATCCAAATTGCCACAAGAGTCGTCCAGCGTCTTGGACCAAGTAAACGCGCCCGTGACCGTGAGACCATTTCTCGCCCGGTGTTCGTACTGTACCTGCATGGCGTCGTAGTCCGACTTGCCTCTCGTGTCTTGAATAAAGATGCTGCCCAGCTTCGGATACAGGTCCGCACCGGTATTGAATAGATTCTGGTTGGCATTGTAATTCCGCACGAGGTGCGCCCCGTGCGTGCCTACATAGGCGATGCTGATGGACTGGTTTGTTCCGATCTGGTGCTGTACCTGCAGGTTCCATTCGGAGACCATGGGCG
>Ga0210394_10000118_pt1 | contig 191409 bp, 156 predicted proteins | sample IncBWC12MmetaG_FD_160121 | JGI IMG/M metagenome (GOLD analysis project Ga0210394, IMG submission 160121) | Forest soil microbial communities from Barre Woods Harvard Forest LTER site, Petersham, Massachusetts, United States - Inc-BW-C-12-M | ecosystem: Environmental > Terrestrial > Soil >...
TCCAGCAGAATCCGGATTTTCTCACGGCGCATTACAAACTATGGTGGGCCTATTCGGTGACGCGGGACACGCCGCACGCGATGCAAGAGCTGATGGCCGTCGCGCGCCTCCAGTTCAAAACGGACGACGCCAACAAAATCGCGACCGCATACGAAAAACACGGATACCCTGCCGCGCTCGGAGCCGCGACCGAGGCGACCCACGAGTATCCTCCGTATTTGCTGATTGATGACGCGCGGCGTTTGAGCTTCGCCGGCGACCAGAAGGCGAGTCTCCAGCAACTGCAGCACGCCCTCGCTTCCCGCGAGGGTTGGGTAATCTTTGTCGAAAGCGATCCGGCGTTTGACGCTCTTCGGTCCGATCCCGAATATGCGTCGCTGGTGCGCGAACTGCACGCCAGCTCCCAGTCGTCTCGCTGAGAAGTTTCAGGACGACGTTTCACGTACGGACGAGCGGCAACTTTTTTATGGCTTGGTCTTTGTTCCCTGCGGCTGGCTTCATGAGGAGTGCTCGTTCTTGAAAATCAGGGCCATTCGCGGCATTTCTCGCTCAAATCGCTAAGCGCGGCCAGGCGTGTTCAGTTCATCACCAAGAAGTGGCGACCTAGAAGCTCTGGAACTCTCGGCAGAACTTCATGACTCCTCACGAGAGCAGAGCAGCCGTGGCTCGCGGCCTGAGCGAGGCGTGCGGCGTCTCCGAATGCGAAGACATCGGAGACCTGACTGAGCGACCTGGCTCGAACCGGGCCTTTCGCATCGTGGTGCGATGCTCTCCACACCGGTTGCGGATCAACACGCGTTCCGGCGATATGACACGCCATTTCACAGGCATGCAGGCTGCCGCCGACGCAGGCTTGGCGCCGCGTGTCCGGTAAGAGCAACTGCTCACGACTCGGATTATGGCTTCCAAGATTTGGTTCGGCCGTCACGAACACCGTGTCAATCGTCTCGAGGGGTTTGAAATCGCGACACTCTAGGACCCACCTCTCAGCATAGAAAACGCGGCGCGGGTCTTGTCGGACTGGGCGTTTCCGGCAACGTCACGGACCAATGTTCAGGTCCCGCTCGCCCGTCAAGTCCCGGATATCGTGGTCATGGGCCAGTAGGTGCTGCTGTTCCGCGATCCCTGTTTGTTGCTCGTTCCCTATATGCTCGCGCCCGCGCGCAAATTGCGTCGGCTCGTCAACCTTTGCAGCGAAGCGCGTTTCGTGACTCAGATCGAATGACGGGCGAACCTTCGCAATCGCTCGCGAAGCGACCAATCGCTACGCCGATCCCCGAAGTACGTTTGCCGTCAATGCTGGCATTTACGTGCACTACGCGTGCGCTGCACCGGACTTTCTCCGGGCCGCGTCCGGTCAGTTCGCCAGGGAGTCGGAAGGACATTTCGAGTTCCTCACCGAAGGCGATACGCTCGTTCGACATGAAGTAGATTCCCAGCTCGGAGATATTAATCGTTTCACCGTACCGCAGATCGGGAGCCATCGTCGCCGCTATTTGCTCGCCACGCGCGTGTGCTCGCTCCTCCGGCGCGGGCGCAAACACCTCGGTCCGCACGCGAACTTGAACCGGCATTGTGTAAGCCTTCCGGGGGGCCATGCGACGATCCTTGGACATGAGCTCCTCCTCTCCGCGCGCAATTCTCTGTTTATTCCCGAATGTAAAGCTAGCTTTTGCACATCCTGCACCGCTCTCGCACTCGGCACTACGAACTTACAAGACGAGCGACAAGCGTGAGGTCTCCGCACAGATCCGCGGGCGGCAATCATTTAAGCCGAAACGCTCCTCGCGCTCGCGCGGCAGACGCCAGCGTTCCCTGCAGCAGGATCCGTTGAGCCCACAAGACGTCACGCCTTGACAAACTTTTCCAGCAGATACACCAGCAGCCCCATCGCGCAGCAAAATAGCACCAGCTGGTATCCATCGTGAAGGTGCACGATTGCCCAAGATGAAAGAAGCACGAAGCCGACGCCCAGCCATACGGTGCGATGATTCATGAATCACCTCTGCCTGCCGCGTGCCAGACCTGCCACGGCTCGGCGTGAAATGAATCGTCCTGCCGGCGCTCTCGAACAGCGCCATCCAAGTCTATGGACACTGCCCCTTGTACCTTTCCATTGGCCCCGGCTCTAGAGTTGTGCTGCGCTGGCATGTCGGCCGAGCGGCGCGCGCCCCAGCACCTGATGCACTTTGGCCGTCAGTTCCTCCGGGCTGAATGGTTTTTCGATGAACTCCGTTCCCGGATTCAGCACCCCGATATTGATTGCGGCATCCTCGGTATAGGCCGACATATATAGGATCTTGAAATCGGAGCGCAACTCGCTCAACCGTTCCACCAGTTCGCGTCCCTTCATGCCGGGCAGCAGCACATCGGTAATCACTAAATCGATTCGATCTTGACGATTCTCCATGATCTGAATGGCTTCGGTCGCTTCGCGGGCCTCGATGATCGTATATCCCTTTACTTTCAAAAATTCCCTGGCGATGCGACGCACCGCATCGTTGTCTTCAACCACGAGAATTGTTTCGGCGCCGTGCGAATGATGCGGCGTGATGGGCAGCGCCTCGACGGCGTCAATCGCTGCTTCCACGCGCGGCAGATAAATCCGGAACGTCGTACCCTCACCAACCGTGCTGGAAACGCGGACGAATCCTCCGCTCTGCCGCAACGTTCCGTAGACTGTGGCAAGTCCTAGCCCGGTTCCTTTGTCTGTCTCCTTGGTGGTAAAAAAAGGTTCGAAGACATGTGAGAGAGTCTCTTGGGTCATGCCGTGTCCTGTGTCAGACACAAGCAACAGCACGTGCGGGCCGGCTTGAGCACCCTCGTCGCGGATTATCAGCGCTTCATCCAAATCAGCGTTCATGGTCTGGATCTTCAACCTACCGCCTTGGGGCATAGCGTCTCGCGCGTTAAATGCGAGATTCATGATCGCTTGCTCCATCTGCGCCGCATCTGCCTTGACGTGCCCCAAGTCGGGCGCCAAGTCCAGGATCAATTCGATGTCATCGCCCATGACGGGAGGTAACAACTCATTCACTTGGGCCACCAGCGCGTTGAGATCCAGCACCCGCAGTTGCAGCACCTGCTTGCGGCTGAAGGCGAGCAGCCGTCTGGTCAACGCGGCAGCTTTGTCCGCGGACTTCAGAATGCCGTCCAGTTCGCGGCGCAATGCGCCGTCGCAACCGACTCTGGCGAGCGAAAGTGCTGCATGGCCGCGGATAACCGTCAGCAGATTATTGAAGTCGTGAGATATGCCGCCAGCCAGGCGGCCCACCGCCTCCATCTTTTGCGCCTGGACTAACGCCGCCTCCGCATGCTCGCGTCCGGCAATTTCTGATTTGAGTTCCTGATTCGCGGCGAGCGCTTCCCTGGCGCGCAGCGTCGCCGTTTCGGCCGCGTACACCGTGAAACCCAGTAGAGCGGACAACAGGATCCCGCCCACGAAGGCTACTTTGGGAAGCGTTGACAGTGCGTAGGTGATCGTGCCTGGTTTCGGCCAAACTTGCGCGCGCCAGGTGAGATCTCGAAATTGTATGTCAACGGTGCTGGCCCAATGCGCATTGCGCGGCGCGAGATTGGTCCCTTCTCCATAGATCTGCTCGCTTCCATCGTACAAAGTCACCCAGTAACCTTGCGCCACATCGCGCAGGATCGAGGAAATCAGCTCTCGATATCGGAATACCCCGACCATGAAACCGCTAAGTTTCCCGGACGCGTACACCGGCACGCACGCGAGCAGAGCTCTGCCGCCTTGCTCTGGATTCACCGGGCGCGTGATCATCACGTCCGCGTACTCGCTCCCCGCCTGACAGGCGACCTGCTGCACGGCATCGACGCTTCGGTTCAAGCCCTGTTCGTCTTCGTTTCCATTGCTGCGCGCCTCCCAGCGCACATGAAACGTGGGATCCACCCAGTCGACCGCCTGATAGTCAGGGTAGCCGCTCATCATCAGTTGGGCCGCAGATTTCTTCTCGCGGTCGCTGCCGAACGTGGTCCACTGCGCGGCGAGCCCCTGCAACGGCATGATTCGCTCGCGCAGTTCTGCTTGCACTTTGGACTTCACAAAGGACGCCTGCTCGTCGGTAACAGCGTGTATCTCAGCGCGCCGATGGCCCAGCAGAAGTTGCCAGAACGTCAGTACAGCCACCAGCGAGGTTAGAAAGAAAATGCTGGGCAACAACAACCGGTCGATGATTTTCCACGGCACAACGCTCTTGGACGGCATAGGCTGTAGGCTACCCCCGCCCCATCACGACGTCGTGATCAGGTTGAATTGGGATACGGCAAAGATGGGCGTTCAGGCGCACGCAGTCCTCCTGTAGGGTCGGAGATTGCATTGCATCTGGATGTCCTTCCGGACGCCGAACGTAAATTACTGAGTTGCCGCACCTTAGGGAGATAGCGGATGGTAAACGCCGAAAACAGTCTACAAATGAGGACGGCCGCACGCTTACCCAGTACATGGATGTGTCCACGCTGAAAATTGTGGCTTGAGGCAGGCTCGCGACGACTAACTTTGCGGCTGCAACAGCCGGGGCGAAATCGCTAAACCTGCAGGCGGGTCTGGCAGTTTGAGGTTAGTGCTGGTGGGCGTTAAGCGAAATGCTATGCGCACTGGTTCGGGCGACAGGGACGGCCAATCCTACTTGACGGGCGTTGGACTGGTCGGGATGGTTCCCCCCGAACCGCCACTCCCGCCGCCGCTGCCGCCGCCGCTTCCTCCGCCCTGACCGCCGCCGCCTTGGCCGCTGCCCCCAGTCTCGCCGCCGCCTTGGCCCGAACCGCCCGGTTGACTGCCGCCACCGCTCGAACTGCCGCCGGCGCGCGAGGCGCTAGAGGAAATGCTATTCGCGGCGTCGCTGATGAGTTTTCCGTTGGATGTTCCGAAGGAGAACAGAGCCACGAGCACTACCAGGGCGAGCATGGCGACCAGGAGCGCATACTCGGTAACGTCGTCGCCGGACTCCTTGCGCCAAAGACCCTTTAGTATCGTCATCATGGCAGGACCTTCAATTGCGAGCTGAGGCTATGTCTTTCCTACGTCAAAGACCTTACTAGGTTTTATACTGCTTTTTCGCTGAAAGCGCAACGCGGCGCCGCCAGAAATCGCTGTGTTCCGCGCCACCCTCTCTCGGGCCATAGTAAGCTACCGAAAATCGCGCTGCAATCTAAGGCTTGCTGTGCCGGCGTGCGTGATGATTGCTGTGCCCATGCTTGTGCGACGCATCCTTGTAATGCGGGTTGGATTTTTCCGGGTGCCGGCTATGAAACCATTTGTGCGGGCTGTTTGCTCTAGACGGCTGGCCCGCTGCCGGCTGGCATAGTGCCAGCATCAAGAACGCCGTTGCCACCAGACCAGAGAGTTTCATGATTTTTCCCTGCCTCGCTATTTGTTCAGTCGCGCGATCTCCATCCGGTCGCCTACTTGCGTTCCGGTTCGGAATACCGTATGTGCCGGGAGCTCGAGCACGCTTGTCGCCTTCAGCGATACGGCCGAGATTCGAAACGGCCGCAAGTGTTCCTCCACGTGAACGACTTCCTTTTCCTTGCTCAGGAAAATCAGGTCGATCGGGAACATCATCCCAATGGTGTGAACCCCGCGCGAGGGAACGATCCAAAGCCCCCGTCCGAGCTGCGCCCAGCGCTTCGTCTTGCCCAACAGCCCGACCAGGCGGCGAAGATAGCTGTCTGCGACGGTGGCCTCGGTGGCCACAAACGTCTCTCTGGTCTTGTTGTAAATGTACACGTGGCCATTTTGGCCGTTGTCAGTCGTAGCTCTACCGTTGCCGCCCGCACGCGCGTTGTTCATGGATGAATCTCCGGGGTCCGTTCGATCTGCTGCCACCTACTCCACGATCTTCCGTTTACGGCGCCAAATGATCACGAAGAGCACTACCACTGCCAAAGCTCCTGCCACCAATCGAATCAGTGTCACGTTGTCCATCTTCTTGCTCCTTTTATTTGAGATATTCGATCCCACGAACTTCGCAGGATCATTCGACCGCAATCACCGGTTGAGCGTCGGCAAGAACTGCCTCAGCAACGTGATCACGGCGGGCCCCAGAATCACTACCATCAAAGCCGGAAAAATAAACAGCACCAGCGCCGGCACCATTTTCACTGACGTCTTGGCGCTCATTTCTTCGGCGCGTTGACGCCGCTTGATCCGCAAGTCGTCGGAATGAACTCGCAGTGATTGAGCAATGCTCGTTCCAAACCTTTCGGTCTGGATCAGCATTGCCACCAGCGCCTTGATGTCTTCCACACCCGTGCGCCGGCCAAGTTCCCGCATCGCGTCCAGCCTGGTCTTTCCGACGCGCATCTCCATATTCACCAGCTGCAATTCCTCGCTCAGTTCCGGGTGAGTGATGCGCAGTTCCTGCGCTACGCGGAGCAGAGCCTGATCCAGTCCCAGCCCGGCCTCGACGCAAATCACCATCATGTCCAAAGCGTCCGGCAATGCCAGCTGCAAGCGATGCTGACGCGCTTGCACCCTCCACATCAGCCACAGATCCGGAAGCAGATAGCCCGCCATCGCGCACAACAAGGGAACGATCACCACCTGCACGCGGTAAATCCCGGTAGCAAATGCCAGCGCCACAAGAATGATCGGCATCAGGATTTTCAGCCCCCGCATTGCAGACATAGCGCTCGCAGTTCGGTAACCTGCTCGTACCATGGGGAGCTGATCCTTCGAACTTACCGCCGCGGTGCCGGAGGTGACGAATCCCCCGACGGCGGCAAGCGTGTCGCGCACTCGCTCCTTCTGTTTGTCGGAAAAGCTCGTATCACGCACCTTCTGCTGCCGCGGCGGCTGAATCAAGCGCGAAAGTCGCTCGGCGACCCCGATTTCGCCGGGGACCAGCGCGTAGAACAGCGCCGTCAGAACGGCAACGGTCGCTAGGAAAGTAATCGTCGTAACCAACCACAGCATGGACTTCTCTCCTTACAGCCGATCAGACTTCAAAGTGAATAATTTTCCACAGCAGCAGCGACCCGATCACCTGCATGGTCGCGGCGATCGCCAGAACCGTCGGGCCAGCCGGGTCTTCGAACAACACGCGCAGATAGGCCGGATTGATCAGCTCCAGTGCGACCATCACCGCCAGGGGCAGAGAGATCAGAATGGCCGCCGTCAATCGTCCCTGCGCCGTGCGCGTTTTCACCTCGCGATAAATTCGGAAGCGGTCACGGATGACCCGCGAGAGCCCATCCAGAATTTCCGCCAGATTTCCGCCGGTCTCTTTTTGAATCAGCAGCGCCGTAACAAAGAAACGCACGTCCACCAGCGGCACGCGCTCCGTCATATTCAGCAAGGCATCGCGCAACGGGAGGCCAAAATTTTGTTCCTCGAACGCCGTCCGGAATTCCCCGGCCACAGGTTCGCCCGATTCCGTCGCGATCATTTCCAGCCCGGTCGTGAAAGCATGCCCCGCGCGAACCGCGCGGCCCAGCAAATCCAAAGCCTCCGGAAAATGCTCTTCGAATTCGCGCAAGCGCCGCCGCCTCTTGAGCGCAACTATCGAAAACGGCACGATTCCCGCAAATATCCCCACCAGCGAAGGGATCGGGAAGCGCGGGTAGTACAACCCCGCGATCAGATACGATGCGAGCGCAATGACCCCGCTCAGCAGCAGGATTTTCGCCGGCTTCGTCTTCATCCCTGCCTGCGCCACGAAATCCCGCAGGCGCAATGACCAGCCCCACGGCTGCATCCAGCGATGCAGCGTCGGCACGCTGCTGAGCATTTCGTCCCTGACCAGCTTCAGATTTATGGAGGCGTCGCCGCGTCGCTCGGCCATGCGCACCGACTCCATGCGGCGCTTCACAACTTCCTGGTTGGCGTCAGTGCCCATGAACATCCATATCAGCACGATGACCGCGACGGCGGTCAAGAACGTCAAAACGGAAAGCAGCAGCGCCATCTTCGGCTCCCTAATGATTCCGCGGCATTTCGAACATGCCGATCGGCAACTGGATCCCGGTTACCAGCAGGCGTTCCGCGAACCGCGGACGAATCCCCGTGGGCAGGAATTCGCCGATCACCTCGCCGTTCTCTCGAATGCCACGTTTCCGAAATACAAAAATGTCTTGCATTGTGACAACGTCCCCTTCCATGCCCGTGATTTCAGAGATGCAGATAACTTTTCGGGTTCCATCGCTGAGGCGGCTCACCTGTACCACCAGGTCCACGGCGGAGGAGATCTGCCGCCGAATCGCCGAGTCAGGGATACTCAGATTTGCCATCGCCACCATGGTTTCCAGGCGGCTCAACGCATCCCGCGGTGAATTTGCGTGAATGGTAGTAAGTGAGCCGTCGTGTCCGGTGTTCATCGCCTGCAACATATCCAGCGCTTCCTCGCCCCGGACCTCACCTACGATGATGCGATCGGGGCGCATGCGCAGAGAATTGATCAGCAGTTGACGCTGGTGCACAGCTCCTTTCCCTTCAATATTGGCCGGACGGGTTTCCAGCCGGACAATGTGCTCTTGATTGAGCTGCAACTCAGCGGCGTCTTCGATCGTGACAATTCTTTCGCGACTGGAAATATTCGAAGACAGCACGTTCAGTAGCGTCGTCTTCCCGGCGCCCGTGCCCCCCGATACCAGGATATTCAGCCGCGCCTTGACGCACCCACGCAGCAAATCCAGCATGCTGGGCGTCAGCGTGTGATTGTTGACCATGTCGTTCGCCGTCAATCGTTCGTGGCCAAATCTGCGAATGGACAGGCAGGGACCATCGACCGCCAGCGGCGGGATGATCGCGTTAACGCGCGATCCATCGGCCAACCGGGCGTCCACCATCGGAGAAGATTCGTCAATCCGGCGGCCGATCGAGGAAACGATGCGGTCAATAATGCTCATCAAATGCGCATCGTCGCGAAACTGAATCGCAGTCTGTTCCAGCATTCCTTTTCTTTCGACGTACACCCGTTTGTAGGTATTGACGAGGATGTCGGAAACCGTGGGATCGGCCAGTAACGGCTCGAGCGGACCGAGTCCAAAGACCTCGTCCAGAACTTCCTGCGCCAGCCGTTCCCGTTCTTGCAAATTCATCGGTGTGGATTCACCGACGACCAGCGCCTCCAGGATGTGACTCACTTCACGCCGAACTTCTTCGCGATTAATCTCCGTCAGGCGATCGAGATTCAATTTTTGAATCAGTTTTCGGTGGATGGCGATTTTTACCGCGCCGAAATCCGTTCGTGTGATAGGCGGAGCAACAGGTGACATCGTCTTCTACCTTTTCGTCGGAAATGAAAAGAAACCGCCGAGCGCGCTCTTTTTCGCAGCCGGAGACGATTCCATCCCGGTCAATTGCGAAGCGATCTGCCGGTAGCGGCCGCTCAGCACGTTGTTATGGTTCTCCATCAACGGAGTCCCGAGGTTGATCGATTCCGAAGCCTTGCGAAAATCGTTCGGCAGACACGCAAAAACAGGGCGATTTATATCCTTCTGAATGCTCCGTAAAACCTCGTCATCGCCTTTATGCCAGCGGTTGATGATGATGCGCGCGCGATCGGGCTCAATTCCGAAGCCCTTCAACGCCACCAGGCGGCGCTCCAGCGTCCACAGCGCCGGAACATTCGCCTCGGCCACGATCAGAATCATGCGAGCCATGCGCAGAATCGGGCTCCACTCCGACGAGAATTGTGAACCCATGTCCAACAGCACCATGTCGAAAAGGTTCTGCGCCACATTGACTACGCGCTCCAGCGGCGGCACCGGGATGGTCTGCCATTCCTCGGGCTGAAGGGCGCCCCCCAAAATCTCCAGTTTCGTCTTGTGCTGCGTCATCAGGCCTGCAAAAAAGTGGCTGTCCAGACGATCCAAATTGTCCACGGCATCGCGAACCGTGAATCGGGGATGGAGATCCAGTAGCAAGTGCACATTCCCAAGTGGCCGGGCAAAATCCAGCAAGGCCACGTGCTTTCGCGCAAATGTCGCAAGCTGGACGCCGAGGTTGACGCCCACCGTCGTCGCACCCACGCCGCCTTTCGATCCCATGATCACGATCAATTTGTCCAGGGACGGACGGTCTTTCGCTTCGGAGGAATCCTGCGCCAACCGCGCCAGCATTTCATTCAACACCTCAGGGCTCGCCGGCTTAGGCAGGAAATCCTGAACTCCGCTGCGCATCGCTTCCAGCATCAGCTGGTGTCCAGGCGGCACAATGGCAGAAACAGCCACCAGCTTGATCGAGGGGCGAATGCGCCGCAACTGCGCTCCGAACGTAAAGTACGCTTCGGGATCGCGCGACAAGTCCAGAAAAACGACGTCCGGCAATGCGTCGGCCGAGTCTGGAAAACGGTCCGAAGGAATCGTCCACTGTTTGATTGACTTGACAATGCCAGTCTGTTGCAGCGCAGCCACTAACTGCGCTGAACTGGTCGTCTCTCCGCTGGCGATCGCAACCGTTAACATGGAACGATATCCCTGGTCCCCTGAGTCTTTTCCTGCAACGCCGCACGCACCGCCTGGAGTCTGCTCACTTCGGCGACTGGGCCGAGGCCGGCGCCGGCTTCGTCGCGCCCAGGAACGGCTTCGGCATGGCGGGCGTTGGCGGCGCCACATCCAAAGGGTGCACAATGCGCGGCGTCACCACGATGAGCAGTTCGTTCTTGGTCCTGGTCGACGAACGGCTTTGAAAAAGTTTGCCCAAAATCGGCACGTCTCCGATCCAGGGAATCTTGTTGAATTGATCCGTGACGCGGTTATCCAGCAAGCCCGCGATCGCAAAGCTTTGCCCATCCCGCAATTGCACCTCGGACTCCGCCCGATTGGTGGTCAGCGCAGGAATCAGAAAGCCCTGGATCGTCAGCGCATTCGTAAAATCAAGCGAACTGACTTCGGGCTTCACTTTCAGGTGAATCATCCCGTCGGCAGTCAACGTTGGCGTGAAGTTCAAGCGCACTCCGAATTCTTTGAACTGAATCGTGATCCCCGCGAATCCCGAACCGGTTGTTCCCTGCAAGATCGGAAAGGGAAATTCGCCGCCCGCCAGGAAACTCGCTTCCTTCCCCGACTCCGTCATCAAGTTCGGCTCGGCCAGGATTTGCAGTACATTGTTCTCCTCCAGCGCCTGGATCGTCGCTGCAAAATTAATGTCCGGCCGGAAGATGAAAATATTCAGCAGGTTGCTGAGCCCGAGCGCCGATGTCGCTCCGCTCGAGCCGCTTCCCGTCGAAGGGCTCACCAGTTGCGGCGGCGAAAACTGCTGCGTTGAGATCGTCCCGATATTCTTTGCTCCCGGCAGGCTCAAAATATTGATGCCCAGCTGGCTTTCTACCGTCCGGTTCACGTCCGCGAATTTCACCTCGAGCAAAATTTCACCAGTCGGCGTCGCCGGCACTTCCATCAGGCTCGTCACCTTCGGCGCAGCGGCCTTCACGACTTCCAGAATCTTGTCAGCCACTGCGGCCGAAGATACCCGCCCCGATAGAATCACGATGTCTCGCGAAGTCTCCACCTGCACCGGCTCGGACGGAAACACCTCGTGGATCTTCTGGCTCAACCCCAGGATGTCGATGTCTACTGAAACCTCAAACGCCTGGCTCTGGTCCGCTTCATCCCAAAGCAGCAGTGAAACTCCCCCGGGCGCTTTTCCGTTGAGTAACACTTGAAACGGACTGACCACGATCGCTTCGGCGATCGTGGGATCGGCCAGTGAGACTCTCTTGATCCTCGAGGGCGATGAAATCACCAGCGAACGGCCCACCAGCAGGTGCAGCGTTTGCGGTCCTTCGGTCTCGGTGGCCGCCGCAGGTGTCTGCGCAAAGCTGGCCACCGCCCCGAGCGTTGCGGCAGGAACGGTCTGCGCCATCGTTGTCATTTCCGGCGCGTTTTCGGGTACCTGTTGCGCCAGCACGCTCTCGACTCCAGCCAGCAGCACAACGCCGCTCAGCACAGCGGCGCGCAGCGCATCAGCCAGCGCGCTTCGGACGCTGCGGTTACGATGGGACGTACGCTTCAACTCAGACAATAGATTCCCCTGTGAACCGTCGGCCACGTTGCTGCAGAAACCGCTTACGGATTCGGAAAGCTCTTGTTCTCACGCTTGTTTCCGGTAATCACCTCGACTACGTAAGGTGACGGCGGAGGTGGAACATACTTCGCGTTCGTCGAGCGCTTCGGGGCCGGCATTCCTCCGGTGAACAATGAATCCTGCAGCACCGACGCTGGCATCAACATTCTGGTATCGACCGTATTGCGTAGCGACAACTGGATTTTGCCTTCGGTGCTGGCCATGGTCAGCCTTGCCGCGTCATCGGGAGTGACCAGCAGCGTAACGACCGGCACGTTCTGCGGCTTTCCTTCGCGGTCCTGCTCGATTTTCTGTCCGGCGGCAAGCACCTTCACGTTTTCCAGAATCGTTCGCGTGATGTTCTGTTCGCCGTGGCCGGAGTCGGCCACTCTTCCCGTTACCAGCACATCGACCATCGTTCCGGGAATCACGAACCCCGCAACCCCCACTACGTCGTTCACAGCGACGGAAAGCGCCCGCATCCCTTCCGGGATCGTCGCAGGCAAACCCGCGCCGGATTGCGTGGCGGCCAGTTTGCTTTCCAGAATCGGCTCGTTCTCCGCCAGCGGCGTGATTACCGCGCGGTTCGCGCAATCTGCGATGCGCGTAAACATTCCGGCCACAGGCTCGCCCGAGGGCCACGGAATCAGCCGCAGGTTGCTGGCATCCACTCGCGTTCCCACTTGCAACGGCTGGGCTGCCACCACAATATGCTCGGTAGCGACGGGCTTGATGGCGCTCGCACTCTTGAAAGCGCGGTACACAAAGTTGCTCAGGAACAGTGCGACCACGATCGCGATCCCCAGTCCGATGAGCATCCGGTCACGATTCATAAAAAATTCTCCCTGGCCCCGACTTCAAATCGCCCAGCGGGCCGCGCAGTAGCAAATCACCGTGGCCGCCGCAACTGCCACTCCAAACGGCAGTTTCAGCAGCCCCGGATTATCCAGCGAAATTTCAGGATTCTTGCGCAGCCCGAAGGATAAAAATCCCCGAACCAGCACATAAAGATTCCGCATCGTCTCTTTCACGCGATGGGTCCTCATCACTTCCACAACCGCCATCAATCCCGACAGCAGCACGCTGCCCAGCAACACGTAGAAAAGCAAAACCGGCCCCAGAAAAGCTCCCAGCGCGCCCATCAATTTCCAGTCGCCCGCTCCCAACCCGCGCAGCAGCACCAGAGGTAACAGCAGCCCCAGAGCCAGGCCCGCTCCTTCGAGCGAAGTCGTGGCACCGGGCCAGCCCGCGACGACGCTATGCACGGTAAGACCCAGCAGAAGTGCCGGAACCGTGAGCCAGTTGGGAATCCTGCGCGTGCGCCAGTCCGTCCACGCTGCGGAAAGCGCCAGCGCGAGGGCAAGCATCCAGATGGCCTGTGTTCCAATCATCATTGATTCAGGGTCCAGTGCGATATGGCTCGTGCCGCGTCCACGCGCACTCGGCCGCCCTCGGCCTAAACATGCTCGGATCGCGCCCAACCTTGCCAGTCGCGTGCGAATGCACGGCACCTCGGACGGTTATCGAGTGGCCTTGCGCACGATTTGGCTTCGTGCGCACTCTGCAGCGGGCACCGATTACGTGCTGGCGTTCAAATTCACCGCAGCATTCGAAAACACACTGTTGATCGCGGTTGCCAGCGGAGTCAGTGCGGCCATTGAAGCCAAGGCGATCAGCACCAGTAGCAGCGCGTATTCCGTCAGATCCTGCCCTTCTTCTTCGTTCCACAGTCTTGCCAAGATCGTTCTCATGTTCCTTCCTTCCTAGAGTTGGACCACTCGCGAGTGGCCTTGCGCACGATCTGGTTTGGTGCGCACTCTGCAGCTGGTGCCAGTTACGTGCTCGCGTTCAAATTTACCGCCGCATTCGAAAACACACTGTTGATCGCTTTGGCAAGCGGTGTAAGCGCGGCCATCGAAGCCAACGCGATCATAACCAGTAGCAACGCGTATTCCGTCAGGTCCTGCCCTTCTTCTTCTTTCCAAAGACGTGCTAGCACGGTCTTCATTTTTCTTTGCCTCTCCTGATGTAAGTTAAATGACACAGGTGCCCGTTTTACTGCTCTCTCCGTTAATGCATCTACGGCACCAATCTCCAAGCGTTGCCAGCAGCACGTAACTACCTAAAAAAGCGATACTTCCGGCGGTTGACGGGGAAACCCTCCTGCCACTTGCATGCTCGCCCTAAAAAGCGTCACCTCCTGTGAACACCTGCTGCTTCGGTCACACCCGCTTTGTTGACGTTCTGCTCGACTCCATCTCAGCGGAAATATTGCGGAAGGCAAACACTGCAGCCAGAACTTGCGCACAAGCCCCGGCGCAGCAAGACGATTCCTTACGATGTCGGAATTGATATGGGCTCGACCCGGCGACGCGCGGCGGCGCGAGCGTGCAGTCGACTGTTCTCCCATTCGCTGATCAACCAAAGGAGCACGACCGTGGGGAGAACCAACAGACCCATCTTTTCGGCGTATATCAGCACAAAATAAAGGCCGCTGAAAAATAGCAAGAACCCGACCGTTACGCATGTGTACGGATTGGCACAGTCCGCAACTCGGTCCGCGGATGTCAGCGCACCCCCTGCAATCAGCAGCGGAAGAATCATCAAGCTGAAGTCGTGGGGCAGAGAATGGAAGCTGACCACCGCAACTGCCCCGACTGCGATAGCAAAAGCCATGTCAAACGCTGCTCCCTCTTTGGCGCCGCGGAGCGCTCGCGCTGCCCACAGCAAGCCAAGCGACGTTCCGCAAAGCAGGAGAAAATTGCGGATACTAGCTGGTACAGACGCAGGTACGACGATCGATAACAGGCCTCGCAGCGTCGGCATCAGGCCCAGACGAACCTGCCATTGTTGGCTGAGGGCGCTTGCCGATCCCAGAGTCCCCTGTGACATCAGGATTCGCGTGTATTCGGCCATCCCATCGACTCCGACCACCCAGATAGACACGAGCAGAACGAAAAGAGCGCCGGGAATAAACCCGCGGACCAATTTCCACTTTCCCGCGAGCCATGCCACCAGCAGGAAAGGCAGCACCAGCTGCGGCCGGAATAAACCCATCGCCAGCGCGAATCCCGCCGCATCATCCCGCCCGCGTTTCCACAGCCAGAACGACAGCGCAAACAAAAACACCAGCAGGATCGAATCCTGCCCCTGCAGCAGGCAGTACCACACCGGAAAGAACGCCAGCGTCGTCAGCAAAGTGTCGCGAAAACTCGATCCGCTGGACACAGTGCTCCGCATCAATACCGCCACACCGACCAGCATTCCCAGACTGGCTAGAGTCCATAGCAGGTGGGCCGCGCCGAAATGCAAATATGTGAACGGAACGAAAATCAGCAGCTCGTACGGCAAGTGGTTATTGGGAGCGCGCCTCACCTCGCTGACGCGATGCACAAAACTGTTCTCCGCATCGAAATCGTACAGTTGCGTCGCTTGTCCTTCCCGCACCATCTGCGCATTGGAATAAAAAACCGGAAAATCGTTCTTCCCGGCCATCATGGGCTTCCAGGCAGCGAAAAATACCGCTGCGTTCATGGCCAGCATCAGGAACATGAAACCGTAAACAACTCGGCGGTCTAGCTGCATTGGCTTACGCATGCGGGCTATCGAGGCGACGCCGCGGGGTGCGACGCGCCTTTTTCGCCCCACATCACCATATTCCACGCCATCCAGCGCAGCAGCGGCAGCCGCGTAAGCGCCGCATCGATCGGTCGCAAAGGTGTCCACCAGCGCAGGCTCTGCGGCGTTTCTCGCAGAATCCGTTTCCAATAGCGGTCCTGGTTCGGATGCACGCGATCGTGTGCGTAGTACTTCACGAAGAGCAGCAGTGTGGAAATCCAGAATTCTCGATGCTGTACCTGGGGAAAATATTTCCGCGCCAGCCGCAAGTCCGCAATCTTCAGCGGCATTTCGTCTTCCGTCCGCACTTCCGTCGCGATCCGGCGGTAAACGTTGATCGCGGGGTTGTAGGCCAGCGGATCGTACGAAAAGAAAAAACCGCCCGGTTTCAGCGCCCGATGGATTTTCTGAAACAGCGCATCGCGGTCGCGCACGTGGTGAATCGTGTTGGCGATGTATACGTAGTCAAACGACTCCGCAGCGACGCCGAGATCCTCCGCCCCCGTTACGATGCCTTCAACCTCCACGCCGTATCTTCGCGCCAGTTCCCGCCCGGTCTGCACCATGCCGGGCGAGATGTCCGCCATCGTCACCTGCGCGCCCTGCAGCGCAAAAAACACCGAAGATTCGCCGAGGCCCGCGCCAATATCGAGTAGCCGCTTGCCCCGCACATCGCCCATGCGGCTCAGGATGAAACGGTTTTCCAGCGCCGTAGGCGCCGCGAAAGATTCGTGCACCAGCACGTCGTCAATCGCCGTGCTGCCGGCCCATGCGTCGTGAAACGCGGCCTCGCGCTGATGTGTGATCGTGTCCGACGCCATATTTTCAGCCAAATATTGCCTGACGCTAGCGCTTGCCGGCGGCTGTGGCGCGCGCCCGCCCCGTCATCTCGGTCGCCGCGCAGCGCGCTTGAAATCCCATACGTTCTCTTACCACGTACAGCGGACGCCGCTTCGATTCACCGTAAATCCGTCCCACGTACTCGCCAATAATTCCCATGCAGATCAGTTGCACGCCACCCAAGAAAAGAATCGCCACCAGCAAGCTGGCCCAACCTTTCACCAGCCCCTCGACGCCCAGCAGCCGCTCGATCACCGTGATCAGGATGCCCAGGATTGCAATTCCGGAAGCGGCGAATCCCACCCAGGTAGCCAGACGCAGCGGCAGAGTCGAAAATGACACGACTCCGTCTGTCGCAAACCGCATCATCTTGAACAGCGAAAATTTCGTCACTCCCGCGGCCCGCGCTTCTCGGCGGTACGGTATTGCCGCCTGCGAAAATCCCAGCCAGCTGACCATGCCGCGCACGAAGCGGTCGCGCTCCGGCATCGCCAGCAAGGCATCCACCACCTGCCTGCTCATCAGCCGGAAATCGCCCGTGTCCACCGGAATTTCCGTGTCGGACAACTTGCCCATCAAGCGGTAGAAGAGTTTTGCCGTCCCCCGCTTGAACGCCGTCTCGCCTTCCCTTTCCGCGCGCACTCCGTACACCACGTCAAATCCGTCCATCCATTTCGCCACGAAATCCGCCAGCACCTCCGGAGGATCCTGCAGATCGGCGTCCAGGATCGCCACCGCGTCACCCGAGGCGTGCTCCAATCCCGCGGTGATCGCCAGTTGGTGTCCGAAGTTCCGCGAAAAGCGCACCACGCGGATCCGCTCGTCGAGCGCTTGAAATTCCCGCAGGATGTCGGGCGTCGCGTCGCTGCTTCCGTCGTCCACGTACACAATCTCGAACTTCAGCGGCAATTGCTCGAGCACAGCCAGCAGCCGGCGGTTGGTCTCGCGCAAAACTTCCTGTTCGTTCAAGCACGGCACGACGATGGAAATCATTTCCGCCATGGCTACCTCGCGACCGAAGGCATGGTTAACGACGCGCTTTCCGCCGGCAGCAACGCCGGCGTCGCAGCGTCGCTCGCGTTCCGCTTCACATACAGCGCGCTCACCGGGTCCGAATAAACCTTGTTCCAATCGGGCGACGACGCCAAGAGCGTCGCAAGTGGCTCATCCCGTTCGAGCAGGCATGACTGGATCCCGTACCCGCCGAGCACCTCGAGCGCGCCCGGCTTCAGCAGCGTGACGTGCATGTAGTCGCCCAGCACGCCGGTTTGTTCGAACAGTTCGCTGCGTCCATCAATAAAGGTTTTGTAGCCAGCCTCGATCATGTATCCGCCAAAGCCGTAACTATTGAAAAGAGGGCCTGGCACGGAGTGCGCGCGCATATATTCCAGAGCTTGCACTGGAAATTGTTCGGCGACCCTCTTCTCCATGTCTGCCTTGCCAGGCGAGTAATGCACCATCGCAATGCCGATGCCCGCCATCAGCGCGAAATTAATCAGATATTGGTCCTTGGCCTTGCTGTAAGCGGGCGCCCATCTGGCCAGCATCGTCGCGGCCAGTGGCGCAAAGAATGGCACAAAGAGCAGCAGGAAACGCACGTGCAAGCACGCCATCGCCGTGCCGAATAGAAACAGCACGAATTCTGCAAAATGCCACGAAAACCGAAACACCACTTGCGCCAGGAAAAATCCCAACAGCAGCGCCAGAAATATTTTGCCGCCCGCCAGATTAAACGGCATCACCTGCCACTCCAAAATGCTTGCCACGCTGATGGGCAGCGAGGAAGCAACCGTAAACGGATAACCGGCCAGCCGCACTCCGTACGGCGTGATCGGAATCACCAGCAGCGAAAGCAGGAACACAATTTCCAGCCGCAGCCGCTCCGCATTCGTCCAGCGGCGCGTTTCCAGGCTGCCAATTTGAAAACTCATCAGGCCCGCAAAGAAGTACAGCGCAAACGTCCCCAAGCCGATGATCCAGGAACCGTGCGTGTTGACCCAAAACAAAAACAAGACCGGCAGCAGCCACACCGCGCGTTGCTTCCCCTGCCGAAAAAGTTCCAGCGCGATCAGCGTCAGAATCAAAAACAGATATCCAAGCATCTGCGGCCGCAAATTGAACGACGCATTCGCCAGCGCCAGCAACACGGCTGAAACCAGAAACGCCGCCTTGCAATTCCCCGAACGCAACGTCGCGAACGCGTAAAGCGCCAAAATGACAGCGCTGGCCAGCACCGCGAGCAGCACTTCGAGCCCGCGCAAACCGCCGAGCCCGTACACCACCGCGAAAAAAACATCTCCCAGCCACTCGCAGGACATCCACGGTGCGCCTGCCGAGGTGTACGAATACGGATCGGTCGTCGCCCAACGGTGCGTAGAAAGAATCAGTTCCCCGGTGCGAATGTGCCACCACAGATCCGGGTCCACGCTGAACGACCGCACCACCGCAAACGTCGCGCCCACCAGCAGCGCCCCCAGCATAGCCGGGAAAGAACACAGCCATCGCAACCGCTCGGTGATCCCGCCTGCGGACGCAAAGCCGGCACCCGCCGCGGCACTCACATCGGCGCTTGCGTCGCGCCCCCCCGCGACAACCGCGCTACTCTGCGCCGGTCTGCCCGGAAGCCCTCTGCGTATCGCGATGTCCGCTTCGCTCATATTCGCACTTAAAATTAGCAGCTACCGTAGCGCCAACAAGCGACCGGGATGCGATCCTTCCCCGAAGACTCTGCTGCACACCCCGGGTGTCACCTTTTGGATACAACTGAAGCGTTCAGCGCGGCCTGTCAGTCGGGATATCGCACTTCTAATTCCAAACTCCGCCCTCTGGTTCCCGCAACTCTTTAAACTCATCCAGCACCGCAAACGGCGTCCGCACCGACGCCACCGTCTCGCCAAGCTGCTGAATCTTCGCGGCATCCACGTGTCCCAGCAAAGTCCCCGCAGCATTCAGGTATTTCACTTTTTCCGGCCGCAGTCCCATTACCCGGCAGCAAGTAGCATCCACCGCCACTGGATCGTCACCAAGCACTAACACTCCGCACGGTTTGGGCGTTCCCTGTATCGGTCCGTTGCCCTCCATGCCCACGATGCCGTCCACAATCGCAAAATCAGGCCGCAACGCCGCGTTTATATCCAAAATTGATTTGTCAATACCCGCCCAGTGCAGCACGTTCTTGGGCCAGCCGTAGCAGCTCCCCGGCACGATGCCAAACATGTTTTTCAGCGACAAAGTAACGCCCGCCCAATGATGCGTCTTCAATTTAGGCATCGAAACCAGGAAGTCCACGCCGAGCGCTGTCTTAGGCAGGTACAGCTCGTTCAATCGTGACGCGTGCGTGCTCAACACCACTCGCTTCACATCGTCCAGATTCAAATCGACGAATATCCCTCCGAGAGGTCCGGCAAATTCGCGCAGCCGCACCGACTCAATAATTGCCTCGGTGTCGCGATCCATCGCCGGTCCGTCACCAATCAGAACCTGCGCGGCGCCCAGTCGCAAAAAACTCTCCCGCGTGGCGGCGATCACATACGGGTGGGTGTTCATTTCGCACAGAGGATCGAAGCCCACAAGATTGGGCTTCAGCAGCACAGTTTTGCCTTTTACGGGCAGTTCGAACACACGGAGCGTCTGGTAGATCACCGCGGGCAGGTCCTGCTGGTAATTCACGGCGCGGCGGATTGCTACGCGCGAGGCGGTCCGCTGGAAAGACGGCACCAGTGCAATATCAGGTTTGCGCATGGCTCAGCAGAATTCTGCAACGCCGCCCGTGAGCCACTCGTGCCGCGGGCAGGACGCCAGGCAGGCCCACGATGCGACCGCAATGTTTTGCAGAAATTCGTTCCGGCTGTACATTTCCGCAATCGTCGTGGCCCCCTGCGGCCATTTTCGTCCGCCTGCCTCCATCCCAATTCGCGCCAGCGCCAAGGAAGCTGCGCCACGCGCATTTCCAATGTTTCTCTCCAGCCAATCCAGGCTCATCACGAATTCCGGCCGCTTCGGCTCATCACGCAACGCCAGCAACGCCCAGACTGTGGGAACGATCAGCGGTTCGCCCGCGACTCCGTACACCATCGGGTTCCCGCAATTCCAGCCGCCCCCCGGACACATGCGGTCGTACAGCATACATCGCGCCAGCTCGCGCCGCCGCGCCGCGCCTTTAGGCAAGAGATCCCCGGGCGTTGACGCCAGCAAGATCAGGGCAAGCGAGGTGGGCTCCACCCAGCTGCTCGTGTGCGGAGTCCAGCCCCAGCCACGGTACGAATCATTCTGTTCAGTGATATTCCGATGGGAGAACAAGCGAGCCCGCCAGCGTCGCCACGTTGCGCTGTCGTGCGGCCAGTCGTTACAGATCCATTTCACTCCGGCCGCCACAGCCTCTCGCGCCTGCGCATCCGCCGCAAGCACCCAGCAGGCCAGCACCGTCACCCAAGATCCGCTGCTCTCTTCCGCTGCCGCCGGCCACGAACCATTCGCAAGTTGCGCTTTTTGTAAGAATTCCAACCCTCGTGCGGGAATTTCGCCTGAAGACGCGGTGCTTTCGTGCGCGCGCAATGCCAGGATCGCCCAACAGGTTGGTTCCACCCGGCTCTGCAAACCCGCTTGGAATCCCCAACCTCCATCCGCATTTTGCGCACTGCGAATCAGCGGCAAACAGAGCTTCGCTGCAAACGCGGACTCACTCAAGAGATGCTGTGAATCGAGGCTGTCCCCGGCGGGAGTCATTGTGATCGGCCTGGTCGGTTCGCCGTCACATAATCTGGCGCGACGACGGGGCCTGTTCGCTGTGCTCAATTGGCAGATCTTCGGGCACCTGCTGAATCCCCAATTGGCTGATCAACCGGTGCAGATACCCGCGCGCTACACGCAACGTTCGTGCGCTTTCCGCCTTCCGCCAGCCGCACTCGCGCAACGTGCGCAGCACCAGCCTGCGCTTGAATTGCCGTACTTCTTCCTCATAGGATTGGTTCGATTGCGGCGCTTCGCATGCGCCGCCGCGAATTGTAGCCGGCAGCTGCCAAATATCCACCGTAGGCCCTTCACACAACACGACGGCGCGCTGCACGGCATTCTCTAACTCGCGCACGTTTCCGGGCCAACTGTACTCTTCCAGTGCGCGCAGGGCTGGCTGCGAAAAACGCTTGGCTTTCTTCTTGAATCGTTCCGCAAAACTCTGCAGAAAATGTTGCGCCAGCAACGGAATATCGTCGTGGCGCTCTCGCAACGGAGGAAGATGCAACTGCACGACGTTTAGCCGGTAGTACAAATCATCGCGGAACTTCCCCTGTTGCACCATCGCAGCAAGATTCCGATTCGTCGCACAAACCAGCCGGATATTTACGTCAATCTTCACGTTGCTTCCGAGACGTTCGAAGCTTCTTTCCTGCAGCACCCGCAATAGCTTCGGTTGCAACCCCAAACTCAGATCGCCGATCTCATCCAGGAACATCGTTCCGGAATCCGCGGCCTCCACTCTGCCGCGACGCGTCGCGAACGCCCCGGTAAACGAACCTTTCTCGTGCCCAAATAGCTCGTCCTCGATCAGGGATTCCGGCAGGTTGGCGCACGAAAACGCTACCAGGGGGCGGCTACTGCGCGAGCTCATCTTGTGGATCGCTCGCGCCAGCAACTCCTTACCGGTTCCCGTTTCTCCGGTAATCAGAACGTTCACATCACAGGGAGCGATTTTCTTCGCGAGCGCGAAAAGATCCTGCATGACGTTGGCGGTGCCCAGCAGCTCGTGCAGTCTTCCATCATTTCGCTCGCTGACGCGCAGCCGTGTCAATTCCTTCTCTGCAGCGTGAAATCGGTATGCGCGTTGCAGAATCAGCCGCAGTTCAACGATATTCGGCGGGTTCGTTGCGCTGTCGTACGCGCCGTGCTCGGTGACGCGCAGCGCTAGCTGCCGGTTCTCTGCGTCATACAACACCACCACAGGAGGATGCGAGGGAATCCTGCACCAGGTGTCAATCAGCCGCAATCCGGGTTCGCAATCTCCCTGCGTGCTGGAGGCGCGCAGATCCAGCAGTACTACGTCGCACCATTCGCGCAATTCGTTCAGATTGCTGAACTCGAATTCGCTGCCGACGTTATATTCGAACGCGCTTCCCAGTGCCCGCGCGATCGCGCCCGTTAAGCCCGTATCCTGGCTTACAAAACATACGTGCACAGTTTCATTAATCAAAGTTGTGCCCTCAGATTCCGGTTCGCGCGCCACTCGTCGGCGAGCGAACTTCGGCACCATTACCGCGGCTTCCAGGAAGAGCCGTCAGAGATTCACTTGGTCGGGCTGCAAAATCGTTCTCTCCCCCTGTCATCTTGAGGGAACAATTTTGCAAGGGCTTTACGGACCGCAAGCGGTGTGCCAACGGAGCGATTATTGGGCGACAATGAATTCACCCAGCTAAGCTAGTCCCAGTCAACCAGTTCAGGACGCTAAAGTCAAGGGCGCAAGCGCGGCGAAGATCGGCATCGCCGCCCAGAGGTAAATCGAATGCATACTTTTGCTATGTTACTTCCCGATTGCTCGGTACAAGTACGGAACGAATCGTTTGCTTCTACCGACTCCTGTTACTCGAACACCCGTCCATGTCCCACCGAAACTCTATAATCGCCGCAAGATTCCGCCCGCGCAATCCCCTGTAATCAGACGTGCACATCCTCCGGCTCCGCTCCGCTGCGCCGCCCGCTACGGATTTAAAGCTTTGCTCGAATTTTCTATTGGAATTCCTATTAAAATTTCCACCGGCACGGGCTTGCCATCCCGCATTGCCGGCTTGAACTTCCATTGCGCAAACGCCGCGCGTGCCGCTGCATCCATTTCCGGCACAACGCTTTGGAATACTTCCAGGTTTTCCACAGCCCCGTCATCTCCGAGCGTGCCCTTCAGCACGATCATCTTGTAAGCCTTCTCGGGCGGAACCGGCAGCCGGTGGAAATCAAATCGCGCTTCCGCATCGGGTGGTACCAGTCCTTGCTCCAGATGAACAATTGTGCCGCGGGAGTCCGTCGTGGATTTTGCTCCGGTACTTGCCTTCAGGCAGTACTGCATTGCCCAACTCTGTCCCGGCATCGCCAGGAAAATCGAGTAAATCTTTCCGCAATGCAGAGCGCCATAGGCGTTCAGCCCGCCTCCACCCATCGGTCCCACCGAAACTACCAGAGAATTTTTTCGCACGTTGAACGAGGGCGGCACTGGATAAACCAGACTTAAGGCGAACTGGTTTTCCAGCTGCCCGCCCGAACCGTTTCCACCTTCCGCCCCTTTGACGCTTACCACGCCGGATGGCCCCGAACTCCCGCCTCCGCCGCCTTCGCCACCAGGCCCCACTCCGGTGCTGCCGTCGCCGCCCGCGCCGATCCCTGCCTTCCCGCCACCTTCGACGCCGGCGCCGACGCCTCCGACCGAGCCCGGCTCCGTTCCCGCGGGAGAAATTGAAAAATTGCCCCAGCGGTTTCCCGCAGGAATACTCACGGCCGTCGCTGGTCCGGCAGGATCCACGCCGAGCACCAGCAACTCGGTGCCGTCGGGAATGTTCGCTCGGTCCCCGTTGCCTGAATCTCGATGCCCGCCTGCCGCGCTCTTCAAGGTCGGCTTCGCCGCTCCGGAGATCGGAATTGGCAAGCGCGTCTGTGTCACGGGCGGCTTCAGAAACGTCGCGAGCGGTGAATCGGAGCCTTGCGCGGTAGGCGCTGGCGCGGCACCGGCGGTCACCTGGCGCGTCGTGCGAGTGGGGCTTGCGTCGTTTGCGCTCAGAGACGGCTTTGGAACATCCGACGGCGCGCTCAACACCACGTTCGGCAATTTGACCTCAGCCTGAATGAGCAGATCAGGCGGCGATGAACGCTGATAAATCGTTTGGCGGAAATTGTCGGGATGCGCCGGGTTCGAGACCGCTCTCAACTCATCTTGGTATGTGGTGCTTCCCAACGTCGGAAGCGATCTCTGGAATGCGCCGTCGCCCGGACGCGCTCCTGGACCGGCAGGCGTGATGCGCGGCAGCGGCCTCGCGAAATTCGCAGGCGGCAACGGATAGTAGATTTTCTCGTAGACCGGCGCGTCGTCCATCAGGCTCGAGGCAGCGGAAGGAATCGCGTGACTGGCGTAAATCACCAGCAGCAGCGCACAGCAGTGCAACGCTAAGGAAGCACCCACCGTCTTGCGCGGCATTCGCGCGCGCCCTACATTGCCGTGCCGGAACAGGTAAACCGTTCGGCGCGATGACGCTCGGTCCTCGCGCGAAAAAATCAACAAAAGCGATTCCCACATTCCCGCGAACGCGCTCGCCGGAGGCATAAGCAATCGCAGCGGCTCACCGCCTGCGCTGGGGATGATTAGGGCTGCAGCGCCCTCACCTGAGCGCGGCGCCGCCGAGGAGAGAGGGATCCTCAGGATAGAGTTCTGTGCCCAGGCGAATGTTGAGTGGTCCACCGTTGGTTTTCTCGCGTCAACGCGCTGCCGCTTGGTCTCGGACTTCGGCTTGGTCGAAACAGCTACCGTACTGCGAGGCCCCTGTAACTTAAAGCAACTCTGGAACCAACAGCACAACCTCCATCGGAATGCGCATTGCCCGGAAATTCCGGGGCGAATTTCCGGGTGAGCGTCACCATTCGTGTACGCTCCCTGGTCCATCGCGCCAGCTTTTGGTAACCAAACCCTTGTGCCTGCGGTACATATAGACCACGCTCGCTGCAACAATGCGCCGATCCCTGAAGCCATGAGACTTGCTGTCGTGACGAAGTAAATTCGAAACTGGTTTGGTATCACTTCTGCATGGACGCCCTTGGAACCAGGCCTAGTCTCTGGTCACACTGCCCATGAAAGCTTTTCTTGCATTTCGGACCGGCCGCGCAACGATTCTGCTGTTCGTGCTACCGTTGTGCCCGGCGATTCTGCTTTTCTCGGCCGTCGCGAGCGTCCAATCATCGGCAGAGAACTCGGGCCAGTCTACCGCGGCCACCTCCGCAGCTTCGGTCCAGGCAAAGCCTGACGCACCCGCGACACCGGCAAACTCCGTCGAGGATCCAGCCAAACCGCAGCACCTTGCGCCTCCGCTCGGGCCGCCTCCAGACTTGGCAAATCGTCAGGCGCTCGAACAGCATGCAGGCAAGAACGCGTGCAAGCTGCTGCTGCGCTCCACCCCCTCTACAGCGCAAGTATTTGTGGATGGCGCTTTCGTCGGCAATAGTCCGCTCGAGCTCGTCGTGGCTCCGGGAAAATATCAAATCGAAATGCGGGGGCAGCGCCTGGATTCCGCCAGGCGCACAGTGGATTTGCTTCCGCGCGAAACGCGTGAAGTGGCTTTGCCGCTGGCGGCGCGATATCCCACGCACGTCACAGCGCAATAGAAATCGCTTCCGAATCCCTCGGAATGGAAGGAGTCCAGCATGGCAGGCATCGATTTTGACCGGCAAGTATTCGTCGCCCCCGCCGAACAACCGGCGCCGCAACAGCCCCGCGCCCTGGGCCTGGTAATTCTCGCGATCGCCGTCATCGGCATCGCCTTCATCGGCTACAAGCTTCTCTCCTATGCCGGGGAGAGCGGCACATCCGCTGAATCCAACAGCCTCCAACAAATTCAACAACAGCTCGCGGACATAAAAGACCGCATGGATCAGATGGAGAAGCGGCACAAGACCGCCGCACCCGAATCCGCGCTCCCGCCGTCCAGAGCGGAAGCCTCAGTCCCTGCGGCAACCAGTCGCACCAAACCCGCTTATCAAATCTCTGCCGCCAGTGCATTGAATCCGCAGCGCGTTCCCCCCAGCCCCAGCGCCCAGCCGCTCGCACCACGCACCGTGCCCGCTTCTGCTGAAAGTGATAGCGCCAACCGCGAGGCCTGGAAGGCCACATCCGACCGTCTGGCCGACGTCGTCGGGGCCGTCGGTTCGCAACAAGGGGAAATTGCCCAGACACGCGACCAGCTGAATCAGCTGCTCGCGCAAACTCGCCGCACCGCGTTGCAATTTGAGCTCAGTCGCGGGCCGGACCGTCAATCCGTCGGTCCTGTCGAACTGCAATTGAAAAACACCGATCCGAAAGCGGAGCGTTACACCGTCTGTGTGTACGTGGACAGCAAATGCATCGAGTTGAAAAACCGCGTTCTGGATGAAGTCGTGGTCTTCGTGCTGGCGCGCGGCACCGCGCCGCTGGAACTGGTGGCAACCAGAATCAGCCGCGACGAAATCGTGGGTTATCTGGAAGTTCCCACCGAAAAACTGGGGCGTTAGCTTTTCCCCGCGGGTAGAAAATAATTGCGGCAGGCTTGCTCCAGCGTGTTGCGCGTGAGCCGCGGCTCCACTCCCAGATACGCCGCCGCCCAGTAAATCTGGTTGATCAGGTCCCGCGCATAGCAATGTGAGAGCGGTTGCTTCATTCCCTGCGTGATCAGCTTCACCAGGTGCTCCGCCACACCCTCTTCGCAGTCCAATAGCCGCGTCGCGCATTCCACCCGGAAGATCGCAATGAACTGTTCAGGAGTCGCATAGTCCGTCCTGATCTTGTTAGGAATACGTCGCAGGAACGCTTCGTCTGCCAGCTCGCTGGGGTCAAGATTCGTCGCAAAAACCACAAATAAATCAAACGGGATTTCAAACTTCTTCCCTCCCGGAAGCGTCAGAAAATCCACGCGACGATCCAGCGGGGTCATCCAGCGACTAAAAAGTTCAACCGGCCGCATTCTTTGCCGTCCGAAATCATCCATGATCAGCACGCCGTTGTTCGCTTTCATCTGCAGTGGACCGGTGTAATACCGCCCGACGTGGTTGTACTGCAAGTCCAGCATTTCCGCGGAGAGCTCACCGCCGGCAATCACCCGCGGGCGGCGGCAGGAAACCCATCTCCTGTCGGAATCTTCCGGCGCGGCCTCCTCGCTTTGCCGGTGCACGCCCGGGTCGTAGACCGTAATGATCTGGCCGTCAACTTCCACCGCGTACGGTATCCACACCTGATCCTTGTAGATCGCAGGCAGGCTATTCGCAATGCTTGTCTTCCCGGTCCCGGCAGGGCCGTGCAAAAAAATCGAAGTGCCAGACACCACGGCGGTCCCCAAGCGATAGATCAAATCCTCATCCAAAACCAGCGGGTGAAATGCCCGAACCAGGTCCGCTCTCTGCACCTGCGTTTGCTGCACGCTCTGCATGCGCACGCGCGTTCCATAATCCATCAGCGAAACCGGCGCTGGCCCCGCGTACTGATTCCGCGAGAGCAGCTCGCTGGCGCGTACTTTTCCCTGCGCCGTAGCCACGATCCGGTGGCTTCCTGCCACCATGCCCTTCACTTCACAGAGCTGTTCCTTCCGGAAGAAGCTGAAAATCTCCTCGATCACACCCAGTCCCAGGCACATCCGCTCGCTCAAGCCGACCAGCGAAACCTCGCCATTCAGATACAGAATCTTCAGCGCCAGGTCTTCCAGCAGTCCCCTTTCAATTCCTGTTTGTTCGATTTCTTGCGGCGTGCCAAGTTCCATCTCTTGCATTTTCAAGGATCTCCGCTTCAACTATGAATATCTACTCAGTCATTTCGCGCAGGCCCCAGCCCGCCAAGATTCGTGCAACTCTCCTGCCATCCGAGACTCTCGAGCGTCGCGAAGCGCCTGGCGAGCGGCCCCTACAATCGCCCACCGCTGCATGCGCGTTTCAGCCGCTTGTGAGCTTGCAGAAAGGCCCTAGCCGGAATTTGTCCATTTGTGGATATTGCAGGCGTCCGGATGCGTCCACGTTCGGAGACGCTGGGGCGAGGCGCGAGGCCGATCCGTTCTTGCCCGATTCGCTATCTCGTTTGTTCATAAGCACCCACAGGAACGGGGCTACCCAGCACTACTGGGCCTGTTCTTGCTATGCATAAGTCGGGGAATACCGGCGAAAATCAGGGCTATACCCGGCAAGCCGTGCCGCCGGCTATCTCAGCGTTCGTTGCGCGAGTCTTCGCACCAGGGCTTTGCATTTTGGGTCGGTTTGAGAACACAACACGCTCGAATACTATCCGCGGAGCCATTCAAGGCATCTTCCGCGGCAAATTGTTGTGCTGCGGTCGTCCCGCCGCGGCCTCTTAAACAGCATGTCATCAACCTCCTTCGGTTCTGAGAAATTTCGGCGCGCACACGAGCGGCGTCGCCTCCCACGGCTGCGTCTCCCTTCGCTCGCCTACGTGGACGTTGATTCCGACAATGGCGGCATACTGCTCAACCTGAGCGAATCGGGCCTCGCAATGCAGGCCGTGGCTCCGTTCGCCGGCCTCACTCGCGTCACTCTGCGCATCCAGCCGCCCAGGCCCCGCATGAGAATCGACCTGCACGCCGAAATCGCTTGGCTCAGTGAATCGAAGAAAGAGGCCGGGCTGCAGTTCCTTGAACTCGCCGACGATGTCCGAGTCGAAATCGCGAATTGGATTTCCGCCGAAGGAACGGCTCGGGAACGAAGCGCCAGCGGCGATTCCCTGACCCTGCAAACAGCGCAAGTCTCGCCGGCACAGTTTCCTGAAGAAATGCCGCCGCCGCGGCGCAAATGGTCTTTCTTGGTTGAGAATTCACCGTCGCAGAATGTGCCGGCAAATCCGAAAATACCGAACCAAGTTCCGAACCCATCATTCAGCCGCAGAAACCCCGAACTGCATACCGACGCCAAGCTTCGCGAGAAGTTCCCGGAAATTCCCGCGCACGCTGCGGACTCGAACACTGAGCCGATTTACGCGCGAACGAGCACCTCAAATACTCCGCCGGACGGCTCGATCACATTTTCGCAGGACGTTTCGGGCGCTACGCTACCCCCATCCATCGAATTGTCTCCGCCTCCACCTCCACCACCGGCTCCAATCGCGGCTGCAGTGCACGCCACCCAACCTGTGGCTCCGGCGTCAGCTCTGCAAGCTCCGGCTCCGGCGCCGATCGTTCAGCCCCGGCCGGCGCCTGCCGCCGAGCTCATTGCCAGGCGCGATCAAACTCCCACAACTTTCATTTCATCGAGCTCCGAAAAATTCCCGCGCTCGGGCGAGCGGCGCCGCCTCCCGAGGCGGCGCATCTATTCACTGGCTTATCTGGAAGTCGGTTCCGACAACGGCGGCATGGTACTCGACCTGAGCGAATATGGCCTCGCATTCCAGGCATTCAATCCCCTCGTCGACCTTACGCGCGTGAATCTGCGCATCCAACCGCCAAAATCTAGAAAGAAAATTGTAGCCACGGCGGAGATAACCTGGCTCAGTGAGTCGCAGACCGAAGCAGGCGTGCGTTTTCTCGACCTCTCCGAAGACGCGCGCATGGAAATCGCGGACTGGATTTCGGCGGAAGCAACGGTTCCCGAACCTCCGTTCCTCGACGAATCCGCCTCTCAAAAAACTACTGGCGTTCCCTCCGCACAAGTTTCCTCGGCACAAGTTTCCTCCGCACCGGTCTACGGAGGGCAGGATCACAACTGGGAAGAGTGGTCACGTCTGTTGAACGATTTAAATCCGGGCGAGTCAAGCGCGGATCAGAACGGCTTCAACGATTCTCTGCATTCCTCGACGCACTCCGGGCCCTTTGCCTTGCAGCCCGGCTCCGCTCGTTCGGAAAAGTTTTCGGCGCATCCTGCGAACCATCCGGACTCTTCTGCGCAGGCGCTCCACCAGCTGGCCGTCGATGAAAAGGCCCTGCCCGCTGCTCGGCCCATATCCTCTGCCTCGGATTCGCACGTCAAGCGTCCGCCCCTGGACTCGCCGGCGCCTCCCGCCGCGGTATCGAAACTGCTCCGCTCGGAACAATTCCGCAAGCGGGGCAGGATTGCAGTTGTCTGCACCTGCGTCGCGTTGGTTTTCTTGTTCCTGGGCATGGCGATCTCGCAAGGACTGTTGCGCGACCACCCTGAAAGATCGAGCGCTGCAGAACACGCGCGAGATGCCGCCACTTCCTCTCCAACGCCCGCCACACCCGCGGCACTTGTAACGCATGACGGGTCGTCCGACCCTGGGGCAATCCCAAGCCAACCCGCAGGTACTAGAACGCGCCCCGCGGATTCCGAAATTGTTTCGCGTGCGCCACAAAAAGAAACTCGCGATAAGCGTAACCACGAAAATTCTAAGTCTCGCATGCCGCGCGGCGAAGCCGACCCCATCGCAGTGGCCCTACCGCCCGCGATTGCGCCATCGCCTGAGACCGCGACGCGTGACGCCCAAAATACTGCTGTCCCATCCTTGCCGGTGTGGTCCGTGCAGGCCGCCGCCAATCACAATCAACTTGCCGGCACGCCCGCGACAAATCCCGCGCCCCCTCGCGTTCCCGAACGTCGCAGCGATTGCTACCTGCTGTACCGCGTCGAGCCGCTCTATCCTCGTGAAGCGCGCGAGCAGCACATCGAGGGCACAGTCACCATTCGTCTGCAGATCGGAACGGATGGTCACGTGCGCAGTTCGCGAGAATTGAGTGGGCCGGCTCCGCTCGTTCCGGCGGCGCTAGCGGCGGTTCGCGAATGGCGGTATATACCGGCCTTGCTTAATGGCCAACCGATTGATACGGAAAAAGATGTCAGTGTCGAATTCCAACTGTCGCGCTAGAAAACACTTTGGAACGCGGCGTGCGATAGCTCCGAAGAACGGACCAGGAAGTGGCGTCTTGCCACGATTTCGCAAGCTGAACCATGACCGGATTTGCCGTTACGACCGGAAAAACTTGTAGGCGCGAGAGTTCTGGAGGAAACCTTGGACGCGTCCGAGGTTTTCATATATCAACGCGATTTAAAGTTTTACCTGAAAGCAACAATGGTGGTACCAAGAATGGAAAAACGGTCGCTATGATTGCCAGCGCACATTCAGCGCGCCCTTTCGCATTAGCGAGCGCAGCACCGAAACCTGTGATTCGCTATTTTCTACAGGGGGAGAAGTCATGAATCCGCAGCATACGTCGGCGAGGCGGGGTAAACAGGCCGGACAAGCGCTCGTGCTGGCCGCGTTGGGCCTCACCCTCTTCATCCTGGCCGCAGGCCTCGGGATTGACATGGGTTTCTTGCGCTATCAAAAGCGCCTGCAACAATCCGCGGCAGACAGCGCCGCCATCGCCGGCGCCGCCGAGATTCCCTTTAGCGGCTGTTCAACTGGAAGTTGTCCCGGCGCAACCACCGATTCTGCCTCGAACGGTTTCACCGACGGTGTCGATAACGTGACCGTAAAAGTTTATAACCCGCCGAACGACGGACCACATGCAGGCATTCCCGGCTACGTCGAGGTGCTGGTTACGAAAATCCAGCCTACATTTTTCGTAAAAATTGCCGGCGTGAATTCCGCCACGGTAACCGCCCGCGCCGTCGCTTCTCTCAGCGGCAATTTGCAGAACTGCATGTACGCGCTCGGCACCGGCACCGGAGGAATCACCAACAGCGGCAACGTCAGCGCTCCAAACTGCGGTATTATGTCCAATTACAATTTGAACACCTCAGGCGCTGGGAGCACCACGGCGCGCGAAATTGGCGTTGCAGGCGCCGCGACTGGAAATAACGTCCCCGCCCCGAAAACCGGCATCGTCCCGGCCGCTGACCCGCTATCGTATCTTCAGCCTCCGGCAACTGGAGGTTGTCTCGCTGGTGGTGCGGGTGACGTAAACGGAACGACACCGGTGACGCTGAACCCGGGCAATTATTGCGGCGGTATCTCAATCGCAGGCGCGCAGAACGTAACCTTGAATCCGGGGAATTATACGATTACAGGCGGCGGTCTCACCTTCACCGGGACCGGCACCGTCAGCGGGACAGGTGTTACGTTTTATATCGGAGCTACTGGAGGAACTGTAAGCCTGAACGGCACCACAATCACCCAAACCGTTAACTTGAGCGCCCCAACAACCGGAGCCGATGCGGGTATCTTGTTTTATCAAGATCCCGGCAACACCGCGCCGGCGACGATTAGCGGCACCTCAAACTCCCAATTCGAAGGCGCGTTTTACTTCCCGTCGGCAGCCTTGACGATTACTGCGACAGGCGACAAGGCCGCCTACACAATTGCGGTGGCGAAATCCTTCACGTTGGGCCCATCTGCTCTGAGCTTTCCGTCGGACTTTTCCTCGCTGCCGAACGGCTCTCCCATCAAGAACGCGGTCCTGGTGGAATGAAGATGAGCACCTCAATGAAATCACTCAGCGGATCGCCCCTCAAATTCATCGCACGCATACTCGCGAACCGCCGCACATCGCGCCGCGCCGCGCAGTCAGGCCAAGCCCTACTGGAAGTAGCTCTGGTCACGCCACTGCTCTTGCTCTTGGCCGTGGGAATCATCGAAATCGGACGTTACGCCTACTACAGCATCCTGGTCGCTGACGCCGCCCGCGCCGGCGCTCAATACGCCGCGCAAAATTTAGCGACGGCCGCGGACACCGCCGGGATCCAAACCGCCGCCGAAAACGATGGCCAGAGTCTCTCCGAGTTGAAAGTAACCGTTCAGCAAGAGTGCGGATGTACCGGTTCGAGCATCGGCGGCTTGTGCCCGGCGACGTCTTGCGCCTCTCCCAATCACGCGCTGGTCTACGTGAAAGTCACCGTCAGAGGAACATTCAAGTCGCTGTTCAAGTATCCCGGAATACCCAAATCGATCCACTGTGACAGCACGGAACTTATGAGAGTCGCTCAATGAACCGCAGCAGCCGCTTGCCAACCTCTTTCTGCTCGCCCAACGGTTCTTCGCGTTTCGCACCGTTCCAGCGTGAATTGCGCAAGCTTCTCCTGCCAGCCCGAGCACGCGAGCGTGGCAGCACCATGCTAGAGAGCGCCGTGATGATTTCGGTCCTGCTCGTGATGTTGTTCGGCGTGATTGGCTTCGGCAATGCTCTTTACACCTATCACTTCGTGTCCAATACCGCTCGCGAAGCCACACGCTGGGCCAGCGTTCGGGGCAGCGCTTGCACGGGTGGTTTGTCCGGCGGGTGTCCCGCTGCGGGCACCGATGTCACCGCGTACGTCCAGAGTCTTTCCACCGGTATCGGGCTCGATCCCACCAAGGTCACCACGACGACTACCTGGGTGGCTCCCCCGAATAATCTGCCGATCTGCAATTCCCAACCGAATAGTCCGGGCTGCGTCGTCCAGGTCCAAGTGCAGTATTCATTCCAGTTTCTGTTTCCGCTCTTGCCCTCGGGTTTCACGATGCAAAGCACTTCTCAGATGGTCATCTCGCAATAGCAATCTCATTTCGTTCTGCTGAATCGTAAGGCAGAGAGTCCGCCGCTCACTCCATCGCGGCCGCAAGCGCGCCAATCGCCGCGAACCGCGCCGCATCAGCCTCTCTCCGTCGCACAAGTTTACGCACAAGTTTACGGGTTGACTTACGATTGGCCCGAGCGTAGGTTTGGAAAACCTGCCCTCTTTTTCTCCAACTCTAGAATTGTGACCGCGGGAGTACTCACCTCATGAATGGCAGCACACCGAAGCAAGGACTCGGCGAATGGTTCTTGCTGGCGATCCTTTTGCTCCTCGGCGTTCTGGTGGTTGTGATGCACATCCTGCGTCGCTAAGCCGATCGTTCAGGTACCGCGGACCGTGCCCGAGGAAGCCGATCGATCTTTCTCCGAAGAACTGTTCACCTGATCATAGCGGCTCAGAAAATGTCGCTGAATGACGTCTATCGCGGTCTCGATTATCTCGTCGTCGTAGACTAGCGTCGCTTGAGGGACCCATCGTGACCGGGCACGGAGTGCCTGGAATCGCCCAGCACCGCCATATCGCGCGTCTGAGCCTATTTGGGTTTTTCTGAGGGTGCCACCTGTACCTGCGGCGCGGGAGCCTGGTCTGATTTTCGCGTCTCGACGGAAACCACTTGGAAAGCGCCGTTGACGTCGCGCTCTTGAATGGTTTTGGTTTCGTCCGTACCGGAGGCAGCATAGCGCACTGTATATTTGGTTCTTGTACTGACTTGCAGACCGCCGTTCGTATCATTCGGATTAGGCTGCATGCGTTGCTGCTCGGTTGTTTTTCCACCTGAATCTGTTTTCTGGACGGTGGTTACTTGCCAGTTCAAACGCAGGCCGCCGTCGGCAGCCACTCCAGGAGCATTCGTAAAATATGTCTCGACCGTAGTGGTTTTTTCTCCGGCAGCGCTCTGTGTCTCCTTACCTACGGTACGTGAGACTTCTGAAAGTCCGCCGTCTGAATCGGGGCGCGAAATACGCTCTTCGCTGGTTCGAGCCTTGTTGTCTTCCTTGATTGTGCTTTCCTTTACCTCGGCCACCTTCCAGTTGCCGCTGGAATTTGGCTGTAGCAATGTTTTCTTCACCTCGACCCTATGGTCAGCGCTGCGCTTTTGCAACTCTCGCGTCTGCAGCGATGGGGTCAAATCGCCATTGCCGTTGGGCAGGTAAGTGGTGGTTTTCGTCTCCTGGACGTCCGGGCTGATCGTTCTTGTATCCGCGACTTCACGTTGCACAACCTGAAGATTTCCGTTCCCATCCGATTCCGAGGACGTCCGTACCACCTCGACATCGCCGCTTGCCGAGCTTCTCGCTTCTTCTTCCGTTACCTGCTGCAGATTCCTTTGTCCGTTCACGTCCCAGCTGTAGCTGCGCACGACCGTACGGGTCGTGGTGGCATTCACATGAATCGTTTCCTTCTCGGTTTCCGAAGCGGGCTGGTACTGGCCATTGGGCCCGAGCGCTTCCACAGTTTGTTTTTCCACACTCTTGTTGCCGGACCTGACGTGGCTTTCCGTCGTGCGCGATGGGCTGGTGTTTTCTACGGAAGTTTGCGTAGTGGCTGTCGAAGAATCGTTGGTGGTGTTCGGCCGAGCATTTTGTGCCAGCGCGCAGACAGACACGCCGGCGCAAAAAATCATAGAAATCAACGGCTTGATCAGAAACTTGGTCAAAGACGCGCCGGTCGGATTATCAAACCGTGACAATGCCATCCTGTTGCTCCCGCCACTTGGGGCCGGCGCCAAAGCGGACAGTTTACCGTGCCGAACACATGCGGGCAATATTCTTTGGCAGAAGTACGGTCCTATCAGCTGACTAGAAGGTGTGGCATCGACCGGTTGAGCTCCGAACGTTGCTCAGGACTTAGCCTCTCGGAAGCACCACGCTAACCGTGAGCAGCTTTGGGTTTTTGGATTGCTTTCGACCGACGGAAGACACGGTCGGTTTTTTTGGGTTCTGGATTGGGGTGCGAGCCGTTGCAGCCATAAGTTCTGTGCAGCGACTGCGGATGACCGCAGACGCAAGTTTCATCACGGGGCATGTGACCCTCGCGCCAAGCGTACGCGGCCAAAGATAGGATGCAATCAGGCTTTTTTTCTAAATAAAGTTACATTGCAATTGTATTACTACAAGGCGCAGCGCCAACTGTTGCTGGTTCAAAGGGGCCACGTAGAAACCGAAACACGGGGTCCAGAAATGCTGGTCCGAGCGTCGCGGAGAGCGGCGGTCCAAGTCGCGATTAGCCGCCTCGCCGGCATTCATTGAGGCCAGTTTTCGATTGCGGCGTTGGTCGGGACCTATCGTGCTTTGAACAAACCTTCCGCCCGCTTTGCGCACCTGAGCTCCCTAACGCTGATCGTTCAGCCCTGTCTGAATCACGCCGTTTCAGAAGCCCCGACCAATAGGGAAACCACACTGCATAGCCTCCATGGTCCGCTCGTTGCCTGTATCACTAAGGCGCAAGCGGTTCGAAGCGTCGCAATTTTGAGAGGGGCCGATTCCCTTGCCACTCGAGCGGGGCGTCGCCACGTTTTGGACGGACCTGGGAGAGAACTGGGGCCCCACAAACTGTTGCCAAATCGCACAGAATCAGCGCGCCACATTTTGATTCTTCGTCTTATAACTCGCCGCCGCATTCTCGTTCATGGCAGACTGGGTTCGGCGAATACGTCAGGAAACCGACCGCGACCATGCGAACTATCGAGCGTGCTCGCAAATCACTTCGAGTGGAAGTGAAAATGCACCGCAGAATCCCCCAACTCGACGCCGTCCGCGGACTGGCGATTCTGGTCGTAATGTTCCATAACATCAGCCCGAAATATCCCCTTTTCCATTCGGACCAGTTGTTCAGGGATGGTTGGATGGGAGTCGACCTGTTCTTCGTGCTGTCCGGGCTCTTGATTACAGGGATTCTTTTGGACACGAAACAATCGGCGGGCTATTTCAAGAATTTCTATGTCCGGCGCTGCCTGAGAATTTGGCCCCTCTATTATTCGCTGCTCTTCTTCATGTTCGTCGTCGTTCGTTTTCTAAATTCCTCCGAGTACCACCTTGTCGTCCAGACTTCATCACCGTGGTGGGCTTTCCCGCTGTTCTTACAAAATTTCTTGCTTGCGATTTCAACCAATGCCGCAGGGCCCCTGGGCGTCACATGGTCACTCGCCATCGAAGAGCAGTTTTACCTGGTTTGGCCCCTGGTGGTGCGATTCTGCTCGATCACTCAACTACGCCAGCTCGCCATCGCGGAAATTTGCCTTTCTCCCATGCTGCGCTACTACCTCTGGCTCCATCACGTCGATCTCTACACGAACATTTTCTGCCGCTTGGACGGCTTAATGGCCGGTGCACTTCTTGCGCTTCTGATTCGCTCCGATAATTTTGTACCGTCGAAGCTACTGCAGCGAGCCTGGATCCTGCTGCTCACCGCAGCGCCGCTGGCATTTCTGACGGAGGCGTACCATGCAAGATGGATTGTTTTCTCCTTTACCGCGCTAGCCTCGGCAGCGTTCGTCTATGTTGCGATGTTCTCGGAACGAAAGTGGCTCCAGAAGATAATGACCAACCAATTCCTGGTTTACACCGGGACCATCAGTTACGGGCTGTACTTGCTCCATAAAATCCCGTTCGGTATGGTGCAAGTGCTGCATCTGGACCGCCGTCCCTACCTGCCCCTGCCCATCATTTTAGTTGCGAGCTATGTCCTTGCGGCGCTCTCCTGGAACCTTCTCGAAAAACCATTCCTTAGCCTGAAACGATTCTTCGATTCGAAGCCGCCCTCAACGGATCGGGCGAATCGCTCGTCCGGGCTTGCCACGTAAGGAATACATTGCGCTGACGCAAAAACGCAACGGCACGCCGAAAAGCTACCTGTGGAGCGTTTCCGCAGTACGCCAGTGGCGTTTTGTTCTCTACGCTCCGGTTGTTACGGAATAGCTGCTGAGGCTTCATTGGAATTGATGCTTTCGCGGCCTCGCGCGTCTACCGCCCGAGTCATATAGGAATAAGTTAGACCGCTTGCAACAGTGTTGTCGGTGAATGTAGTTCCCGGAACAATCGAAGAATTGATCCGAACGTAATTGCCTGCGGGCGTTGTCCTCCGATACACGTTGTATCCGGCAACCTGCGAACTGCTGGCCCGCCATCGCAGCACGACCCTGTGGGTTGTGCCACGGAATCGCAGACTGGCCAGGGAGGGCCACCCGGTGGTCTTACGGACCCATTGCGCACTTAACAGCAAGACAGCGAGCAGCGCGATCCCGGTTCCGGCTTTCATCCAAACGGAGACGCTGCGGTCCCGGGTCAAGAGAATCTGACACATTCCTAGGAGCGCCAACGCGATCCCACCGACCATAACGGCTAGAAACCAGCTTCCGCTGAGTGCTTCTGGCACCATTGACGGAATCTTGTGAAACTTGTGTCTCAGCCAGGGATCGATCCAGATATTTTCGACTGTGAAGAGAAACAGTAGCGAAGAGAGGCCCCATGCAATCAAGATTAACCCCGACCTTGGACCCGAAGGGCGCAGCGTACCTCCAGCCATTGGAAGTTCTCCCGATATCCTGACCTTTCATATGGTTCTGGCAGTTCTCTACAAGCACTTCGTGCGCAAACTCGATGTTCCTGATCACATAAGCGCTACATCCAGATATAGAGGCTTTATAAATGTCACCAAAGAGCGCGAATTGACGACTCATCCACTCCAGGAAGTCCTCCTGGGCTCGATATGTCTCGTGGGGACCAGGTGGTGTACGCCTGTCTTAAACGTCCAAGTCCTGGGCCTTCCGCTGATCTGCGATTTCCATTTTCGCTTCCGAGTAGCAGACACTCTACACCCCGCGCCCTGTTCGGGGTCAACAAACGGTAGCCGGTGAAGTTTCGACCTTGCAGTCAAGTCCTGAAAAACGCATTTACCGGAGTCGCTACCCACACCGGCAACCGTGTCTGATCTGCTGGCGAGATTCCTGAGCGCGCCAAGCGAAAGCCCGGGCAGAACTTCGTGACCTATCGGGAAAGAACAGCGAGCCGAACTTCGATCAGCGTTGAGAAAACGCCGGGGACGAGTCTGCCCAGGACGACGTTATAATGGGTAGCTCATGGATGCTCATAACGTATCACTGCGAAGTCATTGCTTGTCGCCGGCGCGAGCCAAAGTGGCAATTGACGCACCCCTAGTCCCCACAGCATACGCCCGGATGTTTCCTGAGTTACCGTCGTTTCAGGCGGATGAGCAGTTCCTGCACGCGCTCGGCCGCGCAGGCGGGATCTGCGATTGTGGAGATGTGGATGACACTCCCGACTCGCTAGGCGCTACGGCCGCTGGATGGCCGATCTTCGGTCAATTCGTGGCTCACGATATTACGGCCGACCGATCTATTTTGCGCAGCCACGCCAATACGGCGGAATTGCGCAACGCGCGCAGCCCGCAAATCAACCTTGAATGCCTGTACGGCGACGGACCGACCGGTCATCCATTCCTCTACCAACGCGACGATCCTGCGAAGTTCCTCGTTGGTTTCGACGGAGCTGACGTGCAACGGAACGCAGACGGCATCGCGATTATTGGCGATCCGCGGAACGATTCGCACATGCTGATCTCGCAATTGCATCTTGCAATGCTCAAAGCTCACAACGCGCTCGTCGATCAAGCGCGGCTCAACAGGACGCCAGCCGACGCCGTATTCGAAGCAGCGGCGCGGCAGTTGCGGTGGCACCATCAATCGATCATTCTCCACGAGTTTCTGCCCGCTTTGGTGGGACAGACGCTTGCAGAGCAGGTGCTGCAAGAGGGGCCGCGATGGTTTCGCCCGGGACACAGCGTGTTTATACCACTCGAATTTGCCGACGCGGCCTATCGCTACGGCCACGCGCAAATTCGCCACCACTACCGGCTGAACTTACAGACGGATCCCGTGCCGCTGTTTCCTGATCTTCTGGGATTCCGCCCCGTACCGCGTGAACGCGCGATCGACTGGACGCTGTTCTTCGACGCACCCCGAGCGACAACAGCGCAACGCTGCAAGAAAATAGACGGAAAGCTGGTGCGCGCGCTCATCGAACTGCCGGTAGCCGTGACTGGTGAGTGCGAGATCGAAGACTATCATTCGCTCGCTGTCCGTGATCTGCAGCGCGGGCAGGGCGTGGGGCTACCGTCTGGCGAGTCAGTCGCGCGTCACATGGGAATCGCGCCGCTCACGGCGGAGCAGGTTGGCATCGCTTCCACGGATTGGCATGGCGAGACTCCTCTGTGGTATTACATTCTGCGTGAAGCCGACGCATGTGCAGGGGGCCATCAACTCGGTCCCGTTGGCGGCCGGATTGTGGCCGAGGTGCTGGTTGGACTAATTGATGCGGACCAGTCATCATTCCGCCATAACAGCCACGGCTGGAACTCCCAAATAACACTTAGCGAGCTGCTGGCCTGGTAAGAACCAGCGAGACTTCCTGCGCGTCACGGGATTTCGCGGCTGGCATTTGTAGCAAGTTTTTCTAACCCTCCAGCATCTACGCAAGCCGTGTTGTGTCTTCGATAGCTATGCTCCGGATGATCTTCCGAAGATGCCTGATTACCGGACAGCTACATCCTGCAGCGCCGCATGGAGCGTGCTCAGCACATGCTTCGAAATACGCAACGTCCTCTCGCGGAAATAGCTAGCTTGGTGGGGTTCTCTGACCAAAGCCATTTGGGCCGGCACTTCCGCCGAATAACTGGCCTGTCGCCCAACGCCATGCGTCGGGCACAAACGTAAATTCTTCTGCCTTAGTGAGGTTGGCAGTGGTAGCCTTTATACCGACCGCCAATTAACCGGATTGAAAATAAGCAAGAACGTCCTAACGACATCCACATCGTTCTAGAACTGGAATGGCTGTCCTAGAGACGATGTAGTCGCTGAGTGAGGCTGCACCCGGTTCTTGGACGTTGGCAATATGAAGATTCAGCCGGGGCGGCCTTACCGGATCAGGGCCGCCCGCAGATTCGGCGGCCCAACGATGCACGGATGAATGTCGGGACGAAACCGGCAGACATAACCAAGCAGCAAATCAATCATGGCAGGGCGTGATCTCTTCCTCTCCGTTTCCGGAAAAGCGCACGCCCTGGGCGCTGGATGGAGCAAATATGGCAAACCTCGCAGTAACAGTGCCGTCATCCCTTGAAGCCGCGGCACGAGACTTTTCAAAGCAACACAAGACTTCGCTCGACGATCTTGTGAGCGCTGCGCTGAATGAATACCTGCACGCTTCGCCGCGCCGCCTGTACCAGATTTCAACTTCTACGGCTCTGGTTGAAGGAGTGTATTCGGGTTCCGTCTCATCCTCTGTTCTGTTAGGACACGGTGACTTTGGCCTCGGCACTTTTGAAGGGCTCGATGGCGAGATGATCATTCTCGACGGCGAGATATATCAAGCTGCGGGAATTGTACGGCGCCGCTCGGATGACTTTCTCGTCCCCTTCGCCTCCATAACGCACTTCCACGAGGACGCAGTCGTGCAAATTGAAAAAGTCGCCTCTTTAAAGGATATCGAACTCGCTTGCGACCCGCATCGGGTCTCTGAGAATCTCTTTTACGCTCTGCGCGTGGATGGTGTCTTTGACACCCTCCACGCACGTGCAGTGCATCCGGTTGCGAAAGGATCTCGGCTTCTAGACGCCGCAAAAGCGCAACAGGAGTTCCACTTCGACAATGTTGAGGGCACTCTGGTCGGCCTTTGGTCTCCGAGGTACTCGAGTTCTTTCAGCGTGCCGGGATACCACTTCCACTTTATTTCGAAAGACCGCACAAAAGGCGGTCACGCTCTGGACTGCTCCGCGCGGCAACTTCGCGCAAGCGTTCAAATTGTGTCTGAATACGACGTGCAACTACCAGTAGCAGGATCGTTCCTGACAACCGATCTCGACAGGGACCCAGCCTCCGATCTCGCCAAGGCGGAGTAAATCAACAGAAAAGGATCAAGCAAATGACAGCGACGCAACCAACCGCAAATCCAAGAGCTGACACAGCTCAGGGGACAAGGACGGGGGCTGACGTTGTGGTAGAGACGCTCGAGGCGCGGGGAGTGACACACGTTTTTGGCGTTCCCGGAGCAAAGATAGATAAAGTCTTCGACAGACTTCGAGACTCAAGCATAAAAACTGTAGTCTGCCGCCACGAACAGAATGCAGCGTTTATCGCTGGTGGTATCGGACGCATGACCGGGAAGGCGGGAATTGCAATTGCCACTTCAGGCCCAGGGGTCTCGAATCTCCCTACCGGCCTAGCCACCGCGAATACCGAGGGTGACCCCGTCGTTGCTCTGGGAGGCGCTCCGGCTGTTGCCGACCGCCTGAAGTCTCATCACCAAACACTGGATTCGGTGGGCGTCTGCCGGCCGATAACCAAGTACGCGGCGGAGATTGATTCTCCTGCGGCTACGGCAGAAGTGCTGTCCGCTGCGTTTCGGGCAGCCGAGGCTGAGCGGCCCGGCGCTGCGTTTGTGAGCCTTCCGATGGACATCATGACCGGCGCGGCGCAGTGCGAGCCCATCCGGCTTTCGACATTCGTCGGCCAGGGCCCCGCGGCCAAATCATCCCTTGCGGAGGCGGCCCGTCTCATCAACTCCGCGAAATCGCCTGTGATTTTTCTGGGATTAATGGCAAGCAAGCCGAGATCTGCCGAGGCGATTCATGATCTGCTGAGAACTACCGCGCTGCCAGTTGTTGGGACATTTCAGGCCGCAGGCGCAGTTTCGCAGGAGGACTTCCCCCGCTTCGGTGGTCGCGTTGGGCAACTTGCCAATCAGCCAGCGGATGCCTTGCTGGACTCGGGCGATATCGTCATTACCATTGGCTATGACGCCGTTGAATATTGGCCGTCGCTATGGAATAAGCACAACAAACGGCCCATCATTCACATCGGCGCAACACCGGCGAACATCGAAAACGACTATTCTCCCGCTGTCGAGCTGATTGGGAACATTGGGGAGACACTCGACGCGCTGTCACCGCTCCTGCATCGTCCAGGACTTGCTGCCGAATCTGCGGAATTGCTGCACTTGATCGCACAGGACCGAAAACGGCTGATGGCTGAGGCAGCGGCAAAGTCTGGCGTCCCGGTTCATCCTTTACGACTGATCAGCGAGCTGCAGAAAATACTGACGCCAGATGTAACTGTGTGCTCGGACATGGGAAGCTTCAGCATGTGGTTGTGCCGCTATCTCTTTAGCTTTCGCGCACGCCAGTTTCTAATCACCAATGGTCAGCAGACGCTCGGTGTGGCCCTGCCCTGGGCCATCGCTGCCACCATCGTCCGTCCGCACGAGAAGGCGCTCTCCATCTCCGGCGATGGTGGGTTCTTATTCTCCGCAAATGAGCTGGAGACAGCAGTCCGTCTGAATTCCCATCTGGTTCACATGATCTGGATCGATGGCCACTACGACATGGTGGGCACGCAGGAACAAATCAAGTACAACCGCACGTCGGGAGTCGATTTTGGTCCGGTCGATTACGTCAAATACGCCGAAGCTTTCGGCGCCACCGGCCTGCGAATTCAGCAGCCCGATGAAATTGCACCAACCCTGCGCAAGGCCTTCGATACAGCGGGTCCAGTGCTCGTCGGAGTACACGTCGACTATCGAGACAACGTCAAGCTGTTTGAAGACGTCCACGAGGGAAGCGTCCTGTAATTGCAGCAATACATGAATGCACTGTCGGCCCCATAAGGTTGCGCAGTGTCAAAGGGGAACTGTGCTTTCGAATATTAGTCTGAGTGACGCATTGCTCTCCTGCGCTCTTGCCTTGGTTGGAAGGCATGGCGACGCGGCCAGCTTCAAATAGAGCGATATTCGCGCCGGCGGGTGACGCGGCGCGCCGCCCACCTCAGGTCAAAACGATTGCGTTATAGACCATATGAAGGACTACGGCTGGGGCGAGCCGGCCAGTCTTCTTAAACAGAATTGCGTTGGCGACGCCGAGCAGCCCGACGGGCAGCCAGGAAAGCGGGGGATGATAAATCGCAAAAAAAGCAGCGCTGCCGAAGACCGCGCGCCAGCCTCCCCATTCGCGATCTAGCGCTCTGAAGAGGAGCCCCCGAAATAAATATTCTTCCGCAAAAGGAGCGAGCGCCACGGCGATGACCACGTAGGACATCCGCAAGCCGGATATTTCAGCCATCTCCTCCTGCGACTTGCGAATGATTTCGGCGACGGATGGAATGTGGAGCAAAATCGCGAGATAACCGCGAGCGAAAAAGCCAAGTGTGACACCGCCCGCTGCTCCGGCAAGGAGAGCGAGCAAAGACTTCCGAGAAAAAACGCTGTTCTCGACCGCTTGTGATATTTCTGGCTGCGATGCGGCGGGCCGCCAAAACCAGATATCGCGCCACGAAACGTCGCGTTTGGCGAGAAAGTTGGCCAGGCCGACCGAAACGACGATGGCACCAACTCCGTAACCGATCGGCTGCGCGACAGCAAGGTTATCGGGTCCGACAAAAGCGACTGTCAACCCCATGAATACAGCGGCTAGCTCGATCAAAACACTAATCGCGATCATGGCATGCATCAACGTGGGCGGAGGCGGAAATTTTTCAGACCACGGATCGTACAAGTAGGGCAAGCGGGCGCGGAAATTTTCCCACATTGCCGCTGCCGTGATGTAGGAATAGACAATGCCCACGACGGCCAGCTGCCACTGCTGGGTTAAGACGCCGATGGAGAACGTCAACATGCCGAGCTGCGCTGCCCAACGGCGGCCTGCCGGAATTTTCTCCAGTTCACCGGAAGCCGAGGGTACGGTGACCAAGGTGACAGCCTTTTCAGCCATGCTACGGCCGAAGATCATCCAGCCAACTCCCACGAGCGCGATTTGCCAGATGTTGTCGTGAAACTGAATCGCCGCGTAGCACAGGATCAGCGCAACCACTCCAGACGCGACTAGAGACCACAGCCAGGCCTTGGCCTTCAGCAAACTTTCGAGGCCTCGCGGCCAGGTCAGGGCGATCCACAATGCGGGCCCTTCCGACGAGAGTGATTTCGGACCCAACACCCATAAGAAGTAGGTCCCGAACAAAATGGCGGCGCCACAAAGGTAGTTCCACGCGCCTTCGGCGTGGCCCAAAACGCCGCGCAGGTTAAATACCTGAAATCCCGCCACCGTCAGCGGGATCAGAATCGTCTGCACAATGGCGCTACGGTCGCGGATGAACCACAGAAATTCTTTGCGATAGAGGGGCTCCTTCCCAAACCGCGTCGCTGCATTCTTTGGGCGCGACGGCGCGGCACTCGCCGGTCCAACGTTGCCGCTAAGACCTTGTCGCGCGCCCCAAAGACTGAATTGAACTGCAAACGTGATGGTGATAACCGCAACGATCCAGCAAGCCAGCGTTCCGTTGATTAACGAAAAAGTACCGTCGGGGCGTCCGCCGAGAAAGAGCCTCAACCAGGGCCATGGCAACCGGGCGATGAACTCCAGAGGTAGCCCGAGCGCGGCCACGATTCTAGGCATAACCACTATGGCCACGAAGAAAAGCATCATAGATGCATAGCCGAGCCAACTCATCATCCCGATCACGGCTCCGCGGGTGCGCGTTGAGAATCGCAGGACCACTCCGATCTCGAGCGCCTTTGCGAGGCAGGCGGCCGCTAGGGCGATCGGTACGCCGACGAGAACCCCGGCGAGAACACCGACTTCGGGACCGTAAACGAATCCGTACATAAATCCCACGAAGAGAGGACCGCCCCAAAAAATGGGATTGGCCGCGATGGGGGAAAGCATCTCGGCCAGAAAAATTGCCCCGGGCGGCGCTGGGTGGGAGAACAACCATTCCCACATGGGATGGCGGCGACGCTGAAGATCCAGCTCAAGTCCTTCTCCCTGGAAAACCAGCATCACCGCCCACCAGAAAAGAACCAGCGATCCAAGCATGGCCGGAAGTGGACCTGAGCTGGCGATGGACTTTATCCCACCGGATGCTTCCGCAAAGCTGATGAAATTCTGACCACCATGGGCGCGCGCCTCGTCGCGCAGTTTTTGCTCAATCGCCGCCCGTTTTCCGCCATACCGTTCGACGATCCGGTCGGCTTGCGAGGAGTAGAAAGTATCGAGGTCGCGCTCGGCCGCCGTCAATTCACTTGCCGACCTCCCACGAACGATAGAAACAAAATTGCTGCTGACGACAATCTTCCCTCCCCGCTCGGCTTCGAAGCATTGAGCCGAATCAACGGCCATACTCACCGCAAACGCTGCGCCGATACTGAGGAGGGGCATGAATATCGCGAGGAGCGCGAATCCGAACCCGCTCCAATCCGTCGAGGGCTTGGCCGAGCGTTGATGAAACAACTCGTCTTGTCTGCGCCTCCGCCCGGCAGCGCGTTTTCGCGCCGCGTCGAGAAGAAGCGCAACGGTTCTTAGAAATCCCGGCGGAGTGGGAGGCTCGTTTGTCATGCTTGAGGCGGTCTCACCGTCAGTTTCAGAAAGATCTCTTCCAGGTTGGCGCCGCCGAAACCGGAACGAAGTTCCTCCAGAGAGCCGTTCGCGACCAACCTTCCTTCATTGATGATGACGGCATGGGAACAAAGCTTCGTGACATGATCCATGAGGTGAGTTGAAAATAGAACTGTTGTACCGTGCCTGGCCTTGTCAGAAATCAGATCGTAAAAAAGGTACACGGATTCCACGTCTAGACCATTGGTGGGTTCATCGAGAACCAGAAGCTTCGGCTCATGCAATATTGCCAAGAGCAATCCGAGCTTCTTCTTCATGCCGCGTGAATACTCCTCGGCGTAATTATCGATATCTTGGGCCAGACGGAGTTGGGCGATCAGCGGCGTCATCCGGCGCATCGCTTCCATCGGGTCCAGGCCATGCATTGCGGCGCTCAACTCGAGCACTTCTCGGGCGGATAAATAAGAATAAAATACCGGTTCGTCGGGAAGAAAACCGATGAGGCGTTTCACTTCCACGCGTTCTTCAAACGCGTCCCGGCCATCGATGAGCAGTTTTCCTCCTGTCGGTTTAAGAATTCCCATCAGAAGCCGAAACAGAGTAGTTTTACCGGCGCCGTTGGGACCGAGTAAGCCGCAGATTTGTCCGGACGGCACAGAAAAGGAGATGTTCGTCAGCGCGACTTTAGGGCCGAAGGACTTCGTCACGTTGTCAATTTCGACCAGAGCCGTAGAGGACGGCTCGCTCCTGGGTTCGTCAGGCGACTCGATCGGGTTCCCGGTGTTTTGCAGAGTGCTATCGTTCATGGGAGGTAATAATCAACAAAGTTGTTGAACGAAACCGCATAGCTGTCGGAGGATACAACACTATTGCGAATTAGCGAACCAGAACGAACAGCGGGTTCGCAGAAGCGTACGGGCAAATCGTCGGAGGGCTCTTCCATTCCACAGCATTCACGGCAGTCTGCCGTCTGCAAGAATCACGGCAAGAGGACCTAGTAAGTGATTCCATCGGTCTTCCTGCCTTTCCGTCCGACGTTGCGAAGCTAATTCAGGGCAAGGCTCATGAGTGGGAATTGGGCGACAGGTTAAAAGACATCAGCGCCCGAGCTCGCTTTACCGTGAATCCGGAAAAGACCCGGATGCAATATTGCACGTCGCGACAGGATGTGACGGGACTGGTCGTGAACAGCAAAGTAAATATCCGCAGCGAGTTGCGACGGACTGTCCGCTCGATGTGCCATCGCCTCTTCATGACGGGCCGTTTTCAGCTAATCGAGTCTGCGCCTGATCCCAACGCACCTGGCGTACTTCTACCTTCGGATGCGCAAAGACAACGCTGAACTGCTCTTCACGAACAAGCACGGGCGTCCCTATCAGCCAACCAGCTACGGGAAAAGGTTCTGCACCCGCTGCTTGAGAAGCTGGGGGTTCCACGCGGTGGATTCCATTCGTTGCGTCACGGTGCAGCCAGTGCCCTGCTAGCGGACGGCGCAACACCCGCTGTTGTGCAGAAGCAATTGCGACACAGTGGCCCGCGTATTACGGTTGGAATCTAGGCTCACGTCGTAGCTAACGAGCAGCGGGATGCCGTGGAAAACCGGGCGGCACGGATGGCAAGCCGACAAAAAAATCCCCGAATCGCATGCAACCGTGTTCTTAGAACGTCAGAATCGTAGACGATCTACCGTCCGGTTTCGAGAGATACATTCTCATCAGAACTCACCCGCCGAGGAAAAGGCCAGCGCACACAGGATGCGCCAACCGAGAAATCCTGCGCCGTCGATCGGTTGTTAGGGTTCGCTGGCGTCCTGGAACGAAAAGCATTGTCATTTGGCGACTCGGTCCCTCCTGTTGATGTGCGAGCTAAGGAGCACATTTGTCTTGCAAGCTCGGAAGATAACTCAAGAGTTGTCATCGCTCGGCAGCGGCTTGACGCTTGCGCGACCAAAACGCGAGAGCAAGTACGCCGAGCCCGAGCAGAAGCACGGCGGGCGGTTCGGGCGCGGTTGTGCCTCCTGAACCGGTGGCCGCCGTGACGACGGGAGCCGGCAGGCCTTGCGCGGTTGCAGCGTTCAGAGTGAAGCTCGACGGCGTCAATGGCGTGCCCGCGAGGCCGAGGACGAGCATGGCGGTCGTGCTTGAATCGTCGGAGTAGCAAGAGCTAAGGGTCGCGTTGCAGAGGTACATCGCGAAACCGTCGGGGATGCCGCCGGCGAAAGCGTTCGTGGTCGTCATTGCGAATGACAATGACGAGCCGACGGTGAACGCTTCGTCGAAAAAGGCCTCGGTAGCGGAATCGGTCAGCGTAGCGCCGCTGGTCAGATTGCCGCTGCAGCCCGCACCACTCAAGAAGCCGCCAAGGGTGCAGTCTTGGGTGCCAGAAACGGCGCTGCCGCCGGTGCCGAAGTTAAAGCCGGTGAGGGATATCGTGTTGTCCGCCACACCGTCGTTGTTGGTCAAGCCGAAGGCAAGTACCTGCGTGGTGCCGGACAGTGCCGAGGTGTTCAACGAGACGTCGAACGAATCGGCTCTGCCCGCCGGCACCAGCAGGCTGACTAAGACCGTCGCGGCGATGACTGGGAATATGCGATTCATGTTCATCTGTTTCTCCTTTTACTTTTACGGAGCGAGAACGCGGGTGGTGTAGCTAATCGCGCCGTTGGTTGGATCGCTAAACTGCAAAGTGAATGAAACTGTTTGTCCCGCAGCGAGAGCGCCCATGGTGATGTAGGGACTTACCGAGGGCGATCCGAACGCGGTTGTGCCCGTCGCATTCACGAGCGTCGCATTGGTCAGATTGTCGAGCACCAGCGAGATCGCCGGGGTGATCGCGGCGATGGAGTTGTTCGTGACCATCACAGATTCTGCGTAGCTCCTGGTGACAGGATTGAACACGATGGGCCCACGCGTAACCGTCACTGAGCTGCTGACATCGCTGACGCAATTGCACACGACGAAGTTGGCCGTGACCACCTGCGGTTCAAGCATCACAATCGGCGTCGACGCGCCCTGCTGATTGCCGACGTTGCCGGACCAGCTACCGAACGTGTAGCCGAGCGCCGGGGTGGCCGTGAGGGATACGACCGTGCCTTGGTATTCGTTGTAGGAACCTGGAGCGGGAGTTGTGGTGCCCGCACCCGCGGGTGAAACCTGAATCATCAGTTGCTCATAGGGAGGCGCAACGCCGACAGGAGCGCTGCACTCGCCGACGATGTTCGGATTCTTAGCGATGCACAGCTCGAAGGCTCCGATATCGAATCCGCCCATTTCCGGGCGAGGGTCGTTGCGCTGATCGGTGCTGAGCGATGTATCGGGATCGGCGGCATTGAATGCTGGGCTTGTCTGGGGAATTGCTAGGGTGGGCGTGTAGCCGCCATTATTTTGCAGCGGGCCGAGTTCAGGATCGCCTGTGGTAACGACACCGTCGCAGCCGTTGTTGTTCTGAATCAGATTGCCCGCGCCGCTGACGCCAACACCGGCGCCTGTGACCCAGCATTCACTGGCGGCGTTGGTCAGCTCGCCGTTAATCATGGAGCCGTTGTTGAAGATGATTGTGTCGTAGAGGTTCAGAATCGTGGATGCGCTGGAATCGGTTTGAATGACGACGATTCCGCCCCCTGAACCGGTGCTTTGATTATTCGCGATGGTCACGTCGGTGACAGTAAGGTGACCATTGACGTTGAAGATTGCGCCACCACCGTCGCCGCCGTTGTCGGCAGCGCCGCCGCCGGCGACTCCGCGCGTGACGTAGTTGTTGACGAAGGTGCTGTTGCTTATGCGGACGCCGCCGCTATCGTTGAAAATCGCGCCGCCGAGGCCTGCACCACCACCACCGTTGCGCGCATCCGCATTGCCGCCGTACGGGCCACCGCCCTGGCCGGGACTGCCATTGCCGACGAGATAACCATTCGGGCCGGCGCCGCCCCCGCCTCCAAAACCGCCATTCCCACCATCAGTGTTCCCGAAGGCTCCAGCCCACCCTGCTCCGCCTCCTCCGCCAAAACCGCCATGCCCGCCGTTGCCGCCTTGCGATGCTCCGCCTCCTCCGCCACCTCCGTAGCTGCCGTTGCCACCGTTGCCGCTTCCGGTCCTTCCGTAGCTGCCTCCTCCACCACCCCCTCCGGGACATGGTGCATTTTCCCCGGGTTGGCCGGCTCCCAGTCCGAGGAGCGACGCTGGAGCGCCTCCGTAACCACCGCACGCAAAACCTGCGACAGTTCCGCTGGGATACTGGCCAGAAAATACGGTACCACCGCCATAGCCGCCAACGCCGCCACCTTGACCGCAGTCTCCCCATCCGCCGTCACCGGTGGCACCACCGCCCCCACCACCGCTGTCAGGATACTTGGGTTCACCTGCGAGCAGCGTGCCGCATCCACCTTGGTCCGCGTCGCCACCGCCAAACCCGCCAAGCCCACCACCGCCGCCGCCGCCACCGGTGTCGCCCGGCCCAACCCCACCTCCGTTTCCGCCGACCGCTCCGTTAGAATCGAAAGTTGAGTTCTGGACGAACAACGTCCCGCCCTGAACGTAAACGGCGCCGCCTGCGCCCATGCCGCCACCACCGCCGTTCAGGCCGCTGCCGCCCTGGGCTAGAAACCCCTTGACGTAAACATTGTGAATGGTAAGCGACCCCGTGCTGCCGACGGCGAACAGCCGAGAGGTGTACGGACCGGCGTTCACGTTCGGATTCAAATTGAAGTTTGTGGCGTAGAATGCCGGGACCGCTCCAGGACAGACGATCTTGGGAAAATCGCCCCCATTGTACGTGCAGATCTGCGGCACCCATTGGATTGTGGCGCCGTAACCCTCGACAACGATTGTGGAGGTAATTAGCGGCGTAGCGGTCGGGCCGGTGATGTTGAATTGGTCGTTTACTGGCGTGCCGATTTGTAGCACGAGCCCCGGCGGTAACGCGATGATGTCGTTTCCGTCGCCGGGCACACATTGCGTGGTTACGTAGACCGGCGCGAAAGGATTCTCCTGGAAACCATTGTTGTAGTTAGAGATCGCTTGATTGGTGCGAAGTATCGAGGAGTAAACAGCTTCCTTCAACGAGCACGAGCCCGTGCCGACTCCGTCTTCGAGAGTCGTGACGTAAATGATCGCGGCGGAGCTGCGCTGCGCAAAACCGGACAGCAACAGCACAAAGCTAAGAGCCGCGCCCACGGCGAGCCTCCAAGCACGACGCCGGCTGCGCGGACAACAAATCGAAGAGTAAAGAAGTCGGTTCATGTATTCTCTCCTATATGACCCCGGGGCCGGACACTACTCGTGTGGTGTAGCTGATCGCCGCGTTCGTGGGATTTTCGAATTGCAAAGTGAAGAAAGTGGACTGCCCCGGCGCCAGACTGACATTTGAGCTGACAAAGGGGCTCAGGCGAGGCATCACGTACGCTGTCACGCCGGACTCGTTGTTCAGGGCAACGGACTCGGTCAAATTCTGAAGAACGAGCGAAATCGGCGCCATAAGGGTGTTCGCAGTGTTGTTCTTGACCGTGACCGACTGCGCGTAATGCTTGCTGACAGGATTGAGAACGATGGGGCCACGGGTGACGGTAACGGAGCTGGTTACATCTGCGGCGCAGCCGCAGGGAAAGAAGACCGCCTCAATCGTGACGGGTGAATTCATCACCACTCCGGCGCTCGATTCGGTCGTCAGAAGGTTACCGAGACTGTCAAACCACTCGCCAAAGTAGTAGCCCGGATTCGGCGTGGCCGTTGCAATCACTGCTGAGCCCTCGTTCTCATCCGTCGTGCCCGCCGCTGGGGAGGTGGTGCCGCCGCCCGCTGGAGAGACCTCGATGGTCAGCGGGACCGTGACCGGTGGCGGAGCTTTCGTGAGAATTACGCAGGTAAGCCCGCCGAAAACATGCGGTGGTGCGCATGCTTCGTAGGCGCCGATGTCAAAACCGCCATCCTGCGGACGGTCCACTCCACGCTGGTCGGTCGAGAGAGACGTTGTTGGATCGGCCGCGTTGAACGCAGAGCTCGACGTGGAAATCGCCATCGTGGGCGTAATGCCGGGAGAGTTCAATTGCAACGGCCCAAGTTGCGGATCAGCAGTCACAACCACGCCAGGGCAGGCACCAAATGAGCCGCCCGCGCCGTTGCTCATGATTAGGTTTCCGGTGCCGCTGACGGTGACGCTGCCGTTGACGTAGCACTCGTTGGCACCGTTGTTGGCGATAATCGTATTGTTCAGCGTGAACCGTGCGGCACTGTCGCCATAGACGACGACTCCTGCCGCCGCTCCATCGGCTTGATTGCCGCTGATTGTGGAATCGATGATGGTTAAGGAGCCATCGCGGGCAAAGATCGCACCTGCAGCGCTGCCGTTTTCGGCGTTCACGCCGTAGTTCGAACCCCCTCGGCCATCAAAAAGAGAATTGTTGTAGAACGTACTGTTCTTGATCACGATTTCTCCCGAGTCAGAGAAAACCGCCCCACCGAGTGCGGCGCCGCCTCCCCCGCCGTTGTACGCGTCCGCGTTTCCGCCAAAGGCACCGCCCTGGCCAGGACCTCCTGTGTAGAAATCGGTTATAGAGGCCATTCCTCCACCTGCCCCGAATCCGCCGTTTCCTCCTTGGCCATCAGCCTCGCCGGAAAAACCTGTAACCGAACCACCACCTCCGCCGAAACCGCCGTTCCCACCCGTAACCGTGCCGCCCCCGCCCCCGCCTCCATAGGCTCCGGTGCCACCGCTTGAACTCTGAATGACGCTCCCACCTTCGTCGTAACCGGCACCCCCTCCGCCGCCCCCGGGGCAGGTACCATTATCTCCACCGCGGCCGCTTGTATTTCCGCCGTCGCCGCCGCATAGGTAGCCGCCGGGACCACCAGCACCGTTGGGGCTAGTGAGAGGTGCACTCGTCGCGCCGTTATTGACGGTACCTCCTCCTCCTCCTCCCGCGTTCGGTCCGTCGCCGCCATTTCCGCGCGCCCCGCCGCCACCTCCGCCACCGAGAGTATTGGGGGCGTTCCCACCATTGCCGCCGAGGCCGCCGCCACCGCCACCACCACCATAATTGCCACCACCGTTTCCGCCGGTGGCGACGTTGCTCTCAAAAGTGCTGTTCTCTACCGTCAGCCCCCCGGATTGGACGTAGACTGCACCGCCGGCACCGAGACCTCCTCCGCCGCCGTCTGTGCCATTACCTCCCTTCGCGTAGAAACCCGTAATATGGACATTTTGCAGCGTGAGATTCCCGGTGCCAGACGAAACGCCATTAGGTGTAGTGATCGTGGCCGGCCCGACAGCGAAAAGCCGGGCATGCCCCGCACCGGCCCATTGCAAAGTCGCGCCGTAGCCCTGGATGGTGATGTTCGAGTTGATGATCGGCGTGGCCGTTGGCCCGTAAGGATTGTGGGCGTCCCAGCTTGTGTCCGTGAGCAACTGGAAGGTCGGAGGAATTGAGCCGGTGGGCAGGATGATTGTGTCGTTGCCGCTGCCAATCTCGCATCCGGTGGTAATGAAATGATCGGGAATGGTGTAGTCGATGGCGATGCCATGGATGCCATCGAGCGTGTCGTGCAAGGTGGAGGAATAAATCGCCTCCTTCAACGAGCAGCCGCCTGTGGTGCTTACCTTGTCAGTGAGAGTCGTGACGTAAATTACGTTCGCCGAACCGGGCTGGCAGAACGCGAGTAGGAAAATCGCGATGCCAACTAGAACAATAATTTGACGAAAGCCGCGGGGCTGGGACACGGCAACCTCCTGCTCGAAGCACGTTGAGGGATGAATGATCCCTTGTGAAGCTTTCTGGACCGTCGAGAAAGACGCCGAACGCGGAAGGCGACCGGAACTCTCTTTTGGATCTCTATCTATAGAATCGGAAACGGGGAGCAAAACACGACAGCAGGCTTCACAAAATTACCGAGGAATTTTGTACGCAGATTGGAGTTCCCTCCGATTTGCGCGAACCAGGGCAATGCTGGGGTAACCGGGACCTGGCTGGCGGCGTAGCAAACGAAGGACGCGCTTGTACAGTGCGTCAGATTCTCCGAGCTTGCCGCGGCGCGCGCAAACTACCGCGAGGTTGTTCAGGACGCTGGCAAGACGTGAATGCTTGCGCCCGAGTACATTTTCAAGCGCACGCAGGGCGTGGCGAAGCGCTCTTTCCGCTGCACGGAAACGGCCGTCTCGCGCATACAAGGCGCCGAGATTCGCGAGCGCTGCTGCCGTCTCGCAGTGGTGTTCACCGAACCTGCGGTGATAAGCACGCAGGACAGCACGCAGAATTCCCTTCGCCTCGCGCAATCGTCCGAGGTCAACCAGAATGGCAGCGAGGGCCGCTCGATCCTTAACTATAGCTAAGGGATCTGTCGCGGAGAGCGCTTTGCGTAGCCGCAGACCTCGTTGTGCGTACACTAACGCTCGCGCGTATCGGCCGCGCGCATGTTCGAGCCCGGCAAGATTGTGGCAAAGCGTCGCGCGAAACTCTCCTCGACGCGGATTCTTGCGCGAGATGAGGGCGCCGGCGCGGCGATACAGCTTCTCGGAACGCTCGAACCGGCCCGCATATTTCGAGAGGACGCCGAAATCATTCCATAGCGCCGCAACGAAAAGCCGACTCGAACCCGAGCATCCCGCGGCGAGCGAAATCGCACGCCGGAACAGAACCGCAGCTCGGGCATATTTTCCGCGCGACGTCAGCCGAAGCGCCTGAGCGTGAAGCGCTTCGGCCGATTGCGGAGCGCGGTGATTCTCGCGCTGCTGCTGACGCACGGAGCCGAACCGTCGCGATTTCCTGTGTTCCGCTCCGCGCAACGGGTTGGCCGCGGAACGGGCCGGCGCCATACTACGCGCGCAAGGCGATTTCGTTGTGGTTGACTGCGATCCTTGGAGACTTGTTAGGTTGCACAGGTTTGGGAGTCTGGAGCTTCTTTTTCGCTGCCATTTTAGTTTCCTCCACTGATTTGCCTTCCGAGAGAACTGCCGAACGCGGATGGCGACCGGAGCTCTCTTTTTTGGGCCTCTACCTATGAAATCGGAAACGGCAGGAAAAAGACGACACAGCGTAAGAATATTTTGCTACGGAAGCTCGCCCGTAATGAGTTGGGAAGAAGGCTGTTTGTTCGCCAGGCCGGGTGGCGCCGCCGAATTGCGAGTCATCGGCGGAGCGCTGCGACGCCAGATCTGCCGCAGAGACTGGCGAATCAGGAAGTTCCCGTTGGGTAGCTTGGTCTTCCAATGGCTGAATAACTCCGCCCGCTGTTTTTCGAGTTGGAGCGCGTCGTTAGCGCGTCCGGCGCGGCGCAGGAGAATTGCAAGCCCGGTCCAAACGCGGGCGATGCAGGTCGCATCGCGAAGATCGTTCTCTACGTCAGGTTTCCAGGCCATGAGCTTCGCTGAGAGCTCCTGATACGCTGCAACCGCTTTGACGATTTGGCCTGTCTCCGCGTAATCGTCCGCTTGGGCCCGCAACGCGTCTTCGGCCTCGCTCATCGGCGCGACTTGATCCGCCGGGTAGACGTGCAGGTCGCGCAGAAGCTGGAACGCATCTTTGATGCGTCGCTCGGCATCCTCACCGCGCCCGGTCCAGCGGGCAGGATAAGATGAGACAGCGAGCAATTCTGCCTCAACCAATTGAGAGCTGTCATTCGGCTTTACTTCTCTGAGGCGGCCCAGTGCGTGGTCGTAGACCGTTAGAGCCTTGCGGGGATCTTCGTGCCGCAAAATATTGGCAAACTGGACGCTCGTAGCAGCCAGGAGAAACCGGCTCAGATAGTCGCTGGCATCCTTGCTGGCCAGGTCCTCGCCGGTTTCCATTCCTCGCTCGATCAGCCCCAGTGCCTGGTGATATCGCCCAAGGCTTGGCTCTGCGTCCGCTTGCCCCAGGATCAAGCCTTCGGTCAACAGGGCGTTCGCCAAATTAACGCGCAATGACGCGTGACCGGTCGCGGCCTGGAGTTGTTGCAGATCAACTTCCCTTTTCGCATCCCTGAGTGCGCCATCGAGGTCACCCGTTTGCCAGCGAGCAAGCACTAACGTTCCCATGACACTGCCTTCCACCCGGCGGGCGGATGGAACGGGCTGCACGATTTCCAAGGCCCGGTTGGCAGCGCGTACGGCTTTGTCAAAATGCCGGGTGTCGGCATACGCCTTGGCGACGTTTTGTTCGAAATACCCCATGCTGTAAACCTCGTGCGGGGTAAAGGGGCCACCAAGATGCGTAAAACGTTCGACCAAATCGCTGGTGTTGTTCGCCCACAAAAGCATTTCCTCGTAGCGCTCCTGAAAGCTGGCTAGTTCCATCCGATCGTGCGCGATCGTGGTTGCGATGAAAAGCCCTCGCTGGTTCACCGGATCTCGCGCGAGAACGGCGTCTACAAATTGCTGTGCTTTGTCCAGGCTGACTTTTGCTGCCGCAAACTGCCCCAAATTGGGTGAAGTCGGATCACCTTGAACGTGCGCGACTCGTACATAGGCGTAGGCAGTTTCCAGTGCGAGGTCCTTGTCGCCGCGAACGTCACCACCGAGCGAAGTCAGGTATTGCAGCGAATCGGAAACGATCTGCATTCGGATATTCGTCGACCCGGGCAGACCTCGAATGTCATTGTCGAGTGCTATGAACTTGTTGGCCAGTTGGCGGACCTGGGCGAACCGTTGTTCGGCGGCCTTCCGCTCGCGATTGGCGATATAGAGCCCGGCGGAAAGGCTGCCGATCACAAGCACAACAGCGGCGGTCGTAGCCGTCAGGAGCGTCCGGTTGCGGCGCACGAACTTGGCGGCGTGATACGCGAGGGTATCCGGGCGGGCGCTAATCGGCTGCTGCCCGAGAAATCGCCGCAGATCCTCGGCAAGAGCCCCTACCGACGCGTAGCGTTCCTGCGGGTTTTTCTTGAGCGCCTTGCCCAGGATCGTGTCCAGATCGCCCCGGAAAGTGCGCCGCAGTTTTTCTGGCGACGCGCGCCGCTTCCTCGCTGACTCTTCGTCCCGCGCGTCTACCGCCTCCGAAGGCCGCGCCGATTCCTTCCCGGTGATCGCCAGCAGGAGATCAGCCGGTGAGTGTGGAGCTGGCCCCGTCGGATGCTGTCCCGTCAGCAGCAAATAAAGCAGCACTCCCAGCGAATAAACGTCAGTCGCCGTTGTAATTTTGCCGCCACTCACCTGTTCTGGGGCTGCGAACAGAGGAGTCATGGCACCGCCTGCTTCGAGCGTGAGTTGCGTTGCTGCGCTGGGATTGGTTTCATCCGCGAGCAGCTTGGCGATTCCAAAGTCAAGAAGCTTGACGTTACCCCGGTCCGTCACGAGGACATTGGACGGCTTGATGTCGCGATGGACCACCAGATTCGCGTGAGCTTGCGCAACGGCATCGAGGACATGCAGGAAAAGATCGATTCGCGCTTCCACCCCGAGCGTGTGCTGATCGCAAAAGTCGTCGATCTGCTTTCCCTTGACGTATTCAAGGACCAGGTATGGCTCGCCGTGGGTCGTCACCCCGGCGTCGACCAGTTCCGCGATGTTCGGGTGCGCCAATTGACCAAGAATTCTGCCTTCGCGCTTGAACCTCTGGGCTGACCCTTGGGAAGCAACCGCAAGACGCAGAAACTTCACAGCAACTTGGCGCTCGAACCGGCCATCGATGCGCTCGGCCAGCCAGACACTGCTCATTCCGCCTTCGCCAATATGCGAGATGAGCCTGTATGGGCCGAGCGCCTCCCCTGATAAACAATCCTTCGCGGGCCGCGGCGGCTCTTGCTCGAGGAAATGTTCCTGCGCGAGCGTGCGATGCTCCTCGAGGAGTTTTTCAAGCAGGCCGGCCAAATCCGATCTTTGCTCGCGGAAATCCGTCAGCCAGGTTGTGCGCTCTTCATCTGACAAGGAGAGCGCATGATCCAGAAAGGGGCTTACCTCTCGCCATTCGCCAGGCGTAAGCGTCGGCACAGTTGGTCAACTCTCCAGGGCTCTTCTCAGAGTGCTATGCAAGTAGATGCGTGCTTTCTCCCATTGGCGCTGGATGGTTCGTTCGGAGACATCTCTGGTGGCAGCGATTTCGGCAAATGAAAAACCGCAGAAGAACTTCAGATCAACGATTTCGGCCAATGCCGGCTCAGCCTTGGCCAGTTCGTCGAGCGCCTGACTGATCTCGTCAAGCTTGCTTTCATCCAGGCCGTTTTCGATCCCGGTTTCGAGCGAGGTAATTTCGAATTGGCCGCCGCGCTTCTGAGCCTGGCGGCTCCTGGCGTGATCAATAATCAGGCCGCGCATGACCCGAGCGGCATACCCCATGAACCTGTTGCGATCCGGGAAGGAGGTGCCCTCTCTTCCGGCCATTTCGATATATGCCTTGTGCAGGAGCGTTGTGGCGCTCAGCGTCATGGGCGCGCCGTGTCGCGCTAGTTCATGCAGCGCGATTCGCCGCAATTCAGCGTAAAGAGCGCTAAACAGCGCGTCTGCAGCCGGCCTGCTCCCGCCTTCGGCTGCTTGCATTAACGCCACGAGGCTGGAGCCATTCCCCAAGACAGTCCTCGCAATTGGGAATTTCCCGGACAAGGGATCGAGATAGAATTGTCGCGCATTCTACCTCAAAACTCCTGAGAACACCCGTTCCCAGGCGAGACCTCTATGGGGATTCAAGAGCGCCTACCGATGACACCACCGCCGTCACCAGCCTGTAATCTCCCAGACCCCCGCTTGCGTTCGGGCGTTAGGCTTTCAACCCACTACCCCAACTTCGCTCACGCCACATGAGGCTTGGCTAGAAAAGGGACAACTCGCTAAAAGCGGTGACTTATCAGGCCTTACGACCAGAGCCGAATTTCATTGAAGGTGAAGAGTACCAGAGGTGATCAGCTTCCGGCCCTCCAGATAGAAACGCACGGACAGGTCGCGCTCTAGAATGGGGTCCGCTACCTAGAAGAATTCGTCTTGCAGCGGACTGGCGAGCGCCTCGTCGCGGGTCAGGGGAATTTCAACCTGTTTGAAGTCTAGGTGCCGCGATTTCTCTCCCTCCTCGATGTGCGTGTTGAATGCTGGGTCGGAAGGTCTAACAGTTGGCTCAATCCAATGGCGCTCGGTCAGGGCATCGACTGTGAGCGAAGCGTTGAACTCAATCACGATCCGGAGGCGGCAGCGGGCGGGTCGTTCACCCCGCAGAACTAAAAGTTACGCAAACCTGCTCGTCGTGAACGATCGCAGCGGCACCTGACCCGAATGTTGCACGCACGGTAACAATAGACGTCTGCGACCTCGTAGTGGTCGACGGCGAAGCGACACATGAACTGAGTAAACCAATTGCGCAAATCAAAATACACGCGTCGATCACATAGGCGCGTCGGTTTGAAACTCCGAGAAACAAGAAGCTGAGTGCGAGAAATGAAAAGGAAAAGAAAACGAGCGTCGATCCTGACTGCTCGGCGATGTCCGCAGAATTCCGTATCGTAAGCGTAGCCGTAGCGCCGCCTTTGGCGAAACTGGGAGAAAATTCGCACGTGTAACCCGGTGGAATACCGGCCGCACAGTTAAGCTGGGCAGTCCCTGCAAACCCGGCCGACGAGATAATCGAAATCCCCAAGGTGCCCTTGCCGGATGGCCCGATGTTCAGGGAATTTGATCCGACAACCAGGTCGAATCCTGGCCCAGCGGAGGGCCAAACGTCGGTGAGCGTCGGAGAGACCGACGGCGCGAGCGTATTCACGGCAGCGAAGCTGGCTGTCAAATCGTGGTTGCCGCTCGATAGCAGACCGATAAGCAGCGACGCGATTCCATTCGGACCTACCGTTGCGGTCCCGAGAATCGCTCCGCTGTCCATGAACGTGACTTGTGCCCCGGTGATGGCGTCTGGTGCGGCAACGAATGCCGACAGTAGCGTTCCGGAGGGCGAAGCTGTTTCGGAGACGGTAAGGGCAACGAAGACGGGAAGCAAATTCGCCGGCGCATTCGACACCGTGACAGTCTGCGGGGCAGACGTGCTAGCAGCAAACGGTCCGTTCGCATTAAAAGCCGCGGTGAACGTGTGCGTTCCGGCGCTCAAGGAAGCGGTGCTGTACGTTGCGGTGCCGTTGGATTGCAGCCCCGAAGTTCCGAGGTACGTGGAGCCATCAAAAAACGACGCGCCGCCAAAGGGTACGCCCGAGGTGGAGGAAACCTGTGCGGTGAGCGTGATTACGGCCCCAGCGGTAGGAGAGCCGGGAGAAGCGGAGATTGTGGTGGTGGTGGAATCCGCATTCACTTTGACACTGACGGCAGCCGAAGTACTCGCCGAGAAGACGGCTGCGGTGTACGACTGATCCGTGTTTGTGAAGCCGGGCTGAGTATAGCCGTCGTACGTCGCGGTCAACGAATGGGTTCCTGCTGCCAGGAGAGAATCGTCGTAGTAGGCGACGCCGCTGGAGTTCACGATTGCAGCGCCGATTACATTGGCACCGTCGTAAAAGGTGATCTCGCCCGCAGGCACGGCGGGGTTACTGCTGACCGTGGCCATGAGCCGGACGGTCTGACTTGCCAGTATGGAGCTGGGTGCGGCGGTTAGCGCGGTGGTAGTGGAATAGGTGGGCGGATTAACGAGATGCTCCTCGGAGAAGCTACTGGGCGCGTAGGTTTTGTCGCCGCTGTACTCCGCGAGAATGGCGTGCAATGTAGGAATCAACTGGTTGGCGTAAACATAATGGGCCGAGCCGTTGGCTAGCGAGACAGTGGTGAGTAAGACGCCGTCAACACTAAAGCTGACCGAACCGGTGGGAACGGGGGCGCTTGAGCCTGAGAGCGCGAGCGAAAGCGTAATCGCCTGATTGAAAACGGAGGGCTCCGGTGAGACCGAAAATATTCCCGAGACTGGCGCGCCACCGCCCGCGGGGCCGTTTTCTTGATTCAAGAGAACGGTGACGGTTGTGCCGCCGGGATTCGCGACGACAATGTCCGGAAGGCCGTCTCCATTCACGTCGGCGACGTTGATAGCCGAGACTTGTCCGCCGGCGACGTAGTCCACTTCGGCGGCAAAAGTGCGACTGCCCTGATTGAGCAGAACCGCGACGCCGCTGCCATCGGTCATCACGAGGTCGGGTTTTTTGTCGCCGTTCAGGTCCGCGACTACCACCTGCGAATAACGATGCGACACGGGGATAAAAACCGGAGACTGGAAGGTTCCATCGCCATTTCCGTAGAAGATCGCTAGCGGGCCGAAATTCGCGGCGGCGTTCGGGTCTGGAGCGAGGACGATGTCGGCATTGCCGTCGCCATCTACGTCGGCAACGGCTGCCACAACGTCGCTGGCGATTTGCGATTCTTCGAAGGAAGTGCCGAAGGTGAATGTGCCGTCACCTTTGCCGAGCCAAATTTCCATGTGGTCGTAATAGTTCAAAACGAGGTCGGGAATTCCGTCATTGTTCACGTCTCCGGCGTTGTACAGGCCGGAATCCAAGGGGAGCCGGAGAGGTGTCGAAACCGAAGTAAATGAATCACCGGTTTGACCCAGGGATACGATGATCGCGTCGCCATCAATGTAGGCCATATCCGCGCGGCCATCTTTATTGAAGTCCGCGACGACGGGCGCGCCGTTCGAGACGGGCACTGGCGTGGAGAAATTGCCGTTGCCTTCTCCGAAAGTGACCAGGATTGAAGAGTTGGGTGGAAGAATGGAGGCAGGGCCGGTAGCCAGGTCCATCTTTTTATCGCCGTTGAAGTCTGCTGCGACGAGGGAGGCATTCGGAGTTTGCGAGCCGTAAGTTGAGTTTTGATCCGATTTGAGAATGAAAGTACCGGTGCCGCTGCCGAGGAGCACTCGCGGAAACGTGGCGGCGACGCTGACAGCGATATCAGAGAAGCCGTCCGAATTAAAATCGGCGACGGCCGTGGCGCCTACCGTATCGCCTATTTCGAAGTAATCCGCGCTGGCGAATGCGCCGCTGCCGTTTCCGATAAGGATTGCGATGCCCCCTTCCACGGGCATCGCGAGATCGAGCTTACCGTCCGCGTTGAAATCGGCGGCGACGGGCTTGGCGAGGCTGATATAAACGGTGGATGGTCCGCCGGAGACTGACTTCTGGGCTGACCCGAAGGTGAGGCCTCCCTGCCCTAACCGAATTCCGACGCCGGTGGCGTTGGTAAACGTCAGATCGGCAATACCGTCGCCGTTGAAATCGCCCACCAATACGAGCGGATCGGTAGTGGTTACAGAGCTGATTGTGGTGAGTGCTCCGAAGGTGCCGTCCGCATTGCCTTTGAACATTCCGAACGACGAGGGGTACCACTGGGAGATCATGTCCGGATGTCCGTCGCCATCGAGATCCGCAAGAAGCAGTGTGCCGGTGCCGGGCTGGCCTTTGTAGATGACAGCGTTTTTGAATGTGCCGTCGCCGTTACCGAGCAGCACGAAGAAACCAGCACCTAAGTTATCGGTGGCGACGATGTCGAGATGGCCATCGCCGTTGAGGTCCAGAAGGTAGGCGACGCCTTCGGCGTAGTTCTGGATCTGGCTGGAGAGGATAAAGCTTCCGGTGTTGTTGCCCAGGAGGATGTACAAAGCGCCATTCAAGATGTCGCAGAGAACGAGGTCGGCTTTGCCGTCACCGTTAATGTCACCGACCGCAGCGGGGCCGCGAAATTCTGGATAATCGCCACAGCAGGCAGGCTGGAAAGTTGACAAAACGGGTGCCTGAAAAGTGCCGTCGCCATTGCCGACGAGGACGGCAACGACCGCCTGCGTGGCTACGTTTCCTTGCAAAACAACGTCGAGCTTTCCATCGCCGGTTACGTCCGCCACGGTTACGGCGCAACAAACGCCTGCGGGAAGAGTGATGTCCTGGCCATGAGTGAACGTTCCGTCTCCGTTTCCGAGCAGGATGTGGAGGGAATAGGTGGTGGAGCCATCAATGTAGACAAGATCGGGCTTGCCGTCGTGATTTACGTCGGCGGTGGCGATACCGGGAACATCGGTGGCTGTGGGAATAATCGGCGGATTCTTAAAGGTTCCACCGGATGACGATGCGGAAGCGGGCGTGCAGAAGAACGAAAGAGCAAGGAGCAGAGCAGACGATTGCCAACGGAGGGTTTGCATTTTAGGGCCGGATCCCTATTCAGTTGCATATAAGAAACGGCGAACTATAACATGAGTAAGACTGCGAGGAAGAGTTATTTAATTCGCCATTTGACCGTTCAAGATATCGAGAAAAATTGTTGACGAAAGGGTTCCTTATACAGATACTGACGGGCCCATCGGGTTGCGGACAGGAACCATTTAATGGCCCAGCGTAATAGTATCCTCGGCACGGCGAACCGGCTGCTGTACTCTCTGCTTTATTTGCTTTTTCTTCTCTTTGGGTTTTCAAGCTGCGGTGGGGGTGGCGGCGTTGGTGGGCAACAGCCGCCCCCACCCTCACCGGATTTCTCGCTGTCAGCGTCGCCGCCGTCCATCTCCATTGTTGCGGGCTCCTCCAACACAACATCGTTGAGCGCAACGGCTATAAACGGGTTCACATCGCAGATTTCGGTGCAATTGTCGGGGTTGCCAGTCGGGGTTACGGCGTCGCCCGCGACGATCACGCTCACGCCAGGCATTCCACAGACACTAACCCTTTCGGCTGCGTCCAACGCACAACCCACAGCGATGCCCGCCAATGCGGTGCTCACTGGGACGTCTGGATCGCTCATGCATACAGCGGATCTCAGTGTTGCGGTGAAGTCCAACGGGGGAGGTGGCGGAGGCGGCAATCTTTCAAGCCGAACCAAGTACGTCCGCGATGATGCAGTTACTGAATACTATCAATGGGTGAACACGCATTGGGCGGTGTACAACACATCTACGTCCCGCTTTTTTGTCACCGATCCGTATTCCAATCAGATTTTTATATTTGATTCCGCTACCGAGTCGAAGATCGGATCGATTGCGGTTCCCGGCGCTTTTGAAATTGATCAGACCGCGGACCAGAGCACGATTTGGGTCGGCACGTTGATTGGCGATGTGTACTCGATCGATCCCGTGAAAATGGCTGTGAAACAGCGATACTTGGCGTCCGAGATCGGGCCGTATGGGTTTCCCGCATGGAGCGCTCTGGTGCTTTCGGATGGTCGCTTGGCGCTTCTCGGCGCACAAGGTGGCATTCCCAGCGTTGACGGCTCAACGGCGATCGCGATCTGGAATCCGTCGACCAACTCCATCGTCATTTACGGCAATACGTTCGATAGCTCGATCCCGTCGATGCCTTACTGCAGTACGATGGAGAACATTGGCGGTTTCGCGCTGAGCGCCGACCGCACCACGGTTCTGATTGGCAGCATTGACAGCGACGGCACGGTTTGCGAGATCAACGCGACGACAGGAAATCTGCAGTCTGCGGAGATTGGTGGTAGTTCAAAAATCGTGGTCTCGCCCGACGGCAACTATTTGCTGTTTGCCGACTACCCCTCCAGTGTGAGTCTCTACAACGCTAAGACCCTCACTCGGGTATCGCAGGTTCCAGTGAGCGGCGACACCAGTTCGGCTGCAAGCATGGTGTTCAGCCCTGACTCCAAAACGATCTACATATCCAGTCCTTCGTTCGTTTACGCCTACAGCGTTGCGACCGGCCAACAGACCGGATGGACACCGAATATCGTCGTTCAATACGCGCAGGGTGGCGGTGCCGCGGGCCCGGCAACCGGGCCCAATTTTGCGGCTTTCGATGGTACGGGACTTTTGGTTGGCCCGATGGAAGAAGGCCTCGGATTTATCGATACTGCCGCCATGCAAACCGGTGCTGTGGGCACAGGCTTCCTGAATGCTTATCTCGATCCGGCGACCGGGCCAACTTCCGGAGGCACAGCCGTCCAGGTGCCCGTATTTCCGACAGAAACCGCTCAGAGCAAAGTCTATTTCGGGAGCAACCTGGCGCGGTCCGTTTCGGTTACCGGCGCGATAGCGACCATAACGACGCCCGCTGGCGCGGCCGGCCCAGTGGATGTTCGCCTATTTGCGAACGACGGCGGAATGCAACTGGTCCCTGACGGTTTTAGCTACGGGCCTTCGATCCTTCAGGTCTCACCCAACATCGCCACCGCCGATGGCGGAGGGACTGGGATCGTCTACGGGTATGGTTTTGGAGACCCGAGTTCTTTCAGCGCTCCTTCTAGTCTATCCGTGACAGTGGGGGGCAAAGCCGCTCCGGTAGTCGGCTACAATCCGAATGTGTATGGCATCAGTTCCCCGCCATTCCTCTTGCAGGCCGTTTACTACACGATTCCTCCGGGGACGGCCGGGTCGAGCGTGGATGTTGCGGTGACGTCGAGTTCCGGCACTGTGAACGCGAGCGGCAGCCTTACCTACGGACCCGCAGCGCTACAATTCCCGCTGGCCGGGGCATCGCTCGCGCAAGGAGTCTACGATCCCACTCGGGATCTGTACTACTTCACGGACGCGACGAAAGTTCAGGTGTTCTCGCGAACGCAAGCCAAGTGGCTGGCACCGCTGGTGGACCTTTCGACGAAAGGCGCCCAACGACTGTGGGGCCTGGCGCTATCACAGGACGGAACCAAGCTGGTGGTGGCCGACATCCAGGCGGCGTTGATCTATCTGATTGATCCCGCAAATCCTGCGAGCGTGCAGTCGTTCGCGTTTACGTCGCCGTACTTCCCCTCCGGAATTCTCGCCGATCCGGCTGGCATCGCGGTGACCAATTCGGGCGTCGCTTACATCACGGTTTACGTTCAAGGCGGCGACGGATTTGATGCGTACTTCAAGTTGGACACAAATACCTCGACGCTAACGAACCTGCAGCTTACCGGGCCGGGTCTTACGACCGACCTGTACCTTCGCGCCGAGATCAGTACGGATAACAGTCGTGTGTATTTCAATGACGATGGAGCCGTTTTGGCCATCGATACCTCGACCGGAGTTGTGTTCCAGCAGTTCAGCCAAGTCGGGTGCTGCTACGGCAACTACGATCTGGCGCTGTCGCAAAACCAAACGCAACTGGCAGCGACGGGATACCTGTACGATGCGGATTTGAATGCCGAATCGTTTGAAACACTGAACGATAGAGACGCGAATAGCGGCATTTCTTACGTGTACGGTTCGAAGTTGTCGCCGGACGGCAGCCTGTTGTTCCAGCCAAGTTTGAATGGCGTCGATATCTACGATGGCCACGTGGGAACTCTGCTGAATCGGGCTGCGGTGAGTTTTACGCTGTCTTCGAACTACGATGCGCTGGTGGAAGACGGCAAAGACAACGTACTGGTGGCGATTACAGGACAAGCCGGAGACGGCGTGGCTATTTTGGATTTCAGCTCCATCAGTGAGCCGCTGCCGTCGCCATACCCTTCAGACGCAGTTGCTCGGACGCAACGAGCCACTTCGCCACGCCGATCGATGGACGGGCAACTGGGCGCTGATAAATCGCACAATGATTCGCTGCGCCGGCACGCGGTACCGTTCATCACCCGCCCGCTGCCCCCGCGCTTTGACAATCGCACTACTGGGAACGCGCTGAGATGACCGACTGTGACGCCACGCCCCTTTCGCAGTTGTTGACGCGTGCTGCATGTTCCCACGAGGAACGCGGAGAATCCTATCGCGGCAGAGGTCGCGGGTTCGAGTCCCGTCGTCCCCGCCATTCCTTCAGGGAATGGCTCTCCACGATTTTCGACCGAGTCGCGCATTTCCGTACAAATTTTCAAACTCGGTTCACAACAACTGTTGGATTCGCATCTTGGGTGAGGAAATCCGTGTTCAGCTTGCGAACCAGCATGGGCTTCTGATCGAGTGCGCTCCTATCCCCTGGAGCAGGGATCTGTATCCGACGCCTCATCAACGCTGCCAAGTCACCGATCCATGTAACACCATCCAGTGTGTTGATTCGTCAATGCACCCGCAGGAGAACCATCTGTTGTTTGGCTGCACGCGGCCGAAACCTAGCCACGGCAACGTTCCTGCTGGTCTAGCCCTGGCGAGCGGCTTTGGCCTTTGTTTTCAACGCCAAGGGGTTCAAGCTGAGTGTTGCGTCGACCCATTGATACCACTGCGCTTACCGGACATGTCCGATAAGGTCCCGGACGCCCGCTTCTGTTCGGTCGGTAGGCTTTCAAACCACTACTCCAACTTCGCGCACACCACATGAGGCCTGGCTAGAAAAGGGACAACTCGCTAAGAGCACTTGATTACGCGTTAACTCCACTGGCTCATATAATAAGGTCGCATATCCCGCCACACGAGCCCTGGATATGGCCGGTTCGAGTGTCGATCTCCATAGTGGCGAGGTCTTCGGTGTGCGCGTCGCCTACAACGGCAGCATGCCCGGGCAATTCTTCTGTTGGTGGTTTCCGGAATCTCCGTATAGTCTTGGTCTCATAGTGCGCAGGAGCTTTCGCTCAAATGACGAATGACAAACTTGTAGGCACGTGGAAACTGGTATCTGCCTCAAGTACAACATCCACCGGGGAGCGCAGCGAAGCCCCCTATGGCCCCGGCCCTGCAGGTTTCCTCACCTATGGCGCGGACGGCAGAATGACGTCCCTGATCAGCTACGGCGGTCGAAAGCCGCTCTCTTTCGGCGGCGGGACTGGTTCGCCGCAGGAGGAACAAGCGGAGGCGTTCAACACATTTCTTGCTTATGCCGGGCGATACACACTGAGCGATGACAAGGTGACTCACCACGTGGAAATTTCCTCGATTCAGAACTACGCAAATAAGGACATGGTGCGCAGCATCCAATTCGACGGCGATCGCATCAGGCTGACCACACCGCCAATGGCGGTGAACGGAAAAATCCAGACCATCGAATTGATCTGGCAGCGTCTGCCGGCCGGCTCCTGATTCGGCCTCTTTATGAAAATATCGATTCGAGCCTACAGAGTTACTGCAAGACTCTTGAGGCCGCGGAAACCGAATGTCGGAGCCCACTCCGGCGGCGGACCGGCGAACTTCATCTCCGGAAAACGCTGCACCAGATTCAATAGCGCAATCTGTCCCTCTAATCGCGCCAGTTGATTTCCAATGCAAAAATGCGGACCGGCACTGAACGCCAGGTGCTGATTGTTCAGCCTTTTCAGGTCCAACCGATTGGGTTCTTTGAATTGTTTTGGATCGCGGTTCGCCGCGCCGAGCATGCACAGAATCGACCATCTCTTCGGTATCCGCTGCCCGCAGACCTCGATATCTTCCTTCAGCACCCGAGCTGTGAATTGCACCGGGCTCTCATAACGCAGAATCTCTTCCACCGCTGAGCGGATCATCTCCGGCTTCTCGCGCAACTCCGCGGTCTCCTGCGGGTGCTTCAGCAGCGTATACATCCCGTTGCCGATCAGATTTCGCGTCGTTTCGTGTCCTGCGAAAAGCAGCGCGATGCACTGCGCATAGAGCTCTTCTTCGGTCAGCACCTCGCCGTCTTCCTCGATGTCTATGAGCAGACTGATCAGGTCGCTTCCTTTATTGCGGCGGCGTTCCGCAACGGCCGTGCGGAAGAAATCGGTCATCGCGATCAGCGCATCTTGCGCCGCGCGCGCCTGCTCCACGGTGCGTTCCGGATTGCCGCGAAACACTGCGATGGCCCGCGACCAATTGACGAACGTATCGTGCAGCTCCGGCGGCACGCCCAGCATTTCCGAAATGATCCGCACCGGCATGGGGTTCGCGAACTCCTGCATGAGTTCGACCGTCGCGCCGCGTTCTAACGGCTTCAGCATGCCTTCTACGATGGCTTCCACTTGCGGACGCAAGCCTTCCACCGCCGCAGGCGCAAATCCTTTATTGAGCAGTTTGCGCAGGCGGGTGTGCTCGGGCGCGTCCATAAAAATCAGCCACAAGTTCAGCATCCGCGCCAGTTCGCGGAACTCGGACTGGCTGTCGGGCGGCAGAAGCGCCAGCATTTGTTGCGCGCGTTTTGCGGAAAGTCTGGGATCTTTCGCAATCGAGGAACATTCGGCGTGACTGAAAATCGCCCACGCTCCCCATTGTCCGTCAACATCGAGCAAATGCAGTGGACCCCCTTCGTGCATCCGGGCGTACATGGGATAGGGGTCCTGCAGAGTTTCGCCGCCGAACGTGATTTTTTGAACGCTGACCTTGGACAACCCCTACCTCCGAGCGCTGGCAAAATATCCGTCACGCATGCTGTAACGCATTGATCTGAATTTTAACATGCTTGTGCGGGCGACTTGGCGGGGCAACTTTTCTCGGGTTCTCCCTCGTGCAGTAATTACGATACGCGCAGCTAGCCTGGGGGATTAGGCCCTGCCAGGTATCCACCATCCAGAATCAATGGCTGGCCGGTCATAAAAGATGCACGCTCCGAACACATCCACAAGACCGCCTCGGCGATCTCCGTCGGCTTTCCCAAACGGCCCAGGGGATGCAATCCGATCGCGTATTTCTTAACTTCCGGCGCGCCAAAAGCTCGTTCACCCATCGCCGTTTCGATTACCGCGGGACACACCGCATTGACTCGAATCCGATTGCGCGCATTTTCGAGTGCGGCGACCTTCGTCAAGCCGATGACTCCGTGCTTGCTCGCACTATATGTCGCTGCGCCAGCCAAACCCGACAACCCCAGCACTGACGCCATATTGACGATTGCTCCGCCGCCGCCCTGCTTGAGCATTTGCCGAATTTCGTACTTCAAACATAGCCACACACCCTTAAGGTTGATGCTGATGACGCGATCCCAGTCATCTTCGGATTGGCTGATGATCGGCGCCGTCTTACCCTCAATCCCCGCATTGTTAAATGCCACATCCAGTCTGCCAAATTTCTCCACAGTCTTCTTCACCAGGTTCTCAACGTCCGCAGCCTTCGACACATCGGTTTTCACAAACAAGGCCTCGCCACCCGCAGCGCGCACCAGCTCGACAGTCTGGTTCCCTTCGACTTCCCGGCGCCCCGCAACCACCACCTTCGCCCCGGCCTTTGCGAAAAGTATCGCGGTATCACGGCCGATTCCAGACGTCCCCCCGGTCACCAGCGCAGTTTTGCCTTCCAGCTCCCTAGTCATAATTTCCTTTCACGGCTTAAGTCCGCCTGGGCGCAGGCGAGAGTCTAGGCTTTCGGTGAAGTTCGCGTCAAGCGCCTGCGTACTTCAGGATCGATTCAAACAATCGGCCTACGGCTAAGCGAAAAATACCTGCATGGGCTGGCGATCCTGCAGGGCCTCCCTTCGCCAGACCCCGAACATCGACGGGCGCCGCTCCCTGCCAGCGCGGGGTTTGGCGGGTGCCGCTGGATAAAAACCTCCTCGAGCCGGTACCTGACTTCCCATAGCGCTAGACACTATGGTACTCGGAACGAATTTGCCACTAAGAGCTATAGTTTTCACGCGTTCTGACTGTGCTCGCCGGAGTCCGTGCCGATGTATTACCGTAACCCTATTATTTGCAGCACTGTACGGATTACGCCGAGAGCTCCCGCTTGCGCGATATTGGTCCGCGGATTGCGTCACAAGCCTTCGTATGATTTTCGATATCGCCTGCCCTCAGCATGACGGGGGCGAATCAGCCCTCGGTTCGAAAACCTTGTGGAGGCTCGGAGCACGGTGAAACCAACGGTCCTGATGGTCACTACGGTTCGTTGGTTCCCCACTGCTCGGCTCGCAGTCGCGCTTGCGAACGCAGGATTTACCGTAGACGCAGTCTGCCCGTCACGCCACCCCCTCGCCAAGACCCAGGCAGTTCGCCAGATCTACCAGTACCGCGGCCTCAGCCCGTCAGCGTCGCTTCGTCGGGCGATCACCTCCGTTGAGCCGGATTTGATCGTTCCCGGTGACGACCTCGCAACTCAACACCTGCACCTGCTTCACGAGCAGGAGGAAGGCTCCGCTAAAGCAGGTGCTGATGTTCGCGCGCTGATTGAGCGTTCGCTTGGTGCGCAAAAGGATTTCCGGACGCTTTATGCCCGCACCAGATTTATGAAGCTGGCTGAGGAGCAGGGCATACGCGTTCCACAAACGGAAGTAATCAGCGACGCTAGCGACCTTCGAAATTGGGTCGCGCGCGCAGGTCTGCCGACCATCCTGAAAGCGGACGGTACTTCCGGCGGCACCGGCGTCAGAGTTGTCGGTAGCGCAGAAGAAGCTGAGCAAGCGCTGCGAGATCTGCAAGCCCCGCCGCTCCTTGCGCGGGCAGCGAAGCGAGCCTTGCTCGATCAAGATGCAACACTGGTTTGGCCGTCGCTGCTCCGTCGTCGCTCAATCGTAAATGCTCAGACATTTATTGCCGGACGCGAAGCAACAAGCACTGTCGCTTGTTGGAAGGGCGAAGTCCTGGCCGGTCTCCATTTTGAAGTGATCAATAAAGTGGGCTCGTCCGGGCACGCCACCGTCCTGCGCTTGACCGACAACCAGGAAATGGCGACCGCTGCCGAAAAAATGGCTCGCCGGCTAAATCTTTCCGGCATGCACGGGTTTGACTTCATGCTGGAAACGCAAACCGGCAAAACGTACCTGATCGAAATAAATCCTCGATCGACTCAGGTGGGACATCTCGCGCTGGGACTCGGCCGCGATATTCCAGCCGCACTCTTCGCGGCGGTATCCGGACAGGGGGTTCGCCCAGCCCCAAGCGTCACACAGGACGACACGATCGCGCTGTTTCCGCAGGAGTGGATCCGCGACCCAGCCAGCCCGTTTTTGCGGTCGGCCTATCACGATGTTCCTTGGGACAGGCCAGAATTGATTCGCGCCAGCGTAAGCGCGCGCCGAAAACAACGCGCCTGGTACTCGCAACAGAGCCGCCTTCAGGAGTTCTCGATGGCTCGTGCCCCTCGACTATGACTGCTCCATCGAAAAATCGTGATATATCGCTAGCCTCCGTTGAGCCGCTCGCGAGGCCCAACCCCAGCTCGCCCGCTAGCCACCCGCATCGTCTGCTCCACGCGCCGCTCCACGCGCATATGAAGAAGTCGCTTCGGGTCATGAAATTTGGTGGTACGTCGGTCGCGGACGCTTCTTGCATCACGAAAGTCGCTCACATCGTTCGGGACGCCGTGCACCAGAGCTCTGTCGCAGTAGTTGTTTCCGCAATGAGCGGTGTCACCAGCAAGCTCATCGAAGCGGCCGCCCAAGCGGAAGCAGGAAACCGCCGTGGGGTCGCCTCGATATTTGAAGAACTGCGCGAGCGGCATCTGTCGGTGGTAAGCGCGCTAGTCCATTCAACCCACAAGCGGCAGCGTCTTGACCGCAAGCTGCGCGCGCTCGTTCAAACAGCCGGCGTTCTCTGCGAAGACGTGCTGTCCCGGCGCGAGTTGACGCTGCGTGTGTGCGATTCGATCACAGCTCTGGGCGAGCGCCTCTCGGTTCTTCTCGTCGCAGCCGCGCTCGCAGAACATGAAGTGGCGAGCGAAGCGATCGATGCAACCGAACTCGTCGTAACGGACGCCAACCATGGTGCTGCGGAGCCCCTCATGGAGCTGACGCGTGAGCGTTGTGAAGCGCGCCTCCGTCCCCTATTGTTGCGCGGCATCGTTCCGGTAGTGACTGGCTTCATCGGTGCCACGGTGGACGGCGCCCTCACAACTCTTGGACGCAACAGCTCAGACTTTTCCGGGACGATTCTGGGTGCGGCTCTCGATGCAGACGAGGTTACTCTGTGGACGGATGTAGACGGCGTTCTGACCGCTGATCCTAAGATCGTGCCCGATGCTCGCTCGATACTCGAAATGTCATATCCGGAGGCGTGCGCTCTCGCAGAAAGCGGCGCCAAAGTTCTGCATCCGAAAACGCTGCGCCCCATCATGCAACGCGGCATTCCCCTCTTGATCCGCAACACTTTCGCTCCCGATCGCCCGGGCACGAAGATTACCGCCAGCGGCCCGCGCCACGGCACTCGCAGCTAGAAATCGCTCGGGCCAACTCGCAACACCACCGCGAGCCTGCTTAATACAATTTCGCAAGTAGCGCGCGCGCCGTTTTCCAAGCGTACAACCTGACGCCAAGAAAAGTCCCGAAGGTATTGGTGATTAAGTCCGTCGTGCCCGAATCTCGGGTCGGCAGGCGGGACTGCAAGACCTCTATCGTCAGACTGACAGCGAACCCCAAGACAACCGTGGTCCAGCGGGCATGTTTGATCGGTCGCACCGATGACCAGTAGGCACAGAAGAAGAAACCCAGAGGAATAAAGCCAACGATGTTCACAAGAATATCTTTCCAATAACTCGGACTCGGTCTGAATTCCTTCCAGAAAGGTTCCAGGAACAGCTGATGCAAAAGCGTGAAGCGTTTCGGAATATACAAATCGATTCCAGAACGGACATCGTTGTGAACGACGTTCCCGGTACGTTCATGGAACAGGTACACACCGATCGCGCGTTCGTTTCCCGAAAGCTCCGGTCGCCCCTGTGTTGTCCAGGATTGATAGTGCCGAAAGACTTCGGTCGGAGCGAGTTCCTGCTGATAAAGTGCGAGCCCCTTTAGCTGACCCGGCCAGCCACTCTTGCCGATCGGTGAGGTACCGAGCACCAATTGGCCCGCGCATTGCTTGCCAACTCGAATCCCGGGGAACGATCGCGCGAGGTTGCCGTCAACATACATCGCGCTCTGCTCCGCGCCTGACGTTATGGTAATAAACACCGGCTCGAGCCGCCGGAAAACACCGTCAGTACCGATGATCTGAGTTCGGTTCTGATCACCCACGATCTGGCGGCTCAATATGAGGAGCCCATGATACTGCTGCAACAAAAACTGCAGAGGATCTTGCGGCGTATAGAACGCCAGCAGGGTACTCGAAGCGCTCGCACTGTCAGGTTGCAACCAGATCTCAAGACTACAGGAAGCTTCACCCTGCGCATCTGCCACCACAAATTCGCCGGCACTCCAAATGGTTCCGTACCGCCCAAACCGGACGCCATTCTGGTTTCCGAGCCATGTCACCGTGTTCCGGGGACGCTCGAACGGCGCAAGCCCAGCCACCAAAATGCCCAGCAAAACCAACACACAGATGAGGCCCGGTATTCTTGCGCGAGTCATTTTCCTCGTTGCTTATGAAGTTGAGGATCGAAAACGAGCATCTGAATTGATAGATTACCAGCGATGCTGCAAAGGAACGACCACGAACGGATCCGCAGATGTCCGGCTAAACTATAAACCGTGGAACAAGCTAACATCGTGATCATCGGCGGCGGCGTCGTGGGCTGCGCGATTGCTCGCGCCCTCTCCGCCCGCTGGGGTGACGTCTTTGTTCTGGAAGCGCTGCCAAAAATCGGGATGGGCGCCAGTTCGCGCAATAGCGGCGTCATTCATTCCGGCCTCTACTATCCGCCGCGCTCCTTGAAAGCTCGCCATTGCCTCCGCGGCAATCAATTGACCTACGAATTTTGCGCCGCTCATGGAGTCCCGCATCGTCGCACCGGCAAGCTGGTAATCGCATCGTCGCCCGCGGAATCAGAAGAACTCGCTGCACTCATGAGAACCGGTGAAACCAATGGCGTCGAGAACATGCAAATCATCGATCGCGCCGCAATTCGAGCGCGTGAACCACACGTCGCAGGCTTCCAGGCCATCGAAATTCCGTCCACCGGAATCGTCGGCAGCGAAGAACTCGTCAAAGCTTACGCGCGCATCGCAACGGATCAAGGCGCCCACATCGTGGTTCAGGCGAAAGTCGAACGGCTAGAGCCGACGCGCGACGCTATACGCGTCTTCAGCACAGCCGGCGAGATCGAAACGCGCTGTCTGGTGAATAGCGCTGGACTGTATGCAGACGAAGTCGCCCAGCTGCTCGGCTCAGCGATGGCCGACCACCGGATCTATCCCGTGCGCGGCGAATATTGCGAGCTGCAGCGATCCAGGCAGGATTGGATTCGCGGCCTGGTGTACCCGTTGCCGCATCCCGAAGGTGTGAGCCTCGGCGTGCACTTGACAAAAACAGTTTGGGGCAACGTTCTGGTTGGCCCTACGGCGCGTTACCTCGACGACAAAAACAATTACGAACGTGAGCGCGAACCCATCGCAGAATTTGCTCGAAGCGCGAAGTTGCTTTTGCCGGAACTCGAACCGTCTGATCTCCTGCCGGCCTATTCCGGTATCCGCGCCAAGCTAACTCCTCCGGGCAAGCGTGGAGAAAAACGTGTCGCGGATTTTATCATCGCGCGAGATCCGCAATTTCCGTGCGTCGTGCAGTTGATAGGTATCGAATCTCCGGGTCTGACTTCAGCGCCGTCCATCGCCGACGACGTCCGCGACCTTGCGGCCGAAATTCTCGACTGAACTGTTCTCCGCCGCAAGAAACCTCACGCTGCAGCGCGCAGGTAGAGGAAAGTGGCGCACTTCGCGCGCACCTCCGCGACCCGACAGAACGTCGCGTGCGGATGCTACACAATTTAGTTCGAGGGAATTGTGACGGAGACTTCGTTTGAATCCGCACTCTGAATGTTGCTGGAGTTCACCGCAGTCACATAGTAATAGTAGACTTGGCCGTCGGAAACCGTGCCATCGGAATAACCCGGATTCGCCTCGGGCGAGGAATTCAGTTGTGCATACGGCCCGCTGGGTTTCGAACTGCGATACACAAAATATCCAGTCACCGCCGAGCTACTGGGCTCCCACCTGAGCGCCACCGTATGCTGACCGGTACCGGTAGCGGGAGCGCTGACTCCAGTCCCGGACAGAGTGACCCTCAGCGGCGAGTTCGCCGCGTTACTTGTGATCGTCAGAGTTCCGCTTAGACTGCCTTTCGCCTTCGGGTCGAAATTGACCGTATAGGTTTCAGCCTGCGCGGGATCCAGGGTCACGCCCGCAGCTGACGATCCCAGAACGAATCCGCTTCCGCTGATGGCGACGCTTGAGATACTGGCGTTCATATTCCCCGTGCTCTTCACCGTCAGCTGATTTGTACCAGAGGAGCCAACCGTCACATTTCCAAAACTCAGGGCCGTAGCGCTCGGCGTCAGCTGAACCGTAGCAGCCGCGGCGGTCGCGCTTAAATCAATGACCGTCGGCGAGCCCACTGCATTGCTCGTAACCGTAATCTTGCCTGCAACGCTGCCTGCGGACACCGCTTTGTATGCCGCTGTGACCGTCGCACTGGTGCCCGGCGCCAAATGAGCGGGGAGCGTAATCCCCGAAATCGCGACGCCTGCAACGGATGGCGTGACGCTGGAAATTGTCACCTGCGAGGTGCCTATGTTTTGCAGGCGAATCGTCTGCGTCGTGTCGCTGCCGACCACCACGTTTCCGAAGCTGAAGGACGAGGGCGTGGCAGAGAGCGAAGACAACGTTGCCGTCGCATTAATTCCGATCACCACGCTGGGATCGGTGGCATTGCTGCTAATCGATACATTCCCCGTCAGCGTTCCTGCCGACGAGGGTTTGTAGCTAACCGTCAATTTCGTCGTTTGCCCGCTGGCCAAAGTCATCGGCGCCGTCATTCCCGAAACGCTGACTCCCGTTCCCGAAAATGCCACTTTCGAAATCGTCGCCGCTTCGCTGCCCGTATTCGCCAATTCAACTGTCTGAGTTGCCTCGCTCCCGACGGCTACGCTTCCGAAAGCGATGGAACTCGGAGTAGCGTTCAGCGCCGCAGCAGTCGCACCCGTACCGCTAAGGGCAACCATCGAAGGGGAACCGGCCGCGTTGCTGGTGATCGTAATCGTTCCATTGTCAGCGTCTCCAGCCGTTGGCTTGAATATCGCAGAAATGGATGCGCTCTGCCCCGCGCTCAGCGACAGGGGCAGGCGCGGACCGGAAGCGGTGAAGCCTGGGCCTGCTACCGAAATCCCCGAAACCGTCAACATATCATTTCCGGTATTGGTTAGCGTCACCGTCTTCGTCGCGCTCTGGCCAACCGCCAGGTTGCCAAAACTGACGGCGCTCGGCGATATCTCAATCGAAACACCTGTGACGCTCGAGGGCGTTCCTTTACTGGTAACACCGACGCAGCCGGACGTCCCAAGGATCACGAGCAGAGCTACAGCTCCGGAAATCCAGCGCAGGATGGATTCCAGAGCAAATCGCCGGGAACGAATTGCATCGTTCACGCGAACTCGCTCGAGGATGGGCGCACAAGTCATCACCACGCGCATTGTCCGACGGGGCAGATTGCCAGAACTACTGGCCGAGGGTACACACTTGGGACAGGGGCATTACCCTGTACGGCGGGACAGTCTTGCGTTGTAAGTCCGGGGCGACCAGCCGTTTGGGGACTGGTCGTCCCGAACTGCCTTAGAACCGGGGCCTTAGTGCGCTTTCCGAATTCTCGCCCGCCAGACTCCGCTTACGGAATTACGGCAGTCGCCTGATTCGAATCCACGCTTTCGACGTCGCTCGAATCAACCGCAGTCACCACATAGTAGTAGGTCGTTGCGTCCGCGACCGTGGAATCCGTATAGCCCACCGTCGTAACCGGCGAGGGGTTCAGCTTCGTCGAGTACGGCCCGTTCGACGTTGTGCCACGATATACGTTGTAGCCGCTCACCGTGGAGGTGCTTGCCGTCCAGGACAATGCCACCGAGTGTGGAGTGACCGACACGCCAGTACCCGAAACCGTGATTGTTGATGGTGAGTTCGTCGCGTTGCTCGCGATGCTCACACTTCCGCTCACCAATCCCGCGGCCGCCGGAGCAAATTGAGCTGTCACCGTCACGGACTGGGTCGGCGTCAGTGTTTCGCCCGAGCTTACGCCGCTCGCGCTGAATCCCGTTCCCGAAACATTTACGCTTGAAATCGTAACGTTCGAGTTTCCGTTATTGGTCAGTGTAGTGCTCAACGAGCTGCTGCTTCCCACGTTGACGTTTCCAAAGCTGAGGGTCGACGTACTCAGTCCGAGAAGGCGTGTCGCGGCGACCCCTGTTCCGCTCAGAGTAATCGAAAGCGGGGAACCAGGTGCGTTGCTCATCAGGGTTATTGTTCCAGCGACGCTTCCTGCCGCGCTGGGTGCAAAAACGGCGTTGAACGTCGCGGCTTTACCAGACGCGATGGTCACCGGCGCCGTAATCCCCGTCACGCTGAATCCTGCTCCTGCAGCCGTAACCGAGGAGATCGTTACCGTCGCGCTGCCACTATTCGTCAGACTGACGCTTTGCGAATTGCTCGTCCCCGTCGTTACGTTGCCGAAGGCCGCAGTCGTAGGGGTAGCCGCCAGTTGCGGCTGAGTGCCGGCGCCGCTCCAGGCGATCGTCGTCGGAGAGCTCGGCGCGTTGCTCACAATCGAAATGCTTCCGCTTGCGCTCCCGGCCGTTGTCGGCGCGAACTGCGCGCTGAAGGTGGTGCTCAGCCCCGCGCCCAACGTCAGCGGCGTGCTCAATCCGCTGAGACTCATACCCGCGCCGGACGGCGTGGCTCCGGAAATCGTCACGCTGGCTGTGCCTGAGTTCGTTAATGTAATGGACTGTGTTCCGTTGCTGCCAACTGCAACCGATCCGAAGTTCACGGTTGATGGGTTGGCACCAAGCTGGCCCTGAATTCCCGTTCCGGATAGTGCGATCGCAGTTGGCGAACCCGGAGCATTGCTGACAATCGAAATGCCTCCCGTCGCAGCTCCCGCGGCGCTTGGTGTAAAGACGGCAGAAAACGAAGCGCTGCTGCCGGCATTGATCGTCATCGGCATGCCTGTGCCGCTCATGCTGAATCCAGTGCCCGAAGGCGAAGCGCTGCTAATCGTCAACGTAGCGGTCCCGGCGTTCGTCAGCGTCACCGACCGAGTTCCGGCGCTGCCGACTGACACGTTGCCAAAGGCCACGCTCGCAGGACTGATCGTAAGTTGGGGTTCGGTAGCGGTTCCCGACCCGGACAAGGCGATCGAAAGTGGCGAACCTGGCGCATTGCTGACAATCGAAATGCCGCCCGTCGCGCTTCCCGCCGCTGCCGGTGAGAATTTCGCCGTAAACGAAGTGCTCTGTCCCGCATTCAGCGTCAACGGCGCAGTCAGACCGGTCATGCTGAATCCGGTTCCCGATGCGCTGCCTGCCGAAATTCCTACGCTCGCGGTTCCAGAGTTCGTCAAAGTTACGCTGACCGATCCGCTAGCGCCCACCAGCAGGCTGCCAAAATTGATGCTGGCCGGATTCGCTGTCAGGTTTCCCCGCACGCCCGTCCCGCTGAGCGCGATCGACACCGTCGGATTCGTCGCGGTGCTGGTGATAGTGATGCCCCCCGCAGCTACGCCCACCGTGGTCGGCGCAAATTGCGCCGTGAAAGTGGTGCTCTGATTCACAGCCAGTGTCAACGGAGTGGATAGCCCGGTCGCGCTGAAACCTGTGCCGCTCGTGCTGATCGCTGAAATCGTCGCGCTGGCGTTTCCACTGTTCGTCAAGGTAATCGATTGTTGGCCATTGCCGCCCGTCGTCACATTCCCGAATGCCACACTACCGGGACTGGCGACCAAGGTCGAAGCGGTCGTCACTCCGGTCCCGACCATGGTCAGAACCTGAGGCGAACCCGGCGCGTTATCCGTGAAGGTGATGCTGCCGGTCGCCGCACCGGCCGATGTCGGCGCAAGTTGCGCGTTGAAGGAAAGACTCTGCCCAGCCGGCAAGGTCGTTGGCAAGGAGAGCCCGCTGATTCCGAACCCGGTTCCTGCGACCGTCGCTAGATTGATCGTCAGATTGGAGCTTCCACTATTTGTTAGCTTGACGCTCTGCGTGCTGCTCTGTCCCACAACCACATTTCCAAACGTCAACGCGGACGGAGCAATCGTCAATCCCGTCTGCGTGCCGGTTCCGGTGATGGAAATCGCCAACGGAGAATTGGAAGCATCACTTACAACCGTCAAGCTGCCGGTTACCGCCCCTGCCGACGTCGGAGCAAACTGAATCTGTATGGTGCTGCTCTGGCCCACCGCGACCGTTCCGGAAGGATTTCCGCCGATCACCGTGAAACCGGCGCCCGCCAAGGTCGCCCCAGAAATCGTCGCCGTCCCCAGCCCTGTGTTGGTCACGGTCAAGCTCTGCGTCGCAGTGCTCCCAACGGCGACGCTGCCGAAGCTCACGCTCGTCGCGCTCGGCGAAAGAATTCCTGCACCCGGGTCCGATGGCTTCGTTTTCGTCGCGCTCGTGTAGCCAGCGCAGCTTGAAAGCCCCGCAATCGCCAGGATCATCGCAAGCGTGGTTATTAAAACGAAAGGCGTGGTTGAACGGCGTACTGGTACCCCATCCTGCGAGGTTGCTTTGGCCGTGCTAACTGCGTGTGATTGCGTGTGGGCTGTCATGTCACAGTCAGTGTAGGGAGCGAGGTAGAGCCGCAACTACTGGTCAGAGGAACCGAGTTAGTCCAAGGCCCTTCGCCTGTTCAGCCGGCCCATCGCGTACCTGACCCTCACACCCGTACAGGTGCGCGTAGTCGTTTGCTGGCACACACTTACGCAAGTGTTTGGCTTCGGGTCAGCTGGCCACCGGAAAACGGTTGGCGAAGTTGCGAGCGGGATGAGGCGAATGAACCGGAGAAAATCCGTCGTGTGCTAGACTTTAAGCGCGGTCTTTCGAGGAACCCTCGTACTGGTGCGATGCAGAATCAACAGGTTGGCGTGTCCTCCAAAGCTCTCAGGTGTGGTTGGTCGAACCGAATTCTCGTTCTCGCGACGGCCGGAATTCTGTTTCTCACCCTCTACCCCTTTCGCCTTGAGTACCACGCGAGCCCGCCTGGCAGCGCTTCTCCCCTCTTTCTGGGAGGAGGCATAAAGTCGGCGGGCCTCTTCGATGCCTTTCTCAACGTTTTGCTATTTGTTCCCTTTGGTTTTGGCCTTGCCGAGAAGCTTCGCGAGCGTGGAAAATCGCTTGGCTTCGCGCTCGTCTTGGCTCTGGCATCCGGCGCGCTTTTTTCCTACACCATTGAGCTTCTTCAGTTTTACATTCCGCAGCGCGATTCAGGTTGGGAAGACGTCTTTACCAATACATCGGGTTCGGTGCTGGGCTGTATTGCTTTCGAAATTCTCGGCAAATCGCTGCTGCGCGGCTTGTCACGTTGCCAGAGCCTGCTCGAAACGATGCTGACGCCGCGCCGTACCTACATCATCCTGCTCATCTATTTCGCGTTGTGCTGCGGAGCTTCGGCTCGGTTGCAACGAAATACGCGCTTGAGCAATTGGCGCCCGGACGTTCTCCTGGTCCTAGGCAACGATGCCTCGGGAAAATTTCCGTGGAAGGGCACGCTAAACGCCGTGCAGCTTTGGGATCTTGCGCTGCGCAAGGAAGCGGCGCAGCAATTATCCGCCGGTCAACCCGTGGACACCGGCAATCCAGGTTTGCTCGTGGATTACGACTTTTCCGCGGGACCGCCGTTTCGCAATCAAAGGCAGGTTTCTTCAGAGCTTGCTTGGCTGCCTCATGCTCCCGTCGCTGCCGGTTCCGGCCTGCTCGCTTTGGATGGCGCCACTTGGCTTACATCCCCGGTCGCGGTTACCGATCTGGTCGCCAGTTTGGAGAAAACCAATCAGTTCACGCTGCACGTGCTCGGCACGCCCGCGCAAGGGGGCGGAAGCGAAGGCAGGATCATATCCATTTCCCAACCCTCGAGTTTCGCCGATCTTACGCTCCGCCAGGAAGACGCCAACCTGGCCTTCTGGTTTCGCAATCCGCTCTCGGCAAACCACGCAATCCTGTCAGCGAACTCGCCGGGAGTGTTCACCGCCGGCCGTACTCGCGACATCATCTATACGTATGATGGCGCGAATCTTTCGCTCTTCCTCGACGGCAGACAGCAGCCTCTAAATTACCGGCTCGGCCCCGGAACCGCTCTGGCGAAGTCCCTGCGCACGGTCCGATCCGGTGAACTGGAAGGCTATAACTTCATCTATTACGCTCTCGTTTTTTGTCTGCCTGGAGCGCTTCTAGGCATCGCCGCGAGAAATCTGGCTCTCCCACGCGCTGTCGCCATCATCTGGCTGGCCGGTGGAATCCTGATTCCCGCGATCGTAATGGAGTGGATACTCGTCTGGACCAGCGGTCGCGGGTTTTCCTCCGATCATCTGGCGCTGCCCGTCGTTCTTGCCCTCGCAAGCGTCCTGTGGATCAATAGCGACTACGCCTGCGTTAGACGCGAGAACAGCAGAGCAAGCCAGAACTAGTCCAAAATTTTCCGCAGCAGCGGCTTCGCCCATCGTTTGATTGCGCTTCGATTCGTTCCTGGCAATAATCAGAAACTCGGGCAGCACGAACACGGAGCAAGATTTGAGCGCTGAAACAGAGGGAAAGATGAGTGGTGTCTGCTTCCGAGGCGGAACTGGCAGCCGCTGGCAGCTCCCGGCTATCGGCCGCCCGAGAGCGCCCCGATGAATATTTTCGTCACCGGCGGCGCGGGTTTCATCGGATCGAATTTCATCACTCACGTTCTGGGTTTGTCCCAGGAATATTCCATCGTTAATTTCGATAAATTAACCTACGCCGGAAACCTCGCGAACTTGGATTCGATCGCGAGCAACCCGCAATACACCTTCATCCAGGGCGACATTTGCGATCCCGCTGCCGTCGCAGCAGCCATGGCCGGATGCCATACGGTCGTGCACTTCGCAGCCGAATCTCACGTGGACCGCACCATCGATGATCCGGCGCCCGCGATCGCAACGAATGTTACCGGCACGTTCGTCCTTCTCCAGATCGCGCTCAAGCTCAATATCAAAAAATTCCTGCACGTCTCCTCTGATGAAGTCTACGGCGACCTGCCGCTCGGCACGTTTGCCGACGAAAATTCCCAGCTGCGCCCCAGCAGCCCCTACTCCGCCTCGAAAGCCAGCTCGGACCTGATCGTCCGTTCTTACGTTCGCAGCTTCGACTTTCCGGCCGTAATCACGCGCGCTTCCAACAACTACGGGCCATTCCAGTTTCCGGAAAAATTCCTGCCTCTGCTGATTACCAACGCCCTGGAAGACAAACCTCTGCCCATTTACGGCGATGGCAAGCAAGAGCGCAACTGGCTCCACGTGACAGATCATTGCCGCGGAATTCTGGCGGTTCTGGAGCGCGGACGGATCGGCGAGGTTTACAACATCGGCGGCCTGGACGCAATCGAAAATCTCACCCTGGCGCGCCGCGTGCTCCGCGCCACCGGGAAAACCGAATCGCTACTTTCCCATGTCAAAGATCGCCCCGGCCACGATCGCCGCTACGCCTTAACTTGCGAAAAGATGGAGCGGGAACTCGGTTGGAAACCCTCCATCTCATTGGACCAGGGTTTGCACAAGACGATTGAGTGGTATCGCAGCAACACCGCATGGCTGGCAGGTGTGCGCGGCGGGGAGTACCTGACCTACTACCAGAAACATTACGCGAATCGCGGGCCTTCTGGTCAGTTCATCGCGGAGTCGGGACGAAACTCTCCCGAACGCTAGCGGCCCTGTCACGCACTTTTTTTGGTACGACGCGTTACGCGGTGAGAACGCGGCCAGGAAACCGCACGCTGCGCGAGCCATTCGCAATCGACAGACCGGCCTTCTCGATCGCTTGCTCGGAGACCAGATTCCTGTTTCCCTTATGCGCTTGCGCCGGATTCCTCGCCTCATTTTCCAGCAGCGTCGGCCGCATGAACCCGGCGGCCCTGCGCGCGAGCTCTGCGCGCGTCTCCACCCCGAATTTGCTCAGCAACGAAGACACGTGGAATTTCACAGTGCGCACCGTGATATTCAGCCGCGACGCAATTTCCTTGTTCGCACGGTTGCTCACCACCGCGTCCAGCACTTCTCGCTGCCGGGCGCTCAACGAGGTTGGGCAAGCGATCGCGCGCCCCTCTCTCAGCAGTTCCTCGGTGCGCGATATCAGCCGCGCCACCAGAGACTGTTCGGCAGGCACCAGCACTTGAAACTCCGCGGGATTCTGCCCGCGCACCAGACATTGCATCGCGAGAAGCCCTGCGATGCGCTCGACGGTGCACTCCAGATCTCCGCCGCCCGTTGCACGAAACTGCGCCGTTCCGCTGGAAGATTCGCAAAAGAGGAATAGGTTGGGGTGGTTCGCCTCTTGTTTCGTTTCGCGGGGAACGAGTTTTGGAAAAACGCGAACTTTTTTCAAAGTGAGCCTTCCGTCTGCTTGCCCAGGACTGCATGCGGCGAAGCCTTAGGATTTAGGAGCTATTTTGCAATTTTTCGTTGCCCAGCGGTAAGTCTACATCTCGTTTTGCACGAAGTACTTACAGCAACCGGATAGCACCGATAACGTTCAATTCCCCAAATTTCCCCATTTGGAAAACGACAGTCATGCTCAAAGCCGGCACTTGGCCGTGGCAGCCTCTCTGCCAAACACAAACTTATTTAAGTGCCTCAAAATGAGAAAGTTGCGCGGTCCACCGGGACCCGCATCCCTTTATTCATAGGTAGAAACTGCTCACGCATTGCAAATTCTTCCGTGAGAACGAGTTATCCACAGGTTCTTCACAACGAAAAACACTCGCGCTGCGGCCAGCCTCGCTCGACCCGCCCATCATCAATCCATTTGCGGAAAAAGTTTTTGGGTTACACTCCTGTCTCTATAATCTCACGACGGAAATTCTCATTCGGGAGCTCGCCCCTTGTGCATCGCCCTCAAACATTTTGTCGTCGCTCACAGTCTGCTGCTCCTGCCATGCGTCGCTGCCGCCCAGATCCCTCCCATCAAACCTGCCCCGCTCTCGCAACAAGTTCCGCAGGGCTCCGGCGCCTGCTCGGTCGAGAAATCCTGCGCCGAATTGGCACCCACGATGATTCAGTCAGCCCTCGGCCCCTCCCCGCTTGAAGAAAACCTTCGCTACCTCAGCGATACCATCGGCGGCCGCGTCACCGGCACGCCTGCGGCCGACCGGGCCGCGGACTGGGGAGTGCAAGCTTTTCGTCACGCGGGCGTTGACGACGTGCATACGGAAAAATTCACTATCCCCGTCGGTTGGTCCGAGGGCCACACCCATCTGGAAATTCTATCCCCCGCGCCGTTTCCGGTTCGCCTCGTATCGATCGGCTGGTCGCCTGCTACTCCCGAGGGCGGTATCACTGCGGAAGTCGTAGACGCCGGCATGGGCGATGACGCCGGCTTCGCCAAAGCAGGCGCCGCCGCGAAAGATGCGATCGTCCTGATCCATTCCAGTTTCCTCGTCACCTGGGACGATCTCACGAGCGAATACACCATCGGTCCTGCCATCGTCGATCGCGCGCTGAAAGCCGGAGCCGCGGCCGTTCTTTGGATGTCCTCACGCCCCAGTTTGCTTCTCTATCGCCACACGCTCGCCGTCAACGGCGAATTGGAAAAAATCCCGCAAGCCGTCGTGGCCCGCGAGGACGCCGAACGCATGGCCCGTTTCCTCACCGCCGGACAAAACGTGCGCGTGCATTTCGAAATGCCGAACCGCATCGCCGGACCGGTGGATTCCGAGAACGTCGTTGCGGAAATTCGTGGCCGCGAAAAGCCCGATGAATTCCTGGTTCTCGGCGCGCACCTGGATTCCTGGGACCTCGGCACCGGCGCGCTCGATAACGGATGCAATGTCGCCATGGTGATCGACGCCGCCCGCGTAATTCACGCCTCTGGCACCATTCCGCGCCGCTCGATCCGCTTCGTCCTGTTTACCGGCGAAGAGCAAGGCCTGCTCGGCTCGGCGGCCTACGCCCACGCGCACCGCGCGGAACTGGACAACATGATCGCCGCAATCATCTTTGACTCAGGAGTCGGCAAAGTAACAGGCTACGCGCTGGGTGGCCGCAAGGATATCGTCGCGCCCGTTCGCGCGGCGCTCGAGCCGATCGCCTCGCTCGGGGTCAAGGATTTCACCCTGGACGCCGCAATGGATACCGACAATTTCGATTTCCTCATCGAAGGCATCCCCACTCTGGTCGCGAATCAAGATCCGGCGAATTACATGCTCAACTATCACGCCGCATCCGACACCTTCGACAAAGTTGACATCGCTCAGCTGAAGCGTCACTCCGGAATCGCCGCCGTCAGCGCATTCGCCCTGGCCGACGCCGAGCAGCGCATCGGTCCGCGCCAATCCCGCGCCGCAATCGAGCAATTGCTGACCGACACCGGCCTCGACAAAGGTATGCAGCAAGCCGGGTTCTGGCCGCTATGGGAGAAAGGCGTCCGCGGCCGCGAGACCAAGCCCTAAACTTCCGGCGGCCTATTTGCTTCGGCCCGCCGCCTTCAGCACGTCAATCATTGGCAGCGCGCCGCCCTGCCCGCTGCCCATATACACCTCCGGCAGATGGCCGTCCCAGTGTTGTTGCATCATTTCGATCGTCCGAAGCTGCAGCAGCTCCGGAGTGAGCTGCTGTTTTTGCACCTCCAACGCTTTTGCTTCCGCCTGCGCCTGCGCCACTTTCTGCTCCGCTTCAATCTTGATCCGCGTTAAATCGTTTTCAGCCTTCAAGGCGTTCTGCTGCGCCGTCACCTTCGCCTCGATCGCTCGATTATATTCTTCGGAAAAGTTGAAATCCGTAATGCTCACCGCATCCACATCAATATGGTGCGCCGCCAACCGATCCCGCACATACTGTTCAATCCCGTTTCGCACCGTTGCGCGCTGTGCGATCAGCTGCTCTGCGTCGTACTGCGCCGTCTGCGCTTTGATGGCTTCTAGAATCGCGGGTTTCACCACCCGATCGACTGCATCGTCATTCAACTTCGCCCATATATCCATCACGCAGCATGGGTCTTGATAGTAGGCGAGCGTCACCTGCGTGTGCACCACCTGCAAATCGTGGCTGGACGCCTGTGAATCAAGCTTTTCCACCTGCACTTGCACCGAAACGGGCCTCACCGTTTCCAGAAATGGCATGATCAGATGCGGACCGGGCTCGAGCGTGCGCCCCGTCACCGCGCCGAAGCGCAGCACCACTCCGCGATAGCCGGAATCGACCGTCGTGAACGACATCCAGAAAACAAAGATCAGCCCGGCCGCGATGAAAAACGGGATGCCATGCGTCAGGCTCGCGGTCATCTGCCCGTCGCCACGGACGGCCCTGGTGGCCACAACGACTCGCCACGCTCCCAGCAGGCAAAGCGCAACAAACACGAAAAGCAATAAGCCGCCCATTTGTGATTCTCCTTTGACGAATCGGTTACTTTCGCAGTCCGCTAGCTAATACGCCATGCCGGCCAAAAACGCAACTTCCGCGCACTGCGCGAGGTTGCTAGAGTGTGCATGCCGCGCTGCGCATCGCGTATACTAGGCGGAAGAACATGACTGCCGGCCCGCGTACAATCGTTCGGGATCGCTCTGCTGCCTCACCGGAATCCAGCCCGAGCCGGATTCTGGCGATTGACTATGGCCGCAAAAGAATCGGCCTGGCTCTCTCGGACGAACTGCAACTCACAGCCCAGCCGCTCACCGTCATGAAGCGCCTGAATCGCCGCGACGATCTCGGCCGCCTCCGCGCTATTTGCAGAACCCGAGGCGTCGCGCGTATCCTCGTGGGCCACCCGCTGCACATGAGCGGCGAAGCGGGCGAAATGGCGAAAGAAGCCGCACGTTTTGCCGCGCGACTGCGCAAGGAGCTAGGCATCGAAGTGGATCTCGTGGACGAGCGGCTCACCAGTTGGGAGGCAGCGCAGATGATGGCCGAAACCGGTTCGTCCAGCCAGCGAAAGGAATCATCCCTGGACGACGTAGCCGCCGCCATTTTCCTTCGCGAGTATCTCGAACGCCGTCGTGGCCGCCTGCAACCTGCTGCGGGCGAGAAGGAATAACCGGCGATGCGACGGCTAGGCCTGCTGGCTCTTCTTGTGATCGCGGCAATCGGCGCGGGTGCCGGCTGGCTCGATTCCCAGATCAGCCGCCCTTATCGTGGTCACCGTCCCGAGAAAGTTTTTGTGGATATTCCCCATGGCAAATCGCGCTGGGCCATCGCCGGAATCCTTCGCCAGAACGACGTGATCCGCGACCGTCTGGCCTTCGCTCTGTTTAGCTTCTGGCACGTGCGCACGCCGATGCAGGCGGGCGAATATTATTTCGACCACCCCGTCACTTCGCGCGAAGTTTTCTGGCAGCTTGCCCAGGGCAGGATTTTTGTTCACACCGTCACCATCCCCGAAGGCTGGACGATGTTCGATATCGCCGCCGAGCTAGACCGTCAGGGCGTGTGCACCCGCGCAGGCTTCCTCGAAGCAGCGAGAGATACCAGCCTGATCTCGGACTTGGCGCCGCAGGCGCAGAATCTGGAAGGGTATCTGTTTCCTTCCACCTATGAATTTACGCACCACACCACCTGCGAACAGGCCGTGAAACGCATGGTCCAGAATTTCCGCGCCGTCTGGGAATCTCTGAACTCGCAGGGCGCCGCGAATCTTCCCGATGGACTCACCTTCGCCCAGGTCATCACTCTGGCATCCCTGGTCGAACGCGAGACGCCGCGCAAAGAAGAGCGCCCGCTCGTCGCCGGCGTGTTTTACAATCGCATCAAGCGCGGTGGCCCTTTGCAGTGCGATCCCACCGTCGCCTACGCTTCCGAGCTCGCAGGTCATCCGGTGAAAGTCGTGCACTCCAAGGATCTACAGATCGATTCGCCGTACAACACCTACAAGAATCCCGGCCTGCCTCCCGGCCCGATCGCCAACCCCGGTGAAGCGTCGCTGCGCGCCGCCCTCGCTCCCGCTACCACCGACTACCTCTACTTCGTTGCGAACGATAATGGCGGACATTTTTTCAGCAAGACGCTCGCCGAGCACAATCGCAACGTAGCGCGTTACCGCAGCCTGCTTTCTCGCGACGCGCAACCTGTCGCTGAGCAGAAGCAACCCGTGCATCGAGGACCGTCGTGAGTCCCTCTCGCTCCGACGCGCATCACGAAGGTGGATCGCCCACCAAGAAGGCGTTGATCCTCGAAGTCGCCGAGGGCCTCGGCAAACCGCGCTACACCCCCGCCGAAATCGAACAGATTCGCCGTCAGTTGATCGCCCATCTCGGCGCGCCCGGAAAAACTTCCCCTGACTACATCGTCAGCGTGCTCGAAGAAGCGGGCCTGCGCGTGGTGTGGTCCACGCGCTCCGATACCGACGGCCGTTATGAAGAAGAATTCACCGACCTGCTCCACTTCTCCACCCTCGAAGAAGCCGAAATGTGCCTGGTGCGCCTCGACGAGCTCCTCCGGAAATTCCTTCTCGAACACGAGCCAGCCGCTGCCGAACGCGTCCGCGAAGTCGCGCGCCTCGGCCGCCGCCGCGCCGAAATGATTTCGCGCAACCACAAAGTGGACGCGAGCAAGCGCGCCCAAAAAGAAGAGATCGCTCACTGGTTCGCGATCTGGCTGGAAACTCCCGACGCCTTCTTCGATTGGCTGGAAGTTCGCAAACAATCTCCGGACTTCAAGAATAAATTCCCCCTGCCCGGGCTGGAAGAAGAAGCACCCGGCGCTGCGGACATATAAATCCGTGTACCTGCTCGAAATCGAACCGCTCGATCTCGGCGCTGACGTCCGCGCCATGGGCCTGGAGCTCACCGCAGCAGAGGAAAATCGTGAACCCATCCGTGGCACGGACGCGGCCAGAATTTGGTCGCGCCTGCTCCCTGCCGTCGCCGCTCCGGAAAATTGGGCGCTCGATTTTTTCAGCCATCTCGACCGCCTGCGCGATTATTGCCGGCGCCAGCAGATTCCCTACCGCGAAGCCACCAAGCACTCCATCGTCGTCCCGGCGCCCCAGCTCGCCATCCTCGAACCGCTGCTCGATCGCTTTCAGGCCGAAACGTTCGGCGCCCGCGCAGGAGGCCCGCTCGCCGAAGGCGATCCCGCTCTTGAAGGCGAGCTCGCGCGGCGCGGCGTCGACGCCTACCACAACGCGTTCGCCAGGTACGGCTTCTGTGCAATCTGCAATTTCGAAGACGGCTCGCTCGTTCTACTCAGCGAAAAGCTTTGGGCCAGCGAAGTCATCCGTCGCATACGTCCAGCGCTGGAAGGCCAGGACGTCGAAGTCCGCCTGGCCTCTTAAGGCCTGCCCTCCCTATTGTTTAGTGCGCCACCCTAGCCCATCCGTACTATTTTCATAATCAGGGGTCCTAGTACACTTATTGCGAGTCTAGCCATATGGCACAAGTCTCGCGCGAGATCACAATGCAGAGCCAGCCAACAATCCCTAACGCCCGGGCATTCGTCCGCAGCCTCAACGTGCTGCTTAAGTACGCTCGGCTCTATGGTTTAGAGCATTCTCGCTCCGCAGGCCAATTTGACTCCGCCTGGGAGGAACTCCGCGCAGCCGTCGACGCGGCCGGCGCAGCTGGCCTGCTCCTTGGCGCCTCCGGCTCCCAACTCCTTCTCGACGGCGTTCCTCTGGAATCCAGCCCAGCCGAACGAAGTTTCGCCGATTTCCTGAACGCCTCCGGGGTGGCCAGCATCGGTTTCCTGCCTCGTGTTGCGCGCGAAGAATTCTTGAATCTCGTAAAGTGCTTCATGGAAACGGGCCCCAAGGCCGGAGCCCTTTCCGATCGCCTCGCTGTCCATTTCACCAATCGCGGCTATTCCGGAATCCGCGTCAATGAGATCCGCTTCGTCGCAGAAGACTCTGGATTTTCCGACGCGCGTATGGCCGCCACTCTCACCGCGAAAACTCTCGGCGCCGACGCCGACCGCATTCAGGAATGGTTCCGCAGCCCGGAAAAAATGATTCAGCTGATCGCCGCAGCCGAAGGGGAACATGGTGGCCCAGGTGTGCCCGGATCGGGCGGCGGCGCCGGAACCGTGCCCGGCTCGTTCTACGCGGGAGGAAGTGGTTCCGGCACGGGCGCAGAATCTGGCCCAGGGACCGGCGCAGGATTTGCTGGAGGCTCTGGCCCAGGGACTGGCGCGGGTTTCGGGCCGGGAAATCTCGGTATCGCTGGATTCGGCGCGGGCTCCGGCAGTGGCGCTGGCGGAGGCGGCGTCTCCGGACTGGCTGGCGGAATCGGCCAGCTCGAAGAAGCAGAACTGCACAGCCTGCTCAGGCTGCTCGCTCAGTTCGGCGAAGCGCAATCAGCCAAAAATCCTGACCTCGACGCATTGTCGTGGCGGCTGAAATTCTCGGCGCTGCCGCAGAATGCGCAAGTGACTTTGCAGCAGGCGCTCGCCACCGTTGCCGCGCAATCGCCCTCGGCGAAATTGGACGAGCACAGCATGTTGCGCCTCGCCGAAGATCTCGCCATCCGTTTCGCCATCGACCGCTTCCAACGCGGCGAAGTAAAGGTCAACGCCGTCCGCCAGATGCTCGACCGCATGGGCAGCGAACTGGCTACGCTTCGCAAATTACTGAAATCGCGCGAAGAAAAAATGGCGCACGCCGGAATGTCGATCGAAACACACGCCGACGTTCTCGATCGCCAGTTCTGGGCCGCCGTGCCGGACTCCGGCAAAAAAACCGTGCTGATGTCTTCCGAAGCGTGGTGCATTCCACCGCGCAACGTTCAGCAGTACGTCGAAGAACTCATGGGCCGCGGCGAATCGGATGCCGCGGGAGACATCCTGCTCCATTACGCATCCTGCGTCGGCAACTCGGACGCCGAAGCCCGCAAGAAAGCGGCCATCGGTCTGGGACAACTCGCCGAACTCTACAGCAAAGCCGCCAGCCAGCGCTTGCAAGACACGATCGCCAAAATTGGCCTGGCGATGGCCGCGGAAAAAGACCCCGAGCTGCAAACGCTTCTCAGCGCCGCATTCGTCCGGCTTAGTCAGGAATCCGCCGCCCGCCGTTACTATCGCGCCGTCCAACAGGCGCTCGATTCGCTTGCGGATCTGGAAGGCTCCCGCCCCAGCTGGGTGCAAACTTTGCGTCCCCGGATCGGCGTGGATAACCGCCTCCCGGAATTCATCGAAGAGGCCATGGTCGCCGAAGCCATGCCGGACGGTTTGGTCGGCGTGCTCATGCGCGTGCCGCAGGGTGCGGCCGAGCACCTTTCCGTGCGTCTGGCGCGCACCTCGCGGCGCACCGAACGCGAAAGCGTTGTCAATCTTGCCAAGGCCGTGGGCGCGCCGTGCGTGCGCTACCTGAAGGAATCTCTCAAGAACGACGCGCCGGCAAGAGCCGCAACGGTAATTGGCCTGCTCAGCCGTCTGGATCCTGCAGCCGTAGACGAGCTTCTGCCACGGCGCCTGCGCGATGGCGGCCGCGGCTTCCATGACGCCGTCGTTCGCCAGCTCGCCACGGCGGGCGCTCCGGAGCGCGGCAAGCTCCTCTCCGATTCGCTCGAAATGTTCGACGTAATGATTCTGCCGCTCGCGCTCGACGAAATCGGCATGTGCGCCGACGTCGACACCGCCAGCAAACTCCTTCGCCTCGCCGAAGGCGAAATATTGCCGCAAGGCCCCGATTACCTGCGCGTGAAAGCCATCGAAGCGCTCGGCCGCATGCGTGCTCCCGCTGCCGCCGGCCATCTGCGTCGCTTTGTCGAAGAACGCAAAACCTTCGGTTGGGTCTATCCCGACGAAATTCGCATGGCTGCGGCGCAGGCACTGGTCAAACTTGACCCCGAATGGATTCAGAATTTCCTGCCGGATTCGGGATTGGACGCGAAAGTCTTTCAGCTCGCGCCGCTCGATGCCATCCCGGAGCGCGATTTTGTGCGTCATCGCCGCTACCGCCGCGTTCGCCTGCCGCGCAACGTGCCCGCCGTGGTCACCTCCGCGAAAGGGAAATATTCTTCCGCGATCAGCGTACTCAGTCTCGATGGCGGTCTGCTGAGCGGTGAACTGCAACTTCCCGTCGGCACCGAGGCCACGTTGAAAATTCCCGCGGGTCTGCGCTCCATCAGCATGCAGGCCGTCGTCCGCTTTGTCCGCTCGCACCAAGCCGGATTCGAAATGGTCGGCATGAATCTGGAAGACCGCGCCAAGCTCCGCCGCCTGCTCGTTTCCCTTGGCGGCAACGATGCTCCCGTCGCAGGACCCGCTCCAGGAAGCAGTCTTCTCGACGACTAACCTGCGCTTCGGCCGGCCTCAACTCCCGTCACCGGCGCACGAAAGATCCCCATTCATTCGCGCATCGTCGCGCCGCAATTTTTCTGCTAAGCTCCGCCCCGCCGGATAGAATGGCCCGCGCCAGCGCTTCCGGCGATACGCCTGCAAGGGAGGTAATCCGGCATGTTGACCGCAACTCAAAGCGTTTTCATCGTCCTGCTTTGCGTCCTGCTGACGCTCGTCTTTTTGTTGTTGATGCGCCGCTTCTGGCCTTCCAGCCAGCGCCGCGAGCACAACGAAATCATCGGCTGGCAAGTCAGTGTTCTGGGCACCACCTACGCCGTCATCATGGGTTTCATGCTCTACGCGGTGTGGACCGATTTCAACTCCGCCGAAATGACTGCGGACGCAGAAGCCAATTGCCTCGTCAATGTTTACCGCCTGTCCGAAGGCCTTGCCCCCGCCGAACGCGACCCGATTCAGAGGCTTGCGCGCGCCTATGCCGACGCGATGATCAACGAGGAGTGGCCCGCCATGAATGAAGGCAGCTTAAGCTTGAACGGACACCGCATTGTCCAGCAGCTGTGGAGCACCACGATGCAGGCCAAGCCCGCCAGTCTGTCCGAACAAACCAGCTACAACCACGTCGTCACCGAACTTACCAACATGACGGAACATCGCCGCGTGCGCGAATTGCAAAGCAAATCAAAGCTCCCCGGCATCTTGTGGACGGTCCTGATTGTAGGTGGAGTGATCACCACCCTGTCCTCGTGCTTATTCGGCACTGAAAACTTCAAACTCCACGCCATGCAGGTATTTTCTCTCTCGCTCCTGCTCGCGCTCGCCCTGGTCGCCATCGCCGATATTGACCGCCCCTTCCGCGGCGCTGTACACATAAATCCGCTTGGATTCGAACACGCTCGCGATACTTTTGCGGAGTCCAAAGCCGGATTCAAATAGCGGCGCAACGGCGGCATGTTGGCAATCTCTAAATCTCCGGCTATGATGTGCGCCGTTACCCATTTCGCGCTGGATGGACCGATGGAACTTTCGCAGCAGGATCAATGGAAGAAACAGGCAGGCGACGCTGCGGCCATGCTGGTGGAAGACGGGATGATCGTCGGTCTCGGCACAGGCTCCACGGCCAGGTTCGCGATCGCGGCCATTGGACGCAGAGTCGCCGAAGAAGGTCTGCGCATCCTCGGAATCCCCACCTCAGACCGCACCGCCGAGCAGGCACGCAACGAGAAAATCCCGCTCACCACTTTCGCCGAGCACACCCAAATCGACCTCACCCTTGACGGCGCCGATGAAATCCTTCCCGGGCCGCTCTACCTCATCAAAGGACACGGCGGCGCGCTGCTGCGCGAGAAAATCGTCGCATCCGCAAGCAAGCGCATGGCAGTCGTAGCGGACGACACGAAATTAGTCACGCGTCTGGGAGAGCGAGTCTCTGTTCCGGTGGAGGTAGTCCCGTTTGGCTGGCAAGTAACAGCCAGAAGGCTAGCCGAGCTGGGAGGAAAACCGACCCTGCGTCTGGGAGCTGACCAAAAGCCGTACATCACCGACGGCGGCCATTACATCCTCAATTGTGCCTTCGGCGCCATGGACGATCCCAAAGAAACCGCCCATCACCTGGACCACGTCGTCGGCCTGATCGAGCACGGCCTGTTTCTGAAGGTCGCAACAGAAGCCTATATTGCCGGACAAGACGGAGTGAAGGTACTGAAGAAAGAGAAATAAAAATCGCGAGACGAAAGCTTGCAGTCGGAAGGGCGGGGCTTCCGCTCCGCTGTGAAACCGCATAAGAAGATCGGCTTTAGCCCCTGCAGCCGTGCTTTTCGATCCCGGCGCAGATCCTGCAGCGAGGATTTTAATTCTTCGAAACGCAACCCTGCGGATAGACAGCATCCAGCGCGCCCCACAAAGCTTTCAAGCTACGTTCGGCGGCGCACAAGACCCCAACCGTATCCACATTCTGCTGCCGCACCAGCCACTGCCGCCAAGCCGCGCGATGCCGCACATCCGCTTCCTCGTGCACCGCGAAATAAGCCAATGCCCGCGGCTCGCTGATTCCATAAAACCGCCGCAACCCTGAAATCTTCTGGCTTGCGATCTCCGGCACTTGCGCCTCGTAAACATAAAACGCCGCTACTGCCTGCGTCATGGATCCCTGCGCCGCCACTTCGTCATACGTGTCCAGCAGTGCCGCGATCCCCGGCAAAGGCCGCGCATCTTCCAAAGAAGCGTCGCTCACTCCGAGCGATTGCGCGAACTGCCGCCAAAGCAGCGGGTGTGACGCGGTAGCATCCAGCTCCTCCGCCAGATTCTCTTGCACCAATGAATTCAAATTGCGGTCGCCGTTGGTCCGTGCCGCAAGCTGCTTCAAATTCTCAGGAAACGAGCGCACGTGCTGGTAATACTGCTCCGCGTAGAGACCCAGATCCGCCTTGGACAGCTGTCCATCCGTCCAAGCCTTGTAAAACGGGTGCTTCAGCAGGTGGTGCTTCGCCACCAGCGCGTCGAGCGATTCCAGCAGGGTCTTTGGCGTGTTCCCGTTCTTGGGCATCCCGGTCTCCTAAGCTCTCACCGAATCATGGCGGACAAACAAAACCACGGCATACTACCGGAATTCCCCCGGAAAATCCAGCATAGCGGGCATCCGCGGTGTCCTAGCGCCGTCAAAGGCACACCGGGCGAAAGAGCCATCTGGGGATTCAGTATAGTGCCCCATCGCTCCGGCGTTATATCCTTTCCACCATGGCGCGGTCGCCGCAACGTTCTCCTACTACCGCTTTGTCGCTCGGCCTGATCATCACCATCGCCGCCGTGGTGGCCTATTCCTGGTACATCACGCTGCAAATCTCTCACCTGCGCGAATTGCAGAACAACCTGGTCGAGCACAACCGCCGCGATTCCCTGCAGCTTCTGCGCGTGCAGAACGATCTGAACTCCCTTGGCCTCGCCATGCGCGACATGCTCGATAACGACGAGCCCTATCCCCTCACTGCCTGGTCCGCGCAATTTCAGCGCATTCGCACCGATCTCGATAGCGCGCTGCAAGCCGAAGCACAGCTCAGCATCGCGCGCCGCACGCCCGAACAAACTCAATACCTGAAAGATTCCCTCGCGCAATTCTGGGACGCCGCCGACCGCACTTTCGCGCTCGCGCAAGCTGGAAAAGACGCTGAAGCGCGCGAGCAGATTCGCCTCTCTCTGCAGGCTAGACAATCCACGCTCAACACCGCCGTCTCCCGCCTGCTGGTGCAGAACAACGAAAGCGAGCAGCAAGCCTCGACGCAAGTCGCGCAGATTTACGACCGCGTGCAGAGCCAGGTGTATCGGTTTCTCACCGCCACGCTCACCGCGATCCTGCTCACCAGCCTCTATCTGATCCGCGCGAACCGCCAGCTCTTCGCCCGCATCGAAGCGCTCTCCCAGCAGCGCAGCGAACTCGCGCAGAAATTGATCTCCTCGCAGGAATCCATGCTGCGCTCCATCTCGCGCGAACTCCACGACGAATTCGGCCAGATCCTCACCGCCATCGGTTCGCTGCTCACCCGCTCCGAAAAACGCATCCCCGAAGGCTCGGCGCTGCACACGGACTTGCGCGAAGTGCGCGACATCGCGCAAAGCACGCTGAACAATGTGCGCAGCCTGTCGCAAGCCCTGCATCCCGTGATGCTCGATGAAACCGGCCTGGAAAGCACGATGGACTGGTACATTCCGACGGTGGAGAAGCAGACCGGAATTGACATAAGCTACCAGAAGTCCGGCGTGCCCTTTGCGCTGGACGGCGGCGCGGCCATTCACATTTACCGAGTGCTTCAGGAAGCTCTGAACAACGTGGCGCGCCATTCCGGCGCGCGCGAAGCCCAGGTCCGCTTGCAGTTTTCAGCGGAAGCTCTGGATTTGGAAGTGGAGGATCATGGGAAGGGCGGCGTCGCGCTAGCGGCGCGCTCAGGAATTGGCCTGGTGGCTATGCGCGAGCGTGCCGAGCTACTGCGCGGCACGCTTGAATTCAGTCAGCCAGCGGAGGGCGGGACTCTGGTGCACATGAGAGTTCCGCGGGAGGGCAACGAAGCGAATGCCGGATAAGATTTCCGTTCTATTGGTGGACGATCACAGCCTGGTGCGCCGCGGTTTCCGCCGCATGCTCGAAGACGAAGACGACTTGCAAGTCGCCGGCGAAGCCAGCAACGGCGAAGATGCCGTGCGTCTGGCGCGCGAGCTGCGCCCGGACGTGATCGTGATGGACTGCGCGCTTCCCGCGATGAGCGGCCTCGCCGCCGCGCGCCGAATCCTCGAAGAATTTCCCGAACAAGCCATCCTCATGCTCAGCATGCACTCCGAAGACACGCTGGTGCGCCAGGCGCTCGCTGCCGGCGCGCGCGGCTACATCCTCAAAAATGCCGACGACCTCGGCCTGGGCTCGGCAATCCGCCGCGTCGCCGCCGGTGAAATCGTCCTCGCGCCTGAAGTTTCGCGCGCGCCCGCGCTAAAGGGCGAACGTGATTCCGGACTCACCCCGCGCGAGCTGGAAATCCTGCAACTGATCGTCGAAGGAAATTCCAACAAAGCGATCGCCGACCGCCTCTCCCTCAGCGCCAACACCGTGGCCGTCCATCGCGCCAATATTATGGATGCGCTCGGGATTCACAAAACGGCCGAGCTCGTCGTCTACGCCATCCGCAACGGTCTGGTGAATATCTCGTGAATCGCAGGTCTTTCCTGCTGGGAATGGCGGGCCTCGCCGCGAGTCCGCGCGCGCGCGCGAACCACCAGCTGCTCGCGCCTGGCGCAATCGCGGGGCAATCCGGCGCGACTCCCGGCTTCCGCCTGGTCGATGTCACGAACGCCGCGGGCATTCAGTTCCGCCACCATAGCGGCGCATACGGCGGCAAGCTTCTCCCGGAAACCCTCGGCTCGGGCTGCGCGTTCCTGGATTACGACGCGGACGGCTGGCAGGACATGCTGCTTATCAATGGCATGGACTGGCCGCAGCACAAGCGCCAGCGCACCACCCTGCGCCTCTATCGCAACAATCGCGACGGTACTTTCAGCGACGTCACCCGTCGCGCCGGACTCGACGTTGAAATGTACGGCATGGGCGTAGCCGTGGGTGATTACAATAACGACGGCTTCCCTGACATTCTCGTCACCTGCGTCGGACAGAACCGCCTCTTCCGCAATACCGGCAAAGGAGCGTTCACCGACGTCACCCATTCCAGTGGACTCGATGGCCGCCTCGCCTTCAGCACCTCGGCCCTGTGGTTCGATTACGATCGCGACGGCTTGCTCGACCTCTTCGTCTGCAATTACGTGAAGTGGTCCGCCGAGCACGATGTATTTTGCAGCCTCGACGGCAAGCATAAATCCTACTGCACACCTGAAGCGTATCGCGGCGAAACCTGCTGGCTCTTTCACAATCGCGGCGACGGAACATTCGAGGACGTAACCGCCAAGTGCGGCATCTTCGACACCAGCTCGAAATCGCTCGGCGTCGCCATGCTCGACTACGACCGCGACGGTTGGCCCGACCTGCTGGTAGCCAACGACACCCAACCCAACAAACTCTATCGCAATCAACGCAACGGCACATTCAAGGATGTAGCCGTAGAAGCCGGCATCGCTTTCAGCGCCGAAGGAAAAGCCCGCGCCGGCATGGGCGTGGACGCCGCGGATTTCGACCATTCCGGCCTTCCCGGCGTGGCCATCACCAATTTCGACAACGAAATGATCGGCCTCTACCGCCCCGCCGCGAATGGCACCTACAACGATGTCGCGGTGCAGGCCGGTGTAGGCCTGGCGTCGCAAAACACGCTGGGCTTCGGCTGCGCGTTCCTGGACGCAAACCTCGACGGCGCGCTCGACCTGGTCGTCGCCAACGGACACATCGATGATACGGTGCGCAACATCCGCGGCAACGTAGGCTACGCGCAGCCTCCGCAAATTTTTCTGAATAATGGCCAGGGGAAATTTCAGGACGTCGCGGCATCCACCGGCGACGGATTCATCCAGCCAAAAGTCGGCCGCGGCCTCTGCTACGCCGATTTCGACCGCGATGGCGACCTCGACATATTAATGACCACCAACAACGGCCCCGCGTATCTTTATCGCAACGACCAGCAGACCGGAAACCACAGCATCCGTTTCCGCCTCACGGGTACGAAATCGAATCGCGACGCGATCGGCGCCATGGTCCGCGTCGAGCACGAAGGCTCAACCCAGGAGCGCCTGGTAAAGGGGGGCTCGAGCTATCTCTCGCAATCCGAGCTGCCTGTAACCTTCGGCCTCGGCAAACGCGACAAAATCGACCGCGTCACAATCGAATGGCCCAGCGGCAAGCCGGAAGAGTACAAAAGCTTAGCCGCCGGCCAATCCTACGACTGCATCGAAGGAAAAGGCATCACACCGCAAGGGCATTTCTAGCATCGCGAATCTTACTTTCCCCGGCAACCAAGTGTCGCGAAGCGGCTCAAAAAATTACTGAGGCAGCGCGGGCAGGCCAACTTGGCTTAGCAGTTCCCGGAAGCGAGGTTCATCGTGCAGGCTGGAAAGCGCCACGTCGACGCGCATGCTTACCAGCTCGGGCTCATGTTGTTGATACGCAGTCTGCAGAGCCACCAGCGCTTCTTGTTTTCGTCCCAGCAACGCATAAGTCCGCGCCAAATCATAAGCGGATACCTTGCCGTCGGCGCGTAGCCGTTGCTGCTCCTTCAACATAGCGCTCCACATCCCCTGCGCTCCGGCGCGCGCCAAACCCTTCTCACCGGCAGCGACAATCTCCAAGCGCGCCTGATCGTGCAGCAGCGTCGCGCCTCGCCTGGACTCCGCCAGGTACTGCGGGTATTCGCCCCGCGCAAGGTGAATGATCGCCAGGTAATTGTGCGGCGAAAGAAAATCCGGCTCAGTCGCGGAGAGCTGTTTCAATAGTTCGACGGCTTGCTGCTTCTGGCCGTCGTGGAAAAGCACCAGTCCCTTGTCCGCCAGAATGGATTTCGAATTGGGATCCAGTTTCTGGGCTCGTTCAATTTCTTCCAGCGATTCCGAAAAACGTCCCAGATGCAGCAAGAAGGTTCCGTACCAATAATGCGCGACTGCCGAATTCGGATCCAGCGTCAGCGCTCGCACGAACTCACGCTGCGCGCTCGCCGCGTCCCAGGACCAGTAAAAATCCACGAACCCCAGCGCGCTGTGCGCTCCGGAAAGCGAATCATCCAGCGCGATGGCGCGTTTCGCGGCGGCCTGCGCTCGCGGATAGGCTTCGCTGGGAGGCATCAGCGAAAACTCCCGCAGCAAGTTGTAACAATCCGCCAGCCCCACATACGCTTCCGCATACTGCGGATCGCGCACCACCGCCTGCGTGAAATAATCCACCGCCTGGTTCAGCGTCTCCGGAGTGCGCTTCTGCCAGTAGTAGATCCCTTTCAAGTAAAGCTGCTCCGCCTCTGGGTCAGGCGTGTGGTGTCGCAGAGCCGCGGGCGTCGTTCGCACCGCGCGTGCGGAGGAAGCCCGCCGCACCACCGTCACCGCCAGCAAGGCTGCCACCAATACTGCCGCGAGGATCGCCAGGTACCGCCCCGCAGGCCAGGCGCTCTCCCGCACTGAGCCGTGCGCTCCACTGCGCCGATCGCCCACTCGCCGGTCAACGAACCCGGCATGCGCCACAGTAGCCGCAGCCTGCGCGCCCGTCTCGCCCCCATTCTCGACGTTCTGCTCCGCCCCCGCATCTGCGGCGACTCCACGCAGTGAATCCGGAGTTGACTCAGGGTCGTGCTCAGCGGCGATCTTCGCCCCGTCGAGCCATTCCGCCAGCTCATCCGTGTAGGCATACACATTCGCGCGGCCGGCACCCGGAACACGATGCACCGGCAGTCCGCGTGTCGTTTCCCAGCGCTTCACCGTCCGCTCGTCACGGCCGAAGAACGCGCCAATCTCTTTCCAGGTATCGAGGCGCCGATTGGCTCGAGGGCTTGATTCTGTGGAAGCCATATCCCGATTTGTCCCGAATTGTCCTCTGCTGCCTATTACGCCGAGAGGGTCGCGCTGGCCAATGATACCCCCGACCGGGCCGTATGTTTAGCGCCTTCCTCCGAGCCACCCCCAGCCAAGACGCACCAGAGAGAGCGGGGCACAACCACAACCCTGCTCCCTAACCGCCGCCGGCATGCTGCGCGGTGCGCCGAAAACGAGAACCGCAGGTCACCCCGAACCGAGTCCCGCGCTATTTCCTTCGCGCCGCAGTTTGCCGGGCCCGGGACGCAGTGCGGGATCTGCTTTTTGCGGACTCGCGCACCGAGGCCAGAAAATATTGAGGCGGCACCAGAACTTGTGCCATCCTAGTCCTTCAGTTGCCGGACTCGATTTTTCTGTGAGGTTGCGCCGAATGAAACCGACGTTTCTCGCCTGGTTCCTGCTCGCCCCGTTCGCATTTTGTGCGTCCGCGCAGCGACCGGCATCGCAAAATCCTCAGCCCAGCGCCGCAACAATCCAGGTAGACGTCCGCGCTGCAGGCCAGCCCTTCCCGCACTTCTGGGAACAGATGTTCGGCTCCGGCCGCGCCATCCTCTCCCTGCGCCAAAGCTATCGCGACGACCTGCGCGAAGTAAAAGCCGCGACCGACTTCAAATACGTCCGCTTCCACGCAATCTTCCACGACGAAGTCGGCGTGTACGACGAAGACGCCGCCGGAAAGCCAATCTACAACTTCTCCTACGTGGACCAGATCTACGATGGCCTGCTGCAAACCGGCGTGCGACCCTTCATCGAACTGAGCTTCATGCCCAAAAAGCTCGCGGCCGAACCGAAATATCAGGATTTCTGGTACAAGCCCAACGTCTCGCCGCCCAAGAGCTACGAAAAGTGGGGCGAACTGGTCCGCCAGTTTGTGCAACATCTGGTGGACCGCTACGGGCTCGACGAAGTCTCGCAGTGGTATTTCGAAGTCTGGAATGAGCCCAACCTGGATTTCTGGGCGGGCGCGCCAAAAGAACAAACCTACTTCCAGCTGTACGACTCCGCCGCACGCGCCGTAAAGGAAGTCAGCCCTCGCCTGCGCGTCGGCGGCCCTGCCACCGCCCAAGCCGCCTGGGCCGATCGTTTCATTCAGCACGCCGTAAAAGAAAACGTTCCGGTAGATTTCGTTTCCACCCACGTCTATGGCAACGATTCCGCGCCTGACGTCTTCGGCACCCAGGATCAAATCCCGCGCACGCAAATGGTGTGCCGCGCCGTGCGCAAAGTTCACGACCAGATCGCCGCCTCGCCTCTGCCGCATCTTCCGCTAATCTGGAGCGAATTCAACGCCAGCTACATGAACGAGCCGGACGTCACCGACTCGACCTACATGGGCCCGTGGATGGCCGACACGATTCGCCAGTGCGACGGCTTGGTGGACATGATGAGCTACTGGACATTCGCCGACGTCTTCGAAGAACAGGGCGTGGTGAAGCGTCCCTTCTACGGCGGCTACGGCCTGATCGCCGAAGACGGCCTGCCCAAGCCCGCTTTCAACGCTTTCAAGCTCCTCCACCGCCTCGGCGAAACAAGAATTCCCGTAAATGGTGACGACATTCTCGTCACCCGCCGCGCCGATGGCAACATCGTGATTGCGCTGTGGAATACTCCGGTAGTGGGAGGAGGAGGCCAACCAAGAGAAGTAGTGCTGCAGCTGAATTCACTCACAGGCCGCAAGAAAGCAACCATCTACCGCGTGGATGCCGATCACGGCTCCCTGCTCAAAGCCTACGCCGCAATGAGCAGTCCGGCGTATCCCACTACAGCGCAAATTCAATCGCTACGCCAAGCCGCGCAATTACCCGCGCCCGAATCGGTGTCCATCCACAACGGCCGAATCACCTTGCAACTCGCGCCCGACGCCCTCGTCGTGATCGAAGTCCGCTGATTCAGCCCACTCGCATCACGAATCGTTCCGCTCAGGCCATTTTGCAGTGCCGCGGCTTGCCGCCGCTTTCGCGAAAACGTAAGACCGAACGTCGTCGATCCAGGCGGGGCCGGCCTCGCCTCCGCACAGCGTGAGCAAGCCACCGCTACGGAGCAGCCCGTTCACTTCTGCGCATCCACCGCCGGCGCAACCGTCGGATGATGCCCCAATTCATTCCCCACAATAATCGCATTGCGTATCTGCGCAAAAATATCCGTCAGCGTATTCGGCGTGTGCGGAATCAAAATCGTATTCGTATGATCGTTCGCCGCCACTTCCTTCAACGTATCGAAGTACTGCGTCATCAACACCAACTGCATCACATCCTGCGGCGTCGAACCCGGCACCGTCTTCGCGAAATCTTCCACCGAATCCTTCAAGCCCGCGATAATCGCTTTGCGCTGATTCGCAATCCCCTCGCCCTGCAGCCGTTTCGATTCCGCCTCCGCTTCCGCCTGTTTCACCAGCAGCAACTTATTGGTTTCCGCGCGCGAAACCGTCGCCTCCCGCTCGCGCTGCGCCGCGTTGATATCGTTCATCGCTGCTTTCACCTTCTGGTCCGGCACGATGTCCGAAATCAACACCTTCACGATCGAATAGCCGTACTCCTTCATCGAAGCATCCAGGTTGTCGCGCAAATCCCCCGCAATATCCGCCTGGTTCAAAAATGTATCGTCCAATTTCATCTTCGGCACGTGCCCCAGCACCACGTTGTACACCATGGATTCAATCTGCTTCACCGGGTCCGACAATTTGTAAAACGCCGATTCCACCGCATCCGGAATCACCTTGTACTGGATCGAAACCGGAATCTGCACGAACACGTTGTCCTGCGTCTTCGTTTCCACCTGCACGTCAAACTGCTGCACCTTCATGCTCATGCGTTTCACCACCGTCTCCAGATACGGCGTCTTCCAGTTCAACCCCGGCCCCGCGACTCGCGCAAATTTTCCGAGCCGCTGCACAATGGCCACTTCGGCCGTCTGCACCGTAAAGAACGATCCGAGAAATATGCTCAATACCAGAAACGCAATCACCGCAACAATCAGCAGAAAAAATGTCTCCACGCGCCGTCTCCTCTTTTCATCTTTCAATCCTGTCATCAGCCAAGTCGGCGGACAGCCCTGTGATTTTGCCTTAGATCTTGCCCGCGAGCATCCCTAGTACAGTTCCGCGCTGGATAAGACCGCACCGCCCGCACCGCCTGCGATCAGAACGGTCCCATTGTTAAGCAGTGCTGCGATGTGCACGGATCGCCCGACCGTCAGCGATCCGGTCGCAGTAAAAGTTCCGCTCGCTGGATTGTATAGTTCCGCGCTCGCCGTCGCACCCGCGGGCGAGAGTACAAGACCACCCGCTACCAGCACCAATCCGCTGCCGAGGAGAGTCGCGGTGTGATCAGAGCGCCCCGTGGTCAAGTTGCCGGTCGTCGTGAATGTTCCGCTCGCCGGGTTGTACAGTTCCGCACTGGCCGAAGCGAAGCTGGAATTGACGACGCCTCCCGCTACCAGCACGATCCCGTTCGGCAGCAACGTCGCTGTGTGGGATACGCGCGGAATATTCAAGCTGCCGCTTTCGGTGAACGACCCGGTTACCGGATCATAAATCTCGGCGCTGGCTATAAATGCTCCGCCCGAGCCCTGCCCACCCGCGATCAGAACGCTACCGTCATCGAGGCGCGTCGCAGTATGTTGTCCGCGCGCTATGTTCAGGTTCCCCGTGTAGGCGAATTGACCTGTTGCAGGATTGTAAAGCTCCGCGCTCGCGAAAAAGGAACTAGCGGATGTCTGCCCTCCCGTGATCAGAACCATCCCGTTATCAAGCAGGGTCGCAGTGTGATCATACCGCCCAGTGTTTAAGCTGCCAGTTGCGGCAAAGGTTCCGGTCGCAGGGTTATACAACTCCGCGCTGGACAAGCCCGGTGGTCCGGTGGAGGAACCACCCGCGATGAGCACCATTCCATTCTCGAGCAGCGTCGCGGTGGCGAAGTAGCGTGGAGAAATGGGTGTACCTGTTACGCTGAATGTCCCGGTTGCGGGATCGTACAGTTCGGCAGGCGCGGAAACTTCAGGTGATCCGTCCGCCACCAGCACCAAGCCATTGTTTAAAACAGTCGCCGTAAAGTCCTCTCGCACCACCTTCATGCTCCCAGTTGCTATAAAGCCCGTCGGCCGAACGTTCAGTGTGGACGTTCCGCTGATGTTCCCGGCCGAAGCGGTCACTGTGATCAGTTCTGCGGTTGCCGGCGATCCTACCGCCACAGCCGAGCCTGGATTCGTCGCGTCGTTGCTGATCTGTAGTGTCCCGGAATCAGAAGAACTCCACGTGACTGCGTTTAGCTGTTGATTTCCTCCGGCGAATGCCCCTGTAGCAATGAATCGCTGGTAGGTTCCCGGAGAAATTGTCGCTGTCGCGGGAGTCGTCGCAGGGGCGGCAGAAACCGTGATGGAAGTAAGCCCTGCCGGGGTCAGTGTTCCAGGTTCGTAGAATTCCGCGCTGGCGAGCGAGCCGTCAGCATCGAACCCGCCCTCAACCAGAACAGTCCCATTAGGCAGCAGCGTTGCGGTTTGTGTTGCGCGCGCGCTGTTCAAGCTGCCGGTCGTGGCCAGGGTTCCCGCGACGGGATCGAACACTTCCGCGCTGGATAGAGGATCGTTGCTAGTGCCGCTGGGCGTGTAGCCGCCCGTAAGCAGCACCGTTCCGTTATTCAGAAGTGTTGCGGTGGGATCAACGCGCGCGGTATTCAAATTGCCTGTCGCGGTGAATATTCCGTTCGCCGGGTTGTACATCTCAGCGCTGGCTAGCGCCACATCGCTGGAGCCGCTGAGCGTCTCGCCGCCCGCGATAAGCACCATTCCGTTATCGAGCAGCGTCGCCGTGTGATAACAGCGCGCTGTGTTCAGACTGCCAGTGAGCGTAAACGCTCCGGTAGCGGGGTTATACAGCTCCGCACTGCCGAGCGTTACGTTCGTGTTGGTGCCACCCGCGAACAGCACCATCCCGTTATCGAGCATCGTCCCGGTAGTAAGCCGGCGCGCCACGTTCATGTTGCCGGTCGGTGTGAACGTCCCGGCCACTGGGTCATATATCTCCGCGCTGGCCAGCGCCACCAGCGGATCCGTTGCGCCCGCGCCTCCGGCGATCAATACCGTCCCGTCCTGGAGCAGAATCGTTGGAGCTAAGCGGCGCGGCGTGTTCAAGCTGCCGGTCAGCGTGAAGGTGCCGGACACCGGATTATAGAGTTCCGCGCTGCTCAAAAAGCCGCCGGAATTGTAGCCACCCACGATAAGCACCATCCCACTGTTGAGCAGCGTCGCGGAGTGCAGCTCACGCGCAGTCTTCATGCTGCCGGTTACTGTGAAAGTTCCGCTCGCTGGGTTATACAGCTCGGCTTCGGACAAATAGTTCCCCGACGCCATCCCGCCAGCGATCAGCACCATTCCATTGTCAAGCAGCGTCGCAGTAGCATCGGAGCGCGCCGAGCTCATGCTCCCGGTGGACAAAAATCCGGGAGTCACCGTCAATGCCGCCGGATTGCTGGTCACGCCATTCGCTGACGCGGTGATCTGCGTCATGCCCGGCAATAAGCCCATCGCAACACCACTGCTCGCGCCAATCGCTGCAACGTTCGACGCGCTGCTCGCCCATGCGAGCGTGACGCCGCTCATGACGTTTCCGTTCTGGTCTTTGGCCGTTGCGCTGAACGTATCCGTCCCGCTTACCGCGATTGACGACTGCGGGGACGTAACAGCAATCGTCGTGAGTGTCGGACTGCTACCCGAGCCACCGCAATGAGTCAGAAAGACAGAAAGTAGCAATGCGACCGGGGCGAAGAATGCAGGCTTGCAACTCAGCACGGGGATGTTGCTCCTAATTGCGGGTTTTATTCACTGCAACGCGCTGGGTGGTTTCCAGCCAAGCGGCGCAGCATAGCATGAATACGCCACGCGCTAGTAAGAGGAGACATACATATCTGCCTAATTAATAAACGGCTGATTCATTTTGCGGCGTCGCTGATGCAAAATCCGTAACGCTCTCGACAGCCTGGGCTGCTGTTGCATTCCAATCGAGCACCCCCAGCGATGCCCGTCACTCCAGCGCGTCGCGCAATCTATATCGCGCCGCCGCGAAACTGTAAGTATTCATCAAAAAATAAATCGGCGTGATCAGCAGCGAAATCATCCCCCACCAACCCTGCAGGAAATTCCGCCAGGTGAATTCCCCATACGCTCGATTCATGCAACTCTTGCACAACTCTCCGCGCAATGTGTAGGTACGCCGCGCCACAATCATCCCCACGTTGCGATGAAAGGAAACAGGCGCCACGGACCGCACTTGCTTGCAAATCTGGCACGGCCGCATGCCGCCAAGGGCCGGAGGTTGATCCACAAGTCACCGCCGCGAAGTAGGTTCGCGCGGAACAGTACCACAGGATGCGTTACACGATACGTAATTCGTCACCTCCGGAATCGCCGCGGCCCAAAGCCCCGCTCACGGCCGCATTCCGGGATTTTCCGTAATCGGTAAGTTAATCTCGCGCACCGGCCGGTCCATCTCATTCGGCGCCGCAGGCAGGTCCAATCCATCGGTCAGCAGCAAGCCCTGCAATGCTGCCGCATTGATCCACACATTCTCCAGCGTATTGATGTAGCTGGTCTCGAGTTCGACCAGCGTTCTTTGCGCGATCAATACCTGCGGATACGCCGCTGCCCCCTCGTGATATTTCCGCAGATAAAGTTCGTAGGCCTGCCGCGCATTCGGCAGCGTCCGGCTCTTGTAACGCTCCGCGATCGCGCGCGAACTCGCATAATTCTGCACAATGGGCGCGGCCATCTGCCGCAGCACCAGCCCCACGCGCTGCACCTCCAGCTTTGCGCGCTCGCGGTCCGCGTCCGCCGCCGCGATATTTCCCTGGTTGCGGTTGAAAATCGGCAGGTTCACGCCCACCTCCGCAAACGCTTCCGAACCCGCCGCCCTCGGCGGCACCGCCCCGTTAAGCTGCTCGAAACTATATGAGTATCCCCCGCGCAAAAATAAATCGGGAATGGACTCCTGCTGCGCGCGCTGCATCTCGGCTTCCGCCCGCGTCACTCCCAGCTGCGCGATCTTCACCGCCGGACTATCGCGCAAAATCGTCTGCAATATCTGCTCCGCGTCGACCTGCGGAAGTTTTTCCAGGTCGCCCTGCAAATGCGCGAGCGGCAAGTCTGGCTTGCCCACCACCGCAGCCAGCACGCTCCAGGCGCGCTGCTGCTCTTGCTCCTCGGTAATTACCGCAAGGTCGTCCTGGTCCGCTTCCACGTCCGCTTCCAGCACGTCCGGCTGGTCCGCCTGCCCCACATTAAAAAGCTGTCGCGTGGTTTCCTCCGCATCCTTCGCGATATCCCGCAACCTCCCGCGCGTCTCGACCATCGCCTGCATCGCCAGCGACTGATAGAACGCGATGCGCACCCCGTTTTCCACGCGCAAGCGCTGCTCGTCCGCTTCGGCCGCTGCCTGCTTGCCTTCCGCGTCGAATATTTTCCGGTCGACGCCCAACTTGCCGCCCAATATCACATTCTGCTGAACGAACGCGCCGTGCTCGCCTCCGCCGTAAGATCCTCCGCGAATTTCATCACCGGTGTAACCGACCGTGGGATTGGGCCACAGTCCCGCCTGCCGCGAGCGCCCTGCCGCAGCTCGCACCCCAGCCTTCGCCTGCGCCAGCGTCGGATTATTCGCCAGGGCCATCTCTTGCAGCTGTTCCAGCGTCAGTCCAGGCTCTTGAGAACTCGCCTCGTGCGTGGATCCTGCCGCGGAAACAGATTGCGCCGCCAGCACAGTCGGCCACAGCGCCCCCACAAAAATAATCAGTAGCAAATATTTCCAAAATGTCTGGCGTCTCATCGCAAATCTCCCGTATTCCGCATTCGTCAATCTCAAGTTCTATCGCTGCTCGCCTGTGCCGCTCGTCCCCGGCATCGCCGCCCCGCCATTCTTCTGCCGCTTCTCGCGCAAACTCTCAATCTCGTCATAGCGCTCCGGCGGCAGCACCCGAATCAAAGTCATCATCCCCTGCATGTACCCGCTCCATCCCGGACGCAGCCCATGCGTTTCCGGCTTCTCGACCATCGCGTCCATCGCCATCGCCGGGCTCTCCATGAACGCATCCTGCGGAAATCCCGGCACCGAATTCGCATCCTTGCTCACATCCGCCTGCGCCATCTGCATCCCACCCATCGGTTGCGCCGCTGCCTGCTGCGAAGGCGAGGCCTGCGATGACGCTTGCGGTGACGTTTGCGCTGACAAGGGCCCGTTCGTCGTCGGCTGCTCGAAAGCTGACCCCGCCCCCATCCCCCGCCCCATACTCGGCCCATTCTCCGCCGCCGTCGCCGCGCCTCCGCGCAACATCCCCATCCCTTCCTCCATCCCCGCACCCGCCACCATCCCCGCGCGCCGCGTCATCGGCCCCGCCATCGACGCCATCTGATTCATCATGTGATGTGGCATGTGGCAATGGATCATCCAATCGCCCGGATTCGTCGCCACAAACTCCACATTGCGCGACTGCGCCACTCCCACCAGCACCGTATTGTTCGGCCCCCAAGTCGCCCGCGGCTGTCGCCCACCCTCGGTCCCGGTAATCACAAACTGGTGCCCGTGCATATGAATCGGATGATGATCCATCCCCAGATTAATAAATCGCAGCCGCACCCGGTCGCCCAACCGCACGATCAGCGGCGTGTTCGCCGGCCCCGACTTTCCATTCAGCGTCAGCCAGTTGAATTCCATGCTCATCGAATTCGGCGTCGGATTGTTCGGCAGCAGCGCATACTCCTGCAAAATAATCGCGAAATCTTTCTCCGCCGGCGGGTCGTAAGCTTCCGCCGGATGCATGATGAACGCGCCAATCATCCCCATCATTTCCTGCATCGCCATGTGCGAGTGATAGAACAAGGTTCCTTCCTGCTGCAGCGTGAATTCGTAAACGTAGCGCCCGCCCGGAGAAATCGCGTCCTGCGAAAGCCCCGGCCCGCCGTCCATCGCAAATGGAATATCAAATCCGTGCCAGTGCATCGAAGTCGGTTCCGGCAAATGATTGTCCACAATGATCCGCACGCGCTCGCCCTGCCGCGCCTGAATCGTCGGCCCCGGCGCGCTGCCGTTGTACCCCCACAAATTCAAAATTTTCCCCGGAAAAATTTCCTGCCGCACCGGCTCGGCCACCAGGTGAAATACTTTTACACTGCCGTCCATCTCAAACGCCAAATCCGGCACGTCCGGAGTCACCACCGAGCGAAACTCTCCGCGATCCACCGCGAGCGGACGACGCTCTTCAGCAATCACGCGCGCGTGCTCCGCCGCCAGACCCCCCGCAATCAACGTCCCGGGAGCCAGCGTCCCAGCCCCGATCACCGCCGCCCCCTGCAAAAAATCCCGTCGCGTCCGCTTCATATCTCCTCCAGAGCAGTTGCCTTTCCTAGAGCCGGCGTCCCGCCGGCTCTGTTGATGTCGCGTTCGAATTTGTAGCCCTCATCCCGCGTCTGCGGGACGGGCGCCTTTGACTCTGTAGTGGCCGCCTGGCCTTTAGGCGGGCGTAGTTGAATTTGCATTTGACGTTGCCTAACGCCGTCGCCTGAACGGAGCAATGCCATGCGGGACGATGAAGCGTTCTCTAGGAGGGACCAGAAACGAGGATTTCAGATGCGAAGAATGGAGATTTTCCGCTGCGGAAAAATCGCCGCCTGTCGCGGCAGCGCTAAATCGGATAAAAACGACGAAGCCGAGGTCACGGCCTCGGTGTTCCGTGCGCCGTCAACCAACTCGCCGGCGGATCCCGTCGCACTCAAATCAAATCGCGAGAGACCGTCGCTCTGCACAAACTCAAAACCGGAATGGTGATGCCCAAAACAATCGGGCTTCGCAGGGCCGCGTTGCTGCGCTCTGCCTGCCGCAGCGGGCGCCGCGTGCTCGCATGCATGGCTCTGCGTCTCGGCGGCCGCCCCCGAGCCCGCTCCCAAACAAATCGCGCAAGTCGCCGAGCACGCAAATGCATAAACCAGCGCGAGCGACAAAATCGTCACCAAAAATCGCGCCCGCATTGCGCTGCTCACTCTCACCAAAGAAACTATAGCACCGCGCCGCATCCGCCGGAAGCCGCCGTATCCGGCGCTGTTCGAAAGTAAACCTTCCGACCAGCGGGAAAGCATCGGTCGCGCCGCTCGCAACTGTTCTCCCAAAACTGGGTTATGCTTGCTGAGCCCACCGGCGCAACCCGGTGGCGTCGGCCACCCCTGCAGCAGAAGAGGACTTCGTGAATACCAGGAAACTCCCGCGTCCGGAAATCGCCCGGTCCACCCGCAAGTGGATCGGCCGCCCTAGTTCAGCGCTCGCCGCCATCAGTCTCGTCCTTATCTCACTCGCACCACCTGGGCCGCTCGCGGCCCAATCATCGGACTTCGAGTCAGGCGATCCCCGAGGCCCGCTCCTCGTAACCCACGATAGTCACCTGGTCGTCATGCAGTACGAAGCATGGTTCGGCCCCAACGCCGTCACGTTTCAAACCAGCGCTGCCATCCCGCTCTTGCAGTCCGAAGATATGCAATCGATCGGCGGCGGTTACGACAGCGCGGACCCCGCGATCATCAAGCGCCACGTCACCTGGATGGAAGCTCTCGGCATGGACGCGGCCTTGATCGAAGTCACCAACAACGTAAGCTGCATCTTCAACAGCGAGGCCTTCGCCGAGAAATACCTGCCAAACTGTTCCCCCGCCTTCCGCCTGCAAAATCAAACCATCCGCGACAACACCGGCAATCTCTATCCCGCCTGGTCCAAGCTCGAAACTCGGCTTAAACTCATTCCTCTGCTGGGCGGCATTGACCCAGACGTCCTCTATAAGGATACCGACGGCAAGACCGCGTTCGAGAAAGAGCTGGATTATTTTTCCGATCGGATGAAACGCCACCCTGAACGCAACGTCATTTACGAAGGCAAGCCTCTCGTCTTGATTTACCTCGGCGCGCCGCAAGATCCCGCCGCTTCCGATAACCCTCTCTGGTTTCAAATCCGCCAATTCTTGAAAGGCCGTCCGGAAATCACGCGCCAATACACGTTCCGCATGATGGCGGGATATCTCGACAGCCAGTCGTATCTGTGGGCCAGCCAAAATTCTCCCACCGGACCAGTGGAAATCAATCCGGAATATGGTTTCTGGAGCTGGGTCGACCGGCTCAACACCTCATGTACTCTCGCTCTATGCCCCTACTATCCTTCCTACAACAAAGCCGGCTCGCGCGTCGAGAACTTCACCGCCTCCATCGCCACCGCCGGCCAGAACGGATGGGGCTGCCCGAATCCCGAAGAACTGCCCTACTGTCCTGACGACGCGCTGCGTTACGGCAAAAACGATTCTTACGCCACGTTCGCTTCCTTCATGGATTTCGCCCGCGAGCTCCAACCCATCTTTTTGATCCTGCACCAATTCAACGAATTCAATTCCTCCGACGAGGGCTGGGACGCCAACACCAACGACGATATCGAACCCGCCAATCAGTGGGGCGCGAAAGACCTGGACATCGTCAAAAATCAAATCGATTCCTACCGTAGAACCATCGACCGCCACCATCCACCGGAAGCAGCCACCGCCCCGTAACCGCGCTCGCCGCCTAACGCTCCGCCTCAATCCCTGTATAATGGTCCCGTGGAACCGAGCCCAGTTCCACGGAAGTCATCTCGCCCAGCCAGATCACTTCTCCGGAATCACCCCAGGTCGAAAATCCCCGGCTCATGGCCAGGGTACAATTCCATCAAGCTCAGGAGACCGTATTCCTCACTGGAATTCGCACACAGACGCAGCGTCGGCCGCGCCCGCGCCGCCTGTGCGCCAGTTCCGATGAGCGAAAAACTGATCATGCGAATCATCACTCCACTCCAAAAACGTTGCCCACGGATTGTTGCCGCGGCTCTGCTCTGCGTCACCGCTTTCTTCGCCATCTCGGCCGGCAAAGCCGCGCCCGCAGTCGATCGTGAAGCAATCCTCAGTCATTTAAATACCATCATCAGCTGGTACCGCGATTCCAGTTCCAAAGTTCAGTCTGTCGGCCTCCCCAGCGACGCGATCTATCAGGACACTTCGCAAAATCTCGCGCAAGAAGCTGTCCGGCTCGCATTTCAATCCGCGAAGGCAGCCGCTGTTCTGGTGAACGCGTCGGATCAGGTGACGCCCGCCGCGACGCCGGACGCTTCGGGCGCCTCCACCCAGCAGCAGAATCTCACGCAAACTCTCGCCACCCTGAAATCTCGCATTGACCAGGACCAATCCAAACTGGACGTCTTGAATAAGCAAATCGAAACCGCGCCGCGCAGCCAGCGCCAAAACCTCACCTCGCAACGAGACTCGCTACAAGCTGAAATCTCGCTCGACCAGGCCACGCAAGATGCCGTGCAGAAATTGGCTACCTTCGTCGAGAGCAGCGAAGAATCAGGTGTCGGAGGATTTGCGGGCAGCATCAACGATCTCGCGCGCACCGTACCGGAAGTCCTCGGCGACGCGAACGCCCAGAAGGCCGCCGCCAAACCCGCCGCCACTCAGCCCACGATTTCCAAATCTTCCGGCCTGATCGGCCACTGCCTCACCCTCTATGCGGAACTGCGCACCATGCACAACATCGACGAGATGGCCAACGAAACCTCCCGCGTCCGCGAAAATGCCGCCGCGCTGCGCAAACCCATGCGCGACACGCTGGCTTCCACCATTCAACGCGGCCGCGATCTCACCGGTCAAGCGCCGCCGTCCGATCCCACGCAAGCCAAAGCAGCCCCGCAAGAATTGCGCTCGCTCACCGACCAATTCAAGCAGCTCGCAAACGTAGTGATTCCGCTCAGCCAGGAAATGATGGTTCTCGACCAGAGCCGCTCCAATTTTCTCAACTGGCGCAACTCCATCGCCCGCGAATCGAAAGACGCGCTGCGCTCGGTGGTCTCGAGCGCCGTCGCGATTCTCCTCGCTCTGGGAATTATCTGGATTCTTGCCGAGGTGTGGCGCAGGTGGACGTTCCGTTACATCCAGGATTTGCGCCGCCGACGCCAGTTCATGCTTCTGCGCCGCTTCGTCCTGGGCTTCTTGGTCGCCGCGGTGCTCACGCTCGGCATCGTCAGCGATTTCAGTTCGCTCGCCACCTTCGCAGGCTTCGCCACCGCCGGCATCGCCGTAGGCTTGCAAGCCGTCCTTCTCTCCGTCGCCGCTTACTTTTTTGTGATTGGCCGTTACGGAATCCGCATCGGAGATCGCGTCAGCATCGCCGGAGTCACCGGCGACGTAATCGACGTCTCGCCGGTGCGTTTCTACTTGATGGAACTCGCAGGCAGCGATGTGAATCTGTATCCCACCGGACGCATCGTGGTCTTCTCCAACTCCGTTCTGTTTCAGGCCACCACGCCCCTCTACAAACAAATCCCGGGCACGGAGTACACCTGGCACGAGGTCGTGCTGCAGTTCGTAGCCGGCGCTGATTTCCAGCTCGCGGAAGAAAAATTACTCGCCGCTGTCAATTCGGTTTACGACAAGTATAAAAAAGATATCGAGCAGCAACACAACGACCTCGAACGCCGCATCGAAATCCAGATGAAACCGCCCACGCCCCAGGCCAAGCTGCATTACGCCGATAGCGGCCTGGAATTCCTGGTGCGTTACCCCACGGAGCTTCGCACCGCCCCCGACATAGACGAACAAATCATAAAAGCCGTCCTGGAGGCGATCGAAAAAGATCCAAAGCTGAAAGCCTCGGTAACCGGCTGGCCCAGAATCCGCGCCGCCGTCAAGGTTTAAGAGCGTGAGCATTTTGGGCGGCGCCGTAGGGCAAGGCGTGTCCGAGACCCATCGCTCCAGTTAGAACTCGTCCTGCTGGAACACAGCCTCCACTTGTTCTCGCGTCAGTGGCGCCCGGATGTTTCTCTGCAGAATCATCACAAATCTTCCGTCCGTTTTCGCGGAAATACCCGCCACGCCATCCGACAGTTCTTTGTAAGCAAACCTCACAGTTTTTCCGTCGGGCGAGGTTGTAGTCCATGACTCATATCTCATCGCTCGCCTCCTCTTTTTCGCCCTGTAGAGTAGTGACGCCGAACCGGAAATCGTTTCATCGCGCCGTGCCCCACAAGCCTCCGCGCCCTCTCATGCTAAAGTGTCACGCGAGGAGAAACGCTCGTGAACGCAAACCTGTCATTTTCAACAGCCATATTTTCCCGACACAAAATAGCGAAGTTCGCATTCGCCATGATTGCTTTAACGCTGGTCGCCCTGCTCGCCTCCGTATCGCGCGCGCAACAAGCGGCACAACCCGCACCCGCCAACCCGCCTGCGACGCAAGCCTACAAACCCCTCGAAGGCGACTACGTCGCGCACGACTTCCACTTCAAGTCCGGCGAGACGCTTGCGGAATTGCGCCTGCACTACCGCACCCTGGGCACTGCCGCCCGCGACGCCCATGGGCGCGTCACCAATGCAGTCCTGATCCTCCACGGCACCGGCGGCTGGGGCGGAAATTTTCTCGCGCCGCAATTTGCCGGCATCCTCTACGGCCCGGGCCAGCTTCTGGACATCACCCGCTACTACATCATCCTGCCCGACAACATCGGCCACGGAAAATCCAGCAAACCGAGCGACGGCCTGCGCGCGCATTTCCCGCAATACGAATACGACGACATGGTCGCCGCGCAGCACGAACTAGTGGAAAAAGGCCTCCACGTCAACCATCTCCGCCTGGTCCTGGGCACGTCCATGGGCTGCATGCACTCCTGGATCTGGGGCGAAACCTATCCCGATTTCATGGACGCGCTCATGCCCCTCGCCTGCCTGCCCGTGCAAATTGCCGGACGCAATCGCCTCTGGCGGAAAATGTTGATGTCCGGCATTCGCCAGGATCCCGACTGGCAGAACGGCGACTACACCACCGAACCCCGCGCCGGCCTGGAAATCGCCGCGGACATGCTGCTGCTTGCCGGCAGCGCTCCGCTGCCCATGCAGCTAAGCTTGCCCACGCGCGACGCCGCCGATCGCTATCTGCAAGACGTGATGAAACGGGAAATGGAAACTCTGGACGCGAACGACCTGCTCTACGCCGTGAATGCGTCGCGGAACTACGATCCCTCCGCGGATCTCGGACAAGTCTCCGTGCCGGTAATGTTCGTAAATTCCGCCGACGATTTCATCAACCCGCCGGAATTGGGCATCGCCGAACGCGAAATCCAGAAAGTGAAAAACGGAAAATTCGTGCTGCTACCCGCTTCCGAGCAGACTCACGGCCACGGCACCCACACCTGGGCCGCCCTCTGGCAGCAATACCTGAAAGAATTGCTCGACGAATCGCAAACACCGCCAGCAGCGGTAAAATGAAATGGCGCGCAGGCTCGATGAAGCAGTGCCCGCGCCAACTTGAGAATTCTCGCGATATGCCTTCTCCGCGCCAGCTCATTTTGACGATGAACAGAGGGTCGGCGACGTTGAAGTCCACCCTCTACGAAAGCGGCGCGCGCGACGAAGTTTTGCTTTCGCTATCGGTGGATTACGGTGCCGCGGCGAACGCGCATTTGAAGATTGCCGACGCAAGCGGCGCTTCACTGCTTGATTCGTCGGTAAAAGGCAAAGACTCGAATGCCGCGCTGGAAGCCATATTCGCGTGGCTGGATCAGCACGAATATCTTTCGGGGCTGCAGGCGGCAGGCCATCGCCTGGTTCATGGCGGACCGCGCTACACCGAGCCGCAGCGCATCACGCCGAAATTTCTATCCGCACTCGAAAAACTCGTGCCGCTCGATCCGGATCACCTGCCGGCGGCCATTCGCGGAATTCGCTTCGTGGCGAAGAAATTTCCGAAGCTTGCGCAGGTGGCGTGTTTCGACACCGCATTTCACAGCTCGCTGCCAACCGTTGCGAAAATGTACGCGCTGCCACGGCGATTCTACGGCGAAGGCATCCGCCGCTACGGTTTCCACGGGCTTTCCTACGAATACATCGTGGGCGAGCTCCGCAAGATGGACGCGAAACGGGCCGCCGGCCGCGTGGTCATTGCTCACTTGGGCAGCGGCGCGAGCATCGTAGCGTTGCAAGATGGAAAAAGCATGGACACGTCCATGGGATTCACGCCGCTGGAAGGCCTGGTAATGAGCGCACGCTCAGGTGATGTTGACCCCGGCCTCCTGCTCTACCTGCTCGCACAGAAAAAACGATCCGCAAAGCAAGCCGGCGCGCTGCTGAACAAACAATCCGGCTTGCTGGGCGTCTCCGGAACCACCGGGGACATGCGCACGCTGCTGGAGAAGGCAAAACAGGACCCGCACGCAGCCGAGGCGGTTGATTTATTCTGCTATCGCGCGAGGAAATATATCGGCGCTTACGCCGCCGCGCTGGGAGGACTCGATGCGCTCGTTTTCAGCGGAGGAATCGGAGAGCGCGCCCCCGCCATTCGCGCAAACATCTGCAACGGCCTGGATTTTCTGGGGATTCGCCTGGACGGTAAGCAAAACGAAGCAAACGCGCCGCTGATATCCACGAACGACAGCCGCGTTAACGTGCGCGTCATACAAACCAACGAAGATTTGATGATCGTGCAACATGTTGTAGCCGTCCTCGGCCACAGAGCATCGAAGACGGTGTGAGGTCACCATGTTTACTTTCGATGCCAAGTTGTCCAGCGCCGTAGCAGGCCCGCCGCCGCAACCCGCGAAGGAATCAGGGTCAACCGCAACGGGCCCGCTCTCCCCGGAACTGCTCGACAAGATGCAGCGCTACTGGTACGCCGCAAATTATCTCTGCGTCGGGCAAATCTACCTGCTCGATAATCCGCTGCTGCGCGAGCCGCTCTCGAAGGCCCACATCAAACCGCGCCTGCTGGGACACTGGGGCACTTCTGCCGGACAGAATTTTATCTACGTCCACCTGAATCGCCTGATCCGCGAGACGCAAGCCGACATCATCTATATCTCCGGACCCGGCCACGGCGGCCCCACTCTGAACGCCTGCGCGTATCTGGAAGGCACCTACAGCGACGTCCATCCAGAAATCACGCAGGACGCCGCCGGCATGCGTCTGCTCTTTCGCTCGTTTTCCACGCCCGGAGGAATTCCCAGCCACTGCGGCCCGCACACGCCCAATTCCATGCACGAGGGCGGCGAGCTGGGCTATTCGCTGATGCACGCGTTTGGCGCCGCGTTCGATAATCCGGACCTGATCGTCGCGTGCGTGGTCGGCGATGGAGAATCGGAAACCTGCCCGCTGGAAGGCAGCTGGAAAAGCGTAAAATTCCTGAATCCCGCCCGCGATGGCGCGGTGCTGCCGATCCTGCATCTGAACGGCTACAAGATTTCCGGGCCCACGGTGACGGCGCGATGGAGCGACGACGAACTCTCGGCCTACTATCGCGGATTTGGTTACACGCCTCACTTCGTCGAAGGTGACGATCCCGCGAGCGTGCATCAACAGCTGGCCGCAGCGCTCGATCGCGGTTACGCGGAGATACGAGAAATTCAGAAGCAGGCGCGGTCGGACGGCTCCCGGGGCAAAGCGGTCCTCGAACCCTGGCCGATGATCATCCTCCGCACACCGAAAGGCTGGACCTGTCCGAAAGAAGTCGACGGCGTGCCCGTCGAAGGCACATTTCGCGCGCACCAGGTTCCGCTCTCCAACGTCTGCGAAGATCCCGCGCACCTGCAGCTCCTGGAACAATGGATGCGCAAATATCAACCCGAAAAATTATTCGACCAGAACGGCCGCCTGATCGCCGAACTAGCCGCTCTGGCGCCCGACGGAAACAAACGCATGGGCGCAAGCCCGCACGTCAACGGCGGCCGCGTTCTGAAAGCGCTCGACCTCCCCGATTTCGCGCGCTACGCCCTGGAAGTCCCCGGCCCCGGCGAAGTAGTCGCGGAAGCCCCGCGCAAACTCGGCGAATATCTGCGCGACGTCATCAAACAAAATCCCGCAAATTTCCGCCTCTTCTGTCCCGACGAAACCAATTCGAACCGCCTGAACTCCGTGTTTGAGGCCACCAACCGCTGCACCATGGAGCAAACAGTTTCGATCGACGATCACCTCGCCCCCGACGGCCGCGTCATGGAAGTCCTCAGCGAACATCTCTGCGAAGGCTGGCTCGAAGGATATTTGCTCACCGGCCGCCACGGCATATGGTCTTCCTATGAAGCGTTCGCGCAAGTAGTGGACTCGATGGTCACGCAGCACGCCAAGTGGCTCGAACAATGCATCGATTTTCCCTGGCGCCGCCCGCTCGCATCGCTAAATGTTTTCATCACCGGCCACTGCTGGCGCAACGATCACAACGGTTTCAGCCACCAGGCCCCCGGCTTCGTGGACAACGCGCTGCAACGCCGCAGCGAAGTCGCCCGCGTTTACTATCCGCCCGACGCCAACTGCCTGCTCAACGTTGTCGATCACTGCCTGCGCAGCCGCAATTACGTCAACGTCGTCACCTGCGGAAAACAACCGCAACTGCAATGGCTCACGTTCGACGAAGCCCTGGCCCACTGCTCACAAGGCGCCTCCATCTGGAATTTCGCGACCAACGACGGCGGCACGCAACCGGACATCGTCCTCGCGTGCGCGGGGGATGTGCCTACCATCGAAGCGTGCGCCACTTCCTGGCTGCTACAAAAACACATCCCCGGCATCAAAGTCCGCGTCGTGAACGTCGTGGATCTCAATGCACTGATGAGCCCAGACGATCATCCGCACGGCCTGGACAATATTTCCTTCGAAGCTCTGTTCACGCGCGATGTGGATGTGGTCTTCGCGTTCCACGGCTACCGCTGGCTGATTCACAGCATGGTGCACGGCCGCGCGAACGAAGGCCGCTTCCACGTGCGCGGATTCAACGACCAGGGCACCACCACCACTCCCTTCGATATGGTGGTGCTGAATAAAATGAGCCGGTTCCACCTGGCGATTGATGCGCTGAAGCATGTGCCGCGCCTAAGATCGCAGGCTTCGGACGCGATTGATATGTTCAACCGGAAATTGTACGAACACCACGCGTACATCCGCGAGCATTTTGAGGACCTTCCGGAAATTCGCAACTGGCATTGGACCAAGGATTTCAGCGAGCCCAGCGCGCCGCCGCCGCTGGCAAAAGACCAGCCGCGGGGGCAATCCTTCAGCGACGCGTAGGAAGAGCCGCGGGCTAGCGCGCGTCGCCTTTTTTTGGGTAGCGGCCGAGCAGCCCGTTCCAGCGGATCCATAGAAGATCGCCGAACATCATTACGCTATCGCGCAGCACCTGGACTTTGGTCGCTGCGTCATGCGCCCAGCGCACCGGCACTTCTGCGGTGCGCAGTCCATGGCGCTTCGCCAGAAACAGAATTTCAGGATCGAAGCCGAAGCGTTCGATGCGCTGCTGTTCGAAAATAATGCGCGTACGCTCGCGCCGGAAAATCTTGAAGCCGCATTGCGTGTCGGAAAACGGCAAACCCGTAATCACGCGCACGAATCCGTTGAAGATGATCCCCGCAAGCTCACGGTGGCGCGACTGGTGAACCGAAATCAGCGAGCGGTCCAAGGCGCGCGAACCAATGGCGATGTCATCTCCCGCCGCCAGGGCGGCGAGCAGCTTTTCGATTTCCTCGATCGGCGAGGACAAATCGGCGTCGGTAAAAAGCGCCAAGCGGCCGCGCGCTTCCAGCATGCCGTGCCGCACGCTGTAGCCTTTCCCGCGATTTTCTCCATTCGAAACCAGCCGCACAGCGGGCATTTCCTGCGCCCATTCCTCCGCGATCCGCGCCGTGCCGTCCTTCGATCCGTCATCCACGATCAGAATTTCGAGCTGGTCCATTTCAATATGGGGCGCCATGCCCGGCGGCACGCGGCGCCCGGCAAAATATTCGCGAATGCGCGCAAGCGTGCGCGCCAGCCGCCCCTCTTCGTTATAAGCCGGGATGATGATGGAAAGTTCGGGCACGGAACGAGGAACCGGGACGCTCATCACACCGGCGATCCGTGGACTTCATCCGCGACACGGCTGGGCCATCCATAGCGGCCGAGCAGCGGAACGAACCGGCAGGCGCACAGCGATTCCCGCGCCAGTTCGCCCGAGCGCTTTAGGATTCGCAGCAAATCCTGGCACTGGGAACCCCCTACGGGAATTGCCAGGCGGCCACCTTCGGCAAGTTGTTCGATGAGCGGCGGAGGAATCGCCGGAGCCGCAGCGGAAACCAGAATCGCATCGTACGGCGCGCCCGCAGGCCAGCCGAGCGAACCATCACCTTCTGCAACGCGTACATTGCAGTAACCCAAGCGCGCCAGCCGCTCGCGCGACGCGCTGGCGAGCGCGGGCTGCAATTCCACCACGATCACTTCTTGCGCCAGCAGCGACAGCACCGCCGCTTGATACCCGCAACCGCCGCCAACTTCCAGCACGCGCGCTGTGCTGGTGAGCTGTAGAGCGTTCGTCATCAACGCGACCATGTACGGCTGCGAAATCGTTTGCCCGCCGCCAATCGGCAGCGCCTCATCGCAGTACGCTGAAGCCTGCGCCGCCGCAGGTACAAACTCGTGCCGCGGCACAGAAGCCATAGCGTCGAGGACGCCTGAGGAGATGATGCCGCGCGAGCGAATTTGCCGCACCACCATTTCATGGCGCGCGGCCGCGAAATCCTGAGTCGCACCCGAGCAAGAGCCGCCACCAAAGATCATCGGCGTGAGGTCCTGACGCGGCCGCCAAGCGCGACGCATTGCGCGACGCTACCCGCGCGACGATTCGTGACGCTGATCGTGACGCCGATCATGACAAAGTTACGCAAAGCAGGGCTCACACCTGAAAAGTTATCATAGCGAGCGGCGGCCCTGCCACCGCCGGCAGGGTTCTGTCTTCTCCCGTCCGCCCTGCCAGCACATCCATCCAGTGCGGCTTCTTCCCTAGGAGCGGGTCCTAGGCCCGCCGCCGCTGCCGCCGCACAAGAACGATCCGACGAATCGATTTTGTAGCGGCTGCCTTCAGGTGGGCGCGGTTGCTCTTGATTCTCCCGGACCCAAATCCGCGAATCCCGCTCGCGAATTGCATATGTCGCTCCCGTTCGATACGATTCTTGGATTCGCATATCATGGCAGGAATGACCCAGGGCCTGCAGCGAAGAACAGGAGATTTCCATGAAGCTACGAACAGCCGTACTCGCCGGCCTGCTATGTGCCGCGGGACCGGCGCTGGCGCAAACACCTGCGCCCAGCACAACACCGACACCTGCGCCGCACGCCACCCCCGGACAGGCAGCTCCGGCAAAACCGGCCGAGCAAGCCCCACCGGCGCCTGCGGAAAAAATCGATCCCGCGAAAGATGCGGCGATCCGGCATTTGATGGAGATTACGGAAAGCTCGAAGCTGGCCGAAAGCATGGCGACCTATATCACCGGACAGGTGCACAACGGAGCGGGCCGCGCAATTCCTGCGGAGCAATTGCCGAAGTTCATGGACACTTTTACGCAAAAATTCCAAGCCAGCTATTCGGCCACCGCTGTCAACGATGCGATCGTCGCCATTTACGCGAAACATTTTTCGTTGGAAGAAATTCAGGGACTGACCAAGTTCTACGAATCACCTGTCGGCCAGCGGATCGTGAAGGAGATGCCGGATGTGGACCAACAGATGCGTGCCGCCGGGCAGCAGATTGAGTTCCCCTCGGCGATTGGCGCTTTGCGCAGTATGGCCGACCAGTATCCGCAATTGAAGCAGATGCTGCCGCCGGATAGTTCGGCGCCGGCGCCATCCAGCACGCCCGCTCCTGCTCCCGCAACGCCAGCTCCGGGCACAAAGGCGCCAGCGACGCCGCCTTCCACTCTAAAACCGGCCGCGCCCGAGCAATAGGATGCGCGGTAGCTCCGCGCACGAAGGAGTTGCGATCATGTTGCCAGACAAGACTGGATTCATCGGGAGGAGGCTCATCGTTGCGAGCCTCCTGTTTTTGTTCGTGCTGGGGACCACGGGAAGTTTCGCGGTGCGTGGGGCCGCGCAGCAATCCGACTCCATCACCGTTTCCGCCGCAATTAGCTTGAAGGATGCGCTCGACGAGCTGGGCCCGATTTTTCAGATCCAGCAACATCGCCAGAACGGCGGCAGCGGCACGGCCGTCACCTATAACTACGGCGGCTCAGGAACTCTCGCGCGCCAGATCGAGCAAGGCGCTCCGGTGGACGTATTTTTTTCCGCGGCCGAAAAGCAGATGGACGAACTCGCAGCGCAGGGCTTGATCGTGGCCGATACGCGCCACGACGTAGTGGGGAACGCGCTGGTGTTGATCGCTCCGGCGCAGGCCGCCACGCCACACAGCTTTCAAGATCTCACCAACCCGGCAGTGAAAGCGCTCGCGCTCGGTGAAACCAGCACCGTACCGGCGGGAATGTACGCGCGGCAAACTCTCGAACACCTCGGCTTGTTCGCCGCGCTGGAGAAAAAAGTCGTCTACGCGAAAGATGTTCGCGCGGTGCTTACCTACGTGGAAACAGGCAACGCGGATGCGGGCCTCGTGTATCAGACCGACGCGAATACTTCCACGAAAGTACGCGTGGTAGCGGTCGCGCCCGCGGATTCGCATGATCCGATTCTCTATCCGGCCGCCGTCTTGCGCAACTCAAAAAACAAGCCCGCGGCGCACGCCTTCCTGGAATTTCTGCAAGGCCCCGACGCGCGCGCGGTCTTCCAGAAGTACGGCTTCACCTCCGCGGAAAAGTCAGCCACAAAGAACTGATCCGGCTACAATCCTCTCGCGATGGATTGGTCTCCTCTGCTGATATCGCTGGCCACCAGTTTGGCGGCGACGGCCGTCACGCTGGTGGCAGGCCTGGCCGCGGCTGCTTGGCGCCAGAATCGCGCGGGTGCCGGCGCCGCGCTCGTTGACGGAATTTTCATTCTCCCGCTCGTCCTACCTCCGACGGTTGTGGGCTTTCTCCTGCTGCTGCTCTTCGGTCGCAACGGCCCGCTGGGCAAACTGCTGCTGCAATTCGGCGCCACCGTCGTGTTTTCCTGGCCCTCCACGGTGATCGCTGCGACCGTCGTAGCTTTTCCGCTGATGTATATCACCGCGCGCGCGGCTCTCGAGCAAGTGGACCCGCACCTGTTGCAAGCAGCCCGCACCCTGGGCGCATCCGAAGCGCGCATTTTTCGCGAAGTGGCGCTGCCTCTGGCGTGGCCCGGAGTGCTGGCGGGTACAATTCTTGCCTTCGCGCGCGCGCTGGGAGAATTTGGTGCGACCTTGATGCTCGCCGGAAATATCCCGGGGAAAACCGAAACGATTCCCATCGCGATTTATTTTGCCGTGGAAGCAAACGAAATCCAGCGTGCCATGGCCTGGTGCGCCGTGGACGTCGGCATCTCCATCGCGCTGCTGGGCGGTCTGTACTACTGGACGCACGCGCAGCGTTTGCGGCGCGAGCGCTGGGGCCAGCACTGACGTGACTCTGGAAGTCCAAATCGAGAAGAAACTGGCGGATTTCACGCTGGACGTTTCGTTCCACGCCACGGAAACGCCGCTGAGCATTCTGGGCGCATCGGGCGCGGGCAAGTCCATGCTGTTGCGCTGCATCGCCGGCCTCGAACGTCCGAATCACGGCCGCATCGCATTGCACGACCGCGTACTTTTCGATTCCGAGCGGCGCCTGGGAATTCCCGCGCGCGAACGGCGCATCGGCATGCTGTTTCAGCATTACGCGCTGTTTCCGCACCGCACCGTCGCGCAGAACATTGCTTTTGGTCTGCATGATTTGCCGCAAGAGGAGCAGGCTGCGCGCACGGCATCGCTCGTCACGCGCACGCATCTCGGAGGACTGGAGCAGCGCTACCCCCGCGAATTATCCGGCGGCGAACAGCAGCGCACGGCACTGGCGCGCGCTCTGGCAATTCAACCGGAGGCGCTGCTGCTCGATGAGCCGCTCTCGGCCCTCGATACGCATCTGCGCGGCCAAGTGGAGGCACAGCTGCAGGAAACATTCGCAAGTTTTCGCAGGCCGGCGCTGCTCGTGACGCACAACATGGAAGAAGCCTACCGCCTCGGTGAACAATTGCTGGTGCTCGCGCGCGGTCAAGTCGCGGCATTCGGCGCAAAGCAAGAAATATTCCGCCGCCCGCCAAGCGCCGAAGTCGCGCGGCTCACCGGCTGCAAGAATATTTCCCGCGCGCACGCAAATCCAGACGGCACCGTCGAAGCGCTCGACTGGAATTGTCAGCTGCACCTCAAGCAAGCGCCCGGCACGCCGCCAAACTACATTGGAATTCGCGCGCACCACATGGATTTTCCAGAAACCGCCGGCGACGCCGCGGGAGAACCAAACGTCTTTCCCTGCTGGATCGTCCGCACGTCGGAAACACCCTTCCGGATCACGCTGTTCGTAAGCCTCGATCCCGTGCGCGCCGAAGCCGGAGAAGCCCACCTGCAAGCGGAAGTGTTTAAGGAAAAATGGGAGCGCTTCCGCGACCGGCCGCAACCCTGGCGCGTGCGCCTTGCGCCCGAATCACTATTCGCCATGCCCGAATGAAACGAATCCTCAGTGGAAGTGTTTCACGAACTTGATGTCCAGGCCGTAAGTGCCGTTGATGTCGCGCAAGAACACGACCGAAAGATCGCGCCGCACGTGGTATTCGACTTGAATCAGCTGCTCCTGGTCAGACGCCGCATTGGAGGAATACGTCACAGTAAGATCCCGCGTAATCTGCTGCTCGATGGTCACGCGCGCCGAAGCGTTCGATTCCGTAGCCGTCCCCGCCAGAAACGGATCAATCCGGAAATGACTAATCCCGAAAAGATGCTCGATGCGCCCACCCACTCCGCTCGAAACCGCTTCAGAAAGCAGCGCGGTGGCCCCGTAGTTCGACCCCGCAGCGGTAGAGCGCAACGCGCTCTCCTGCCCCGTGCTGCCCAGCGCCAGCAAAGCAATAATGTCCGTATCCGGCAAAGGCGGATCCGAACGGTAACTCAAAGAAAGCTTGCTGGCGCGCCCGGAAAAATTGATCGTCACCAGGTACTGGCTGATCGTCGAGGTTGCTTCGATGTTCAGTTCCGGATCCAGCTGAAACGGATTGGCGAAATTGACGTCCCCGCGCGTCAACGTGAAATCATTTCCGCGAAACGACATTTCGCCGCCCAGCAAATGAATGTGCCCCAGCAAAATCGGCCGATCCCAAGTGCCGCGCAAGTGCAAATCGCTGTCGATCTCCACCTGCGCGCCGGTCCATTCGACGCGCGCCCCAGGACTGGTATGCGCGGCCACATCGAAAGTAAGATTTCGCATAAATGCCGACGAAGCAGCAGCGGCCGCCGAAGTATCCGGCGAGGCGCCAAAAAAAGAAGTAATGTCCGCTCCCGGCGCAAATAACAAGCGCTTCAGTTCCACATTCCCACTCAGCACCGCGCGCTCGGTAGTCCCCACCAGCTGCAGAGTCCCGCCCGTCAGCCAGCTCATCCCCGCCGGATAGCGGATGCGCACCTGCGGCGTCCTGGCGTAAATTTCATAACGGAGCGGACCTTCTTCTCCGTACGTGACGCTGCCGTTCAAAGTCAGCTGCCCGCCGCCCGAATCCGCCGTCATATTTTCAAAAAGCAATCGGCTGCGGTCGAAAACCAGGTCGCCGTTCAAATGGCTCAGCCCCACCGGAAAATCGGAATAGTTCGCGGAAGCATCGCGCACGGTCGCGCGGCCCGTAATCCGCGGCTTGGACATCGTTCCCTCAATCGCCACGTTGACGTTCGCCTCCCCCTGCGCGCGCAAGTCCGGCATCATTCCTTTCAACAAGCCCAGGTTGATCGCGCCGGTGACGCTCACGTGCACCGGACGTTCGCGGTCAAAGCGGGCCGAACCGCTGATCTGAAAATCCGAATCGGGCCCATGCAGATGCGCCTGCGCGATGCGAATTTCATTGCGGTGATAGGTGAATTGCACCGGCCCGTCGTTCTGCAAGGAAACGAACAAATAGTCGAGCGAGATGCGCGAAATGTCCGCCTTCACCTCGATCGAGTCGGGCTTGCGCAACGCGCCGGCCAGCGTGAAATTCCCGTCCACCACGCTGTGGCCCGTCAGGTTCTTCAGATGCAGCCCGGCCGTAAACAGCGGGTCCAGATCGAACTGCGCCACCGCAAGCCGCCCGGAAATTTCCTCGTCGCCCGCTAAACCGATGCTGAGTTGTCCCTGCAATTGTCCATGCGCCCCCTCCGAATTCAGCGCCACGCGAACCGCGTGCCCGTCCGAATCCAGCCGCCCGTGAAAGTCTCCTTCCTCATCCGTGCCAATCTTCAAGCCCAAAACGTGAAATTCGCCCTGCCCCGCTGGCGCGCGCAGCGGCCCACTGCCGCGCACTGCAAAATCAAGTTTTCCCGCGAGCGCCAGCGACGGATTTTGCAGCGCCTGAATCTTTTCGAGCAGGATGCCGCTGCCGGTCAAATTGAATTCAGTGGTTCCTTCCTTGGGACGATAAAGCAGATCCCCCGAAACGCGCCCGGATTCGCGCCCCAACTCCGCGTGCGACAGCCGGACCTCATCGCGCGCCAAATGCAGCTCGCCGCTCATCCGGTCGAAGTGCAGCCCCTTGGTGTGAATGTCGTCCAGAATCAGATTGGCATCGAGCACCGGCGCGGCGCTGGTGCCGCCGCCATTCAATGTCCCGGAAATCGTAGCCGTCGCGGGATACGACGTGCCGAACATCGCTTGCACATCGTCGCTGGGCGCGTGCGTCGTCTGCGCCGTCAGCGACCACACATTCGCCGGAACGAAACTCCAGTCGCCGTCCAGCTGCATGGCAAGATCCAGGCTAACGGAAGCCTGCCCTCGCCTCATTACGGCCTTGCTAAATTTAAATTCGTCCAGCGAGTAATCCAGGTCGCCGTAGAGCTCGTCCCATCGGTAGGTATCGTAACGCGCGTCGGTCGCGCGAATGTGGCCGGAGAATGTAGGTCCGGCGATTGGACCGAGGATGCGTCCGCGAAATGTGATGCTGCCGGCGACGCGCGTAGGAGCCACATCCACGCCCCGGAGCCGGTTGATGAAATCATCCCACTCCACCAGATTCTGCGTCTTCAGGTTCAGCTCCAGCGTGGTATCCACTCCCCGCAGCGCGCCATCGAATTCCATTTGCGTGTTCGGCGTGGTGATTTCGCTGTGGTCCAGCGCGCACGTCTCGTTGTCTTCCGTGTAGTTATAAAAAATGTGCGCCGTAATCGGAATCATTCCCGGCGACAGCACGGCGGGCGGCGTCCAGCGCGATTCCCCGTGGGTCGTGAAGTGTTTGAAGTTCGCCGTCCAGGTATTGTAGGAATCCACGTCAATCCCCGCGTCCCAATGCAGCGTATCAATCGGAAAATCCACGTTATTCACCGCATGAATCGCGTCGGCCAGGCTGGCGTGATGGAAATGAGTTTGCGTGCGAAAGGCCAGCGTCGGCAAATCCATTTCCAGGTGGCCGTCCAGCGAGCCTTGCAGCGCGCGGACCGCGAGATTTTCCACCACCAGCTTTTTTTTCGCGATCGTGTAATTCCCGGTGGTTTCCATGTTGGTGGCGTGGAACCACGGGTAGGGCATCTTCACGTCGTGGCCGTCAAAGTACCCGCTGCCGGTCCAATCGCCCGAAGCGTAGCGAGCCTCACCGGAAAAATCGGCGATCAGGTCCGGCGTGAGCGGCTCGCGAAATATTTTCCGCACGTCTTCCAGCGAAAGGCGTCCCCGATAATGCAAATTCCAGTCCGCGCGCGAGAAACGGGACAGCTCGGCGCGCAAATTCAGTTCGGAGTGCAGCGCTTTCCAAATTAGTTCGTCCAGCTCGAATGAATCGCGGCGCAATACGAATTTCGTCGCAAGATCGAAACGCAAGGGCACGTCTCGCTGCAAATCCAATTCCACCTGGTTCCAAACCAAATTCCCGACGTAGGCCGGACCGCTATCGGCCGGCATCACGTACTGCAATCGAAACGCGAGGTTCTGTCCCTTCACTTCGAGTGGCACGCGCCGGTCATTGACACTCGCACTGCCGTTGCGCAGCTCCACGCGCCCAATGCGCAAATTGAAAAGCGTTTCCTGCCAGGGACCGGCGTGCGGCGGGGTCTTGGGCGTGGGCAGATTGCTCGAGCCATTCTTTTCAAAGCGCACGGTCAGTTGCGGGCCATCCAGCAGCAGTTCGTCGATCTTGAATTGCCGATGCAGAAACGAAAGCACCGTGATGCCCACCTGCACGCGGTCCGCATGAAATAGCGGAGCATCGCTGGACTTTTCCAAGCCGTGCAGCGTCAGGTTATCGAGTTCGGCGCGCATGCGCAGTGCGTGCAGATGAAACCCGCCCAGTTCCACGCGCGCGCCGGTACTCGCTTCCAACTGATGAAGCAGCGCATTGCGCGCCCAGCGTTGCGCGATTCCAAACTGGAATATGCAAAACACCACCACGGCAACGGCGCCGAGCAGTAGCGCCACGGCAGCCAGACCATGCGGCCAGCGCAGCTTCATGAGCCGCTTCCTTGCGCCACCACATCAATCTTCAGGCGGTCTCGCGAATCGGTCAGCCATTTCGCCGCGCGGTCGCTGATGGCTCGCTGGATCAGCACTTCACGGATGGTATCGTCCACATCGTCCAGCGGCGGCACGGGCTCATTGCGAGCTTTTAATTGCGGCGAGAATTCGTCGCGGTAGTAGGTCTCCACCTGGTCATCGCTCACTTGCGCTTCCGGACGGAAACGGTAATCGATGAATCGCGACAGGTACAGCTGCTGCGCGACCATGCGGCGCATCGCCGCTTCGGTCAATCCGGCGCTGACGCGGCGCTTCTGAAACTCCTCCGGCGAGGGAAACTGTTTCACGAATTCCGCATAGGCGCGATCCACGTCCGCGGCCGGTGGTTGCGCGTATTTCGTTGCGTTCGCTTCGGAACGAATCATCCATTGATCGCTGAGTTCGCGGATCAATTCCGCGCGCGGCTTCGCTTTCCCATCCACAAGCAACTGGAACGCGGCGAGTTCGCGGACCTCGCTTTCGGTAATGATGTCGTCTTCGATGCGCACCGCCACACCGTCCACCTGCTGCACGCCCGAAGAACCCGAGGAAATTGACGAGCTGGCAGCGCCCGGACCCGGCGGCAATTCCGAATCGCTCCCGGTCTGCGCGCCGGCACGGTTCGTCGCCAATCCCGCGCTCCACGTCAGCAAGCCGAAAATGAGCAGCACGCGTCGCATCAGAACACCGGCCCGATGTTGAAAGAAAATCCAAAATGAGAAACGCGATAATTCGTTGTGGGCGGCACCGTCGGCGGCGTGGGCGTCACCGAATACTCCGCCGGATTCAGCTGGTAGCCGAAATCCACGCGCACCGGGCCGATCGGAGTCGCATAGCGCACGCCAAATCCCAACGTGTGCGAAAAATAATTCAGCTCCGTCGGCGAAGCGGACTTCCACGACAGATTAATGTGATCCACGTCGCTGTACACGTTGCCGCCGTCGTAGAAAAAAGTCCCTCCCAGCCGGTTGCCGATCCAGGGCAGCTTCATCGGAAAACGCAATTCCTGGTTGAATATCAGCAACGCCAGGCCGCCGATGGGGAAGCCCGTGCACGGATCGCGAGGGCCGGCTTCGTTCAGGCTGAAGCCGCGCAGCGACTGCGCTCCGCCGGCGAAAAAACGCTCGGGCAATGGAATGATTTGGCCTGTCGTCGTAACGTCGGCGCAGTTGGTGGGGGCGTTGCCGGTGGTCGTGCCGGTGGGCAGCTCCACTCCGAAGCGAGTCGAACGCGCGAACACAAAGGCGCGGCCAAACGGATGGTAGGAAGAATTCTGCACGAAGAGACGGAAAAAACTCGCGCTGGAACCGAGCGTCGTTGCGGCGTAGCTCAAGTCCGCGGTGTTGAAGTCTCCGGATTTTGGATCGGCGGGATTATCCCGGTGGTCGCGCGCGTAGGTGATGCCTACTCCGGACACCAGCGTAGGCTGGCTGTAGAGCGGAATCTGGTCTTCGGAAATGGTGCCGTTCAGGTTGGTGGCGACCACGCGCCGGAAAAAATAACGATACAGCAGCGAGCTCGATGGCGATAGCTTCTCGGAGATTTGAAACTGCGCTTCGTAGCGGATGGACGTGAAAGTCGCCACATCCAGCGTCTTATCTGCAAACACCGTGAGCGCCGCGCTGAGGGACTTCTGGTTGAGAAAATTGTCGGCCGAATAGGACGCGAGCGCACGGTACTGCAGCGTGCTGGCTCGCGCCTTGAAGCTAAGTGTCTGCGCCCGTCCGAACATATTCGCGCGGGAAACTTCGAAAATACCGCGAGGGCTTGCCGCGATGCTTGTGGCGTTCGGATTGCACGGCGGCGAATTCGGCGGCGGGCTGCCGGGGCATGGATTCCCGATCTTCAATACTTCGAAACCGAATCCGTAGCCGATGGTGTACCGGCCGCCTTCCCGCACGTCCACCACCATCACCTTTTGTGGATCGCTCCCGTTGGGATTTTGCGGAGCGATTTGCACGCGCGTGAAAACTCCCATATTGTAAAGTTGCCGCTGTGATTCAACCACGTCGCCTTCGCGCAACGGACCGTTCGGCTGGATCACCACCTGCCGCGCGATCACTCCGGGCCGCGTATACTGATAGCCGGTGAGCAATACTTTCGCCACGCTGATGCGCGGGCCCTCGGTGATTTTATAAGCAAGCCGCATCCGGTTCGGCGCGCTGCCCGGCGTGGCCGTGTCGTCAAAACGCGCCTCCGGAAATCCATCGTTGTAGTACATGGCCAGAATATTGTTGCGGTCGCTCGCGACCGCCGCCGCGGAATAAGGCTGCCCCGGAGAAGATCCCACCACGTTCAGCACCGCATCCTGGCTCATGGCGTGAGCGCCAGCGATCTGCAAGTCCTCCACCAGTGTCTGCGGCCCTTCTACGATCTGAAAGGTAACGAAGAGGTTTCCTTTCTTGCCCTGATAATTCGTGTCCACGCCGGAAGTGACTTTTACATCCAGAAATCCGTTGGAAAGATACAGCCCGCGAATCGAGTCTCCATCGTCGCGCACCAGGGTCTGGCTGAACCGGCCGCTGGAGGCAAACGACGCCGGCTGCAGCCCCAACCGGCTATTCAGAAGTTCCTTGCTGAAATACTTGTTGCCGTGGAAAGAAATGCCGACGAGCCGCGAACGGTCACCGCGGGAAACTTCGTAGCTGATCAGCCGCACACCCGCTTTGGGGTCGTCACGAGAACTCACCTGGACTTCGGCATCGAAATATCCCTGGCGCTGAAAATAGTCGCGGATATTCCGCCGCCCTTCCTGCAGCAGGTCCTCGTCCACCGCGCCTTCGGCATAGATCGGCAGCAATTGCCGCAGTTTGCCCTGGCTGATGCGCGCGCCACCCACCGCCACGCTGACGCGCGGCCCGGCGGTGACCTGGTAGTTCAATGCGACGAGATTGGAAGCAGCATCATAGTTTCCGGCAGTGATCAAAATGCCGGCGCCCAGATAGCCCTGGTTTACAAGATACTTTTTCAGCCGCTGCGAGGCGCGCGTAACCCGCGCCGAAGTAAACGGCTTGCTCAGCTTCATTTTCGAGCGGCGGATGAGTTCGCCGTCGGGGTAAGGTGTCTGATTCTTGACAATGAAGCTGCCCACGACGGCGCGCGGCCCCGGCTGCACGGTGATCAGCACGTCCATTTGGCGCGTTGCCGGATGCGGCGCAAGAGCCCATTTCAGGTCGGCCTCGTAAAGGCCCTCGCTGTTCAGCGTGTCCTTCAGGCGGTCAATCGCCTCCCGCAGAGCGCTTTCGCGAAAAGGTTCTCCCAGGCCAAGGCGCATGGACGCGAGCGCCGCGGCTTCCGTGGGCGGCTCTTTCAGGCCCTCGACGCGCACCACGTTGTTATAAAAATTCCGTTGCACGATAAACTCTACGCGCACACCTTGCGCTAGGGGAGCGGCCGTTACGCGTATGTCCGCGAAATCGCCGGTGCGATATAGAACGCGCAAGCTTTCGCGTTCGGCGCCAAAATCAAAAGGCTTGCCGACTTCCAGAGGGAGGGTGGGGGAGGGACCGGGCAGGGGATTCCCGGTATCGTCTACGATGTGGATTTCAGCGACGGTCTGGCCCTCGACCTCGCTCTCCTGCGCGCGAACCGATGTATCGGCAAGGACGCTGCATAGCAGCGCGCCGAAAACCAAAATAGTTCCCCAAGTCCCGGTCTGTTGAAAAGCACAGGCTTGCGGGCATCGCCGATTCCATCGGATTCTCATTCGCCTTGGAGGTAAGAGGAAAGGTTAGCACAGCCGCGTTGCCTGCCGAATGCGAAAAGGCGCTATGATATTGAATTGAGAACAGTTCCTCCGCCCCTAATAGACTACAAGAATGAACAGCGAGCAACGCGAAAAATACTCACGGCAGATACTGTTCGCCGGAATCGGTGACGAAGGCCAGCAGAAACTGCTCGGCGCGAGCGCCGTGCTGGCCGGCTGCGGTGCGCTGGGCACCGTGGTGGCCAACTTGCTCGTGCGTGCCGGAGTGGGACGGTTGCGCATCATCGACCGCGATTTCGTCGAGCCATCGAACCTGCAGCGTCAGACTCTTTTCGAGGAAGCGGACGCCCGCGCGGCGTTACCGAAGGCGGTGGCAGCCGAACGCCGCCTGCGCGCAATAAACTCCGATGCGCGCCTCGAAGGCATCGTCGCGGACCTCACCCCGAAGAACTCCGCCGAACTTCTCGGCGGATTTCAGCTGATCCTGGATGGCACCGATAATTTCCAGACTCGTTTGCTGCTGAATGACGCCGCGCTTTCACTCGATGTGCCATGGATTTACGCCGCCGCAGTGGGAAGCTACGGCGTCACCATGACGATTCGTCCCGGCGAAACCGCTTGCCTGGCGTGCCTGCTGGAAGGCGATGAAAAATCCGCGGCAATCGGCGCGGAAGCCACATGCGACACCGCAGGTGTGCTAAATGCCGCCGTCGGAGTGATCGCATCGGTGGAAGCCGCGGAAGCCACAAAAATTCTTGCGGGCAAGCCGGAAGCGTTGCACGGCCGCCTGGTCTCCACAGACGTCTGGAGCGGTCGCTTCCAATCCATCCGCGTCGCCCGCCAGTCAAACTGCCGCGCTTGCGTGCGCCGCGAATTCACCTATCTCGAAGGAGAAGCGCAGCCGCACATCACCATGTGCGGCCGCGACTCCGTGCAAATCCACGAACGCAGCCGCAGGCTCGATCTGGACGAGCTGGGCCGCCGGATCGTCAAAGCCTCCGCCGACAGCGTGCAGCACAATGAATTCCTGCTGCGCTTCCGCGTTTCGACCTACGAAATGACCGTCTTCGCCGACGGCCGCGCCATCGTCAAAGGCACGAGGGATCCCGCAATCGCGCGCTCGCTCTACGCCCGCTACGTCGGTGCCTAGTGAATCTCGGTTTTCCTGCTGGAAGGAACGAATCAGCCTACAAATCGCCGCAGCGCCGACTGCCGCATCGCCGCCCGGTCCATATTTTCCCGCGTATTCATCAAAGTGAGCAACGTACTCAGCACCCGCGCCTTCAATTCATCGGACATCGGAAATCCGCTGGTGGCCACATGCACCAGCGCCTCGCCGCGCCCCGAAATCTTCGTGATAAATTCCATCTGACGTTCGTGATTCGTATTACCGAGCGCCGTCTCCCGCCGCATCTCCGCGCACTCGTTTTCAATAAACAAAGTGAAGTGCATGACGCACAGATGCTCCGCGGCTAACCCCGCGGGGACGTTGATCTTACAGCCTTTGGCACTGCAATTTTCGGCCACGGACACACCTGTTCACAAGCTCATTGTTTTGTAGCATCTCGGCCCGTCGAATTCCAGCACCGCTAAACGCGGTGCGCTCAATTAGATAGCAGGCGCTTCAACACCAGTTACTACAATCGAACTTGCATCTCAGACATCCGATAAGCCGCAAATCCAAGTTCCAAAATGGGCCACGGCTCGGCCGCAATATCTTCCATTACTGCCGCATTCTGTTGCGATACGTTCGAGCCCGTGTTACACACGAACTCGATCTACTCTTTGCACGCGAGGGGCCTCAGCGAATGCCGCATCTTGCTGCACACGACATCATGCACATGTTCATCGCCCTCGCCGTGCTGCTCGGCGCCGCCAAACTCGCCGGCGAGTTGATGCAGAAACTCGATCAGCCCTCGGTCCTCGGCGAAATCATGGCCGGAATTCTGCTGGGACCAACGCTCCTGGGCCATTTCAAACCGGAACTCTACGCATTTATTTTTCCCTCCACCGGTAATCTTCCCATCGCCCTCGAGACCGTTACGACCCTCGGTGTAGTATTTTTTCTATTGATCGCCGGCCTGGAAATTGACCTGCGCAGTATCTTCCGCCAAGGCAAGAGCGCGCTGCTGGTGAGCTTCTTCGGCGTAATCATTCCCTTCGCGTTCGGCTTCGGCGCCGCCGGATTATTTCCTCGTTTCCTAGGCGCAGCCCCCGGGGCCGACCGCCTGATTTTCGCGCTCTTCGTAGGTACCGCGCTCTCCATCTCCGCGCTGCCAGTGATCGCCAAAATCCTGATGGATCTGAACCTCCTGCGCAGCGAAATGGGCACAGTCGTCATGTCCTCGGCCATGTTCGACGACCTGGTCGGATGGATCCTCTTCTCCATGATCCTCGGAATGATGAGCGGCGGCGGCACGTCCATGGCAGGAGTGAAGCGAACCATCGTCCTGGTGCTGGCATTCGTCGTCCTGGCGCTCACCATTGTCCGCTGGCTGATTGACAAGCTCTTGCCCCACATTCAAGCGCACACCAGCTGGCCCGGCGGCGTACTCGGCTTCATCTTCACGCTCACCCTCGCCGCCGCTGCCTTCGCCGAATACGCAGGAATTCACGCTGTCTTCGGCGCATTCATTATCGGCATCGCCGTCGGTGAATCCACGCATCTGCGGAAACGCACGTCCGAACTGATCCACGGCATCGTCACCAACGTGTTCGCTCCATTTTTCTTCGCCAGCATCGGCCTGCGCACCAATTTCGTCGCAAATTTCAATCTTCCCATCACCGCCACCGTCATCGGAGTGGCCTGCGTCGGCAAACTTCTCGGTGCCGGCATGGGCGCGCGCCTGGGCGGCATGGACCGCCGCACCTCCTGGGGCGTAGGCCTGGCCATGAACGCGCGCGGCGCCATGGAAATGATTCTGGGCCTGCTGGCGCTGCAGCTCGGCCTGATTCGCGAGACCATGTTTGTGGCCCTGGTGATCATGGCCCTGTTCACCTCGCTCGTTTCCGCGCCCGCCATCAAATTCCTGATCGGTCGCCGGCGCAAGATCACGCTAAAAGACACCGTCAACGCAAAACTCTTCTTCCCCGCGCTGAAATCGCAATCCAAGGAGCAAGTCCTGCATGAAATGTGCATCGCCGCGGCCAACGCCGTCAGCAATTCTCCCGAACGATTCCTGCGCCTGGTCCAGGAACGCGAGCGCGTCACCACCAGTGGTTGGGAAAATGGCTTGGCCGTCCCGCACGCGCGGGTCAATGGCTTGCTCGAGCCTTTGGTAGTGGTCGGCAGGGTCGCGCAAGGAATAGACTTCGACGCCCGCGATGGAAAACTGGCGAGGCTCATCATTTTAATTCTTACCGGCGACAATCAGTCGCAGCACGATCTGCTGCTGGACGCCGGTGAATTATTCAGCCGTAAAGAAGCTGTCGAACAAGCCCTGCACGCCGAAACCTTCGTCGAGCTAATGGCAGCGCTGAACGCGCCCGTGCATTAATCCAGGTCCATTCCTGCAGTCTTATCGCCGGATCAATCCTCAAAAAGCGCGCGCTTGCATTCGTCCCACGCGCAATGCTTCTTCGCGCAATCCGCATCCCAATCAATTTTGGGGGCCCAAAGAGAGGAAAGGCCATGAAGCAGTTCGCTGGAAATAGTTTCACAAATCTGTTTTGCGTGTCACTTTTCGCAGCGTGCGTAGCGCTCGACGCCAGCAGCGGTTCCGCCGCCACGCCAGTGCCGGAAAAAAATCAGTCGTCCAGCGCGATGGGGAATTCCGAAGCGGAGCTGGCAATCCAGGTGCGCCACCAACTGGTGATGCTGCCGTGGTATTCCGTGTTCGATAATCTGCAGTATACCGTGCAGGGCAATGAAGTAATCCTTTCGGGCGAACTTGTCAGGCCGGTCCTGAAGGATGAAGCAGCATCGGCCGTAAAGCACATCCAGGGCGTGCAGGATGGGGACGATCAAATCGAAGTGCTTCCGCTGTCGCGCTGCGATAACCAAATCCGGCGCGCAGAGCTGCGTGAAATCTGTTCGTTTCCTTCGCTACAGCGCTATGGCACGGGTACGATGCCCGGCATTCACATCATCGTGAAGAACGGACACCTGACCTTGGAAGGCGTGGTGGACCATCAAACGGATAAGGATTTGGCCGGCCTTCGTGCGAACGGCGTGCCGCACGTTTTTTCAGTGACCAACAATCTTCGTGTCCTGAAAATCGGCTAATCCGCGAAAAACGGTTGGCTTTATTTTGACGGCGCTCGGGCCGTCGGCAACCGAGTCACAGCCGAGGGTCCCGCGCGGCGTCAATTTCTCCGTGCAGCTCCAGCCGGACCCGCGAATACCGCAACCAATTCCAAGCTCAAGGATTCGGTTCGCGCTCGCCCGCGTGATAGGTGGTCCACGGCCCGGCGTTCATGTCCGTCAGCACCGAAGCTTGCCACCTGTAATCCGGATGCTCATCGAGGAACGCCTGCGACTTGAAATCCGTGCCGCAGGGATGCCCGATCCGCGCGACGAAGCTCATCGTCTCCGCCATATGCGTGTCCATCACCTTGCCTTCCACTGCGCCAAACGGATTGTACGGCTTTACCGCGAAGCTCGGGTCGCCCGGCGTCGCTGCCTCGCCGTGTCCGCAAAGCGTGCGCCGGTTCGCGCCGGTCTGCTTCGTGTAGCTGTCGTAATGGTCGGCCAGAAATCCTTCCGCCAGGGTCGTATCGATTTTCCCCATGTTCGCCGCCATTAATTCGTCCCAGCGGACGTGCCGTGCGTTTGCCGACGCCGCCAGATTCGTGACATCAAAAGTGGTCTCGTCCTTCAACACGTCCGGATCGCTCGCAAAATTCGAGCCTGCAAAGTATCCATCTCTGGTGCGCCATACTTTGCTGTGCTTCAGGCCCAGCTCCAATCGCGCAATCTCGTTCGTCTTCCGGTCCGCCAGCAGCCAATCGTTCGCGTAGCCGCCGTTGTTTCCATCCAGCATGATTTTCACGTATTCATCAATCGAGCCCGCGTACTGCATCGCTTTGCGCGCCCGTACGAATTCCGCTTTGCCGTTCGGATCCCAACCGTGAAAATCCGTGATGGTGGTTTCCGTCACCATCAATCCTTGGGAGTTGACGCCGAAATCGTCATCGCTGACGATCACGCCAGGGTAGCCATCCATGAACATGGCGTAACCCGTCTGCGGCACGATGTCGAAAATAATTTTCCAGCGCGCGCCCTCCAAATAGCTCGTCCAGTTGTTGTGCGCCATCACGATCTGGTGATCCTTCGTGTAGCTCCCAGTCGCGACGAACGCGCTGCAGTGCCCTTCGTGCGTCGCGGCTCCGCCAGATTCCTTCTTCGCTCCGCCCCTCTGCCCACCGTACTTCTCGCCGGCGCTCTCTCCGCGCGTCTGCCCACTGGTTTGCCCACTGGTCTGTTTGTCGAGCCAGGGCACGTAGTAATCGGGAAGTTCCATGAACGCATTCAGCGCCACGATGTCGTAGAGGTCCAGTTTCACCCGCCGCGCTCGCAGGCCCTCCACGATTCCCTGCAGCTCCGCCTGATATTCCGGATCGATCTTCGGCCAAAGCATTTCGCGCGCGGCCCGCCGGAAAAATTCCCAGTCGCGATTGCTGTTGTGCGTCATCTCCAGGCTAGCCGCTGCAAACCCGTCGGCAATCTCCGTCGCCAGCAAAAATCCATGCTGATACCCGATATCGTGCGGCGCCCCCTCCAGATGCACGTAAATCCACCCCCCACGCTCAAACCGGTAAGCCTTAGCCAGCACCGGATTATCCGACCCGCGCTGCGCCGCAGCCGCAGTGAATGCCGAAGACGACGCGGACGTAGCGAAAGCAGACGATGCCCAGGACGCAGTGTGAGTCGTGAACGCCGTTGGTGCCAAAGTCCTAGCGTGCGCCGCACGCTCTGCGTGAACCTCGCCCAGCGCCACGAATTGCGCAGCAAGCAATGCGAATCCCGCTCCCATCATCACGACAACGACCAATGCAAACGGCAAACGGTTCCTCGAAACATTCATCGGAGCGTTTCTCCTCGGCCAAGCTAGAGTTCGACGCAGCGCAACCGCAGCCATGGTAAGAGCCGCGCCCGCACCTGTCAACGCGCGACAAACGCGACGCACTTCACGGTTTGACTTTGTAGCGGCCAGCTTCAGCTGCGCGCCGCTGACTTGGCCTTCGTCGAGGCGCACTTCCCTGCGCCATCCGTGTTGCGGCAATCACCGATGACGGGCCGATGACCGCGCATCGCGAAGCGAAATTCAAACTCCAAGCCAAGCGCACGGATGCCCGTGGGCGTCGTCGGTGCGTAACTTCATCTGTAGCGACAGCAGTGCTGCCCAACCCGCTCTGCGCTCGTTCTTGACACCTCGGGACTGGCACGATGGAGCACTGAAAGTAACTGGATTTGGACGATGAATATAAAACTCAACCCCGAGCAGGAAAAAAACGTCAAGGACGAGCTGCAATCGGGCCGGTTCCGCAACGTCGAGGAAGTGATCGCCGAAGCGCTGCAAGTATTGAGAGAGAGGGAGCGCTTGCAGAGTGCGACCAAGCCTAACGGCCAGCAGCGCGAAGCAGTCCGCGAGATGCTCGCTTTTGTGGAGAGAAGCCACACGCGGCTGGACGGCGTTTCGGTCAAACAATTGATCGACGAAGGTCACGCATAGGAGCGGATGCGCGTATTCTGCGCCGGTCCCGTCATAACGGACAGGGTCTCTACCCTCATCGCAAAATTACAGGTCGCAGCTCATTTTCCTACAGCGAGTACTGCTTCTGTACCATTTCTGTACCACGTCCATCCTCGCGTACAACTGTTTTCGCATTCTCATCGTGCTAAATTCAAACGGAAACCAAAATGTGATATCGCAATCACAATCGCGCAATTCCCTGCGCCACCCGGTGCGGCGGCCGCGAATCCACGTAGCCCTCCGCGCCGTCCGCGGGACGAGGATCGCCAGTCACGCCCAGCCGTTCTCTCATCCCTCATCACCGCCCGCTCGCCACCGCCTGAATCCATCGCTAGCGAAACATAATCGAAAACCGATCTAACGGATGGAAGCGAAACAACAGCAACTCAAATGAATCGCCAGTGTTTGTCGCCCTTTTCTCGAATACGCTACCCTCTTCCAGGCCCTGCGAACCCGTCGCCGCAGAACACAACGGGCTGCTCAGCAATCACTACTGACTCATCGCACCGCTAAACCACCACTCGCTCCCCCAACATTAACCTCGTTGACACCGCGCCTTACCGCCGTATAATCATGTGCTTAGCTTGGCGACACCCCAGCGATCCCAGGCTGTTCCATCGTTATCGCGTTGCGGCGTTTTACATCGTGGTTAGCCCCGGAGGATCGTACTCAGTGATCTGGCTTCATAACGCAGCGACGCACGCGGTGTGCTCCGCGCTTACCTGGACTTCGGCCGCCGCTAATCCGCTTTCCGACTACTGGCGCCGCAACACGGACGCGCAATTGAATCCCTTTCGCGGCCTCTATCAGCTGAATACTTTCGATTTCGCCATCATGCTGCCGTATTTCTTCGTGATGACCATCCTCGCCATGTACGGCATTCATCGTTACGCGCTGGTTTACAACTATTACAAGAATCGCAAGCGCGTCGCGGGTCCACCTCCGGAAATCACGCAATGGCCGCGCGTCACCGTACAACTTCCGATCTACAACGAGCGCTACGTCATTGAACGCCTGGTGGAAGCGGTTGCCGCCTCCGATTATCCGCACGAACTGCTCGATATTCAGGTGCTCGATGATTCCACCGACGAAACGCAGGAAGTCGCGCGCAATTGCGTCGAGCGCTACCAGGGCTTGGGCCTGCCCATCAGCTACATTCATCGCGACAACCGCGAAGGATTCAAGGCCGGCGCCCTGCAGGAAGGTTTAACCACCGCGCTCGGTGAATTTGTCGTCGTATTCGACGCGGATTTTATTCCGCCGGTGGATTTTCTGCGGCGCACCGTGCCCTATTTCGCAGATCCCAAGCTCGCCATGGCGCAGACGCGCTGGAGCTACATCAACCGCAATTATTCCGCGCTCACCGAAGTGGAAGCCATCCTGCTCGACGGACATTTCGTCATCGAACATTCGGCGCGCTTCCGCACCGGCCTGTTTTTCAATTTCAACGGCACCGCGGGCATCTGGCGTCGCGCCGCGATTGAAGATGCCGGCGGCTGGCAGCACGACACTCTCACCGAAGACACCGATCTTTCCTATCGCGCGCAGCTGCGCGGCTGGCATTTCGTTTATTTGCCGGAGATTGAATGCCCGTCCGAGCTGCCGGTGGAAATGAACGCATTCAAATCGCAACAGGCGCGCTGGGCCAAGGGCTTGATGCAGACGGCGAGGAAAATTCTGCCGCGCGTGATGCGCGCGAACGTTCCGGGCAGCGTGAAGGCCGAAGCTTTCTTCCATCTCACGGCGAATATCAGCTACCCGCTGATGGTTTTGATGTCCATGATATTGCTGCCGGCGATGATCGTGCGCTTCTACCAGGGCTGGTTTCAGGTGCTGGTGATTGACCTGCCGCTGTTCCTCGCGTCCACCTGTTCGATTTCATCGTTTTATTTGGCCGCCGAACGCGCGCTGTATCCCAAAACCTGGAAGCGCACATTTTTGTATTTGCCGTTCGTGATGGCCGTGGGAATCGGTCTTTCCGTGCGCAACGCCTTGGCGGTGATTGAAGCGATCGTCGGCGTGAAATCCGAATTCGTGCGCACACCCAAATATCGCGTGGAAGCGGGCGCGCAGGGCGATGGCGTGTGGGCCAAGAAAAAATATCACAAGAGCGCGGGATGGATGCCCTTCGCCGAAGTTCTGCTGGGACTGTATTTCGCCGCAGCCGTAGTCTACGCACTGCAAAATGAAAACTACGCCACCATCCCCTTCCTGCTTCTTTTCGTCTGGGGCTATCTCTACACCGGCCTCATGTCTCTGGCGCAAACCTACTTCGAGCGCCTGCGCTTCGGCGTAGAATCCGGCGAAGTCCGCCCCGCCTCCACCGGCGCGCCAGGATTCTAGAGCCGCAAAAATAAAAACGGCGGTCCCGTTTTTGCGGGATCGCCGTTTCTTTCTGCTTTCTGTCTGCAACTTTCTAAATCAAAACCTTGCTTTGTCTCCGGACGCAGCCGCGTTTTGCAACGCCGCGCTGCTCACCGATTTGGGGCCGGTATTACACCTGCGCTTGCAGGATTTCTCCTGGAAGCTGGCCGATGCGTGATTTGGTGTTGGACTGAAAACGTTCCAGCGCGCTTTGCACCGCGGGAGGTTGCTTCTCTCCCGGGTCGCCTTCCGCGCGCATGCGCTCCATCTTGATGCCCAGAGTGCGTTCCAGGGCCATCAGCTCGGAGCGCTGCTCGCGGCCGAAAAGCGTGGAAGCTACGCCGTGTCCGCCCGCGCGTCCGGTACGTCCGACGCGGTGGATGAAGTTCTCGGCGATGTCTGGCAAGTCGTAGTTAATCACGTGCGCGATGTCCTGCACGTGAATCCCGCGCGAAGCCAGGTCGGTCGCCACCAGGACGCGGATGCGTCCCTGCTGGAATCCGGTCAAGGCCGCAGTGCGCTGCGATTGTGTGCGCCCACCGTGAATCGTGGATGCCGCGAATCCATCGCGACTCAGCGTAATCGACAAGCGCTCGGCTCCGCGCTTGGTACGCGTGAAGATGAGGCAGCGGCCGGTTTCCTTGGCGAGCAAACGATGCAACAGCGGCAGCTTGCGATCGCTTGCAACCTCGAAAGCCTGTACGCGGACATTCTCGGACGGCTTCAGCACGGACCCGAATGCCAGTCGCACCGGGTTCCGCATGTAATCCTTCACGAGATGCACGACGGACGCTTCCAGCGTCGCGGAAAAGCACAGCGTCTGCCGTTCTTTGGGCAGCACGGATGCGATTCTGCGGATCGCGGGAAGAAATCCCATGTCCAGCATGCGGTCGGCTTCGTCGAGAATCAGCACGCGCAGATCGCGGAAATGCACGAGCTTGCGCGAGAGGAAATCTTCCAATCGTCCGGGAGTCGCGACGACCAGCCGCGCGCCTTTGCGCAAGTTGGTGAGCTGCAGCCCTTCGGACAATCCGCCGACGACCAGCGCCGCAGGACCGAGCAGTTTGCCGCGCAACGCGTTGTACTGCTCGACGACTTGCATCGCGAGTTCGCGCGTAGGAACGAGCGCGAGCGCCGCGATTCCCGGCGTCTTTTCCAGCAGCATGCGCTCCATCACTGGAATCAAGAACGCGAGCGTCTTGCCGGTACCGGTCTGCGCGGTAGCCAGTACATCTTTCCCCGCCAGAGCCTGCGGAATTGCCGCCGTCTGCACTGGAGTGGGAATCGAGAACTTGGCGAATGCCAGCCGCTCTTTGGTATAGGCGGAGATCGCCATTTGTGAAAATGTTTCGGTAATACTATCCATCTGGATGTTGCCTTCTATCTGGCGGAAGCCGTCGCGGCGCGCACACACGTACTGCACAGATCGGGTGCGGGCACTGCAAACTGGTCTTGCCAGTCTTTGTTTTAAATTACGCTGAAGACTTACGGAGAGAACTGAAGGGCGGGTAATCTCAGATCAACTGCTCACCAGAGGCCGCACAACACAACCGAGGTATTAAGCGCAAAAGAAGAATACCACAGTTGCGGAGAAAGTGCACGGAAAAAGCGACAAATCGCGTTTTCCTTAGCGCAAGCGTCTATATAGTCAACAGCATAGCACCGCATGAAACCAGCGTCAGGATACAAGTTTCCGGGCGAGATTGGTGGATGCGGGCTAATGAGACGACCGTAAGCAGCGCAAGAATACGCCGCGATCCGCGCGCGATCACGGCGCGCATCGAAAGCCATGGACGTTGCCGCTTTTTGATCTCTCTGATTGAAGAGGTAGAATGATGCGCGTTGGGACAGCCGCAAGAAGAGTCAGACCTCGGAAATGTGAGTCGATCAACCCTTGGGAGGGCACCTTGGACGCCGCCAGTAGCGCAAGCTGGAAGAGCAGCAAATCCGCATTTTTCGTATCCCTATCGGTATTTCTATTCGTAGCGATCGGTGCGTGTTTGCCGATCAAAGCCCAGACCGCTTCTTTCCACAACGCGCCCGCGACCGCCGAACAAACCAAGAACCCTTACGCCGGGAAGCACGCGGCGGCGCAGGCTGGGGCGAATTTGTTCGCGCGCCATTGCGCTTCGTGCCACGGACCGAGCGGCGGAGGCACCGGCAATATCCCGGCGCTAGCCAAAGGACCTACACAGAGCGCGGCTGACGGCGCAATTTTCTGGTTCATTACGCAGGGCGATCCGAACAATGGAATGCCATCATGGTCAAGTTTGCAGGAGCAGCAGCGCTGGCAAATCATTACGTATCTGAAAGCGCTGGGCGGCACGAATCCACCATTGCCGAAGGCTAAAATCGGCGCGGCGCCCGCCAGCAGCAGCGCGGATACTGCAGCGCCTCCGAACGCTCCGTTTACGGACTATCGTTTGGAAAACCCCGGCACCGTTCGCAAAATCACGGTGCAGGATTTGCCGCAACCTTTTGCGACGAAATCGGCCAACAATGGCCCGAAAGTGATGGCGCGCCCGAACGATGCATGGCCGAAAACTCTTCCGGGCTTCTCGGTTCAGCAATATGCAAGCGGGCTGAATAATCCGCGGCTGATCGTCACGGCACCGAACGGCGATTTCTTCGTCGCTGAGAGCGAGCCGGGAGACGTGAAGGTTTTTCGCGGCATCATCGGCGATGCCAAGCCGCAACAGGTGGAAACGTTCGCGATGGGCTTGAAGCGGCCGTACGGAATTGCATTTTATCCGCCGGGCCCCGATCCGCAGTGGGTTTACATCGGCACGGTCGGCGCGGTCGTGCGCTTTCCCTATCAGAACGGCGATCTGAAGGCGCGCGGCCCGCAGCAGCACATCGTGGACGTTCCGGACGGCGGAGGACATTGGACGCGCTCGGTGCAATTCACCGCGGACGGAAAGAAAATGCTGGTCGCGGTGGGATCGGGTTCAAACGTGGATGATCCGGACACAACGCCCGGGGAAAAAAATCGCGCCGACATATTGGAATTCGATCCGGACGGCAGCGAAATGAGCGTCTACGCCTACGGCATACGCAACGCAGGCGGAGGCATCGCGTTCAATCCCGCGACTGGCGAGCTGTGGTGCTCCGTGAACGAGCGCGACGGACTGGGCGACAATCTGGTGCCGGACTACATCACGCACGTGCAGAAGGGCGGATTCTACGGCTGGCCGTGGTGGTACATGGGCGGAAACCAGGATCCGCGGCACGTGGGAAAGCATCCGGAGCTGAAGGATAAGGTGATCACTCCGGATGTGCTCTTGCAACCGCACAATGCTTCGCTGGAGATCGCCTTCTATGAAGGCAAGCAATTCCCGGCGGAATATAAGGGCGATATTTTTGCTTCGGAGCACGGATCGTGGAACAAATCGTCGCGCGCCGGCTACGAAGTGATTCGCGTGCCGTTGCACCAGACCGGCCACGCCAGCGGAGAGTACGAGGACTTCGTTACCGGGTTCGTGCTTCCCAACGGAAACGTCTGGGGCCGTCCGGTGGGGATCACCGTGGCGCCGGATGGATCCTTGCTCGTCACTGACGACGGGTCGAACAGTATCTGGCGAGTCGTGTACACCGGAAAATAATCTTTCGCGCGTGACGGCGCTGCGCGACTCTGGCGCAGCGCCGTCTGCGTTTCATCATAAGCGTGCGCGACTCCCGATTCGGTTTACCTAGTCGTTTGCTTGCGGCTTGCCTTGCGGATCAGGCCCCGCGGCCGGACCGCGAGAGCCGCTGCGTCCTCCGCCTTGCCGGTCCGCACGACCCGGACCGCCGCCGCGCTGCCAGCGATCACTCATCACTTGCCGCAGCTTGTCCCGTTGTGCAGGAGTGATTGCGTCGCGCGTGCTCAATCGATAATCAATCGAGGATTTCTGCAGGGATAATTGCGCAGCGCTGATTTCCTGCAGCTTGGCGTTGATCGCGGCGCGATCCGGCTTGTCGGCGGCGAGCAGGTCCTTCAAGTCAATTCGCTTCACGTCAAGATCGGCGCGTCCGCGAATTTCCGTCTTGCGGAAGTCTAGCTCCTGCTTGCGAATTGTGGCGGCCTGTTCGTCCGTGATGCCCACTTGCTGACGGATCGATGGATCGTTCAGGAGGCGCGCGAAACCGAAATGCCGCCCACCTCTGCGCCCGTCACGGCCGAACCCGCCGCGGCGATGGCGCCACCGGCCTTGATTCTCGCCTGATCCCATTCCGCCGCGGTGTGAAGCGAAGCCGTCCCGCGCTGCTTGGTGTCCGGCAGGCGGATCCTGCGGGCCATCCTGCGCCAATAGCGGCGAGCAGCTAAGCACCAGCGCCAGCGCCGCCAAAGCTGCCTTTGCATAAGTTCCCATGATCTGTTCTCCCTAACGTCTGATTTTCAGTTGCCCTCTAGAGTTCCGCACAGGCGGCAGAAAAGTTCCCGAAACGCGCGACGCTAACGCGTGTACCGAATTTTGTTTCATCGGCACCTCGCAGTATCGACCTGGCACTCCGTCCTGATCTACCTCCCGGGAGAAAGTGCACGCTCGCCTGCGGCCCGCAAGAGCCCGAGCTGCAAAAAAACGAAGAGCGGCCACCCGCGTCAGGATTCTGGATCCCGCCTGCGTCTAAACGCGCACCCTCGCCTGCGTCGAGACTGCGGCACCCGGCAATGCAAAGAATTTCGTTTGGGTGGTGTGGAAGGGTGTGACACCCGCCTCCTTTCTTCCGAACCTTGGTCGTTTACGCTCCCAAGTCTACTCGGAGGAAGGAGCCGACAACGTCATCGAATCAGCCGGCTGCAGCAACAATCCGCCGCAAAGCCCAACGACGCGCCACGGCGGTATCAAGTATGACACTTCCGTCCGGTATAGACCCCGGGCGGGGCATGCCCGTATTAAGATTTCCTAATCGCGGTGACCGTTACCCCATCCGTTCGGCGCTTTGTGGACATCGAGACGTCAGTTGCCATCTGAAACCGATCAGAAACCCGATCACGCCGGGAGAATCTCTAGCCGGACCCGACAGAAGCTGGCGGCGTTTGGGAGACCCGTCAGGGTTCGTCATGCTGTGCTGGTTGTCTGTTTTGTCGCACTTTACGTCCTGTTGAACAGGTCCGACATCTTAATGGAGACGCAGCTGGGTTTCACCCTATGGTATCCGGCCACCGGCTTAGCTCTTGCCCTGATGCTGGGTATCAGTCCCTCGTATGCCGTCCTGGTCTGTCTCGCCGGGATTGCCTCCGGGGCGTTGATTTATCACGAGCCCCTGGCGTCATGGAGCGGATCTTTCGGGTCCATTGTGGGTGCAGCTATTTATGCCGGCGCATCAATCGCTCTGCGCGGCCCTTTGCGAATTGACACCGGCTTGAATCAACGTCGTGACGTGGTTCGATATGTCTTCGTTACGCTGACTGCCGCAGTCCTCGCCACCACCGTTGGCATTGCATGCTTGGTCGCGGACCACACGATTCCCTGGAATCAATTCTGGCGCGCGGCATTCAGTTGGTTCAGCGGCGATTCGATCGCGTTAGTGGCCGTGGCACCGTTCCTGCTCATCCATGTAATTCCCTGGGTTCGGCGGGAACTGTCGCCGTCTCCCGGCAAGAGTGTTACGGCAGGCGCGTTCTTTGAAAAAATGCTGCCGAGGATAAGACTCGGTCGGGTCGTGGAGGCCGTCGGACAGGGAGTAAGCATTTTGGTTCTTCTCTGGGTGATGTTTGGACGTCCACTGGGCCGACTGCATCTTTTCTACCTGAGTTTCGTCCCCATCATCTGGATCGCCATGCGCCATGGAATCAAGCGCGTGGTCACCGGTCTGCTTGCCCTGAATTTCGGCATCGTCGTAGCTCTAAGAATATTTCCGCAGGAGCCGGCAGTATTGCCCACGGTCGGGATGCTGATGCTCGTCGTTTCCTTTACCGGCTTGCTCGTCGGATCGGCGGTAAGCGAACGGCATCGCATGGGCACGGAGCTTCGCGAGCAAACCGACTACTTGAATTCGCTTATTGAAAACACCCCTTTGGGAATCGTCGCTCTCGACAAAGACGGACGCGTACAGCTTTGCAACGACGCCTTCGAACGCTTGTTTCAATTTGGCCGCAAAGATCTCATCGGAAAAGAGCTGGACCCGCTCATTTCACCAATCGACGCCGCCTTGGGGGCCCGGGAATTCACGGCGCAACTCGCTTCCGGACAGCCCGTTCACGTATCCACGCGCCGCCTCCGCAAGGATGGAAAGCTGATTGACGTGGAGCTGAATGCCGTCTCCTTGCTCCAGGCTGGCGAAGTTCGGGGCGCTTACGCAATATATAAAGACATCTCGGATCAAGTCCGAGCGGCGGCACAGGCCGAGGAGCATGCCGCATCACTCAATCGATTGGTGGAAGAGCTCCGCCTGCAGACCAGTCAGATGACTTTGCTCAGCGAAATGGGAGACTTGCTGCAATGCTGCGCGACAACCGAAGAAGCATACTCCGTGGTCGCCCAGTCCGTCAAAAAACTGTTTTGCGCTCCTATTTCCGGAATGTTGTACGCATTCAAGTCCTCACGCAATGCGCTGGAGTCGGTAGCCATCTGGGGCGAGTCGCACTCGTCGGAGGCAGTCTTTGCTCCCGAGGTGTGCTGGGCTCTTCGGCGTGGACATCCCCACTGGAGTGGTGTTCCAAGCCAAGATATTTCATGCGCGCATATAAAGGACCCGGCTAAGGCAACACATCTGTGCGTGCCGATGGTAGGACAAGGGGAGACCTTAGGTATCCTCTGTCTGGAGTTTCCGAACGCGGAGCAAGCGCACACAAAAGTTGCTGCTGGCGCTTCTCAGGAATCGCAGCAACGGCTCGCGACAACCGTGGCGGCCCAAGTGGCGCTTTCTCTGGCGAGCTTGCGATTGCGGGAGACTCTGCGCGACCAATCCATCCGCGATCCGCTGACTGGATTGTTCAACCGCCGGTTCATGCAAGAATCCCTGGATCGCGAATTACAGCGAGCGAAGCGCAAAAAACGGCCGCTGGCCGTAGTCTTTATTGATCTCGACCATTTCAAACGGTTCAACGATACATTTGGCCACGCTGCTGGAGATCTGATCCTGCGGACCATGGGGGAATTGTTCCTGCGCCATTTTCGCGGGGATGATGTAATCTGCCGCTACGGCGGCGAAGAGTTTGCGATCATCTTGCCCGAATCATCCGCGAAAGACGCCGCTAAGCGCGCAAATCTACTGCGCATCGAGGCGAGTAAGATCTCGATGCGCCATCTGGGTCAGATCCTCGATGCGGTCACGCTATCCATCGGAGTTGCGGCGTTTCCCGAGCATGGTTCGACGACCGAACAGGTTCTGCGAATGGCAGACCAGTGTCTCTATCAATCCAAAACGGAAGGACGGGACCGCGTAACCGTAGCGCTACGGCAAAGACAGGAAGCGCGGAATTAGGTTCCATTCGGGATTGCGATTCACACGCCCGAGTGGCTGCGAGCCTGGCGGGTGGCCAGGCCATTCACACCGCTGCGGAACCTGCGCCTTGGATTTTACCGGTGCCGCATCCCTTCGGTTTTTTGAGAGGTGCGGGTCTAGACGCAGCATCGCTCGGGCTTCTCGTGGAACTCCTGCCTCGGTTCGCGGTCGGCTCGGGGTGACCACCCGCCGATTATGAACAGGCGGCTCAGGACGACAAGACTTTCGAGAGATTGGAAATCCGCAGTAGTTCCATCACGCGGGGCGTCATGTTAACGAATTCCAATATGCACAAGCCCTGTTTGACTGCGGACATCTTCAATCCGATCAGGGCTCCCAGACCCGAACTATCCATATAGTTCAGATCGCCAAGGTCAATTACGGTGCGGCCCCCGGCGGAGAGCAGAGGCTTGACGATTTCTTTTAGTTCGGCGGCGTTCTCGCTTATCAGCCTGCCGTGACACTTCAGCACCGTAACTTTGTTACCGTGCTCGTCCGCTGGTAAATTCTCGATTTCGTAACGGAAAGAGCCGTCCGCTCCCATCGCTTTGCCTCCCATGCCCGAAACGGCTCGCATGGTATCATCGGGCCATCTGGGCGCTATGTTAAAAACAGGTTACAGCCTCTGGGGCTGCCTTCGACTCACATCCACTGTGCATCGGGAGAGGGGCCTGCGCTCGCGGTAGTGGCTTCGGGGCACGCGTTGCGGGAGTCGCGCTCTGGGAACACTCATGAAAATCTATGCCTGCACCTTCATAATTTTCAGCGGCTTCCTTGGGAACCATGTCGCCAGCGCTCAGCTGCATAAACCAGGCACAGACCCAGCCGTCGCAAGCATCGCGCAGATGAAACCGTCGGTCGTACAGATAAAATTCAAATCGGATGCAACGAAACCTGAATATCAAGAGGGAGTTGCCGGAACGGGCATTGTGGTGAGTGATGAGGGCTACGTTCTGACGGCCGCGCACGTTATCACCGAGACCGAGGCGGCATTGCGAGCCAGTAATGCGACCAAGGTCGAGTTTTTCGCCGGAATCTCAATTGACGCGATCGCAGGCCCAGGCGCCAACTCCCGAGGCAGTTTCGCCTACATACCCTGCACGATCAAAGACAGCGACCCGGCCCACGATATTGCGATCCTGCAACTCGCTCAAAGTCCATTTTCGGAAGCTTTTAGGCTGGGGATAAAAACTGGCGACAAAGAGCCAAGGGTCACATTAGGCGTAGCGAAACTGGACCAAACTCTGCCGCCGGAGGGTCAGACAGTTTTAGTTTCAGGATATCCGTTGTCCATTCCAACGCTCGTGACCCAAAAGGGAATGATTGCGAGCCAGACCTTTCGCGTTGCGCAAACGCAACGCCCGAACGCGCCCGCCGGTTCTGTCCCTGCGGAAATCGAAGACGCAATCCTGTTCGACGCGGTCGTGAACCCCGGAATTAGCGGCGGCCCCGTTTATTTGCCCGGAGAGCATTCTGTCGTTGGTATCTGCGACGCCTATGAGCCATCAGCGATTTTCGCGACGCAAAGACTCCAAACAGTGGTTCCCGCGGCGGCTCAAAATTCCGGGCTTGCGGTCGTGATTCCCATTCAGTACGCGATTGCCCTGCTCCAGAAAAATAAGATTGAGACAAAATTGCCGTGACCGCGACCGTTGAACGTCGGCCGGTGGCTGAATCTTTCGCGTCATCCAAAGGAATGCCTTTGCATTGTCGGGCACCGCACTCTCGCCGCAGGCGAGGGTGCACGCCTTTGACTTTCGACCGATGACTCTTGGAACTTCGCTCCAGATCACTTCGTTCCCGTAAACCCCGCCGCGCGATCGACAACCCACCAACCCACCAGCGCCGTAGGCGCGGCATCACCTAGCCCGCAGCTTCGGGTAACAAGACGGCGAGAGCGATGATGCCAGGAATTATTGCGAACGCGCAGAGGACCAGGATGGCGCCGCGTCTGGCGGTTTGACCGTGTGCGGCGCGGGCCGCTATAATCATTGTTTCCGCGGGGAGCAAAATGCCCGCCGAAGGAGTGCTTGGAGTTTTTGTCGAGCGCATGCCAGGCGCCCGATGCCATGCGGCGTGCGAGTTACACCCCACCATAGCCCTGCGCGAGACAGGTTGATGCAACGCGAGACGAGGGCGGGGAATTCCAGACCAGAATTCAGGAGCAGGAAATGATTAAGGCAACCCAACTACGCCCGGGAATGATCATCAAGCACGAGGGCGACCTGTGCGTCGTGTATAGCGTGGACCACCGCACGCCGGGAAATAAGCGCGGTTCGATGCAGACCAAGATGCGCAACTTGCGCAACGGGAACATGATGGACTTCCGGTTCCGCGCGGAAGAAACGCTGGAAAAAGTGGTGGTGGACGAAATCCAGTTCGAGTATTTGTACAGCGACGGGGATACGCACCACTTCATGAACACGGAGAATTACGAGCAACTGGCGCTGCAGAACGATATTGTGGGCGACACCAGGGATTACCTGATTCCGAATCTGCCCGTGAAAATTGAGTATTACGACGACAAGCCTATTGGCGTGTTGCTGCCGGATACGGTGGATCTGACGGTGGTGGAGACGGAGCAGAGCATTCAGAAGGCGACGGCCAGCGCGGTGATGAAGCCGGCTAAGCTCGAGACTGGATTGATCGTCAACGTTCCGCCGTTTGTGGGGAACGGTGACAAGATCAAGGTGGATACTTCCGAGGCGCGCTACATTCAGAGAGTGCAGTAGGTTTCCGCAGGCGGCAGGGACCTGAGGTTTAGACCGCGACGGCGGACTTGGCCCCGAAGACGCGCAGGAAGATGGCGTCCACCGCGCGCAGCTGGCGATGCAGGTTGAAGGTGTGCGCGAGCGCTTGCTGGTCGAGGAATTTGCGGATGTTGGCATCGGCAGCGATGCGGTCCTGAAAGCTGGTTTCGGATTCCCAGGCGGCCATGGCATGCGCCTGCACCCATTTGTATGCGTCCTCGCGCGGGGCGCCCTGTTCGACGAGGTCCTGCAAAAGCTGTCCGGAAAAAACCAAGCCTTGCGTGGCATTCAGATTCCGCAACATGCGTTCGGGAAACACTTTCATATTGGCGACGATTTCGGTCGTGCGATGGAGCATGTAGTCCACCAGGATGGTGGAGTCGGGAAGAATCACACGCTCGACGGAGCTGTGGGAAATATCACGTTCGTGCCAGAGCGCGACATTTTCGAGGGCCGCAAGGGAATTCGCGCGGATCACGCGGGCTAGTCCGCAGATTTGTTCGCTCGCGACCGGGTTGCGCTTGTGCGGCATGGCGGAACTGCCGCGTTGCTCGCCACCGAACGGTTCCTCGACTTCACGGACTTCGGTGCGCTGCAGGTGACGGATTTCCTGCGCGATGCGTTCCAGCGACGCAGCGACGATTGCCAGCGTGGTGAGATATTGCGCGTGGCGGTCGCGTTCAATCACTTGCGAAGTGATCGGCGCGGTCGCAAGGCCGAGGCGATGGCAGATTTTCTGTTCGATTTCCGCACCCAGATGCGTGCAAGTGCCCACCGCGCCAGAAATTTTGCCGACGGCGATTTGTTGCGCGGCGACCTGAAAGCGCGCCAGATCGCGGCGATTTTCGGCGTACCAGTTGGCGATTTTCAGGCCGAAGGTGATGGGCTCGGCGTGAACGCCGTGGGTGCGGCCGATTTCGGGCGTGTCTTTAAATTCCCAGGCGCGCCGCTCGAGGACTTCGCCCAGCGCTTCGATTTTTTTCTCGATGAGACGAGAAGCTTCGCGGATGAGCAGCGCTTGCGCGGTGTCCACGACATCATTGGAAGTGAGGCCGTAATGCAGCCAGCGCGCGGCTGCGGGATCCGCTACTGATTCCTGCACGGCAACGGTGAAGGCGATCACATCGTGGCGAACTTTTGCTTCGATTTCGTTGATGCGCGCGACATCCACGCGGGCGCGCTGGCGCAATCGCGCAGCAGCCTCGCGCGGCACCACGCCGGCTTCAGCGAGCGTTTCGGTGGCGGCCAGTTCAACTTCCAGCCATTTCTGAAAGCGATTTTCGTCGCTCCAGACGCGGCCCATTTCCGGGCGGGTGTAACGTGCAATCAAATCCAGCTCCCTTGACAGCTGCGCTCGAGCGAAATACGCCAGCGTGCGAAGCCTGTGACGAACTGCAGCAAACGGCGGAAAGAATTCCCTGTGCCATCATACCCGAATTTGCCCGGGTGATCGACGGCGGGGCGCCGCCCGTCCTTGGGAACACAAACTCCCTGGTTTCAGCGTTTTGGCGGAAATTCGCGCAGCGAACGACTTAATAGATAGCAGGCCAATCTCGATAAGAGGAGCAAAACAATGAAAGTGATGGTTTCCTGGTTTAGCGTGAACGATTTTGAGGGCGCAAAGAAGTTTTACGGCAACGTGCTGGGTCTGAAGAAAACGTTTGAAGCGCAGCAGTGGGCGGAGTTCGCGGGCGCCGAAGGCGAGGAGAGCATCGGCGTTGCTGTCAATCCGCGAGCAGGAAAAGAGCCGGGAGCGACGATCGTGCTGCGAGTGGAGGACATCGAACGGGAACGCAATCGGTTGGAAACGGCTGGGGTGAAATTCGAGGGGAGGATCGAGGAAATTCCGGGCATCGTGAAGCTCGCGACGTTCCGCGACCCTTCGGGCAACCGGTTGCAGCTGGCACAACCGCTGATGCAGTCGTAGATCGTCGCAAGGGAGCAAGGAGCCGCGCCAGTTTCGAATCTCGTTGTAAACTGGCGCGGCTCGATCATTTCTCAGGAGAGAAAAATGGCCGTGCATCCGTTGCCGGAAATCGCGCTGCAGGAAGAAACGCAGCTGGTGGAAAAAGCGCAGCAGGGAGACAGTCTGGCGTTCGGGTCGCTGCTGGAGCCGTGGCGCAAACCGCTTTTCGGCTACATCTACCGCATGGTGATGTTGCGGCAGGACGCCGAGGATTTGTTGCAGGACGTGCTGGTGCGGGTGCTGGAAGGAATACGAACGTATCGAGGTGAAGCGCGGTTCAAAAGCTGGCTCTTCGGCATCGCGACGCATGTTTGTCTGGACCATCTGCGGGCGAAGAAGCGCTGGCACGTGGACGCGCAAGCGATCGGCGAGAAAGAAGCTCTCGCTGATCCGCCGCGAGTCGAGGGGATCACCGCATTGATGCAGCAGCCCGGATTCAGCTTCGAAATTCGCGAGCACATCGCGTTTTGTTTTTCTTGTATCGCGCGTACGCTGCCCCCGGAAGAACAGGCCGCGCTGATGCTGAAGGAAGTTCTGGGATTTACCGGGGAGGAAGCGGCAGGAATCCTGGGCGTTTCCGAGCCGGTATTCCGCCACCGGCTTTCTGCGGGGCGCGCAAAAATGATGGAGGATTACGATGGGCTTTGTGCGCTGATCAATAAAGCAGGCGTGTGTTATCAGTGCAGCAGTTTGCAGCAAATAGCCGACGAAGGGCATCGCGGCGCGGACTTGGTGCAGATCGAAGTCGCGCCCGGAGTGGCCATGAACGCCGAGAACTTATTCGACGCGCGGCTCGCGATTGTGCGCGACGCGGACCTGGAGACGGGGCGAACGCGCGTTGTACACGATTTGTTCTACAGCAGCTTGGCGGCGCGGGAGGAATCCCGTTAAGCGGTGGAACCGTAAAAACTACAGTTCGAAGGGGCCGAGGGGGATCCGCTGCGAGGCGACGTGCAGCGTGCCGCGAAAGGCGAATTCGCCCGGGCGGCGGCCCAGGGCCTCTTCGGCGCAGATGCGGGCTAGGTCGGGAGTGTTGTTCTGCTCGGAAACGTGCGCGAGGACGAGGTGGCGCGCGCGTCCATCGAAAACTTCGGAATCCGCCAGGAATTCACTGACAACTGAATTGGAAAGATGGCCCGTGCGGCTCATCACGCGCTGCTTGATGTACCAGGGATAAGGGCCGACCTTCAGCATTTCCAGATCGTGATTGGATTCCAGGATGAGGAAGTCGGCTTCGCGCAGGTGATGTTTTACCAGCTCGGGCATGTAGCCGAGGTCGGTAACGATGGCGACTTTCTTGCCGTGGGCGCAGAAGGCGTAGCCGACGGGGTCGGCAGCGTCGTGCGGAATTGTGAATGCGGTGATTTCGATGTCGCCGATTACGAATCGAATTCCGGGGCGGATGTATTCGACGCGCTCGATTTTGGTTTTCGGGCCGTCGCCATACATTTTTTGAATTTCGCGATGAGTCGGGGCGGTGAGGTAGGCGGGACATTTCCACTCGCGGGACATTTGCGCGAGACCGTTGGAGTGATCGCTGTGCTCGTGGGTGACGAGAATGCCGTCAACTTTTTCGGGGCGCGCGCGGCCGAGAGTTTCAAAGCGCCGCAACATTTCTTTTTTGCCGAGCCCGGCGTCAATCAGGAGAGTGGTGCACCCCGATTCGAGCAACGTGGAGTTGCCCGTGCTGCCCGACGCCAGAATGGATACGCGAAACGAGATACGCTTCCCCCGCGAAGCGCGTCAACAACCACGAACGGTTGCGCGCGACACCGCAAGGGGATGATGGCAAAGTGCCGCGCTGGCGTCAATACGAAGTCGCGCAAGAGAAACCAGGTCATAGGCCAATAACGGGTTGACACTCTGCGGGAATTCAGCGAATCAGATGGCGAGCTGCTCCTGGGTGAGTTCGAAGCCGTTCAGGTTGCCGACGACGGAGGCCGCCATGCGGCCGGGCTGGAAGAATTCGCGGGCGAGTTGCTGGACGTCTTCCACGGTGACGCTTTCGAGCAGGGCGATCAAATCCTGCGCGGTGAAGTGGCGTTTGAAGTACATGTGATAGCGCGCGAGGCTGTTCATGCGCTGGCCGCTGCCTTCGAGAGCAAGCAACGTGGCGCCTTTCAGATGATCTTTCGCGCGGCGCAGTTCCGGAGCGCTGAGCGGTTCATCGCGCAGGCGGCGGAATTCATCGAGTACGGAACGGACCAGCTGCGAAGCCGTGTCCAGCGAAGTGCCGGCGTAAACCGAAAGCGCGCCGGCATCGCGATAGGAATTCAGTTCGCTGAAAATTGCGTAGGCGAGGCCCTGGCGCTCGCGAATATTCTGGAAGAGGCGCGAAGACATTCCGCCGCCGAGCACGTTGTTGAGCACCGCGACGCCGAAGCGGCGGCGATCGGTCATGGGCAGCGCCGGGACGCCCATGCAGATGTGGACTTGCTCGAGTTCGTGCTTGGTGCGCAGAGTGACGTGCGAAGCGGGCTGCGGGGTAGCTTCCGCGGCGTCCTCGCTCGCCGAGGTGCCTTTTGCGAAGCGTTCCGAAACCAGGTCCACCAATTGCGCGTGCGTCAGATGGCCGGCGGCGGTGATGACCATGTTGTTCGGCGCGTATCTTTGCTTGAACCAGGTGCGCAGCGTATCGCGAGTGAAGGCGGAGACGGTTTCCGGCGTGCCCAGGATTGGTTTGCCCAAAGCATGCGGCGACCAGAAATTTTGGGTGAATAGTTCGTGGACCAGGTCTTCGGGATTGTCCTGGGTCATGCGAATTTCTTCCAGGATCACGGATTTTTCGCGATCGATTTCGTCGTCGGCAAATTTTGGGTCGAGAACCATGTCTGCGAGCACGTCGAAAGCTTTGGGCAGATGTTCATCGAGAACGCGCGTATTGAAGCAGACCATTTCCTTGGAGGTGAACGCATCGAGCATGCCACCGACGCTGTCAACCTCACGCGCGATATCTTCCGCTGTGCGCCGCGTGGTGCCTTTGAAAACCATGTGCTCGATGAAATGCGAAATGCCGTTCAGGCCAGGCGGTTCGCAGCGCGAGCCGGTGCGCAGCCAAATGCCTACGGAAACGGAGTGCACGTGCTCCATCGGCTCGGTGATGACGACGAGCCCGTTCGGAAGGGCGTCCGTGTGGACCCTGTGATTTCTGTCAGGCATGTTGTTGTCTGGTTCCATTGTGGCATGGTGGGGCTATAAATGTCATGGATACGACGATTGTTTTATTGCGCATGATGAACCATACGAGGATGTACATATTTGCGGAGCGCGTTAGGAACTTGGTGTGAGAGCGCCCGGCGGCAGCGGACCTAGGCCAATTTTTCGTCGGGCGAGAGCTTTCCGTATTCGCTGGAATAATGCAGCGGGACATCGGCGTACGCGCCTTTATCCATGGAATACACTTCGCAGGAATCGTAGGGGTAAGAATAGATGTGCACGCTGGTGGAGGGCTGATTGAATTCCGGCAAATTCTGCACCTGGTGCACGGGCTCTTCGGGGCGCACCACGGCGGGATGGGTCGCGTCCATGATGTAAGAATCGGAGGGGACCAGCTTGCAGCTACCGTGCGCGGCGTCGCGATTTTCCACGCGAAAATTCTGTACGCGCAGGCGGCCGAGGGGCGTGACCATCCAGCAATTCTGATCGCGATGATTGTGGATGCGGCTGACCTGTCCGACATTCCAGCAGATCGCGAGGATTTCAAAGAGCTTGCATTTGTAGATCAGATTTCGGGTGTAATGGCTGTTGGCGTAAAAAATATAGGGAGCGAGAGTTTCCGGCTGGATGGCTTTGCGCTCGGTGAATTCCAGCACGCGGGGAATGGTGAATTCTTTTTCGGGAATGGCGCCGAGCTGCTTCACCCATTCATCAATGGCGACCAGTTCCATCAGCTTTCTGTTATCCGTTGGCGTCACGGTGCTCATCGGCGCGCCTCCTGCTGCGTGTGCATGCGAATCTCAAACACCCTATTATATCGCTGCGCGGCTGGGCTGGCGTCGAAAAATCGCCGCGCGGGCGCGTGTTATCATGATCGTACGATGCCTGCGAACCACTCCCACCTTCCGCTGAATCTGCTGGGCCAATCAGCAGAAGAACTGCGGGCGTTTATGCAAACGCTTGGCGAACCGGCCTATCGCGGCGCGCAGATTCACCGCGCGCTTTACGCCGAGCACAGGTTTGACGTCGCGCACATGAGCAATCTGCCGGTGGCGCTGCGCGAGCGACTGGCGCGCGAGACTGTGATCGCGCTGCCGCAGATCGTGCGGCGTTACGGCTCAAGCGACGGCACGGTGCGTTACGTGCTGACGCTGCCGGCGGCGGATGCGAGCGGCGCGGGGAAGGCCACCAAGCAGGCGACAGTCGAGGCAGTGTTCATGCCGGAAGAAAATCGCCAGACGATTTGCATTTCAACGCAGGCGGGTTGCGCTGTGGATTGCCATTTTTGCCTTACGGCGACGCTGGGGCTGATCCGCAATCTCACGGCTGGAGAAATTATCGGGCAGGTGCTGATCGCGCTGGAGGAAAATCGCGCCCGCCTGAGGCCGCAGACGAATGTGGTGCTGATGGGCCAGGGCGAACCGCTGCTGAACTACGAGCCGGTGATGGCAGCGCTGCGAATCCTGCTCGACCCGAATGGTATGGCGATCACGCCGCGGCACACCACGCTTTCGACCAGCGGAATCATTCCCGGCATCGAGCGGCTGGGCGGCGAAAAAGTGCGGCCGAAGCTGGCGATTTCGCTGAATGCTTCGTCGAACGAGCAGCGCGACGAGATCATGCCGATCAATCGCAAGTATCCGATCGAAGATTTGCTGGCGGCGTGCGCGCGGTATCCGCTGCGTCCGTGGGAACATTTGACGTTTGAATATGTGCTGCTGGGCGGATTGAACGATGCGCCGGAAGATGCGCGGCGCGTGGCGAAACTGCTGGCAGGTCTGCGCGCGAAAGTGAATTTGATTCCGTGGAATCCGGGAGAGCTGCCGTACCAGAAGCCCGCTGAGGCGCGTATCGAAGAATTTCGCGGAATTCTCGAGGAGAAAGGCGTGCGAGCGTTTGTACGTTACTCCCGTGGCCAGGATGTGATGGCTGCTTGCGGGCAGCTGGCGCTGCTGGAATCAGCGGCGCCAGCGGCTGCGGCGTCGGCCTTACCCCAGATTTCTCCGGCGCGGTAGTCCCGCAGAACATCGAGCTCGTTGCCAATCATGAACGAATGCCGATCGCGGCCATCATCCGGCCGGTGCTGTGTTCGCGGCGGTAGCTGAAGAAAAGATCGCCGCGACACGCGGTGCAGAAGCCAGATGAAAGAATATCTTTGCGTGCGACGCCCGCGCCGGCCAAAATAGCACGATTCGCCGCAATCAGATCGAGATGAGCGCAAGGAGCGGGCGGCGCGTGTCCGGGCGGGCGCATGGTTAGCCAGGGGAGCCAGTTGGGATCGTCATCGCTATTTTCGAGCGCATCGATTGGGCCCGTTAACCAATCGGGGGCGTTGGGAAACTTTGCGCTGAATTCCTTCACGACATCGTGGCCAACTTCGTAGCAGCAACCGCCTATACCCGGGCCCAGCGCGGCGACCACATCCTGTGCGCGGGTGCCAAATTCCATTTGCATGCGGCCCAGCGTTTTTTCGGCAACGCGCTGTGCGGTGCCGCGCCAGCCCGAATGAATCGCCGCAATCGCGCGGTGCTTGGTATCGGCGAGCAGGATGGGAATGCAATCGGCGCTCTGGATGGTCAGCAGGACGCCGGGCTCGCGAGTGATCAGAGCGTCGCCTTGCAGGGCTTGTTCGCCCTGCGGCAGATCTGCCGCGCTAACCAAGTGCACGATATCGGAATGGATTTGGCGCAATGCAACGACGCGCATTTTGCTCGCGCCGAGCGCTGCAAAGAACTCCCCGCGATTTTGCAGTACGTGGCCGCGCGAATCCCAGTCCGTGAATCCGAGGTTCAGGACTTTTTCCGCCGCAGGTTGTTGCTTCGCGTCTGACGCGCTGTGATTCGCTGCCCGTTCGCTGACGCCGCCGGGCCGTGTGCTGAAACCATGGGTGAGCCAAGTGCTGCGGGCGAGCGACGGCGATTCAAGGATCTGCAAGCCACCGCTGCGGCGCAACTTCCACGGGGCGGGGCGATCTAGAGTCTTCGCCCTGGCTTTCCGCGGCGGCACTTTTTTCTTGGCAAGACGAGTGGGCATATTCGAATGTTCGAGGCTTACGCCAAATCGCGGCGCGCAATCATTATAGGTATAATCCCGCTGCGGCGCAGAATTTGCATTGCTGGCGACCATGGGGAAGCGAGGCGCATGTGATCGTGGGCCTGGGGTTGGACATCGCGGAGATTGACCGAATCGAAGCGGCGCTGACGCGGCACGGCGCGCCGATTCTGGAGCGGCTGTACACGCCGTCTGAGGTTGCATACTGCGAGAGTTTCCGCGGCAAATTCGAGCGCTACGCGGGACGATTCGCCGCCAAAGAAGCGGCGATGAAAGCGCTGGGAACGGGCTGGCGGTTCGGCGTGCGCTGGCGGGATATCGAAGTGATGCGCGAGCCGACCGGCAAACCTTCGCTACGGCTGCATGGGGTGGCGGGCGAATGCGCCGCGCGGCTGGGTGTGAAAAACATTTCACTTACGATTACGCACAGCGGAAATCTCGCGCTGGCCGAAGTTATCTTCGAGAACTGAGCGCTTCCTCGCGTGCGGCCGCTTCTTGCGCGGAGTTGATGCGCGCTTCGCACCATTGGTTCGCGGGCCGAGGGCCTTCCACGCGTACCTTCAAGTAATTTCCCGTCAACGCTTCGGTCCAGGTAGCGCCGCCGCGAGCCAGGGTGAGTGCGCGCAGCGTTCGTCCTGTTTGCAGCTCGCGGAAGGCTGCGGCCTTCTGCTGGCCGAGAGTGCGTAAGGCGCGTGCGCGGTCGCGAGTGACAGCGAGCGAAACCGGCGCACCGAGATCGGCCGCTCTCGTGCCGGGACGCGCGGAAAACGAAAATACGTGCAGATAGGTGAATGGCAGGCGCGCGATGAAAGCGAAAGTGGCGGCGAAGTCTTCATCGGTTTCGCCGGGGAAACCGGCGATTACGTCCGCGCCGATCGCGGCGTCCGGCAGCGCGCTGCGAATCAGCTGAATGCGTTCTGCGTAGTGCGCCGCGCGATACCAACGATGCATCGCGCGGAGAATGCGATCTGCTCCGGACTGCAGCGGAACGTGAAAATGCGGAGCGATGCGCGGCGAGGCTGTCGCGAGCGCAACGAAATCTTCGGTAATGTCCTGCGGCTCGATGGAGCTGAAGCGCAGCTGCTCGAGCGCGGTCTGATTCAGAATACACCGGACCAAATCGGCCAATTCCACACGCGGCGCCAGATCACGCCCGTACGAACCGAGATTGATTCCGCTAAGCACGATCTCCTTCGCGCCCGCTGCAACGAGCTTCTGAATTTCTCCCAGTACTTCGATCGGCGGCAGGCTGCGGCTGCGTCCGCGAACGAATGGGATGACGCAATAGGAGCAGCGATTGTTGCAACCGTCTTGAATTTTCAGGATAGGCCTGGTGCGATCAGCGGGGATGCCTTCCCGGGGGTTAACCTGCAGGGTGGTTTGCGCAAAGATGTCGCCGGTGAGGATTTTGGCTGGGCCACGCGCGAGCGACATCGGTTCGGTATCGAGGGCGGCGAGAGGAACGAAATCTCGCGCCGGCGTGCGATCCAAGATTTCGCCGGGGGAATCAGCGACAGAGCCGTCGGCGTGGCCTGGGCCCGGTGCAAACATTTCTCGCAGCAGACGGGGAATCTCGGTCTGATGGGAATTTCCGACGACCCAGGAAACGCCGGGAAGCTGCGCGAGGTCTTCCGGCGCGCGCTGCGCATAACAGCCAGTAACCAGGATGCGCGCGGCGGGATGCGCGCGATGAATCTTGCGCACTGCATCGCGCGCTTGCGAATCCGCGGCGGAGGTTACCGTGCAGGTGTTGAGCACCACCACGTCGGCGGAGTCGTGCTGATCGCGCATGGTCCATCCGGCGGAGCGCAAGGCACGGCGCATCGCCGCAGCGTCCGCTTCGGTGGCCCGACAGCCAAAATTTTCAAGCGAAAACGTAGCCATGATTTGCACGCAGACTCCACAGAGGGAGGATGCAGGAGAAAGATTATAGCAGTGTAACGAAGCGGGAGTCACAACCAGCAGAGCGACGACGGTAATTCGAACTGCGGAACTAAACGCCCGCTCCGCGGCGTTGGTAGCACAGCAGGATCAGGTCTGCGCGGCGGCGAACGCCGAATTTGGCCAGCAGGTTTGAAACGTGGAACTTCACCGTGCGTTCGGAGATGTGCAGGCGGTCGGCGACTTCTTTATTGGCCAGATTTTCGAGCAGGCCGGCAAGGACTTCCTGCTCGCGGCGGCTCAATTCGGCCGGGGAATCGCCGCGCAGCCGGCGCCCCTGGGTCGTGCTCAAAATCGAATCCACGAAGCGTGAGAGGACTTCGCGCGGCACCCAGAAACCACCGGAAGCGACCAGCGGCAGCGCGCGCGGAAGCTGCTCGCGCGCTTCCTTGTAATTCAGAATGCCTTTCACGCCCTGGCGAAGCAGCGTATAGCTGTCGGCTTCCTTCAGATTGTCGCCCACAACCAGCAGGCGAGCGGCCGCATTGTGATCCAGAATATTGCCCAGCAATGCGCCGGTAGCTTGCCGCGCCGCGTGCGCGTCGATCACGTAGACCGAAGCGCGCGGTACTTCCAGATTGCGCAGGTCCGGAGCGAGCATGGAATCGAGTTGGCGGATCACCAGCTGGAAATGGGAGTCCTCGAGCAAACGGCGAAATTCCTCCAGCACCATTGGGTGGGGGGAAAGAATGCAGACTTTTAGTAGTTTGGAGTTTGCGGTCGCCTTAACCATCGTAGCTAAGGCTAGCGGAATTGGCGCGCAGGGGCAAGAAAGATGGAGGAGCGGATTTCATACCAGACACGGGTGCGTATGGCCTGAATTTCCAGGCGCGCCAGGCGGAGGTTGTCTGCCGACGCCTCTGGAATCCGGCAAGCCCAGCCACACGAGGCGCTTTCGGAGGCCTGGATTCAGCAGTCAGGACCGAAGGCGAGCCGCTCTAGGAGGATTCGGAGAGTTCGCCGTCGGACGGATCCATCCTGCGGGCGGGCCGCTTGGCAGGGAGGCCCGCCTGGCGGACCTTGTAAAGCAGCGCACGGTAACTGATTTTCAGGACTTCGGCGGTTCTGCGCCGGTTCCAGTGATTGGCTTGCAAGACTTTCAAGATGACGTCGTGTTCCATGCGGCGCGTGACTTGCTGCGCGATGTGCTTGAGCGGAATGTTTCCTTCTTCATTCATCTCGTAGGAAATATGCAGCGGTTTCTTTTCGGCGGACGGATCGCGGTCGGAATGGAAGGCTTCTTCCGAGCCGAGGATCACGTAGCGCGCCATGCAATTTTCGAGCTCGCGGATATTCCCAGGCCATTCGCGCTGCTGTAGCAACTGCAACGCTTCGCGCGAGACTGGCGCGGCTTCGCGCTGGAAACGGCGGTTGAAGAGTTGCCGGAGATAATCGACGAGGTAGGGAATGTCGTCGCGCCGGTTGCGCAGGGAAGGCAACGTGATGGTGATCACGTTGATACGGTAAAAAAGATCGGCGCGAAAGCCCCCACGGGCAATTTCCTGATGCAACAGGCGGTTGGTGGCGCAGATGACACGAGCGTCCATGCGCCTTTCTTCGTGGTCGCCGATACGGGTGAAATGGCCATCCTGCAGGATGTGCAGCAGCTTCGCCTGCAGGCTCGCATCGATCTCGGCAATTTCGTCGAGGAAGAGCGTTCCGCCTTGCGCCAGTTCCATGCGGCCGGGCTTGGCGGCGTGCGCGCCGGTGAACGCACCTTTCTGAAATCCGAAGAGTTCGCTTTCGATCAGGGTGGCCGGAATCGCCGGACAATTCACTTTGACAAACGGACCCTGATTCCAAGGGGAGCGCTCGTGGATAAAGCGCGCCAGAACTTCCTTTCCGGTGCCACTTTCACCCAGAACGAGTATGGGAACGTTGAGCCCGGCGGCGCGTTCGACACGTTGCCGGACAGCTTGCATGGCCTCGGACGGACCAAAATAGATGTGTGCAGGGGGTAATTCGCCATTCTGGGTAAGCGGTACAAGCTTTGCTTCAGCGGCGGATGCCATTAGTGTCCAGTGAGCTTGAGTAGGGCTTATGCCGCGCCCCCGAGAAGAATATTGCACACCGACCGCCAAACTTGTGAAAAGCGTTGGTACGCCAAGTTCATGGGCGGCAGCGCACGGGTTTCTGTAATTGACTGTTTCTTAGAGAGATAGGTCAATCCGCAGTTTTGCGCGTTTTAGTACTAAACGGCTGAGCGAGGGCGAAAAGCGGTACTATCGTCAGAAAATGCTAGGCACTTTCGGGAAGTGGTCTTCCTCGCCGGTATGACCCCTGCTGCGGGCGGATTCGCGGAATGGCGCCGCGCGGAACCGAATTGGGAAGCGAGTCCTGCCCTAAAAGAGGGAGACCGACCCAGACTCTTAGGACTTATCGTTGCGGGAAGATCATGGCCTCCAGCATGTCCGCGCGGGCCTTTTGGTCCGAGGCAAACAGCTGCAGCAGGTCCGTCACGGAAATCATTCCGCGAAAGCCCTTCGCATGGTCCAGAACCACCAGATGATAGATGCCGTGTTGTTCCATCAGCCGCAAACAATCTTCGAGCGAGGTCTCGGGCGTGGTGCTGACCAGTTGCCGCGTCATGATTTCCGAAACGCGCATCCAGGCCGGGCACTTGTTTTCGGCAGCGACTTTGTCGGAAACATCGCTTTGCGATACGACGCCCAGGAGCACGCCGTGCTGGTCGCACACGCCGACGGCACGCACTTGCTTGTCGCGCAGATAGCGAGCGGCATCGTGCACGGTGGTGTCTTCAGCGATGGAATAAACATCGCGGCGGGAAGCGATCAAGTCCGCAACTTTCATGGAAACCTCCTAGCCGGGGGGACTGGAGCGGATGGTAGGGCGTTTCAAGTGAAGAAAGCAACCGAAATTAGACGAATGCGTGAGAAGGGAGTGAAATGTCCGTGTGCGCAGCGCAACGGTGCGCACCCGGACGGGCGATTTCGGCTCTGACAGAAAAGCCATAGCGAACAGAAGCAGACGGACAGCATGGCTCGCACCGCAGAGAACAATTCTAAATCGGTGACGCCTCTCCGCGGATAATATCGTAGCGCTCAATTACGGCCGCTACTCCAATCGATTCACGCGCGTCCTCTTCCTGTTTGTCCACGCGAACGACACGTCCGTGCGCGCGAACGAAGACTTCGGTGCCGCGTGTAATTTCCGCCGGCAAAGTGAGCGTGAAATCAACTTCGGTGCCGGGAGCGAGATCTTTCTCCATCATAAAGTAAACGCCGCGCGTCGAGATATCGCGAGTCTGACCGTTGTGCGTACCCGGCTCTCGATTGATCGGCAGGCGAACGTTTACTGGCAAGGATAAATCATACCGGCGTGCCATGCGACGCTCCGTCATCCCCACTGATCCTCCATGCCAAGATTGAAGTGCAACACTTCCCCGCAACTTGAAGCAGCAATCGCTCTTCCAAAGGTGGGCTCCACTGCAAAGAGCTGTGGCTCGCGCCCAACCAGGCCGCCTCCATCGCCTCTGGCTGCAACCGGGTCCAGGTGAGGAGGCAAACCCTTTGAAAACAGTGACAAGCGTTGTTAAGAGTTTCAGACCGGGAGGCTCAAAATCGATCCCCCCACGAGGGGCATCGCCCGTGCCCCGTTTCGGAGCGAATACTAGACCATGCCAAGGGCAGATGGGTAGTGCTATTTCGCTGAATGTGCTCTAGATATGCAACTCTTTGCAACAGTAGTAGGACTAGTACGTTTGCGTACGGTGTGTCAATTTCTGAGACTGCGAGCACAGAAATACGGCTGCCCGACCTCGCCAATTTCTAGCGCGGACCGGGCAGCCGTTTGTTGATTTCGTCAATTTGCATTGATGGAACTACGATCCGCGAATCGCCGGAGCCGACTCTTTTGCTTCCAATTCTTTCGCCGTCGCTTCCTTTGCGGCTGCTTCGCGCGCAGCTTTCGCCGCCGCCGAACGCGCGCCACGTCCAGAATCGAGATTGAATTGCCGCATTTTGTACAGCAGCGCCTTGTAGCTGATGCCCAACATGCGCGCCGCGTCTTTGCGGCACCAATTCGTTTTCTCCAGTGCGTCAGCGATCGCTTCCATCTCGGCTTCGTCCTTCAATCCGCGAACCAGCGCCTTCAGCCCCTGTTCTTTCGGCGGAGGAGTTTCTTCGCGCGGAGCGGTGCGATGTTGCTGGCCGGTCATTTCCAGAAGCTCGCGGAAACTGCCTTCGTCGTCTTCCAAGATTACGTAGCGCTTCACGAAATTCTCGAGTTCGCGCAAATTGCCTGGCCACGGGTAGCGCAGCGCCGCTTCGAGCAAATGCTTGGAAGGATCGGGCGCCGGTTTCGCATACTTCTCGCTGTACTTCGCCAGAAAATGGCGGAAGAGCAGAGGAATTTCGGTGGTGCGTTCGCGCAGCGGCGGAATGTGGATCGAAAGCACGTTCAAACGGTAGTAGAGGTCTTCGCGAAAACGGCCGGAGCGCATGGCGTCTTTGACGTCCACGTTGGTGGCCGCCAGAACTCGCACATCCACATTCACCACGGCGCGGGCGCCGAGGCGTGAGAACTGGCCATCTTGCAGTACGTGCAGAAGCTTCGCCTGGAGGTGCGGGCTCATTTCCGCGATTTCATCCAGGAAAATCGTGCCCTTATTGGCCAGTTCGAATTTGCCGGGCTTGGCGCGGACGGCTCCGGTGAAAGCGCCTTGCTCGTAGCCAAAGAGCTCGGATTCCAGCAACTCGCCAGGCAACGCCGCGCAGTTCACTTTGATGAACGGCTGCACGCGGCGCGTGGAACGGAGATGAATCATGCGCGCGATCACTTCCTTGCCGACTCCGCTTTCACCGCTGATGAAAACGGGAACGTCCACCGGAGCGATCTGCAAAACCTGCTGGCGGATCTTCAGCATTTGCGGACTGGCGGCCAGGAAGGAGAGGTCTTCGGTCAGCGCTTCGCAATATTCGCGGAGCGATTTGTTCTCCGAGCGCAGTTCTTTTTTCTGGCGGCATTTCAAGAACGCGGCATCCAGTTCCGGCTTTTCGAACGGCTTGGTCAGATAATCGAGCGCGCCGATGCGAATGGCTTCGACCACCGTGGTAACTTCGTTGGAGCAGGAGAGCATGATTACGTTGAGGGTGCGGTCGATCTGCATCAGTTGACGCAGAGTCTCCAGACCATCCATTTCCGGCATCAGCACATCCAGAACAATGTAATCGGGACGCTCACCGGTGCCGATGCGCTCAAGCGCCTCTTTGCCGCTGGAAACGGCCTCGACGCCGTAGCCATCCACTTCGAGAAGTGTTTGAAGATATTTTCGAATACTGGGCTCGTCATCTACGACGAGAATATTTTCTTTGTCAGCCATCGTTTTTCCTAAGGAGCCGAAAAGTGCGGTTCCAGTTCATCTACTATCTTATTCCGCGTTCGTCGGAAGAAGAAACGAGAAAGAGCTCCCGTGTCCAACTACGCTATCCACCCAAACTTTACCGCGATGCGCCTGGATCAAGCGCTTGGTGATGGCCAAGCCCAAGCCCATCCCCGAAGATGACGGGTCGACGCGGACAAACTCTTCGAAAATCTCCTGGTGAAACTCGGCCGCGATTCCGCTGCCGGTGTCGGACACCGAGACCAGCACGCTATTCGGACGATTGCGACCACCCCGACGGCGGTCCGAGGAAGGCGCTGCTTCGGAAATGCGCCGTTCCCAGAAGTGCGGTTCCGCGATCAAGGTTACACAGCCTTGCGCTGGGGTGTGCTTCAACGCGTTGTCGAGGAAATTTGCCACGCATTGCTGCACTTTTTGATAGTCGAACTTGAAAGGCCCCAGCTCGGGATGAATTTGGATATCGAGGCGGACCTTGGCACGCTGGAAGGCATCCTGCCAGCGGCAAGTGAGATCTTTCACGCAGTCGCGCAGATCGTTTTCCCGGAGCTGCAGAATGAGTTTGCCGCTTTCCAGCGCCGAGTAGTTCAGGAACATGGAAACGAGCCGGATCAAGCGATCGCAGCTTTCTTTGGACTCCAGGAGAATATCTCTCTGGCGATCATCGAGTTTTCCAAGCGAGCCCGTGAGCAGAAGGTCGTAATAACCCTTCATGACCGCGAGTGGCGTCTTTAATTCGTGCGCTGCCGATGCCAGGAACACGGTTTTCTGGCGGTTGACTTCCTGCAATCGAAGGTAGGCGGCCAGCAAGTTCCGATAGGTGATCTCCCGTTCCTGCATCAGTTCCTGAACGGTCTGGCGCATTTCAGCTTCGTCCGCCGGAGCCTCCTGCGGAGCTGGCTCGAGGTAAGTCACCAGCCAGTCGGGCTCCGGCAACCAACGAACGCGCGCGCGTTGGACCTCGCTCGCGAAATCAATCGGCATATTGAGTTCTTGCTCGCCTGCTTCGAGTTGCTGGAGAATCTGTTGGCGATCGCTATGCAGGATGTCCACGAACAAGTTCAGATCTGGCTTGGCGCTAAGGCCCTTCGCGTTCAATCGTTCTTGGGCATGGAAATTCGTGAACAGAATCTTTCCGGAGCGGTCCGTAACTACCAAAGGGCGGTCAAAAGCATCCAAAAGACTGGAGACCAGCTGCAGCACCTGCTGGTTATTGGCCTGCTGGTCAGCTGTAGCGCTTTTCGGCAAATTGCTCCCCTAGGATTGGCGCGCGATAGGCTGCAAACACACCACATTCGCGCACCAGTCGGCATTACCAGGGACGAGGTCGTGGATGTTCATGCTCGCAAAGGCCCCAAATCGTGTCAATGGTAAATGCGTTTTAGTTTGCACAATGTTGGAAATGTTAGGGAGTTAATTTACACTTCCGACTACCGGTCACGTGAGCGTGTCAAGAAAAACACTCTATAAAGTATTGCTGTAACACGCGTTATACAAAATGCAATTCGCTCGCGCACTTGCATTCAAATTGCGATTCAAAGAGCGAGTACTAAAACTGGGGTACCAATGGCCATCCGAGAAGGCGCAATCCAACACCGAGCGGGACTGTCGCCGGTGTATGACGAGCGTCGGAGATTTCAGCGTATAAACCTGCAAGTGCCGCTGTTCGTGCGTGGCAAGGATGCTCATGGCGAGCAGTTTTTGGAGCTTGCTAAAACCCTTGATATCAGCGCGTTAGGGGCTTTTATTACGTGTCCCCGGCCGCTCGTAGTCAGCGAAATTGTGACACTAACAATTCCCGCGCCCTCGATCACCTCTTCGGCTTTGGTTCCGGCTGGCATGCCTCCGATCCAAGCCAGGGTGAAGCGTCAGCAGGAAGCCGGCGACGTGCACCTTGTTGGAGTCGAGTTCCTGAAGCCGATCGGCTAGCTCTGCGCACGGCTCGAGTAGTTCGCTGGGGTGGGCCAAAGGCGAAAAGTGGAACGGTTTTACCTCCCTTGGCGCAGTGCGGCGTTGCTTCTCCCGCAGCGAAGTGTTTGCCGCGCATAACCTCATTGTTTATAGAACCTTGTAGGCTGGGTTGCGATCCGTAGCCCCTTCCTGGATTGGGCTTTCTCGTGCTAGTACTTTTCTGCCCCCGCAGTGTCCCTGTTCACAGGGAACAATAAAACTATTGCGGAACCCATCGATGTCTCAGACCGGCGACGCTTCTCAGCCGCAGCCTTCGGCCGAAGACTCGTTCCTGGATCTCCTGGTGGAGACTCTGGACGCGCTCGACGAATCGGCTCGCGGCCAATTTTTAAGACAATTTTTCCGCACCATCGCGCAAATTGATTTCACCGACGCGCAGAGCAATGACTATTGGGAACGTATCCTGCTGCGCCGGCGGGAACTCGCCGAGAATCTGGGCAAGCGCGTCTCGTTGAAAACAGCGCTGGTGGACGTGCTGGCCTCGACGAATTTCCTGCGCGTTCCAATCCTGATGGAGTACGACGAGTTCAAGAAGCTGCAAATCAATGCCGCTACCGACGCGCTCACCGGTCTCTACAATCGCCGGCTGTTCGACGAATATTGTGACAAGGAATTAAACCGCGCGAAACGCTACGGCCACCAATTGGCGATCGTAATTCTGGATCTGCACAAGTTGAAGGAAGTGAACGATCGTCACGGACACCTGCAGGGCGACCAGGTGCTGCAACTCGCCGCCACCACCTTGCGCAAGACGATGCGCGCATCGGATTTTGCTTTCCGTATCGGCGGCGATGAATTCGCGTTGCTTCTGCCGCAGACCGACCCCGAGCAGGCCATCACGTTGTGCCGCCGCATCCGTACGCAATACGAAACGGATATTCGACCGCTGAAGATGGATATCGGCGTGACGCTGGATTTCGGCGTGGCGGTGCATCCGCACGACGGCGAAACCAAGAGCGCGCTGATGAACCTGGCCGACCAGCGGCTCTATCAGCTCAAGAATTCCGGACGCCCGGGAGCACGAGTCATCCCGCTGGAGACGCAAGCAGCGCGCGAAGTTCCCCCCACGGCGCCGGCACAGCGCGAAGCGCCTGCGACTCCTCAGGTGGTTAGTCCCCCAAGCGTGACGCCGCCCGTCAAAACAGAAGCCGCGCCACGGCCAACTCCATTTCAGAAGCCAGCCGAACCCCAGCGGCCCACCGCTCCGTATGCCGAGGCTCGCAAATGGGAACGCGTCTCACTGGCCGGCACCAAGGCCTACGCAATCCTGACCGATGTGAACGAGAAGACAGCCGCGGTGCTGGATCTGAGCTATGGCGGTGTGGCACTGCTCCTGGACAACCCTGAAGACGTCCCCAATCAATTTCACGCCGTCCTGCATGTGCCGATTCTGCCACCCGTGCGCGTGGTGCTGCGCAAGACCAATTCGCAACCAGTCGACGGTGGCCGGGCGCGAGTGGGTTGCGCGTTTGTGTCTTAGCCGCGCACTTGGGCCGGGAGCGACCGGGCCTTACCGCGCGCATTTGGCAAATCACCTCGCCTGCCGTATAATGGGAGTTTCCCGCTAGCCTAGCGACGCGACGGTGCAGCCTCGTTTCGAGAAGTCGCGCAGACCGGCTGGCCGATAGGAGCACCATGAAAGAAGGAATCCATCCCGATTATCACGTCGTGAAGGTGCATTGCGCCTGCGGCAACCAGTTTGACACGCGTTCCACGTTCAAGGGTCAGATGATCCGCGTGGAAATTTGCTCGAACTGCCATCCGTTCTTCACCGGCAAGCAGAAGCTGGTTGATACGGCGGGCCGCGTGGAGCGGTTCACGAAGAAATACGCCGACAAAGCTGCGGCGATGAAGAAGTAACGCGCGGGCAGCGGCGGCAGGACAAAAATCCGACAGGCCCCGGGTTTCTGGCTCGGGGCCTAAATTTTTTTACACTGCGGTTCGGCTGGAGTGAAACCCATGCGCGCGGTGTACAATGCCGCGTAGCAATGGCCACGCATTTGTCCCATTCATCCGATGCTCCACTCGGTTCGCCCGTGGAGACTGCGGCGCCCCGCGTCACTCTCCGCAATTATTTCGCGCACGGATTCGATTCGGCGATTGCGGCGGCGCGCACTTGCTATTCGCCCCGGCTGATCGTGCCGGAAGAAGTCACGGACAAGCAGCGGGTGATGATCGGGTCCGCAACCTATTTTGGCGGGCATCACACCGTCTACCAGCACGCGCATTTCGAATTTGGCCTGGAAAATATCAGCCGGCAATTTGTGTGGTCCTTCCTGCACGCGCATCCCTTTTACAATTCGGAGCAGCAGAGCCAGCGCTACGTCCGACTGGACCGCGCACAGGCTTATATTCCCGGTGACGGCCGCGCATTCGGCGCAGCGGAGCGGGCGATTTACGAAAAGGCAGTGGCGCGCGCCTGGGAACACTATCGCGAGCTGACGCGCCTGCTGGAGCCGACGGCTCACGAAATACTGGCGGACATCTGGCACCTCAGCTCGATGTCTCATCCGAAGCGCGTGCAGAAGGTCGAGCGGCAATCTGAAAAACGCGCCATTGAAGTGGCGCGCTACGTCTTGCCGGTGGCGGCGTTCACCACCATGGTGCACACGATTTCGGGAATCGTGCTGCACCGCTTGTATCGCATGCAAGCGGCCAGCGACACGCCAAGCGAAGCGCGGCACGTGATCGGCGCAATGGTCGGGCGTGTCCGCGAAGTGGATCCGCAATTTTTCGATCGCTTCGACAATGAGCCGATGGATGCGCCGCCGGAATGGCTCCTAAACGCGCGAAACGGCGAAGCGTTTGCACGCGAATTTGACGCGAAGCTTGCGGGAGGAATGTCCCGGCTTGTGGATTATTCGGCGGGAGCGCTTGCCGTGATGGCGGACGCCTATCGAGCCGTCGTGGGCTTAACGACCGCCGAGTGTCCCGACGCAGAAGCGCTGGACCGCATGTTGAATCCGGCGCGCAATTCTTACCGGCGCGAGACTCTAAACATTGGCGTTCATGCGCCGCTGATGCGGCCGCTACAACACGCGAGCTTTACCTTTGCAAAAAAGATCAGCCACACCGCCGATAGCCAGGATCAGCGCCATCGCATGGTTCCCGGCTCGCGGCCGCTGCTGACGCTCGCGGATACGCGATCGCCGGACTACATCACGCCGGTGCTGATTCGAGAGAATCCGCGGGCGCTGGAAATTTATCAGGCGGCGATGGAAGAAGCCTGGACCGCGAAAAACGAACTGCTCGACCGGGGAGTGGCGCCGGAATTTGCGCTGTACCTGCTGCCGAACGCCAAGGCGATTCGCCTGGTGGAGTCCGGATCGCTGCTGCACCTGCTGCACAAATGGACCATGCGCACATGTTTCAACGCGCAGGAAGAGATCTATCAATCCTCCATCGAAGAGGTCGAACAAGTTCGCGCGGTATTTCCTGAACTCGCGCGGTACATCGGGCCTCCCTGCCATCTTCGCGCCGGAATTTCCACGCCCATCTGCACGGAAGGTTCGCACTTCTGTGGAGTTAAGGTCTGGCTCGACTTCCCGAACATCCAGCGACGAATATGACCCGCCGCGGCAGCCTGATTTATTACTTGGCGGCATGGGTGCTGGGCTGTTTTTTCATGGTGCTGGCGGTTTGGTGCCTGGACATGATCCTGGTCCCGTCACCGGACTTGGCGCGCGAAGCGACTGAGGGCTTTCTCACATTGATTGTCTACGGGTACTTGTTCGGAGCACCGACTGCGCTGCTTTTTGGTCTGCTGCTGCGCCGAATCATGCTGGCGCTAAAATGTAAGACGCCCATGCACTGGGCGGTCGCGGGCGCGATTCTTGCGCCGCTGCTGGTCGCAGCGCTGGGAATTGGCAGCCGGCGCGCGGCGCATTTGCTGCCGTCGGATTACGCGGCGATATGGTTTCCGCTGGTCGGCGCGGAGAACGTTTTGCGTGCGGGATGGTGGCTGACAATCCCTGCAGGGGCCGCAACAGGCTATTATTTGGGCCGCATTCAGCGGGCGTTCGCACCTGCGGCCGAAACGGCGCCGAGCCCTAGCGTTTGAGAATGCGCGTCATGTTGGGCGTCACCAGCTCGTAGCGGATCCCGCGCCAGCGAATGCTCTTGGTCAGCAGCGACATAATAAAATTCCACGAAAATAAAAATGGCACCAGCGGCGCGAGTACGGGGCACACCCAACTCCATTCCTGCAGTTTTGCTTTCGATTCCGGCATCGCTTCGCTCACGGCGATCGTACGCATCGCGCCCTTCATTGCCGCGAGCAACGGAATCGCGAGAGTGAGCAGCAGGAGCTGGCCCCACGGGTCCACGTCGACCATGCTGTAAAGGATCACGTACACCGCATAGAGAAGCGTCAGCGAATAACTCAAATGCGCGGCGGCTCCAAATTGCCAGCGGCGCGGCGAATAGATGCGCGTGATCAGAATCTGGCGGTTGCTGAATTCGAGCAACTCCGCGCCGGTCCAGGGATGCAGCGTGGCGGCGAAACACTCCGGACAAAAAATGATGGGTTTTCCGGCCGATTCGAGCGCATAAGTCATCGCGAAATCATCGCTGACCGCGCCCTTCCAGGCCTCGAGGACGTTCACATCGGCAAATGTCTTGCTACGAATGGCCGTGCCACCTCCCCAGCAGAAATTTCCGCTGGGTTTGCCGAGCATGGTCGCGACCGCGCCATTCCATGCGGATGCAAAGCAGCTCGCGAGCGATTCCATGCCCGACCCGCTGGGAATGATCCAGCGATAGGCGGTGGTGGCGCCGATGCGGCCGTCGCTGAGCGGCGCAATCAGCTTCGTGAGCCAGGTGCGCGGCAGGCGCACGTCGGAATCCGTAAACACAAGCATTTCAAATTTATCGGCCGGCAAGGCCTCGACGGCGCGTTGCAGGTTGTAAACCTTTTCTCCGGAGTCCGTAGGTGGTCCAGCGATCACGATATGCACGGTTTTCTGGCTCGCTGCCTTCACGCGCTCGATTACTTTCAGCGCGGGATCCAGACTCGTTGCCAGCGTGAAATAAATTTCGTAGTTTGGATAATCGAAACGCGTCAGCGCCAGCAGATTTTCTTCCAGTCCGCGCTCGTTACCCTTGCAGGGACAGATCAACGCCGTCGCGGGCGTGTAGAAGCCTGCGTGCGAGGTCAATCGCCGCCGCACCATCTGGAACCACGCGAAACCGTCCCACAGTGAATACAGTCCCACGGCAACCTGGGCGATGACCAAGATATAAAACAGGATCTGCACGGGCGCGAGGATAGCAAAATCGCCGCGCGAGTGGCATAACCTTCCGCAATTGACTTGCTCTACCCCGCAACGATAGACTCGGCGGAATTCCCTAGGCGTTCCCCGGTTAACGCTCCTGCAGGAGGTACGTACATGTCCGCTACCGCACCACAAGCAGTAAACGAAGCAAAGCTGCACGAATTCATGATGAAGGCCGTCGGTGAAATGGGCGCCGCCATCAATACCGCGCTCATCGTGATCGGCGACAAACTAGGCCTGTACAAAGCCATGGCCGGCGCAGGACCGATCACCTCGGCCGAACTCGCTACGAAAACCAATACCACCGAGCGCTATGTGCGCGAGTGGCTCTCCGCGCAGGCCGCGGGCGGATTCATCAGCTATGACGCCGCTACCGGTCGCTTCACTTTGCCACCGGAGCAGGCGCTGGCGTTGGCTGACGAAAGCAGCCCCGTTTTCCTGCCTGGATTTTTTCAGGCGGTGGAAGCTACGATTAAGGGCATTCCGAAAATCACCTCCGCATTCCAGACCGGCAAAGGAGTTGGCTGGCACGAACACGACGCTTGCCTCTTTGTCGGGACCGAACGATTCTTCCGCCCGAACTACCGCGGCCATTTGATCAACGAATGGATTCCGGCGCTGGGCGACACCGAAGCAAGACTGAAAGCGGGAGCACGCGTCGCCGATGTCGGCTGCGGATTAGGAACGTCCACGATTCTGATGGCGCAGGCTTATCCGAAATCCACGTTTGTTGGCTTTGACTACCACGCGGGGTCGATCGAACTGGCGCGAGAAGCTGCGGCGAAGGCGGGTGTCTCCGATCGCGTGAAATTCGAAGTGTCCTCCGCGAAGCAGTATCCGGGGCAGGGCTATGACTTCGTGGCGTTCTTTGATTGCCTGCACGACATGGGTGATCCCGAAGGCGCCGCGCGGCACGTGCTGGAGACACTCGCTCCCAACGGAACGTGGATGATCGTCGAGCCGTTCGCAAACGACAAGCTTGAGGACAATCTGAATCCTATCGGGCGCGTGTTTTATTCTGCTTCGACCATGCTGTGCACTCCCGCTTCACTTTCGCAGGAAGTTGGATTGGGCCTGGGAGCGCAAGCGGGCGAGGGCCGTCTTGCGAAGGTGCTTCATGCAGCAGGATTCACACGGGTGCGGCGCGCAACCGAGACTCCCTTCAACATCGTGCTCGAAGCGCGGCCGTAAGCTGGCGCGCGCTGTCCGGCGCGGTTGCTCCGATCCGTGCGCGGGATCAGTTTGCGCGGCGGCGTGAGAAGACGCCGCGGAGCACGCGATCGGCGGCGGCGTTCAATTCCAGCTGAAACTTTGCCGCGGCGCGGCGGGCTTGTTCCATCAGGGAGGGATCCAGCAGCAGCGCCGTCCGGTCCACGAAAGGTCCGGAGGCGATGGCGCGTCTTGCCGGGCGGCGCGGTTCGTTCGCCGTCAGGCTTTCGTACCATTCCAAGTCGTGCCAAAAAGCCTGCGCGTCTTCGTCCGTCCAACGCAGCGCCTGGCCCAGCGCGACGAAAAATTCCTCGCGGAACAGATCGAGCAGAGGGATCGCCAGGTCCATGCCTGGTTTTCGTGCGTTTTTCTTCTTTGCACGCTTCGCCTTGGCGGATTTTTTCCCTTTCTTTGGTTTCGGCCGCTGCTTCGTCTCGCGCACCGTCACGCGCACTTGCAAACGCGTGGGCAATGCCGCTTCGGCGCGCAGGACCATAGCGAGCAAAGCTTCGCGGCGGATGGTTTCGAGTTGATCGCGGTAATGTGCTGGCTGATCCGCGCGTCCGGGGCGGCGATTTTCCGCCGCATACATATCCAGGAAACGCGGGACCATCTCATTGTGGTCAAGGGTGGCGAGCAATCGTGCGGCGGCTTCGCGCGCGCGCACCACGAGTTCTCTTGGGCGATAGGGCATTGGAAACTTTCAAGCTGTACGCGATTGCGCCGCGCGCCGCAAGGGGAAACGCCTTTTGTACGCGAAAAGGAAAAGGCCCGGAAGGAATGCTCCCGGGCCTCTGGTTGGCTGCCTCTTATCGCTTTCTGGGGAGTTAGTGAATCGGTCCGGCAAGCGGCGGACGATCTTCGCCGAGCGGGCCGCCGGTTACCGGCCGCACGGCTTTCTCGAATTTGCCCAGAGCAATTTCGAGCGCCTGTTCCGCTGTGCGTACGAAATGCACCTTCATGCCCTCGAGCATTTCCTCCGGCAAGTCCTCGAGCACGTTCGGCTCGTTCTCCGACGGCAGAATGACTTCCCGAATTCCGGCGCGCTTCGCTCCCAGCACTTTCTCCTTGATCCCGCCCACGGGCAGTACGATTCCGGAGAGAGAAATTTCTCCAGTCATCGCCACGCGCGGACGAACCGGCCTGCCCGTCAGCAGGCTTACCAGTGCCGTGACCATCGCCACGCCCGCGGACGGCCCGTCTTTCGGTACCGCGCCCGACGGCACGTGGATGTGGATGTCTTGCTTGCGGAAGAAGTCCGGGTCAATCCCGTAGCGCTCGGTATTGGCACGAACCCAGGTGAGCGCAGCTCGCATGGATTCCTGCATCACGTCGCCCAGGTGGCCGGTCATCGTGAACGTCTTCCCGCCGCGCATCTTGCTCGCTTCGATGAAGACGATGTCTCCGCCCACCGGAGTCCAAACCAGTCCGACGGAAACTCCCGGTTTCAGCACCCGCTCTTCCACTTCCTTTTCCAGATGCACCTTGGGAATGCCCAGCACTTCGCGAATCACTTCGGGCGAAACGACCAGCTTGTCCGTCTTGCCCTCCGCCAAACGCCGCGCCTGTTTGCGAACCAGCGTGCCAATTTCGCGTTCTAGATTGCGCACGCCGGCTTCCCGCGTGTAGCGGCGGATGAGTTCGTGCAAAGCCTCATCGGTGAATTCGATCTGCTCACCCAGCGCCAGGCCGTTTTCCTTGGCTTGGCGGGCGATCAGAAACATTTTCGCGATGTGGACTTTTTCCTCTTCCGTGTATCCAGAAAGCTCGATGATCTCCATGCGGTCGCGCAGGGGCTCGGGAATCGGATCCAGCCAGTTCGCCGTCGCGATGAAGAGCACCTTGGAGAGATCAAACGGCACGTCCAGGTAGTGATCGCGGAACGTGGCGTTCTGTTCCGGATCGAGCACTTCCATGAGCGCAGCCGAAGGATCGCCGCGGAAATCGCGGCCGAGTTTGTCTACCTCGTCCAACATCAGGACGGGGTCCATCGTCTCGGCCCGGCGAATGCCCTGAATGATCTGACCGGGCAAAGCGCCAATGTAGGTGCGCCGGTGCCCGCGGATTTCCGCCTCGTCGTGCATTCCGCCCAACGAAATACGCACGAATTTGCGGCCTAGCGCGCGAGCAATGGATTTACCAAGCGACGTCTTGCCCACGCCCGGAGGCCCGATGAAGCACAGAATCGGTCCCTTCATACCCGGCTGCAATTTTTTAACGGCCAGGTAATCCAGGATCCGTTCCTTGATCTTCACCAGGTCGTAGTGGTCTTCGTCCAGAATGGCCTGCGCGTTGGGTATGTTGATGTCCTCGGTCCCGGAAGTTTTATTCCAGGGCAGCGAAGTCATCCATTCCAGATACGTGCGCGCCACCATATATTCCGCGGATGCCGGAGTCATCTTCGCCAAGCGCTTTAGTTCGCGGTCGCACTCTTTCTTGGCTTCCGCGGACATGCCGGATTCTTCAACCTTCTTGCGCAATTCATCAATTTCAGCTTGCCCGTCGTCGGACTCGCCGAGTTCCTTCTGAATTGCTTTCATTTGTTCACGCAGCAGGAATTCACGCTGGCTTTGGTTTACCTGTTCCTGTACCTGATCGTGAATCTTGTTGCGCAGATCCAGGACTTCGCGTTCCTTGGTCAGTTCGCTGATCAGCGCTTCCAGGCGCTTGCGCACGCTGAAAGTTTCCAGCAATTCCTGGCGGATCATGGTACTGAGCGAAGGAAGCGTGGAAGTAACGAAGTCCGCCAGGCGCCCGGGCGAATCGATACCCATCACTTCGGTTTGCAGATCGTCGGAAAGCTGCGGCGAACGCGCGACGACTTCGCGGAACAATTCCTGCACGTTGCGTTCGAGCGCAGTCAATTCGGCGTCTCGTTGATCTTCCAGGTCCGGCTGCGATTCCACGCGCGCTTTGATGAACGGCGTGAAACCCAGCACTTCCATCACGCGGATTCGCTCAATCCCCTCCAGAAATGCGACTACGTTTCCGTTGGGCATGCGCACCATTTTGTGGACTTTGGCCAAAGTGCCGACGCTGTGCAGGTCGGTACCGGTGGGCGCCTCCACGCGAGGATCCAGCTGCGCCACCACACCCAGGATCTTCTCGCCCCCTTCGAGCGAGTTCAGCAAGGCAAGCGAGCTCTCGCGGCCCACCGGCAGCGGCAGGACCGCCCCCGGAAACAGGACCGTGTCGCGGACGGGAAGAATAGGCAGTTCATGCGGTATAACTCGATTGGATTTGGTCACCATTTTCTCCCTGGGCCGATAAAGCAAGTTGACCCATCAGGCAGCTAATCGGCTGCCATGAAGGTTAGATGCAGAAAGGCGAGAAAAGATTTCCACAACTTTCGCCGCCACCTAGCAGACAACCTTATAATACCACACTAAGACTTTTGACGATACCAATATCCATTCGCATGAGCTCCATTATAGTGTTCAAAATAATCGCCTTACGCTATATCGTGGGTGCTTGGTAGTGCTTTCGCACCCATATGAGGGCATCGTCGCGAGTCTCGATACTTCCTTCCAGCTGGGCATCCTCGGCCGATTCCAGAATTTCCCTGAATTCCGGCCCGGGACGGAAACCCAGGCTGATGAGGTCGTCCCCGGTCAGGAGTCTTACTGGATGGACCTCCTCAGGAGGCGTCTCCGCCAAGAAACGGCGCATGAACTCATAGTTCTCCAGGTTGCGGTGGCTTGAGGAGCAATCCAGCCGGTGCAGCTCCATGTGCTCGTCGAAACGGTCGAGCCGCACGAAGCGCTTTAGGGTCGAGCGCTTCATCTGCGGGACGTCCTTGAAGCGCAGGTGATTGGCCACCAGGGACGCGATCTGCGCGCTGTCGTCATTTGAAAAGCGCAGGCGTTCGCAGATTTCCTGGGCCATCCGCGTGCCCACCTCCACATGACGATCGAAGCGGATGCGACCATTCGGTCCAGACGGCGGCGCGAACGTCGGAGGCTTGCCCACGTCGTGCAAGAGCACGCCCCACGCCAGGGCTGGCGAGCATCCTGGCGGCAGGCCTTCCAGCATCAGCAGCGTATGAATCCACACGTCGCCTTCGGGATGGAATTGCGGTGGTTGCTGCACACCTTTCATCCGCGAAATCTCGGGAAGAAGCTCCCGCAGCAGACGGGTCTGATCGAGCAATTCAAAACCGCGCCGTGCTGCGCCTTCGGTCAGCAGCTTGGTCAACTCATCGCGCAGCCGCTCGGCGGAGACCTGGCCAATCTCAGGAGCGAGGCTCTGAATCGCGCGCAGGGTTTCCGACTCGATGGCGTAGCCAAATCGCGCGGCGAAACGCACGGCGCGAAGCATCCTCAATTTGTCTTCGCGGAAACGCTCGTGGGGGCGGCCAATGGCCCGAACGATTCCGGCGCGCAGATCGTCTCGGCCGCCGACGAAGTCGAGGACTTCGTTCGTTTCTGGATCCAGCAACAGGCCGTTGATCGTGAAGTCGCGGCGCTGGACGTCTTCCTGCGGCGACGAGGCATACACCACTTGATCGGGGTGGCGCCCGTCGCTATAGCCCACATCCGAACGAAAAGTCGCCACTTCCGCCGTGGCGGAGCCGCTTTCTGCGCGGTCGCCCGTCTCTGACCCCTGCAGCACCACAACGACGCCGAACTTCGCACCCACCATCAGGCTGTTCGGAAATATTTGCTCCACACGCTCAGGAGTGGCATCGGTGGCGACATCGTAGTCGGCCGGCTCGCGGTGCAGCAGAATATCGCGCACACATCCACCCACGAAATAGGCCTGGTGGCCTGCGGAACGCAAGGTGCGGCAAATGTGTTCCGCGAATGCGCGAGCGCTCATGCCGCGATTATGAGGGAATCGCGCCTGGGTTGGAAGTTTTGAGATTGCGGCTGGCGCCCGTGCGGAGTGAAATCCTGCGGAAAGGCACGGGCCTGCTTACGGCAAAATCCGCAGGACCAGTGCGGTGATGTCATCATGCTGCCGCGCGTAACCCACGAAAGTGTTTACGTCGCTCATCACGCGATTCAGAACGGCCGCGGCAGTGCCCGCAGGCATCGAAAGAATCGCGGGCACAATCCGCAGCTCGCCGAACTCCTCGCCGTTTTCGTTCACCGCTTCGGCGACGCCATCGGTGAAAATGAAAAGCAAGTCGGCGGGCTCCAGCTGGACGCGACCCACGCCATAAACAATCTCATTGTCTGTAAATAGGGGCACTCCAAATGGCGGGCCGCCGATTTCCAGTCGCTCGACCGCACCCGATGCGCGGCGCAGGATCGGGTAGTTGTGCCCCGCGTTGATGTAGCGCATCGCGCGTGTTGGCGGATCGATTTCGGCGATAAACGCGGTGGTGAAGCGGCGGCCCTCCAGGCTGTGTGCGCGAGCGTAACGCTCCAAACCTAAGACGATCTCATCGAGAGTCGCGGGGGTTGCGGAGAGCGCGCGCAGGCCGGACTGAAATGTCGCCATCAACAGCGCCGCCGGCACGCTTTTCCCCGCCACGTCGGCGACTACGACCAAGAGCGACGGGGTTTTCGCGCCCGCCTCCGGCACGGACCGCAGAAACGCGTCGTAGTAATCGCCTGCCACCGTGTTCTGCGGGCGCGTCGCAAACGCAATATCCATGCCGGGAATCTGCGGCGGTTCGCCGGGCACGAGCCATTGCTGAATTTCGCGGGCGATTTCCAGATCGCGTTTCATGGTGACGCGATCGGCCAGTTCCAATGCCAGCAGCATGAACAGAATCAGGGCGGCGAGCCAGACAAAATCTAAATTGACTTCGTTGTGTCCCCAGCTTACGTCCGGATGGAAAACCAGTAGCAAGAGCGCGAAAACCAGCAGCACTCGCCGCGCGGGCGAAAGCTTCATCAGAATGGCCTGAAAGAGCGCCCAGCCGGACAGGAGGATCCGCTTGAATTTCGATTTCTCGCGCCCGATCGCTTCCCAGTCCACATCCCTCGAATAGAGGACATAGCCAGCCTGCGCTTCGGATTTGAATTGTCCCCAGAGCTGCTCGAGCTGGAAGCCTTCCGTCAAACGCGCCCAGAATGCGCGCAACCGCTGCACGACGCTGGGTTTCGGAGCTTGTGGGTGCGGGGGATTCGTGGACATGCGAGCTGCGATTATAAGGCAAGAAACCGAATGCGATGGAACGATGCATTTGATTTGTCCGGCACGGCGGGCGGCAGGGCAGCTTGCTTGAGATTACGATTCGGAGTCATCATCGCGAACGGATAGCGAGCCACCAAACTGTACTTTGGAAAATCCGAAGCGGTCGCGCAGCTTGTCCGTGGCTCGCGCCAGGCGCTCGAGTTTTTCACGGCGTTCCGGATCGAGCAGATCGAATTGCGCCGAGCCTGCCGAGAATGACGTCAGCGCGACACCCACCAACCGCAGCAGGACTTTGCCGTTCCAGGCTTGCTGAAAAAGTTCGCGGACAGCTTTCAGAAATACGGTATCGAGATCGGAAGGCTCGGCCAGCGTGTGGCTGCGCGCGATCGTCGTGAAATCCGCAAAACGCACGGTTAGCGTAACCGTGCGTGCATGCAGCGCGGCATCGCGCAAGCGCTTGGCTGCTTTCTGGCACAAGTAGCTCAGCGTGGATTCGAGCAGCACGCGGTCGCGCGTGTCTTCGCCGAACGTCTGATTGTGCGAAAGCGATTTTGGTTCGGCATCGACGAAAAACTCATAGGAATCGATGCCGCGCGCTTTGCGAAATAGCGCCGTGCCCCATTGTCCGAATGTATCTTCCAGGCGCTCGAGAGAAACATTCTGCAATTGGGCGATGGTTTCGATGCCGAGGGCGCGCAAGGCCTCGTCCGTGACTTTGCCGATACCAGGAATGCGCCGCACGGCAAGGGGCGCGAGAAATGCTGCTTCGCTGCCCGGTGGAACCCACAGCAAGCCGCGCGGTTTGGCCTGCTCGCTTGCGATTTTCGCCACCAGGCGCGTCGTACCTAATCCCCCCGAGCACGGCAGGCCGGTCGTCGCGGTAATTTGCTGCAGAAGTTTGTGGGCCGCGGCGAGTGGCGGCCCGTGCAAGCGTTCTGTGCCGGCGAGGTCGAGATAGGCTTCGTCAATCGAAGCCATTTCCACGAGCGGCGAAAATTTCCCCAGGATCGCGGCCACGCGATCGCTCCATTGGCCGTAGAGTTCGTGGTGACGATCGAGAAATATTGCGTGCGGGCATAATTGCGCGGCGGTGCGCAGCGCCATCGCGGAATGCACGCCGAATTTTCGCGCTTCGTAGCTCGCGGATGTGACGACGCCGCGCTGATCGCGCTGGCCTCCCACGATCACCGCCTTCCCGCGCAACTCCGGACGCGCCAGCAGTTCCACCGAAACGAAAAACGCGTCCATATCAACGTGCAGAATCGAGCCGCAAGCGTCCGCTGCGATCGCGAGCGGCGCATCGTGCTTCGCACGGTATTGTGCCAGCTTGGTCATGGCAGCAGGGCTCAGCTTAAATCACTGCGCGTCAGGAGTGGCAAACAATGTTTCGCGCAAGCTAGCGGGCGAGTTCGGCGGCGAGGACTCGCGGGATGCCCGCCAGGTCCATCGTGATAGCGACATTGGTCCACCCATGCCGCGCATCGAAAAGCTTACGGACGTGTTCGGCGGAATCGAATCCTAACTCGAGGACCAGGATGCCGCGGTCCCGCAACAGGTCGCGCGCCTGGTCAATCAGGCGCTGGTACATTTCGATGCCGGTGGGACCGCCAAAAAGGGCGGAGTGTGGTTCGTGGTCGCGGACTTCGCGCTCTAGGAGGGCGGCGTCGTTGCGCGCGATGTACGGCGGGTTGCTTACGATTAGATCGAAGTGCGAAACGTCTTGTCCTGACGCGGGCACGCTATGCCGCGCCCCCAGGTTGCTCGGATCGGCGTACGCAAGGCTGCTGAGCAAATCGCATTGCAAGAAATGAATACGTTCGACGACTCCGTGGCGCGCGGCATTGCGGCGCGCAACTTCGAGTGCCGGCGCGGAAATATCTGTGGCGAACACTTCGGCGTGCGGCAGTTCCCAGGCAAGCGCAACAGCGAGGCATCCCGAGCCTGTGCCGACGTCCGCCACTTGCAATTTTTCGCGCGGCGCCCCGGTGTCCATGTGAATCTTGATCCCGCGTTCGCCCAGACGCGCGAGCGCCACTTCCATGAGGTGCTCGGTTTCCGGCCGGGGAATCAGCACCGCGGGCGTGACTTCGAATTCCAGGCCCCAGAATTCCTGTTTGCCGATGAGATATTGCACCGGCTCGCCGGTCGCGCGCCGTGCGATGAGAGCCAAAAATCTCTCTGCGGTCGCTGGATCGACTGATTCTTCCGCATGGCTGTAGATCCATGCGCGATCGCGGCCCAGCGCATGCATCAGCAACAGCTCGGTGGCGAGCGTGTGTGCAGGAATCTGCGCGACGCGCAGCTGGGCCATTCCTTCTTTCAGCGCGGCGAGAACGTTGGTTGGATTCGAATTTGCCACGATGGTCGGGGGCACAGCCAGTTTGAAATGTCGGCAGGAAAACCGCACAGGCAGGATTGCCTAGGCTACCTGCACTTGGGCTTACGCTTCGACTAGTTCCTGTTTCAGGCGCTCGGATTCGTAATGCGTCGAGAGCGCATCCACGATCGGTCCCAGCTTGCCTTCCATCACTTGGTCGAGCTGGTGCAGGGTCAAGCCAATGCGATGGTCCGAAACGCGGTTCTGCGGAAAATTGTAGGTGCGGATTTTTTCCGAGCGGTCGCCGGTCTTGATCTGGTCGCGCCGTTCGGCCGCGATCGCTTCGTGCTGTTTGTTCTGCTCCAATTCATAAAGACGCGCGCGCAACACGCGCATGGCCTTGGCGCGATTTTTGATCTGCGATTTTTCGTCCTGCTGTGAAACCACCAGGCCGCTGGGAATGTGCGTGATGCGCACGGCGGAATAGGTGGTGTTCACGGATTGCCCGCCGGGACCGGACGAGCAGAACGTATCAATGCGCAAATCCTTGGCTTCGATCTTGATATCGATTTCATCCGCTTCGGGCAGCACTGCGACGGTGGCGGCGGAAGTGTGGATGCGTCCCTGCTGCTCGGTGGCCGGCACGCGCTGCACGCGATGCACGCCGCTTTCATATTTCAGCTTCGAATACACTTTGTTGCCCTGGATTGCGGCGACCACGTCCTTCATGCCGCCGATCGAGGACGGCGAGCTTTCCAGAATTTCCAGCTTCCAGCCTTGCGTTTCCGCGTAGCGCGAATACATGCGGAAAAGTTCGCCGGCGAAAAGGGAAGCCTCGTCGCCACCCGTTCCGGCGCGGATTTCCAGGATGACGTTCTTGTCGTCGTTGGGATCTTTGGGAAGCATCAGGAATTTCAGCTCGCGCTCGACGGTCTCGCGGCGGCCTTCGAGCACGTGTTCTTCGTCGTGTGCCATCTGCTTCAATTCGGCGTCTTCCGCTTCCACCAGCATTTGCTTGGTGCCCAGCAAGCCTTTCTCAATTTCCTTCCACTCGCGGTATTTCGCCACCATTTCGGCCATATCCGCGTGCGTCTTGGCAAGCTTCTGGAAACGCGCCGAATCGTTGTGCACTTCGGGCGAGGAAAGCTGCTGGGTCAGCTCTTCATACCTCGACTCGATATTTTCGAGTTTTTGAAACAGCGTCAAATTCGCCATGGCGATACCTCAAAGATGCAGAAAACAGAAAAGCGAAATCGGAAAATTACACAACAACCTGGAAGCGCGGCCCCGGGCGGGGTCGAGAGGTATCGCTAATAGAACGCGGCGAACATTGCAGTCATCACCAGCAGAAGAATAGCCGCAAAACAGCGACCAGTCAAACCGGAGATACAGCCGCGTGTCGCATTACTCTCCGGTTGATGTGCTACTTTACGATTCAGATGCTCGAAGAGCCAGTCGCCGTACCCATACGCCCGAGCCCGCAGGATCAGAACGGATGCAGGCTATTCTGCTGCATGATTTCAATCACGTCATCGCATCCTAGGAGACCAGCCGCGGAATACCGGGGCGGTACCGCGAGCACGTATTTAGCATTTCGTCCCAGCTCGCCCGGTCCAACTGGCGCAGCACTAACAACCGGCTCACCCTGATCGATCAGCTCCCATTGCGCAAGCGTGAATACCATGACTTGAATGTCTTGATGCGGGTTCGCTGCTGTCCACAGCAGATGCCTGATCAATATTTCGGGGCCCTTCTGATCGGAACTGCCGTGCCATTGCTCGACAATAAGCGCGTAGCCCTTCCAGCTTCTCGGCAGAGAAAACCTGAAGCGATATTTTTTGTTTTTGTAGACGATCGACTTCGCCGGTTGCGCTTTGCCTGCATCTGCACGATCCGATTGCTGACGAACCTGTTGAGACAGTGGCGCAGAGTTTGAGCGTGCCGCGTAGTTCGCCGGGACAACAAGAAATAGAACAGCAAGCAGAATCGGTTTGCAGCTTCCTGAAATCTCTTCTTCCTCCCCATGGCGTGCTTCGAGGGAGCTAGCACGACACAGGCCGTTCCGAAATTTGCTCACCAGTAAGCGGATAGACAGGTGGGAGCGACGCATTGCGTGGAGTCCGGGACATGCTGTGTAGAACGATCACTCGAGCGTCTCGCCCTTTGCTGCAGAAGCGGGGTGTACTACGATACTCGCCCATCCATGACTGAAAACACTTCTCCGCGCACGAACGCGCGCTCGAGCGATATGTTGTGGGGATTCTGGTATCCCGCGCTGCGCAGCGAACAGGTGCGGCGGCACCGGCTGGTGCGCGCGATGCTGCTGGACGTGCCGCTGGTGCTGGGCCGCGATCCCGCCGGAAAACCGTTCGCGCTGCGCGACGTGTGTCCGCACCGCGCGTTTCCGCTTTCCTTCGGGCAATTTGACGGCAAGACCGTCGAGTGCGCTTACCACGGCTGGAAATTTGACGCGCACAGCGGGCAGTGCCGCGCGATTCCATCGCTCACTGAAGATTCCAAACTCAAGTGCGACCGGATTTACGCGGGCAGCTTTCCGTGCGAAGAGCGCGACGGCTACGTCTGGGCGTACATGACCAACCCCGAAGGCCGCGGACTCACGGAATTGCCACCACCGTCACCCGAATTGCCGACGTTCAGCAAGAGCTACAAAATCGCGCACCTTTACGCCGACCTGCCGTGCGGTGTGGACCAGGCCATCATCGGATTGATGGACCCCGCGCACGGGCCGTTCGTGCATCAAGCCTGGTGGTGGCGCACACGGCGCAGCATTCGCGACAAAGAGAAAAAATTCGAGCCGATCCCCAACGGCTTTCGTATGAGCCCGCATGCGCCTTCGGCCAACAGCGCTCCCTATAAAATTCTGAAGCTGCTCACCGGCGAACCAGCCACCACCATGATTGACTTCGTGCTGCCGAATCAACGCTTCGAACAAATTCGCGCTGGCCGCTACTGGCTTTCCAGCCGCACCACGGTCACGCCCATCCGTAGCGATTTCTGCCGCCTGGATTTCTGCGCCGCGTGGAATATTCTGCCGTGGTTTCCAATCGTCTCGTTCATCATTCATGTATTCGGCCCGCGCTTCATCCGCCAGGACACCGAAGTGATCAAAAAGCAGGCGCTGGGATTGCAATACGAGGACCGCATGATGTTGATTGATGACGCCGACCGCCAGGCCCGCTGGTATTTCGAATTGAAAACCGCCTACCAGGATTCGCTGCGCAGCGGCCAACCGCCGCGCCATCCCATGAGCGGCCCCATCACGCTACGCTGGCGGTCGTAATCGCCCCTCTTCTTGGATGTAAATCGCGAAAGCGGAGCTACGCAGGCCGCGACATAGAGCCGCCGTAGCACGCCTATCGTAGATGCCCCAGATCAAATGTCGTTTCGACGTCCTGATCATCCGGCGTATTCACTACGATGGTCACTTCATCGTCCGGATCGATCTTCTCCGGGTCATATCTGTATTCGATGATTGCGCCGGAAACTTCGTAGGTGTTGGAGGCTCCTTCAGAATAGAGCAGGTCAACCTGCGTTGATTGCTCGCCAATCTTTTTGTCGTCTTGAACGAGCCGGACCGGGAAATCCCGTAGAAAATCAGGCAAAGCAAAGCCGGGCGCCGCGGGATCCGAGGCAGGCGCGTCAGGATACGTGGGCGTCAGGTCAACGCCCACCTGCACGAGAAAAGGCAATTTCCTGGTCGCGTATTCTTCTTCAGCTCCTTGAACGTCGGCATTCACAGCCGATTGACCCAGTTCGACGATCTGTCCGTAAGGCGTCTTGAGAGTGATTTTCGCAACGTGCGGACCCGTTTCCGGCATCGGAAGCTGGCGCACGTACGCAGCGAAGAAATTGGTGGTATTGAGGTCCTTCGCGTAGCCGAGCAGATAGGCATTGCGAATGTCGGAAGACGAAAGCGGGTACTGATAAGCGAGCGCGGGAAGCGCGATCAACGCCAAGATGACGAACGTTCCCAGAAGAATGGCTAAACCGGAGCGAGCGGCTGGTTTCATGGCGGTCTCCAGTGCTGTCAGTTAGGACGCGCCCAAGTAACCGAAGGGTACAAGCTTCTTCATTTCGCGATGCTGCTCAGGAATGGGTAGTGCTCCGCTGCGCCCATGAAGAAAAGCATGGGGAACGACAGCCAGAAGCCCACGCGGGAGGCCAGAAATCCCCAGCGCGCCAGACGCGCCGCCTGCTCGGGCATCGGCGCGGCTTGCTCGGCGCTGGCGCGCGTCCAGGCAATCAGCTTTTTCTGCGCGCGCCACACCACGCCCCAGGTGTTCAGCAGCATCAGAAAACCGAGACCGCCGCCGACGCTGATGCACAGATGCGCATTCGAAACCACAGGCCCGCTGTTCAGATCAAGAATGATCCAGCAAGCCGCAACCACGATCGCGGCAATCGCAATCGCGCGCAGCGCGGGATTGTTCAGTAGACCTTTGCTCGGCAACTGCAATGGATAAATCAGCGCGTACGCCACCAGCCACACCAGCAGCCACCATCCGAACCAGCGCAGCGTCAGCCCGGGATCGCCGGAATTTAGCGCGTCGGCGGAAAGAATCGTGAAATAGTAGCGCAGCCCCACCAGCACGGTAATCAGCGCAGACCAGCGAAACCAGCCCATCGCGCGCGACATCAGCACCGGAAAAACTTTGCCGCGCACGGGCGCGTCCAGTTGCTTCATAGTGGGGAAACCGACAAGGTTGAAAAAATAAAGCAGGCCGATCCAAATGATTCCGAAAATGAGATGCAGCCAGCGCAGCATGATCAGTTCGACCGCAGAACCTTGCGGAAAATTGAATTGCGGCCCGAGAGTGTGAGCGAAAAGCGCCCAGTGAGAACAATTCATGCGACGGCCTCCCGCGCAGCCTGCGATGGCGCGCTGCGGCGTGCGCCGCTACGCTAGCGGAATGCCCAGCAGCAAGTCAATCAGAGCCCTGCGGCGAAGCATGCGGCGCGCCGAGGCGTTCCATTGCCCACCGAGCGTGTTCGGCGATCGGCGTGTCATCCGACGCGGCGAGGCGTTCGAGCAGCGCCACGATGCGTCCGCGGTGTTCCGAGCCGTGCGCTATCCGCGCATTTCCCAGCGCGACGCAGGCGCTGCGGACCAGGCCGCGCCACTTCGCGCGTTTCACCGCGCTGCCGCGAAAAATACGGCTGAATTCTTCCTGCGATAGCGAGGCCAGCCACTCCAGCTCCGGCGCAAACAGCGTCGCGCCATTTTCCATTTTCTCCTTTCCATTTTCGCTTTGCGGCTCAATTCGGCGCGGCTGAAATGCCGCCTGCGTCGTCACCGGCGACTTGCGATTCCACGGGCACACATCCTGGCAAATGTCGCAACCAATGACGGCGTTGCCCATCGCCGGCCGCAGCTCTTCCGGGATTGCGCCACGCAGCTCGATCGTGAGGTAGGAGATGCAGCGCCGCGCATCCAGCACGTAGGGCGCGGCAAATGCTTGCGTGGGGCAGGCATCAAGGCACAGCGTGCAATTTCCGCAGAGATCGGCGGCGGGGGGCTCGCCCGGTGCCAGCGAGGCTTCCAGCTGCAGCGAAGTAAGAATGACGCCGAGAAACAGCCAGGAGCCGAGTTGCTCGTTGATCAGGCAGGTATTTTTCGCGAGCCAGCCAAGCCCGGCATATTTTGCGGCCACGCGCTCGATGACCGGACCCGTGTCCACATAAGCGCGCGCTTCGAAAGGCTCGGGCCACCGGGCATGCATCCGCGCGACAAGCACATTCAGCTTTTCGCGCAGCACTTCGTGGTAGTCGTCGCCCCAGGCGTAGCGCGAAACCCACCCGCGCGGGGAATCTGCATCGTGGACGCCAGCCTGTTCGGTGGAATAAGGCTGCGGTGCATTGTAATTCAACGCAACCACGATCACACTGCGCGCGCCGTCGAGCGCGAGACGCGGATCCAGGCGGCGCTCATCGCGCAGGTAATTCATCTCGCCCGCATGTCCGCGCTCAAGCCACGCAGAGACCTGCGCCAGCTCCGGAAAAGCCTCCGCCGGAGCCACGCCGCACAAACCAAACCCCACGCCGCGTGCCTGCTCGCAAATCCACCGCGTCCTGGCCGCCAATTCCATGGCGCTATCATGCCATCATCGGCCTTCGCAGTGCGTCGACGCCGACTGTTAGCGCCCGGACACCAGCTGGTGGATCAGCTTCCGATCACTAACCAGGACCCGACCGAACGGTCCGACGATAAGTTCCGCGTAGCTAGCGAATGGGGTAAGCGCGGTTCGGATCTTGATCAGACCCGCGCGGGCGGATCCGTTGGTGGCAACTCTTTCGAGGAAACAGGTTCGGCCGAGCTCATGTGTTCGTGAATAATTCGTAGGACGCCCTTTTCATCGCGCTGGAAGACTTGCGTGGCGCGCCCGCAGGGGACTTCCGACTGATAGCGCTTGCCACCGGCGCGCGTCCGAGTGATTGACAAATGGAATGGGTAAGAAGCTATGGCCAGGTTCGCTCCGAGAGGCTGCACGTCAATCGAGCCGAGCTTCGCAGCAACGAACGATGCAGAACCCAATAGCTCGCGCTCACGCCGCACCAGCATCAGGCGTGCGAGTTCCATCCGCCGCGCGTCGGCCGCAAAAACGGTTGCCGAGGAAAGATACATCTCCGCGAATTGAGATTTCAGTTTTCGGGAGAGGAAATCCCAGAACTTTTTCACTTCAGCCCGGACATCGTCAGAGGAAATCTTGCTCATAATTGGCCCTGCACGGCATAAGCTTTGAAACCATAGATTAAAAACCGCAGGGAACTGCTCGCTTTAGCGGGCAGAGGAATGCGGTCCTCCTCCTGTGCGATTTCCTGCATATCTCTAACTTCCGTGCTACGCTCGATCTGTGATTGACAATCGGTACAGAGTCAGCATCGCTGCCCTTTACTCGCTCAAGTATCACTTCGTCTGGTGTCCGAAGTACCGATTCAAAGTACTCGTTGGTCCCGTCGAGAAGCGACTGCGGCAATTGCTTTATCGCAAAGCGA